>Ga0207426_1000014_pt1 | contig 649413 bp, 553 predicted proteins | sample AraplaMF_Cvi_mMS_FD_184265 | JGI IMG/M metagenome (GOLD analysis project Ga0207426, IMG submission 184265) | Arabidopsis root microbial communities from the University of North Carolina, USA - plate scrape MF_Cvi_mMS (SPAdes) (version 2) | ecosystem: Host-associated > Plants > Roots >... | reverse complement strand
CGGCCTCGAAGGGCTTCTTGTCCATCACGAACAGCACCTGGCCGTCCTTGACGAGTGAGCCCTCGGTGTACATGCGCCGCTCGAGGAAGCCGTCGACGCGCGCACGAATCTCGACTTCGCGCGAACTCTGCGTCTGCGCGGTGAACTCGAAATCGACGGGGGTTTCCTGCTGTCGGACCGTGACGACGGTGACTTCGACAGTCGGGCGTGGGGGTTCGGTGGGGGCTTTTTTGCAGGCGGTGAGCGATGCCAGTGCCAGCAGCGCGAGCGGCAGAAGCAGCCGCTTGCGCGCCGGAAGTTTTTTCACAGCAAGACTGCGGCAGTTCGCTAGCCGATACGACAAAGACGCCATGAGCGCCTCCCCATTCAAGCTACTACGTGCCATGCATCACGCGACAGCATGAACACACGCTCGCGCGCCGCGCGGACCGGCAGCCAGGTTCGAATTGTGTTGACGGGCCAAAACACTGCCAGTCGCTTTACAGCATCGAGGGTCTCGTTCGCGCCGTTCCCGCGTTAGCCGCCGGGCGGGCGGCAACGTCCAGACGAATACTCAGCTCCGCAACCTCGAACGGCATGTGTGCGCACGCGCGGCGGCCGGAAGCGCGGGCTTCACGCAGCGAGTATCTGGCAACGACCCGGCCCGCACCATTGGACTTTGGTCCAATACCGATCCCCGAAATCGTGCATTACGCTGCTCAGAACGCTGGACGCCTGATACGACACACACCACACATGCGCTCCGAACGTCCGTTCACGCTTCATCACGTGAACGGACCCTGGCGAACGAGAGGGCCAGGCGATGCCCAGGGATAACCCAGCGCTTCACCGCATCCAGAAGCCACCCGTCACGCCACGGCGCAGGTGGCTTTTCGCCGTTGGTGGCGTCGTCGCGCTAGCGGCGCTGGGCTGGGGACTGTATGCCGTCATCGAGCCGGCTTTCCAGACCCGCATCGTCATCACGACGGGCGCGGACAAGGGCATTTATCGCGGCTTTGCGGAGCGCTATGCGCCGATCCTCAAACGCGACGGCGTGACGCTCGATATCCGCAGTTCATCCGGTTCCGTCGAGAACTACGAGCGGCTCAAAGACTCCACGAGCGAATATCAGGTGGGCTTCGTTCAATCGGGCACCACCGTGCCGCAGGAAACCGATCGTCTGGAAACGATTGCCGCCGTTTCGTATGAACCGATCTGGGTTTTCTACCGTGACGCACAGACCATCAACCGCCTTGCGCAACTGCGCGGCAAACGGATCGGCATCGGCGTGCCGGGCAGTGGACTTCTGGAGGTGTCGCGGGTCTTGCTCGGCTACAGCGATATCACGCGTGACAACACCCAGCTGTTCGAAATGGATGCGTCGAAAGCCTGGCGCTGCCTCGAAGACGGCTGTCTCGATGCAGCGTTTTTCATCGGCAGGCCGGATGCGCCGATGCAGCAGATGTTGCTGAAAAGCGATTTGAAGCTGATGAGCTTCGCTCAGGCGGACGCGCTGGTGCAGAAATTCCCGTCGCTGAAGAAGGTGACGTTCCCGCGCGCCTCCACCAGCATCGTCGACGATCGCCCGCAAACGGACGTCACGCTGCTGGCCGCGACGGCGCTACTGGTCGCGAAGGACACGTTGCATCCCGCGCTCGTCTATCTGCTGCTCGACGCAGCCAGAACCGCGCATGCGGGCGAGGACTATTTCACGCCGCTCGGCACCTTCCCCAATCTGAATACCGAAGAATTCCCCGTCTCCAGCGAGAGCGAGCGTTACTTCAAATCGGGACGTCCGTTCCTGCAGCGCTACCTGCCGTTCTGGCTCGCGAGCTTCGTCGAACGGCGCCTGCTGATTCTCGTGCCGTTCATGGCCGTGCTGATCGGGCTCGTGCAGGCGCTGCCGCGGATCCTGGAGTCGCGCGTGAAGAAGCGCTTCGTGGTCTGGTATCGCGAACTCAAATCGCTGGAAGACGAAATCTGGAAGACCGCGCAGCCGTCCGCACATCAGCTCGCGCAATGGCACAACGAACTCGAAAGCATCGACGCGCAGGCGAGCCAGATACGCGTGCCGACGCGTTACCTGCACGACGTCTATGCGCTCAAGCAGGCGATCAGCGTGGTGCGGCACCGCATCTCGCGGGCGGCGGGATCGGACGGTTAGCGCGGGTGATCGCGCCGTGACTCAGCGGAGACAACGGGAGTTGGGCGAAGTCCCTTGCGCGCGGGATGCTCGACGTGCTGATCCGCGCGGGCCTGATCCATTCTCGCGATCTAGAACTTCTCCGACGCGCCGTCTGCCTGATCCGTCGCGTGAAGCGCTCGCCACGCCGCGAGCGCTTCTTCAAGGTTGAAGAACATCCGTCCACGACCCAACGTCGTGCCGAGCGACGAGAGCTGAACCGCCGCGAGCACGCCGGGATTGAGGTGCACGAGCCAGGTCGCGATGCCCCGCTCGCGCTGCCTTTTCTCGGCTTCGATCAGCATCTTGAGCGCGGTGTATTCGAGATCGAACACGGCGCTCATCTCCAGAATGACGACCTTTGGCTGCGCCGCGTCGATCAGCGGCCGCAGCTTCTGTGCGATGTGCTCCGCGTTGGCAAAGAACACACGTCCTTCCACCCGCACGACCAGAAGCCCCGGGAACACCTCATCGTCGGGATGCTCGTCCGATACGGGGCGGAACACGTTCGTGCCCAGCTTGCGACGCAGCACGTAGACGGGAGGATCGGCGACCTGATGCGCGAGCGCCACCAGCGACACGACAATCGCCACAAGGATGCCCTGCAAGGTGCCGAGCAGCACGACGCCCGCCAGCGCGGCCAGCGCCCAGAGGAATTCGGTGCGACGTATTCGCAGAATCGCGCGGAAATCGGCCGGGCTGAACAGGCCGATCGAATAGACGATCACCACGGCGGCCAGCGTCGCGTGCGGCATCAGACCGATCAACGGCGCGAGCAGCAGCATTGTGCCGAGCGTGACGGCCGCCGTGACGAGCTGGGCGAATTGCGAGCGCGCGCCTGCCAGCCGGTTGACGGCCGTCTGGCTCGTGCCGCCGCCCGCGGGCATCGAGCCGAGCCAGGCGCCCGCGGCATTGCCGAGTCCCGTGGCGAACAGTTCGCGGTTCGGCTTCGGCATGGGTTCGCCATTGCCCGCAAACGCGCGCCCGGCCGCGATCGTCTCGGTGAAGCTCATCAGCGCGATGCCGGCAGCGTCCTTCCAGAGCGCGCCGATCAGCGAGAAATCGGGCACCACGACGGAGGGCAAACCCGTCGGAATATGGCCGACCACGCCGACGCCATGCGCGGGCAGGCCCAGCAGCACGACCGCGCCGATCCCGCAGGCGACGGCGATCAAGGGTGCGGGCGCGCGCGGATAGAAGTGCTCGAAAGCCACGAGAATGGCGATCGTCGCCACGCCGACGGCCACCGTCCACCACGACGCGTCGGGAATGCCCATCGCCAGGGCCGCGACGTTGTGAAAAAACGAACCCTTTTCCGGGTGGATGCCGAACAGCTTCGGCAACTGATCCAGCACGATGACGACGGCGATCCCCGCCTTGAAGCCCGTCAGAACAGGATCGGAAATGAAGTTGGCGACAAACCCGAGGCGCAGCAGCGCGGCCAGCGCAAGCATGCCGCCGACGAGCAGCGTGAGCGTCGCCGTGGCGCGCATCAGCTCGGCCGTCTGGCCGCCGGGAACGGCCTGCGCGAGCGCGGCGGCCGTCAGGATGGCGAGCGTGGCGCTGGTGCTGACGCTGAGCGGCCGAGACGTGCCGAACAGGGCGTAGATCACCATCGGCACGAAGGCGGTATACAGCCCGACTTCGATGGGCAGCCCGGCCACGGAGGCATAGGCGAGGGCCTTGGGCAGCACGACGGCCGCCGCAGTGACGCCGGCGACGACGTCCGGCTTGATCCATTCCTTGCGATACCCGTGCATCCAGTCGAGCACGGGTATCCGCAGATGGCTGGCAACGTGTCCCATGTTCGCGAGGCCTCCGCATTTCAGTCGGCGACGGTGCGGCTATCGACTACGTAACAGCTCAGGTTGACGCGGGGCGCACGGGTTTTCCGCTGCGATTGTCGTGAGGTTTCCCGTGCGGGCGCGGATGTGCGTAGTGTAGGCCATCGGCCCCGGCGCGCATCGACTTTGCGGCGTGCAGTAAGATGCTAGGTTCACCAGACCACGAGCCGCCCACGATGGACAGTGTTTTCCCGTTCGACCAGGCCCAATTGCTCGCCGAATACGCCGATCTGCGGCAGCGCGCGGCCGCGCTCGACGAGCAGGTGCCGGCTTGCCTGCAGCGCATTTCCGACAAACTGCCCCGGATCAGCGGCGAATCCGAGCTTGCAGATCATTACCGGAGCCTGCTGGTCGGCGCGCGCAGCAAGGCGCTGGTGTCGATCGAGAACTACCACGAGGCGATTCCCTACCTGCAGACGGCGGAATCGCTGATCGCACAACTGAACGGTCATGCGGACGGGCAAGCCGAAGCGCGCGGCGAATTGCTGGACCGTCTCGACGAACTGATCGACGCCGCCGTGGGCATGATCGATCTGGCCGAGCAATGTTACGGCGACGCGCGGGCCACCGATCCCGACGCCGTGCCGCCGTCGCTTCTGGACGATCCGCTGCACCCGGATGCCTGACGCGCGGCAGCGCCGTGCAAGGCCCGTTTTCCGCCGAATCCGGCTCGTAGACGGGCATGTCTGATAAAGTTTCGCCTATTCCCTTCAAAAGTCGATTCAACGGTTTTGATTATGAGCACAATCCTCGAAAATCTTCCGACCGGCCAGAAGGTCGGTATTGCGTTCTCAGGCGGCCTCGACACGAGCGCCGCGCTGCACTGGATGCGCTTGAAGGGCGCCGTGCCGTATGCGTACACGGCAAACCTCGGCCAGCCGGACGAGGAAGACTACGACTCGATTCCGCGCCGCGCCACGGAATACGGCGCCGAAGGCGCCCGCCTGATCGACTGCCGCGCGCAGCTGGTCGCCGAAGGCATTGCCGCGCTGCAATGCGGCGCGTTCCACATTTCGACGGCAGGCGTCACGTACTTCAACACGACGCCGATCGGCCGTGCCGTGACGGGCACGATGCTCGTCGCCGCGATGAAGGAAGACGGCGTCAACATCTGGGGCGACGGCAGCACGTACAAGGGCAACGACATCGAGCGCTTCTACCGTTATGGCCTGCTCGTCAATCCGGATCTGAAGATCTACAAGCCGTGGCTCGACCAGCAGTTCATCGACGAACTCGGTGGCCGCGCGGAAATGTCGGAGTTCATGCGCCAGTCGGGCTTCGCGTACAAGATGTCGGCCGAGAAAGCCTATTCGACCGATTCGAACCTGCTCGGCGCAACGCATGAAGCGAAGGACCTCGAAAGCCTGGAGTCGGGCATCAAGATCGTCAACCCGATCATGGGCGTCGCATTCTGGCGCGACGACGTGCAGATCGCGAAGGAAGAAGTGACGATCCGTTTCGAAGAAGGCCAGCCCGTCGCACTGAACGGCAAGACCTTCCCGAACGCCGTCGAGTTGCTGCTGGAAGCGAACCGCATCGGCGGTCGTCACGGCCTCGGCATGAGCGACCAGATCGAGAACCGCATCATCGAAGCGAAGAGCCGCGGCATCTATGAAGCTCCGGGCCTCGCGCTGCTGTTCATCGCGTATGAGCGGCTCGTGACGGGCATTCACAATGAAGACACGATCGAGCAGTACCGTGAAAACGGTCGCCGCCTCGGCCGCCTGCTGTATCAGGGCCGCTGGTTCGATCCGCAGGCCATCATGCTGCGCGAAACGGCGCAACGCTGGGTCGCGCGCGCGATCACAGGCGAAGTGACCGTCGAACTGCGTCGCGGCAACGACTATTCGATCCTCAGCACGAAGTCGCCGAACCTGACGTATCAGCCGGAGCGTCTGTCGATGGAGAAGGTCGCCTCGACGTTCTCGCCGCGTGACCGTATCGGCCAGCTGACGATGCGCAACCTCGACATCACCGACACGCGCGACAAGCTGCGCGTCTACGCGCAGGTCGGTCTGCTCGCACCGGGCGAGTCGTCGGCACTGCCGCAACTGAAGAACGATACCGAATAAGTCTGGCGGTTAGCGGGGCGGGTTTCGCGCGGGTGCTTCGTTCGTGAAGCTCGCGCGGCCCGCCCCGTTTTCTCGGTACGTGACGCTGCGTCACGTTACGTTGCCTGCGCATCCGTCCTTGCGTCATTGCGTTTCGCCTCTTTGCGAATCAGGCTCATCTGTCCATTGCGTTCAAGAATCGCGGCGTGCACGTCGCGCAGATTGAGCGCGTGAAGTTCGTGCCGCGCCGCCTCGAACACATCGGTGCGCGTAATCAGCGCGGCTGACATCTGACGGCTATTGAACTGTCCGTCGCGATACACCTCCCGTTCGACACCCACCACCAGCGATTCGAGCCACGGCGAGCGTACGCAGCACCACGCGAGCGCGCGATGAATCAGCACGATCACCAGCGATGCCGCGAGCGTCGGCACCACGGGCGATGCGCCGATGATAACGCGGCTCAGCGTGGCGCCGAGCAGGATTGCGACCACGTAGTCGAACGGCGATCGTTGTCCAAACGACCGCCTGCCCGAAATGCGGATCAACACGAGCGTCGCGAAGAACACGACGATCGCACGCATGGCTGTCTGCAAGGCGGTGAGGTCCTTGCCTTCGCCGAATAGCGTGATGATCACGTCCATGGTGTGTCTCCTTTCTTTGATCCATGCGTGCCGATTGCAGGCAATACAACGGGTTTTGCAATCGTTGTGCCGCCTGCGTCAAAGACAGATGGATTCGCAATGGACATACGCAAAGCACCTTCTATGATTAGGAAGGCACTGCGTACCGCGAAACCTCTGCAATGGAGACGCTCAATGGACGACACCCGCCTGCAAACCACGCCGTTGCAAGCCGATGAACTGCGCAACATGGACCGCTTCTGGCGGGCTTGCAATTACCTGTCCGCTGGCATGATTTACCTGCGCGCGAACCCGCTGTTGCGCGAACCGCTGAAGCCTGAGCACATCAAGCGACGCTTGCTGGGACATTGGGGCTCCGATCCCGGACAGAGCTTCGTGCTCGTGCATCTGAACCGGGTCATCAGGCAACGAGATCTGAACGTGATCTTTCTCTCGGGGCCGGGCCACGGCGCACCTGCGACGCTCGCACACAGCTATCTGGAAGGGCGCTATTCGGAGATCTATCCGGATCGCGGCGAAACGGAAGAGGGCATGGGGCGCCTCTTCAAGCTCTTTTCGTTTCCGGGCGGCATCGGCTCGCATTGCACACCCGAAACGCCGGGCTCGATTCATGAGGGCGGCGAACTCGGCTATAGCCTGTCGCATGGCTATGGCGCGGCGTTCGACAATCCTGACCTGATCGTCACGGTGATGATCGGCGATGGCGAGGCGGAAACCGGGCCGCTTGCGACCTCGTGGCATTCGAACAAATTCCTGAATCCGGCGCGCGATGGCGCGGTGTTGCCCGTTCTGCATCTGAACGGCTACAAGATCGCCAACCCGACCATACTCGCGCGCATTCCGCGCGAAGAACTCGAAGCGCTATTGACGGGTTACGGTTACAAGCCGTGGTTCGTCGAAGGCGACGAGCCCGAGAAGATGCATCAGCAGATGGCGGCGACGCTGGACGAGTGCATCGACGAGATTCGTGCGATCCAGCAACGTGCGCGTCAGGAAGGCCATATTCAGCGGCCACGCTGGCCGATGATCGTGCTCCGGTCGCCGAAGGGCTGGACAGGGCCGCGCGAATTCGGCGGACACAAGATAGAGGGCTCGTGGCGGGCGCATCAGGTGCCCGTCGCCGATCCGGCGAGCAACAGCAAGAGTCTGAAGCTCGTCGAGGAATGGCTGCGCAGCTACGAGCCGGAAAAACTCTTCGACGAAACGGGGCGGCTGGTTCCCGAGTTGCGCGCGCTCGCGCCCGAAGGGCCGCGGCGCATCAGCGCCAATCCGCATGCGAACGGCGGAGCGTTGTGCAAGGCGCTGGATCTGCCGGACTTCGCCGGATACGCCGTCGACGTCGGCAAGCCCGCTACGAGCTACGTGTCGCCCACGGACGTGCTCGGCCAGTTTCTGCGCGACGTCATGCGCCGCAATATGACGAGCTTTCGCGTATTCGGCCCCGACGAAACCGCCAGCAACAAACTCACGGCGATTTACGAAGCATCGCAGAAGACGTGGCTCGCGCAGATCGTCGAATCGGATAGCGACGGCGGCGATCTGTCCGCCGATGGCCGCGTGATGGAAATGCTGAGCGAGCATACGCTGGAAGGCTGGCTCGAAGGCTACACGCTGACGGGGCGGCACGGCCTCTTTGCGACGTACGAAGCATTCGTGCATGTGATCGATTCGATGTTCAACCAGCACGCGAAATGGCTCGAAAAAGCCAAGCGAGAGTTGCGCTGGCGTCAGCCCGTGCCTTCGTTGAATCTGCTGATCACGTCGCTCGTGTGGCGTCAGGACCATAACGGCTTTACGCATCAGGACCCCGGTTTTCTGGATGTCGTGACGAACAAGAGTCCCGATGTCGTGCGCATCTATTTGCCGCCCGACGCGAACTGCCTGTTGAGCGTCGCCGATCATTGCCTGCGGTCACGGGACTACGTGAACGTGATCGTCGCCGACAAGCAGCCTCATTTACAGTACCTGGACATGAAGTCGGCCATCACGCATTGCACGAAAGGCATCGGCATCTGGGACTGGGCATCGACGGATCTGGATCACGAGCCGGATGTCGTGATGGCGAGCGCGGGCGACATTCCGACCATGGAAGCGCTCGCCGCCGTGGAAATCCTCAAAGACCTGTTTCCCGATCTGAAGATCCGTTTCGTGAACGTCGTGGACCTGTTCCGGCTGATGCCCGATTCCGATCATCCGCATGGCTTGTCGGGACGCGATTTCGATTCGCTGTTCACGACGGACAAGCCGGTGATCTTCAATTTCCACTCGTATGCGTCGCTGGTTCACAAGCTGACGTATCGCCGCACCAATCACGCGAACATTCACGTGCACGGCTATGCGGAGAAGGGCAACATCAATACGCCGCTCGAACTTGCGATCATCAATGGCATCGACCGGTTTTCGCTGGCCATCGACGTGATCGACCGCGTGCATCGTCTGCGCGGCGTCGGCGATCACGCGAAGGAGCGGCTGCGCGATCAGAAGATCCAGCACCTCGACTACGCGCACACCGAGGGTATCGATAGCGAGGCGATCCGCGAGTGGAAGTGGGGCGGATGACGGGTCAGTTGATGATTGGCCGCCCCCAAGGTTGTTTCCCGCAAGCGCCATATTGATGAGAAACGTGGCGCGGAATGGCGTTTGCTGTGAATGTCATCGCTGACAGTTCACTGACGTTCTTCCCGGGAGGCAATCATGAGCAAAGACGCAATCAAGGCGTCGGCGGCCGATGTTGCAGTCGAAAACACGGCACTCGACGCGATCCAGCTACTCGAAGCGGACCACCGCGTCGCCAGGCAACTGTTCGACGCCTTCGAGAAGGCTGCTGATTCGGATCTCGAAGCGAAGGGCACGCTGGCTCGCCGCACTTGCGAGGTGCTGACCGTGCACGCGATGATCGAGGAGAAGATCCTGTATCCCGCCGCGCACAAGGCGCTCGACAAGGACGATGAGATCGACGTCGACGAAGCCTACGTCGAGCACTTTCTCGCGAAGACGCTGATCGAAAAGTTCGACTCGCTGAAACCCGGCGATCATGGTTTCGACGCGACGTTCAAGGTGCTGTCGGAGATGGTGCGCCACCATATCGAAGAAGAGGAAACGACGCTCTTTCCCGAGCTGCGCGAAAGCAGTGTCAACCTGGTGCGGTTAGGCGAAGAGATGGTGGCAGAGAAAGACAGGCTGATGAAGAAGCTCGATGCTGCAAGAAGCAAACTGGTGGGCGACAACAGCCTGACGTTTCAGCGGTAATGCATGAGCGAGCGCCCACGGGCGCTCGAATGCAATCCGGCGAACAGCGTGCTAGCCTGACGGTCCCATGTCAGGAGACTCGCGACGATGGCACGCCTACTTTGCGATATCTGCGGCGTCAGGCCCGCGACCGTACGGCTCGCGGTGTTGCAGAACGGTCAGCGCCAGGTGCTGGATGTGTGCGATTTCCACTACGCGCAGATCACGCGGCATCAACGTTCGATTTCCCCGCTCGAAGCGCTGTTCCGCGCACAGGCGTCGGGCGGGCAAGCGCCGCCGGACGAGTCGCAGCAGCCCGTCGAAGGCACCGAGACCGTCAGCATCGAACAGCATTTCAGCGAGCTTGCGCGCGAGATGCTGCAACGCGCCGCGGAAGCCGCGATTCAATGGGGCCGTCGCGAAGTCGACACCGAACATCTGCTGTATGTACTCGCCGACAACGCAAATGTCGCTGCGATCCTGGAGTCGCTCGGTGTCAAACCCGCCGACGTGCGCGCGTATATCGAAGCGAACACCGTCAAACGCGACAACGCCCCGCCGCCCGGGCAGGAACGCATCGGCGTGTCGCCGCGCCTGAAGAGCGCGCTCGAGCGTGCGTTCATTGCATCGCGGCAACTCGGCCATAGCTACGTCGGCGCCGAGCATCTGCTGATCGGACTCGCCGAGGTGCCGGAGAGCTTCGCGGGCCAGCTGCTCGCGCGTCTTGGCGTGCAGCCGCAGGCGTTGCGGCGTCAGACGCTGCTCGCGGCGGGAAACGAAGAGAAGACAGCGGCGCCGCCACCGCCCTCGCGCACGCCGAACCTCGACAAGCATAGCCGCGACCTGACGGCGCTGGCACGCGAAGGCGGCCTCGACCCCGTGATCGGCCGATCGAGCGAGATCGAAACGATGGTCGAAGTGCTGGCGCGCCGCCGCAAGAACAACCCGGTGCTGATCGGCGAGCCGGGCGTCGGCAAGACGGCCGTCGTCGAAGGTCTGGCGCAGCGGATGGTCAACGGCGATGTGCCCGAATCGCTGCGCAACAAGCGTCTCGTCGAACTGAACGTGAACTCGATCGTTGCGGGCGCGAAGTTTCGCGGCGAGTTCGAAGAGCGCGTCAAGCAGGTGGTCGATGAAGTGCTCGCGAATCATGATTCGCTGGTGCTGTTCGTCGACGAAGTGCATACGATCGTCGGCGCCGGGCAGGGCGGCAACGAGGGCGGTCTCGACATCGCCAACGTGTTCAAGCCGGCGATGGCACGCGGCGAACTCAACCTGATTGGCGCGACGACGCTCAACGAATACCAGAAGTACATCGAAAAGGACGCTGCGCTCGAACGGCGCTTCCAGCCGGTGCTGATCGCCGAGCCGAGCGTCGTGCAGACCGTCAACATTCTGCGCGGCTTGCGCGACCGGCTCGAGGCGCATCACAAGGTCACGATCCAGGACGATGCGATCGTCGGCGCGGCGGAATTGTCGGACCGCTATATCTCCGGTCGTTTTCTGCCCGACAAGGCGATCGATCTGATCGACCAGGCCGCAGCGCGCGTCAACCTGTCGTCGACGTCGCGTCCCGCCGCCGTGCTCGAACTCGAAGCGGAAATCACGCAGTTGCGCCGCGAGCAGGACTATGCGGCGTCGCGCAAGCAGTTCGACCGCGCGCACTCGCTCGACGGCGAAATCGCCGCGAAAGAGCAGGCATTGCGCGACGAAACGCAGGCATGGCAAAAGAGCGTCGGCACGAATACATCGCATGTGACGGTCACGAACGTCGCCGAGATCGTCGCGCGGCTCACGGGCATTCCCGTCGCGCAGTTGACGGCCGAAGAGAAGCAGCGGCTTCTGAATATGGAGGAGCGTCTGCATCGGCGCGTGATCGGCCAGGACGAAGCCGTCGTGGCCGTCAGCGACGCGGTGCGGCGCTCGCGCGCCGGCTTGCAGGCGAGGCATCGCCCGACTGCCGTGTTCCTGTTTCTCGGCCCGACGGGCGTCGGCAAGACGGAACTCGCGAAGGCGCTCGCCGAAGTCGTGTTCGGCGACGAAGACGCGATGCTGCGCTTCGACATGAGCGAGTACATGGAGCGGCATACGGTGGCGCGGCTGATCGGCGCGCCGCCCGGATATGTCGGCTACGACGAAGGTGGCCAGTTGACCGAACGCGTGCGGCGCAAGCCCTATAGCGTGATTCTGCTCGACGAGATCGAGAAGGCGCATCCCGACGTGTACAACGTGCTGCTACAGGTGTTCGACGATGGGCGGCTGACGGACGGCAAAGGGCGCATGGTCGACTTCAGCAATACGCTGATCATTGCGACGAGCAATCTCGGCGCCGATGTGATCGCGGGGCAGAACCGTTCGGGACCGGGCTTTCTGAGCGACGCGGGTTCCGTCGGCGTGGAGAGTGGCGTGATGAACGTGCTGCGCCAGCACTTCAGGCCCGAGTTTCTCAATCGTATCGACGACATCATCATTTTCAAGTCGCTTGGGCGCGATGAAACGCGGCATATCGTGCGTCTGCAACTGGAGCACGTGAGCCGGCTGGCGAGCAGTCAGGATATCGAGCTGACGTTCGATGATTCGATCGTCGATCATCTCGCGACCGAGGGCTATCGCCCTGAGTTCGGTGCGCGTGAGCTTCGACGGCAGATTCAGCAGCAGATCGAGAATCAGCTTGCCAAAGCCATGTTGAATGGCGACGTGAAGGAAGGCATGCAGGTCGTATGCCGTTACGACGCCGACAGGCGGCTGGTGACGTTCGAGCCTGTCGCGGGCGGCAAGCAGCCGGTGGCTGTGGTCGAGCCGCAGACGGTGAAGTAGGTTTTATCCGCTTCCTTTATTGGCTGGCGCCGGATGGTACGGCGCTGGCCATCGACGATGGCGTCGCGGCGACGGGGGCCTCGCTCGATGCCGCAGGCGCGCTTGCCGATGCTGCGTTGTCGCTTGCGGTTTGCGCGGCTGCGCTTTGGCCTTGCGTGCCGCTCATGCCGGCAGTGTTGGTCATGACGCCGCTGCTGGCTGAGCTCATGGTGTCGCTGTTTTTTTCGTCTACTTTCTTGCAGGCGGCTGTGGTGAATATGAGTGCTGTCGCTGTTAATGCCGCGAACGCGTAGTGGGTGGTGGATTTCGTCATTTTCGTTGCTCCGTGTGTCGATATCTGTGCGGATGTTATTTGCTCAGCAACGTGCATTCCTTCTCTTCTTTTCTTCTCTTCTTTTCTGCGCGGGCTGGACGGTTTCTTGCTCGTACTTCCACGTTCCACTTGGAGGTCGGTCATGAAAGTCAGAGTTGCTAATGAGGGCGACGCGCCCATCCGCCTGATCGTAGATGGCGATCCCGTGCTCGGTGAAACAATCGAGGCAGGCGCAGAAATGGTCGTTGATGGGGAGGTCGTCGAGTTGCAGGACCTCGAGCCCGGTCAGGAGGACGAGAGTGATGAGGAGGAGCCGTAGCAGAGGGGTTTTCGCTGGCATCCGCGTTTTGTTATCGGTGCCTCACGCGTTGCCCCTGTGCGGGGCGGCACCTACTTTTCTTTGCCGCCGCAAAGAAAAGTAGGCAAAAGAAAGCGGCTCACACCGCCAGTGCTTGTGTTTGCCTGAGGGCCCCCACAGGGTCTTACGCTTCACACGGCAACGCCCTGGTTCGCGTTCGTTGCCAACGTTCTCCCTGTACGCTTCACCCACTTCACGCACCCGCGTCACAGCCCGCCGCGCCAGATAGTCCGCCGCCGCCCAGGTGGCAAACTGTGTGTAGGCTTTCGCACCGTACGCGCCTCACTCCGGACTGACTAGCAAGACTGGTGCCTCTGGTAAGAGTACTAACCTGTGCAGTGCGACAACCTGCACACAGTTTGCCACCTGGGCGGCACAAGCCAGTCGCTGCCGCTGGCCCGAGTACGGGTATTCGAAGCGGGTGAGGCATCGGTTCGAAGCGTTGGCAACGGGCACCAGCAGGGACGTTGCCGTGTGAAGCATAAGACCGGTTGGGGTCCCTCAGGCGAATACACGGGCTGGCGGTGTGAGCCGCTTTCTTTTGCCTACTTTTCTTTGCGGCGGCAAAGAAAAGTAGGTGCCGCCCCGCACAGGGGCAACGCTTGAGGCACCAATAACATCACGCGGATGCCACCGCAAAAACCAAAACACCACGCATGGCGCAAAAGTTGTCGAACTGAAAGGCCGACGCGGATACGCGACACACAAAAAAACCAAACGCGCCTGGAATGGCGCCAAAACCTCCACACAACACGCCAGCCCGGCGACTCATCGCACATATGCCAGCTTCCATCAGTAGAATCGCGCCTTTAAAGTCGATCGCGTGACAGCGCGAACCGTCCCTCGATCAGCGGATAATGAAACTACTGACGGCATTCAAACGACACCTCTTCATCACCGTCGGCAACACATTGCCGATCTACGGCCCATTCAATCGCCTGCGTGCCTCGATGTTCCGCAAGGCGGGCATGGCGATCGGCCGCGATGTGACCATCATTGGTCCGTTGAATCTCGAGCTGAGTCTCAACGAAGAAACGATCCGCGGCATTTCGATCGGCGACAACGTGTATCTGAACGCGCAGACGCGACTCGCTTGTCGCAATAGCCGGATTTCGATCGGCGACGACGTGCAGGTCGGGCCACGCGTGTCATTCGAAACGGCCACGCATGGCATCGTGTTCGAACCCGAGATCGGGCGCGGAACCGATCATCAAGCGATCCGCGTCGGCAACAAGGTGTGGATCGGTGCAGGCGCAACCATCCTGCCCGGCGTGACGATCCACGAGGCAGCCGTGGTCGCCGCCGGCTCAGTCGTGACGCGGGACGTGCCGGCTCACACGCTGGTGGGCGGCGTGCCGGCGCGCAAGATCAGGGATATCGAGCGGCCCGCTCACCGCCACGGCGCCATCGCCTGAAACACACCATCGCGCCTGACCAGCGCATGAAACAGCGCCGCCGCAAAGTGCACGAGGATCAACGCGAAGAAGCACAACGCCAGGAACCGGTGCGCGTTCCATAGCAGCGTGTGCAGCTCGTTGCTATGCGGCAGTATCCACGGCAACTGGATGCCCGCCACGATCACGGGATACTCCGCTGCCGACAGCATCCCCCAACCAATCAGCGGCAACGCAATCATCAACGCATAGAAAGCGAGGTGCGACAGATGCGCCGCGAGCTTCATCGGCGCGGGCATGTCCGGCGGCAGTTGCGGCGCGCCGCGCGTGAGTCGCACTACCAGGCGGATCAGCGCGAGTATCAGGATGACGATCCCCAGCGGCTTGTGAATCGACACCAGCGTCAGATAGTCAGGCCGAATCGTCGACACCATGCCGACGCCGATAAACAGCATCGCCAGAATGCAGATCGCCATGATCCAGTGCAGCGCGCGCTGCAATGTCGTAAAGCGCTCGAGAGTCGGTTTCATGGCTTCGCTCCTTCGGCAGGCGTGTGCGGATAGTACTTGTCTTCGGCAGTCCGGCGATTGAACGAAACAGAATAGGCAGCCGAGCGCGCAGCAGGGAACGGATCGTCCGAAACATGCATGCCTGCCGGCAGGACGGTCGGATCGAAATTGAGGTCGCGGCACGGGCCGTCGGGCTCGGGCTCGATCGCGCTGACCACCAGCGTGCCGGCTTCCACCTTGCGGCGGTCGTCAGGCCACGCCTTGCTCGGGTCGGCCGTCGGATCGCCTGGATTCGCGACGGTCACGATCATCGTCCAGCGCTGCGGCGCGCTCTGCACGCGTTGCGTGATGTCGGTTTCGAGGAAATTGGCGGGGCGTTGCTTGAGGACATCGGGCGACACGGCCTCCGGCTTCGCCGCCGGGACAAACGACCAGCGCACGACGTTGTCCTGCCCCTGAGCGTTCGTGAAGACAAAGCTGTTGAGGCTGTTGTACTGATCCTGCGCGAACGATCCCGTCCACGGCGCCGTCGTCGCCCACGCGCCGAACGCGGCGAACTCAGGGTGCGCGGCGATGAACTGCTTCATCGCGTCGGGATCGTCCTTTTTCCCCGATGCTTCGAGCAACGCATAGAACGCTTGCGGCGTCGCGACGGGGAAGAACGGCGCGTCGATCATCGCCGAGCGCCATTCGCTGCCATCCGGCGCGACCACACGCAGGCTCAGGCCGCGAACGCGGACAGTCGGGTCCGGTGCGTTTGGATCAGGCGTGGCGAGATTGAATCGTCCCGTCACGCGAGAGGAACCCTGCGCGAACATCGGCGCCTTCGACAATGCAGCGGCTGCTCCATTCGATTCGAATGTACCCGTGAAGCAGATGCCTTTCGCGTGATTGCGACGGAAACCCAGCGCGGGTCCGCCCGGCGGCGCCAACGCGTTGACGATCTTCGGAGGTGTCAGCCGGCCTGGGGTGAGCCAGCCTGCCGTATAGGCAAACGCAATGGCCACGACGGCGACGACGATCGCAATCAAGGCCAGTGAGCGGCCAGCGGATGCTTGTGAACCGGGTTTGTCAGCCATGGAAGTCTCGCTCGAGAGTTCTGCTGGCGACAATCTAGCAGCATCATAAAATTCGTGCAGAAGGGGCCGGGAGCGGGCACGTCAGCGATAGGTGTCCGCGAGGCAACACCGTGTATCTGTCCGCATGTCTACTGTCCCCATGGGAATGCGTCTAGGATGGCGGCATGCTCAAACGGGCGCAGTGTGCTGCGTGACCATCATGGATACCATCAAGATCCTGCTACAAACGACCATTCCATCCGTCGCCGACGACTGGTCGATTGCGCGCTTCAGCCGCCTTGCGGAACTGCTGCGCGATCATCGCGATGCCGAAGGCCGCGCCGTGTTCGACGTCGTCGCGCGAGACCGCGGGCATCCCGGAGAGCCGGACCCGGTGCTGTCGCGTCTGGATGAAACCGCGTTCGACGAATTGTGGCTATTTGCCGTCGATAACGGAGACGGCCTGACGCCCGAAGACTGCGCCGGCATCACGCGATTCCGGCAGGCAGGCCGCGGCCTGATGGTGACGCGAGATCACATGGATGTGGGATGCTCGCTGTGCAGTCTCGGTGCTGTGGGCAAGGCACATCACTTCCACACCCACAATGTCGATCCCGACGAGTCGCGATGCGTATGTGACGATCCGTTCTCCACGCATATCTCATGGCCCAATTTTCACTCGGGCGCGAATGGGGACTTTCAGGACGTTGTGGTCGTCGGGCCGACACATCCCGTGCTGGCGAATGCCGACTCTCCAACGGGTGCAATCCGCTTCCTGCCCGCTCACCCGCATGAGGGCGCCGTCGCTGCACCCGACGACGCATCGGCCCGCGTGATCGCGCGAGGCAACAGCAAGATCACAGGCAAGAGCTTCAATCTGGCCGTTGCGTTTGAACCGTCCAGCGACGGCGGGCCCGCCGTCGCTCAAAGCACGTTTCATCACTTTGCGGACTACAACTGGGATGCGCGGCTCGGTTGCCCGAGCTTCGTGGACGAGCCGCCTGGAAACGGGATGCAGACAGAGCAACAGGCGCTGCCGGACGCGCATCGATATGCGATCAATGTGGCGCTGTGGCTTGCGGGGAAAGCAACGCATTGATCGGCGTCCCGGCGACCGTCATTCTCTTTTTGTCTTCGGTTGCTCGGGCTTCTGTTGCGGGTCTTTTCCGCGTTGCGTCGGCGCCCTTGTGCAGGCGTCCGGCGGCGTTGCATACGGTACGTCGTTACAGCAGCACGCATAGACGGGAAAGCCGTACGCGTTGGTGCGGATGATGGTGGTCGGCCCGTGTAGCGGGCATACCGCGTTCATGGTGCCTCCTCGGTTTCATCGGTCATTGTGTATCGTACTGCCGTTTGTCGGCTATTTGTCGGCCAGTATCCGCTGCCCGCAAGCGTTCAACCCCCGATCGCATGTCGCTTCGGGTTCAACTCAACGCCTCAACAACGGCGTGACGCCCGTTCACGCAGCCTGCCCAGCCGCGCTTGCACGACGCCGCCGCGTCCCTGTTGTCTTCGGTACTTCCTCGACGGGCGCAACGTCACTCGTCCGCTGCGCCTGATAGGACTCTCCCCATTCCCTGAGGCTGATCAGCACCGGCGCGAGCGTCTCGCCGAAAGGCGTCAACTCGTATTCGACCTTCGGCGGAACCTGCGGATAGACATGGCGCGCCACGATCCCATCCGCTTCCAGCTCGCGCAGTTGCAGCGTCAACATGCGTTGCGTCGTGTTCGGCAACAGCCGGGTGAGCTCCATGAAGCGCTTCTTTTCATGCATCAGATGAAACAGGATCACCGGCTTCCACAAGCCGCCGATGACCGAAAGCGTCACTTCGACGGCGCAGCCGCTCTTGCTGTCCAGGCGTTTGGGTCGCATGGCGTTTATACCTACATAATTGATAGTACCGGCTTTAATTGTACCTTCTTGCAGTAATCGACGTGCGACCGGACAATCACGGCGTGGTCGCGGCGCTGTCGCGACCTCGCGCGCCGACCAGGGCGCGCGATCGCTATCTTCGACGGCGATGCCGCATCGCGCATCGTCAGTCCGTCTATCGACTATCAGGAGTTCCTTCGATGAAAGCCATTGCCTTGCGCCAGCCTGCCGGACTGGACAATCTCGTACGCACGGAACTTGCCGATCCCGGCGCGCCGGCAGCCGGCGAAATCCGCGTGCGTATCCACGCGAGTTCGCTCAACGCTCATGACCTCGGTGTCGTCACAGGGCGTCTGCGTACCGAAGACGGTCGCATTCCGATGTCGGATGGCGCGGGTGTCGTCGAAGCGGTCGGCGACGGCGTGACGGAATTCGCGGTTGGCGACGCCGTCGTATCGACGTTCTTTCCTTACTGGCTCGACGGCGGCCCGACGCTCGCCGATTTTTCGACGACACCGGGCGATGGCGTCGACGGCTACGCTCGCGAGCGCGTCGTGCGTCCTGCGCAATGGTTCACGCACGCGCCGCGCGGTTACAGCCACGCGGAGGCTGCGACGTTGACCACTGCTGGCCTGACTGCATGGCGCGCGCTCGTCGTCGATTACGCGCTGAAGGCGGGCGATACCGTGCTGGTTCAGGGCACAGGCGGCGTCTCGATCTTCGCGCTGCAGTTCGCGAAGCAGATGGGCGCGACGGTGATCGCGACGTCGTCCTCCGACGAGAAACTGACGAAAGCCCGCGCGCTCGGCGCCGATCACCTGATCAACTACAAACGCGATACCGACTGGGCCGCGAAGGTACTCGAAATCACCAACGGTCGCGGCGTCGACAACGTGGTCGAAGTGGGCGGTCCCGACACGCTCGGGCAGTCGATCCGGGCTTGCCGGATCGGTGGTCACATCGCATTGATCGGCGTGTTGACGGGAATTGCGGGGCAGGTGCCGACGGCCGAACTGATGCGTCGTCAGCAGAAGCTGCAGGGGTTGATCGTCGGCAGCCGGAAACACCAACTCGACATGATCCGCGCGATCGATGCGAACGGGATCAAGCCGGTGATCGACAGCACGTTCGCGCTCGACGAAATTGCCGACGCATTCCGCCATCAGGCGGCGGGCAAGCATTTCGGCAAGGTGTGTCTGGCGGTATGAAGCGGGCGGCGGCAACGATCGGCCGCCGCAGGCGATCTTCGCCTTTCAGGTGAAGATCGTGACGGGTCAATAGTAAAGCCAGCGTCCATACTCCGGCGACCAGTACCAGCGCCCAGCATACGGCGCCGGCTGGTAGTCGCCGTTCCAGGCAGCGGGTGGCGCATAGTAGGCGTACGGACGGGCGGCTACGCTGGTCGGCCGCTGCACGTAGCCATAGGCTTGCGGCGGCGGTCGCATCGCGACGGGCGGCGGCGCGTACTGCGTCCGCGGTCGCGCGTACTGTGGCTCGGTCGTATAGACCTGTGCCGTACGCGGCATCCCGGCGTCGTCGCCGTCGTCGTCGGCGAACGCTTCGGGCGGCATGGCGTTCTGTTGTGGCACGCGTCCCGTAGACCGCACGACGCCGGCATTTCGCGGCGGCGCGCTGGGGCGTTGAACGGGTTGCGGGTTCTGCAGTGAATCGGGATCCGTCCAGGCGTCGGATGTCACGGGTGGAGCGTGACGGGCGACTGGCTTGGATGACGCGATGCGCGTGCCGCTGGATGCAGGAGAGGGTGTGCCTGCCTGTTCTCCAAGCGGCTTCGAGGTGACGGGCACCTCCTGCACGGTCTCGATCTCGCTTGCGTCGCTGTAAACGTGTTTGATGTCGAGGATGGGTTTGCGAGCCGCCTCGCTTGTCGGTTTCTGCGCCCGCGCTTCCGTTGCGGGCGGCGTCGTGGCGGCAGTGCCCTTTGTTGCGGCCTCGCGCGCGAGTTCCTCTTTCGCTGCCTTGTAGCCGCGATCGTAGGCCGCTTTCACTTCCCGATCCTGGGCCTCGGCGTCGTCGGCCGCGCTGTAGGCGTGGGACGATGCCGAACACAGGCAACCTGTGGCGAGAAGCGCGCCGGCCAACGTCTGCCTCAAGTGTGCGTCCATGAGGCCTCCCTTTATGGTTATTGATGGCGAATCGTACAACGTCTCCGGCGACAAAAAAACGCTAGCGATGCCATTGCGTGCGCTTCCCAACCGAACCTTCAGTCGTATGCGCTTGCAACGAAACGTGATGCGGTCTCATGCCGTGTGGGATGAGTCACACATAACGTGAGCGCCGCCAGGGGAGCAGAACGCTATGGCTTGCTCCAGACCAGCCGCCAGCACATGAGAAAGGTACCGTTCGCGTCCCTTGAAACCGCGCCTTCAGATGTGCACGTCGTACCGGGCATTGCGGGGCCGAACTGGGCGACTTCCCGATCGGCGTCGGCGAGTGCATCGGCGGGCACCCGTCCCCAGATGGACAGACTGGCCAGTACGCCGGCACAGCCGACCAACATGGTCAGCGAACGTTTCAATCGGGCGGGGCGCTTGGCAATAAGGTCGATTCGCATCGGGAGGCTCTCTCAGGCGGGGCTTATGAGCGCTCTTATCGGCATCGGCTGCCAAAAGAATAGATCCCGCTTCAAGTATTTTTTTCGGGCCAGATTATTGGCGTTCGCAAAGCGGTCGGCGGAAGGCTTCAGTTGCCAGCAGCGGGTTCCCGTCGAGCGTTCCGGCGCAGCATGTCGGCGGGCACACCGAACGTTCGGACAAACGCGCGGCGCATGCGCTCGCGATCCGCAAACCCCGTTTCCTGCGCCACGACGTTGATCGTGTGCCGGCCCTGTTCGATCATGAAGCGGGCCGCTTCCAGCCGAAGCTGCTCCACCGCCTTGGCGGGCGATTGACCGGTCTCGGCCGCGAACGCGCGGCTGAACTGGCGAGGACTGAGATTAGCCACCGCGGCCAGCTCCTCGACGGTCAGCGGATTGCGCAGGTTCCGGCGGATGTGCGCCAGCACCAGTTCGATCCGGTCGGACTTCGGCGTCATGTCGAGAAGGGCGGAATGTTGCATCTGCCCACCGAGCCGGCGCTGATTCATGACGAGAAGCCTCGCGACCATTTTCGCGGCTTCGGGACCGAGGTCGTTATCGATCAACGCCAGAACGAGATCGATCCCCGCCGTCATGCCGGCCGAGGACCAGATGGGACCGTCATTGACGAAAATCCGGTCTTCTTCTGTGATGACTTCCGGAAAGCGCGCCCTGAATTCAGCCGCGTGTGCCCAATGCATGGTGGCGCGCCGGCCATTCAGAAGCCCGGCCTCGGCGAGAACGAATGCGCCGCTGCAGATCGAGGCAATCCGTCTCGACGCCCTCGCTGCTTCCTGAACGAACGCGATCACAGCGTCATCGGAGGACGGCATTTTCATTTCGGTGATCGAGCCCACGATGACCGTATCGAAAGCCGGATCGCCGAACGCTTCCGTTTCCAGTGTCATGCCGCCCGAAGAACGAACGGGACCGCCACGCGCAGACAGCACATGGACGTCGTAGCACGGACCCGCCGGCGGCAGGTTCGCGATTTCGAATGCCGTTAGCGCCGCGAGACTCATCATCTGAAATCGTTGCGGCACGATAAAGCCAATCCGATGCATAGGTATTCCCGAGGTCAGGCTTGCGCGCCTGACCGCAAATTAGCGTCATTCCACGGGTCGTATTCGCAGATTTCTTCTCGATGCCGCGAGCGCCGCACGCGCGGACAACGCGCGTCATGAATGGTGGCAACAACGACATAGATCGTAAAGGGCAGAGGCGATAACGTACAAGCACTTCATCATCTGTCTCGCACCAGCGAAAGGAACACCATCATGTCAAAGATTATCCGGGCCGCAGCCGTTCAGATCGCGCCCGTTCTCTACAGCCGGGAAGGCACCGTCGATAAGGTCGTCAAGAAAATTCTGGAACTCGGCAAGCAGGGCGTCCAGTTTGCGACCTTCCCTGAGACTGTCGTTCCGTACTATCCGTACTTCTCGTTCGTCGAATCGCCGTTTGCAATGGGCGCGGAGCATTACAAGCTGCTCGATCAGGCCGTCGTCGTGCCGTCCGAGACGACGCGTGCCATCGGCGAAGCCGCGCGTCAGGCAAAAATGGTGGTGTCGATCGGCGTCAACGAACGCGACGGCGGCACGCTCTACAACACGCAATTGCTGTTCGATGCCGACGGCACACTGGTGCAACGCCGCCGCAAGCTCTCGCCGACCTATCACGAGCGTATGGTCTGGGGAATGGGCGACGGTTCGGGTCTGCGCGCGATCGATACCGCCGTGGGCCGCGTCGGTCAGCTCGCCTGCTGGGAGCACTACAACCCGCTCGCGCGCTATGCGCTGATGGCCGATGGCGAGGAAATCCATTCGGCGATGTATCCGGGTTCGTTCGCGGGCGATCTGTTCTCCGAGCAGATCTCCGTCAACATCCGCCAGCACGCGCTGGAGGCGGGCGCCTTCGTCGTCAACGCGACGGCGTGGCTGACTCCCGAACAACAGCAGCAGATTCTGCAGGATACGAATACCACCCAGGTTGGGCCGATCTCGAGTGGCTGTTTCACGGCGATCGTTTCGCCCGAGGGTGAGTACATGGGCGGCGCGCCGCTGCGCGAAGGAGAGGGCGAAATCATCGCCGACCTCGACTTCTGGCAGATCGACAAGCGCAAACGCATGATGGATTCCCGCGGCCATTACAGCCGTCCCGACGTGCTCGGGCTGGTGATCGACCGCACGCCGAAGACGCATGTCATCGAGCGCTCGCTGCGCGCGCCCGGCGAAGAGCCCGTGAGGGATCTCGAAGTACTCGCCTGAGCCGAGACTCGTGAGGTCGTGCGCGCACGATGCGCGCAATTCGACTGTCCAACTTTGTGCTGTTATCCAAGGAGTAGCAGAAATGAATTTCAACGATGTCATGCTGGAGCGCAACGCCCAGTTCGCCGAGACCGGGTTTTCGCCGGAACTCAAGATGCTTCCGTCGACGGGGACGGTCGTGATCGGTTGCGTCGACCCGCGCGTCGATCCCGTGAATGTGCTGGGGTTGAAGCAGGGTGAAGCGGCCGTGATCCGGAACGTGGGCGGGCGCATCAACAACGCGTTGCTCGAAACGCTGGCGGTGCTGAGCGTCGTCGCGGCATCGGCGGGGCGCCCGGATGGTGCGCGCAATCTCGTGCTCCTTCAGCACACCGATTGCGGGATCATCGGCTGTCACCGGCATGCGCCCGCCTTGCTCGCGAAGCATCTCAATGTCGAGACGGATGCGCTCGATGATCTCGCGATCACCGAACCCTACAAGGCGGTCGCGCTCGATGTCGAAGCGCTCAGGGCAAACAAGGCGCTGCCCGATGGCATGGTGGTGTCGGGTCTCGTCTACGACGTCAAAACCGGCAAGATCGAAACGGTCGTCCCGCCAGCACCGTTGCGGGCGCCTGCCGCCTGACGGTTCCCGCATCGGCCATCGTGCAGAACAGGCGCGGTCAATCGGGTTTCGACGTCGCGCGATCGTCAGGCAGCAACGCTTGCGCGACGCCTTCCGAAAACCGCATTGGCCGGCCTTCGATCAGCAGTCGTTCGGCATCCGCTGGATCGCGCTCGATCTCGGGCAATCCATGCGCGACGAGCGCGCGAGCGCAGCCGATCCAGTCGCCGTGTTCAATCCCATCGGGTTCATTGAACGAAGCCCACGACAGCGTGCCCAGCACGTCGGCACCGAATCCATGCGTCTCACGCCAACTCGCTCCATGAGAAAGCAGGAACGCAGTCAATTCGGCATCGCCGCGAAACACGGCATGGTTCAGCGCCGACGCGTCCCAATCACCGCCGCGCGCAGCGATCGGCCAGCCGAGTTCGACCATGACCTTGACCGCTTCACGGGATCCCCAGGCGGCTGTATCCGGCAATAGCCGCAACTGGTGCTCCGGCAAAGCACGAGGAAGATCAGGATGCAGTGCCTGAATGCGCCGCGCCTCGCTTGCATCGACACGCGCACAGGCCGCGACGAACTCGTCTTCGGCGCTGAGTGTGTCGTCTGCCCCGGCTTCGCGCAACAGATCTGCGACCTCGCGCAGTCCCGTTTGCATCGCCAGCCGCCAGGCACTGACGCCACCGGGCGTGCGCGCCTGCGGATCGGCGCCGGCGGCGAGCAGGGCGGCGATATGACGAGCCGATCGCCGCACGGCGATCGCGCGCATCAGCGGCGGTCCCCATGTCGTCGTCGGACCGGCTTCGACGGGTTCATTTGGATCGCCGCCGTGTGCCAGCAGCAGTTCCAGTGCAACAGGGCTCGGCATGTCGAGTGCCCGGCGCAGCGCATTCGTTCCGCCGACGCGCGCGCCATACGCGAGCAGCAGGCGGGTGCACGCTGGCTCCTCAAGCGAGTGATAGAGCGATTCTCCGTCGTTGGGGTCCGCTCCCGCTGTCAGCAGCATCTCTGTCAAAACGGCATCGCGATTGACGCCCGCCGCGCCGTAGAGCGCGGACAGCGGTTCCGACTCGTCGGGCGACGCCAGCGTAGCGGGCGGATAACGATTACCGATACGCTGGTTGGGATGGGCGCCGGCCTGAAGCAGAAACCGCGCGCAATTGCGCAGACGTTCAGCAAACTCCGGCAGTTGGCCGAGGCGCGAATGCGTGACGGCGACGAGCGGCGGAAGATTCAGCGGCCCGTCCGCCCGGTTGATCCAGTCCGGATCGGCGGCGACTGCGCGGGCTATTGCATCGAGTTGTCCCGCGGCGCACGCGACCGACACATCCGACGAAGGCAAGCCAGGATGATCGCGCAGCAACTGCGCCGCAACGCGCGGTCTTCCCGCGTCGTAGCTGCCAACGGCATCGCCGCCGTAAGCAAGGCCAAGCCAGTACCGGATCCAATCCTGCTGTTCGCGCGGCACGGCACGGCTTTCGACATACAGGCGAAGCTCTGTCCATGAAGCGAAGCCGTACTCGCGCGCGATGCAGGATTGCGCATCGTGCAGACGCAATCCGAGTGCGACGACTTCGTCACGCGTTCGATGCGCGGCGGCGGGAAGGTTGCTGGTGAAGCGCGAGATAGCCGTTGCATCGCCATCGCGATAGAGGCGGAGCAGTTCTTTCGCCTGCTTCTTCAGATGGTCGAGATTGGCCCCGGAAGGCAGAGTCTTCATTGCGGATCCTCGTGCATTGGAGGCTGTCGGTCCGCAACACCGCCTGCACAAAGGATGGTGAGATAACGCATTGGCTATCGCAGGTGAGTTCAACTCTTTCCGCGGACCCGGAAGCGGCCTGTACCGCTGACGAGATGCTAGGAGAAGACGGGCGGCTCCGTCAACTCCCGCGCAATTGCACGGATCTATTCCTGCGGCGGCAACAGCGCCAGCAGCAGTCGCCGCAATTCGAGAGATTCGCGCTGCGTCAGCCTCGCCGTGAGGATGCGCTCGACTTCCTCGACACGCGGACGCAAGCTTGCAAGCTGCTTCTTGCCGTCCGCAGTGAGAAACAGCACATAACTGCGCTTGTCGACGGGATCGTCGGACCGTTCGATCAGGCCGTTGCGAACCATGCGCGCGACGAGATCGGCGATCGTCGAACGGTCCACGTCGAGTTCATCGCCGAGTTGTCGCTGATTGACGCCGGGTGTCTTATGCAGGATCTCGAGCGCCGCGTACTGGACGCTCGTGATCTCTGCGGAGACTTCGCTAAGCCACACCGCTACGTGGCGCTGCTGGGCGCGGCGCACGAGACTGCCCGTAAATTTCGAGAGCGCTTCGGGGTTGTCGTGTCTGGTCGGCAATTTCGGCGTATCGGAGCGGGTTAGTGCATACGGAATATCGGCCGGAAAAAGGCGTTCAGTTCCGCGTATGCATCGAGTGGAAGAACATGCGCGACGTATTGGTCCGGACGGACCACGACGAGCGCGCCCCGTTCGCGGTCGATGCCGCGCGCGTCGAAGATATCAGTCGCTGCGTCGCTCGTAAATGTTTTCTCGTAGTCGATGAGGCCATAGCGTCCCTTGCGCGGCAGCAACAGGGCGGGCAGATCGTCGAGACGCACTTCGCGATGCGGCTGCTGTAGCACCGCGCGCAGATCGAAGACGCTGTCCACGTCGGCATCGTCCGGCGTGGCGAGCCGCACGACAGAATCAGGCGATGTCGCGAGATGCTCGCACAGCGCATCGAGCGCAGTTCGCTTCGCATCCGCGAAGGCGTACAGGCGCCAGCGACCGTCCGCGCTTGCTGCGTGTCCGAGATGGACGGGCTTTGCATCCGCAAGCCGCACGACGGGCGATGAATGAAACCGTGTGCCGATCACGAAGCCCTGGGCGAGCGCCTGATGCGTCGCTTCACCCGTCAACACACCCGGCCGGTAATGTGTCGCGACGCCAGCCGTATATCGGCCCGCGCGAACGAAATAGGCTTGCAGCTCAGCCGGATCGACGCCGCCTGCTTCGGGCCGGTTGGGATCTTTCGGCGGCGCGGCCATCATCGCGGACCATTCCTTGTCGAAGTCGATCAACTCCTGCGCGATGGGCTGACGTTCGTCGGAATACGTACGCAACAGATCGGCGTCGCTGCGTCCCTGCAGCACTGCGCCGAGTTTCCAGCCGAGATTGAAGCCGTCCTGCATCGACACGTTCATGCCCTGGCCCGCCTTTGCGCTATGCGTGTGACAGGCATCGCCCGCGATGAACACGCGCGGCTCGCGAGACGTGCCGTCGGCTGCAATGGCATCGTCGAACCGATCGGTCAGGCGCTGTCCCACTTCATACACGGAGAACCACGCGACTTCCTTGGCATCGAGCGTGTACGGATGCAGGATGTGCCGCGCCGTCTCGATGATGTGATCGACGGTGGTCTGTTTGATGTTCTCGCGATTCTCGGGCGTGACCTCGCCCAGATCGACATAGAAGCGCACCAGGTAGCCGCCTTCGCGCGGAATGATCAGCAGGTTGCCCTTGCTCGCGGACTGAATGGCGGCCTTCAGGCGGATGTCCGGGAAGTCGGTGACGGCGAGCGCGTCCATCACGCCCCAAGCGTGGTTCGCCGCATCGCCGCGCAGCGTTTGTCCGATAGCCGTGCGCACGCGGCTGCGAGCACCGTCGCACCCGACGACGTAGCGCGCCCGCACTGTGATTTCCTCGCCGAGCCGTGCTTCATCCGTGCGGCGCAACGTGACGCGCACGGGGTAGTCGCCCGTATCGTCGCGTTGCACGTCGACCACTTCCAGATCGTAGTCCGGCTCGACCCGTTGCGCGGACCGGCGCATGACATCGAGCAGATAGTCCTGCACGCGCGCCTGATTGACGATCACGTGCGGAAACTCCGACATGCCTGTTTCGGTATCCTGAACACGACCGGTACGCTTGATGGCACCCCGATCCTGTGCATCGGGTCGCCAGAACACGGTTTCGTTGACCCAGTACGCTTCGCGCTGCAAGCGGTCGCTGAGGCCGAACGCATTGAACATCTCGACAGTCCGGCACGCGACACCGTCTGCCTGTCCCATCAGCAACGGCCCCGAGCGCCGCTCGACGACACGCGTGCGGATCGACGGGAATTGCGAGAGTTGTGCTGCCAGCACGAGCCCCGCAGGACCGCTTCCGACGATCAGCACGTCGACGGTGTCGGGCATCTCGACGCGAGGTGCGCCTTCGGCGGCCGGCTCGATGGTCGGATCGCCGACGCGGAAACCGTTGAGATGAAATTGCATGGTGTCTTCCTCCAGTTCGAATGCGTCATCGTGGAAACGAATATACTCCGTACACCAACCATTTAAAAGCACTTCGTGCAGCAGTGGATGTTTACCCTGGCCTGAGGATTTCGAAGACCTTTCCCTGGTTGCGTCCGAAAAAGCGGCGGATATCCGGCACGCAGCCATCGGAACGCCGCTCGCGTCGCCATATCGGGTAAAACCCTAAGTCCTATTCCGTGCGACGGCCGACTCTGCTATAAATTGCGCTCCGTAGCTGATGACGTTTTAGCACGGCGATTTCTTGCAAGTTTGGCAAGGTTCAGCGGCAGCGTTTGAAAGGAATGGCATGGCGCGCGTAGTTGTGGTGGGCAGCATCAACATGGACATGGTGGTCGTCACCAACACGTTTCCCCGACTGGGCGAGACGCTGTTCGGCACGGGCTTTTCGACGAGCCCTGGCGGCAAAGGCGCGAATCAGGCCGTCGCGGCGGCTCGGCTCGGCGCTCAGGTGACGATGGTCGGGCGGGTAGGCGCCGACGCGTTCGGTGCAGAGATGAAGGCGACGCTCGTACGCGAAGGCGTGGACGTGCGTTACGTCACCACCGCACGCCAGGCGACGGGTATCGCATCGATCACGCTGACGGGCGGTGATAACGCGATCGTCGTCGTGCCGGGCGCCAACTCGGAGCTGTCGCCCGAAGATATCGACCGCGCCGCCGATCTATTCGAGCAGGCCGATGTCGTGCTGGCCCAACTCGAAGTCCCGTACGAGACCGTCCTGCATGCGGCGCGCCGCGCTCGCGCACTCAACAAGCCGTTCTTTCTGAATCCTGCTCCCGCCGTCTCATTGAGCGACGAACTGCTGGACCTCGTCACGCTGCTGACGCCCAACCAGCATGAGCTGGCGACCGCGTTGCAGACGCGTGAAGAGGCGTGGGCCGATGAACTCGCGCGGCGTCCCGGCCAGATCGCGATGACGCGCGGCAAGGAAGGCGTGAGCTACGCCAACATGGACGGCAAGCTCGTTCGCAAAGCCGGCTTCAAGGTCGATGCCGTCGACACGACAGGTGCTGGCGACACGTTCAACGGCGCACTCGCAGCCTTCTGGAGTCTCGGGATCGACGAGGCAGTGCGGCGCGCCAACGCGGCGGCAGCACTCTCCGTCACGCGCGCGGGCGCGCAAGGCGGCATGCCGACGCTCGCCGAACTGGACACATTTCTCGACACCCAATCATGAAAAAGCTTGGTCACCTGAATCGCGACATCGCGCGCGTGCTGGCATCGATGGGCCACACGGATAGCGTCGTGATTGCCGACTGCGGCCTGCCGATTCCCGAAGGCGTGGAATGCATCGACGTATCGCTTGCGCTCAACGTGCCGGGCTTTTTCGACGTGCTCGACAGCGTGCTCGCCGACTTCAAGGTCGAACGCGCGGTATTTGCAAGCGAGAGCGCGGAACACAACGCCGCTGTCGTGGCGCGCATCGCACAGATGGCGGCCAGCACGATCGACGTCGAGCAAGTGCCGCACGAGGAGTTCAAGCAGCGCTCCCGCGTGGCGAAAGCCATCATCCGCACGGGCGAGTGCAGTCCTTACGCGAATGTGATTCTGCATTCCGGCGTCATCTTCTGAGAGGCACACCATGGAAGTGTTGATGCAGGGCATCGGCAAGGCCTTCGGACCGGTACGCGTGCTCGAGGGCGTCGATTTTCACATCAGCGCGGGCGAAATCCACGCGCTGATGGGTGAGAACGGCGCCGGCAAATCGACGCTAATGAAGATTCTGTGCGGGGTCTATCAAGCTGACGCTGGCAAGATCCTGATAGACGGCAGCGCCGCGCAGATTCGCAACACGGTCGAGGCCGAACATGCCGGCATCGCGATCATCCACCAGGAACTGAACCTCATCCCGCAACTGACGGTGATGGAGAACCTCTTCCTGGGCCGCGAACCGAGCCGGTTCGGGATCGTCGACAACGCGAAGATGCGCGGTGAAGCACGCAAATGGCTCGACATGGTCGGCGCGCGCGACATCGATCCGCAGACGGAAGCCGGTCAACTGTCGATCGGCCGGCAGCAACTCGTCGAGATCGCAAAAGCGCTTTCACTCGATGCGCGCGTCGTCGTGATGGATGAGCCGACGGCTGCGCTCACCAATCGCGAGATCGACACGCTGTTCGAGATCATGTTGTCGCTGAAGGCTCGCGGCGTGGCAATCGTTTATGTCTCGCACCGCATGGAAGAGATCTTCCGGATCTGCGACAAGATCAGCGTGCTGCGCGATGGTCATTTCGTCGGCGAACGCGCAATCAAGGATACGGGTTTCGACGAGATCGTCCGGCTGATGGTGGGACGCGAACTCGGCGAACGCTTCCCGAAGCGGCAGCACAAGCCCGGCGCGGTCCGCTTGCAGGTCAAGGATCTCGCGGATCACGGCAACGTCGCAGGCGTTTCGTTCGATGTACGCGCGGGCGAAGTGCTGGGCATTGCCGGATTGATGGGAGCAGGGCGCAGCGAAATTCTGAGAACGCTGTTCGGCGCCAACCGGAAGACGGGCGGAACGGTCACGCTCGACGGCAAGCCGCTCGAGGTCCGCGATGCATCCGGCGCGATTGCGGCCGGCATCGGCTTCGTCACGGAAGACCGGAAAGGGCAGGGGCTCGTGCTGGGTATGTCCGTGCGCGAGAACGCGACGCTCGTTCATCTCGACAGCTATGCGAGCTTCGGCTTTGTCGACAGCAAGGCCGAGCGCCAGGCAGTCGATGGCCTGATCGAGCAGTTGCGCGTGCGCACGCGGGATGCGGAACTGGACGTGAAGTCGCTGTCGGGCGGCAATCAGCAGAAGGTGGTCTTCGCGAAGTGGCTTGCGCGACCGCCCAAGGTGCTGTTGCTCGACGAACCGACGCGCGGCGTCGACGTCGGCGGCAAGGCCGAAATCTACACGATCATCAATCAGCTGGCCGAGCGCGGTGTCGCAATCGTGATGGTGTCGTCGGAGCTGCCCGAGGTCCTCGCGATGAGCGACCGGATCCTCGTCATGCATCAGGGCCGCCAGAGCGGACTGTTCGATGCAGAGGGCGCAACGCAGGAAATCATCATGACGGCAGCAGCGGGCGGCAATGCGACGCCTGTTTCGGTTGCCGCATAGACACCGTCCAACCCGAACCCTGACGGCTGCGCAATGACCGCGCGCCGTGCATCCCATTGAAATGGTCCTGTCGCAAGCGAAAGGACACAACGCGAGTCACATCATGGCGCAACTGAGTATCACACCGACCAACCGCGCGACGCTGCAGAAGCTTGGGCCGTTTATTGCCCTGCTCGTCATTGCGGTGGGACTCTCCATCGTCAGTCACAATTTTCTGACCGTCGACAACCTGCTGAACGTGATGCGTCAGGCGTCGATCAATGCGCTGATTGCATTCGGCATGACGCTGGTGATTCTGCTGGGCGGCATCGATCTTTCTGCGGGCTCGGTACTGGCGCTGTCGTCCGTCATCATCGCGAGCCTTTTGACGTCGGGCATGCCGGCAGGTCTCGCGACGCTCGCCGGACTCGTTGCAGGCGGCCTGATGGGACTGGTGAACGGGCTCGTGATCAGCAAGGGCAAGGTTGCGCCGTTCATCGCGACGCTCGGGTCGATGACGGTGCTTCGCGGGCTGGCATTGGTCCTGTCGAACGGCAGTCCGCTGAGCAGCTTCAACAGCGACTTCTTTTCGCTGCTCGGCGGTGGCTACGTTGCCCGGCTCGTGCCGATTCCTGTCGTGCTCATGCTGGTCATGTTCGCGATCTTCTGGGTGCTGCTGCGCAAGACCGTGTTCGGCCGCCACATCTATGCGACGGGCGGCAACGCCGAGTCGGCAAAGCTCTCGGGCGTGAAGGTCGATCGCATCCAGCTGTATGTGTACACGATCTCGGGCGTCATGGCCGCGCTCGCGGGCGTCGTGCTGACGTCCCGTCTGAACTCCGCGCAACCTACTGCGGGGACCGGCTATGAACTCGACGCCATCGCCGCCGTCGTGCTCGGTGGAACGAGCCTGACGGGCGGCCGCGGATGGATTTTCGGCACGCTCGTCGGCGCGCTGCTGATCGGCGTTCTGAACAACGGCCTGAATCTGCTCGACGTGTCGTCTTTCTATCAGCAGGTCATCAAGGGCGGCGTGATCCTGCTCGCCGTGCTGATCGATCGTGGCAACAAGAAGTCGTAACGCAGGTTGACAAGGGAAGGGCGTAGACCCTTTCCCATAGCTTTATCGATTACCGATTGCTGGACAGCAAAACCCAGTTTCACCACACAAGGAAGAAGAGGAAGACAATGCAGAAACCCGTTTCGCCGCGATTCTCGAAGCTTTTCGCCGCGCTGTGCGCAAGCACGCTGATGGCTGGTCTGGTTGCATGCTCGAAGGAAGGTCCGGCTACGTCGGCGGATGCCGGAGCGAGCGCGGCATCGGCGCCTGCTGCAAACGGCGCGATCACGGTCGGCCTGTCGATTTCGACGTTGAACAATCCGTTTTTCGTCTCGCTGCGTAAAGGCGCGGAAGACGAAGCGGCCAAAGACGGCGTGACGCTGATCACGGTCGATGCGCAGAACGATCCCGCGAAGCAGCAGGCGAGCGTCGAAGATCTGATCGAAAAGAAGGTCAGCGTGATCCTGATCAACCCGACCGATTCGTCGGCTGTGGCGAACGTCGTCAAGGAAGCGACCAGCAAGGGCATCAAGGTCGTCTCGCTCGACCGCAGCGTCAACGGCGCGGATGTCAGCTCGCATATCGCCTCGGACAACAAGGCCGGCGGCAAGATGGCGGCTGATTTCCTCGCGGAAAAGCTGGGCGGCAAGGGCAATATCGTCGAACTGCAAGGCATTCCGGGTTCGTCGGCGGCGAATGAGCGTGGCGCTGGCTTCGACGACGAAGTGACGGCGAAGGGCGGCGTGAAGATCGCGACGAAGCAGCCTGCCGACTTCGACCGGGCGAAGGGTCTGTCGGTGATGGAAAACATCATCCAGAGCAACAAGGACATTCAGGGCGTGTTCGCACAGAACGACGAGATGGCGTTGGGCGCTGTGAAGGCGCTGCAGGCGGCGGGTCTGAAGAACGTCGCGGTGGTTGGCTTCGACGCGACCAGCGACGCCATCACGGCAGTCAAGGGCGGCCAGATGGCGGCGACCGTGCAGCAGCAGCCGGAGCTGATCGGCCAGTACGGCGTGCAGACGGCGAAGAAGCTGGTCGACGGTCAGTCGGTCGACAAGTTCATCCCTGTGCCGCTGAACCTTTACAAGCAGTAAGTTCTCATCTGTCCCTTCCCGTAGTACCATCAGGCGCCAGGACCCACGTCGCTGCGCGCCTGCCTCTGCCTCCGGTTCTAGCGGCCGGCGAATCCCCGACGAAGTTGTATCGTACGCACGCGCTGCTCACAGAAGCGGTGCGCTTGCGCCTGACTCATTGACCTGCAGGAAGCCCGCGTGACCCAGTTCGAGCGTCTGACCATCGACGACATTGCCCGCCTCGCGAAGGTTTCCCGTACTACGGCTAGCATGGTGCTCAACGGCTATGCCGAACGCTACCGGATATCCGCGGCGACCGTCGAACGGGTGTTGCAGGTCGCGAAGGACCATCACTTCACGCCTTCGCAGTCGGCGCGTGCGTTGCGCACGCGTCGCAGCAACACGATCGGTCTTGTGATTCCCGACCTGACCAACTCTGCCCATGCGGCGCTTGCGCAGGCGATGGAATGGCAATGCCGCGAACGCTATCAATATCAACTCGTTCTTGTCACGAGCGATGAAAACCCGGTGCGCGAGACGGAAGGTATTGCGCACCTCGTGTCGCATCAGGTCGATGGTTTGATCGTCGTGCCGTGCACGGGCGACGCGAAGCGCTACGAGAAATGGATGAAGCGTCTGCCTCTCGTGTTTGCCGATCGCCGCGTCGAGGAGAGCAGTATTCCGTACGTCGTCACCGATGCCGTTGAAACGGTAGCGACGCTGGTCGGCGAGAGCATCGCGCGAGGCGCACGTGAGGTGGTCTACCTGGGCGGTCAACCGGAGTTGTCTGCGAGCCGCGATCGTCTGGCCGGATACCGCCAGGCGCTTCGCCAGCATGGTCTCGAGGAACGGCCCGACTGGGTGTTCGAGCGGGATTACCAGCGTGAATCGGGTTACGAACTGATGAAGTCGTGGTTCGCTGAACACCAGCGATATCCGCAAGCGCTGTTTGCAGGCTCGATTACGCTGCTCGAAGGCGTTCTGCAGTTTATGAACGATGCGCATCAACTGGCGCAGGCGCCAGGACAACTGATGACATTCGATGACCACAAGCTGCTCGACTGTCTGCCGTTCAAGATCGACGCGATTATCCAGGATAGCGCGCAACTGGCTGAGCACAGTCTGCGTTGCGTGTTTTCTCTGCTCGAGGGTGACGGCGAGCCGGACTCGAGGCTGGTGCCCGCGCAGATTCGATATCGCAGGTCGGACGGCTGATTAGCGCGCATTTGCTGCAGATCAGAGTATCGGGCCCTATTTTTTAAAATTCAATTTTTTGTTGATAATTTATCTTATGTAAAATCACAAAACCGGCCAGACGACCTCCGATTCCCCGCTTTCAGCTAACGCGTCCTGCAGCCGCGACCAAGGCTCGCGGCGCATTGTACGAACCGTCGAAGCTTTTCTGCAGCCAGTCGTTCGCCCAGTCGGTCGCATACTGGATAGCGTCCTGACGAAGATCGAAACCCGCCAGATCGCCGCTCACATGGATGAACGATTCACCGTCCGGCAACGGCCCACTGATCATGGCGTGCGCCATGTACTCGCCATCGGCGCGACGCGGCGTCGGGTCTATTCGGAACATTGCGGGATCGAAATGCATGTGACGCTCCCATCGCGCGTTGCGCGCCAAAAAATTCGCTTTCATTGAAATCGCACCGTGCGCGTCGTGTCATGGATGCAATTAAACACACAACGCTACGCATCAACCGTCAATGGAAGCGAACCACACGACGGACTATCGTCGTATTACGCTTCAGCATCCCAGATGGTTCGACCCGAGGGACACGCATCAATGAGATGTTCGGCATAAGCAGTCGATGCCCTTCTCGCATCGCCGATATTTTCAAAGCCGCGTTCAACCTTGAGTTGAAACACGCGGCTGCGCCCTTCCACTTCCTTTTGCCCTGGTTCGTTGATCCGGACAGCGGCATCGAAGCCCTGATCGTAGCTGTGCCCCGTTCCCGCCATCGTGCGTTGACGCGGATAAACGAGCAGACGAACTTCAAGCCCCCTGTATAGATATGCAGCGGCTTCCATGAGACACCTCTGTGGCCGCGGTATGCGGCGAAGATTATGCAGGTGGGACGAGCGCGAACCAGACGGCCGCGTCACGATGGGCGCACACGCGGCTGTCGGGCGACAGCGATGGTGCATTCAGGCGGGCGTTGTAACCGAAAAGAGCGCGAGGCGCAGAGACTCAGTCCATCGTACGCGCATTCATGCGTTTGTACAGTGAAACTTTGCTTTCCGAACCGCTTGAAGCAGGCACATTCGATACCGGCCGATGCCCGCCAGAATGCGCAGCGCGACGATCATGCATGGAGTACCATGGCGCGGCAACTCATCAATCCGTCAGCTCATCGGACGCCACCTACGCGGGTCTTTCACTCATCAGGCTCAGATGAACCATTTCACCGGCAAAGCGCTGGCGGGCTTCCTGAACGAACGGGAACTACTCGATAACTGGTTGGATCAGCATCTTTCCGTTTCGTTGAGACGGGGCCTCGCAACAGAAGCCGAGATGCGTAGCCAGTTCGTCGGATTCATAGAAGTATTTCTCCACACGCTCAGATCGAGCGACACGCTCGACGCAAACCGTCCCGAGTGGGAGCCCGTGCGTGTGCTTTTGAGCGAGGTATCGAATCAGCGCACCAGACAGGGCTTCACGCCCGTCGAAACCGCGGCGTTTGTGTTTTCGCTGAAGCAGCCGCTCTATTCGCAGTTGCGCGTCGGGTTCGGTAATGACATGGCTGCGATGGCGGATGCCAACTGGTCCATCACGCTGCTGTTGGACGCACTGGGTCTCTATACGACCGAAGTCTTCCAGCGCAGCCGTGAAGCGACCATTGCGCGGCAACGGGAAGAACTGCTCGAACTGTCGACACCCGTCGTCGAACTGTGGGAAGGTATCCTCGCGCTGCCGCTGGTGGGCACGCTCGATTCGGCTCGCACCCAGGTCGTGATGGAAAACCTGCTGCAGAGAATCGTCGAAACAGGCGCCGCTGTCGCGATCATCGACATCACGGGTGTGCCGACCGTGGACACGCTCGTCGCACAACACCTGATGAAAACGGTGGCGGCAGCGCGCTTGATGGGAACGGACTGCATCATCAGCGGTATTCGCCCGCAGATTGCGCAGACTGTCGTGCATCTGGGCGTCGACCTGTCCAGTATCACCACTCGCGCGTCGGTTGCCGATGCATTCATCGTCGCGCTGCGCATCGCACAGGCGACCGGCCCGGGCGTCAGGGCGCGCAGCAGCAAAAGCGCCTGAAGGCGTCACGCGTGATCGCGTGACGACGTCGAGAACGCGCTTCCCACTTCGACGACCTGCGTACGATCGCGACTCCATCAAAACCTGTACAGGACTTTTTACCGATCCAGAATCGCTTATGCGGAATGCAGATATTTTCTTTTCCACGTGGTAATTTGGCGGGGGAATTCGACATAGAACGTTCTGGTCCGTGAGACGGTAGATGGAAAAATTGCCGAGCAGTGAAATCCTTCTGACGTCCATGGGAAGCTCCGCGTCGCGGGCTGCACGTCAGCACGAATTCGTCGTGCGTTTTGGCGAGGCCGCCCTCGCCGCACGTAACCTCACTTCCGTGCTGAACGAGGCGTGCCGCACAGTGGCCGACGGCCTCGGTTCGCATTTCGTCAAGGTGCTCCGCTACGTGCCCGAGCACGATCATCTTCTGCTCGTCGCAGGCGTGGGCTGGTCACCCGCTGAAATCGGCTTCGCCCGGCTGTCGGCGGACAACGGCAGCCCTGCCGGCTATGCGATCGCCAATGGCAAGGCCGTGTTGTCGAATCACCTCGCGTCGGAGTTGCGCTTTCGCACACCCATATTGCTCGAGCGCTACGGCATCAAACGGGCGATCAACGTGCCGATCCGCGGCGTGCCTTCTCCGTTCGGCGTACTGGAAGCCGACAGTCCCGACGAAGACGCCTTCATTGCAAGCGACATCGCCTTCGTCGAAGGTGTCGCGAATATCATCGCCATGTCGGCTGAGCGGCTCGCCGCCGAAGCCGGAGACCGACGCCCGGAAGAACTGTCCACCGACATCCTCTATGCAAGCCCGGACCCCATCACCGTGATGACGGAAGAAGGCGTCGTGCAGTCGATGAACGCGCGCGCGATGTCGCACGTCGGTGTCGCCGATATCGCCGCCGTGCAGGGCGTGAAATGGGCGACCCTATGGCCGGCTCAGTTTCACTCTGCTGTCGGAGCGGCTCTCGCCCGCGCCCAGACGAACTCTCCCGCCCGCTTCGAGGCGCCCATCATCGCCGCTGACGGAGCGCAAACCTGGTGGGATGTCTCCGTGTCGAGGATCGAGCCGCAGCATGGCGTGCCGGGACGTCTGGTTGCCGTCTCGCGCGACGTCACGGAACGCCATGAGCAGGAAGCCAGGCTCGCGGCACTCATCAGCGATCAGGAGCAGCAGCTCGGCGCGAGCGAGGCCATGATGAAAGAAGTCCATCATCGCGTCCGCAACAGCCTGCAACTCGTCCAGACCTTGCTTGGCCTGCAGGGCAATCTGGCGCCCGAGCCGGCCGTCAAGGCACAGCTCAAGGCCGCGGCCGTGCGCGTGATGACGGTCGGTTCGGTCCATCAACGCCTCTATCAGGACAACGGCTCCGCAGCGACCGATGCCGCCCGCTATCTGCAGGGACTGATTACCGATCTGCAGGCCGTCATCGGCGAGCGGCCAATCGAACTCGTCGCCGATCCCATCACCGTGGCCGCCGTGCGCCTGAGCCCACTGGGTCTGATTACGGCGGAACTGGTCACGAACTCGGTCAAATATGGGCGTGGAAAGATCACCGTATCGCTACATGCCAACGGCGCAAACTCCGCACTGTTGAGCGTCGCGGACGAAGGACACGGACTACCCGATACCTTCCCGTCGCCCGAGGGAACGGGGCTGGGTTTGCGGCTCGTGCAAACCTATTCGGGTTTCGGCCGTGACGCGCTGGGCGTGGACCGCTCGGTGCCGTACAGCAAGATCGACGTGCGTTTCCGTTTGTGACAGACTGAGGGTTCATCGCGCAATCTTCACTGTTTTTTGGTGGATTCGCGCATGATCGCCTATCTTTGAAACGCGGGTATGCCGTGTGCAAGAAGACCGTGTAGCAGCGCTTCTCCGGGCTGCAGGCAATTCAGCCGGCAGGTCTACCGAAAGCCAACGTGAACGCTTCTTCCCGCACCACAGATGAGCGACCCGCCATCCTGCTTGTTGACGACGCTGTCGATGCGCTGGAGGCATGGGCGCTGCTTCTGCGCATGGAAGGCTTCGAGGTCGTGACGGCGACGGGCGGCGTGGATGGGTGGCGCAAAGCCCAGCAGTCGTCGCCCGCCCTCGTCATTACCGATCTGATGATGCCCGGCATGAATGGACTCGCGTTGTGCCGCGCGCTGAAGGCAGATAGCAGGTTTGCACTCGTACCGATCATTCTCTGGACGGCGGCAACGATCAGCATCGGCGAACCGGTTTTCGATCGCTTCCTGGTCAAGCCGGTTTTACTCGATACGCTTCTCGAGCATATCAAGGTGTTGCTCGGAGGACCCTGATAAATTCCGGGTCGACTCCAACAGGCAGATCGGTTGATGGGTGAATACGAACGACACCCGCAAAGCTGCGCTTCTTGGGGAAGTCATGATGGCGACGACGGAGTCACTGCTGACACTGGCCGAATATCTGGAAATCTCGCTCGATAACGGCGGCAGCGTGCTCGTCATGCAGATGTGCGACGGCCTCTGTGCGATATACGTCGGCGACGCGACGAAGGCCCAGGACCATTGGCGGTATCACGGCGCGATCAGCGTCTCGATTGTCGACGACATTCTCAGGCTGACCCGCTGCGGACGTAACCACCTCGAAATTGGCGGCCAGAAATACCGCTTCATTCGCAGCGCCGCCCACTTCGAGGATCGAGGCGCGACTGTCTTTGCCGCCGGGTAGTCACGCGCTCGCTGCTATTCGTCACTCACTCTGTCACGAACCCGGGACATATTGCGTAACCGCTCGACGGCCGCCCTGCTCCCGCGCGTCGAAATCGATGGCACTGCCCTTGCATTCATCGCACCTCCCATGTCGTCCAATCAAAGAGGAGGTTCACGATGAGCATCGATCTGACATTCCGCGCCGGTGAAGCCACCGTCTTCGCGGCGCCCGGCCAGGTGACGGACGCCATGCCCGAAATCCTGATCGGCCGCGTCGACGGGCCGGTTGGGCATGCATTCGCGAACATGATGGCGCAAAGCAAAGGTCACACGGCGATGTTCGCGATTCGCGCCTGCAACCAGATGGTGCGGCCCGCGACGATGATCGTCCCGAAAGTGACGCTGCGGGATATGGCGACCATCGAACTGTTCGGCGGCGTCGTGCAATCGGCCACGGCCGATGCAATCGTCGATTGCCTGATCGAAGGGATCTTGCCGAAAGACCAGGCGAACGAGCTATGCATCGTCAGTCTGGTATGGATCGATCCGCGCTGCGTCACCGATGCGAATCTCGACAAGAAGGACATGTACCGCACGAACTATGAAGCGACCAAGCTGGCCATCCAGCGCGCGATGAGCAACGAGCCGAGCGTGGACACACTGATCGCCAACCGTCATACGATCAAACACGACATGGACGACTGGAGTTAAGCATCCGGCGACGCGACCCGCCGTGCGATTCCGCAATCGCGTGAATTTCGCCAAAGCGTGACACGCCGACTTACAGCACCATAACGTCACGTCAGTCCGACGTGAACGCTGCGCCGCGTTTTCGACGCGGCCGCCCCGTCCTCTCGTACGACAAACACCCCCTGTTCGCGGTACTCTCCTAATCCGGCACCTTTTCTGCCACGACGCAATCCGCATTGGTTTCAACAGGACATGGTCCGATGCCCAACGACATTCCAGAACCCCAAGCCGTCACCACCCCCATCAACCGCAGCGCGATTTTCATCGTCGCGACGCTCGCCGACGGCGAAGAGCACGCCGCCACCACCCGCGCATGGTGCGCGGACGTCGCCGCGCTCGTACGCTCGGTCGGCAAGCGCGTCCCGTCCGGCAACCTGTCATGCGTGGTCGGCTTCAGTTCCGGCGCATGGGACACGCTGTTCGGCGCGCCCCGCCCTGCGCAACTGCATCCGTTTCGCGAGTTCGGACCGAGCGAGCGCCGCGCGATCGCCACACCGGGCGACATCCTGCTGCATATCCGCGCCGACCAGATGGACCTGTGCTTCGAGCTTGCCACGCAATTGATCACCCGGCTCGGCGAGTCGGTCCAGGTCGTCGACGAAGTGCACGGTTTCCGCTATTTCGATCTGCGGAGCATGGTCGGCTTTGTCGACGGCACCGAGAACCCGACCGGCCGCGAAGCCATCGACTTCACGATGATCGGCGACGAAGATCCCGAATTCGTATCGGGCAGCTACGTGCTGGCGCAGAAGTATCTGCACGACATGACGGGCTGGAACGCGCTGTCCGTCGAGACGCAGGAACGCATCATCGGCCGCACGAAGCTCTCCGATATCGAACTCGACGATGCCGTCAAGCCGACCTCGTCGCACAGTTCGCTGACGACGCTCGTCGAGAACGGACAGGAAGTGAAAATTCTGCGCGACAACATGCCGTTCGGACGCCCCGGCTCGGGCGAGTTCGGCACGTACTTCATCGGCTACGCGCGCTCGCCCGATCCGATCGAAAAGATGCTCGAGAACATGTTCGTCGGACGCCCGCCCGGCAACTACGACCGGCTGCTCGACTTCAGCCACGCGGCCACAGGCGGACTGTTTTTCGTGCCCTCGGCGCCGCTGCTCGAAGCGCTCGCAGACCGCGATCCGCAAGCCGCGAACACTGCTGACGACGCGAGCCCGAACGTGCCCGCCGACCTCCCCACATCCGCCGAGCCCGCTCACGAAGGCTCGCTGAATATTGGCTCTTTGAAAGGAACTTCCCAATATGAATAACCTGCATCGCGAGCTTGCCCCGATCTCCAGCGAAGCCTGGTCGCAAATCGAAGAAGAAGTGGCGCGCACGTTCAAGCGCTCGGTCGCCGGCCGCCGCGTGGTGGACGTGAAGGGCCCGGGCGGCGTCGCTGTGTCCAGCGTCGGCACCGGGCATCAGACGACGATCGCGGCCCCGCATCATGGTGTGATCGCGAAGCTGGCCGAGGTCAAGGCGCTCGTGCAACTGAACGTGCCGTTCGAACTGTCGCGCGATGAGATCGATGCCGTCGAGCGCGGTGCGAACGATTCCGACTGGCAGCCCGCCAAGGATGCCGCGAAGGAACTCGCCTATGCCGAAGACCGTGCGATCTTCGACGGCTACAAGGCGGCGGGCATCGTCGGGATTCGCGAGGGTTCGTCGAATGCGTCGCTCACGCTGCCCGCCGATGTCGCGGACTACCCGGATGCAATCGGCGGCGCGTTGCAGCAGTTGCGGCTGGCGGGCGTCGATGGCCCCTACTCCGTGCTGCTCGGCGCTGACGCCTACACGGCGCTCGGCGAAGCGCGCGATCAGGGCTATCCCGTGCTCGAGCACATCAAGCGGCTCGTCAATGGCGAGATCATCTGGGCGCCGGCGATCGAAGGCGGCAGTGTGCTGTCGATGCGCGGCGGCGACTACGAGCTGCATCTCGGGCAGGACGTGTCGATTGGCTATCAAAGCCATACGGATTCGGCCGTGCGCCTCTATCTGCGCGAAACGCTGACTTTCCTGATGCTGACGAGCGAGGCGTCGGTGTCGGTGGTGCCGGCGGAGTAAGCGGCAGGCTCAGCGCCTCGTGCGCTGAGCTTCACTTGCAAGACCAGCGCTTCCGCACAAGTCGCCCGTCCGTCATGAACGGCGATGGTGCATGGGATCGATCGCATCTGGCTTCGTCAAGCGGCGAACGCAGCCGTAGCCCTAGTCCCGAAACCTCGCTCCCGTCCAATCCGCCTTGCGCGCCATCGCGACGAACGCGCTCAGATAATCGATCGCATCGTCCGCCTCGCGCGTGCCGAGAAAAATCTGTTTCGCGATGCCCTTCTTGCCCAGCCGCAGCGGTGTGAGCGGCATCCATCCCGCGTACTCTTCCGCAAGCCAGCGCGGCAGCGCCGCGACGCCGCGCCCGCTTGCGACCATCTGCAGCATGATGTCGGTCGTCTCGATCACCTTGTGCCGTTTCGGCACGACGTTCGCGGGCGTCAGGAACTGCGTGTAGATGTCGAGCCGGTCGGTTTCGACGGGATAGGTGATCAACACTTCCGCCGAAAGCTGCTCCGGCGTGACATAAGGCTCGCTCGCTAAAGCATGCTCGTCCGCGACGACCAGCACCTGCTCGTAGTCGAACACGGGCTCGAAACGCAAGCCGGGTTTTTTCAGCGGATCGGGCGTGACGAGCACATCGATGTCATAGCCGAACAGCGCGCCAATGCCGCCGAACTGAAAGCGCTGCTTCACATCGACATCGACATCCGGCCAGCGCGCGAGATACGGCGACACGACCTTCAGCAGCCACTGATAGCACGGATGACATTCCATGCCGATGCGCAACGTGCCGCGCTCGCCCTGCGCGTATTGCTTCATGCGTTCTTCCGCGAGCTCGAATTGCGGCAGCAGCCGGTTGGCGAGACCGAGCAGGTACTGGCCCGCCTGCGTGAGACGCATCGAGCGGCCCTCGCGGGTCCACACGGGCGTGCCCAGTTGCTGTTCGAGCTTCTTCACGGTGTGGCTCAACGCCGACTGCGTGAGATTCAGCACGTCGGCGGCGCCTGTCAGCGAACCTTGCCGCTCCACTTCTCTCACGACCATCAGATGACTGCGCTCCAGCATCTCCGCTCCATGAACAGAATTAATCGTTGTATGAAATAAATCCATTTTTATTCATACATCGAAAATTCTATCATCGCTTCCAGATACATTTATCGAACGGGGAATAGCGATGGTCACGACACACAATCTGGGCTTTCCGCGCATCGGCGCGAAACGCGAACTCAAATTCGCACTCGAAAAATACTGGAAGAACGAATCGACGCGCGACGAGCTAAAGGCGGCCGGCGCGCAGCTTCGCGAGCGGCACTGGAAAGATCAGGCGCATCTGGACTTCGTGCCCGTCGGTGATTTCGCGTTCTACGACCAGGTGCTTGACATGAGCTTCACGCTCGGCAATCTGCCCGAGCGCGTGCGCGGCTTTCACGGCGATGCGCTCGACAACGCGTTCCGCGTCGCGCGCGGACGCTCGGCGCAGAACGACGACGCGCACGGCGCGTGCTGCGGCGGCGTGACGGCGGGTGAAATGACCAAGTGGTTCGACACGAACTATCACTACATCGTCCCCGAGTTCGATGCGAACACGCAGTTCTCGCTCGACCCGTCGCGTCTGCTCGAACAGATCAACGAGGCCCGCGCGCTCGGCGTCAACGTGAAGCCCGTCATCATCGGACCCGTCACGTATCTGTGGCTCGGCAAGGCAAAGGACGACTCCGACAAGCTCGCGCTGCTGCCGCGCCTGCTGCCCGTCTATGCAGCGCTGCTCGACTACTTCACGGCGCAGGGCATCGACTGGGTGCAGTTCGACGAGCCGGTGCTGGTGACGGAACTCGATGCGAAGTGGCGCGACGCGTTCGTCACGGCCTACGATGCGCTGTCCGCACGCCGCATCAAGCTGCTGCTCGCGACCTACTTTGGGCCGTTGCAGGACAACCTCGAACTCGCGTGCAAGCTGCCCGTCGACGGGCTGCATATCGATGCAATCAATGCGCGCGATGAAGTCGCGCAGGTCGCGGCAAAGCTCCCCGATGCAGTAGTGCTGTCGGTTGGCGTGATCAACGGCCGCAACATCTGGAAGACCGATCTGAACGCAGTGCTCGAATGGCTCGAACCGCTGCACGGCTCGCTTGGCGACCGCTTGTGGATCGCGCCTTCGTGCTCGCTGCTGCATACACCCGTCGATCTGAACAGTGAACAGAAACTCGACGCCGAGATCAAATCGTGGCTCGCCTTCGCGCTGCAAAAGCTCGACGAACTGACGGTGCTGGCGGGCGCGCTGAACAATGGGCGCGAGTCAGTGGCCGATGCACTCGACGCGAACGCCGCTGCTATCGAAAGCCGACGCGTGTCGCCGCGCGTGCACAACCCGGCCGTCAAGGCCGCCATTGCGCGTATCGACGCGGCGCTCGGCAAGCGCGTGAGCGCTTATCCGCAGCGTGCAGAAAAGCAGTCCGCGATTCTCAACCTGCCCGCGTTCCCGACCACCACGATCGGCTCCTTCCCACAGACGGGCGACATCCGTCACGCGCGCAGCCAGTACAAGGCCGGCGGACTCGATCAGGCCGGCTACAAGGCTGCGATGGAGCGCGAGATCACGCGCGCCGTGAAAGAACAGGAAGCCCTTGGCCTCGACGTGCTCGTGCATGGCGAAGCCGAACGCAACGACATGGTCGAATACTTCGGCGAGCAACTGGATGGCTACGCGTTCAGCCAGTTCGGCTGGGTGCAGTCATATGGCTCGCGCTGCGTGAAGCCGCCCATTCTGTTCGGCGACATCAGCCGTCCAAAGGCGATGACCGTCGAATGGATCCGTTACGCGCAATCGCAAACCACGAAGCCGATGAAAGGCATGCTGACCGGGCCTGTCACGATTCTGAACTGGTCGTTCGTTCGCGACGACCAGCCGCGCTCGGTGTCGTGCCATCAACTGGCGCTCGCGATCCGCGAAGAAGTGCTGGACCTCGAAAAGGCCGGCGTGCGCGTGATTCAGATCGACGAAGCGGCCCTGCGCGAAGGCCTTCCGTTGCGCCGCTCGCAGTGGAGCGAGTATCTGCAATGGGCAGTGGAGTCGTTCCGCATCACCGCGAACGGCGTGCAGGACGAAACGCAGATTCACACCCACATGTGCTATTCGGAGTTCAACGACATCATCGCGTCGATCGCCGACATGGACGCCGACGTAATCACGATCGAAACGTCGCGCTCGGATATGGAACTGCTCGATGCGTTCGACGACTTCGACTATCCGAACCAGATCGGGCCGGGCGTGTACGACATACACTCGCCTAATATTCCGAGCCAGGACCACATCGTGAATCTGATGAAGAAGGCGGCCGGGCGCATTCCGCCCGAACGGTTGTGGGTCAATCCCGATTGCGGCCTGAAGACGCGTGCATGGGAAGAAGTGATTCCCGCGCTGAAGAACATGGTGGCGGCTGCACAGACACTTCGTCAAAGCGTCTGACGCTCTCGTCGATCCGCTCGGGTAACGACAACTGAAGGCCACCCGCGGGTGGCCTTCAACGTGACTGCCTTACGCCGTCTTGAATCGCGCCGCCTCTTCCGATCCCGACGTCGCATTGCCCGCGCTGTACGAATGCGCGCCGACGCCCGCCAGCTTGCCGCCATCGACGATCAGATACTCGTCGCGGATGGGCCGCTTCTCGAACCAGCACTCGAGGATCTCACGCGTGCCAGCCGCGTAACGCGCCTGCGCCGACAACGTCGTGCCCGAAATATGCGGCGTCATGCCGTTGTGCGGCATCGTGCGCCACGGATGATCGCGCGGCGCCGGTTGCGGGAACCACACGTCGCCCGCATAGCCCGCCAGTTGCCCCGATTCGAGCGCCCGCACGATTGCGTCGCGATCGACGATCTTGCCGCGCGCCGTGTTCACGATATACGCCCCGCGCTTCATCTTCGCGATCAGCTTTTCGTTGAACAGGTTTTCTGTTTCGGGGTGCAGCGGACAGTTGATCGTCACCACGTCGCATGCCTTCACCATCGATTCGACATCCGGGTGCCACGTCGCGCCGAGTTCTTTCTCGACGTCGAGCGGCAAGCGATGACGATCCGTGTAATGCAGCTTCACGTCGAACGGCTTGAGCCGGCGCAGCACGGCCGCACCGATCCGGCCAGCCGCCACCGTACCCACGTGCATCGCTTCGAGATCGTAAGCACGCTCGACGCAGTCGGCGATATTCCAGCCGCCCTTCTTCACCCATTCATGCGACGGCAGGTAATTACGCACCAGCCCGAGGATCATCATCACGACGTGTTCGGCGACGCTGATGCTGTTGCAGTACGTCACTTCCGCTACCGTGACGCCGCGCTCGATGGCCGCCTGCAAATCGACGTGATCCGAGCCGATGCCCGCCGTCAGCGCGAGCTTGAGCTTCGGCGCCTTTGCGATGCGCTCGGCCGTCAGGTACGCAGGCCAGAACGGTTGAGAGATCACGACTTCGGCGTCGGCGAGTTCACGTTCGAACGTCGAGTTCGGACCATCCTTGTCCGATGTCACGACGAGGGTATGCCCCAGCGATTCGAGGTATTGACGCAGTCCCAGTTCGCCTGAGACGCTGCCGAGCAATTCGCCCGGCGTGAAGTCGATGGCCTTCGGCGTCGGGGCCGTTTGACCGTCGTGATAGTGCGTAATTTCAGGCACGCCGTCGCGGGCGTACTGTTTCGGCATTCCTTTGACGGGGTCGTCATACAGCACACAAAGAACCTTGGCCATTCGTCTCGCTCCAGTCTGGTCGAGCGCATTTTCATGCCGGCGCTCTATCGACATATCGACGTGATACATCACATACGATGTGAAGCAGTGTCTATGGCGCGTCTATGTGCGTCCAATCGTTTGGACGAATGGTCTGATAAGCGTCGCTTATCAACGAGTGCGTTCGAATGGCGCGACCGTGTTGCGGCAATTCAGCAAACGGGAAGCAGCGCGTCGAATTCGTCCTGCAGCCGAAGTCCTTCGGCGCAGCGCCAGAAGGCGGCGACGAGCGGCTGCATCGCCTCGCGATTGCGCGCGACGAGGCCGATTTCACGCGTCAGTTCGGGCATCAGCAACGCGCGGCGCACGTGATCGCCGGCAGGCAGCACGCTCAGCAGGCTGTGTGGAAAGATGCTGGACATACCCGCGTGCAATACATGTCCGTATAACGCAAGCAACGAATCGCATTCGATCAGCACTTCCGGTTGAACCTGCTCGCGACGGAACGCGGCGTTGATCACCTGCCTGTTCTGCATCGTCTGCGGCAGCAGGCCGAGTGGCAGGCCCGATAGCTCGCGCCAGCTGCATGCGCCTTCCACGAGATCCGCATGATCGCCCGGTGGCGAAAGCAGAATGCAGCGTTCGCGATACAGCGGCAGCACTGCAAAGCCCGCCTGTACACCTGAGTCCAGATACGTGAGACCGATATCCAGTTCGAGTTCGTCGAGCTGCCGATGAATCGCTTCCGAGCTGAGCGAATGCACGTCGTAGCGGATATGCGGATGTTCGAGCAGGCAAGGCGCGAGCACACGCGACGCGACGGGAATCACGGTCGGTATCGCGCCGACGCGTAGCTTGCCGACCAGACGGTCCTGCGCGGAGATTGCGTCTTGCCGCATGTTCTGCAGCGTCGCCAGTGTTTGCCGCGCCCATCCCAGCACGCGTTCGCCATCTTCCGTGAAGCCGACGAAGCGTCGCCCGCGATTGACGATCGTCAGCCCGAGTTCCGACTCGAGCGCGCGGATCGCCGACGACAAGGCCGGCTGCGAGACATGGCATGCGTCGGCGGCACGGGCGAAGTGCTTTTCGCGCGCCAACGTGACGAGGTAGTCCAGCTGGCGGATGAACATGGCCAGTCAGACGAGCAGATCTTCATGGAACGCGCCGAACGGCCGCGTCGGATGCGCGATCTGGATCTCCAGAATCCACACGCCCGCCGCCGGTGTCGCGGCGAAGTCGCCGAGATCGCCCGCCTTGTAGATGGCATGCGGAAAGTCGCTCACGCGATGCCCCTTGATGTCGACGTTCAGGCGAAACCCATGCACATTGGCCCGCTGCGCGGCGTAGACGTACAGATCGACACCCGCGCAGCCCGTCGCGCGCCAGTGCTGTTCGACTTCGTCGTAGATCGTGCGCGCCGCCTGCGCGCACGCCTGCATGTCCGGGTCGTCGCCGCACACGAAAGTAGCGCCCGCGTCGCCCTCGTGCTTCGCCCACACGGCGCCGAGGTCGATGAAGAAAATGTCGTTGTCCGCCAGCACCGGATCGCCGTTCGATCGCTGCTTGAAGGTTCTCAGTGTGTTTTCGCCGAAACGCACGAGCACGGGATGCCAGATCCTGTCCATCCCGAGATCCTTCAGGATGCGTAGCGCCAGCGCGTTCGCCTCCGATTCCCGCATGCCCGGCCGCACGTCGGCGGCGATGGCGTTGACGGCGTTCCAGGTCATGACTCTGGCGTGCTGCATGGCGTCCAGCGAGAAATGCTCGCCGACGGCTTCCTTATGTGTCGAATTCAACGTACTGCTCCGCGCGGTCGTGAGTTGGAAATGTCAAATGTACTGTCGATATATACACGTAAATATATCGCGTTTGACGCGTCGTACCTATCATGCTCAGGTTGAAGCCGCTTGTGTCGCGCGATATAGCGCTTTGCATACCGCGTAAACACGGGCGGCAGCGCTATAGGTATAAACGATAGACTTCGGGTTGGCTTAACACTTCGGGTTGCCGTGGCACGAACGCGGGACTCATTCGAGGAGAACATCATCATGCGAACCAGCGCGCGCAATCATTTCACCGGACAGATCACCGAGGTCAAACCCGGCGCCGTCAATGACGAAGTCACGCTGCGCACCCAGGACGGACTCGACATCGTCGCGGTCATCACGCACGGCAGCGCGTCGTCGCTCGGCCTTGCAACTGGCAAGCCGGCTTTTGCGCTGGTGAAGGCGTCGTCGGTGCTGGTGATGGTCGATGCGGGCAACGGCCAGGTGTCGGCGCGCAACCGCGTTGCGGGCACGGTCACGGCCGTCACGAAGGGCGCCGTGAACAGCGAAGTGATCGTTGCGTCCGCAAGCGGTGCGGAGATCGCCGCGATCATCACCAATGAAAGCGTCGACCGGCTCGGGCTTTCGAGCGGCGCGGCGGCGTCGGCGATCTTCAAGGCATCGAGCGTGATTATCGGCGTCGACTGATCAACGTTTCGACGCAGGTTCAACGCAGCGGCAGAATCCGCAGGTAACTGGTCCCGCCTGCCGCTGCGCGATCGACGACATAAAGCCTGTGTCGCGCCGGATCGGCCGCAACGCCGCGCGCGTCGTGAAAGTCAGTGGCGATTTCATTCACGCTGCCGTCCGGCGCGACCTTGCAGATCGATGACGTCTTGCAATGCGTGTAGAGCGCGCCGCGACCATCCCCCGCCATCAGATCCGGATTCTCGATCTTCGCGAACGTATCGGCAACGGCAACCGTCTGCGCTGATTGCAGCAAGTTCGCCAGCGACGCGCGCACGATCACATTGCGCGCCTGATCCGAAACGAAGACCGTATCGCCCGATACGACGACACCCACCGGCTTGCCCATTCCCGTGATGAGGTCGCGCTCGGTAGCGCGGCCCGTGGCCGTGTCGTAGGTCAACAGGCTCACGCCGCCTGTCGCGGGTGCGCTGCCTTCCTTGACGAACCACGTCGACAGCGCCTGGTGCGAGCCAATGGCCGCAATGCCGAGCCCGCGGCGAGCGGGATTCGGCCCCGACAGCATGATTGCGCCATCCGCGCCTTTGACGTCGAACACCGCACTCGCGCTGCCGAACCCAAAGCGCACGGCCAGCAGATTGCGCGCATCGTCGAAGGTTATCTGACTCAGACTGATCCCCTGTCCGGGCGATTGAGGAATCGACGCATAAGGGGCAAACGTACGGCCATCGGATGATCTGAGCACGCTGCTTTTCGCGTCGTCGGTCAGATAGACGGCGCCGTTGCTCGTGTCGACTGCGACGCCGTTGGGCCGTACGCCTTCCAGCGCGACGGGCGTCGCATCCGTTGCCGGGCTGCTCGACGCGCAACCATACGTCTGCGCGATCAGGCCGACAATCGCGACCTGAAAGAGACAGCGAACAAGACGGCCAGACGTAGCTGTCGATACCCGGAACATGAAATCTCCTTGAATGACTTCAGCGTCAGCGCTGCGTGAGTTGAGTCTCGATGGCCGTCTTGTCGATCACCGACCACACCTGCACGATCTTGTCGCCGCGAAACTCGTAAAAAACGTTCTCGGTGAAAGCGACTTTCTTTCCATTGACGGCAAGTCCAAGAAACGTCCCTTTGGGCGAACAGTCGAACTGCAAGCGGCTCGCGATCACAGGCGGCTCGGCAACCAGCAACGCGATGTCAAAACGAAGATCGGGAATCTCGCGGAAGTCGCGTTCGAGCATCGCCCGATAGCCCGACAAGCCGATGCGCTCGCCGTTATACGTCGCATCGTCATCGACGAACTGCCCCAGCGCCGCCCAGTCCTGCCGGTTCAGACAGTCGATATAACCCCGATACACGTCAGAAAGATCGCTCGCGTTCATCACGAATCGCCCTCGCCGAGAATCGCTCAAGCCGCCATGTTACCCGCGTCGGGCGTTGCGCTCAGATCGCGTCGGCGGGCCGGTGCGCGTCCGTGTCCACGCAGCACACCAGCACTTCCGCCGGCTTTTTCCCCGTGCTGAGATACACGTGTCCAACTGAACTGTCGAAGTACAGGCTGTCTCCCGGCTTCAACTGAAACACCGCGCCCGTTTCGAAGCGCAGTTCGAGCGTGCCGTCCAGCAGGAACACGAACTCCTCGCCGCTATGGCGAATGTAGTCGGGAAAATCGGTGAGCTTGCGCGCCCGCACGTGCGCGCGCATCGGCACCATGCGCTTGCCCGTCAGGTCGTTGGCGAGCATCCCGTATTCGTAGTTGGGCGTGTCGTAGATCATCTGCTGGCCCGACGCCGTGAACGTCGGCACGATAGCGCTCGCGCCCGCACGCTTCGTATGCTTCGCGCGGCCGAAGATCGCGTCGAACTCGAGCTGCAGCGCGTGCGCGAGCGCCGCGAACTTGTCGTAGGTCAGCGCGATATCGCCGCGCTCGGCCTTCGAGATCGTCGACACGGCGATGCCCGACTGTTCCGATAACTGCATCAGCGTCAGCCCGCGCGCCTTGCGCGCGTCGCGCAGCCGCGCGCCGACTGCCTGGTGATCGATCTGCGACGTGGGATCGACAGATTCAGGTTGTTTGCGCGCGACGGATCTGGCCATGGCATGACTCAAGAGATGACAAAGGGTTTTGTCGTATACGAGAATTTATTTTTTCTCGTATATGATAACTCGCATCGATTCCAGTCCCATGCAGTTCCACTCAGGAGCGGTCGACGTGTCAACGCTTGCATTGGAAAAAGCCGGTCTGTCGAAAACCCAGGTCATCGCCGCGACGACGCTCGGCACGGCGCTGGAGTTTTACGACTTCACCATCTACAGCTTCTTTGCGATCCAGATCGGGCAACTGTTCTTCCCGTCCGCGTCGCCCGTGAACCAGTTTCTGCTGTCGATCGGCGTGTTCGGTGTCGGCTTCGTCGTGCGGCCGCTGGGCGGCATCGTGATCGGCGCGTACGCCGACCGCGCGGGCCGCAAGAAGGCGATGGTGCTGACCATCATGCTGATGGCGCTGAGCTGCGCGCTGATCGCCTGCGCGCCGCCTTACGCGGTGGCTGGGATGGCCGCGCCCTTCATCGTGCTCGCCGCGCGTCTGATTCAGGGCTTCGCCGCGGGCGGCGAGTTCGGCCCCGGCACGACGCTGCTCGTCGAATACGCATCGGACTCGACGCGCGCGTTCTTCGCCAGCTGGAACTTCGCCGCAACCGCGCTCGGTCTCGCGCTCGGCGCGGCTGTCGCGACGCTCGTCAATGTCTCGCTGCCGAAAGACGCGATCCTCGCCTGGGGCTGGCGCATTCCGTTCGTGCTCGGCATCGTCGCGGCGCCTGTGGGGATGCTGATTCGCAGGCGCCTGGAAGAAACGCTCAGCGATGCGTCGTCCGGCAGCACGCATCGGCGCGGCGCATTGAAGGCGGCGCTCACCACCCATCTTAAGCTGACGGTACTCGGCACCTTCGCCGAACTCGGCGGCTCGGTTTCCGTCTACATCACGGCGTTCTTTCTGCCGAGCCACGCGGTTCGCACGCTGCATCTGTCGTCGACGGCATCCGTTGCATCGGGCGTGATCAGCTCGCTCGTGCTGTTCGTCGCGGCGCCTATCGCGGGCAAGCTCGCCGACCGCTTCAGCCGCAAGCGCGTGCTCGTCATATCGCGCGTGACGCTGCTGCTCACCGTGTATCCCGCCTTTGCGTGGTTGTCGGCTCAACCTTCAGCGTGGATGCTGTGCGCCGTGTCAGCGTTTCTCGCGCTGTTCGTCGCCGGGCAGATCGTGCCCGTGCTCGTGATGATCCCCGAACTGTTCCCGAAACATGTGCGGGCAACGGGCATCGCGCTAACCTACGTGGTGAGCGCGTCGTTCTTCGGCGGATTTTCGCCGTTCGTCGCGAGCTGGCTCGTTGCGCTGACGGGCAACCCGCTTGCGCCCGCGTGGTATGTCGCGGCGGCCTGCGCGGTCTCGCTCGTGCCCGTGATCTGGCTGCGCGACCGCACGGGCGAAGCGCTCGAGTGACCGCATCCGACATTTCGAACAATCAGGAACAAGCAGCAACAACCCGGACCCTGAACCATGTCTGATAACGACGACCTCGTCGCCCGCAACGCTGTCGAACTGCGCCGGATGATCGGCGCGAAAGAGATTTCCCCCGTCGAACTGCTCGACGCCTGCATCGAGCGGATCGAAGCCATCAACCCAGCCGTCAATGCGATCACGGCCACCTGTTACGACGACGCGCGCAAGGCCGCAAAGGCGGCCGAGCGCAAGGTGCTCGATGGAGAATCGCTCGGGCTGCTGCACGGGTTGCCGCTCGGCGTAAAGGATCTGGAAGACACGGCGGGCCTGCTGACCACCTACGGCTCGCCGATGTCGCGCGGCCATGTGCCATCGCACGATGTCGTGCTGGTCGAGCGGCTGCGCGCGGCGGGCGCAATTCTCGTCGCGAAGACCAACGTGCCCGAACTCGGCGCAGGCGCGAACACGCGCAACCCCGTGTGGGGCGCGACGGGCAATCCATTCGATCCGGAGCTGAACGCGGGTGGCTCGTCAGGCGGCTCGGCGGCGGCGCTCGCTTGCGACATGCTGCCCGTCTGCACCGGCTCCGATACGGGCGGCTCGTTGCGCATTCCCGCGTCGAAATGCGGCGTGGTCGGCTTCCGGCCGTCCGCCGGGCTCGTGCCGAACTCGCGCCGGCTGCTCGGCTGGACGCCGATTTCCGTGGTCGGACCGATGGGCCGCGACGTCGCGGAGACGGCACTGCAACTCGCAGCGACAGCAGGCCTTTCCACGGGCGATCCACTGAGCTACGAAGTCGATCCACTCGGCTTCGCCACGCTGCCCGCGCTCGATCTCGCCACGTTGCGCGTCGGCTATACGGAAGACTTCGGCTGCTGCGACGTCGACGACGGCATCCGCGCCCTGTTCCGTTCACGCATGGCCGCGCTCGCGCCGATGGTGCAAACCTGCGAGCCCGTCCCGTTCGATCTCGGCGACGCGCATCGCGCGTTCGATGTGATTCGCGCGGAGAGCTTCGTCGCGGGTCTGCGCGACGCTTATGCGCGCGACCCGGGCGCGCTCGGTCCGAACACACGCGCGAACTACGAGATGGGCGCCGCGATGACGCTCGCCGACAGCGCATGGGCACAGGCGGAACAGACGCGTATTTTCCGGCGCTTCCAGTCCGCGTTCGAGCGTTATGACGTGATCCTCTCGCCGACCACGCCCGTTTCACCGTTCCCGTGGCGTGAGCTTTACGCGGCGCAGATCAACGGACGCGCGCAGGAGAACTACTACCGCTGGCTCGCGCTGACCTACGTCGTGACGCTGACGACGCATCCCGCGTTGTCGCTGCCCTGCGGCGTCGACGAGGCAGGCATGCCGTTCGGCTTGCAGATCGTCGGGCCGTTTCATGGCGACCTCAAGACACTGGCCGTGGCGCGGGCCATGGAGCAGGCTTTCGACACGAACCCCGCACTGCGCCGCCCGCGTCCCGATCTGTCGCGGCTCACGCAGCCGAACCCGGCGCTGAAATCGATCGTCACCGCGCCGCCCATTTTCGACTCCACCGGCAAAGCCCAGGCCGGCATGTCATCCGTCTAACCCGGCGAAAATCACCATGTCCAACGAAATCCAAAGACTGCAAACCAACGCACGCATGAGCCAGGTGGTGATTGCCAACGGCATCGTCTATCTGTCCGGCCAGGTGCCGGACACGGCGGGCGCGTCGATCACCGTGCAGGCGACGCAAATCCTCACGCGCATCGACACGCTGCTCGCCTCGGCGAATGTCGACAAGACGCGCGTGCTCACCGCGAACGTGTGGCTCAGCGACCCGAAGCACTTCGACGAATTCAACGCCGTGTGGGACGCGTGGGTGCCGACGGGCCACGCGCCGACGCGCGCCTGCGTGCAGGCCCTGTTGATGAAGCCGGGCCTCGATGTCGAAATCGCCGTGACGGCGCTCGCATGACGTCATCGCGCGAGGATATGCAGCAATGAAGTTCGATACCGTCGTACTCGGTGGCGGCATGGTCGGCGTGTCGATCGCCGTGCATCTGCAAAAGCGCGGGCTGGCCGTGGCGCTCGTCGATCGCAAGGCGCCGGGCAACGAGACGTCGTTCGGCAACGCGGGGCTGATCCAGCGCGAAGGCGTCTACCCGTATGCGTTTCCGCGCGACGCCAGCACGCTGCTGCGCTACGCGCGCAACCGCTCGCTCGATGTCCGCTACCACTTCAGCGCGATGCCGAAGCTGCTGCCGTTTTTGTACCGCTACTGGCATTACTCGCGCGCGGATCGTCATACGGCTATCGCGCGCGCGTATGCGACGCTGATCGAGCACTGCGTCAGCGAGCATCGCGCGTTGATCGACGCATCGGGCGCGCAGGCGCTCGTGCGCACGGGCGGCTGGCTGAAAGTGTTTCGCAGCGCGCGCAAGCAGGATGCCGCGTTGCGCGACGTCGAGCGCTGGCAATCCGAGTACGGCGTCACCTTCGACGCACTCGATGCAACGCAATTGAGGCAAGCGGAGCCGTCGCTGAGCCACGCGCTGCTGGGCGCTTTGCGCTATACCGACGCCGAGTCGGTCAGCGACCCCAATGCGCTCGTCATGGCGTATGCGCGTTACTTCGAGCAGCTTGGCGGGCGCATCTTCATCGGCGATGCGTCGACACTCGAGCCGCACTGGAGCGTCGAAACAGAGGCGGGCCGCATCGACGCGCAGTCGGCCGTGATCTCGCTCGGGCCCTGGTCGGATACCGTCAGCGCGCGCTTCGGCTACCGGCTGCCGCTCGCGGTCAAGCGCGGTTACCACATGCACTACGCGGCGCAGGACGGCGCGCGGCTGAATCAACCCGTGCTCGACACCGAGATCGGCTACATGATCACGCCGATGGCGCGCGGCATCCGCCTGACGACGGGCGCGGAACTGGCCACGTGCGACGCACCGGCAACCCCCGTGCAACTGGATGCAATCGAACCCATCGCGCGCGAGACCTTCCCGCTCGGCGCGCGGCTCGACGAGCGTCCGTGGCTCGGGCGCCGTCCATGCACGCCGGACATGATGCCGATCATCGGCCCCGCGACACGCCACAAGGACTTGTGGTTCGCGTTCGGCCATGCGCATCACGGCCTGACGCTCGGGCCTGTCACGGGGCGCCTGCTCGCCGAAATGATGACGGGCGCCGCGCCGGTCGCCGACCCGCATCCGTTCCGCGTCGATCGCTTCTAGCCCGGTTTGCCGCACGTGACGGCGGGCGGTACCATAGGCTCGCCTTATTTCTGAGGGACAACAATGAACCCCAAGGTCGACGCCTATATCAGCAAACTCAAGCAGTGGCGTGAAGAAACCGAGAAACTCAGAGCGATCGTGCTGGCCTGTCCCGTCACGGAAGAATTGAAATGGGGCGTCCCCTGCTACACGTTCGACGACAGGAACGTCGTGCTCATTCACGGCTTCAAGGAATACTGCGCGATCCTGTTCGTCAAGGGCGCCTTGCTGGACGATCCGAAAGGCATCCTGATCCAGCAGACGGAGAACGTGCAGTCGGCCCGGCAGGTGCGGTTCACGAGTCTGCAGGACATCGTCAAGCTGCAAGCCGTTCTGAAGACCTACATCCGCGCCGCCATCGAAGTGGAAAAGGCCGGGCTGAAAGTGGCTCGCAAATCGACCGAAGAGTTCGAGGTTGCCGAGGAATTCCAGAACAAGCTGAACAAAACGCCCGCGCTGAAAAAAGCTTTCGAAGCCTTGACGCCCGGACGGCAACGCGCGTACCTGCTCCATTTCTCCTCGGCGAAGCAATCGAAAACGCGCGAATCGCGGATCGAGAAATGCATGCCGCTGATTCTCGAAGGCAAGGGTCTGAACGACGACTGAGTCCGCCCGAACGTTCCCCAAGCGGCTGGCGACGGGCGACCGCCCCGCCGCCGCTCGCCCAGGAAACACACCGTAAGCGAACTTTGTAGCATTCCCTTAAAAAATGTAGGTCGATAGGATGCTAACGAATAAAAATCGACATACAATCCCGGCCCATGGTCAATCTCCACCTTCTCCGCCGCTCCGTCAGCAGCACGCTGGTCGTCGCCGCGCGCCGCTGGCGCCGCACGAGCCATAGCGTGTTGTCCGCCTACAACGTCTCAGAGGCGTGTGCGGGACCGCTGCTCACGGCCAACCGCCTCGGCGAGGCCGTGCGTCAGGTGACGCTCGCGGAGCATGTGGGGATCGAAGGCCCGTCGCTGGTGCGGCTGCTCGATCAGCTGTGCGCGGCCGGCCTCGTGCGCCGCGACGAAGATCCCGACGACAAGCGCGCCAAGACCATCACCCTCACCGATGAAGGCCGGGCCGTCACCGCGCGTATGGAAGAGCGGCTGATGGACCTGCGCGCGCGCGTGCTCAAAGGCGTGAGCCGCGAAGACCTGGAGACGACGTTGCGGGTGCTGAATGCGTTCAACGCGTCGCTGGATGCTACAGTCACTTCCGACAAGGGCGTATCCGACGAGCCAGCCGCTGCCGCACGATCCAGCAGCAAACGCAACGCATAACCGCCATGGTCTATCCCTCAGTCCGCGACTGGCTGTTTTCCGCCAAGACGTTCGCGGCCGCGATGATCGCGCTGTACATCGGCCTTGCGCTGGAACTGCCCCGCCCGTACTGGGCGATGGCGACCGTCTATATCGTCTCGAACCCGTTCGTCGGCGCAACCCGCTCGAAGGCGCTGTACCGCGCGCTCGGCACCGCCCTCGGCGCGGCGGGCGCCGTGCTGATCGTGCCGCCCTTCGTCGAGTCGCCGTTCCTGTTCAGCACGATCGTCGGGCTGTGGACGGGCACGATGCTCTATGTGTCGCTGAACGACCGCACCGCGCGCAGCTATGTGTGTCTGCTCGCTGGCTACACGCTGCCGCTGATCGCGCTGCCCGCCGTCACCAATCCGACCACCGTCTTCGATCTGGCCATCACGCGGACGGAAGAGATCCTGCTCGGCATCGTGGTCGCGAGCATCGTCGGCAGCGTGGTGTTTCCGAGCCGTCTGGCGCCGACGCTGATCGAACGCACCGACGCCTGGTTTCGCGACGCCGCCTTCTACGCCAGCGAGACGCTGTCCGGCCATATTGCTGGCGCGACGATCTCGGCTTCGCGCCAGCGCCTCGCCGCGACCGTCAACGGGCTCGAATTCCTGCTGAGTCAACTGACCTACGATCACACGCGGCCCGACATCGTGCGCCGCGCGCGCGCTTTGCAAGGGCGCATGCAGATTTTCCTGCCGCTGATTTCGTCGATGGCCGATCCGCTGATCGAACTGATACGGCAGCGCGGCGCGCACGCGCCTGACGTTGAGACGCTGCTGGCGGATGTCGCAAAGTGGATCAAGGCGCCCGCGCTCGACGCAAAATACGCGGACGAGCCCGATCACGAAGCCGACGCGCTGCGCGCCCGCGTCGATGCGCTGAGGCCTTCCGCGCAGGCGCTAGCAAGCTGGGACGGCGCGCTGCTGTCGAATGCGCTGTGGCGTCTGGGTCAGGTGATCGACGTCTGGCGGGACATCCGCTGCCTGCGCACGACCATCGTTCACGAAACAGTCCTGTGGCGGCCGCATTTTCGCCACTGGCGGCTGGGCGGTACCGAGCGCTTTTTCGACTACGGGCTGATGCTGTTCTCGACGGCATCGGCCGTCGGGGCCGTCATCGTTGCGTGCGGTCTGTGGATCGCGTCGGGCTGGAACGACGGCGCAGCCGCCGTCACGCTCGCCGCCGTCTCCTGCTGTTTCTTCGCGGCGCTCGACGATCCCGCGCCCTCCGTCTTCAAGTTCTTCCTTGCGACCTGCGCGAGCGTCGTGCTGGCCGGGCTGTATGTGTTCGTGGTGCTGCCGCACGTCCACGATTTCGCGATGCTGGTGCTGATCTTCTCCGGGCCCTTCCTGATCATCGGCACGCTGATTCCGCGCCCGCAGTTTTCGCTCGTGACGTTGCTGACGGCCGTCAACACGGCGACCTTCATCAGCATTCAGAGCGCCTACGAGGCCGACTTCTTCGTGTTCATCAACAGCAATCTGGCGGGCGTCGCCGGCTTGCTGTTCGCTTTCATCTGGACGCGCATCACGAGGCCGTTCGGCGCCGAACTTGCCGCCGGGCGGCTCACGCGTTCCGCATGGGCCGACGTCGTGGTGAGCGCCTCGACGGCCGCAATCGAAGACCAGCGCAATCTGTACTCGCGCATGCTCGACCGGCTGATGCAGCTGCTGCCGCGCCACGCGGCCTCGGACTCGCACCGCCATCCGTCGATCGAAAGCTTCCGCGACTTCCGCGTCGCGCTCAACGCGCTCGACCTGCGCCGCACGCGCCGCAAGCTGACAGCCGACTTGCAAGGCTCCATCGATGACGTGCTTGCCGGCGTGCGGCAGTATTTCGAGCAATGCATCGCGCGCCGCGAACGGCAGCCGGTGCCCGCCGCGCTGATCGAAACGATCGATGCCGCCGTCGCGCAAGTGACCACGCGCAACATCGCGCAGACGCAAGGCGGCACGCAACAGGGACCGACAGAACAAGGCGCCGCGCCCGCCCCCGCTGCGGCTTCCGGCGAGCGCTGGCTGCGCGACACGCTGCACGCGCTGGTCGGCATGCGCCTGTCGCTGTTTCCGCCGCATCCCGCGCCCGGCAGCAATCCGCCGCCCCAACCGGAGACCGCAGCGTGATGCGAAATCCCTCTCTTACTTTCGGTCGACGCATATGATCGGCGAAATCGACATTCTCGGCGTCTTCGTGCCGGCCGTGCTGGTGCTGATGTTCATCGCCTATCTGGTGAACCTGGTCGTGCGCAACGTGTTCGCGCGCATCGGCGTTTACCGCTTCATCTGGCACCGCTCCATTTTCGATCTCGGCATCTATGTTCTGGTGCTGGGGCTTGTGGTCATCGTTTCGCACCGGTTCATAACGTGAAAAAAACCTGGTTCTCCGTCGGGCAGATCCTGCTCACTCTCATCGTCGTCGTGATCGCAGCCGCCGTGCTGTGGAAGCTGGTCGACTACTACATGTTCGCGCCGTGGACGCGCGACGGCCACGTGCGCGCCGACGTGATCCAGGTCGCGCCCGACGTGTCCGGCCTCATCACCGAGGTGAAGGTCGTCGACAACCAGCAGGTCAAGCGAGGCGAAGTGCTGTTCGTGATCGACCAGGCGCGCTATGCGCTTGCGCTGCGCAACGCACAGGCCACCGCCCAGCAACGCCGCGCGACGCTCGACCAGGCCCGCCGCGAAGATGCCCGCAACCGCGCGCTCGGCAATCTCGTCGCGCGTGAAGTCGTCGAAGAGACGCATTCGCGTGTCGAAACGGCGACGGCCGCGCTCGCCGACGCCGAAGTCGCGATCGATACGGCGCGCCTGAACCTGCAGCGCACGGTGATCGTGAGTCCGGTGGACGGCTACCTGAACGATCGCGCGCCGCGCGTGGGCGAGTACATTTCGGCGGGACGCGCGGTGCTGTCGGTGGTCGACATGCATTCGTTCCGCGTCGATGGCTATTTCGAGGAAACCAAGCTGCACGGCATCGACATCGGCCAGCCTGTCGACATCAAGGTGATGGGCGAGCCGGGCGTGCTGCGCGGCCACGTGCTGAGCATCGTCGCCGCAATCGAGGACCGCGACCGCCAGCAAAGCCAGAACCTGCTGCCGAACGTGAACCCGGCGTTCAGCTGGGTGCGCCTCGCGCAACGCATTCCCGTGCGCGTCGCGCTCGACGAGATTCCCGCCGACTTCCGCATGATCGCGGGCCGCACGGCGACGGTGTCGGTGCGCGGCATCGGCCCGTCGATGGGACGCAAGCCTGCGTCGGAGGCAGCCGCCGCTTCGGCGCCCGCGGCTTCGACCACGGGTGCGGCGATCGTCGGCGTAGCGCCGTCCAGCGCCACGCATCCCGCTTCGGGCGCATCGCAATGAAACGCCTCCCGTCCCTCACGGCAACGCGCGTCGGCCTGGCATGGCTGCCCGCCTTGTTGCCCATCGCGCTTGCGTTGAACGGCTGCACGACGGTCGGCCCGAACTACAAGCTGCCCGACAATGCGGCCGTCAACGCGCCGTACGCGAACGCGACCATCGACGGCGCGGACAAGGCGCCCGTCACGCAGCAAGCCGTGCCGTCGAAGTGGTGGCGTCTGTACGACGACCCCGTGCTCGATCAGCTCGTCACCGAGGCGCTGTCGTCGAACACCGATCTGCGCGTCGCCGCGGCCAATCTAGCGCGCTCGCGCGCCCAGCTGGACTTCGCGAACGAACAGGGCGGCTTCTCCGGCAAGACGTCGGCGGCCTTCCAGCGCGCGCAGGAATCCGCCGAGCAGTATCTGCTGACGGAAAAGATTCCCGTCGTCAACGAAGGCGCGCTGGATCTGAGCGTGTCGTATGAGATCGATCTGTTCGGCAAGCTGCGGCGTGGCGTCGAAGCCGCGAAGGCCGACGACGAAGCCGTCGAAGCCGCAAGCGATCTCGCGCGCATCACCGTCGTTGCCGATGTCGTGCGCGCCTATGTCGAATCGTGCTCGGCGGCCGAGGAACTGGAGATCGCGCAGAAGTCGCTGGCCTTGCAGAAGCAACGGGTCAAGCTCACGCAGCGGTTGCGCGACGCGGGCCGAGGCAACCAGCCCGACGTGACACGTGGGCAGACGCAGGCCGACACGCTCGCCGCCGACATTCCGCGCTTCGTCGCGCGCCGCCGTGCCGCGCAATACCGGCTCGCGATGCTGCTCGCACGCGCGCCGTCCGATCTGCCGCCCGCCGCCCTCGCCTGCAGCCGGCTGCCGCATCTGAAGCAGCCGATTCCCGTCGGCGATGGCGCAGCGCTGCTCAAGCGGCGCCCGGACGTGCGCCAGGCCGAACGGCTGCTGGCGGCGTCCACGGCGCGCATCGGCGTTGCCACGGCGGCGCTCTATCCGACCGTGAGCATTGGCGCATCGGCGGGCTCGGTCGGCGTCGTCGAGGATCTGTTCGGCCCGACCACGAACCGCTGGGCATTCGGTCCGCTGATCAGCTGGACCTTCCCGATCAACGGCCAGCGCGCGCGCGTCCACGAAGCGGAAGCCGCGACGGGCGGCGCGCTCGCGCACTTTGACGGCGTCGTGCTGAATGCGCTGCGCGAAACGCAGACGAGCCTGTCGACGTATGCATCCGATACGACGCGCGCCGACGCATTGCGGACCGCGTACAAGTCGGCCGTGCAGTCGGCGGATGAAACGCATCGGCTGTATGCCGCAGGCCGCGACACGTTCATCGACGACCTCGACGCGACGCGCACGCTGACGACCGTCGCCGCGCAGGTGTCGGCGGCTGAAGGTCAGGTCGCGGTCGATCAGGTGAATCTGTTCCTTGCGCTCGGCGGCGGCTGGGAAGAAGACGAAAAGAAGGACAGCAGCGCGGCCGAGAAAGGCGGCGCGAAAAGCGAATAAGCGCGGATTAGTTGTCGCTATCGAAGGCGGTTCCGACAAACCGCTCGATCACCCCATTGAACAGCGCGGGCCGTTGCAGCGGCGCGAAATGGCTGACGTTGGGTAGCACGATCAGCTCGGCGCCCGGAATGGTTTGCGCCAGATACACGGCGTGTTCCTGCGTGATGAACTCATCGTGCTCGCCGATCGCGACGGACACGCGCACGCGGATCTGCGCGAGGTCATCCGCGGAATAGTTGGGCTGTGTGCGCTGCATCTCGCTGACGGCGGCGACGAACGCGTCGAACTCGCCGGGCGTTGCCGACAGCGCCGCGTAGTCCGCGCGATGCCGGCTGAAGCAGCGGTCGATCACGGGCGTCGGCACGAACGGCTTCGCACCGCCGGGGTCCATATTGCACGCGAAGAAGAACACGCCCGCGACACGCTGCGGCGCGCGCCGGCCGAGAATCAGCGCGGTGCACGCGCCGTCGCTCCAGCCGATGAATGCCGCTTTCTGTACTTGCAGCGCGTCGAGTACCGCGAGGACATCGGAAGCCATCAGCTCGTAGCTGTACGGTTGCGCGTCGCGCGTGCTGCGACCATGTCCGCGGCTGTCGATCAGGATCGCGCGGTAGCCCGCCGCAACCAGCGCGGGCACCTGATAGCCCCAGTTGCCGCGATGCCCGAGGCCGCCGTGCAACAGCACCACGGGGTTGCCCGCGCCGTACGTGGACCAGGCGATGCGCGCGCCCGCGTTGTCCACGGAACCTTCTTCCTGTACGTCGGGCATCGGCGCGGCGCCGTGTGCTTCGAAGTGTTTCAGCTCGTCGTCCGATTGCATATCGATGGCACTCCGTGGATGAAAGGCTAAGGTTTCATTGTGACAGCGAGCATTCAATCGGCACGATCAGCCGACCGCTCGGCCAGTGGCGGCACGCGTGTTCCGGCTCGACGCCGCCCTGCGTTCAGGCCCATCAGCACGACGATCAGCCCCAGCGCGCCCATGCCGAGCGAGATCGCGATCACCACCGCGCTCATCCGCCCATTCCCCGAAAACACACCGACCAGCAAACCCGCCAGCGGCTGCGTGAGGTTGTTGAGCATGATGACGACGCCGAGCGTCTTGCCGTAGTCCTTTGCGGGAATGATCGCCTGACGCACGCTGCGGATATAGATGCTGAACATCTTGTCGAAGCCGACGATCAGCAGAAAGCCCACGACGTATCCCCACACGGAAGGACTCACGCCTGCCAGCAGGCCGCCTGCGAAGATCGCGAGAAACGACACGAGTCCGAGTGCTTTGCGCGGTATCCGAACGCGCGCGATCAGCAGCAAAATCACGATCGTCGCGATCGCGCCGGCCGTCTGCACGAAAGCGTAGAACGCATCCGGCCTGCGATGCAGCCCCGTCACCATCGCAGCGGAAGTCGCGAGCGTCACGCCGATCACGAGATTCTCGGCAGCGGCCAGCGTGACCAGCCGGGCGAGGCCCGGCAACTGCACGACATGCGCAAGCGCCGTCTTCACGGGCGCGAGCCAGTTGCCGCCAGCATGTCCGTGCGGCTTCCATTCGAAAGCGCTCGCGCGCTGCCAGATGAGCGTCGCGCCATCGGCGGCGAAAAACAGTGCGGCTGCGACGCCGACCACGTATTCCCAGCGCCACCAGCCGAGCAGCAACCCTGCCAGCATCGGGCCGAGCACGACGCCGACCTGGTCGGCGATCTGCGCATACGACAGCACCTTCTCGAAGCGTTCCGACGTGAACACTTGCGGCAGCAGCACTTCGCGGGCGACGAGGCCCTGGCTGGTCAGGGTGCCGCACACCGCGGACAGCGCGATGAGCCAGCCGATACCGCCCGCGACCGCGAAGCCGGCGATGCCCAGCGCGCACGCCATCGCGCGGAATCGCTGGCTCGCGCGCAGCACGGTCACGGGCGACATGCGATCGCACAGCGCGCCGCAGACGGGGAACACGATATAGCGTGGGAACGCCTCGATGAAGAACGCGATGCCCGACCATGTCGCCTTTTGTGTCGTCTGGAAGACGACGAGCGGCACGAGGAAAAGGAGTATCTGGTCCGCGAGACGCGAAAAGAATAGTGAAGCGAAGAACGCCTGATGTTGAGGGCGCATTGAGGTGTTCGCGTTGAACGCGGGGCAGGTTTGAGGTTTTGCGTCGTGCCGACGCGGGCGGTGTTCGGGTTTTGTCTGGTTTGGTTTTTGGTTTGGTTTTTGGTTTGGTTTTTGGTTTGGTTTGCTTGTGTTTTCGCTGGCATCCGCATTTTGTTAGCTTGCCTCACGCGTTGCCCCTGTGCGGGGCGGCACCTACTTTTCTTTGCCGCCGCAAAGAAAAGTAGGCAAAAGAAAGCGGCTCACACCGCCAGTCCTTGTACTTGCCTGAGGGCCCCCAACCGGTCCCGCACTCCAGATGATAACGCGCTGTTCCCCGCCCGTTGCCAACGCTCTAACAAGCGCCTCCCCCACTTCCAACACCCGTACAACGGCCAGCAGCAGCGAATGGTTACGGCCGCCCAGGTGGCAAACGGTGTGCAGGTTGTCGTACGGTACAAGTTCGCGCTCTTACCAGAAACACCGATCGTGCTACCCAGTCCGGAGTGGTCCGCGTAGGGCGCGAAAGCCTACACACCGTTTGCCACCTGGGCGGCCGTGGACTGTCTGGCGCCGTGTGCCGTGACGCGGCTGCGTGAAGCGGGTGAAGCGTACAGGGAGAACGTTGGCAACGAACGCGAACCAGGGCGTTGCCGTGTGAAGTGTAAGACCCTTCGGGGGCCCTCAGGCAAACACAAGAACTGGCGGTGTGAGCCGCTTTCTTTTGCCTACTTTTCTTTGCGGCGGCAAAGAAAAGTAGGTGCCGCCCCGCACAGGGGCGACGCCTGAAGCAAGCGAACAAATCGCGGATGCCAGCGAAAACACCAGCAAACCAAACCAAAAACCAAACCAAACCAAAAACCAAACCAAACCGCCTGCGCAGCAAAAAGCCCGCACATCAAACATCATGCGCGGGCTTCGCCTAAACCATTACAGTCAAAAAACCAAACCTCAACCCGTAACAACCGCGAGCGCGTTATTCAGAGTCTTGCTCGGCCGCATAACCGCTTCCAGCTTCGCAAAATCCGGCTGGTAATAGCCGCCAATATCAACGCCCTTACCCTGCACGTCCGTCAATTCACCGACGATAGTCTTCTCATTATCGGTGAGCACCTTGGCCAGCGGGCCAAACTTGGCCGCAAGTTCCGCGTCATCCTTCTGCGCGGCCAGCTCCTGCGCCCAGTACATCGCGAGGTAGAACTGGCTGCCACGGTTATCGAGCTCGCCTGTCTTCGGCGAAGGACTCTTGTTGTTGTCGAGCAGCTTGCCAGTAGCAGCATCCAGCGTCTTCGCCAGCACCTTGGCGCGAGCATTCCCCGATTTGATACCCAGCTCTTCCAGCGACACAGCCAGCGCCAAAAACTCACCCAGCGAATCCCACCGCAGGTGGTTCTCTTCGACCAGCTGCTTGACGTGCTTCGGCGCCGAACCGCCCGCGCCCGTTTCGTACATGCCGCCGCCCGCCATCAGCGGAACGATCGACAGCATCTTCGCGGACGTGCCCAGTTCCATGATCGGGAACAGGTCTGTCAGGTAGTCGCGCAGAATGTTGCCCGTTGCCGAGATCGTGTCCAGACCGCGAATCACGCGCTCCAGCGAGTAACGCATCGCGCGAACCTGCGACATGATGTGAATCTCGAGACCGTTCGTATCGTGATCCTTCAGGTATGCCTGCACCTTGTGGATCAGCTCGTTTTCGTGCGGACGGTACGGGTCGAGCCAGAACACGACAGGCATGCCCGAGTTGCGCGCGCGCGTGACGGCGAGCTTGACCCAGTCGCGGATCGGCGCGTCTTTCACGAGGCACATGCGCCAGATGTCGCCCTGCTCGACCTGCTGCGTGAGGCCGCTCAGCACTTCGCCCGTCGCGTTGTCGACGATGCGCGCTTCGCCGTCTTCGGCGATCTCGAAGGTCTTGTCGTGCGAGCCGTATTCTTCCGCCTTCTGCGCCATCAGGCCGACGTTCGGCACCGTGCCCATCGTCTTCGGATCGAACGCGCCATTGGTCTTGCAGAAGTTGATGATTTCCTGGTAGATGCGCGCGAACGTGCTTTCAGGGATCAGGCACTTCGTGTCGGCGGGACGGCCATCGGCGCCCCACATCTTGCCGCCGGCGCGGATCATCGCGGGCATCGAGGCGTCCACGATCACGTCGTTCGGCGCGTGCAGGTTCGAAATGCCCTTGGCCGAATCGACCATCGCCAGTGCCGGGCGGTGCTCGTGGCACGCGTGCATGTCGCGGATCACTTCATCGCGCTGCGATTCCGGCAGCGACTCGATCTTCGTGTACAGATCGACGAGGCCGTTGTTGACGTTCACGCCCAGTTCGTCGAACAGCTTGGCGTGCTTCGCGAATGCGTCCTTGTAGAACACCTTGACGGCGTGGCCGAAGACGATCGGGTGCGAAACCTTCATCATCGTCGCCTTGACGTGCAGCGACAGCATCACGCCCGTCTTGCGCGCATCTTCCATCTGGTCTTCGTAGAACTCGACCAGCGCCTTCTTGCTCATGAACATGCTGTCGACGATCTCGCCGTCCTGCAGCTTGACCTTCGGCTTCAGCACGATGGTCTCGCCGCGCTTCGTGACGAGTTCCATGCGGACTTCACGCGCCTTGTCGTTCGTGATCGACTTTTCGCCGTGGTAGAAGTCGCCATGCTTCATGTGCGCGACGTGCGTGCGCGACGCCATGCTCCACTCGCCCATGCTGTGCGGGTGCTTCTTCGCGTAGTTCTTGACGGCGGCGGGCGCGCGTCGGTCCGAATTGCCTTCGCGCAGAACCGGGTTCACCGCGCTGCCGAGGCACTTCGAGTAACGCTTCTGGATCTCTTTTTCTTCGTCGTTCTTCGGGTCTTCCGGATAATCGGGGACCTTGAAGCCCTTCGACTGCAGTTCCTTGATCGCGCTGACCAGCTGGAACACCGAAGCCGAGATGTTCGGCAGCTTGATGATGTTCGTGTCCGGGTCTTGCGTGAGGCGGCCCAGCTCGGCCAGATTGTCCGGCACGCGCTGTTCTTCCGTCAGGAATTCCGCGAACTCGCCGAGGATACGGCCGGCCACGGAAATGTCGCTGGTCTCGACATTGATGCCAGCCGGAGCGGTAAACGTACGGATGATCGGCAGAAACGCACTCGTCGCGAGCAGCGGGGCTTCGTCGGTCAGGGTGTAGATGATCGTAGGTTGCTTGTTACTCATCGCTTTGCTCTTGGTCGAGAAAGGTTGGGAAATGCCGCCGGCGACGTCACGGCCGACGCGAATGCCCCGAATTTTGCCTTATTTTGGATTTTGACGGTTTGAATCGTGCCGGTCGAATCGGCTTTAAGGCAAAAAAATGCACGATTTGCGCGGCTTCGCTGCTTTTTCATCGCTACGAACGGCACTTCATTGCATTTTGCAATTTAGGCACAGGCACAATTGTTCCGCTTCGCGGCACTGACGGCAATCGGGCGCTGATCGAGATTGCGCGCGGCAGATGGCGTGAGGATGAACGATTCCGCAGCCAGGACGCAGTCGAAGGCGACGGTCGTTCCGCCACCGCGCAAGCGTGGGACGCGGCGTCCGCTCTACACTGTTGCACCATCGATTTTACGGCTGCCGCCCATTCGATACACGATGCCACGTCCGTTCCGCTCGCGCCTCGCCTGCGCCGCCATCGTTCTGAGCGCCGCGTCGGCGAATTGGGCCGTCGGCGCGCAACAGCCCGACCCAACGCCCGACAGGCTCGCCGCGAGCGGCATCCATCACGCGCCGCGTACCGACAACGGCTACGAGAACAACGACGGCCCGCTCGCGCGCGGCTCGGTGTGGAAATGGCGCTGGAACCGCTGGGCGCACGGCTTGCCGCCACCGCCCGCGAACGGCTACGCGTTTCCCGTCGATCACCCCGATGTCGCGTGGATCAAGGCGAACCGCAGCGACGACACGATGACGTGGATCGGCCACGCGACGGCCTTGCTGCAGATCAACGGCGTCAACGTGATCACCGATCCGATGTTTTCGGAACGCGCATCGCCTTTCACGTTCGCCGGGCCGAAGCGGCGCGTGCCGCCCGGTCTCGCGCTCGACGAGCTGCCGCATATCGACGTCGTGCTGATTTCGCACAGCCATTACGACCACCTCGATACCGCGAGCGTCGAGGCTTTGAACGCGCAGCCTGGCGGGCCGCCGCTCTTTCTCGTGCCGCTCGGCATCAAGGACTGGCTCGCGAAAAAAGGCATCACGAATGCGCAGGAACTGGACTGGGGCGACGAAACCAGCGTTGCCGGTCTCGACTTCTGGTTCGTCCCGGCGACGCACTGGTCCGCGCGCAGCCTCACCGATCGCAACGAGACGCTGTGGGGCGGCTGGGTCGTGAAGATGCCAGCGGGCGCCGCTCATCCGTTCTCCGTGTACTTCGCGGGCGACACCGGCTACTCGAACGACTTCAAGCGGATCGGCGACGCATTCGGCTGCGTCGATCTCGCGTTGATTCCCGTCGGCGCATACGAGCCGCGCTGGTTCATGGGACCTCAGCACGTGGACCCGCAGCAGGCCGTGCAGATTTTCCAGGACGTGCACGCCAAAAAAGCGATCGGCATTCACTGGGGCACGTTCGAACTGACCGACGAGGCGCTCGACGAGCCACCGAAAAAACTCGCCGAAGCGACCCATGAAGCCGGCCTGCCCGACGACGCATTCACGGTTCTGCATCACGGCCAGATGATCCGCCTCGACGCATCGGCCGATTCACACTCGACGTGCTCGCGCTAAAACGCGAGCCGCTTTGCACTACGCCCGTGCAATGCAGCGCAGCAAGCGCTCCTGATTGTCGGTCACCCCACATTCGGCATCACGCGAGATACCCGAATCCGGTTAAACCCTGTCGTGCAAGGCACAACGTCGTGTTATTGTCGTACACACACGGGTTCGAGCTTTGCTACGCGGAACTCACGTCATATCCGTTACCTTCGCGAGCGTCGCCATGAGTGATGTACGCCATCTTCTAAGCCAACGCGACCGCGTGGAGCTGCTGTGCTGGCTCACGTGCGGAAGCCTGGGTGCCTGGTATCTGAACGAGACCTGGCCCTCACCGTCCTTTCACGTAGAGGCCGCGCACAAGTGGCTCGACCGGCACGGGCGCACAGCTGACTGGCTGTGCATCGCGAGGCTGTCGGCCATCGCCCTCGACATCGCGCAACGGCATGCATCGTTTGTCGAAGCCGACTGGGCGCGCGATGCCGTCGAAGAAATTCTCGACACCGACGAACTCGACGCCCAGGCGCGCCTCGTCGTCGCGGTGCTTGGCGACTGCGAACGCGCGCTCGCCGACAAGCGCCTCGCCGACTGATACCTGCGCTTACCCGCGAACGGTAGCGCGCCGCGTGCTCGCGGCGCGATCATGTTCGCCTTCATCCCTGTCTTCATGCACGGGCGGCTTCGCCGCCAACCACGCGCCGCGCGTTCGCGTCACCGCGCGTAATCGAGCTTCGGATACCAATGCGGATCGCGCCCTTCGGGCGTCATGTCGAAGATTGTCCACATCGGCATCAGATCCGGCGCGCCGCGCGGGTCCTGACCGGGATCGACCGTCGGGAAGCCCATTTCAGCCGCGTAAAAATGCCGGATCGTGCCGTCGCGGCGCGTGAAGACCTGAAACGCCGCGTCGTCGCCACCGTCGTCGGAGATCGCGCCGAAGTCGCGGCTGTACTCACCGTTCACGTCCGAATAGAGCTTCAGATCGCGCCAGCCGCGCTCCTTTTTGAATGCCACGAGCCGCTCGATCGGCGAACGCGCGACCACAGCCAGCGCGATGCGCTGCGCCATGTCGCGCGCCTCGCCATCCCACGCGCTCAGCAGCGACGTGCACATCGGACACGGCCGCTCGCGCTGCGGCCCGAACATATAGCTGTAGATCACGAGCGTGTCCTTGTCGCCGAACAGCCCGGCGAGATCGACGGGCCCCGTTTCGCCGATAAAGCGGTAATCGCCCGTCACCTCGCCGCCCGGCGGCAGCGCGCGGCGCTGCTCGGCGACGCGTTCGATATGACGGCGCAGTTCGATTTCCTCTGCGAGCAGCGCGTCGCGGGCGCGCCGGTATTCGACGCTCTCGTTCGGATAGTGCCGACCGTTGCGCTTCGTCAGCTCAGTGGCGGGCACGAGAGAAGATGCAGACGACATCGAGGCCTCCCATTCAATTGACGAATCAGACAATCAGTCGCGCTCCGGCATGCCGAGCGGAAACAGATGGCGATACGGCCGCGCTTCTTCGACGGCGCGCGCAAACGAAGGCCGTTTCAACAGACGCTTGCGATACCCGATCACGAATTCGAACTGCGGATCGATCCGGTGCGTCCAGTCGGCATAGAAAAGAAACGGCGCGGCGCCGCAATCCGCCAGACTGAAGCGCTCGCCGGCCGCCCATTCGCGGTCTTTCATCGTGTTGTCGAGCCACGCATACGCGACGTCGAGCAGTGCGCGCGCATCGGCGACACCGCGTACGTCGCGTTCGCTCTCGTCGCGCAGGCTGTCGAAGACGATCTTCTGCTGCGGCGTGGCGATGTAGTTGTCGAAGAAACGATCCATGAAACGTACTTCGAGCGCCGCGCGCGGATCGTCGGGAAGCAGTTGGACGGGGCCGGGATGATGCAGACCGAGGTGCTCGATGATGACGGTCGCCTCGGGGATCGTGCGGCCTTCGTCGACGAGCAGTGGAAAACGCCGGATCGGCCAGCGCGCGGCGAGTTCATCCATCGCGCCGGGTTCGTCGAGCCGGCGGTAATCGAACGGCGTGCCGTTCTCGTAGAGCGCGGTCAGCGCCTTCTGGCAGTACGAAGAAAACGGATGGGCGTAGAGCGTCAAGGTCATCGTCGTCGTCCTTGCAGTCTGATAGCGGACGAGATGTCCGCTTATCTGAACGACGAGCGGCGACATTGGGAATCGACAATACGCGCGAAAAAACTTTTGCTGCGCTGCGGCGTGAGTTGCCTCACGCGTCGCCTGGAGCCGCCTGCGTCGACGCCCCCCGCTCACTCGTGCAGAGACACCGCCAGCGCGCGCAGCAGCGCTGCGCCGTCGCCTTGCCACGCGCTGCCGTGCATGCACGCAAGCGTCTGCGGTTCGAGTGCCGCGAGCCGCTCCAGCATCGCGTCGCCGTGTTTCGTATGTGAGTAGTAGTCCATGCTGCGCCGGAACGCCTCGCTTGGACCGAGAATGTCGGCACCCGTCACGGCGGGCGATTGCGCACCGCCCTGCGTGAACAGATCGCCGCACAGCAGCGTCTGGGTCGTCTCGTCGAACAGCATCCCGCATTCCCATGCGTGCGGCAGATGCGGCGTCGCGAGCCAGCGCAGCCGGTGGCGGCCGAGATCGACGGTCTCGCCGTCTTCGAGACCGCGCGCGGGCCGGTCGGCGAGATCGTCGATGGACACCAGCTTGGCGATGCCGCTGCACAGCGGCTGCGCCTCGGGCGCGGCGGCAAGCCATTCGTTGAGCGAGCCGCACTCGTCTGCTTCGACATGCGAGAACGCGATATGCCGCAGCCGTTCGGGCGGCAACACGGACGCCACGGCTTCGCGCACGAGCGCGAACATCTTGCGCGGGCCGGTATGGAACAGCAGCGGCGCGTCGTCGACGATCAGATACTGGTTGAAAGAGAACCCGCCCGGCCCGCCCTCGAAGAACACAGGCGTGTTGATCCGGTAAATGCCGTCCGCGACTTCATGGACGTTGGTGCCCGACACCGCATTGGTGACCGTCATGACCCGACCTCCATGCGCGCTGCGCGCGCAACGATGCGCCGCGCCGACGACGCGCTAACCGCCGAGCGCGGCGAGATTCAACGGATACGAGCGCCCAATCCACGCCGCGCAATCGCGGTGATCGCGCAGCGCGTTGCCCGTGTTCGGGTGGATGAAGACGTCGAGCGCGCCGTGATTGAGCGCGAGCCATCCGAACAGCTCCGCGAGAAGTTCGGGGCCGAACGCAAGCTGATACGACCACATCGGATGCGGGCCGACGGGACGCTCGTGAAAACGCCCCATTTCGAATCTGCCGTGAAACTGCGCTTCGATGGTCTCGCGCAGCGTCCATGCGGCGTCGCGCGTCGCCTGATCGAAGTACACATGCGCGTGCCAGCTGGCGATTGCCGTCATGATCCGTTGCGGCCGGGGCCGTCCTTCGTTTGGGGGTGTGCGAGGTTCATCATAGGCGCTCGATCGCCGTATGAACAAACCGGGAATAAAGCGGGTGTGCGGCCGGTCACGTCTATCGAACGCCGATGCGCGATTCGATCGCGCCGATCAGCCCTTCGATCCAGCTGCGCAGCCCCGCATCCGACACCGACACGGGCAGCGAGCGCGCGAGAATGCCGTACACCTGCTTGCGCTGGATCTTCGACACCTTAGCAGGCTCCAGCCAATGCGCGTTATCGACCAGCAGCAACATCGTTTCGAGTCCGATCACGATCGGCCACACGCATGCGAGGCGCAAGCGCAGCGAGAAACGCGGAATGGCGAGCGTGTAGTCGAGCGCCGCGCGGAAGTGATCGAGCGACGTGCGCACCAGTTCGTGCATCAACGGTTGCGCGCGCTGCGAGGCTTGCGGCTCAAGCAGCATCTGCGGCGTCAGGCCGAAGCGATCGAGCATCGTGGACGGCAGATAGCAGCGGCCGATGCGCAAATCCTTGCCGCAATCGCGCAGCACGTTGGTCATCTGCAGCGCCTTGCCGAAGCGCACGCCGCGCTCCAGCATCGTGGCCTCGCCGGTCTTCAGCGTGCCGGGCAGATGCATGTAGGTCATCTTCGTCCAGAACTCGCCGACGCAGCCCGCGACCAGATACGTGTAGCGATCCAGTTCGTCCCATTCGCGCAGCGCGACGATACGGCCCGAGCGTTCGTCGGGGAAGGTGCGCAGGTCGAATTCCATGCCCGTCGTCAATGTCGTGACGATCTCGCGCACAGCGGCGCGGTCGGCCGCGTCGAGTTGCTGGAGCACGTCGAGCGCGGGTGCAATCGATTCGAGCAGCACCTTTTCATCCGATTGCGTCTGCTGCCCCGCCACTTCGTTCGCGAGACGCCGGGCAAGCTCGCCGTCGTCGGTCGCGCCGTTGACCTGATCACGCAACGCAAGCAGCAGCGCGAGCCGCTGCTCGGGCGGAATCAGCGCGGTATCGGCGATCGTGTCCGCGGCGCGCGCGAGCAGATACGCGAGCCCGATGGGATCTCGCATGCCGGCGGGCAGAATGCGCAGCGTCAGATAGAAGGAACGGGAAACCCCTTTGAGCAACGGACCCAGCAAAAAGGCCCGAGTGGAACTGGACATGAGTTGAGGTCGATCAGGTTGAGTCCGTGCTTCATTCGGGCACGGACGCGGTGTTGGTGTGATTCGGCGCTGCCGCATTGTATCCGGCACGCGTGGGACGGGTTGCAAAGCAGCCTGCCGATACCGCGCGCCGTCATCCAGTGAAGCACGCATAAAACCAACACCGCACGTCGCATCCAGGCAGATTGCGATCACCTTGCGCAAGCTTTCCTGCTAGAATTCAAGCCTCAACGCAGTCGTTCTTCATCCACTCAATCACCCAAGGGAGGCATTCATGCACGCAATGTACATCGCAGTCTCTCGCGGGATGTCGCGACGCTTCCTCTGCGCTCCAAGCTAGGTTGCCGTCTGCGCTGGCTCGCAAGCGCCCGCGCCTTTACCAGACTACCGGTTTTCTTTGTCGCCGCCGCACGTTGGCGGGCATCGGTCGTCGACTTCTGAATCTCCCGACTGGATAGCGCTGCGCCGCCCCGCGCCGCACGCTGACATACATGGCTAGCAAAAAACTCGACTTTGGCGCGCAAGCGTTCAGAAGCGTTCTCGGCTTCACTTTCCATCACTGGCGCAAGCAGCCCGTGCGCGTCGTCGGCATTGCGCTGTTCGCGCTGTCGGCCGCGTTGGCGGACGTGCTGACGCCGCTCTTCGCGGGCCGTCTGGTCGATGCGCTCGCATCGGGCAGCTCGCTCGGCAAGGACGTCGCGTCGCATCCGGCGTTGGTCGCGTTCGGCGTGCTGATCGCGCTCGGCATCGGCGGCACGTTGCTGCGGCAACTGGTCTATCGCAGCATCATCGTGATGACGCTGACGATGATGAGCGCAATCTGCGCGAACGCGTTTCACCGCGTACAGCGCTTTTCGACCGACTGGCATGCGAACAGCTTCGCCGGCTCGACGGTGCGCAAGATCACGCGCGGCATCTGGGCGCTCGACCTGCTCAACGACACGCTGCTGATCGCGCTGCTGCCTTCGCTGCTGATGCTCGCCGGATCGACGGTGCTGCTCGGCTTTCACTGGCCCGTGATGGGCATCGTGGTGGGCGTCGGCTCGCTCACGTATGTCGTGGTGACGGTCGCGCTGTCGCTCGGCTATGTCGCGCCCGCCGCGCGTCTCGGCAATCTGTGGGACACGCGCATGGGCGGCGCGCTCGCCGACGCCGTCAGCTGCAACGCCGTGGTCAAGGCGTTCGGCGCGGAAGAACGCGAGGAAAGCCGGCTCGACCGCGTGATCGCCAAGTGGCGGCAGCGCACGCGCCGCACGTGGCAGCGCGGCACCACCAATGGCGGCGTGCAGGGCGGCATGCTGGCGCTGATGCAGGCGGCCATTCTCGGCGCGGCGCTGCTGCTGTGGCTGCACGACGAAGCGAGCGTCGGCGACATCACGTATGCGCTGACCACGTTCTTCGTGCTGCAGGGCTATCTGCGCGATGTCGGGATGCACGTGCGCAATCTGCAACGCTCGGTCAACGACATGGAGGAACTCGTTGCGCTCGAACGCGAGCCGCTCGGCATCGAAGACAAGGCGGGCGCGCCCGCCATCGATATCCGGCAAGGCGAGATCCGCTTCGAGCACGTCACGTTCCGCTATGGCGCGCAACGCACGGCGCTCTACAACGACTTCTCGCTGCGCATCGCGCCGGGCGAGCGGATCGGCCTCGTTGGACATTCGGGCTCGGGCAAGACGACGTTCATCAAGCTGATCCAGCGGCTGTACGACATCGACGAAGGCCGCATTACGATCGACGGGCAGAACATCGCCGACGTGCGGCAGGCATCGCTGCGGCAGCACATCGCGATCGTGCAGCAGGAACCCGTGTTGTTCCACCGCTCGCTGGCGGAGAACATCGCGTACGCGCGGCCCGGCGCATCGTTCGATGAAATCGTGCAGGCAGCGAAGCTGGCCAGCGCGCACGAGTTCATCGACGCGTTGCCGCATGGCTACGACACGCTGGTCGGCGAGCGCGGCGTCAAGCTGTCGGGCGGCGAGCGTCAGCGGGTCGCGATCGCGCGGGCGTTCCTCGCCGACGCGCCGATCCTGATCTTCGACGAAGCCACGTCGAGCCTCGACAGCGAAAGCGAGGTGCTGATCCAGCAGGCAATGGAACGGCTGATGGTCGGACGCACGACGCTCGTCGTCGCGCACCGGCTCTCGACGGTCCGCGCGCTCGACCGGCTGCTGGTGCTCGACAAGGGCCGTGTGGTCGAGGAAGGCAGCCACGAGCAACTGATCCGGATCGACGGCGGCGTGTATCGTCGGCTGTTCGAACGCCAGGCGCTGGAGTTGACCAAGGGTCTGCTCGACGATGGACCCGCGCAAGGCAGCGCGCGGATTGCCAGCGACGCGAGCCTGATCGCAGGCAAGTAATCCATCGCCCGATCGGCGAGGCCAAGGGCGGTTCGATTTTTCGAACCGCCCTTTTTTCTATGCGCCGATGCGGCAAGCCCTGAACGCTGCGGCTTGCTATCATTTGCGATTCAACGCTTCAGCGAAGCCGCTTCGGGCAAGACCGCCATGACACTGCACATCGACACCCCGCTTCTCGAATCCCAACCGCTCAGCCAACATCTGGGACGCCGCGTGCTGCTCAAGATGGACGCGCTGCAGCCGCCCGGCTCGTTCAAGATCCGCGGCATCGGCTACGCTTGTGAAGAGCATGCAAAGCGCGGCAAGCGCCGCTTCGTGTCGTCGTCGGGCGGCAACGCGGGCATCGCGGTCGCATACGCGGGCCGCGTGCTGTCGATTCCCGTCACGGTCGTCGTGCCGCAAAGCACGGGCGAGCGCGCCAAGGATCTGATCCGTCTGCAAGGCGCGGACGTGATCGTGCACGGCGCGACCTGGCAGGAAGCCAACGCGTTCGCGCTCGAACAGGTCGGTCCCGACGATGCCTTCATCCATCCGTTCGACGATCCGCTCTTGTGGCACGGCCATGCGTCGATGATCGACGAGGTCGTGCGCGCGGGCGCGAAGTTCGACGCCGTCGTGCTGTCGGTGGGCGGTGGCGGGTTGATGGCGGGTGCAATCGAGGGCTTGCGGCGTAACGGTCTCGGCCATGTGCCGCTGATCGCAGTCGAAACGGAAGGTGCATCGTCGCTTGCGCAATCGGTGCGCGCGGGTCAGCGGATCGAGTTGCCGGGCATCACCAGCGTCGCGACGTCGCTGGGCGCGAAGCAGGTCTGCGAGCAGGCCTTCACGCTCACGCGGACGCATCCCGTCGAATGCGTGGTGGTGTCGGACAAGGAAGCCGTGGATGCGTCGCGCCGGTTCGTCGACGATCACCGCGTGCTCGTCGAGCCCGCGTGCGGCGCGAGCCTTGCGCTCGTTTATCGGCAGACGGAAGCGTTACAGCGTTTTGAAAGCGTGCTCGTGATCGTGTGCGGCGGCGCGGCCACGACCATCGAGCAACTGGAGCGCTGGCATCGTGAGATGGCGTGAGCGTCGTCGCGACGTCACGCCTTTCTGACTAGCAGCCGATTACAGCGCGGCGATCAGCGTCTCGACTCCGCGCAGATTGTTCCGCCTGCGCCACTGCAAGGCATCGAGATTCGAAAGACGCAGTTGCGGCAGCCGCGTCAGCAGCTTGTGCAGCGCGATTTCGAGTTCCATCATCGCGAGGCGCGCGCCGAGGCAATAGTGAATGCCCGCGCCGAATGTCAGCAGATGGCCTGACGGCTCGCGGCCGATATCGAGCGTATCCGGCGCGTCGAAACGTTCCGGGTCGCGATTGGCCGAACCAAGCAGCATGAAGACGATCGAGCCGCGCGGCAGCGTCTGTCCGTCGACGTCGATATCGTCGAACGCGGTGCGCACCACCATCTGCACGGCCGTGTCGTAGCGCGCGCATTCGGCCACGGCCTTCGACACCAGCGACGGGTCGCCATGCAGCTTTTCCAGTTGCGCCGGATGCCGATGCAGCGCGATCAGCGCGTTGCCGAGCATGTTCGACGTGGTCTCGTGTCCCGCGACGAACAGCAAGATCACGTTCGAGATGATCTCGTCTTCCGACAACCGCTCGCCGCCCTCTTCCGCCTGAATCAGCGACGACACGATGTCATGGCCGGGCGCGGCGCGCCGTTGCGCGACCACCGCGCGGAAATACTGCTCGAGATCGAGCGCCGCCTGATTCGCGTGCGCGAGCGCCTCGGCCGACAGCGGTGCGAGATCGAATGCGGACACCAGCAGGCTCGCCGCGTCGCCGAAGCGCGCGCCATCCTCGACAGGTACATCCAGCAGCCTGCAGATGATCTGCAACGGCAGCGGCATCGCGAACTCGCTGACGAGATCCACTTCGCTTTTGCCTTGCATCGCGTCGATCAGACTGTCCGTCGTTTCTTCCGCGATGGTGCGCAGCGTTTCGATCTGCCGTGCATTGAACGCCTTCATCAGCAGCGCGCGCAGGCGCGTGTGCGTGGGCGGGTTCATCATCAGGAACGTGCGTTCGAGCGCCTGAAACACCGGCTGCTCACGCGCGCTCTCGCCGTAGCGCGCGACCACGCTCGGCATGTACGTCTTGCCCATGCGTCGGTCGGGCAGCAGCGCGTCAATGACGGCGTGACGTCCCGTCAGCATGATGCTGGGCGCGAGCGGCACGAAGGCGCCCGCGCTGCGGATGCCTTCATAGAACGGATAAGGATTGTCGAAATAGGCAGGCGATGACAGATCGGTGAATTTCATGCTTTGATGCGTGGGGCTCAAGTTATTGAAGGTGCAGCGTCAGTCGAGAGGATACAGCCCACGCACCCGAGCGTGCAGACGAGCCAGCCCAAACAGCGCATTCGCATAAGGCGCGTCGACGCCCGTCAGCTGGCCCAGTTCGCACACCGCGCCGACCAGCGCATCGAGTTCGACTGCCTTGCCCGCTTCCACGTCCTGCAGCATCGACGTGCGCATCGCGCCGAGTTTCAGCGTAACGGCGTGGCGATCTTCGGGCGCCTGCTCGATGGGGATGCCGAAGCGCGCGCCGATGGCTTTCGCTTCGAGCATCACGCGCGTGACGAAATCGCGCGCGAGCGGGTCGCTCAGGATCTTGTCGGTGGTCGCACCCGTGATGGCGCTGATGGGGTTCATCGTCATGTTGCCCCACAGCTTGTACCAGACGTCGCGCTGGATCTGATCCGTCGCGCTCGCATCGAAGCCGGCCTTGCGCAGCAGTTCGACGAGCGACACCACGCGCTCGCTCGCGCGCCCCGTCGCTTCGCCGACGATCAGGCCACGCCCCTGATGGTGCGCGACGACGCCGGGCGCATCGACGCGGCAGCTTGCATGCACCACGCATCCGAGCGTGCGCTCAGCGGGAATCGCAGCGGCAATCGAGCCGTCGGGATCGACGGAAGCGAGGCGCGCGCCCGCGAATTCGCCATGCAAGCCCGCGCAGAACCACCACGGCACGCCGTTCATTGCCGTCAGCACGAGCGTATTCGCGCCGAGCAGCGGCGCGATATGCTGCGCGACGGCGGCCATGCCGGGCGCCTTGACCGCGACGATCACGAGATCCTGCACACCGAGCGCTTCCGGTTTGTCGCTCGCCTGCACGCGGACCGCATGCGTCTCGCCGTTTTCCTTCAGACGCAGGCCGTGTTCACGCAACGCGTCGAGCGTCGCGCCGCGCGCGACCACGCTCACCTCGCAGCCCGCCTGCGCGAGCTTCACACCCATCCATCCGCCGATCGCGCCGGCGCCGTAAATGCAGACCTTCATCGTCGTTCTTCCTCAATCCTTATAGCTGGCGTCGATTCTATCGACCTTGCGCACCAGCGCATCGAACACGTCCTGCCCCGCGCCGTAGCGCGGGTCGAATTGCAGCGCATCGCGCGAGGATTGCTCGGCGACCGCTTCGGGCACGGGCCGCGCGCGGCCCATCGCGAACGTCGCGACCTGAATCTCGCAGGCGCGGTTCAGCGTCCACAGAATCGCGAACGCTTGCGGCAAGGTCGTGCCCCACGACAGCAACCCGTGATTGCGCAGAATCACCGCCTGCCGGTCACCGATATGTTCGACGAGGCGCGGCCCTTCTTCGGCGTGAATCGTGATGCCTTCGAAGTCGTGATACGCGATGCGTTCATGCAACTGCGCGCTGTAGAAGTTGGTCTGCTGCAAGCCGCCTTCCGAGCACGCGACTGCCACGCCCGCCGTGGTATGCGTATGCATCACGCAATGCGCATCGGGGATGCCTTCGTGCAGCGCTGCGTGCACGGTGAAACCCGCGGGATTCACCGGATACGTCGAGCCGTCGAGAATGCGCCCTTGCGCATCGATCTTCACCAGATTGCGCGCCGTGACTTCACTGTAATGCAGGCCGAATGGATTGATCAGGAATTGCTTCGCTCCACCCGTCACGCTTTCGGGCAGGCGCACCGTGATGTGGTTGTAGATCAGCTCGGTCCAGCCCAGCATATCGAAGACGCGGTAACAGGCGGCCAATTGAACGCGCGCCTGCCATTCGTCGGGATGCATTGCTGCGGACGCATGTTCGTCCCGCTCCATGATCTCCATGTCGTGCTCCTTACTGGCGCGCGCCGGGCGCGGCGACGGCCGCAATCGCGGACGCCACGTACGCGACGTTGTTGCGGTTCAGGCCCGCGACGCACATGCGCCCCGAACGCAGCAGATAGATGCCGTGTTCCAGGCGCAGCGTTTCGACCTGTTCGGCGGACAGACCTGTGTAGGTGAACATGCCGACCTGCGCGGTGTAACGTGCGCGCATCACTTCATCGACGCGGCCCGCCAGACCTTCGTGAATCGCATGGCGCATCTCATGGATGCGCTCGCGCATCACGCGCAACTCGTCGTCCCACGACGCGCGCAGCTTTGCGTCGCCGAGCACGCCTGCCACGAGCCGCGCGCCGTGCATCGGCGGATTGCTGTAGTTCGCGCGAATCGTGAAGGTCAGCTGGCCGAGCACGCGCTGCGCTTCGCCCGCGTCCTTACAGAGGACGCTCAGCGCGCCGCATCGCTCGCCGTACAACGAGAAGTTCTTCGAGAACGAGTTCGCGACGATCATCGGCACGTCAGCGTCCGCCAGCATGCGCACGCAGGCGGCATCTTCTTCGAGGCCGTCGCCGAAGCCCTGATACGCCATGTCGACGAAGGCAATCAGCTTGCGACGCTGCAGCACGGGCACGAGCTCGCGCCACTGCTCGGCCGTCAGATCGACGCCCGTCGGGTTGTGGCAGCAGGCGTGCAGCAGCACGATGCTGCGTTCGGGCAGCGAGTCGATCGTGTCGCGCATGGCGTCGAAGCGCAGGCCGCCCGTCGCGTCGTCGTAGTACGGATAGGTGTTGACCGTGTTGCCCGCCGCTTCGAACACGACGCGATGGTTTTCCCAGCTCGGATCGCTCAGCCACACCTGCGAGCCGGCGAAGTGACGCTTCAGGAAGTCCGCGCCGACCTTCAGCGCGCCCGAACCGCCCACCGTCTGCACCGTCGCGATACGGCCGGCGGCGCGCGCGGCGCTGTCGGTACCGAACACGAGCGTCTGCGCGGCGTCGCGGTATTGCGGCAGGCCCGACATCGGCAGATAGGAGCGCGGCGTGCCCTGCGCGACGATGGCCGCCTCGGCTTCGCGCACCGACGACATCACGGGCAGCGTGCCGTTTTCGTCGAAGTAGATGCCGATGCTCAGATTGACCTTGTTGGTGCGCGGGTCGCGCTGGAAGTCCTCGTTGAGGCTCAGGATCGGATCGCCGGGATACGCGGGAATGTGTTCGAACATGGTTGTGTCTCTGTCTATGTGTGCTGGACGTTGCTGAACTCTGCGAGAGGTTGCGAAGGCATGCACCGACGCGTGCGAAACAGTGTGTCGAAAAGCGCCGCTTGTCACAATCAATCGATTCTGCACGATTCGTAAGTTACGCTTTAGAATCGGCGGATGGCCCTCACACGCATCACCATACGCCAGTTCGAGGCGTTCCTCGCGATTGTCGATCAGAACGGCATTGCCGCTGCGGCGCAACGGCTGGGGCTGACCTCGTCGGCCGTGAGCCAGTTGCTGGCGGAGCTGGAGCGCGAACTGGGCTTTCGACTGTTCGACCGCACGACGCGGCGCGTGAGCCTGTCGACGGCAGGCCGCGATTTTCTCTCGTCGGCGGAATCGGTGCTGCGGCATTTGCGTGCCGCCGAGCAGACCGCGAGCGACATCCGCAACCGCGCGGCGGGCATCGTGCGCGTGGGCGCGCCGCTGGTGCTGGCGAGCACGGCGATTCCGTTTGCCATAGCGGGCTATGCGACGGAGAAGCCGAAGGTCGTGGTGCGGGTCGTCGACACGGATGTCGAGCAACTGGTGGAGCGCGTCGCGAGCGGGGACGTCGATCTTGCCGTCGGTCCCGATCGTGCGACGGGCGACCGCGTGCAGCGGGAGCCGATCTTTCCGAGTCCGTGGGTGTTGTGGTGCGCGGAGCAGCATCCACTGGCGAGGAAAAGGCGCCTGCGCTGGCAGGATCTGAGGGGGACGCCGATCATCGCGACGGGCCGCGATCACGAAGCGAGCGTCGCGCAGATGCTGGCCGATCAGCCGTCGGATGCGCGGATTGCGCCTGTTGAGGTTGTCGATAATGTGACCACTGCGTTTGGTCTTGTTGCGCAGGGGCTTGCGGTGACGCTTGCACCGCTGTATGTGAAACCGCTGGCGCAGACGTTTGGGCTGGTGATGCGGCGCGTCGTCGCGCCGGAGACGATTCGGGAAGTGTGTGTATATCGGCCGGTGGATCGGTCGTTGTCGCCGTCGGCGGATGGGTTTGCGCAGTTTCTTGGGGTGTGTTTGAAGACCTGGGATCGGAAGACGCAAAGTGGCGGGCGGTGAGGTACCGTTTGGATTTGGGGTTTTGGGTTTTGGGGTTTGCGGCCTTTGCGCTGGCATCCGCGGTTTGCTTCTGGTTTGCTAGCGTTGCCCCTGTGCGGGGCGGCACCTACTTTTCTTTGCCGCCGCAAAGAAAAGTAGGCAAAAGAAAGCGGCTCACACCGCCAGTGCTTGTGTTTGCCTGAGGGCCCCCGAAGGGTCTTACGCTTCACACGGCAACGCTTTGGTTCGCGTTCGTTGCCAACGTTCTCTCCGTATGCCTCACCCGCTTCACGCACCCGCGTTACAGCACGCCATGCCAGATAGTCCACGGCCGCCCAGGTGGCAAACTGTGTGTAGGCCCAAGTGCTCCACACGCCTCACTTCGGACCGATAGCGCACGCGTCCCACCTCGTAAGAGCGCTACCCTTTGTGGCGCGACAACCTGCACACCGTTTGCCACCTGGGCGGCACAAGCCAGTCGCTGCCGCTGGCCCGAGTACGGGTATTCGAAGCGGGTGAGGCATCGGTTCGAAGCGTTGGCAACGAGCGCCAGCAGGGACGTTGCCGTGTGAAGCATAAGACCCGTTGGGGTCCCTCAGGCGAATACACGGGCTGGCGGTGTGAGCCGCTTTCTTTTGCCTACTTTTCTTTGCGGCGGCAAAGAAAAGTAGGTGCCGCCCCGCACAGGGGCGACGCTTGAGGCACCAATAACATCACGCGGATGCCACCGCAAAAACACAAGCAAACCACCCCAAGCGTCGCAGACAAAAACCCGACCCAAATTCAACCAGCAATCCCCCCGCGCGGCGTTTGCCCCTTCACTCCCTCCACGCGCTGGGGCAACTCAACCCTCGGCAACAGCCGACGCGCCACCCATGCGCCCACCGTCTTCCACGCAATCACCCCAATCACCGCATTCGATGCAATAAGCAGCGCACCAGCAAGCCACTCAACCTCCCCCGTCGCACCGCGTTCAACAATCCTCATAGCAAGGGTCGGCAGCGCAGCAGCACCAAACGTGAACGCCCAGTACGAAGGCACGAACGGCTGACGGCGAATCCACGGCAGCAGCCGCAACATCAACAACGCCTGGTACAGGCCATACCCGAGCAGCGCAAACGCAAACAGATCCGGCGCACCATGCGTAATGCTCATATACGCAACACCCCCCACCACAGGCGGCGCAATCTGAATCCCAAGCAACGGACGTTGCGCTTCAGGCAGCGGCGTATGCACGGCAGCGCGATGCAAAATCAGCGACTCGATCGCGAGCCACGACAACAACCCAGCCCCGAAGAACAACATCCCCATCTGTTGAAAGCCGAACGTCGCCGAGGCCGTCGCCGCGACAAAGCTCGGCGCCACGGCGGGAAGATAGATGGCCGGCGTCGTCAGTTCCGGGTTGCGTCCGCCCTGCCAGATGCGCCCTTGCAGATGCACACCCACCACGAGTTGCGTGACGGCGGCGACCGCAAACACCGCCAGCCCGGCCGTGTGCGAATAGTTGCCGAGCGCCATCGACGCCAGCAGGCTCGCCGTCGGCCCCAACGCGACGAACGACGATTGCACCGGATGCTCCCACTCCGCCCTGGCTTGCGAACGTTGCACGAACCACTTTCGCGCATACGCCGCGAGCACGATGACCCACACGGCCAGCGCCACGAATGTCAGCGTGTCGACGATGCCCGCCGGCATCGGCCAGATACGCGCCGCGACGCGCCAGGCGTTCGCGAGCGCCAGTGGACCGACGGCAATACCGAAGAAGGAAGCGGGCATCACCGTATCGTTTGTCTTCGCTTGCATGTCACTCTCCTGTCCGTTGCGCGTCGCGACCGAACTACTGCGATGCGCCGATGGAAGGCACTGTAAAGGCGGCGTATGGGCGCGCGAATGCCGGGCCGTCTCGACAACATGCTCGATCGGATCAATGCCCTTCAGGAATCACGCTCGCCGCGTTCGATGAGCCGATCGGGCAGGAATGTGAGCCGCGCAAGCATGTGCCGCAAGCGCGCCCATCCGTATGCTCGGCGCTCCTGTTTCAGCCATGGAGATTTCGTCAGACATGAATTTCGTCTTATCGACGCCCGGCAGATACGCGGCGGCCCTCACTGCGGCGCTTGCCTGCAGCGTTGCGCTAGCGGCTGCGCCCGCCGCGCCCGCTGCCATTTATCAGACGCAGTTACAGCCGCTCGACGGCAAGCTCGAATCGCTCGACCGTTATCGTGGACACGCGCTCGTCGTCAACTTCTGGGCGCCGTGGTGCGGGCCGTGCCGCACCGAAGTGCCAGAGTTCGTAGCGATGCAGGACGCGTATCGTGGCAAGGCGCAATTCGTCGGCGTCGCGCTCGACGAAGCGGCTGCCGTGCGCGCATTCGCGCACGACTATGGGATCAACTACCCGCTCTATCTCGCCGGCATGGGCGGTATCGCGATCATGCTGCGCGAGGGCGATACGCGCGGCGCGGTGCCGTTCACGGTCGTCTATGACGGCAACGGGCACAAGGTCGGCACGATTACGGGGCTCGCGAGTCCCGAAAAGCTCGAAGCGTTGCTGGCTGCGGCGATCGCAGCAACGCCTGGCGATCACTGAGAAACCGTGCGGACTAGCGCGACGCGCTGCCGTTGCCCACGCTGCAATCGAGCGGATCGTGGGCTGCCTGTAGTGCGCTCCGCACGCGCGAAAGCGTTCGCGGCGAATCGACGAGCACGGCGTCCATATGCAGACAGGCGGCTTCGCGATATGCCGCCTCGTCGTTGACGGCGAACGCGACCAGCCATGTACCGGCGGCACTGCGAAAGCACTGTACCGACGCAGGGGTCCATGTGCGCGCAGCGAAAGTCGAGCGGCCTTCGCCGAGCGTGAAGCGCTCGATCAGTTCGACCTTGCGGCCCAGCTCGAAGCCTGCGCGCGTACCGGCTTGCGGCGCATCGCATTGACCCGTCAGCGCGACGCCGAAGAGCCGCTGGCGCGTCGCATCGCGCGACTCGAACATACGGGCCTGAGGATATTGCGCGAACGCGCCTTGGTAATCCGCTTCCGTCGAATAGATCGTCACACGCGGCCACGCGTTCAGCGCGTCGAGCACGCGCGCGACAGCCGCCGCCTGCGGCGCGGCGGGCAACGCCTTCATGTCGAGCACGACAGGCGCGTTGCGCGGAATGATCCGCAGCGCATCTTCGAGCGTCGGGATACCGACGGGTTTCGACCGATACGGCCTCGTCCCTGGCGCGTCCTGCGCGTCGAACTGCCAGCCCGCGTTGATGTGCGCCAGTTCCGCTGCCGTACGGGTGGCCACCGGGCCGCTTGCATCCGTCAACGCCGACAGATCTTTCGGACGATACAACACAGGCACGCCGTCGCGGCTCAACTGCACCGTGAGCCAGATGACGTCGGCATGATTCGCGAGCGCGCCTTCGATGGCGGCCAGTGTGTTCTCGGGATAGTCGGCCGTACCGCCGCGATGGGCGATCAGCGCCGGCAATGTCCGGGCGCTGTCGGCGTGAGGCGGCGCAACGGCGGAACCCGCCGTGCACGCTGAAAGTCCCGTGAGAATCGATAAGGCAAACGCAAACCCCGGTATCCGCATTCGATGCATAACTGTCGTGTCATGAACGCTCGCGCCGTGCGCGGCAACGCGTCATGGTAGACGCGAACCCGACTCTACGCCTCGCGTATGCAAGCCTTTGTGACACTGATTGATCGAACGCATATCGGCGCGTCACCCATTAACGGTGGACGCAACGTGTGCGTTCATGCAGGATCGCGCGCAGCCGCCATCTGGATCAGCGCCCTCGCCTTCGCAAGCGGCTCGACGACGGACGCGTCGAGCCCATAGCCGTCCACGAGCGCACTGGTTATGTCTTCGATGGCGAGCCAGGTGACGCGCGCTTCGTCTTCCCACACGAGCGCCTTGAGCGGCAACCGCAGTCCCGACGCGGGATTCGCCTGCATCACGGGTGTGCCGCCCTTCGGGTTGCCGAACACGATCAGACGCGTCGGGCGCAGCGTCATCCCGACTTGTGCGGCGGCGTCGGCCTGATCGATATCGACGAAGATCGTCATGCCTTTATCGGCGAGCAGGCCGCGCAGCCGCGCGACCGTGATCGAAAAGCCGTGCTCGCTCCTGAACGTCGCAACCGACGCAGGACATTTCGCTGCAACCGTCATCGTGGACTCCGGTGATGGGACATCACCGCAGTGTAGTCATTGCGGTGCAACAACAGAAGCAGAAGCTTGCTCGGCGAGCGCGCGGAAATTCTCGGGCGTCGCGAAGCCGAGATACTGCGCCTGCATCTCGGGCGTCAACACTTCGATCAGCGTGCTGTTTTCGATCCACAGTTCGATCACGTCGAAGAAGTTGTTGCCGCGCGTGCAGCGCACGGCACGCCATCCTTCGCGCTGGCCGATCGCGATCACCTGCTCTGCCGACAGCGGCGACGCAACGGCCATATGAAAGCCGCTGTATTGCGCGCGCGTACCGGTCATCGACGCGAGCGGCTCCTGCGTGTCGCCGGGCGTGAGCGTGAGGTTGCTCGGATAGGTCTCGATGATCGTGCCGCGGTCGTCGCCTGCTACCGCCATCCACGCGCCTTCGAACGGTGAAAACGGCGCGGCGAAACCGCCCCACACTTCGGCGAGCGTGCGCGCGACGCGCTCAGGATGTTGCGTGGGAATAGACGCATGAAAGATCATCGAAACTCTCCAGTGACTCGTGACGTGACGGACGACGCTCAGGCGCAATGGCGCCTCACGTCGGGGCCTGCGCGTCGTGCGTTTTCGATTTTCTTGTCACGCGCGCGGCATGGGCAAAGCAGCGAACTGCTGCATACGTCCAGCATGCAGCGGCAATGCAGTGAGTAGTAGAACGGATGCGATCTGCCACGTTTGAAAACGAAGCATCGGTATGAGCAATTGGATGCGTGGGCGTGCGGCATCGAACGCCATGCTAGAAGCGCAATGCGATGACACCAATCGGGAGTTTTACCAACAGCTTTCGATTCGTCCGACGAACCGGTTCGACGCGGTGTTCGCAACACGCTTCGTCGACAAACCGCCCGCCATTGCGGCAGGCGGCATTCCTACGTTTTCAGCAGACTTTAGACGGCCATTACCGTGACGGCCTTCGTCACGAGATAGGCTTCCATCGCTTCCGGGCCGCCTTCCGAACCGTAGCCCGAGTCCTTCACGCCACCGAACGGCATTTCCGGCGTCGGCGTGGCGGGCTGGTTGATCCACAGCATGCCGACTTCGAGGTTCTGCGACAGCAGATGCACGTTGCGGAACGACTTCGTGAACGCATAGCCCGCGAGGCCGAACGGCAGCCGGTTCGCTTCGGCGATGGCGTCTTCGAGCTTGTCGAAACCGCGGATGGCGGCGATCGGGCCAAACGGCTCGTTGTTGAACACGTCGGCTTCGAGCGTCACGTTCGTCAGCACGGTCGGGGCGAAGAAGTTGCCTTCCGAGCCGATGCGCTCGCCGCCCGTCGCGATCGTCGCGCCCGTTGTGCGCGCGTTCTCGATGATGTTCGCCATCGCCGTCAGACGACGCGCATTCGCGAGCGGCCCGAGCTGCGTGCCTTCGGCGAGGCCGTCGCCGACTTTCAGGCTCTCTGCGTGCTTGACGAGCGCCGCAGCAAACTCTTCGCGAATGCTGTTGTGCACGAGGAAACGCGTCGGCGAGATGCACACCTGGCCCGCGTTACGGAATTTCGCGCCGCCTGCCGCCTTGACGGCGAGCGCAACGTCCGCGTCTTCCGCGACGATCACAGGCGCGTGGCCGCCGAGTTCCATCGTCGCGCGCTTCATGTGCTGGCCAGCGAGCGCGGCGAGTTGCTTGCCGACGGGCGTCGAGCCCGTGAAGGTGACCTTGCGGATGACGGGATGCGGAATCAGGTAGCTCGAAATCTCGGCGGGGTCCCCGAACACCAGACCGACCGTGCCGGCAGGCACGCCAGCATCGACGAAGGCCTGCAGCAGTTGTGCGGGCGATGCGGGCGTTTCTTCAGGCGCCTTGACGAGGAACGAGCAGCCGCTTGCGAGCGCGGCGCTCAGCTTGCGCACCACCTGGTTGACGGGGAAATTCCACGGCGTGAACGCGGCGACGGGGCCGATCGGCTCCTTGAGGACGAGCGATTGCGCATTCAGGTTACGCGACGGCACGACGCGGCCGTACACGCGACGGCCTTCGTCCGCGAACCATTCGATGATGTCGGCGGCCGACAGCACTTCGACACGCGCTTCGGCGAACGGCTTGCCCTGCTCCTGGGTCATCAGGCGCGCGATGCTGTCGGCGCGCTCGCGCACGAAGCTTGCGGCCTTGCGCATCGTCGTGGCGCGTTCGTTGGCGGGCACCTTGCGCCACGCTTCGAAGCCCTTCTGTGCGGCTTCCAGCGCGCGGTCCAGATCGGCCTTGCCCGCGTGCGCGACCTTGCCGATCGGCTTGCCCGTTGCGGGATTGACGACGTCGAGGGTCTTGCCGCTGGCGGCATCGCACCACTCGTTGTTGATCAACAGACGGGTATCGGTGTAGCTGCTGGATGTGACCATTGCTGTGTTCCTGAGGATTTTTTTGCGCGCTGCGCGCGCGGGCTGGAATTCTTCGGGGAATGTTGATGTTAACTGATTGCTGGGAAGTATGCCGGGTAGTGGGTGTTTTTTGTCTGCGACGCTGGTGGGGTCCGCTGTGTTTTTCGTTGGCATCCGCGTGATGTGATTGGTTCGCAAGCGTTGCCCCTGTGCGGGGCGGCACTTGGTCTTGGTTGTCTGCGACGCTGGGTGGTTTGCCTATGTTTGTTCGCTGGCATCCGCGTTTTGTTATTGGTGCTTCAAGCGTTGCCCCTGTGCGGGGCGGCACCTACTTTTCTTTGCCGCCGCAAAGAAAAGTAGGCAAAAGAAAGCGGCTCACACCGCCAGCCCGTGTGTCTGCCTGAGGGACCCCAACGGGTCTTATGCTTCACACGGCAACGTCCCTGCTGGTGCCCGTTGCCAACGCTTCGAATGAATGCCTCACCCGCTTCGAATACCCGTACTCAGGCCAGCGGCAGCGACTGGCTTGTGCCGCCAAGGTGGCAAACTGTGTGCAGGTTGTCGCGCCACAAAGGGTAGCGCTCTTACGAGGTGGGACGCGTGCGCTACCGGTCCGAAGTGAGGCGTGTGGAGCACATGGGCCTACACACAGTTTGCCACCTGGGCGGCGGTGGACTATGTGACACGATGTGCTGCGACGCGGGCATACGAAGTGGGTGAGGCGTACAGAGAGAACGTTGGCAACGAACATGAGCAAGCGTACTGCCGCGTGAAGCGTAAGAACCTTTGGGGGCCCTCAGGCAAACACACGGGCTGGCGGTGTGAGCCGCTTTCTTTTGCCTACTTTTCTTTACGGCGGCAAAGAAAAGTAGGTGCCGCCCCGCACAGGGGCAACGCTAGCAAACCAGAAGCAAACCGCGGATGCCAGCGCAAAGGCCGCAAACCCCAAAACCCTCACCCTCACGCGTACTTAAAAACCCCTTGCGCACTAGCAATCAACACCTTGTGATCGACCCACGCCTCCGCGCGAGCAAAGAACACCGACCGTCCTTTACGCTCAAGAAACCCTTTACTAATGACCTTTTCCCCGAGCCCCTTGTCGAGATAACTAATCGTCAACGACAAGGTAAACGCGTGAATCGGATCGCCTTCGCTATAGAGCCCCGAATACCCCGCGGCAGCGTCAAGAAGCGTCGCAATCGCGCCGCCCTGCAGCACGCGCTGGCGATTGAGCGTCTCTGGCCGGATCGGCATCGTGAACTCGGCATAACCGCTTTTCCATTCGGTCAATTCGACCCCAAGCGATTCGAGAAAGGGATTATCCAGAGGCGGCGGCTGCATAAAAGCTCCTGCGACGGTTGAACCCTCATGCTAATGCAGCACCGCAAACTCCGACAGATCAAGGCATCGGCAACACACTTTCACGCCGCTTTCGGCGGCCCCACCGAAGCACGCATCGACACCGTCACGGGAAACTCGCGATAGATATCCCACTTGGTCCCATAGCACTGGTTGATGAGCCACCGCACCGCGTTCTGCGTGAGTTCAGCCGTCGGAATGTGCACCGACGTCAACGCAGGCGCCGAATAAGCCGCCGAATAATCATCGTCGTAGCCAATCACGGACACATCGCCCGGCACCGAAATGCCCAGCTGCTGAAACCGCGCCAGCGCACTGACGGCCATCGTGTCGTTCGCACAAAAAAGCCCCGTAAACGGCACGTTCGATTCCAGCAACTGGCACGTCGCCGCATACCCGCCTTCCGGCGAGAAGTCCGACTCGATCAGCGGCACCGACTCGCGCGCAATGCCGTGGCGCGCCAGCTCTTCGAAGAAGCCATCAAGCCGCTCGATATTGTCCGATGCCGTATACGGCCCCGAGATCACCGCAATCTTGCGATGCCCATGTTCGAGCAGCGTCGACGCGGCAATCTCGCCACCGCGCCGGTGATCGGCGCAGAACGACGCATCCGGCAACGCATCGAATGCGCGGTTCAGAAAGACCATCTTCGGATGCATACGGTGCAACTGATCCAGGTCTTCATCGTGCAGGTCGTGACTGATCACGACGACACCATCGCAATCTCGTCCTATCAGAAACCGCACGGCTTCGAGCGCCTGCTCACGGGGCGTCGACTCGCCGCAACCCGTCGCCACGACCACGTGCCGGTGCACCGAACGCAGTTCGAGATCGGTCTGCTTGAGGATCGTGCCGTAGTACGAGCCGAAAAACGTCGGCACGAACAGGCCAATGATGCCCAGTTGCTGCGTGGCCATCGCGCGGCCAATCGACGAAGGCCGGAAGTTGAGTTCGGCGATCGCGGCCTGCACGCGTGCAGCCGCCTCGGCCGATACGGGTCCTTTGCCGGAAATGGCGCGCGAGGCTGTCGAGAGCCCCACGCCCGCCAGCTCCGCTACATCTTTGAGGGTCGCCACGGTGTCTCCGTCCGCTTGTATTGTTGGGCGTGCCGTTCAGAGGCGCGCCCCGCCCGCCTCGTCGAACAGCGATATATGTGCGCCATCGATCGCGAACGCCACTGAATCGCCAACGGCGACGGGCGTTTTCTCCTGATCGATCGACGCTATCTGGGTGCCATGATAATCGAGCCAGATAACCCGGTGGTTGCCCATTGGTTCGATAAGCGACACTTGCCCGCGCTGATTCGAGTCCGCGCCCACCCGCACGCGCACGTCCTCGGGCCGCACACCCAGCACGCACGGCCCGTAGTCGGGCTGCGCAGCGAAAGCGTAGGGCGACACGTCGAGATCGAGCTTCGCGCCCGTAAATCGCACGCCGTCGCCCTGAGCATGCAGCGTGCCGTTCAGCAGATTCATCGCTGGCGAGCCGAGAAAGGTCGCGACGAAGAGGTTCGCAGGGCGCGCATACACCTCGGCGGGCGTGCCGAACTGCTGGATCACACCACTCTTCATCACGGCCATGCGCGTGGCGAGCGTCATCGCTTCGACCTGGTCGTGCGTCACGTAGATCATGGTTGCGCCGAGACGTTGATGCAACTGCTTCAACTCCCGGCGCAATTCCGTGCGCAGCTTCGCGTCGAGGTTCGACAGCGGTTCGTCGAACAGGAATACGTCGGCTTCTCGTACGATCGCGCGGCCGATCGCCACGCGCTGCCGCTGTCCGCCCGACAGTTGCGACGGCTTGCGCTTGAGCAAAGGCCCGAGTTGCAGCATGTCCGACGCGCGTGCGACGCGCCGCTCGATCTCCGCCTTCGGCGTGCCGTTGATGCGCAGCGCGAACGACAGGTTGCGCTCGACGCTCATCGTCGGATACAGCGCATACGACTGGAACACGAGCGCGATGCGCCGGTCTTTCGGATCGGCCCACGTCATATCCTCGCCACCGATCTCAATACTGCCTTCCGTCACGTCGATCAAGCCGGCGATGCTGTGCAGCAGCGTCGACTTGCCGCAACCCGACGGTCCGAGCAGCACGACGAACTCGCCCGCGCGCACGTCGAGATCGAGCGCGTCGATCACCGTGTTCGCGCCGAGCTGGATTTTCAGGTCGCGGACGGCGACGTTTGCAACGTTCGGTACGGTTGCCATATTGGTCCCTTCAACCCTTCACTGCGCCGGATGCGATGCCGCGCACGAACCAGCGGCCCGAAATGAAATACACGGCAAGCGGCACGACGGAAGTCAGGATGGTCGCCGCCATGTTGACGTTGTAGATCTTCTCGCCTGTCGTCGTGTTGATGATGTTGTTCAACTGCACCGTCATCGGCAGGTTGCGCGTGCCTGCGAATACCAGCCCGAGAAGATAGTCGTTCCAGATGTTCGTCACCTGCAAAATCATCGCGACGACGATGATGGGCAGCGACATCGGCAGCATCAGTTGAAAGAAGATGCGCCAGAAACCGCCGCCGTCGATGCGCGCAGCCTTGAACAGCTCCAGCGGAATGCCCGCGTAGTAGTTGCGGAACAGCAGCGTCATCACGGGCATGCCGAAGATCGTGTGAATGATCACGATGCCCGGCAGCGAGCTGAACAGATGCACGCTTGCGAGCACGCGCACCATCGGGTAGATCATCACCTGATACGGAATGAACGCACCGAGCAGCAGCACGCCGAAGAACACGCCCGCGCCGCGCGGCCGCCAGAACGACAGCGCATAGCCGTTGATCGCGCCGATCACGATCGAGAACACCGTACTCGGCACGACGATGCGCACCGAGTTCCAGAAGCCCACGCGGATGCCGTTGCAATCGAGTCCCGTGCATGCCGACTGCCATGCATCGCTCCACGGTTGCAGCGTGAAATGCGCGGGGAGCGCGAGCAGATTGCCCAGGCGGATTTCGTCCATCGGCTTTACCGATGTCACGAGCATCACGTAAAGCGGCAACAGGAAGAACAGCGCCGCGATAATCAGAAAGCTATAGATGCCGAGCCGCGACGGCGAAAAGCGCTTTCTGCGTGCATGCTGTTGACGTGACACACGAGCGGACGGTTCAAGCGTCGTGTTCATCACACCTCCTTGCGCGACGCGCTTCGGCTGCGGGCATACAGGAACGGCGCGAGAATCGCGAGCACCGTCGCGAGCAGCACGATCGAAGCCGCCGACGCCAGGCCGATATTCGCGCGCCCGAACAGATAGTCCATGATGAACTTCGCGGGCACTTCGCTCGCGGTGCCGGGACCGCCCTGCGTCATCGCGACGACAGCGTCGAACAGCTTCACCACCGCGACGAACAGCAGCACGAACGCGGTCGAGACGGACGGGCCGAGCATCGGGATCACGATGCTCATATAGACGCGCCAACGCGGTATGCCATCGATGCGCGCGGCCTTCCACAGCTCGTCGTCGATGCCTCGCAAGCCCGCGAGCATCACCGCCATCACGAGCCCCGACGCCTGCCACACGGTCGCGATCACGATCGTATAGATCACGAAGTCCTGATCGACGATCCAGTCGAAGCGTGCATGCGTGAAGCCCATCTTGTGCAGCAGCGACTGCGCGCCCAACTCGGGATTGAGAATCCACTGCCACACCAGCCCCGTTGCAACGAACGACATCGCATACGGATACAGGAACACCGTGCGCAACACGCCTTCCGCCATCACGCGCTGGTCGATGAAGATGGCGAGCAGCATGCCAATCACGAGACACGCGACGATGAAACACACGCCATAGACTGCGATGTGCTGCAGCGACACGAGCCAGCGGTCGTTATGAAACAGCCGCACGTATTGCGTGAACCCGACGAAGTCGTTCGATGGAAACGTGCGCGAGTTGCTGAGCGACACGCGCGCCGTCCACAACATCGTGCCGAGATACGCGAAGACGACCGTGACCATCATCGGAATCAGCGCGACCCATGCAGCAAGCGACCAGCGCTTGCGCAAAGGCCGCCCGCGCCTCGCGGCGACGGGCCTCCGGCTCGCAGTCATTTCAGGCGGCAAGGCATGCGACTTGAGCGTGCCCATCGCGCGTCAGCCCTTCAGTGCGCTGGCAAAGGCCTTTTGTGCATCGTCGACCGACTGGTTCTTGTTCCAGAAGTTCGTGATGACATCCGTCAACGCGCCTTGCATGTCGGGCGACAGGAGCATTTCCGGGTTCGGCAGCTGGCGCGACTTGTCCTTCATGATCGCAATGCCCTCCTTCGCGCAGATGTCCAGTTGATTCACGTCGACGTCGGGCCGGATCGGGATCGAGCCTTTCTTCGCGCTGAACGCGACCTGCGCCTGCGGCGAGGTCATCACCGTCGCGAGCAGATTCTGCGCCTTGATGGCCGTCGCGTTGTCCGTCTTCGGGAACACGAACACGTCGCCCGCCACCAGATACGGCGAGCGCGGACCAAAACCGGGGAAGCAGCCGAAGTCCTTGCCGGGTGCCTGCTTCGCCGCCGAAAATTCGCCCTTCGCCCAGTCGCCCATGATCTGCACGCCCGCCTTGCCGGAAATCACGAGCGCCGTCGCATCGTTCCAGTTGCGGCCCGGCGAGCCTGCATCGACGTAATCATGCAGTTTCTTGAACGACGCGAGCACCTTCTTGAACGCATCCGATTTCACCGCGTTCTGATCGCGGTCGCGATACACCTTCAGATACAGATCGGGTCCGCCGACATCGGCGAACACGGCGTCGAAAGTGATCTTCTCCTGCCATGGCTGGCCGCCCAGCGCGAGCGGTATTACGCCCGCTTTCTTCAGCTTGTCGAGATCGCCGACGAATTCATCGAAGCTCTTCGGATCGCCCGCAATGCCCGCTTTCGCAAACACCGGCTTTGAATAGAAGAACCACGCGGGCATGTGGATATCGACGGGCGCCGCGTAGTAATGGCCGTTGACCTTGATGCTCTCGAGTATCGATTGCGGGAAGATGGCTGCCCAGTTCTCCTTTGTGGCGACGGTATCGACGTTGTTGAGCAGGCCCTGATCGATCAGGTCATGAAACTGCTTCGACGTATTGAACTGCGCAGCCGTGGGCGGATCGCCGCCGACAATGCGGTTGATCGCGGTCGCGCGCGCCTGGTCCGCCCCGGCCACGGCGTTGTCGACCCATTGGCCGCCCGCCTGGTTGTACGCGTCGGCGAACTGGCGGATCGCCGCCGATTCGCCGCCCGAGGTCCACCAGTGAATCACATTCGCCTTCAACGGTTCCGCTTGCGCGATGACGCCCGTGATGGCCAATGCGAGTGCGATACCGCTTTTCAACGCCCACTGTTTTCTGCTGTTCATTCCGTCTCCTTCAGGCTCGAGGCCCGATTTATCAGGTCGACTGCGTATCAGCTTCTTGTGACTGCGTTTCCGCGCATTCCGATCAGCGCTGCTGTTTGCGCGCCTCGATGAACTTCGCGACCAGCTCGCCGCTGCGTTTGACGGTGCGCCGCTGCGTGCCGTAATCGACATGCACGACGCCGAAGCGCCGCTCGTAGCCGAACGCCCATTCGAAGTTATCCAGCAGCGACCAGACGAAGTAGCCGCGAATATCGACGCCCTGCTTCACGGCCTGATCGACGGCGGCCAGATGCCGCTTGAGGAACGCAATGCGCTGCGGGTCCTCGACGCGGCCGTCCCGCACCTGATCGTCCGACGCCATGCCGTTCTCGGTGATATAGATGGGCGGCAGGTTCGGATACGTGCCGTGAAAGCCCGTCAGCAGATCGCGCAGCCCGTCTGGATAGACTTCCCAGCCCATCTGCGTGCGTTCGACATCGGGCAGCGGCGTGTCGATGAAACCATGCGCGCCGTCGCTCTTCACATTGGTGCGGAAATAATAGTTGATGCCGAGAAAGTCGAGCGGTGCGGCGATGGTTTGCAGATCGCCTTCGAGCACCAGCGGCTCGGCGCCCGGCCACAGTTCCCACAGGTCGGCAGGATACTCGCCCTTCAGCAACGGATCGAGAATCCACGCGTTGTGCTGCACTTCGAACAGATGCGCGGCGCGCTGGTCGGCTTCGCTTGATGTTGCGGCCGTACCGCGCCCCACGTTCGCAACGATGCCTTTCATCGACGACGGATCGTTCGCGCGCAATACCTGCGTCGCGAGTCCATGCCCGAGCAGCAGATGATGCATCGCCTGCGTCGCATAGCGGACGTTCGTAAGACCGGGCGCATGGTGGCCGTTGCCGTAGCCGAGGAATGCCGAGCACCACGGCTCGTTGAGCGTCATCCATGCGTCGACGTGGCCCGCCAGTTCGCGGCTCATCAGGTCCGCGTAGTCGGCAAAGCGATAGGCGGTCTCACGGTTGAGCCACCCGCCGCGATCTTCCAGATGCTGCGGCAAGTCCCAGTGATACAGCGTGACGAACGTCTGCAAGCCCTTGTCTTTCAGCCTGCCGAGCAGCCGCTTGTAGAAGTCGAGCCCCTTCGGGTTCGGGCGGCCCGCTTCGTCCATCACGCGCGGCCAGGCAATCGACAGCCGGTATGCCTCGAAGTTGAGCCCCGCGAGCAGGTCGAGATCGCTTTCCCAGCGATGGTAGTGATCGCAGGCCACGGCGCCCGTGTCGCCGGCGAGCACCTTGCCCGGCGTCGCGGAGAACGTGTCCCAGATAGACGGCAAGCGACCGTCCTCGTTGACGGCGCCTTCGATCTGATACGAGGCCGTTGCCGCGCCGAGCAAAAAGTCCTTGCGCCAGAGCACGGAGTCGGCGGCCGGAGTGAAGGGATCGCTTTGCTGACCGTCCGGTTTCATACCGCCGGGTGCCACTGCATCGTATGCCACGGAACCTCCTCTCGCTGAATGGTGTGATGCGTGTCTGAAACGAATCGATCGACGAAATGAAAGCCCGAGTGGAAGCGCTTCCACATGACCTGCGCACGATATCAGCGGCCCTTTCCGCGCAGCAATCAGGGTTTGTCTGGATCGGACAGAGTCCGTCCGAAATCGCCATGCAACGCGCATCGCACTTCGGATCAGGACAGGGCATGTTTCATTTCTTGTGACAATTAATCGGTGCCGGTACACAACGCGCAACGGGGATCGCTCGGCCAATGTCTCGGTGTTTTCCGACACCTAGGGGTTCAACCGGAAAGAAGGTGATGGCAGACCGTTAAACTGAGCTGTCGATGCGGAAACTTTTGGCGCATCCTTTTAAGAATGAGAGCCCAATGCGAGCGACGACCACTCAGGCCAACGGCATCGTTCCTGCGCTGACGAGCATCCGCTTTCTTGCGGCGCTGACCGTCGTCCTGTCGCATTACCGCGAGCTCGAACTGCTCAATACGCCCGCGTCGTTCTTCAATTTCGTCGATGGTGGACGCTCGGCCGTCTCGCTCTTCTTCGTGCTCTCGGGCTTCATCCTTACGTACACATATCGCGACGAACTCGCGACGCAAAGCCCGCATAATTTTTACGTCGCGCGCGTTGCACGTATCTATCCGAACATCCTGTTCGCGCTCGCCATTGCGTCCGTCACGACAGCGTACCTCCTCATCTCGCACAACGATGTGCTGCTGCTCAAGTGGTTCGCGCTGAAGACGTCGATCAATCTTTCGCTGGTGGTGAGCTTCATCTGCCAGGTGTTCCTGATCACCGCATGGTTCCCGTTCGCAGCGATCAATCAGCCCTGGAATGGGCCGGCATCGAGCGTGTCGTGCGAAGCGTTTTTCTACGCGCTCTTTCCGCTGATTCTCGCGCGCTTCGTGAAGATGCGCGCATCGACGCTCGCTATCACGATGGTCGGCATCTGGATTGCGCAGGGCCTGATGATCCTGTTCCTCATGGCCGCGTTCCCCGTCTCGCGCAGTCACTTTCTGGCGGGCGCGCTGCCGCTGTGCCGGATCGCCGAGTTCATGCTGGGCATCGGCGCGGCGCTCGCGTTTCAGACCTTGCGCACGCGCGGCGTCTCGATGCATGGACGCGGCATCGCGCTGGTGTCGGGTTCCGTCGTCGTGCTGATCGTGCTCGCGCTGTGGCAGCCCACGACGCCCGTGTTCTATCCGCAAAGCCCGTTCTTCGCGACATTGATTCTCGGCCTTGCACTGCTGGAGCGGCCCGTGCTCGGCCTGCTGAATCAGCGCTGGCTGGTGCGCTTCGGTGAAGCGAGTTATGCACTCTTCCTGATTCACGTGCCGCTTGCGTATCTCGCGTGGCTGGTGGGTTTTCGCGCAAGCAACGGCTGGATTCCGCTCACGTTCACGCTGCTGTTCAGCGTCATCGTGTTCACGTATTTCGAAGAGCCGATGCGCCGCCGCATTCGCTCGCGTTTTCGCAGCAAGGCGCTCGCGCCCGCAAGCGTGGTGCCGGAAACCGTCCCTGTCGATTCAACCGTGACGGTCGGCCACGGCATGAAGCCGAGCTGATCTTCCGCTTTCACGTCACGCACCAGACACAAACGGCGCTTCACGCGCCGTTTGTGTTGATACGTCTGCCTTGTTCGTTCAAGCCCAGTGCGCCGGAATCCACACGCGGCCGATCCAGTGACCCGGAATCCAGACGGCGGGACGCGGCTTCGGTGCGACATAGACGACATGCGGGGGCGGCGGCGGAGCGACGACCACGACATGCGCGGGCGGCGGCGGCACGACGACGGGGGCCGGCGCGACCACCACAGCGGGCGGCGGTGCCACCACGACGGGCGCGGGTACCGGCGCGGCGACGACCACAGCGGGCGGCGGCGGAACGATCACGGGCGGCGGCACGACGACGGCTGCGCCGACCCGCGTCGTGGTGCCCGTCACCACGGTCGTGCCGCCCGTCGTGACCACGCCGCCATGCACGACGGTGCCGCTGGTCGTCACGGTGTTGCCGTGCGTGCCCGTCGCGCTGCCCGACGTGACGACCACGCCAGGCGCCACGCTCGTCGCGCTGCCCGAGTGCGAGACCGTGCCGCCGTTGCTGCCCGTCACGGTGCCCGAGCGCGAGCACGTCCAGCCCGAGCAGTTCGTCGATGCCGAATGGTTGTAGCTGTTGCCGTTGCCGCCCGTCACCGTGCCCGACGACGAGTACTGTCCGGCGCCGTTGCGCGTCACGTCACCCGAGGTCGATGCCGTCTTGCCGTCCGAGCCCGTCATCGTGCCCGTATGCGAGCAGGTGCCGCTGGCGCAGCTGGTGTCGCCGGAATGCTGGACCGAGCGGCCGTTCGGTCCGTAGGCTGTGCCCGAGTTGGAGAACTGGCCCGGCGACGTACGCGTGACACTGCCCGAGTTGCTCGCGACGCCGCCGTAGGGGCCGGCCACGCCGCCCGCGTGATTGCAGGTGCCGCCGCTGCAGTAGCCGCCGTGCGCGCCGTTGTATTCGCCGCGCGACGTGTAAGCGGTGCCGTGGCCGTACCAGCCGGCCCACGCGGGGACGCTGACGAGCGACGCGCTGGCGCCGATCACCGTCGCTGCCGCCGCCAGTGCGATGCGTCGCGACAAGCCGCACGACAGGCCGCGCGCAGCGGATGCCGACGAACGATTCAGCAGACCAGACAACGAGGAGAAGAGGTGCGAGCGGGTTTTCACGGCAGTGTCCTTCACGGTTCGGGCCACTTGCTGATGCAGCGTGGCGACGGAATGAATCGTAGAAGAATCTGCCTGCGAGGTCAGTTCAAAAACTATGTCGAAAAATGTCACCACGGGTCACGGCGACGTGCAAAAAATGCCCGCGCCGTGACCCGCGTAAGTGACATGAAGCGCTATGAAGAGCGGTCGCGTCCGCGCGCGCGAGTCGCGCCCGTGACGACGCCGATGCCGAGCAGAATGACGGCGACGATCAGGACGTAATGCTGCGCGACGTGCATGGTGACGAGGGCCCACGACACGCCGCCAATGAAAATCAGCCAGCCGATCAGATAAATGGCCAAGGTCATCGGGTTCTCCTTTCCGCTTTGACAGCAAGCGTTTTGCAAGAACCATGCCGCGCGCCGGGCCACGTAACCCGATGCGTTTCTTCAGCCCTTATGCAACGACGTCGGTGCCGTCGCCGGCAGGCTCGACCTTTTCGGATTCGCGCTCGCCACCGCGCGGCTTGTCGCGTCCCGTCCGCATGCGCTGCATGTCGATCAGCTCGCGATACGACAGCCATGCGCCCGAGCCGCCCGATTTCGCCGCGTACATCGCGGCATCCGCGTTGAGCAGCAGCGCTTCGGCGGAATCGCCGTCAGACGGGAACTGGCTGATGCCGATACTCGCGCCGACGGCCATCGGCTGCTCGTCGATCGTCAGTTCGTCGTCGAGCGTGCGCACGATGCGCGCGGCAATCGCGGGCGCCGCATCGGCGGAGCGCTCGCCTCTGACGAGTACGATGAATTCGTCGCCGCCGAGCCGCGCGACGATGTCGCCGGGATGCAGCACATGTTGCAGACGGCGCGCGACGACGGCAAGCACGTCGTCGCCAACGGAATGGCCGTATTGATCGTTGATCTGCTTGAAGCGGTTCAGGTCGATGAACAGCACGGCGAGCCGCTCGCCGCTCACGCGCGCCCAACTGATGGCTTCCTCCAGCTTCTGCATGAAGAGCATCCGGTTAGGCAGCCCCGTCAGGCCGTCGTGGCTCGCGAGATGCGTGAGCTCGTGCTGCTTGCTGCGCAGTTCGTCCATCTGCACACGGATCTCGCGGCGCATGCGGTCGAAGCAACGCGCGAGCACGCCGATTTCGTCGTTGCGCCGGAGCGGCAAGGCTTCCATCGTGCGCTCGGAGAAGAAGTGCGTGGCGGCGTCCGCGAGAATATGCAGCGGTCGCGTCAACGCGCGCGCGAACAGAATGGCGAGCAGGATTGCGAACGCGCTGAAAACCAGCACCATCCGCACGATGCTGTTGCCGAGCATGTTCGCGCCGACGAGCACATCGTGCAGCGGCTTCCCGAGCCCGATCACGATGAAGCGATTGCCCTGCGATTCGCCGAACGGCCGCCGCACGAACGAGAATACGTGGGCTGCCGCTTCGTTCGGTTGCGTGAGTCCGTTCAGCAGTACGGGCTGCGTCGACTGCTCGAACAACGGCTTCGTCGCCGCAAAGCTTTCCTGCATGAACACGCGCCGGCCCTTGTCGAAGCCGAAGGTCAGCGACGGGTCGGGATGCACGAGAAAATCGCCCCACTCGTTGGCGAGATAGACCTGATAGTCGGCGGGGAGATCGGCTTGCGAGAGCCGCAACAGGCTCGCCAGATCGACATCGATCACGACCACGCCGACCACGTCGCCGCGCGCGTTCGCGACGGGCGTGCCGACTCGCAGCGTCGGCTTGCCTTCGGCCGCGTGCGCGCCGTGCTCGTGATTGACGGCGATCGGCGAAATATAGACGCGCCCACGCGGCAGCGCGAGCGTATCGAACACATACGCGAACTGCCCTTTCTCCTGCAGCGCGCCTTCCTGCACGCGCACCGTGCCGCCCGATTCGCGGTCGATACGGATCAGTTCCAGCCCATAGTGATTTCGCGCGATGAGCCGCACCTGCAGATACTCGGGATGCTGCGCGATGAAGCTCGCGAATACCTGCGCGAGCCGGTCGCGCGTCGGGTTGTCGACGGACTGGCCGTCGTCGTTCAGCGCGACCGTCGCGGCCGACGGCATCGTCGACAACACGAGCGCGTCCGCCGCGATGTCGTTGATGGCCATCGTGAAGCGCTGGCCGAGCAGTTCCGTCGACGTGAGCAGGCTGCGTTCTGCTTCGTGCACGAGCATGGTCCGGTTCGCGCGATACGCGTAATAGCCCGTCGTGCCGGATGCGAGCACGCCGATCAGTGCGAGCAGCACCGAGAGCTTGAACGTGAGCCCGGGGCGCATCATCAGAAACGCTCCGGGCGGTCGCCCGAGACGATGCGGCTCCACAACGCCTCGCGTTTGTCGATGTTCTCGACGGGCTCGATCCAGAGAATGTGGCTCTTGTCCGTGTTTTCGGGCGGCTCGGTGAGCGTATTGGCGAGACCCTGGCGTTGCGTCAGCAAGCGGCTGACATCCGGCTCGAGCATGTAGTTGATCCACGCGAGCGCGAGCGGGCGGTTTGCTGCGGCGCTCGTCATCGACCAGCAGTCGAGCCAGGCGAGCACACCTTCGTCGGGAATCACGTAGCCGACGTCGGCGCCCGCGCGACGCAGCAGTTCGAGTTGCTGCGTGCCGTAGTTGCCGAACATCAGCGCGACCTTGTGCTGCACGAAGAACGCAGCGGCCTCTTCCGGCAAGTTGTAGTAAGTCAGCAGATTGCGCCGCAGATCGATCAGCTTGCGCGTGATGGTTTGAATCTGCGCGCCGTTCAGTTGAAACGGATTCGGATAGCCGAGCGCGAGCGCCGTGAACGAGAAGTTGTGCTGTGCACTGTTGTAGTCGAGCACTTTGCCGCGATAGCGCGGATTCCACAGTTCGTTCATCGAATGCGGCGCGACGCTCACCTGCTTGCGGTCGTAGATGAGGCCCATCGTCGAATAGGTGAACGGAATTGCGTAGATGGCGCCTTGCTTCGTGAGTCCGTCGATCGACGACAATGCGCGAAAGCGCGGCAGCTGCCGTTTCGTGTTCGGCAGACTGCCGAGGTCGAGCGGCGCGAGCAGATTGTCGTGCGCGTAGCGCTGGATTTCAGCTGTATTCGCGGCGAGCACGTCGAACTGCGGCGCCTTGCCCTGATGCATCTTGTCCCACAGCGCTTCATCGGAATCGATCAGCGTGACTTCGACTTTCGCGTGATACCGGCTCTCGAAACCTTTTACGACGTCGGGGTCCGCATAGCCCGGCCATGCGAGCACGCGCAACACGTTCTCGGCCGCTGACGCATGCGCGATCAGCATGCAGCAGCCGATAAAAAGGATGACTGAGTCAAGAAAACGATTTGGACGGACGACCGCGTGCGTGATGCGGGCGGGCACGCCACGCCGCCAGACACATGCATTTGAGTAGCACCACCGCATTTCGTCTGTCCTTATTGCGATCCGACTTCAATGCACTTCAACGCGCACACCAGGGGCGGCATCGGCTCGATGGCGGTGATGCGGCCGCCACATACGAGGGAAACGACGTTTGGTCGCGTGTGAATGATGCGCGACGCTTTTTCTTCGGGAGAAGGAACAGCAGTCTAGCGGAATCGCGCGCGTCAAAATATACCCTGTTGTGGTCTGACTGCAGATAACGGCCTGCATGGCCGCTTCTTTAACGATTCAGGTGCTCGAGCTTTTCAAACAGCGTTTCAGAAAATTACTGGAGGTAAGGGGCGCGGGGCGCGTGGGGTTTTATCGCTTGTTTCAAACTGGTGTTTGGTTTTGGTTTGGTTTTGTAGTGGTTTTATGTGTGTGCTGGGGAGGGGGGCGGTTTGGTTTGGTTTGGTTTGGTTTGGTTTGGTTTGCTTTGGGTTTTCGCTGGCATCCGCGATTTGTTAGCGTGCTTCAGGCGTTGCCCCTGTGCGGGGCGGCACCTACTTTTCTTTGCCGCCGCAAAGAAAAGTAGGCGAAAGAAAGCGGCTAACACCGCCAGTTCTTGTGTTTGCCTGAGGGCCCCCGAAGGGTCTTACGCTTCACACGGCAACGCTATGGTTCGCGCCCGTTGCCAACGTTCTCTCTCTACGCCTCACCCGCTTCACGCGCCCGCGTTACAGCGTGCCGTGTCGGATATTCCACGGCCGCCCAGGTGGCAAACTGTGTGTAGGCCCAAGTGCTCCACACGCCTCACTTCGGACCGATAGCGCACGCGTTCCACCCTGTAAGAGCGGCAGGCTATACGACGCGACAACCTGCACACAGTTTGCCGCCGTGGCGGCGCATTCGATTCGCTGCCGCTTGCCGTTGTACGGGTGCCTGAAGCGGGTGATGCGATTGTTCGAAGCGTTGGCAACGAGCACCAACCAGGGCACTGCCGTATGAAGTGTGGGGACGTTGGGGGCCCGTGGATAAGAACACGTGCTGGCGGTGTGAGCCGCTTTCTTTTGCCTACTTTTCTTTGCGGCGGCAAAGAAAAGTAGGTGCCGCCCCGCACAGGGGCAACGCTTGAAGCACCAATAACAAAACGCGGATGCCAACGCGAACACTAGCAAACCAAACCGCCCGCGCGCCCAAAACCAAATCCCGGATGCCAGCGAAAACCTAAAACCACCAACCAGCGAGCATCACACGGCCGCCACCACCCTCCCCCCCTTCTGCACCCTACCCACCGGCTGCAATTCAAAACAAAACGCGGCACCCGCACCATCCCGCTCAACGAGCCGAATCTGACTCCCATGCAACTGCAACATCCTCTGCACGATCAGCAGCCCCAGCCCACCGCGATGCGCACCACCCGACGTGAACGCGCGTTGAAACAGACCTGCCCGCACCTCTTCCGACATACCCGGCCCCGTGTCACTCACGGTCACCGACACCTTGCCATCGCGCACTGCAAGATCCACATCGACAGCGCCCGCGTCAGGCGTATGCCGTATCGCGTTATCGAGCAGATTCGTCAACACACGCTCGATCATCCCAAGATCAGCCGTCACGTTCGGCAAACGCGGCGGAATGCCCGCACGCAACGCGATATGCCGCGCTTCGGCCGACAGCTCGAACTTCTGGAACACGTCCTGCAACAGATCGACGAGCGAGAAATCCTCGAGCGCAAGCTGCACGTTGCCGTGCTCCAGCCGCGCGAGTTCGAACAACGACTGCGCGAGCCTGCCGACCTTCACGCTCTGCCCAAGCGCAATGGCCAGATATCGCTTGCGTTCGGCGTCGCTCAACGTGTCCGACTTCATCGACAACGTTTCCAGATAGCCGTGCAGTGACGTCAGCGGCGTACGCAGGTCGTGCGAAATGTTCGCCACCAGTTCGCGCCGCTCCTGGTCCTGCCGCGTCAACGCGCGCCATTGCTGGCCGATACGCTCGGCCATCTGCGCGAACGTCGATTCCAGCGTTGCGATTTCGTCGCGCGAATTCGAAGGCGGCAGGCGCGACGCGTTGGCAATCGCCGGCTGGGTATCCGGCTCGCCGTTCGCATCGAACTTGCGCATCGCGTCGGTCAGACGGCGCAGCGGTCGCGTAATCAGCCCGAATGCCATCAGACCGGCCACCAGTCCGAGCAGCGCGACAACGGCCATCGACCACAGCGTCGTGCGCAACACCGAGCTGGCAGCGACGCGCGCCGCGAGCGCATCGTGCGCTTCGCCTTGCAGCACGACGTAAAGGTATTCGGGCGGCCGGTTGCCCGTGTGCGGCAGCAGCGCGGCGCTGAACACCTTGCGGCCGTCGACGCTGCGCGGGTCGTCGCCGAGTATCGGCAGCGGATCGCCGGCGATGAACTCGCGCACCGGTCGCACGTCGACCTGCATCCGCTTCAGGTGTCCAGCGGGCGCGTCGTCGCCTTCGATATGGCCGTTCTGATCGAGCAGATACACCTCGACGCTCGGATTGACGACCATCAACTGCCCGAAAATCTCGCGCAGCGCCTCCTTGCGCGAGCCGTCGTTGCTGTCGTCCGACAGCGCCGGACTGTGCGCGATATGCGAGGCAAGATCGCGCGACAGACTTTGTATGACTTCCTTTTCGTGCAGATCGCTCGACCGTATCTGCAGCCACGCGGACGCGCCGCAGCACGCGAGCAGCAAGATGGAAAACACCAGCGAAAGCCGCTGTGTCAACGACAGATTCACGACGCCTCTCCTTCGTGCGCCGCGGGATCGGCGACGAACTTGTAGCCGCGTCCCCACACGGTCAGGATGCGCGTGGGCTGCGCGGGGTCGGCCTCGATCTTCGCGCGCAGCCGGTTGATGTGCGTATTGACGGTGTGCTCATAGCCTTCGTGCTGATAGCCCCACACGGCGTTCAGCAGATCCATGCGCGAGAACACCTTGCCCGGACGGCTCGCGAAGAAGTACAGCAGATCGAACTCGCGCGGCGTCAGTTCGATCCGTTTGCCGTCGACGCTCGCCTCGCGCGTGAGCGGATCGATGAACAGCCCGGCGAGGTTCAGGCTGCCCGCTTCCATCCGCGCGTCTTTCGCCATCGCATCGACGCGTCGCAACAGCGCCTTCACGCGCGCGACCAGTTCGAGCACGGAAAAAGGCTTGGCGAGATAGTCGTCCGCGCCGAGTTCCAGCCCAAGAATGCGGTGCACTTCGCTCGAACGCGCGCTGGTGATGATGATGGGCGTATAGCGCGCCATCGCGCGGGCGCGCCGGCAGATCTCCAGGCCATCGACGCCCGGCAGCATCAGGTCGAGGATCAGCGCATCCCAGTTGCCCTGCTCCAGCAGCCGCAGCCCTTCGTTGCCGTCGGCGCTATGGACGACCTCGTAGCGTTCGTCCCGCAGGTGCAGGCTCAGCACATTCGCTATGTCGACATCGTCTTCGACGATCAGTACGCGCTTCGGATGGTCCATCGGCTGGCTTGAATCAACGTGGGATTGAATGCAGGGATTAAACGTTGCCATACAACGTTTACAGCACTGACATTGTGCAGAATTTTCGGCCGCCGGGTTATCACAATTAATTTAAGTTTTCGTGAGGACCCGGATATCACAACCGCCTTACGCTACGCCATATTCAATCGAGTCGCACCAAGGAGCACACGATGAAAAGCCGCAGGGGGTTCCTGTTATCGGGCGGCAGCGCGCTCGCCGCGCTGGCCGCGCTCACGCACTGGCGGGCGTTTGCAGCGGGTACGCCGGGCGCAGCGAGTGGCGCGCCAGCCCCGTTCGAAGTCACGCGCACCGACGCGCAATGGCGCGCGCAGCTCACGCCCGCGCAATACCACGTGCTGCGCGAAGAAGGCACCGAGCGCCCGTTCAGCAGCCCGCTGAACGACGAGCACCGCAGCGGCGTGTTTTCATGCGCGGGTTGCAGCCGTGAACTGTTTTCGTCGCGCACGAAGTTCGACAGCCATACGGGCTGGCCGAGCTTCTGGGCGCCGCTCGATCATGCCGTGGCGACGCGTGAGGACGGCTCGTGGGGCATGGTGCGCACGGAAGTGCATTGCGGGCGCTGCGGCGGCCATCTCGGCCACGTGTTCGACGACGGCCCGAAGCCGACGGGCTTGCGTTACTGCATGAACGGTCTCGCGATGACCTTCACGCCGCGCGCCGCCTGACACCCTCTTTCATCGCCCATTTCGCACGATCAACCAGCCAAACGATCATGTTACTCATAGTCCTCGCTTACCTCGGCGGCGCGCTCACGATCCTGAGTCCGTGCATTCTGCCCGTGCTGCCCTTCGTCTTCGCGCGCGCCGACCAGCCGTTCGTGCGCTCCGGGCTGCCGCTGCTCGGCGGCATGGCGCTCACGTTCGCGCTCGTTGCGACGCTTGCGGCTGTCGGCGGCGGCTGGGTCACGCAGGCCAACCAGTACGGCCGCTGGATCGCGATCGTGCTGCTCGGCGTGTTCGGCCTCACGCTGCTGCTGCCGCGTCTCGCCGACCGCCTGATGCACCCGCTCGTCAGCGCGGGCAACCGGCTGTCCGAGCTTGCGCAGACGGGGGGCGACAAGTCGCGCATCGGCTCGTCGTTTCTGCTCGGCATCGCAACGGGCTTGCTGTGGGCGCCCTGCGCAGGCCCGATCCTCGGGCTCGTGCTGACGGGAGCCGCGCTGCGCGGCGCAAGCGTCGGCACGACGCTGCTGCTGCTCGCGTATGCGGCTGGCGCGGCGACCTCGCTGGCGATTGCGCTGCTGATCGGCGGAAAGGTCTTCACGGCGATGAAGCGCTCGCTTGGCGCGGGCGAATGGGTGCGGCGCGGAATCGGCGCGGCGATGCTGTGCGGCGTCGCGGCCATCGCGCTCGGCCTCGATACGGGCGTCCTGACGAAGGTATCGACGGTGGCGACGAGCGGCATCGAGCAGCACCTCGTGGACAGCCTGTCGCCGCGCAAGCCTGCCAGCGACGCGATGATGTCGGCCAATGTGCAAACGGATGGCCCCGCCATGATGAAAGCCGCGGACAAGCAGTCTGTCTCCGCCGATGCCACGCCGCCCGCCGGCACGATGATGCGCGCATCGGCGGCGGCCGCGCCGCTGCCCGACGAAGGCACGCTGCCGTCGCTCACGGGCGCCGTGCAATGGCTGAACTCGCCGCCGCTCACGAACGCGCAGCTGAAGGGCAAGGTCGTGCTGGTCGATTTCTGGACCTATTCGTGCATCAACTGCCTGCGCACGTTGCCGTACGTGAAAGCGTGGTCGCAGAAGTATCGCGACATGGGGCTCGTCGTGATCGGCGTCCATGCGCCGGAGTTCGCATTCGAGCGCAATATCGACAATGTGAAGAAGGCGACGCACGATCTCGGCGTCGATTACCCGGTTGCCATCGACAACAATTACGCAATCTGGCGCGCGTTCGGCAACCAGTATTGGCCGGCCCACTATTTCGTCGATGCACAAGGGCGCGTGCGTCATCATCACTTCGGCGAAGGCGAGTATGAACAGTCAGAGAAGGTGATCCAGCAACTGCTCGTGGAAGCGGGCCATCCGGAAGCGGCCCAGGTCGCGACGGGTCTCACGCAGCGCGCGAATGGCGTCGAGGCGGCCGCTGACGGCCACGACATGATGTCGCCCGAAACGTACATCGGCTATGCGCGTGCCGAGAACTTCGCGTCGCCGGGCGGCGAAGCCGAGAACCGCGCGCACACCTATGCGGCACCGTCGAGCCCCGACGTCAACGACTGGGGACTCGCGGGCACGTGGAAAGTGGGCGCCGAACACGCGACGCTCTCCGCGCCGAACGGACGCATCGTCTATCGCTTCCATGCGCGCGACGTGCATCTGGTACTCGGGCCGGGCGCGGCCGGCAAGCCAGTGCATTTTCGCGTGACGATCGACGGCGCGGCGCCCGGCGATGCGCGCGGCACCGACGTGAGCGCCGATGGTACGGGCGTCGTCACGGAACAACGCCTCTATCAGCTCGTGCGCCAATCGGGCGACGTGGCCGACCACACCTTTGCGATCGAGTTTCTCGATCCGGGCGTCGAGGCGTATGCGTTCACCTTCGGCTAACGACATCCGGAACCACTGCACATCATCACCCTGTTAATCGAGGACTATCACCGTGAACAAGAAACTCATCGCAAGCGCATTGGGCTGGACCCGCACGTCGGCGGGCAGGATCGCGGCGTGCGTCGCCATCGGCGCGGGCGCCCTGGCGTGGCAACACGTTGCGTCGGCGGAACAGGCGGTGCGGATTCCGCCGCCCGCGCAGGACGAAAAAGCGGGCAGCGCGCACACGGAAACGGCCGTCTTCGCAGGCGGCTGCTTCTGGGGCGTTCAGGGCGTGTACGAACACGTCAAGGGCGTGAAGCAGGTCGCGTCGGGCTACGCGGGCGGCGCGGCGAATACCGCGCAGTACGAGACCGTAAGCGGCGGCGACACGGGCCACGCGGAGTCGGTGCAAATCACGTATGACCCGACGCAGATTACGTATGGCCGGCTGCTGCAGATCTTCTTTTCTGTCGCGCACAATCCGACCCAGTTGAATTACCAGGGCCCGGATCACGGCACGCAGTATCGGTCGGTGGTGTTTCCGCAGAATGCCGAGCAGCGTGGCATCGCGCAGGCTTATATCGCGCAGTTGAACAGTGCGAAAGTGTTTTCCGCGCCGATCGTCACGAAGATCGAAGACTTCAAGGGCTTCTATCCTGCCGAGCAGTATCACCAGAACTATCTGGTACTGCATCCGGACTCGCCGTATATCGCGATCAACGATCTGCCGAAAATCGACTATCTGAAGAAGATGTTCCCGGATGTCTATCGCAACGAGCCCGTGTTGCTGAAGGCGTCGGCTTCATGATGGTGTCGCGCGATGTGAAGTGACCTGCGATATGGCTACGGTTGCGCCGCGCGGCGCGTTGTGGATGCCTCGCCGTCACGTTGACGGTTAGCCGCCGACGGCCTCGACGATCCGCTTGCACATCGCCTTGTCCGGGTACGGGCCGACGCCTGCGTGGACGTTATCGGCCATGTACTCGGGGCGTCCCGTGCCGGGAATCACGACGGTGACGGCGGGTTGCGCGAGCACGAATTTCAGCAGCAGTTGCGCCCACGTCGTGCAGCCGATGTCGGCGGCCCACGCGGGCAGCGGCGTCTTGCCGACGCGCGACAGCAGCCCGCCGCCGCCGAACGGCTGATTGATCACGACACCGATGCCGAGATCGCGCGCGAGCGGCAGGATGCGCTGTTCCGCGTCGCGATCGTCGGCCGCGTAGTTGATCTGCACGAAGTCGGGCTTCTCGCTGCGCATCACGCTGGCGACCTCGTCGAACGCGCCGGACGTGTAGTGCGTGATGCCGATATAGCGGATGCGCCCACTTGCTTTCCAGTCGCGCAGCGTGGCGAGTTGCGTGCGCCAGTCGACGAGGTTGTGCACCTGCATCAGGTCGATCTTCGGTTGTTGCAGGCGGCGCATCGACTCTTCCATCTGCGCGATGCCTGCGGCTTTGCCCTGCGTCCACACCTTGGTCGCGACGAACGCCTTGTTGTGCGCATCGAGCCGCGTGAGCAGCGTGCCCGCGACGGCTTCCGACGAGCCGTACATCGGCGACGAGTCGATTGCCGAGCCGCCCGCGGCGAACAGAACCTTCAGCACTTCGGCAAGCCGCGCCTGGCCGTTCGGATCGTCGCCGACGTCGAAGGTGCGCCACGTGCCGCAACCGACGACGGGTAGCGGCTCTCCCGTCGATGGAATCGCGCGCCGCTCCATGCGCGGGGGCGGCTTTTGCTGGGCATCGCCGAGGGATGGGATGGACATCCCAAGGGGCAGTACGAGCGCGCGTTGCAGGAAGTGGCGGCGCGCGGACGGTCGATGGGAGCGCATCGACTTTGCGTCAGCCCGGACGGCGCGCGATGAAATCGATCTCGACCAGCGCGTCGCGCGCGAGACCTGTTACGCCGACGCAGGTGCGCGCTGGCAGCCGTCCCGGCGGGAAATGCGCGGCGTAGACGGCGTTCATCGCGGCGTAGTCACGTTTGAATTCCGTGAGGAAGATGCGCGCCGAGACCACGTTTTCCAGGCCCAGGCCGAGGCCCTTGAGGACCAGCACGAGGTTATCCATGACGCGTTTCGTTTGCGCGGCGACGCCCTCGGGCAGGGGCGCTGAGTCGTCGTCGGGAGAGGTCGGCATCTGGCCCGTTACGAAGACCCAGCCACCTGATTCCGTCGCATGGAAAAAAGGGCCGACCGGCGTCGGCGCGCCTTCGATCATCCAGAACTGGGTGGGTTCGGTCATCGGTTTGGGTTCTCCATGTTGTTTTGTTGGCTGCGCCGCCTGGGTTGGTGGCAAGGTCATACCTTAGCGCGGATTTTTTTGTCATGCAGGCGGGTTTTTGTTTTTTTTGTCTGCGACGCTGAGGTGGTTTGCTTTGGGTTTTCGCTGGCATCCGTGATTTGTTAGCGCGCTGCAGGCGTTGCCCCTGTGTGGGGCGGCACCTGGTCTTGGTTGTCTGCGACGCTGGGTGGTTTGCTTGTGTTTGTTCGCTGGCATCCGCGTTTTGTTATTGGTGCTTTAAGCGTTGCCCCTGTGCGGGGCGGCACCTACTTTTCTTTGCCGCCGCAAAGAAAAGTAGGCAAAAGAAAGCGGCTCACACCGCCAGCCCGTGTGTTTGCCTGAGGGCCCCCAAAGGTTCTTACGCTTCACGCGGCAGTACGCTTGCTCATGTTCGTTGCCAACGTTCTCTCTGTACGCCTCACCCACTTCGTATGCCCGCGTCGCAGCACATCGTGTCACATAGTCCACGGCCGCCCAGGTGGCAAACTGTGTGTAGGCCCAAGTGCTCCACACGCCTCACTTCGGACCGGTAGCGCACGCGTCCCACCCCGTAAGAGCGCTACCCTTTGTGGCGCGACAACCTGCACACAGTTTGCCACCTTGGCGGCACAACCCAGTCGCTGCCGCTGGCCCGAGTACGGGGATTCGAAGCGGGTGAGGCATTCATTCGAAGCGTTGGCAACGGGCACCAGCACAGACGTTGCCGTGTGAAGCATAAGACCGGTTGGGGACCCTCAGGCAAACACTAGAACTGGCGGTGTGAGCCGCTTTCTTTTGCCTACTTTTCTTTGCGGCGGCAAAGAAAAGTAGGTGCCGCCCCGCACAGGGGCAACGCTTGAGGCACCAATAACATCACGCGGATGCCAGCGCAAAAACAAGCAAACCACCCCAACCGTCGAAGACAAAAAAAATCACTCCACCCCCGCAGCCCGACAAAAAACCCGCCGCGCCGCCTTAGGCGCATCAACCTCAACCACTTCCCGCCACCATCTCTCCCCACGATGCGGCGCAGCCAGATCCAACCTCTCCCCCATCCGGGGAGTCGAAAGCGCAATGCCGCGCGCAGCGGCAAGCCCTACGACACGCTCGAACGGCTCCTGCCACCGATGCATCGCCAGATCGAACGTCCCGTTATGAATCGGCACGAGCCAGCGTCCACGCAAGTCGACATGCGCCTGCACCGTGTCATCAGGCTGCATATGCACGTAAGGCCATTGCGCGTCGTACGCGCCCGTTTCCATCAAAGTGACATCGAACGGCCCAAGTCGCTCGCCAATGGCCTTGAAGCCATCGAAGTAACCGGTATCACCACTAAAAAACACCCGCAGATCACCATCGGCGATCACCCACGACGCCCACAACGTGCTATTCCCATCGAACAGACTGCGCCCCGAGAAATGCTGCGCCGGCGTCGCCGTGAACTGCACACCGTCGATCTCGACACCCTGCCACCAGTCGAACTGCCGCACCTTCGACGCATCGATGCCCCACTCGATCAACCGGTCGCCCACCCCAAGCGGCGTCAGAAACACGCCCGTCGTCTCAGCCAGCGCCAGCACGGTCTCGCGATCCAGATGGTCGTAGTGATCGTGCGACAGAATCACGCCGCGCAACGGCGGCAACGCGTCACGCGCAATCGGCGGCGCATGGAAACGCTTCGGCCCCATCCGTTTGAACGGCGACGCGCGTTCCGCAAACACCGGATCGGTCAGCCAGAACTGGCCGCGCAGCTTGAGCAGCATCGTCGAATGACCAAGGCGGAACAGGCTCCCGTCCGGCGCGGCGTCCAGGTCGGCGCGCGTGAGCGCATCGACGGGTAGCGTGCCGGATGGCTCGGTGCCGCCTGGCTTGTTGAAGAGCACGTTCCACGCGATCCGCAACGTCTTGCCGAACCCTTCGACAGGGCGCGGCTTCACGTTGCGAAAACGCTCGCCGTCGTGCTGCGGCGACGTGCTCGACAACGCGCGGCTGCGCTGCGCCGCGGTGAATCCAAAAACCTGACTGATGGAGCCGATGATCGATTTCATGCGAAGCGTCACTCGAGACAGAAGGTAGACTGCACAGTGTAGTTTATTATCTCGAAAAGTAAACCCATCGGTGTAAAATTAACGGATGGACGACAGCACCACCCTTTCCCGTCTGACCGATCGCAAGCGCGCGGCCATCATCGACGCGGCCATCGACGAATTTCGCGCGGCCGGTTTCGACGCGACCAGCATGGACCGGATCGCCGCGCGCGCGAGCGTGTCGAAGCGCACCGTGTACAACCACTTCCCCAGCAAGGAGGCGCTGTTCGCGGCGATCCTCCAGCAGCTATGGGACGCCAGCAAAGCGGGCGATACGCCCGACTATCGCGCCGACCAGCCGTTGCGCCCTCAGTTGATCGCACTGCTCGCGCAGAAGCTGCGGCTGTTGAACGACGAGGCGTTCATGTCGCTCGCGCGCGTCGCGATCGCGGCGGGCATTCATTCGCCTGAGCGCGCGCGGGACATGGTGGCGCGCATCGGCGAGCGCGAGGAAGGACTGACCGTGTGGATACGCGCAGCCGCCACCGATGGCAGGCTCGACACGCCGGACCCGGCGTTCGCCGCGCAGCAGTTGCATGGTCTCGTGAAGGGCTTTGCGTTCTGGCCGCAGGTGACGATGGGCCAACCGTCCCTGACAGCGGACGAACAGAAGACCATTGCCGAGTCATCGGCGGATATGTTTCTGGCGCGCTACGGAACGGGTGCTGGCGGCACGGCCTGATCTCGTCCGTCGAACAGCGCATCATTCATGGGCCGTCAGGCCCATCAGCGTATCCCCGAATCCGCCCCGCACTTTCGACGCAATCCGCGCGCTCGTGACGACACGCGGCGCCGCGCTCCACGCGATGCGCGCGCCCGTCTCGACGAGCAATCCCACCAGCGCCACATCCTCACTGCACGTCAGCGGCGGAAATCCGCCGACGCGGCAATACGCGCGCGCCGACACGCCGAGGTTCGCGCCATGAATATGCCGGTGGCCATCCGCGTTCATGTACGCACGATAGAACGATTCGCGAGTCAGTTCGTCGTGCTCGCGCCAGTCTTCCACGATCACCGGCCCGCACACCGCTTCCGCATCGAGCGCGAGTTGCGCGACCAGCCAGTCCGGCGCGACGCGGCTGTCGGCGTCGGTGAACGCGAGCCAGCGCACGCCCTGCTCGATCAGCGTCGCGGCGCCTGCCGCCCGAGCCTTGCCGACGTTGCGCACGTCGAGCATCAACGGATGTGTGTCGAAACAGCGTGCGATCGACTCGGACCCGTCGGTGCAACTATCGAGTGCAACGACGATTCTCACCGTCTCGCCGAGCAACTCAGGATGCGCAGCCGCGATCCGCGCAGCCTGCAGGCAATCGGCGAGCAGTTCTTCTTCGTCGTGCGCGGGGATCACGATGCCGATCATGCCAGCCCCTCACACTGCGCCACCGAATACCCGTCCTTCGACCATACATCCAGCAGCAGATCATGCTCCGCATGTTGTACGAGGCGATGCAGCGCGGGGAGCGCGTCGAAGCTCGCGTGGACGTCTTCCGCGCTCAGCAGCTTGCCTTCGAATGGATGTCGCCAGTGGCATGCGACCAGCGTGCCGTCCGCCGTCAACGACGCGCACGCGCGCTGCGCCAGTTCCGCCGTCGCTTCGCGCGACAGGTAATAACCCAGTTCGCCGACAACGATCAGATCGAAGCTCGCGTCGGGCCATTGGTCCGGCATCGCGCGCTGCTCGACGGTGACGTTGCGCACGCCCGCAAGACGTTCGCGCGCGAGACGCACGGCATGATCGCTGATGTCGCACGCATTCAGGCTGTCGCAACGCTGCGCGAGCAGCGCCGACAATTCACCGTTCGAACACGCCGGCTCGAAGCACAACCGATAGCGCTCGCGCGGCAGCGCAGCGATCGTCAGCAGACGCTTGCGGCGCTCATACCAGCTCGCGCGATAGTCCCAAGGATCGTCGTCCTGTCGGTACAGATCGTCGAAATAGGCGGCGGGGAAAGACATGCAAGCGATCCTCAGTGATGTCCAAGGTTCCACGTCTCGCCCGCTTCATCGTCGAGCAACGTCCGGCCGAGTGCGCACTCGTCGCGCTCCGCATGACTCTGGCGCAGAAACACGGGCAGATCGGCGATCGCGCGAGCGAACCATGGGTCCGTGCAGAACGGCGCTGCACCGAGCGCGCGCGACACGTGCTGCATCACCTGCTCCGCCGCCTGTTCGACGGCGACCCGCACGCGCAACGCGCATTGCTGCGCATCGTCGCGCGGATGCGCGTCGATCCATGCAGCCGACTCGCGCAGCAACGCGGCCACGGCGGACAGCTCGGCATCGGCGGCGCCGAGATGCGCGCACGCGTGCGGGTCGTCGTGACGTTTGACGCTGTCGCGCAGAATCGACGCGAGCGCCGCCGCACAGCCGTACCAGCACGCGGCAATGCCAGCGCCGCCATGCCAGAAACCCGGACGCTTCAGATACGCGGCCGCGGCGCCGACCTGCACGGCGCGCACGCCATCGAAGCGCACGCTGCTCGTGCCCGTCGCGCGCATGCCGACGGCCTGCCAGCCGCCCGGATCGATGGCAATGCCCGGCTGCGACAGTTCGACGGCAGCCAACACCGGCTCGTCGTCGCGCCACGCCGTGACCAACGCATGCGTGACGTGCGGCGCGCCCGAGCACCAGGGCTTGGTGCCTTCGAGCGTCAGCACATTCCCGTCCGCTGCGTGCGCGATCAGCTTTGCGTTCGGCGGCTCGGCGGCCCACACGGCCCAGCTGCCGTCGTCCGCGAGTTCGGCGCGCCCCAGTTCCGCGAGGATGGCGAGCGCGTCGGTGTGCGCCTCATACAGCTTCACCAGCGACAGGTCGCATGCCGCAACGGCCGCGAGGCCGCGCCAGCGCGTCGCTGTCTCGCCGCGGCCCGGCAACGGCAGCCAGTCCATGCCCCGCGCGCGCAAGGCGTCGAGCGTGGCCGCGCGGCTGGCGGCGGCCTCGTCGGCGAAGCGCAGGCCCGCCAGATAACGTTCGAGCGCAGGGACGAGCGCATAGCGTTTCGGCTCGATGTCGGCGTCCGGTTCCTCGTCAGACAGACGCAGTCCGCTGTTGATGTACCACGCAGCGGGCGCGGCGCGCCGCAGGGGATCGTGGCCGATATCGTTCATGCAAGCCTCCATGGCGAAGCGTGGGAGTGTTGGGTCCGACGTGGCACCCGTCGATGAAACAGGTGCTTTGCGAGCGACGACGCAAGCGGCATGCCCATGCGAAGACACGCGCGCCGTTCCGACGTAAGGTGTCTCTGGACGCAAGACGCGAGACGGCATGCCGATTGCACCCGTGGTTGGCGCCGCCAATGCATCCGCGATTGCACCGGTCAAGGCAAACGCTCTTCGCGCGCGGCTGACGGCATGCGCCGCGCGGTCGGTCTCCACGAGGAAAACAATGGCCACGAACACCAACATGCAAAAGGTCGCCCTGCTCTCCGATCTCGCTGACAACGGCATGAAACGCGTCGAGGTGAACGGCACGCCGATCCTGCTGATCCGCCGCGGCGACGCCGTGCATGCCTACAGCGCCGACTGTCCGCATGCGGGCGCGCCGCTTGAACAGGGCGCGCTATGCAACGGGCGGCTCATCTGTCCATGGCACAAGGGAACCTTCGACATCGAGACGGGCGCGCTCGTCGAGCCGCCTGCGCTGTTGCCGTTGACGCGCTATCCGGTGCGTGTCGAACACGACGACGTGCTCGTCGACAGCACGCCCGAGCCGTCGAAGCCGCCCACGTCCACGGCAGCGGACAGGCGCACGTTTGCGATCGTCGGCGCGGGCGCGGCGGGTGCGGCCGCCTGCGCGGCGCTGCGCGAAGCGGGCTTTGCGGGAAGCATCGCGCTGATCGATCGCGAGCCGCGCACGCCGTATGACCGCACGTCGCTGAGCAAATTCGTGCCGTCCGGCGAGATGTCGCCCGACGACATTCCGCCGCTGCTGCCCGACGACTATTTCTCCGCTCACGCGATCGACGTGATTCAGGCCGAGGTCACCACGCTCGATGCGAACGCGCGGCGTATCGATATCGGTAGCGCGCCGTCGCTGCACTACGACGCAGCGCTGGTTGCAACGGGCGGCATACCGAAGCGTGTGTCGTTGCAAGGCAGCGATGCGGCTGGCGTGAAGTCGCGCATCTGCCTGCTGCGCAATCGCGACGACGCGCGACATCTCGTCGAGACGGCCGAGCAAGGGCAGCACGCGCTGGTACTCGGCGCGAGTTTCGTCGGGCTGGAAGTCGCGTCGGCACTGCGCGAGCGCAAGCTGCGCGTGACAGTTGTATCGCCGGGGAACGTACCGTTCGAAAAGCAGTTCGGCCCCGAACTCGGCAGGCTGTTCATGCGCCTGCATGAAGCGCATGGCGTGCGTATCCGCATGGGCCATCACGCGCGTTCCGTCAGTCCGGGCAACGCGGATGAAGCTGCGGATGGCGCGTTACGCGTGACGCTCGACAACGGGGAGACGGTAGCGTGCGACTTTATCGTGGCGGGCATCGGCGTGACGCCGGCGACGGACTTCATCGAAGGCGTGAAGCGCAACGACGACAAAAGCATCAACGTCGATGCATCCATGCGCGTTACTGACGGTCTCTATGCGGCGGGCGACATCGCGCGCTTCGAGTTGCCCCAGCACGGCGGAGAACGTGTGCGGATCGAGCACTGGCGCGTCGCGCAACAGCACGCGCGCATCGCCGCGCACGCGATGCTCGGCATGCCGCCAAAGGAGCCATACGTGCCGTACTTCTGGACGTATCACTTCGGCAAGACGTTCGAATATCTCGGCCACGCGAAACACTGGGATCAGATCAAATTCACCGGAACGCCCGATACGTTCGAATTCATCGCGCTGCTCGGCGAGAAGGGAAAGCTGGTGGCCGCTGTCGGGTGCAATCGCGAGAAACAGACGGGCATGCTCGTGGAGTCCATGCGCGATTCGTTGAGTCTCGCCGATGCGATGAAGATTGCTGAATCCGCGTGAACGCAATCTTGAACTGAGTCGCGCCGTGCATCGCGGATCGTATGCGATGCACGGCGCCATGCGCCTCGGGTCCGTGATCAACTGCTATGCGAAGGATGCCCGCCGGCGCCCGGCGGCTCCGAACGATCTCCGCTCCCCAGCGGCACCTCTGCCGTCTGGTTCGGATGCGGATTCGAACGCGGCGGATTCGTGGCCTTCGCCGTTTCGGTCGGCTCGCCAGGCTGGGTTGTCGTGCCTGTGCGTCGTTGATCGTCCTTCTTTTGTGAGTGCTTTTCGTCCATCTTCATGCTCCCTTGGCCGTTAAAGCCGTGGTGACCGGATGCTTCGCTTTTGCGGCGTCCGTACATAACGCGCGTCGAGCGCTGGAAGATCTACATGTGGCGTGGAAGGTTTGCACGCATGTATGAAAGAACGCTCTGCAACACGCTGTGCATCGTCAATGCGGCAAGCGGTGTTCCCGCGAACGTGGGGAACGTCGCTTGCTGCAGGTTTTCTGAATGTTCGCGATGGACTCTTTCTTGCGCACGCAACGGCATGTTGCACACGACAACGAAAAGCACACCACGACGATGACGCAAACCCAGACCATCACCACTGCCGAAGCAGAGCCGCCTACGATCGACACCCACGCCGCGCCGGGCCTCCTGCGCGTGAACCGCAACTGCGCGTGGCACGAGCACGCACATCACTTCCGCATCCTGATCGACGCCGCCGATTACTTCGCCGCCTTGCGCGACGCGATGTCCCGCGCGCGTCATACGATCCATATCGTCGGCTGGGATATCGACAGCCGTTTGCAACTGGTTCCCGGCGGCGCGCCCGATCGTCTTCCCGCCGGTCTCGCCGACTTTCTCTGCGCGCTCGCGGAAACCAATCGCCATTTGCGCATCTATATCCTCGCGTGGGACTTCGCGATGCTGTATGCGTTCGAGCGCGAATGGCTGCCCGTGTACAAGATGGGCTGGCGCACGCATCGCCGCATCCGCTTCCGGCAGGACGGTCGGCATCCCATCGGGGCGTCGCATCATCAGAAGATCGTCGTGATCGACGATGCGCTTGCGTTCGTCGGCGGCATCGATCTCACCAGCTCGCGCTGGGACACGCCCGAGCATCGTCTTCACGCGCCCTTGCGCCGCAACGCAGGCGACACGCCCTATCAGCCAATGCACGACGTGCAGGCGATGTTCGACGGCCCCGCCGCGCACGCGGTCAGCCGGCTCGTGCGCGAGCGTTGGCGACTCGCGACGGGCAAGCCGCTCGACGTCTCGCCGGACTCGAACGACCACGCCAGTATCTGGCCCGCAGACATTGCCGCCGATATCGAAGACGTCGAACTCGGCATCTCGCTGACGGAACCCGCTTTTGAAGGACGGCCACTCGTCGAGCAGATCCAGCAGCTTTATATCGATGCGATCGCAAACGCGAAACACACCATCTACATCGAGAACCAATACTTCACCGCGAGCCGCGTCGGCGCGGCGCTGGCCGCGCGCCTTGCGGATGCCGATAGCCCCGACATCGCCGTCGTCGGTCCCGAGCGAACCAGCGGCTGGCTCCAGGAAGCGACGATGGGCGTGTTGCGCGCGCGGCTTCACGGCCTGCTGAAACAGGCCGACGGCGGCCAGCGCTACGCGATGTACGCACCGACCATCGCCGGCATGAACGGCACGTCCAACCAGATCATCAACGTGCACAGCAAGCTGATGACCGTCGACAACGACGTGCTGATCGTCGGCAGCGCGAATCTCAACAACCGCTCGATGGTGCTCGACACGGAATGCAACATCACGCTTGAAGCGCGCGGCGATGCGCGCGTGCAGGCCGCTATCGCATCGGTCCGTAACCGGCTGCTGGCCGAGCACCTGGACGTTTCGCCCGCCGATGTGCAAGCCGCGCTCGCAACCCGGCGTCTGAACGACGCGATCGCGCACCTGCGGCACGGCGAGCGCACGCTGATGCCGCTCGATCCCGTCGTTTCCGGCGATCTCGAAGAACTGGCGTCGCACGTGTCCGTATTCGACGCAGAAGCGCCCGTCGCGCCGCATGAACTCGTGCGGCACTTTCTGCCCGAGGAACACAGCCGCCCGCTGATGGGCAAACTGCTGGCGCTCGGCGCGCTCGCGCTGATCGTCGTCGCACTGGGCATGCTGTGGCGCTTCACGCCGCTGCGCGAAGCCGTCAGTTTCACCGCGCTCGTGCACGGCGCGCAGCGCGTGCACGCGTCGCCGCTCGGGCCCTTTGCGATCGTTGCGCTGTATGCCATCGCGGCGAGTGTCTCGGTGCCCGTCACGCTGCTGATCGCCGTGAGCGGATTCGTGTTCGGCGCACTGTGGGGCAGCACTTACGCGTTCGCGGGCACGATGATCTCGGCATGCATCACGTACTATGCGGGGCTGTCGCTCGGTCACGATGCGGTACGCAAATTCGCGGGGCATCGTATCAACCGGATCAGCGAAAAGCTCGGCAAAAAGGGGCTGATTACGGTTCTCGTGCTGCGCGTCGTGCCGATTGCGCCGTTCACGATCATCAATCTCGCGGCGGGCGCATCGCATATCGGCCTGCGCGATTATCTGGCGGGCACCGTGCTCGGCATGACGCCGGGCATCGTGCTCGCGACGACCTTCGCTCATCAGCTCGTCGCCGCCGTCCGTCATCCGTCGCTTACGGGGCTCGCGCTCGTCGCGCTGATCGGCGCGGCGCTGATCGGACTGTCGGTTGCCTTGCAACGCTTCTTCGCGGGACGCGCATGAACGACAGCGTCCTGACCTTGCGCGAACAGAGGGCTGCAACCGACCTTCGTGCGTTGCGCATCGCCACGTACAACATTCACGGCACGGTCGGCACCGACGGGCAGGCATCGGCGGAACGCATCGCGGGCGTGATCCGTGAGCTCGACGCCGATATTGTCGCGTTGCAGGAAGTGCCACTAGGCGGCAGTTTTGCGCCGAATGCGCTGCCTGTCTTGCGCGAAATGACAGGCATGGACGCGATCGCCGGGCCGACGCTCGATACGCCCGAACGACGCTACGGCAACGCGATCCTGAGCCGGTTGCCCATCTGCGCGACACGTTCGCTCGATCTCTCGTTCGGTACGCGCGAAGCGCGCGGCGCGCTCGACGTCGATGTGGAAACGGACGGCACCGGTTCGCCGCTCCGTGTGGTCGCGACCCATCTCGGCCTGTCGTCACGCGAGCGTCGCGCGCAGATCCGCGCGCTGATTGCCGCATTCGATACACCGCGCATGCCCGTACTGCTGATGGGCGATCTCAACGAGTGGTTCGTCTGGGGTCACGCGCTGCGCATGCTCGTCACCCATTTTCGGGCGGCGCCTGCGCCGCGCACCTTTCCGTCGCGCCTGCCCGTGTTCGCGCTCGACCGCATCTGGATGCACCCTGCCGACCGCCTGATCGACGTAACGGTGCACCGCAGCACGCGCGCGCGTGTCGCATCGGATCACTTACCGCTGGTCGCGCGGATCGCGCGGGAGCATCATTACTAGTTCGCGGTGGAGCGCAGGCGCATCGCTTGCGCGCTCTGCGGGTTCGTTTAACTTTCTTCATGGAGCTGCCAATGGTCAGAAAGAATTACGCCCCGGACGAAAACGCCCCACGTCAACCGTATGCGGATAAGGATGCGGGTGTCGGCATGGGCCGGATCTCGCTCGACGATGACGATCTCGAGGACGACCTGGACGATGAAGAAGAGGACGATGCGGAAGGCTCGCGCTAACCGCTAACGAACTGACGGAAGCGTAAGAAAAAAACGCAGCACGTGGTGTCAACCGCGCGCTGCGTTTGCTTTTGGAAAAGTGGATCTATGCGTGCCGTTCGGCAGGCCTGTCGCCAGGCCGCTGGATACGCCCGTCGACGCTGCGCTCCGACTGCACCGGCTGCGGCGGCTGTGTCGGGTCGAAGTCGGCCCAACGGCCCTGCTGCCAGCGCCCCGTGGCGCGCTCGATCGACGCGCCACCCGCCTCGCGCAACAGACCCGCCGCCATTTGCTGCGTGTCGGGCGTCACATGCACGGCCAGCAGCACGCCGGAGTCACGCTCCTCGTGATGCGCCCGCACGTGATGCGTCCCCTTGCCGCCGCCGCGTGTCTTGTACATGGCGCCGACCAGCGAACCGATATACGCGCCGACGCCCGCCGCGATCGCCGACACCAGCACGGGCGCCGAGAATGCCGTGAAGATGCCCACCCCGACCACGGCGCCCGCGACAGCCCCGATCGTTACGCCCAAGCCCGCACCTTTCGGCGCATCGGTGGCGGCGGCGTCCTTGTTGTGATCGCCGCCGATCGGAAAGCGCGCATGCTGCCCGCTCGGATTGACGAAGAACAGCGACACGTCTTCTTCGACAAAACCCGCTCGAAAAAGACGCTCGGCGGCCGCTTCGGCCGTCGGAAACGTGGTGAATCGTGCGGCAACGATGAGCGACATGGATGCCTCCCTTGTTCCAGACTTCGTTCGATAAAAGACGGCAGCACATGCCGTCCCGCTATGGCATGAATTGAGCAAGGCACGCGCCTGGCTTATCTGCGTGCCTCATTTGCGTGCCTCATTTGCCTGCCTCATTTGCCTGCGTCACTTGCGGCCCTCGCGCGGCGCGTCGTCGATATCCGTGTCGTCGTCGAGATCTTCGTCCGAGCTTTCGGCAATCTCGTCCGCGATACCGTCGGCGTCTTCTTCGCCCGCCGCGCTGATCACGCGGTCCACATCGATGTCCTCGTTATCCTCGAGCGTCGAGTCGCCATCGGCGGAGGCGCGTTCGCCTGTGCCGAAGCGGTCGGTGTCGCTCGCGAGTTCCGCTTCGCCCGTTTCGAGCGCGTGATTGTCGAGTTCATCGTCGACATCGAATGCGTGACGCTTCGCGCCCGCGACATCGCTGCCACTATCCGATGAATCGCTCGGCCCGAGCGATGCATTGTCGTGGCCCGTTTGCCTGACCTCGGGGCGTTGTTCGTCGTCGGGATTGAGTGTGCTCATGCTGGCCTCCACAGTGGGTTGATCTGGATGGTGCGTCGCTACGAAAGCGCAAGAAGCATTCCGCTGATCGATCTGCTGCGGGGAACATGGATTGCTCGCGTCGCCATGCATGCAGCGCGTGCATCTATCTTCGAACCACCACGTCATGAACTCACGCAAACCCAGCCAACCGGACGCCGCAGCGAAGGACACACCACAGATCGACCCCGACCAGCAGCCGAAGCACCTCGACGATTGCCGCCGCTGCGCGTTGTGGGCGCACGCGACGCAGGCAGTCGGCGGCGTCGGGCCGAACCATGCGCCGATCATGATGGTCGGCGAGCAGCCAGGCGACAAGGAAGATCAACAGGGCAAGCCGTTCGTCGGCCCCGCCGGACAACTGCTCGACGATGCATTGGAGGAAGCCGGCATCGCGCGCCACGACGTGTATGTCACCAACGCCGTCAAGCATTTCAAATGGGAGCCGCGCGGCAAGCGCCGTATGCACAAGACGCCCGCGCAACGCGAGATCGACGCGTGCCATTACTGGCTGGAGCGCGAGCAGGCTTCCGTCGATCCGCGGGTGATCGTCGCGCTCGGCGCGACGGCATTGAAGGCGTTACTGGAAGATCGCGACGCGCGGCTGCAGGCCGTCGTTGGCAAGGTGCTCGAACATGGCGGGCGTCATGTGGTGCCGACCTATCATCCATCGTTTGCGCTGCGTGCGCCCGATGAAGCGACACGCGAGCGCGCCTACGCGGCCATCGTCGCGGCATTGCGTGAAGCAGGAAAACTCGCGCAGCGCGTAGCGGCGCGCGAAAGCGGCCGATGAAACGCGGGACCGCGTCAATGTTGCGCGTCGAGCGCGGCCTTCAGTTGATCGAATGAATAAGGCTTGCGCAACGCCGTCCATGTGAACGGCAGCGATTCGTCGTGCAACGGCGCCTCCCGACCCGATGAGAACACGATGTGCTTGACGGCATGCATGGCAATCGCCGCGTGCGCGAGATCGAGGCCCGACATACCGGGCAGCGTGAGATCGGTCAACAGCACGTCGAACGGATGCAGTTGCAGGCGTTTCAGCGCCTCTTCTGCATTGGCCACCGCGTCCCAGGTGTGACCGAGCAGCGTGAGCAGTTCGCACAGCGCATCGCGGGCGTCACGGTCGTCCTCGACGACGAGAATATGCAGCGTGCGCGGCGTGGCGGAAAGCGCCGCGTCATGGGCCGCCCGCGCGGTGCCGTCGAACACGTCGCGTATCTTTCGCGCGAGCTGCACCCGGCTATACGGCTTTTGCAGCAGATCGGCGCCGCGCCGCAGTTGCGCGTCGAGGCCAGTCGTGTCGCGCGTGTGGCCCGACGTAAACAGCACCTTCAACGACGGCCGCATCAATTGCGCCTGACGCGCCATCTCGGGACTCAGCAGCGGGCCAGGCATCACGACATCGCTGAACAGCAGATCGACTTTTGCGCCGCTGCGCAAAACGGTCAGCGCTTCTGTTGCGTCGTTCGCCGTCAGCACGCCGTAGCCGAGTTGCGACAGCATGTCGACCACGGTCAGCTGCACGCGCCGGTCGTCTTCGACGACGAGCACGGTCTCGCCTCCGCGCAGGTCTTCGTCGGACTCGCGCTCGGCCTGGACGACGGGCCGGGCGACGGCCGGGTCCGTCGAGCGCGGCAGATAGATCGTCACCGTCGTGCCGACACCCGGCGTGCTCGCCAGTTCGATGTGCCCGCCGCTTTGCAGCACGAAGCCATAGGCCATGCTCAGGCCGAGCCCCGTGCCTTCGCCTTCGGGCTTCGTCGTGAAGAACGGATCGAACGCGCGCTCGACGACTTCCGCGCTCATGCCCGCGCCGGTATCGGTGACGGTCATCTTCACGTACTCGCCCGGCTCGACCTGCGCGGTCATCGCGGCTTGCGCATAGAGCATGGCGTTCGACAGCCCGAAGGTCAGCACGCCGCCCTCGGGCATCGCATCGCGCGAATTGATGGCGAGGTTCAACACGACGTTTTCGAACTGATGCGCGTCGACGAGCACGTTCCACAGCTCGCCGCCCGCATGCGATTCGTGGACACGCACCTGCACACGCTCGCCGAGCGCGCGGCGCAGCAGGTCTTCCATGCCGCGCAGCACGTCGCCGAGATGGCTCGTGACGGGTTGCAGCGCCTGGCGGCGGCCAAAGGCGAGCAGTTGCGACGCGAGCTTCGAGCCGCGCTCGACCGCCTCGATCGCGCGGCCGATGCGCGCCCGGCTCCACGCATCGTCGTGGCGCGCGCCGAGCAGTTCCAGATTGCCGCGCAGCACTTGCAGCACGTTGTTGAAGTCGTGCGCGACGCCGCCCGTCATCTTGCCGAGCGCTTCCATCTTCTGCGACTGAAACAGCGCGTTGCGAGTCTGGTCGAGCAGTTCCGCCGCCTGGCGGCGCTCGGTGATGTCGCGGGTGATCTTGGCGAAACCGATCAGCTCGCCGTTTTCGTCGCGGATCGCGTCGATCACGACATGCGCCCAGAAGCGGCTGCCGTCGCGCCGCACGCGCCAGCCTTCGGCTTCCCAGCGGCCCTCGCGCGTCGCCGTTTCGAGGCCGCGCTGCGGCACGCCCGCCGCCGCGTCTTCCGGCGTGTAGAAGCATGAGAAATGCTTACCGATGATCTGCTCGTCGGTATAGCCCTTGATGCGCCGCGCGCCGGGATTCCAGTTGGTGACGCATCCTTCCGGCGACAGCATGAAGATGGCGTAGTCGTTCACGCCCTGCACCAGCAGCCGGAAGCGCCGGTCGCTTTCAAGGGCGTCGTCGGTGGCCTTTTTCTTGTCGCTGATGTCGCGCACGACGCGCCCGTAGCCAAGCAGATCGCCATCGGGTGTGTAGAGCGCATTGATGATGACGTTCGCCCAGAACAGGCTGCCGTCCTTGCGCACGCGCCAGCCTTCCGCTTCGTAGCGGCCTTCCTCGCGCGCACGCTGAAGCCCGAGTTCCGGCAGACCGGCGCGCTGGTCTTCGTCGGTGTACATCACGCGCACGTGCCGGCCGAGAATCTCGTCGGGCTGGTAGCCCTGGATCGTCTCGCCGCCGCGGTTCCAGCTGATGATCGTGCCGTCCGGCGCGAGCGCGAAGATCGAGTAGTCGGTGGTGGATTCGGCCCACAGGCGCAGCCATTGGCTGCTGAAGCCGACGGCGCGCGCGGACGTGCCGCTCGCCGCGGCGCTTTCGTCCGCGTGCGGTTCAGGTGGCTTCGCGTTGTCGCCCGCCACGCTGCCGATGTCCTTGTCGTCGTCGCTCATTGCCTGTTGTGTGGCCTCTCTCTGCGCGGTCATTGTATAAGCACCGGCCGGCTGTCGGCATGCCGATCAAACCCTATGCCCGCCGCTATTCGCGCGACTTCGGGCGACTTCGGGTGGCTCAGAACGGAAACTTCGTCGTCGACAGGATTTCCTTGAGCACCATGAAACTGCGGATCTGCCGCACGCCCGGCAGATAGAGCAGTTGCTCGGCGTGCAGCCGGTTGAAACTCTCGCTGTCGCGCGTGCGCACCAGCATGAAGTAATCGAATTCCCCCGTCACGACGTGGCACTCCATGCAGCCCGACACCTTTTGCGCGGCCTTTTCAAACGCGGCGAAGGTTTCGGGCGTCGAACGGTCGAGCACGACGCCGATCACCACCAGCATCCCCGCGCCGAGCGCTTTCGGATCGAGCAGCGCGACCGTCGCGCGGATCAGGCCCATTTCCTTCAGACGTTCGACGCGCCGCAGGCACGCGGGCGCGCTCAGCTTCACCTTCGCCGCCAGCGCGACATTCGAGATCGACGCGTCCTGCTGGAGCTGCTTGAGGATCGCGCGATCGATGCGGTCGAGTTGCGAGAGCGGTGTGGCTTCTTCGGCAGACTGGCTGCGTAATTTTGTTGCGCACATGGAGTTTTACAAGAAACTAATCAAGGTCGTACGGTATGTATTCGCCTGTAAAGTAGCTTTGACTGAATTATTTCGCAAGCTCATTTCGCGGGGTCTTTTCTATGATGTCTGTCAGCGCGGCACCGTTCGCGCCCTTCCAGACAACGGACCTCGACCATGAACCTGCAACGTTTCCCCCGCTATCCCCTCACCTTCGGTCCGACGCCGATCCAGCCGCTCAAGCGCCTTTCGGATCATCTCGGCGGCAAGGTCCAGCTGTATGCGAAGCGCGAGGACTGCAACAGCGGTCTCGCATTCGGCGGCAACAAGACGCGCAAGCTGGAATACCTGATTCCCGAAGCGCTCGCGCAAGGCTGCGACACGCTGGTGTCGATCGGTGGCATCCAGTCGAACCAGACGCGCCAGGTGGCCGCCGTCGCCGCGCATCTGGGCATGAAGTGTGTGCTGGTGCAGGAGAACTGGGTGAACTATTCCGACGCCGTGTACGACCGCGTCGGCAATATCCAGATGTCGCGCATCATGGGCGCGGACGTGCGGCTCGTGCCGGATGGCTTCGATATCGGGTTTCGCAAGAGCTGGGAAGACGCGCTCGAGAGCGTGCGCGCGGCAGGCGGCAAGCCTTATGCGATCCCCGCTGGCTGCTCGGACCATCCGCTCGGCGGGCTGGGTTTCGTCGGCTTCGCGGAAGAGGTGCGTCAGCAGGAAGAAGAACTGGGCTTCAAGTTCGATTACATCGTCGTGTGCTCGGTGACGGGCAGCACGCAGGCCGGGATGATCGTCGGCTTCGCGGCGGACGGACGTGCGGACCGCGTGATCGGCATCGACGCATCGGCGAAACCGGAACAGACGCGCGAGCAGATCACGCGCATCGCGAAGCGCACGGCCGAACAGGTCGATCTGGGCCGCGATATCACCGCGCAGGAAGTCGTGCTCGACACGCGTTACGGCGGCCCGGAATACGGCTTGCCGAACGAAGGCACGCTCGAAGCGATCCGCCTGTGTGCGAGGCTCGAAGGCGTAATGACCGATCCCGTCTACGAAGGCAAATCGATGCACGGGATGATCGACAAGGTGCGGCGCGGCGAATTTCCGGAAGGCTCGAAGGTGCTGTATGCGCATCTGGGCGGCGTGCCCGCGCTGAACGCCTATAGCTTCCTGTTCCGCGAAGGCTGATCGCGCTACGCAAAACAAATGGCGATGCCGCCTGGCATCGCCATCCGTCTCCTCGCATCGGGGCCGTGAAGCGCGCGGCCCTGATTTCCCCGTTTTTCCCGCGTTATTTCACCAGATCGCCCGACACCCATCCTTGCGCGACGCCGATCTGCGCCACCTGCTTCGCCACCGAATCCGCCAGCTTCTTCGCATCGCTCGTGACGGTATCGCCCTTGTGCTCCGAGCCGACATGCAGCGCGCCGCCGACAGCCGCCGATGTCGCGACGTGTCCCGCCACCGCCCCCACGCCCGCCGTTTCCGCGACGCCCGGCATATGGCCGCTGTTCGCGTCGGCATCGAACGTCTGCACCAGTTGCGGCATGCCGCCTGCCGGCTTGTACAGCACCTGAACATGCGCCGTCACTTCGCTCTTGCCGGCGCCCAGGCCGATCAGCGTGCGGCGGCGATGATTGCCCGCGTCGATCGAGCCGACCGCGCCTTCGACGATCAGCACGTTCTGGTCGGCGGGCGGCGGTGCATCCGTGCGGATTGCGTGCATGCCCATCGACTGGAGCTTCGCGACGACTTCGTCCGTCAGCGTGTCGCTGGCGGCGGCTGCTTCCTGCATTTGCGACGATTGCGACGTTTGCGACGAACCGGAGAAGCTTGCGCCCAGTTTGTGAATCAGGCCGCTGTTGTCGAGCTTCACGGATTCCGGATTGCTCGCGAACGTGTAGACGTAGACGTTCTGCGGGTTCGCTTGCGTGAGCGTCGAATATTGGGCGGTGTTCGTGACGCTGGCTGCTGCGCAGCCGCTCAGCAGCATCGCGCTGAAGGCGATGGCAGCGGACGCGCTGCGAAGGGTTTTGCCACGAACGGAGTTGAGAGCTGCAAACATGTGAAATCCTGTCATCGGTCAGAAGATTAAGCAGATCGTCCGATGTTTCTGGCTTCACTCGAAGCAACATCGGCGATGTCACGGTTGCGTGAATCGCCGGTGTCGTTCTGTTGTTGTGTTCCGTTAGCTCTGCACGCGGAACGCAGTATCTCCGAGCGCCCTGGCGATGGCTATCGACGAATTATGTCGACTCATGTCATGCGGCGCAGCGGCTTACGCGGCGGGCGTTCCAGCGTTTCTCAAGGTTCAGCGCGAATCCACCACCGAGGTGTTGTAGACCGTCCCGCCGATCGTCACGTTGGACAGCGAAATCGCATTCACGTTGTATGCGTAGATCGGCCCCGGCGTGGTCGAGCTTGCCGTGCCGTTGCGCACGGGTGTGCCGAGATTGCAGTTCGTGATCGTGACACCGGAGATGGGCGGAATCGCGGGCGCCGGCGCGGGACCGTTGTAGTCGAATGCGACGGGCCCCTGCGCGACGATTGCCTGGAAGCACGAGGCCGTCACGCCGTTCACCGTTACGTTGCTCGCCGTCACGTTGGAGATGTTCACGTTCTGCACGAGCGCGGGGCGTGTGCGCACGGCATCGTTGGCGGGCTGGTAGTCGCAATCGAACGTGATCAACCCGCCTTGCGCCGCCGATGGATTGGCGGCGGAGGCCGTCGCCACGCCCAGCGGCACCGTCGCATTGATCGGGCTGCCCGCGAGCAACGCGCTGCCGTAGCCGCCGCCCGTCAGATTGACGCCGTTCGGCAGCGTGACGTTATCGACGTAGAAGTTCTTCACATAGCCGCCGCGATTCATGTTGGTCTTGATGCGAATCGCTATGTTCAGCGGATTGGTCTGCCAGTTCTGGTTGAGCATCTGCAGGTTACGCGCATAGATGTTCTGCACGCCGCCGCCCATTTCGCTGCCCAGCGTAATGCCGCCGTGGCCGCTGTTCATCGTGCAGTTCTGGATCACGTGGTTCTGCGCGGGGCCGAACGTGGTGTCGAGCGCCTTGCCGGACTTGATTGCGATGCAGTCGTCGCCCGTGTTGAAGGTGACGCCGTCGCACAGCACGTTGTTGCAGGCGTCGGGATCAAAGCCGTCGTTGTTCGGTCCGATGCTGTCCACCGTCACGCCGCGTATCACGACGTTCGCGCAGTCGGTCGGATGGTGCTGCCAGAACGGCGTGTTGTTCGTGCGGTAGTTCTCCATCAGCACGTTCGTGCAGCCGAGGAACTCGACCATGCATGGCCGCAGATAATGACCGAGGCCGAAGATCCGCTGCTCGACGGGCACGCCCGCTTCCGATAGCGCCGGCAGATAGTTCTGGTCCTGCTGCCAGGGCGTCGCGGTGCTGGTCAACAGCGCGTAGAGCGCATCCGAAATACCGGGCACAACCGTTTTCAGATCGACGTTATTCGGGTTTGCGTAGGCCTGCGAAGGCGTCGTCGAGCCGGTGCAGCCATAGGCGTTCTTCGTGCCTTTATAGGTCCACCAGCACGTGCTCGTCGTGCCGCTGCCCGCGAACGGCGTCATCGCCTGGCCGTTGAGCACGGAGCTCGCGCCTTCGCCCGTGATCGCGATGTTGGTCTGGTTGCGCGCATAGACAGGAGCGCCGAAATTCAGGCAATCGTTTGCCTGCCAGCGGCTGTAATAGAGCTTGCCGTTCGATGCGCAGTCGACGGGGCCGTCCTTCGCATAGTCGGCGGGATTCGGGCTGAAATAGATCGTGCAGTTCGCGCCCAGATGGAAGTTCACATTGCTCTGCAAGACGATCGGACCGGCGCAGTACCACGTGCCCGCCGGCACCACGACACGCCCGCCGCCCGCCGCGCTGCACGCGGCAATAGCGGCAAGGAACGCGGGACGCGAATCGAACGAGCCGGGCGCGTGGGTCTGGTCCGCGCCGGGACTGGTTGGCGATGACGCCGTAGCGCCGTACGGATTCGTCGCGGCGATCACACCGCAAGGCTGCGCGCCGTAACTCGTGACGACGAAATCGACGGACGGAAACATCGACTGCGAGACCTTCTGCAGCGACGCGATGATCTGCTCCGCTGCGCCATTGCTGCCCCAGATCGGGTCGCTGTTTGCCGTTGGCGCTGTCGAATTCGAATGATTGCCGCCGCAACCGGGCAGCGTGCCGAGCAGCGTTGCGCCCGCTGCCGCGCCCGCGAATGCGATGAAGGTGCGGCGTTGCGGGGATTGCGGGCCGTCTGGGCCCACGCTGGATGTGCTCGAGCCTGCCCTGTTCGCGCGACTGCTTCTGTTGTGCGTCGTCACCGATGTCTCCTTGTCGTCTGCCTGCTTCGATGGGGATCGTTCGCGCGATCCGCACGTTGTCCTGTTGGATCGCGACGGAGACATTGTTGTAAAACAACTTGATGAGTGTCAAGCGTAATTCAGCAATCTTCTCGGCTCGATGAATGCGCGTCTGATTCGCTAATCCTGATATTACAAGCGGCTTGTAGGCATTCTCACTGCGTCCTGGTGCACCAGGGATGGCCCTAAGACAACGCACTATTTGCTTGACAACTTGTTTCTCAAAAGCGACGATGTCTGACATAGAAAAGTCCCAACGCACACGCTCCGGCACCATCGCCCGACCACGCGTTTGCTGCACCGCCCGACATCAGGAGCGAGACACGCCATGACAAAACTCTGCGCCAATCTGACCATGCTCTTCACCGAGCATGATTTTCCGGAGCGTTTTGCCGCTGCGTCGAAGGCCGGTTTCAAGGGTGTCGAGTATCTGTTCCCGTACGCATACGAAAAAGACCGGCTCGCCGCGCTGCTTCACCAGCACGGCCTCGAACAGGTGCTGCACAACCTGCCGGCGGGCGACTGGGCAGGCGGCGAGCGCGGCATCGCGTGTTTGCCGGAGCGCGTCGGCGAGTTTCAGGAAGGCGTCGGTACCGCGATCGACTACGCGCGCGCCCTTGGCTGCAAACAGTTGAACGTGCTGGCGGGTATCGCGCCAGCGGGTGTGGATCAGGACACGATTCGCGAGACCTTCGTCGGCAATCTGCGCTTCGCCGCGGCAGAGTTGAAACGGGCAGGCATCCGCCTGCTGGTCGAGCCGATCAATACGTTCGATATCCCAGGTTTCTACGTGAACCGCACGCAACAGACGCTCGATCTGATCGACGAGGCTGGCGGCGACAACCTCTATTTGCAGTACGACATCTATCACATGCAGCGGATGGAAGGCGAACTGGCCGCAACGCTCCAGCAACACCTGCCGCGCATCGCGCATGTCCAGCTCGCCGACAATCCGGGCCGCCACGAACCCGGCACGGGCGAGATCAACTACCCGTTCCTGTTCGGCCAGCTCGATGCGATCGGCTATGAAGGCTGGATCGGCTGCGAGTACAAGCCCGCCACGACCACGGATGCGGGCCTCGGCTGGACGGCTGCCTACCTCTGATTGCCTGAACACGCTGCTGCGGCGCGGCGCAAGCCGCAGCGGTCACAACCTCGCGCCACACCACATACAGACTCATCCAGACGTCATCGCGAGCCACACGCGATGCCCGTCATCCGCAGGAGACATGCAGTGCAACGCCATACGATCAAAGGATTACGCTGGTGGATCATCGGGCTCATCATGCTCGGGACCGTCTTCAACTATCTCGCGCGCAGCTCGCTGTCCGTCGCCGCGCCGACGCTCACCGAAAAGCTGCACATGACGACGCAGCAATACTCGTATGTCGTCGCGGCGTTCCAGGGCGCGTACACGGTGATGCAGCCCGTCGCGGGCTATATCCTCGACTTCGTCGGGCTCAAGATCGGCTTTGCGATTTTCGCTATCGCGTGGGCCGCGTCGAACATGCTGCACGGTCTTGCGACTGGCTGGACGTCGCTGGCGTTCTTCCGCGGCCTGCTCGGCATGAGCGAAGCCGCGATTTTCCCGGCGGGCATGAAGGCGATCAGCCAATGGTTCCCGGCGAAAGAGCGCTCCATCGCGACGGGCTGGCTGAACACGGGCACGTCGATCGGCGCGATGCTCGCACCGCCGCTCGTCGTGTACTGCATCCTGACCTTCAACTGGCAGATGGCCTTCGTCGTGACGGGCGGCTCGGCGCTGATCTGGGTGGCATTGTGGCTCGTGTTCTTCCGCAAGCCCGAAGATCACCCCAATCTGTCGACGGACGAACGCCAGTACATCCTGGCCGGTCAGGAGCGGCGTGCGCAGGACGCGACGGCGCGTCCGTCGTGGCGTCACGTGCTGTCGACGCGCCGTTTCTGGGGCATCGCGATTCCGCGTTTTCTCGCCGAGCCGGCATGGCAGACATTCAACTTCTGGATTCCGCTCTACCTGTTCACCGTTCGACATATGAACCTGAAGGAGATCGCGCTGTTCGGCTGGATGCCGTTCCTTGCTGCGGATCTCGGGTGTCTGGTCGGCGGTTATCTCGCACCGTTCTTCATTCGCCGCTTCAACGCGTCGCTGATCACGTCGCGCAAGCTGGTCATCATCTGCGGCGCGGTGCTGATGGTCGGCCCGGCGTGCATCGGCCTCGCAGCCAGCCCGTATGTCGCGATCGCGCTGTTCTGCATGGGCGCGTTCGCTCACCAGGCCATCTCCGGCGCGCTGTTCACACTCGCGTCCGACGTGTTCGGCCAGCACGAAGTCGGCACGGCGACGGGCTTCTCCGGCATGTTCGGCTGGCTGGGCGGGATGATCTTCTCGTTGATCGTCGGCGCGTTGGCGGCTACTCTCGGCTATAACCCGCTGTTCGTCTGTCTGATGCTGTTCGACATCATCGGCGCGACGGTCGCGTGGAAGCTGATCACGCACGGCGAGTCATCCGCGCCCGCGCATGTCGCCGTACCCGCGGAACTCGCGGAGCAGCAGACCTCGGGCCGCTGACTTCCTGGATACCTGCTATCTGCCATAAGGTTTGATCATGACGAAAAAAATTGCATTGAGCGGTGCGGGCGGTCAGCTTGGCCGCTTCCTGCGCGCCGCGCTGAACGAGCGTGGCGTGAAGTTGCGGTCCGCGGCGGGCTCGCGCGCGCTGGAACCGTTGTTCGACGGCGAGGACGTGATGCATGGCGATCTGCGCGACCCCGCCGTGGTCGACCGGCTGATGCAAGGCGTCGACGTGCTGATCCACATGGCGGGCACGAGCGTCGAGCGGCCGCTGCCCGAAATCATCGAAAACAATCTGCGCGGCCTCGTCGAAGTGTACGAAGGCGCGCGGCGGCATGGCGTGCGCCGCATTATCTTCGCAAGCTCGAATCACGCGATCGGCATGTATCCCGTCGAAGACAAGCTCACGCTCGACTGCGCGTTCCGTCCCGATGGTTTTTACGGTCTCAGCAAGGCGTGGGGTGAATCGCTGGCGCGCATGTACTGGGACAAGCACGGCATCGAAAGCGTGTGCATCCGCATCGGCAGTTGCATCGAAAAGCCGACGGAGTTTCGGCACCTCAGCACCTGGCTCGGTCACGACGATTTCCTGCATCTCATCGACCGCTGCATCAATGTGCCCGAGCTTGGTTTTCAGGTGGTCTGGGGCGTGTCCAACAACACGCGCAGCTACTGGGACAATGCCGCGGCAGCGCCCCTCGGCTATCAGCCGAAGCAGAACGCAGAAGACTACGCCGGTGAAATCCTGAAGCAGCCGAATCCGCTCGATCCCGTCGCACAGCGTTTTCAAGGCGGCAGCTTCGTGACGATCGACTACACGCCGCCCGAACAACGCAACGTCCGGCGCTGATCGACGCGCCGCCCGGCGCACTCTGTGTTGCAAGTCCCCGACGGTTCCCTTCCATGGAGAACACGATGAAGCTTCCGGAGAATCCATTCAAACGCGCGCTGCAGGCCGGGCGTCAGCAGATCGGCTTGTGGTCGAGCCTTGCGAGCCATGTGTCGGTCGAAATCCTGGCGGGTTCGGGTTTCGACTGGCTGCTGCTCGACATGGAACATTCACCCAACGAACTGCCGATGGTGCACAGCCAGTTGCAGGCGTGCGCGGGCACGCCGACGCATCCCGTCGTGCGGCCGCCGTGGAACGACATGGTGACGATCAAGCGCCTGCTCGACAGCGGCGCGCAGACGCTGCTGATTCCCTACGTCGAAACCGAAGACGAAGCGCGCGATGCCGTGTCGTTCACCCGTTATCCGCCGGAAGGCGTGCGCGGTTATGCATCGACGGCGCGGGCGTCGGACTTCGGGCGTATCAAGGATTATCCGAAGCTGTGCGCAAGCGAACTCTGCGTGCTCGTGCAGATCGAGAGCCGGCTCGGCTTGCAGAATCTGGAGCGCATTGCGGCCGTCGAGGGTGTCGACGGCATCTTTATCGGTCCTGGCGATCTGTCGGCGGCGCTCGGGCATGTGGGCGATCTCAAGCATCCCGACGTGCAGGCAGCCGTCGACGATGCGATCAAACGGATCGTTGCGACGGGCAAGCCCGCGGGCATTCTGATCGGCGATGAAGCGCTCGCGCGGCACTATATCGATCTCGGCTGTCTGTTCACGGCGGTGGGTTCGGATATCGGGCTGCTTGCGCGTAACGCCGAGCAGCTTGCGGCGAGGTTCAAGGCGGCTGGATAAAACCGCGTGAGCTGAACAGCAACCCGCCCGATCGTTTTCCACGACGGGCGGCTTTTCGTGCTCCAACTATTTCGCGCACTCGATAAAAAAGCGCCGCAATCGCGGCGCCCTGTCCTGCTACTGCAACTTCGAACAGCGTCAGAACCGATGCACCATACCGACGCCCACACCAACCATGCTGCGCGATGACGAAGGCGTCGAATTGAAGCCGTCGCCAATCGTTGCCGTCGCGTTGATGATGCTGCGGCCGTTCGAGCCGAGCGTCTGACCGTTCGCGCGCTGATATGCCTGCAACGCATACAGACCGGTGCGCTTGGACAGCGAGTAGTACTCGGACAGATTGACCTGCTGATACGACGCGGCGCTCGAGATGCCGTTGGCCTTCGTCGAGCGCGTATAGCTGTAGCCCGTCGCGAAGTCCCATGCAGCCGTCGGTTTCCAGTGCAGCACGATGCCGCCTGTATTCCAGATCGCCTCGTCGCGGAACGCCGAACCGATGCCCGGGAGATACTGCACGTTCGAATACGTCGCCGTGATGTCGAACTGGCTGTTGAACGTGTAGCCCGCGCCAACCGCGAAGCGCTGCTGCGCGCGCGCCGACTGGTAGCCGTTCGTCACAGCCGAGATACCGGCCTGCCCGCCCGCGTTCGACGTCGTCGTATCGGTGCCGAACGTGCCGCCATTTACGTTCGAGTTGTTGATCTTCGAAAAGCCCACCGCGATGCCGACCGGGCCTTGCGCATACTGGACCGCCGTGCTCCACGTCGAGCCCTGGTACGCGCTGCCCGGCACACCTGCAAACGAATACGAGCCGCTGAACTTGAAGCCGTAAAGCTGCGGCGACATGTACAGCAGCGTGTTGTTCGCGCGATAAATCGTATCGAGACCGTCGACGTCGCCCGGATGTGCGCCGTAGAAACCGGTCAGCCACGTGGTCGGGCTGTACGGCGACAGCAGCTGGTAGTACGACGCGTACTGGCGGCCAGCCGTCAGCGAGCCGTAGGTGGCATTCGACACACCGACGAACGCCTGGCGGCTGAACATCAGGTTGCTCGTCGACATCGCGCCGTTGTTCGCGCTGAAGCCCTCTTCCAGTGTGAAGATCGCCTTCGTACCGCCGCCGAGGTCTTCCGCGCCCTTCAGGCCGAAGCGGCTGCCGGCCCACACGCCCGTGACCATCTTGAAGGCCGAGTGACCACCCGTGGTTGAACCGAGGCTCGTCGAACTCGACTGATAGCCGATGCCGTTATCGACGATGCCGTACAGCGTCACGCTGCTCTGCGCGAACGCAGGCACCGCCGTCGCCAGCGATGCGCCGATCACCAGCACCGCCTTGACGCCTGCATAGTGTTTCTTCTCCATCCGTATCCCCTCCTGGGCCTGGTTATTGATGTTGTTGCTCGGTGTCTTCGCGCTGCGCGCGTTCTTGTTGCTCTGTTCTTGTTTCTTGTTTCTTGTTTCCCGACACGGACGGCCGTTACGCCTTTCAATGAATCTCCGGCTCTCCCGTTGCCGCGCTTGCGCCGTCGCGTTGCAGGAAATCGAAGTCGCAGCCCTTGTCGGCCTGCAGCACATGCACCTGATGCATCGCGCCGTAGCCGCGCGAGAAGCGCGGCGTGGGCGCGACCCACTCGGCCTTGCGGCGCGCGAGTTCTTCATCCGATACCAGCACGTTCAGCTTGCGCTGCGGCACATCGAGTTCGATCATGTCGCCGTCGCGCACCAGCGCAAACGGCCCGCCGATAAACGACTCCGGCGCGACGTGCAGCACGCACGCGCCATAGCTCGTGCCGCTCATGCGCGCGTCGGAAATGCGCAGCATGTCGCGCACGCCCTTTTGCAGCACCTTCTTCGGCAGCGGCAACTGGCCCCACTCGGGCATGCCCGGCGCGCCCACAGGCCCCGCGTGCTGCAGCACGATCACGCAGTTCTCGTCGATATCGAGCGCATCGTCGTCGATGCGCGCGGCCATGTCGTTGTAGTCCTTGAACACCACCGCGCGGCCCGTGTGCACCAGCAGATGCGGCTCGGCTGCGCCCGGCTTGATGACGGCGCCATCGGGCGCGATGTTGCCGCGCAGGACGGCCAGACCGTTGTCCGGCATCAGCGGCTTGCTGCGGCGGCGGATCACGTCGTCATTGAAGATCTGCGCGCCTTCGAGGTTCTCACCGAGCGTCTTGCCGTTCACCGTCTTCTGCGAGCGGTCGATCAGTTCGCCCAGTTCCGCGAGCATCGCCTGCAGGCCGCCCGCGTAATAGAAGTCTTCCATCAGATACGCGCCCGTCGGCCGGATGTTCGCGAGCACCGGCGTCTTGCGCGAAATGCTGTCGTAGCGGTCGAGCGTCAGTTCGATTCCGGCGCGGCGCGCGAGCGCGATCATGTGAACGATTGCGTTGGTCGAGCCCGACAGCGCGAGACAGGTCGTGACCGCGTTGTCGATCGATTTCACCGTGAGAATGTCCGACGGCTTCAGGTCTTCCCACACCATCTCGACGATCCGCATGCCCGTTTTCGCGGACATCTGCGCATGGCGAGAATCCGGCGCGGGAATCGACGCGAAGCCCGGCAGCGTGAAGCCGAGTGCTTCGGCGGCGCTCGTCATGGTGGACGCCGTGCCCATCGTCATGCAGTGGCCGGGCGAGCGCGCAATGCCGCCTTCGACGCCCTGCCAGTCTTCTTCCGTGATCTTGCCTGCGCGCAGGTCGGCCCAGTACTTCCACGTGTCCGAGCCGGAGCCGAGCGTCGCGCCGTTCCAGTTGCCCCGCAGCATCGGGCCGGCGGGCAGGAAGATGGTTGGCAGGTCCATGCTGATCGCGCCCATCAGCAGCGCGGGCGTGGTCTTGTCGCAGCCGCCCATCAGCACGACGCCGTCGGCGGGATACGAGCGCAGCGTCTCTTCCGCTTCCATCGCGAGGAAGTTGCGGTAGAGCATCGTCGTGGGCTTCTGGAACGGCTCCGACAAGGTCTGCACCGGCAACTCGATCGGAAAGCCGCCCGCCTGCCAGATGCCGCGCTTGACCTCTTCCACACGCTGCTTGAAGTGCGTGTGGCACGGGTTCATCTCGCTCCACGTGTTGAGAATCGCGATAACGGGCTTGCCCGCATACTCCTCGCGGCTGTAGCCCATTTGCGCCGTACGCGAGCGGTGGCCGAACGAGCGCAGATCGTTCACGCCATACCAGCGGTGGCTGCGCAGCTCTTCGGGGGACTTCTTCTTGCGTTCGTTGCCGTTATTGCTCACGTCGTCTCACTCCAGGTATTGCTTCAAGTCCACTTCAATTGCACTGCGATGCCGCCGCTCCGCGTGCTCGTCACGCGGCGCGGGGCACGCATTCAAACGGATCAGGCGGACACGGTGCTCGCGTACGCGCGCTCGAACTCGAGCAGTTCACGCGCCGCCTGAGCGACGGCGGCATGATGCTCGACGGGCGTTTCGCTCAACAGCGGCAGGATCGACCCCATGTCCGCGATACCCGAGAACGTGACGGCATCGTGCAGCACGCGGATCAGCGAGATGTTGTCGCGCAGCGTTTCGAGCGGCATGAACGCGTCGTAGAGACGCTGCGCTTCGGCATCGCGCCCTTGCTTCGCGGCGGCCAGCAAACCCATCACCGCATGCGACGCGATACAGCCGCTGCCCGTGGTCCATGCGGCGAGGCCGAAGTCGCGCACATGCGTGAGCGCCGGACGCTCGCCCATGCCGGAGATCACACGCGACGGGCTCACGCTTTCGAGCAGACGGCGCAGGTAAGGATCGTTCGCCGGATTCTCGCGGACGATCGCGTACTTGACGGCGATCAGCGTGCCCTGGTCGACGAGGCGCGCGAGCGTATCGACATCCACATAGTCTTCGCTCTTGATATAGAGCGTGAGCGGAATGCCCGCTGCGTCGGCGATGCGCGTCAGGCCCGCTTCGACGCCTGCCGGCGTCGTGAAGCCGGACAGCGGCAACACCATTGCGGTGCGGTACGACGTCTGCGCGAGGATGCGCGCCTGGTCCAGCATCTTGCCGAAGTCCGGACCGATGGCGGGGATCACGCGCGTGGTGGGCGCCGCGCTCTCTGCCAGCATGTCGAGCAACTCGCGGTATTCGCTGACGGCCACGTGATAGAAATTCGCGTTGCCGCCGTACAGCAGCGTACGCACGCCGCCCGCTTCGATATGGCGGATCAGTTTCTGGTTGGCGTCGATATCGAGCGACAAATCCGCGCGGCGCGCGAGCGGCGGGACTGCCATCACGGTCGATGCGAATTCGCTCTCGACGATCTGGGACTCGTTCATAAGATCTCGTGGTTCGGATGGGTGGCTGACAAGCCAGAAAATTAGCACCCGCGTCGCAATGTTGTCAAACAACTTTTTGACGACTTGGTGTTTTCCATGAAATCGTTTGACAACGGTTGTCATGCGCGTCGCACCGCAGTCGCCATTGCCGCCGACATCCGGTTACATTGGAAGACCCGTAGCAAGCCGCATCGAAAGGAGACAGACGATGATCAAGTACGCACTGTTCGCGCGATTCGAGGCCAAGCCCGGCAAGGAAGCCGAGGTCGAAGCGTTTCTGCAGAAGGGACTGGAGCTGGCGAACCAGGAAACCACCACGCCGATCTGGTTCGCGCTGAAAATCGCCGAGCACACCTACGGCGTGTTCGATGCCTTCCCCGACGAGGCCGGCCGCCAAGCGCATCTGGACGGTCCAATCGCGAAGGCCTTGATGAGCGTCGCAGACGAACTGTTCACGGGGCCGCCGCAGATCGGCCGCATCGACGTGCTGGGTATGAAGAACACGCTCGGTTGAGCGTCACACAAGACGCACCGCAAAAGGAGACCCAAGCCCATGGCCATACGCATCGTTCGACTCGGATCGGAACGCGCGCCGGACGAAGGCGTGCGCATCGGCACCGTGCGGCGTCCGCCGCGCGGCGTGCCGAAGGCCGAGTTCGGCAGCCGCAATTTCTACGACGTCTGGCTGCCGACACTGTCGCCCACGCCGGAACTCGTTCACGAAGCGCTGGCCGCCAAAACCGATGCCGAGTGGAAGGATTTCGTGCGCAAGTTTCGCGCGGAGATGAACCACGGCGACGCGCCGAAGGTGCTCGACACCCTCGCCGCGTTGTCCGCCACCGCGAATTTCTCGGTCGGCTGCTATTGCGAGCACGAGAACCGCTGCCATCGCAGCGTGCTACGCGAGTTGCTCGCCGACCGGGGCGCGACGCTCGCGTAGCCAGCGGATCGTCAACCGCGCTCAGGCGATTGCCCCGCCTCCGTCGACGAGCACCGTCGAGCCCGTCGCGTAAGGCGTCGTCGCCAGATAGACGATCGCGTTCGCGACGTCTTCGGGCTGGCCGACGCGCCGTGCCGGCAGCCGGTTGGCGGCGCCTTCGAACATGCTGTCGCGCGCCTCGTCGGTGAGCTTCGACCAGAGCGGCGTCGCGATCAAACCCGGCGACACGGTGTTCACGCGCACGGGTGACAGTTCCAGCGCGAGACCGCGCGCGAGCGCTTCGAGCGCCGCGTTGATCGCGCCTTGCAGAACCGACATCTTGCTCGGCCGCACTGCGAGAAAGCCCGACACGAAGGTCAACGAGCCGCCTTCGGCGATCTTCACGGCGCGCGCCACGCGATAGGCGCCCCAGAACTTGCTGTCCATCGCCTTGTAGGCGTCGTCGAGCGGCAACTGGCGCACGGGACCGGACGGCGTCTGCGCAGCCGAAATCACAACGTGATCGAACGGTTGCTGCGCGGCGAAGTAGGCTTCGACGGCGGCGGCATCCGTCGTGTCGACCTCGGCCGTTTGCACACCGTGGCCGATTTCCTGTGCCGCCGCCGACAGCTTCTGCGCATTGCGCGATGCAATCGTCACCTTCGCGCCGAGCGCGGCAAAAGCCTGTGCAGCCGCCGCGCCAATGCCCGAACTGCCGCCGACGATCAGCACGCGTTTCGATTCAAGCGAATTCATGTGCGTCTCCTTGCTCAAGAAAAGGATGGATTGCGCCGTCACTTCGCGACGACGCCAAGCTGCTGCAAAAACGTCAGGTTGTCCTCGAGATGCCAGTTTTCGGCAATCTGGCCGTTCGCGACGCGGTAAATATCCGTCGCGATGAAATCCACGTTCTGGCCCTGCCCCTGCACGCCCTTGAACTGGCCCGTGAAGTGGCCATGAAAGCGCAGATGCACGACCACGCGATCGCCGCTGACCACCATCTGTTCGATATCCGCCTGCAGATCAGGAACAGCGCCCCGCACGAACTTCGACGCGGCAAGCGGCCCTTCGATTCCCTGCGCGCGGCCGGGCGGCAACGTGCGATCGGTGAAGCCGGGCGCGAGTGCTGCGCGGGCGAGCGCTTCGTCGCCTGTGCTCCAGAACGTGTCGTAGCGGCGGGCGGCGAGAATCTGCGCGTCGCGCTGCGCTTTCGGCAGGCTGTGATCCACGGTCAACTGATGCGGCTGGACGAGCGAGTCGTGCGCAACAGTGGCAAACGCGGGCGCAGCCGCCATCGACACGACGGCCAATGCGGCGGACAGCGCGCGGCGCAACGGAGTAGCAGGACGAAACGACATGATGGGCTCCTTGAAGAAAAGCAACGGATCGGGTTCATAGGTATGCTAGTCTTCGCGCCATGGAAGAAATACCACTTCCAGATTGATGAATCCTTTCTTTTTTGAGAAGAATGAGCGACACCCGCATCGACAGCCTGCCGGCCCTGATTGCCTTTTCCCGCGTGGTGGCGGCGGGAAGTCTGTCGGCGGCGGCACGCGAAATGGACCTGCCGCTGTCCGTCGTCAGCAAGCGGCTCGCGCAACTGGAGAAAAGCGTCGGCGTGCGGCTGATCCAGCGCACCACGCGCCGTCAGACGCTGACGGAAGAAGGCGCGCTGTTTCATGCCCGCGTCGTGCGGATACTCGATGAAATCGAGCAGGCGGAAGAACTGTTGTCGCAGCGCCGCCAGGAAGTGAGCGGCCTGCTGCGCGTCACGGCGCCCGGCCAGCTCGGCCGGCAGAAGATCGCGCCGCTGATCGCCGATTTTCAGCGGCTTCATCCGCAGCTCACCGTGCAGCTCGAATTGACGGATGCCGTCGTCGATCTCGTCGAAAGCGGGTTCGATCTCGCGATCCGTTTCGGCAGCCTCGCGGATTCGTCGCTGATCGCGCGCTCGCTCGCGCCGAACTTTCGCGTGCTGTGCGCGTCGCCCGCGTATCTGCAGGCGCACGGCACGCCGAAGCACCCCGACGATCTGACCGCGCACCGCTGCATCCTGATCGGCGACCAGCGGCGCGCGGAATGGCGTTTCGAAGGCGACGAAAGCATCGCGGTACGCGTCGATGCGGCAATCGTCACCAACGACGGCGAGGCCGCGCATCTGTTCGCGCTCGCCGACGCCGGCATTGCCGTGAAGTCGATCTGGGACGTGGGCGACGACATCCTCGCGGGCAAGCTGCGCCGCGTGCTGCCGCAGCATTCGATGTCCGCCGCGCCGCTGCATGCAATCTATCCGCATAGCCAGCATCTCGCGCCGCGCGTGCGCGCGTTCGTCGACTATCTGCGCGAGCGGCTCGCGCAGGCCTGGCGATGGGAAACGCTGTAAGCCGCATGCGCACGCGCCGCACGGCTACGGCTTGATGATTTCTTCATGATCTGTCGATAGCGCCCTCCTCCTGCGGCTCGCACCATGTAAGCAGCGAACCCCGATCCTCCGGTTTCGCCTCGCGGCCAGTCACCGCTGACCGTACCCACATCGTTTCGAAGGAGTCAGATCATGAAGACGCTTCGTATCGCGGCGACCTGCGCGGTCGCTCTGTCAGTGGGCTATGTTGGGCACGCATGGGCACAGGATCAGCAGCCCGCAGCCGTGCCCGTCGCACAAACGGCGCAGGATGTCGGCGGCATGCCGGATGCGTCGGTGGGTCAGTCCGGTCGTGCGATGGGAACGACACGCTCCGACGTCTATCAGGATCTGCTGCGGTCCGAGCAGTCCGGTGAGCAGCATCGGCTGAACGCCAGCCTCTATCACGGCAAGTGAACGCCATCCACGCGATGCGCCCAGGGTCTTCGCGGCGCATCGCATCCTGCGCGCTTCAGTAACCGATCCGCTTCTCGACACTCCTGAACTTTCCCAGCGACCGATAGTGGTTGAACCACGGATTCGTGCGCAGTTCGCACAGCCGCGGCGAGCGTTCGGCCAGCGACACCTCGAGCCAGCGGAACATCTCGTCGGCCTGTCCCAGCCGGGCGTAGAGTTCGGCGAACAGGAACGGCGACGTGTAGCGTGTCTGACGCCGCGCCTGCAGGTCCTGCAGATACCACTGCAGCACCCGGTCATAACCACCCGCGTCCCACGCTGCGCGCACGCTTTCGGCGCGCGTGAATTCGTTGCAGCGCGTGAGCGCGTCGACAGTTGCCTCGACGGCACGCTCATAGTCGCCGCGCACTTCGAACGCGATGGCCAGCAACTGATACACGAGCGGCGAACGGTTGCCGTGCCCCGCGCTCAGATAGTCGCGCGTCACTTCTTCGTAGCGCCCCGACTGCACGAGACCAAAAATGCGCGAGCCTTCGAAGCCGAGCGGATCGGCCCGTTCTGCGCGCTCGAACTGCGCGCGCCCCTCGGCTTCGCGGCCCAGCACGAGCAGAAGCCGCGCATACAGGCGGCTCGTTTCCGCATGCTCGGGGTTCAGGCGCAGCGCCTCCAGAAACTCTTCTTCTGCGCGCCGCCAGTCCCAATCGAAGAAGTAGTGCACGCCGGCCAGCGCCTGATGCGCCTCGGGCAGGCTGCTATCCAGTTCGAGCGCGCGCAGCGCGGTTTCGCGCGCCCGTGGATAGCCTTGCAACGAAGGATAGAAGCCATGCGCCGCCGTGCCGCCGAACACATTCGACAGCCCGACGTAGCCCAGCGCGTAGGTCGGATCGTGTTCGACAGCCTCTTCGAAATAGCCGCGCGCGCGAATGAAGTCCTCGTCGCTCAGCGCGTGATGCGCGGCGAACCCCGCATCGAAATGCACGCGGCGCGTCCAGTAGTAACGGCCACGCAGATATGCGTCGTGCGCACGCGGATCGACGGGCAGCCGGCGCGCAAGCCGCAATTGAAACTGCTCGCCGAGCGCCAGTGACACTTCCCGCGCGAGCGCCGCGCCCACTTCCATCTGGATGTCGAGCGCGCCCTTCGCGACGGGCTCGTAAGCGTGGCGCCACACCTGCACCTGGTCGTAGCAGCGGATCAGTTGCACGAGAATGCGCAGGCGTCCGCCATCGCGCATGAGCGAGCCTTCCAGCACGTAATCGACGGAAAGCTCGAAGGCGATCTCCGCGATGCTCTTTTTCGCGTTCCGATAGTGCGCCGCCGTCGTGCGCGCGACCACGAGAATGCGGTTCGCGTCCAGCATGCCGAGGTTCGCCGAGGTTTCGTCGGCGAGCGCGTCGCAGAAGCTGTCCAGCGCCGTATCGCCCGTCTGGTTGCCGAACGGCAGCACGAGCAGGCGCGCCGCCGCCGTCGACGGCGCGGGCGCCGTCTCGACTGCCGCCGCCGTCCGGATGCCTTCGAGGCGATAACCCTTGCCTTTGACGGTCAGCAGATAACGCGGCGCGTCCGGGTTCTCGCCGAGCGCGATGCGGATCTTGCGGATCGCGGTATTGATGCTGTTGTCGGTTTGCCGGTATGCATTGCCGCCCCACAGCGCGCGCACGATGTCGGCGCGCGTCACCAGCTGGCCGCTGCGCGACGCCATCAGGATCAGCAGTTCCATCGGCAGGCGTTCGAGCCGGATCTGCTCGCCGCCGCGGCGCAAGGCGTAGCGCCCGATGTCGAGTTCGACGTCCGCGATCCATACGGGCTCTGTGGGTTCCATCTCCGCTCCTGCCATCGCGTGACGAGGCTCGCGCGCCGCTACTCGTGCCGCACCATCGGCGTACGCAGCCTGCCGTGCTTCATGCCAAAGGTCGAGGCGAATGCGACCAGCGCGCCCGCGAACATCGCGAGCGCGGGCGCGAGTGTCCGATGCAGATCGGCGACCAGAAAGCTCACGACGAGCGGCGTCAGTCCCATCGTCACGGCGAGGCCGACGTTCATCGCGGCCGCGACGCCGCTAAAGCGCACGTCGACAGGAAACAGTTCGGCGATCGCGCAGCCATACGTGCCGTTGATCAACGATGCAATCGCTCCCGCGATTACGAACAGCAGCACGAGATCGGGTTGTGTACGTGAGGCGGCGATAAAGAACACGGGCGCGAACAGGGCCGTCATCACGGCACCCGCGCGGAACACGCGACGGCGCGAGAAACGGTCGCCCGCTGCCGCCGTCAACGGAATGCACGCGGCGATGGCGATCACATAGAGCGTCTGCGCCCACGCCACATCCCTTGCGCCATGACCGAGCGCCTGCAGCCAGCTTGGCATGTACGCGATGAACAGTCCGCCCGTGACGCCCGTCATCACGCCCGCGCCGGTTCCCGTGACGATGGCCGCCAGGTGATGACGGAACAGCACGGCAAGCGGCTCGCGATGCCGCCGCGCAATCGCGCGCGCGTATTCCGCCGACTCCTCGAGCGTGCGGCGCAGCGCGAAGATGCCGAGACCGCAGATTCCGCCCAGCAGGAACGCGATCCGCCATCCGAACGCATCGACCTGCGGCCCATCGAGCAACAGATGCACCAGGAGATTCACGCTCGAAGCGAGCAACAAGGACAGATTGACGGCCACGAACACGAAGCCGCACATCAGGCCCGGATGCGCCGAGCCCGTCTCGATCGCGTAGACGAGCGCGCCCGGCAACTCGCCGCCGAGGCACAAACCCTGCACGAGGCGCAACGTGAGCAGCGCAATCGGCGCGGCAATGCCGAGCGCGGCGTATGAAGGAAGCATTCCAATGGCGAGCGTCGCGAGCGCGGCGACGAGCGCGGACGACATGAAGACGACGCGCCGGCCGTACTTGTCGCCGAGCCGGCCGAGAAACAGGCCGCCGAGCGGGCGCGACAGATGGCCGATGGCGAGCACGGCAAACGACAGCGTGGCAGGCGCGAGCCCGATGCCGGGCGGAAAGAACGCGCGCCCGATGTGCTGCGCGAAGAAGCCGTAGATGACGAAATCGAAGACTTCGAGCGCGCCGCCCGTGCTGGCGACGAAGATCGTCCAGCGTTGGCGGGCGGCCCGTGACGCCGACGGCAGCGAAAGCGTATCGTCGAGCATGACTACTCCAGATATCGCCAGGCATATCGGCCACGCCCGTTTCGCGCAGATCGACGGGACGGCATTTCGCGGTCGACACCCGGCCAGAGTGCGTTCCGACAGCGCATGCGGTGTTACGGAACATTCTGGGCGACAAAGCCGCGCTCGCAAAGCTTTCTTATGCGTTTCGCAACAGCGTTTTGCAACGGCAATGCGACGCGACCGGCGTTTTCCGCTCGCGCGTGAGCATCAGCCGCTGTGCCAGAACACGGCTTCCACGGTTATCAGGCAAGGCGCAATCCGGCCATTACCCTGCTTGCGCTTTGCTGGAAACCGTCTAGCCTCCCTTTCAAAACGACGATCTGGCACAGGTTTCGCAAGCTTTTTGGGATAATGATTCGCGAGGGAATCCTGTAATTTCCAGATAGCGTCGGCGTGGACCGTCCGGATGACCGCCATCCGACGCGCCGCCTCAATACATCAACACCGGAAGAGTCATCGACAATGGCCACAGCGACGCCCCGCACCAGCGACACCACCCTGCTCGAGCCGAAGCACGCGGCCCGCTTCACGCTCGGCAACCGGATCATGCTGAGCTTCGGCGCGCTGTTCGTGCTGATGCTGATGATGGCCGCGATCTCCTGGAGCCGGCTGCGCGTCATGGACGACGAAGCGCTCAGCATGGGGCGCGACTCGGTGCCCGGCCTGTACCTCGCCACGACCTTGCGCGCGGCGGCCAACGAAGGCTATGCGACGCTCGAACGCGCGCTGTTCGTCGACGGCAACGAAGCCGCGACGAAGCAGGATCTCGAACGGATGCCGCAGGCACTGCAAAAATTCGATCAGGTATCGGCCGAATACCAGGCGACCCTCTATCGCGACGTCGATCGCGAGCACTTCCGCGCCTTCCGGGCCGCGTGGGATCAATACCTGCCGCAACTGAACGACGCGATGCACGCCGCGCCGACCTCGAAAGCGCAAGCTCAGGCCATCTTCGTCAAGCTCGCGCCCGCATGGGAAAACGTGATCCGCGCGGCGAACGAGCTCGTCAACGAGAACCGCACGCAGGCGGACGAGTCCGCGAAAGCCATCCGCGACTCGGTGACGGGTACGGAAATCACGCTCGCGACGGCGCTCGGCGTCACGTTGCTGGTCGCGCTCTACACCGGCTTTTCGCTGTACCGCGCGATCACGGTGCCGATGGCGAGCCTCGTCGACGTGCACAACGTCATGCGCACGGGCAACCTGACACAGCGTTTGAAGCTTGGCCGCCGCGACGAATTCGGCACGCTCGAGGACGGCTTCAACCGGATGGCCGAGGAACTGAACAGCCTCGTTGCGCAGGCGCAGAAGTCGTCGCTGCAGGTGACGACGTCGGTGGCCGAGATTGCGGCGACGTCGAAAGAACAGCAGGCGACGGCGACGGAAACCGCCGCGACCACGACGGAGATCGGCGCGACCTCGCGCGAAATCTTCGCGACCTCGCGCGACCTGCTGCGCACGATGAATGAAGTGTCGGCCGTCGCGGATCAGTCGGCGACGCTCGCGGGTGCGAGCCAGAACGGCCTCACGCGCATGGAAGACACGATGCGCAGCGTGATGGAAGCGGCCGGTTCGGTGAACGCGAAGCTCGCCATCCTCAACGAAAAGGCCGTCAACATCAATCAGGTGGTCGCGACGATCACCAAGGTCGCCGATCAGACCAACCTGTTGTCGCTGAACGCGGCCATCGAAGCCGAGAAAGCGGGCGAATACGGCCGCGGCTTTGCCGTCGTCGCGACGGAAATCCGCCGTCTCGCGGACCAGACGGCCGTCGCCACCTTCGATATCGAACAGACCGTGAAGGAAATCCAGTCGGCTGTGTCGGCGGGTGTGATGGGCATGGACAAGTTCTCCGAAGAAGTGCGGCGCGGCATGCGCGACGTGCAGCAGGTGAGCGACCAGCTGTCGCAGATCATTCATGAAGTGCAGACGCTCGCGCCGCGCTTCCAGCTGGTCAACGAAGGCATGCAGACGCAGGCGACGAGCGCCGAGCAGATCACGCAGGCGCTGTCGCAGCTGTCGGAGGCCGCGCAGCAGACGGCGGAGTCGCTGCGCCAGTCGTCGCAGGCGATCGACGATCTCACGCTCGTTGCGAACCAGCTGCGCACGGGTGTGTCGCGTTTCAAGATCGAAGCGTGAGCCCGCTCGCGCTGGCGGGCCCAACACGGCTGACACGGTGACGGCGATGCTCTTTCTTCTGTTCGAACTCGACCGCGACCGCTATGCCCTCGATGCCGCCGACGTCGTCGAAGTGCAGACGCTGACCGCCACCAAGGCGATTCCCGGCGCGCCCGCGTGGGTTGCCGGCGTGATCGAGCGTCACGGCGAACCCGTGCCCGTGATCGATCTCGCGCAACTCGCGCTTGGCCGCCCGTCGCAGTACTGGCGCTCGACGCGGCTCGTGTTCGTCCATTACCGCGACGTGCGAGACATACGCGAACCCGGGGATGAGGAAACGCCTCCGCGGCTGCTCGGCCTGATCGTGGAACGCGCGACGCAGACGCGCCGGATCGAGCGCGAGCACTTCGCCGACAGCGGCATCGCGACGCCGCACGCGCGCTGGCTCGGCCCCGTCGCGAGCGACGAACTCGGCATGATCCAATGGATCGACGTACAGCAGATGCTCGACGACGACGTGAAGGCGCTGCTCTTCCCGCAACCCCAATCTCATACGCGATGAACGCCGCGAACGCTTTCGTGCCGCGCTTCGAAGCCTGGCTCCTGCGGGAGACGGGAATCGACGCGTCGTCGCTCGGCATCAACGCGCTGGAGCGCGCGGTACTCGAACGCGTGCGCGTGACGCGCCTCGGCCTGTCGGCGCACGACACGAGCGTCGCTATCGATCCCGCCGAGATCGAAGCGTACTGGCAGCAGCTGAGCGTGTCGCGCGACGAACGGCAGGCGCTGATCGAGGCGCTCGTCGTGCCCGAAACATGGTTCTATCGCGACCGCGAGGCGTATGTCGCACTCGCGCGGCTCGCGAACGAGCGGCTGGTGCGCGATCCGATGCACGTATTGCGCGTGCTGAGCCTGCCGTGCTCGACGGGCGAGGAACCGTACACGATCGCGATGACACTGCTCGACGACGGCATCGGCGAGAACCGTTTCACCGTCGATGCCTTCGATATCAGCGCGCGCGTGATCGAGCATGCGCGCGCGGGCCTCTACGGGCGCAATTCGTTTCGCGGCCATCCGCTCGCGTTTCGCGACCGGCATTTCACGGCCGTCAGCGACAGCTGGCAACTGAGCGAGCGCGTACGCGAGACGGTGCGCTTCTCGCACGCGAATCTGTTCGACTTGCAGGCGGGCGCGCAGGCGCCATACGACTTCATCTTCTGCCGCAACGTGCTGATCTATTTCGACCGGGAGGCGCAGGACCGCGCGATCCGCGTGCTCGACGCGAATCTCGCCAGCGGCGGCACGATCTTCGTCGGTCCCGCCGAGACGGGCCTGATGATGCGGCACGCGATGACATCCGCGCGCATTCCGCTCGCGTTTGCGTTCCGGCGCAGCACGCCCGAAGAAACACATGCGGCGCGCGCGGTCAAACCGCTTGCTCCGAGCGCAGCGAATGTGACGGCGCAAGCCGTGCGTGCGCCCGTGCTCACGTCGGCAACGCGCGTCGCCGCAAAACCGCCGCCGGCGAACCGCGGCCTCGCGGCGCAGCGAACGCAACCTGCTGTTCGAACGATGCCGCCCGCGCCGACGCCGCTACCCGCCACGGAACCCTCGCTCGCAGCCGCGCGCCGTCACGCCGATGCCGGCGAGTTCGACGAAGCCGAGCGCCTCGCGCATCAGCATGCGATCGTGCACGGCCCGAATGTCGACGCGTTCTATCTGCTCGGCCTGATCGCCGATGCGCGCGGGCGCGGCGCCGACGCTGCCGATTTCTATCGCAAGGCGCTTTATCTGGACCCCGCGCATTACGAAGCGCTCACGCATCTGGCCGCTTTGCTCGACATCGGCGGCGATCGGGCGGGTGCGCAGAACCTGATGCAACGCGCGCAACGCTCAGCCGCGCGCTCGACACAATCGACTCAAGCGCCAACGGACGATGCGCAACGTTCACGAGGATTCCATGCTGCACGACGCTCCTGATCATCCGGGCGCGGCCGTGCGCGTCGACGATTGCTGGAACCGCATCGGCACGCGCGGCGACAATACCTGCCCGCGCCTCGCCGACTATTTTCGCTGCCTGAACTGCCCTGTCTTCGCGCAAGGCGCGGCGCAGTTGCTCGACCGGCCGTTGAGCGCCACCGACCTCGTTTCGCGCTCGCAGCCGGGCGCAGCGACAGCCGCAAGCCGTGAAGCGTCCGCGCAGACTCAGTCCGCGCTCGCCTTTCGCATCGCGGGCGAGTGGCTCGCGCTGCCGACCCGTGTGCTGCGCCAGATCGACGATATCCGCCCGATCCATTCGCTGCCGCATCAGCGCTCGCGCGCCGTGCTCGGCGTCGTCAACGTGCGTGGCGCGCTGACCGTTGCCGTCTCGCTGGGAGAACTGCTGAACATGGACCGCGCCGCCGACGCGAAGCAGGCCGCGCGTAACGGCTATGCGCGGATGCTGGTCGCCGCGCACGACGGCGAATCCGCCGCGCCGCCCGTGGCCCTGCCCGTCGACGAGGTCGAAGGTGTGATCCGATATGCGGACGCCGAACTGCTGCCCGTTCCCGCGACGCTCGCGCACGCCACCGCGTCGCACGCAAGCGGCGTGCTCGCGTGGCGCGGCGGGTCCGTCGGCCTGATCGACCCGGCGCGGCTGTTCGAGTCGATTGCCCGGAGCCTGCGATGACCGACGACGATCTGTCGCTGCTCGAACTGTTCCGCGAGGAAGCGGCTGTGCAAACGCGCGTGCTGTCCGACGGTCTGCTCGCGCTCGAACATCGCCCCGCCGACGCCGCCGCGCTCGAAGCATGCATGCGCGCCGCCCATTCGCTCAAGGGCGCGGCGCGCATCATCGGCTTGCAGGATGGCGTCGATATCGCGCATGTGATGGAAGAGTGCTTTGTCGGCGCCCAGCGCGCGGAACTTCAACTGACGCCCGCGCATATCGACGTGCTGTTGCGCGGCGTCGATCTGCTGATACGCGTGGGCGATGCGAAGACGGACGCGCCCGTCACGCGCGCCGATATCGACGGGTTCGTGCGGCGGCTGGCGTCGCCCGCAAGCGCCGCGCGCGAGACGGCAGCCAGCGACGGAACGCACGCCGATCAGGACGTCGACGTGTATGCGCAACTCCAGGCGCAACTGCAGGCCGAGGCGCTCGCGCAACGGCAGGAAGCGCCCGCAACCGACCCCGCTGCACCGCCTGACGCGCCCGCGCAACCCGCTTCGCATGCGTCCGCTCGTCACCCCGACCGCATGCTGCGCGTGCGCGCTGCGAATCTCGACCGCGTGTTGAGCCTGTCGGGCGAAGTGCTCGTCGAATCGCGCTGGCTCAAGCCGTTCGCCACGTCGATGCTGCGCATCAAGCGGACACAGCGCGACACCTCGCGCGCGCTCGATGCGCTCTATGACACGCTGGCCGACCATCTCGACGACGCCGCGCTCTCGGCGCTGGCCGACGTGCGCACCGCGCTCAACGACATGCAGCACACGCTCGGCGCGCGCCTCGACGAACTCGACCACTACGACCGCAGCAGTTCCAACCTGGCGCAACTGCTGTACGACGAAGCGCTGCAATGCCGGATGCGCCCGTTCGGCGACGCGACGCACGCGTATCCGCGCGTCGTGCGCGATCTGGCGCGCTCGCTCGGCAAGCGCGTGAAGTTCGAGATCGTCGGTACGTCGACGCAGGTGGACCGCGACATTCTCGACATGCTCGACGCGCCGCTCGGCCATCTGCTGCGCAACGCGCTCGATCACGGCATCGAGACGCCCGACGCGCGGCTCGCGCGCGGCAAGCCCGCCGAAGCGCACGTGACGCTCGAAGCGCGCCACAGTGCGGGCAAGCTGCTGATCAGCGTCAGCGACGACGGCGCGGGCATCGATCTCGACAACGTGCGCGCGTCGGTGATCCGCCGCAAGCTCGCCGACGAAGACACGGCCGCGCGTCTGTCCGAACCGGAACTGCTCGACTTCCTGCTGCTGCCGGGCTTCTCGATGCGCGAGCAGGTCACCGATGTATCGGGCCGCGGCGTCGGCCTCGACGCCGTGCATGAAATGGTCAAGGCCGTGCGCGGCACCGTGCGCATCTTCAACGACCCGGGCCACGGTTCGCGCTTCGTGATGCAGTTGCCGTTGACGCTCTCCGTGGTGCGCAGCCTGCTCGTCGATGTGGGCGGCGAGGCGTATGCGTTCCCGCTCGCGCATGTGCGCCGCACACTCGAACTCGCGCGCGTCGATATCGACATGCTCGAAGGCCAGCAGCACTTCGCGTTCGACGGCAAGCCCGTCGGGCTCGTCACTGCGCATCAGTTGCTCGGCGCGCAGGCGGGCGTGACGCGCGAGTCGGTGTCCGTGGTAGTGATCGGCGACGAGCGGGTGACGTATGGGATCGCCGTCGACCGCTTTCTCGGCGAGCGGATGCTCGTCGTGCAGCCGCTCGATCCACGCCTCGGCAAGATCCGGGACATCGCGGCGGGCGCGCTGATGGAGAATGGCGACGCTGTATTGATTGTCGATGTCGACGACCTGCTGCGTTCCGTCGACAAGCTCGTGCGCGGCGGTCAGCTCGACCGGATCGGCCGCGCGCACGATGTCGCCGCGCGGCAGCGCAAGCATGTGCTGGTCGTCGAAGATTCGTTGACGGTGCGCGAACTCGAACGCAAGCTGCTGGAGAAACGCGGCTATGCGGTGACGGTCGCCGTGGACGGGATGGACGGCTGGAACGCACTGCGCGGCGGCACGTTCGATCTCGTCGTCACCGATATCGACATGCCGCGCATGGACGGCATCGAGCTCGTCACGCTGATCAAGCGCGACCCGCTGTTCAAGCCCGTGCCCGTGATGATCGTGTCGTACAAGGACCGCGACGAGGACCGCCGGCGCGGCCTCGAAGCCGGCGCGGACTACTACCTCGCGAAGGGCAGCTTCCATGACGAAGCCTTGCTCGATGCCGTGCGCGACCTGATCGGAGAGGCATCAGCATGAATATCGGCATCGCCAACGACCTGCCGCTCGCCGTCGAGGCGCTGCGCCGCGTGATCGCGCTGCGCCCCGAGCATCGCGTGTTGTGGGTCGCCGCCAATGGCGAAGAAGCCGTCGATTTCTGCGCCGCGCAGACGCCGGACGTCGTGCTGATGGACCTCATCATGCCGAAAATCGACGGCGTGGAAGCGACGCGCCGCATCATGGCGCGCACGCCCTGCCCGATCCTGATCGTGACCAGCAGCGTCGGCGCGAACACGTGGCGAGTCTACGAGGCGATGGGCGCGGGCGCACTCGACGCCGTCGATACGCCGACGCTCGGCGGGCGCGGCATCGGTGAGTCCGCGCTGCTGATGCTGCAGAAGATCGACCAGATCGGCCAGTTGATGGACAAGCCCTGGGCGCCGCGGCAAACGGCCATCGCGCCGCTCACGCGCGATGCGCAGCGGCTGGTGGCGATCGGCGCGTCGGCAGGCGGGCCGGCCGCGCTCGCGACCGTGCTGGGCAGCCTGCCCGCGGACTTCGCTGCGCCCATCGTGATCGTGCAGCATGTCGATCAGGTGTTCGCCGACGGCATGGCGCAATGGCTCGACGGGCAAACGCCCGTTGTGGTGCGCACCGCGCGCGAAGGCGAGTTGCCGGCGGCGGGCGTCGCGCTGCTCGCGGCGACCAACGATCACATGCTGCTGACACAGAACGGCGCGCTGCACTACACTCGCGAACCAGCCGACATGCCCTACCGTCCTTCCGTCGACGTGTTCTTTCATAGTGTCGTCGAGCATTGGCCCGGCGAGGCACTCGGCGTACTGTTGACGGGCATGGGCCGCGACGGCGCGATCGGCCTGAAGGCGATGCGCGCGAAGGGCTACGACACGATTGCGCAGGACGAAGCGACGAGCGCCGTCTACGGCATGCCGAAGGCGGCCGCGACGCTTGGCGCGGCGCGCCGGATTCTGCCGCTGGGCAGCATCGCCGGCCAGCTGACGGCGTTCGCGCGAAGATGACTGTGCGCAAGGGCAGCAGGGGTAAAGACAGAAGCAACGGGGCATTCGATGCAAGAGCGGCACGCAATGAAACACCGAGACAACGCATGACCAGCATTTCCGACAGGGGTACGCACATGGACTTCGATCAAATCGGGGCACGGGACCAGGGGGGTTCCACATCGACGTCGGCCGACCGCGCGAATGCCGCGCTCGAAGCTGCGCGCGCCGCGCTGGAAACGGCTGCGCTGTCCGACGTGCCGATCATGGTGTTGCTGGTCGACGACCAGGCGATCGTCGCGGAAGCGGTGCGGCGCGCGCTCGCGAACGAGGAAGGCATCGACCTGCACTACTGCGCGAGCGCCGACGAAGCCATCCACGCGGCCACCCACACGCGCCCCACGGTGATCCTGCAGGACCTCGTGATGCCCGGCATCGACGGCCTCACGCTGGTCAAGGCGTATCGCACCAACACGAAGCTGCGCGACGTGCCGATCATCGTGCTGTCGACCAAGGAAGAGCCGACCATCAAGAGCGCGGCCTTCGCGGCGGGCGCGAACGACTATCTCGTCAAGCTGCCCGACCGGATGGAACTGGTCGCGCGCATCCGCTATCACTCGCGCTCGTACGTGAACCTGCTGCAACGCGACGAGGCGTACCGCGCGCTGCGCGAATCGCAGCAGCAACTGCTGGAAGCGAATCTCGAACTACGCAAGCTGACGCAATCGGACGGGCTGACGGGGCTGTCGAACCGCCGTTATCTGGATGAATATCTGAGCGCCGAATGGCGGCGCGGCATGCGCGCGCAAACGGAAGTGTCGATGTTGATGATCGACGTCGACAACTTCAAGCCGTACAACGACACCTACGGCCACGTCGCGGGCGACGAAGTACTCAAGCAGATCGCGTCGACGGTGGAAGGCTGCCTCGGCCGGCCCGGCGATCTTGCCGCGCGTTTCGGCGGCGAGGAGTTTGCGGTCGTGCTGCCGGGCACGTCGGCGGGCGGCACGCGCCTGCTCGCCGAGAAGATCCGGCTCGAAATCGAAGCGCTGCGCATTCCGCACGCGGGCTCGTCGTCGGGGCAGTACGTGACGATCAGCGTCGGTTGCGCCACGCAGGTGCCCGCGCCCGACGCGCCGATGACGACGCTGATCGAAGCCGCCGACCTCGCGCTGTATCGCGCGAAACGCGATGGGAAAAACCGCGTGGCGGCGACGGAAGGCGGTGTGAACGAAACGCGCTCGACGGCGCAATGACCGCGTACCGTCTGGCGCTCGCTTGACGCGGTCGCGCTAACCCGGCTTGCCGTCCGCGCGCGGCCGCATCAACGGCAGCGCGTAGGCGCCCGCATAGATCGCGAACGCGGCGATCCAGCACGCGCCCGCGCTCCAGATCCACATCTGATAGTGACCCGGCGCAACGAGCGGCCCGACGATCCGCAATGTCGAGCCCAACGTGATGAGCGCATAGCTCGCGATATCGCGCGTGTCGGCGACGAGCGGCCTGCCCGTATGACCGCGCGCCGTGCGCGTGATCATCGCGATGATCGCCCCGCCGATCACGCCCGCCGTGAATGCGTGCGTCGCGACGGAATGCGTCACGAACCCGAGCGCGCTCAAGCCGAGCAGCGCGAAGCCAACGGGCATCCATGCATAGGCGATGTGAAGGATCAGCAGGATGGCCGGTCCGCGCACCTTGTACGACCGCCAGCCAATGAGCCGCGTGCAATGGATCGCGCATGCGGTGAACGCGAGTGTCGAGACGATGGCGGCCGGCAACGCGGCTGCGTCGGCGAACAGGGCGCATAGCGTCAGCGGCGCGGCGCTCCACTCCACCAGTTTCCAGCGGCGCGTGACGAAACCAGGAATTGCATTCGACGTGAACATCGGAATCACGCGTGCGCCGATCACCGAGACCAGCAGCACCACGATGTCCGCTGCAGCGTAGAGACAGCGCAGCGCGAGATCGGGATGCCCCAATTGCGTCAACACATGGAAAGCGGCGTTGAGCGCGGCGAACGTCAGCAGCACGGGCACCAGAAAATAGTTACGCCGGTTGCCCGCTTTCATCAGCACGCGCAGCAGCGTGAACGCAACGGCAGGCAGAAACGCGCTGTCGATCAGCGCAGCGGGCACGGCGGGCCCGCTCCACACCAGCACGCGCGCGGCGAGCCACAGCAATGTGAGCGCGGCGAGCGCGCGGTGGCTGGTCGTCTGCATGCCCGTCCATGCGCGTACCGCGGTCAGCAGGAAGCCCGCGACGATCGATGCCGCGAAGCCGAAGACCATCTCGTGTGCGTGCCAGCCGATGGGGTCCAGTTTCAGCAGATAGCCGCCCATGATGGGTACGCCTGCGAGCATGAGCAGCCACACGGTTAGTGCGAGTGCGGCGAAACCTGCGCCTGCCAGGTAGAACGGGCGGAAGCCCAGATTGAGGAGGGCGAAACGCTGTGTGGGACGGTAGCGTCCGGGGGGTGGGACGAAGGCGACGGTTTTCATCTGGTGACTCATGGGCGGGATTGTCTCAGCTGACGATGCAGGCTTTGTGCCAATGCTGAGGGGCCTTTGCAGGCCGTGTGCTTTTTCCGGGATGAGTCATTTTCACTGGGGTCGTTTTGACCTGTTGGCGGGTCGGTTCAACTCGGGCGTGATGCGGTTTTGTGTTTTTTTGTTTTCACTGGCATCCGCGTGATGTTATTGGTTCGCAAGCGTTGCCCCTGTGCGGGGCGGCACCTACTTTTCTTTGCCGCCGCAAAGAAAAGTAGGCAAAAGAAAGCGGCTCACACCGCCAGCTCGTGTGTCTGCCTGAGGGACCCCAACCGGTCTTATGCTTCACACGGCAACGTCTCTGCTGGCGCTCGTTGCCAACGCTTCGAACCGATGCCTCACCCGCTTCAGACACCCGCACAAGAGCCAGCGGCAGCGAATGGTATGTGCCGCCCAGGTGGCAAACTGTGTGTAGGTTGTCGCGTTGTATAGCGTGGCGCTCTTACAGGGTGGAACGCGTGCGCTATCTGTCCGAAGTGAGGCGTGTGAGGTACTACGGCCTGCACACAGTTTGCCACCTGGGCGGCCGTGGACTATCTGGCATGGCACGCTGTGATGCGGGTGCGTGAAGTGGGTGAGGCGTACTGAGAGGACGTTGGCAACGGGCGCGGACTGGCGCGTTACCGTTTGAAGCGTAAGACCCTATGGGGGCCCTCAGGCAAATACTAGAACTCGCGGTGTTAGCCGCTTTCTTTTGCCTACTTTTCTTTGCGGCGGCAAAGAAAAGTAGGTGCCGCCCCGCACAGGGGCAACGCGTGAAGCTAGATAACAAATCGCGGATGCCAGCGCAAACCAAACCGGCAACTCCAGACCGGCAACTCCAGACCTCAACCAGGTCGCTCACGCCGACTCGCGCCCCACCAAGCTAAACCCAACATCAACAAACGCACGTTCCTGCACACCATCCAGCCGATCGAGCAACGCGCGCGCCGCGCTCACGCCGATCCGCGTACCGTCGACACGCACCGTCGTCAGTTGCGGCGTCGTTTCCGTCGCGAACTCGAGGTCGCCAAACCCGCAGATCGCAAGACGCCCAGGCACATCAAGCCCCATACCCTTCGCCGCGCCGAGCGCACCAATAGCCAGCAGATCCGAGCCGCAAAACACGGCATCGACATCAGGCGCGTCCTGCATAAGCTGAGGCAACGCTGCCTTCCCTGTGGCAACAGAACTAGGCGGCGCGACGATCACTTCCGCGACATCGATCATGCCTGCCTGAAAAAGCCGCTCCCGAAACCCCGCCCGGCGCGCAAGCGCCCGCACATCACTCGCTGAGATCAATGCGGGCCGCTTCACACCACGCGACAAAAACCGCTCCGCCACCGCAACACCAATCTGGTAATGCGAGAAGCCGACCAGCATATCGATCGGCGTTTCCGTCATGTCCCACGTCTCGACCACGGGAATGCCGACATTGCGCAACCGCTCGCGCAGCGAATCCGTATGCGCCACGCCCGTCAGCAGCACGCCTTCGGGACGGCGGCTCAACACCGTATCGAGCAGGCTCTCTTCGTTCGTATCGCTGTAGCCGCTCAGTGCGAGCAGCACTTCATAGCCCGCGCGCGACATGGTTTCGCTGAACACCTGGATGGTCTCGGAGAACAACGAGTGCGCGACAGTCGGCACGATGGCCGCAATCAGCCGCGAACGCGCCGACGACAACCCGCCCGCAAGACGGTTCGGCACATAGCCGAGTTTCTGCACGACCTGGCGCACGCGTTCGAGTGTTTCGGGCGCAACGGACTCCGGGTTGTTGAACACGCGCGATACCGTGATCGGCGACACGCCCGCCTGCGCGGCAACATCCGTGATGCGCAAGCCCTTCGGGCCGCCGCGCGTGCGACGCGCGGGCGCGGCCTTGAGATCGATCGATGCGTCGGTTGGCTTGGCGGTCGGCATGAGTGAATGAACGGATGACGTTGCGCGGCTATTGTAGCCAATGCGTTATTCGGTGACGGGCGCGCCGCCGACACTCTGCGCGGGCCGCCCGCTGCGCCGCAGAACGAACATCGTCACGAACGCGAAGATCAGCATGCACGCGGCGGGAATCAGCATCGGCGCCTGCGTGCTGCCCGTGGTCTGCTTGACGAACGGCACGAGGTTCTGCGCGATAAAACCCCCGATATTGCCCAGCGAGTTGATCGCCGCGATGCCCGCCGCAGCACGCGCGCCGAACAGGAACTTCGGCGGCAGCGTCCAGAAGCACGGAATCAGCAGATACATGCACGGCGCGCCGAAGCACAACGCGACGAAGCGCAGCGTGTTAGTCGGCAAAAACACCGACGACAGGAAGAACACCATGCCGAGCAGCGCCGACGCGAGCATCGCGATGATCGCGCGATTGCCCGCGCGCAGTTTCGACGGCAGCCACGCGAGTACGATCGTCGCCATCAGCCACGGAATGATGTTGAGAAAACCGTTGGTCGTGTTGCTGACGCCGAAGCCCTTCACCAGCGTCGGCAGCCAGTAGCTCACGCCGTAGACGGAGATCGACAGCATCATGTAGTAGAGCGCCATGCCGATCACGCGCGGCTCGGTGAGCACGCTCAGGAGCGTGCCGTGACCCGCGGCGCTCTTGCGCGCCTGCGCACTTTCGCTGTCCAGTGTGCGCGCGAGCCAGTTCTTCTCTTCGTCGTTGAGGAACTTCGCTTCGCGCGGCGACGCGGGCAGGCAGAACAGCACGACGAGCGTCAACAGCACGGAAGGAATGCCCGTCACGATGAACACGAGTTGCCAGCCTTGCAGTCCGAGTAATCCTCCCTTGTCGAGCAGCCAGCCGCAGATCGGCGCACCGACCATGTTGCCGAGACTGCTGCCCACCGTGAAGTAACCGAGCATCCGCACGCGATGCCGTTGCGGAAACCACAGTGTCAAATAGTAGATCACGCCGGGATAAAGCCCCGCTTCCGATGCGCCCAGCAAAAACCGCAGCACATAGAACATCGTCGCGTTCTGCGTGAACGCGAGCAGGATCGTCACGACGCCCCACGTGAACATGATGCGCGCCATCCACTTCGGCGCGCCGTACTTGTGCAGCAGCACGTTGCTCGGCACCTCGAAGATCAGGTAGCCGATGAAGAACAGCGACGCGCCCAGCCCATACGCCACTTCCGACAACCCGAGACTGCCGAGCATCTGCAGCTTCGCGAAACTGATGTTCGAACGGTCGATATACGCGACCAGATACAGCAGGCCGAGCAACGGCATGAGCCGCAAGCCGAGGCGATTGATGAGGCGCGATTCGTCGATCGCGGAAGTGACGGTGTTCACGGTGTCTCCCGGGCCCGGCTGCGTGCGCGCGGGCCTCGTTGTGCAGGTTGTCGTGGTGACGTCGGGCGCGTTACTTGTTCTGCGCTTCGCGCCACGCCTTGTAGGCGGCCAGCGTTTCCTCGTTCGGCGGATAGGTGCCGCGCAGCGGGCGTCCTTCGGCGATGCGCTGCTGGATGAACACTTCCAGCTGCTCCTGTTCGGTCGCATCGCGCGCGACTTCTTCGGCCATTTCGCGCGGCACGATCACCACGCCGTCCACATCCGCGACGACGATATCGCCCGGATACACGGGTACACCGCCGCAGGCGATCGGCACGTTCATGTCGACGGCGTGATGCTTCGCGAGATTGAGCGGCGCGCTCGCGCCCGCGCACCAGATCGGCAGTCCGAGTTCGGAGATCGTGCCGCTGTCGCGCACCGCCCCGTCCGACACCATGCCCGCGACACCACGTTTGGCGAGGCGCAACGTGAGGATCGAACCCGTCGAAGCCACCGTGCGGTCGCCGCGGCAGTCCTGCACCAGAACGCTGCCGGGCGGCGCTGTTTCCACCGCTTTGCGCTGCGGATGGTCGGGGTCCTGGAACACGCCGACGTGATCGATGTCTTCGCGCGCGGGGATATTGCGCAGCGTGAACGCGGGGCCGACCAGGTTCGGTGCGCCCGGCGCGGGCTTCACGAGCGGCGCGACGCCTTGCAGGAACACGTTGCGCAGGCCGCGCTTGAAGAGTTGCGTGGTGAGCGTCGCGGTGCTGACGTGACGGAGTAGTTCGAGCGCGTCGGCGCTCACGGTCGTTTCGGATGCAGTCATTTTCGTGTCGGCTGTGACGGTGTTCGTGTTAATGGATTTCCGGCTCGTTGTTGTTCGCTTCCTGTGCTTCGAGCGAAGGCGTCGTCAGTTTCTCTTCGAGGAAGTCGAAGTCGCAACCCTTGTTTGCCTGGGTCACGTGCAATTGATGCATCACGCCGAAGCCGCGTTCGAACGGACGCTTCGGCGGCTTCCATCCTTCCTTGCGCGCCGCGAGTTCCTGATCGCTGACGTCGAGGTGCAAGCGGCGCGCCGCCACGTCGAGTTCGATGATGTCACCGTCCTTCACGAGCGCAAGCGGCCCGCCGACGAACGACTCGGGCGCCACGTGCAGCACGCACGCGCCGTAGCTGGTGCCGCTCATGCGCGCATCGGAGATGCGCAACATGTCGCGCACGCCCTGCTTCAGCAACTTCTGCGGAATCGGCAGTTGGCCCCATTCCGGCATGCCCGGCGCGCCGACGGGTCCGGCGTGTTGCAGCACGATCACCGAATCCGCCGTCACGTCGAGGTCGTCGCTGTCGATGCGCGCGGCCATGTCGCTGTAGTCCTTGAACACGACGGCCGGCCCGCGGTGCTTCTGCAGATGCGATTCCATCGCGGCGGGCTTGATCACCGCGCCATCGGGCGCGAGATTGCCCGTCAGTACCGCGAGGCCGTCGCGTTCGACCACGGGATTGTCGCGCTTGCGGATCACGTCGTCGTTGAAGATCTCCGCGCCCGCGATGTTCTCGCCGAGCGTCTGGCCGTTCACCGTCATCTGCGTGCCGTCGATCAGCTCGCCGAGTTCGGCCAGCAGCGCGCGCAGGCCGCCCGCGTAATAAAAGTCTTCCATCAGATACTGGCCGGCCGGGCGGATATTGCCGAGCACGGGCGTCACGCGCGCCAGTTCGTCGAAGCGCGCCGTCGTCAGATCGATGCCCGCGCGGCGCGCAACGGCCACGAGGTGCACGATCGCATTGGTCGAGCCGGACATCGCGAGCACGGTGGTGACGGCGTTATCGAAGGATTTCGCGGTGAGCAGATCCGACGGCTTCTGGTCGGTCCACACCATCTCGACGATGCGTTGCCCCGTCAGCGATGCAAACTGCGCGTGACGCGAATCGGCGGCGGGAATCGACGAGAAGCCCGGCAAGGTGAGGCCGAGCGCTTCCGTCGCGCTCGTCATCGTGGAGGCCGTGCCCATCGTCATGCAGTGGCCCGGCGAGCGCGCGATGCCGCTTTCGATGCCCTTCCACTCGTCTTCCGTGATCTTGCCCGCGCGCAGTTCCGCCCAGTATTTCCACGTATCCGAGCCGCTGCCCAGCGTGCGGCCGTTCCAGTTGCCGCGCAGCATCGGGCCCGCGGGCAGATAGATGGCCGGCAGGTCCATGCTGATCGCGCCCATCAGCAAACCGGGCGTGGTCTTGTCGCAGCCGCCCATCAGCACGCAGCCGTCGAACGGATACGACTTCAGCAGCTCTTCCGTCTCCATCGCGAGGAAGTTTCGGTAGAGCATCGTGGTCGGCTTCTGGAACGGCTCGGCGAGCGTCATCACGGGCATTTCGACGGGAAAGCCGCCCGCCTGCCATATGCCGCGCTTCACTTCCTCGACGCGCTGCTTGAAGTGCGTATGGCACGAATTGATCTCGCTCCACGTATTGACGACGGCAATCACCGGCTTGCCCATGTAGTCCGACGAGTGATAGCCCATCTGCGCGGTGCGCGAGCGATGCCCGAACGAACGGAGGTCGTTGACGCCATACCAGCGGTGGCTGCGTAACTCTTCGGGCTTCTTGCGATTCGAGGACAAATCAGTCTCCTTGGTAACGCTATCATTTCTGGCCGCAAAAGCGCGCGGCGGGACATGACGGATTGTCTTTCCCGACGGCGAAATGGCGATGAGATGTGCGGATGGTAGCGTTATCATCGCGCTTCGTCCGCCAGGGATAGTACGGAGAGGCGACGGAGAATCAGACTGAAAAGGAGCCGCGCAGGGAACGCCCTGCCCGCGTCAGACGTCTTTCGAGTCGAACACGAGCAGTTCGACGCCCGCCTGCGCGAAGTTCTGCAGATCGGCGGTCGTGGCGGCGGCTTCCGGCGTGCCCATCGCCTGCTGCAGCGACTCGAAGCTATCGAAGCTGAGGATGGCCGCCAGCGCATAAGGCGATTCGCCCTTCGCGCTCGCCACCGGGCCGACGCTCACTTCGTAGCGGCGCAGGCCGGGGATCGACTTCGCAAGCGGCACGTGTTTGTCGAAGTAATGGGCGTCGAATGCGTTGCGGTCGGCGGGGGTCTTGTAGAGCGCGATGAGCTTTGCCATGTGAGGCCTCCTGAAACGGACGTTCAGTGCAGTGTTGCTTGATGCCACATGCTGCCAGTTCAACGGTCCGTGGATTTTACGCTCGACATTTGCAATCTCCGTGTCGAAGGGACGCGTTTCAAACGCGGCGCGCTGGTCGCCGCGTCCTCGTTGCGCTCATCACGCCGACGGACGTCGGCGCAACGCCCACCAGCCTGCCAGCACGGTAAAGCTCACGACGAGCAGTACCATCACCCAGAAGCCGTGCTTGTTCTCCGCGAGGGGTACGCCGCCCACGTTCATCCCGAACAGACCCGCGATGATATTGATCGGCAGCGCGAGCACCGTCACGATGGTCAGCGTGAACAGCGTGCGGTTGGTCTGCTCGTTCAGGCGCGCGGCGATCTCTTCCTGCAGCAGCTTGATGCGCTCCGCGAGGCCCGACAGATCGCCGAGCACCAGCGAGAACTCTTCCGTCGAATCGCGCAGGCTTTGCACGTCGGCAGGCGACAACCACGCGGGCGGGCGCACCAGCAGACGAAAGATCGAGCCGGGCTCTGGCGCGAGCAGCCTTTGCAGACGCACGAGCACGCGGCGCATCGCGCCGAGGTCGCGCCGGCTTTGCCAGGCGCGCTGCGACAAAAAATGATCTTCGATTCGATCCACTTCGATGCTGGTCCGCCGCACGATTTCCACCAGCAGATCGGCCTGGTCGCGCAGCAGATGAATCAGCAGTTCGGCCGCCGTATCGAAGCTCTCGCCGTTGCGCACCGACGCGCGTAGCCGGTCGACGGAGCGCAGCTGCTTCAGGCGCGCCGTCACCATGATCCGCTTGTGCGTGTAGACCCACAGCGTCGCGATTTCAGAAGGCGTCTGCTCGAAGTCGTACATGACGTCGTTGACCACGGCGAGCAGCGCGCCGTGCTGATGTTCGATACGCGTCGAATGCGAGCCTTCGCGCAAGGCTTCGAAGAAGGTGTCGGGCAGATCGAGATGCGTGCGTATCCAGCGCTCGCTCGATACATGCGCGAGATTGAAATGCAGCCAGAGGAATTCGCCCGGATGCGCGCCCGACCCTTTCGCCTCGTGTTGACATTCGGCGAGCCATTCAGCCGCTGTGTCGGTATCGACGGCGAGGCCGGGCTTGTCGGGTGAAAAGCGGAATCCGCAAACGAGGCCGGAGCGGTCGGCCCCATAGGTGGCGGGCGCCAGGTTCAAAGTCATGTGCGTTTCGAGGTGGGTTCCGCGAAAGCGCCATTCTGACATGAGCAAACGGCAGAAACGTTACGTGACAGCCGTTTGACGCTTATTTGTCGATGCTTTGACAGCTTTCTGACAGGTTCCCGCAACGCCATGCCTGCAAGCGTTGCGTTGAACCTGTCCTTGAAGCGATGCCTCAGGCGCTGAAGCCGCCGTCGATCATCAGGTTCGCGCCCGTTACGAAGGCCGCTTCCGGGCTCGCGACATACGCGACCATGCCGGCAATTTCGTCGGCCTTCCCGTGACGCGGGATCGCCATCAGGCCATGCAGCGACGCCGCGAACTCGCCTTCCTCCGGGTTCATGTCGGTATTGACGGGACCGGGTTGCACGTTGTTGACGGTGATGCCCTTCGGACCGAGATCGCGCGAGAGACCTTGCACGAAACCTTGCAGCGCCGACTTGCTCATCGCGTAGACCGCGCCGCCCGCGAACGGCATGCGATCGGCGTTCGTGCTGCCGATGTTGATGATCCGGCCGCCCTGGCCCATATGCGACAGCACGGCCTTCGATGCCACGAACACGGCGCGCACGTTGACCTGCACGGTGGCGTCGAAGTCTTCGAGCGAGAAGGCGTCGAGCGTTCCAAGCCGCAGCACGCCGGCGTTGTTCACGAGAATGTCGATCTTGCCGAGTTGACGCGCCGTCTCGTTGATCGCGTTGGTCAGCGCCGCCGCGTCGGCGACGTCTGCCTTGACGGCGACGGCGCGGCCGCCCGCCTTCTCGACGCTCGCGACCAGTTCGTTCGCGCCCGCAGCCGAGCTGTGATACGTGAAAGCGACCGTCGCGCCTTCGCTTGCCAGCCGGCGCACAACCGCTGCTCCGATGCCGCGCGCGCCGCCCGTGACGAAAGCTACCTTGCCTTGCAGATTCGAGTTCATGTTGTGCTCCAGTGGGTTTGTTGATGCAGTGACGTCAGTATGGCGAGCGGATTACATTGCCGGTAGCGTCGAATCAAGAGTAACAGTTTCAACCATTGGTATAAGATCGAGCGAACCGCCAACGGCACGACGGACACCTCCATGGAAGCGCTGAATCTCATCGAATCGTTCATCCAGTCTGCCGAAACGGGCAGCTTCTCGGCGGCGGCGCGGCGCCTCGGCCTCACGCCCGCCGCCGTCAGCAAGAACGTCGCGCGGCTCGAATCGCATCTGGGCGTGCGGCTGTTTCATCGCAGTACCCGAAAGCTCACCATGACGCCCGGCGGCGAACAGCTCTGGGCCGATGCGGGCGTCCCGTTCGCCAGCTTGCAGGACGCGTTTGCGCGTGCCGCGCAGCATGGCGGCAAGCCTTCGGGCGTGCTGAAGGTCAGCATGGCCGTCGCGTTCGGGCGCGAGTATCTGCTGCCCTTGCTGGGCGAGTTTCTCGAACGCTATCCCGACATCGTGCCCGACTGGCATTTCGATAACCGCGCCGTCGACCTGATCGCGGGCGGCTTCGATGCGGCGATCGGCGGCGGGATCGAGCTGACGCAAGGCGTCGTCGCACGCGATCTGGCGCGACCCTACGTGATCGTCGCGGCGTCGCCGGCTTACATGGCGGGCCGGCCGCTGCCCGCGCACCCGTCCGATCTCGCGGAACTCGACGGCATCGCGCGCCGCTCCAGCAGCACGGGCCGCCTGCGTGCGTGGACGATGCGCAATCAGGTCGGCGAAGAAGCGCTCGCCGAGTGCAAGACGCGGATGATCTTCGACGATCCCGAAGCGATGGCGCACGCGGCGCGGGCCGGTCTCGGCGTCGCGTTCCTGCCGACGCCGCACGCCGCGCGGTGGCTCGAAAACGGCGAGCTGATGCGGATCTTGCCCGGCTGGTATGCGGAAGTCAGCCCGATCACGATTTACTACCCGAACCGCAAGCTGCTGCCCGCCAAAACGCGCGTGTTCATCGACTTCGTCGTCGAAGCATTCCGCGAGCGGCGGCTCGCCGCGCGCTTCGACGCGCGCTGAAACCCACGCTGAAATCCGCACTCCGCACAATCCATGACAGGGTTTCCCTGTACGCAAGCCCACGCCGCAACTGTCGATATATCAGGTGGAGACATGCGTGCCGCATTCCACCGCGGCCCGTCCACATAACGATATATCGCCCACGTTGCGAGGCGTCCGAATGCTGAAGCTGAGTTTTACCCAGAAACTGTGGTTGCCGCTCGTCATCAGTCTGATCGCGTTGCTGCTGGTGTCGGTATCGGCGGCGTATCTGTCGCGTGAGACGCGCATCGAGGAACGCAAGAACGATCTCGTGAACGTCGCCCATGTCGGGCTGTCGCTGGTCGAGGAATACGCGAAGCTCGCGCAAAGCGGCAAGCTGAGCGAAGGGGACGCGCGCAAGGAAGCGCTCGCCCGGTTGCGCGATATCCGCTACGGCGAGGACGGGTACTTTCTCGTAATCGATTCGACGCCGCGCATGATCATGCATCCGATCAAGCCGGCGACGAACGGCAAGGATCTCGCCGGCACCGCCGACGCGGACGGCCGCCATCACTATGTTGCTTTCGCAAAGGTCGCGCAGTCGCCCGATGGCGGCTTCGTCGATTACGTGTTTCCGCATTCGCGCCCGGCGTCTGCATCGGGCTCCGCATCGGCACCCGCCGAAGCCGTCGGCAAGATCGGCTACGTGGTGCGCTACGCGCCGTGGGACTGGATCATCGCGACGGGCGCGTATGTCGACGATATCGACGCTGCGTTCATGCGCTCGCTGTATCTGATCGGCGGCGTGTTCATCGGTATTGCGTTGCTGCTGGCCACGTTGGTCGCGCTGACCAATCGCAGCATCCAGCGCACGATCGGCGGCGACCCCGGCTACGCGGCGGACGTCGCGAACGCGATCGCCGTCGGCGATCTCACGGTGTCGATCGACACGCGCACCGACGACAATCGCAGCCTGCTGCGTGAAATGCGCCGCATGCGCGACACGCTGACGGACACGATCCGCGCCATCAAGCACGCCGCCGATCACGTTGCGACAGGCGCGGGGGAAATCGCGAGCGGCAACGCGGACCTGTCGTCGCGCACCGAGAATCAGGCCGCTTCGTTGCAGGAGACGGCGGCGAGCATGGAGCAGATGACGTCGATGGTGCGGCAGACGGCCGAGAACGCGCGCACTGCCAGCGAACTCGCCGAAAGCGCCGCGCAGATCGCGAACCAGGGCAGCGTGATGGTCGGCGAGGCGGTCACGACCATGCGCGATATTTCGACGGAATCGCAGAAGATGGTCGAGGTGATTGCGGTGATCGAAAGCATCGCCTTCCAGACCAATATCCTCGCGCTGAATGCCGCCGTCGAAGCGGCGCGCGCGGGCGAACAGGGACGCGGTTTCGCCGTCGTCGCGGGCGAAGTGCGCACGCTCGCGCATCGCAGCGCGGGCGCCGCGAAGGAAGTGCGGCAACTGATCAGCCGCGCCGTCGACAAGGTCGGCAACGGCGCGGGACTCGTCGAACGCACGGGCACGACGATCCAGCAGGCGCGCGATGCGATTGCGAGCGTCACGGGCGTGATGCAGGAAATTGCCGCAGCCGCCGCTGAACAGAGCGCGGGTATCGATCAGGTGAATCTCGCCGTCACGCAGATGGACAGTCTCACGCAGGAAAACGCGGCGCTCGTCGAACAGGCTGCCGCCGCCGCGCATTCGTTGACCGAGCAGGCTGGGCGGCTGAAGACCTCTGTCGACGCCTTCCAGGTTTCCGACGCCGTGGCCTGATGTTTTAACGCGTGGATCTGGTTGGACCACTTTGGAGCCGCTGACTGCGGCTCAGCTAGCTCTGCCGGTCGCGGATACTGCGCACGAAGTCGATATGCGTGTGCATCGCCGTGCGCGCTTCTTCCGGGCGCCGCGAACAGATTGCATCGCTCACCGCGCGATGCTGGATCAGCAGTTGTCCCGACTCCGCTGGTCCCTGCAAACGCACGTCCGTGCCGCTGATCGTGATGTGTTCGCGCAGCATGCCGAGCACGCTCGTATGCAGATGCAGGAACATCGTGTTGTGCGACGCGAGCGCGATGGCGTCGTGCAACTGTGCGTCGGCGGTGGCTTCGCTATCGTGGTCGTCGCAGGCATGCGAGCGTTCCAGTTCGCGCATCAATGAACGGATGCGCTTGATGTCCGCCTGCGTCGCGCGCATCGCCGCGAAGTAGGCCGTTGCGCCTTCCAGCACGCGGCGAAATTCGAGAATGTCGTCGCGTAACACCGGGTGATCAGCGACCAATTGTCCCCACGGCGACGCAATGCCCGCGCGCAACTGGTCCGTCGCGAACACGCCCGCGCCGCGCCTGCTTTGCAACAGCCCGCGCGCCGCAAGCCGCTGAATGGCCTCGCGCACCGTGTTGCGCGACACGTCGTATTGCTCCGCTAATGCGCGCTCGGCGGGCAGCCGCGAACCCGGCGGCCACGTGCCGTCCAGCAGCGACGTTTCCATCTGGCGCATCACGCCCTCTACCCTGCCCCGCTCTCTCGTACCCGTCGCCATACGCGTCCTCTGCTGTGTCGATCGTGCTTCAGTGGTCCAACCAATTTGTATTGTCGCGCACATTTGGGAATCATGCGTCAACGATTCGAGCGATCAGCACGAGCCGCCTCGACGCGGGCGGCGCATCAAGCGGACGAACAAGCAGACGCATTCTGGAGCGAGATATGAAGGAAAGGCATTATCCGGCGGCCTCACGCGATGTCTATCTGTTCGCGACTTGCCTCGTCGATCTGTTCGTCCCCGAAGCCGGGCTCGACGCGGTGAGGCTGCTCGAACGCGAAGGACTGGTCGTGCACTTTCCTCAGGAGCAAAGCTGCTGCGGCCAGCCCGCGTACAGCAGCGGCAATCCCGAACAGGCGCGTGACGTCGCGCGTGCCCAACTCGATCTCTTCTCGCAGCCCTGGCCTGTCATCGTGCCGTCGGGTTCGTGCGCGGGCATGATGCGCCACCACTGGCCGAAGCTGTTCGCCGACGATCCCGCGATGGCGCAAAAAGCGCAAGCGCTCAGCGAACGCGTGTACGAACTGAGCGAATACCTGCTGCGCGTGCTGCACATCGAATTTCCCACCACCACCGACGCGCCGTCCGAACGCGTCGTGCTTCATACGTCATGCGGTGCGCGGCGCGAAATGGGCACGCGCGTGCATGGCGTCGAACTCGTCGACGCGCTGCCGGGCGTCACGCGCATCGAACACGAGCGCGAATCGGAATGCTGCGGTTTTGGCGGCACGTTTTCGCTGAAGCATCCCGACATTTCCGGCGCGATGGTGCGCGACAAGGTCGCATCCGCTTGCGCGACAGGCTGCGAGCGGATCGTTTCCGCCGACTGCGGTTGTCTGTTGAACATCGGCCATGCGGCCCGTCATCAAGGCGCGCCTGTCGAAGTCGAACATATCGCGAGTTTTCTGTGGCGGCGCACGCAACCCGCCGACGCGAAAAACAAGGGGAGCAAAGCATGAACGCGCGCGAACGCATGCTCGGACGGTTGCGCGCCGCTGCGCCCGCTCAGGTTTCAGGCGACGAGTTGAAACACCTCGACGAACAGATCGATCTGCATTACGACAGCCGCCGCGTTGCGCTGCCGACGCAAGCTCTGGTCGAATCGATGCACGCGGCGCTCGCCGCCTCGCATGCCGAAGTATTTCGCGCGACGGAGCACACGTGGCCCGCGTTGATCGCGCAACGCCTGCTCGCGACGAACGTGAAGCGCCTGCTGCTCGATACATCGTGCGTGGAAGGCGCGGCGTTGGCGGAGGTGTTGCCCTCTTCCGTGGCCACCCGCAACTACGATCAGCCGATCGAAAACTGGAAAGCCGAACTGTTCGACACCATCGACGCCGGCTTCACGGTCGCGCGCTCAGGGATCGCCTCGACGGGCACGCTGATCGTCGCGCCCGATGCCAGTTCGCCGCGCACGATGTCGCTCGTGCCGCCGCTGCATATCGCGCTCGTCTACGCGCATTCGCTGCATGCGGACCTGCACACCGCGATGCGCGCCGAGCATTGGCAGGCGGGTATGCCGACCAATCTCGTGATGATCTCCGGCCCGTCGAAGACTTCCGATATCCAGCAGACGCTCGCCTACGGCGCGCATGGCCCGCGCGAACTGTGGGTCGTGATCGTCGAACCTCAGACCGATGCAGCCGCCGCCACGGAGGGAGACGCAGCATGAACGCCACTCCGATGCACTTCGTGCCGTCGCAGGACTTCAAGGCGCGCGCCCGCGCCGCGCTCGACGATCCCAAACTGCGCAGCAGCTTCCGCGGCGCAATGGATTTTCTGCAAACGAAGCGCCGCACGCAGTTTCCCGACGACGACGAACTGCAGCATCTGCGCGATCTCGGCGAAGCGATACGCCGTCATGCGCTGACGCGCCTGCCCGATCTGCTCGTGCAGCTCGAAGCCAACCTCACGGCGCGCGGCGTCCACGTGCATTGGGCCGAAACAGCCGCCGAGGCGAACGAGATCATCCACGGCATCGTGCAATCGCACGACGCGAAGCGCGTGATCAAGGGCAAGTCGATGGCGAGCGAGGAAATCGAGCTCAACCATTACCTCGAAGCGCGCGGCATCGACTGTATCGAATCGGATTTGGGCGAATACATCGTGCAACTGGCGCACGAAAAGCCGTCGCATATCGTGATGCCCGCGATCCACAAGACAAAGGCCGATATCGCCGAGCTGTTCGAGCAGCACATTCCCGACACGCGCTATACGGAAGACGTCGACGAATTGATCCAGACGGGACGCCGCGCGTTGCGCCGCGCATTCGTCGATGCCGACATCGGTTTGTCGGGCGTCAACTTCGCGGCCGCCGACACGGGCACGCTCTGGCTCGTCGAAAACGAAGGCAACGGACGCCTGTCGACCACCGTGCCCGACGTGCATATCGCGATCATGGGCATGGAGAAAGTGGTCGAGAAGCTGTCGCATATCGTGCCGCTGTCCAGCCTCTTGACGCGCTCCGCCACGGGCCAGGCGATCACGACGTACTTCAACCTGATCACCGGCCCGCGCCGCGAAGGCGAGCGCGACGGTCCGCGTGAAATGCATGTGGTGCTGCTCGACAATGGCCGCACGCAGGCCTATGCGGACGAGCAACTGCGCGCGACGCTGCAATGCATCCGCTGCGGCGCGTGCATGAACCATTGCCCCGTGTACACGCGCATCGGCGGACACGCGTACGGCACGACGTATCCGGGCCCGATCGGCAAGATCATTTCGCCGCATCTGCTCGGCCTCGAAGAAACCGCCGACCTGCCGACGGCATCGAGCCTGTGCGGCGCATGCGGCGAAGTGTGCCCGGTGCGCATTCCGATTCCCGACCTGCTGGTGCGCCTGCGCACGGAAGCGAATCGCGATCCGGACGAAGTGGTCGCGCATCCGCTGCGTGGACAAGGCGCGAAGTTCAGCCGCGAGGAACAGTTCGTGTGGCGCTTCTGGAGCGGCGCGTTTGCGCATCCGCGCGCGTACAAGGTGCTGCGCTGGGCGGCGACGAGACTGCGCGCATTCTCGCCGAAGAACCAGATGGGCTGGACTCGCCACCGCGAGCCGCTGAAGCCCGCTGCGCGCAGTCTGCATGACCTGATGCGCGAGCGCGGCCAGCCCGAGTAACGCGCTTTCAATCCCGTAGATCGATATGCGTGCATCGCCTGAGCGGCGATGCACCGGGCGCGGCTGCGCGCCGCCGACAAGAATTCATCAATCGCATATTCGGAGGAGACCGACATGCACACGTGGTATCAGACCTACCTGCCCCTCGGCAGCCTCTGGCTATCCGCGCTCGCGGCCAGCATTCCCATTGTCTTTTTCTTCGTCGCGCTGGCGGGACTGCGACTGAAGGGTCACGTCGCGGCGGCAGGCACGCTGACGCTGTCGCTGGCCGTCGCGATCTTCGCGTACGGCATGCCGGTGCAGCAGGCGTTCGCGGCGGCGGGCTTCGGCTTCGCGTACGGCATATGGCCGATCGCGTGGATCATCGTCACGGCCGTGTTCCTCTACAAGCTGGTCGTGAAGACGGGACAGTTCGACATCATCCGCGCATCCGTGCTTGCACTGACTGACGACCAGCGTCTGCAACTGCTGCTGATCGGCTTTTCGTTCGGCGCGTTTCTCGAAGGCGCTGCGGGCTTCGGCGCGCCCGTCGCGATCACAGCGGCGCTGCTCGTCGGGCTGGGCTTCGACCCGATCAAGGCGGCGGGTCTGTGCCTGATCGCGAACACCGCGCCCGTCGCGTTCGGCGCGATGGGTATTCCGATCATCGTCGCGGGCCAGGTGACGGGCATCGATCCGTTTCTGATCGGCGCGACGGCGGGCCGTCAGTTGCCGCTGCTTTCGCTCGCCGTGCCGTTCTGGCTCGTGTTCATGATGGACGGCAAGCGCGGTCTCAAGGAAACGTGGCCAGCGGCACTGGTCGCGGGCGGCAGCTTCGCCGTCACGCAATACTTCACGTCGAATCACATCGGACCCGAACTGCCGGACATCACGTCGGCGCTCGTCAGCCTCGTTGCGCTCGCGTCGTTCCTGAAGGTCTGGCAACCGCGCCGCGCTCGCGATACGGCACGTGGGGCTGTAACTGGTGGCGCAGCGGCGTTGTCGGGATTCGGCGGCTTTGGAGGCGGTTCGAATGGCGCTGTGGGCGTTAGCCGTCGCGCGTCGCCTTATACGCTTGCGCAAACCATCCGCGCATGGGCGCCGTTCGGCATTCTGACTGCCGTCGTCACCGTCTGGAGCCTGCAACCGTTCAAGGCGCTGTTCGCCTCGAAGGGCGCGCTCGCTTGGAGCATCCTCAAGTTCAAGGTGCCCGCGCTCGATCAACTCGTGATGAAGACGGCGCCCATCGTCGCGACCCCGAAAGCGTACGAAGCCGTGCTCAAGATCGATCTGCTCTCCGCAGTCGGCACGGCGATCCTCGCGACGGCGCTGATCTCGATGGTGCTGCTGCGCGTGAAGCCTCGCGATGCACTCGCGACGTTCGGCGAAACGCTGAAGGAACTGCGCCGCCCGGTACTGTCGATCGGTCTCGTGCTTTCGTTCGCTTTCGTTGCGAACTACTCGGGGATGTCGTCGACGCTCGCGCTGCTGCTCGCCGGAACGGGCGCCGCTTTCCCGTTCTTCTCGCCTGTGCTCGGCTGGCTCGGTGTGTTCCTGACGGGTTCGGATACGTCGTCGAATGCGCTGTTCTGCTCGCTTCAGCATGCTACCGCGCATCAGATCGGCGTGTCGGACACCTTGCTCGTGGCTGCAAACACAACGGGCGGCGTGACGGGCAAGATGATCTCGCCGCAGTCGATTGCCGTGGCCTGCGCGGCGACGGGGCTGGTCGGCCGCGAGTCGGAACTGTTCCGCTTCACGGTGCGGCATAGCCTGCTGTTCGCGCTGATCGTCGGTCTGATCACGCTGTTGCAGGCTTACGTGCTACCTGGCATGTTGCCGGGTTGATCGTCCGGTTGTATCGCGCATGATGAACGCCCGCTCTCTTGAGCGGGCGTTTCTGTTCATGGCTCGCCGATGAACCACGCCTTCAGGGTCGCCGCACCCGGCTTGAGTTCGATCGACTGCGGATGCACGAGGTAATACGCGGTCTTCAAAGGCAGACTCTGGCCGAATGGATCGATCAGCGACTTCGCTGCCATCTCCGCTTCCGTCAGCACCGCGCTCGTCAGCACGACGCCCTGTCCACGCACGGCCGCCTCGATCGCCATCAGCGACTGGTCGAAATGAATGCCTGCAATGCCGTCGATCTGCCGCGTAGACAGCTTGCTGAATTTCTTCAGCCACGTCGTCCAGTGCGGATGCAGCGTGTTGTGCAGCAGCGTTGCGCGTTGCAGATCGTCCGGGCCTTTCAGCTTCAAACGTCTCGCATACGATGGACTGCAATAGACGCGCGCTTCATCGGCATGTAGCAGTTGCACGTGCAGATCGGGCGCGTTGCCGTCGAAATAGCGCACGGCCAGATCGATCGACTGCAGTTCAAAATCGACCATCGCGGTCGTCGTATTCAGCTCCAGCGCGATGTCCGGATGCGCGATCAGAAAGTCCGTCATGCGCGGCGCGAACCATTTGGCCGCGAAGCTGGGCGGCATCGACACGCGCACGCCCTTGCTCTGGTTCTCACGCACGCGGCGGCTTGCATGCATGATCTGCGCGAGCGCGGGCTGAATCTGTGCGTAGTAGGCGCGCGCTTCGTCCGTTGGAACGATCTGCCGCACCTGACGCGCGAACAGCGCGACGCCGAGCCACGCCTCGAGCTTCTGGATCTGCTGGCCAACCGCGCCGGGCGTCACGTTCAGTTCATCGGCGGCTGCAGAAAAACTGTTCAGACGCATTGCAGATTCGAACGCGACCAGCGCTTTTAAGGGTGGCATACCGGACATAGGATAGTTTTTCTGCAGTATCGACGAGAACAAATCGTTTGTACCGCATCCGTGCGCGCAGCACAATCGGCGCATCGTCCTCGCATCCGATGGTGTTTGCCATGAATCCCGCTTATCTCGCGTTCGCGCTGCTCGGCCTGATCTGGGGCAGCAATTTTCTTTTCATGAAGTGGGCCAGCGTATGGATCACGCCCTCGCAGATCGTGTTCCTGCGCGTGCTGTTCGGCTTTTTACCACTGCTCGTCTACGCGTTCGCGACGAAAGCGCTCGCGTGGAAGCAATTGCGCCATGCGCATCACTTCGTCGTGATGTCGCTGCTCGCGACGAGCGTTTACTACTATGCGTTTGCCAAAGGCGCGTCGCTGTTGCTGTCGAGCGTGGCGGGCATGTTGAGCGGTGCGATACCGCTTTTCTCGTTCGTCTGCGCGTGGGCGCTGTTGCGCGCGGAACGACCCAGCCTGCGCATGATGATCGGCGTGGTGTGCGGGTTCGTTGGCGTGTTGATGATCGCGCGGCCGTGGAATGGCGCCGTCGCGAGCGTCGATCTGCGCGGCGTCGCCTATATGGCGGCGGGATCGTTGAGCGTGGGCTGCTCGTTCGTCTACGCGCGGCGCTTTCTGTCGAAGCTCGACATGTCGCCCGTCGCGCTGTCGACATGGCAGATCGGTTTTGCGCTGTTGACGATTGCCTGCGTGACGCCATTCAACGGCATGACGCAGATTGCGCACGATGCGCGCGCCGCCGTCGGCATCGTGCTCGGGCTTGGTCTGCTCGGCACAGGCGTCGCGTATATCCTGTACTACTTCATCGTGCAGCGGCTCGGCGCGCTTGCAGCTTCGAGCGTCACGTATATTCCGCCCGTCATTGCACTGGGAATCGGCGTGCTGGTCGCGCACGAACCGATTCATCCGTTCGATCTGCTTGCGATGGCCTGCATACTCGGCGGCGTGTTCCTGCTGCAAAGCGGTCGCAGTCCACAAAAGACGGCGACCGTGGCGCGACGGCCAGCGTAACGATCAGGTATCGCTCCACATACGCAGCAGGTTGTGATAACAACCCACCAGCGTACGGCGCGCCGCTTCATCGCCGTTCGAGGCATTCAGGCGTTGTATCGCGCCGTCGAGATCGAACAGCATCGCGCGTTGCGTGTCGTCGCGCACGAGGCTTTGCGCCCAGAAGAAACTCGATACGCGCGCACCGCGCGTCACGGGCCGCACCTGGTGCAGGCTCGTGCCGGGATACACAATGGCGTGTCCCGCAGGCAGCTTCACTTCCTGCACGCCGAAGGTATCTTCGACCAGCAGTTCGCCGCCGTCGTATTCATCCGGCGGCGTAAGAAACAGCGTGATCGAAATATCGGTGCGAACACGCACGCCGCTGCCCGGCACGAGCCGGATCGCCCCATCGACATGACTGCCGAAGTGCATCCCGCCTTCATAGCGGTTGAAGAGCGGCGGATACACCTTGTTCGGCAGCGCGGCGCTGATGAACAGCGGGTGACGTTCCAGCGACGCGACAATCCGGTCGCCCATATCCAGCGCGATCTGCGAGCCTTCCGCGATCTGCTGGTTGCGCTTGACGGGCGCGCCCTGATAGCCGGCCGTCGCGCGGCCATCCACCCATGCATCGCTGGCTTCGAGCGCCGCGCGCATCGCGGCGGCTTCGGCGGGACTCAGTACGTCCGGGATCGAAACAATCATGGTTCAACGTTCCTGCATAAGCGGCAGCGCCGCGCGCCTCCGCATGAGTCGCTTCATGCGGGCGGGCGCGCGGCGTGCCGTGGGCTATCGCTTCGTGCGATCAGAAGAAGCGATAGTTTAGCGTCGCGAGGAACGTACGGCCGTAACCCGGCACCGCGCGTCCGCCGTCGGACGGAATCAGCGCGTCGTAGTAGTTCTTGTCGGTCAGGTTCAACACGTTGATCTGGACGTCGTAACGCTTCGCGTGATACGCAGCCATCGCATCCCAGCGCGTGTAGCCGCCGACCTGCACGAGGTTGTTGTTGGCCGCATAACGCGACGACATGTACGTCGGACCGCCGCCGATTTCCCAATGCGGCGTGAACGCATACGTGGTCCACAGCGTCAGCGTATTGCGCGGCGTATTCGCGGGCGTCTTGCCTTGCGTGCCGTCGAACGCCTGCAGGATCACACCGTCCATGTACGTGTAGCCGCCGAACACCTGCCACTTGTCCGTGATGTGGCCGGCAAGACCCAGCTGATAGCCGCGCACGCGGATATCGCCGTCGAGCGTATAGCTGCCGTCGGGGTTCGCGGTCCGCGCATTCGTCTTTTCGATGTTGAACAGCGACTGCGTGACGGACAGACCGCCGCCGAGCAGATCCAGCTTCGCGCCGACTTCATACGACTTGTTGTGCTCGGGCGGCAGGTTCTGCTGGCCGTTGGTGAGCGTCAGCGCTTCGAGCGACGGATCGAACGACGTGCCATACGACACGTAGTACGACTGCCAGTCGGCCGGCTGATAAATGATGCCGCCGCGCACGCTGGTGAAGAAATTGGTCTGCGTCGCGTAGCCCGGCAGGTTGATCGAATTCTTGATCGACGCTTCGTAGCGGTCCCAGCGCACGCCGCCCACCACTTTCCAGTGCTCGCCGAGCGAGATCGTGTCGTTCAAATACAGGCCCACGCCGTTCGCGCTCGATTCCGCGAGATTGGTCGCCACTTCCTTCACGTTCGCAGGGCGCGGCGTGTACGGCGGATCGATCAGCGGCACGACACCGATCGTGTTCGACGTCATGCCCGGCGACGTCGCCGTGAACGTCTGGTTGCTATACGTTTCGTGACTCAGATCGACGCCGGCGAGCAGGTCGTGCTTGACCGGGCCCGTGTTGAACTTCCACTCGACGTCGGTCGAGTTGTAGACCGAGTGGTCGTTGATGTTGCGGTCCTTGCCCTGCAGCTTCACGAACAGTTTCGACGGATCGATATTCGTGAAGTTGCCGTTGGCAAGCGCCGTGGACGTCGACAGCGGCCCCGTCAGCACCGCCGCCGCATTGGTCGCGCGCGCGTCCGTGCTGTAGTGGCTGAACTGCGTCTGGTTGCGCACCGTCACGTCGTCGTTGAAGCGGTGCTTGATGCGCGCGCTGAAGGTCTGGACGTCCTGAATCGTGCGGTCATCGGTGTAGCCGTAGAACGTGCCGCGATTCACGGGCGCGGGATGGCCGTTCAGCGGCGGAACGCCGTAGTCGGGCTGATCGCGGTTGTGCTGGATCAGCGCGGACAGCGTGATTTCCGTCGGCGTGCCGATGCCGAACTTCACTTCGGGCGCGACGCCATAGTCCTTGTTCTTCATCACGTCGCGCGACGAGCCGAGGCTCTGGCCGAACGCGTTGATACGGAACGCCGAGGTGTCGGTGATCGGCGTGTCGAGGTCGACCGTGGTGCGATAACGGTCATGCGTGCCTGCCTGCACGGAGACGTCGGCGCGCTTTTTCAGCTGCGGCTCCTTGCTGACCTGGTTGATCACGCCGCCCGTCGAGCCGCGCCCGAAGTACAGCGACGACGGACCGTACAGCACATCGATCGATTCGAGGTTGAACGTGTCGCGATAGTATTGGCCGCGATCGCGGAAACCGTCGAGGTAGATGTCGGTACGCGCCGAGAAGCCGCGCAGGTTGATGTTGTTGCCGATCTGGCCGCCTTCGGCGGCACCGATGGTGATGCCGGGCACGTTGCGCAGCGCGTCGGAGAACGAACTCGCAGCCTGCGACTGCAGCACGGCCTTCGGAATGACGGTGACGGCCTGCGGAATATCGCGCAGCGCGGTCGGCACCTTCGCGCCGACACTCGACGTATCGGGCTGGAAGTCGGTGGCGTTGTCGACCTGCCCCGTCACCTTGACGGCGGGCAGGGTGTTGCTTTCGGAAGGCTGGCTGGCGGAGGGCTGGCTGGCGGGAGAAGCGGACGTTGCAGCCTGGGCAACCTGTACTGCCGGTGTGGCTGGCGTCGTCGTTTGAGCGTAGAGCGGCGTCGCAAAGACGGCCATGACGGCCGCTGCGAGTGGCGTGGTTCGAAGCATCACGATTCCCTGTCGTTGTAACTGATTTTTTCTTGGTGCAACGGGCGGTGCCTGCCCGTCCGGTTCGCGTGTCCACGCGAACCGCCCCGCCGGTAACTGTCCCCCCGGCCGGCTCCTTATAAATGAGAATCGGTATCATTACATGAACGGTAATGGTTCGCAATCACCCGTAACGCATATGTGGTCATTGCGCATCACTCTTCTAAATGACAATTCGCTTCGATTGATGGATGAGTCGTGCCTGTTTAATTGCCGTTTCGAGCCGATGAAAACCAATAAAAAACGGGCGGCGTCTTTCGACACCGCCCGCTTCAACCTTCCCGCTTTTCTACATCGAATGACTAGCGAACCTTGCCCGCCTTCCACGCTGCGAGCAACTGGTCGTACTTGACCGTTTCGCCCTTCGGCTTTTCGTTGGCGAGTTTCTTCCAGGGCGCATGCTGATCCGAGAGCCATTTCGACGGATCGCTTTCCGCGTTCAATTCCGGCGCGCACACCTTCATGCCGGCGCGCTGCAAACGGCCCAGCACCTGGTCCATTTCCTTTGCGAGGCTGTCCATCGCGGCTTGCGGCGTCTTCTCGCCGGCGGCCGCTGTCGCGACGTTCTTCCACCAGAGCTGCGCCATCTTCGGATAGTCAGGCACGTTGTTGCCTGTCGGCGTCCACGCGACACGCGCTGGGCTACGATAGAACTCGATCAGGCCGCCGTACTTGTCGGCGTTCTTCGTGAAGTAATCGCTATGAATGTCGGAGTCGCGAATAAACGTAAGACCGACAATCGACTTCTTCAGCGATACCGACTTGGACGTCACGAATTGCGCGTAAAGCCATGCGGCCGCGCGCTGGTTCGCGGGCGTCGACTTGAAGAAGGTCCACGAGCCGACGTCCTGATAGCCGTTCTGCATGCCGTCCTTCCAGTACGGGCCGTGCGGCGACGGCGCCATGCGCCACTTCGGCGTGCCGTCCGCATTCGTCACGTTGCCGGGCTTGAGCATCGACGCCGTGAACGCGGTGTACCAGAAGATCTGCTGCGCGATCTTGCCTTGCGCGGGAACCGGGCCCGCCTCGCTGAACGTCATCCCGGACGCTTCAGGCGGCGCATATTTCTTCAGCCAGTCGACGTACTTGGTAGTGGCAAAAACGGCAGCCGGGCTATTCGTGCCGCCACCGCGCGACACCGATGCACCCACGGGATGGCAGCCGTCCGGCGTCACGCGAATGCCCCATTCGTCGACGGGTATGCCGTTCGGAATGCCCTTATCGGCTTCGCCCGCCATCGAAAGCCATGCGTCCGTGAAGCGCCATCCAAGCGACGGGTCTTTCTTGCCGTAGTCCATGTGGCCGTAGACTTTTTCACCGTCGACGGTCTTCACGTCGTTCGTGAAGAAGTCGGCGATGTCTTCATACGCCGACCAGTTCACAGGCACGCCGAGATCGTAGCCATACTTCGCCTTGAACTTGTCCTGCAGATCTTTGCGCGCAAACCAGTCCGCGCGGAACCAGTACAGATTGGCGAACTGCTGGTCGGGCAACTGATAGAGCTTTTTATCCGGCGCAGTCGTGAAACTCGTGCCAATGAAGTCTTTCAGATCGAGGCCCGGATTCGTGTACTGCTTGCCCTCGCCCGCCATGTAATCGGACAGCGGCACGATCACGCCATACCGATAGTGCGTGCCGATCAGATCCGAGTCCGAAATCCAGCCGTCATAGATGCTTTGACCGGATTGCATCGACGTCTGCAGCTTCTCGACGACATCGCCTTCCTGAATGATGTCGTGCTTGACCTGAATGCCCGTGATTTCCGTGAATGCCTTGGCAAGCGTCTTCGATTCATACATGTGCGTGTCGATCGTTTCCGACACCACGTGCACTTCCTTGACGCCTTGCGATTTGAGTTTCGCAGCTGTATCGATGAACCATTTCATTTCGTCCATCTGCTGCTGCTTGGTCAGCGTACTCGGCTGGAATTCGCTATCGACCCATTTCTGCGCTTCTGGCGTACCCGCCAGTGCAGCGTGATTCGCACAAGCCCCCGCGACCACTCCTGCCACTGCGAGCGCGACGATCCGTCTCCTGTGTTGCATGGTCTTCTCCTGTGTCTCCACACCCCTTTGGATCATCAGCCGGTTGCCGCCCGGGGCATCAACGAAACCGGTTTATTCTTGACGCTTTATCCCTTCCACATGACCGCGAGCAGCACGACGACAGACGCCGCAAAGCCCGGCCATGCGCTCGCGCCTTCGCCGCTGATCGCAATCCATGCGAGATTCACGTAAGCCGCCGTCAACAGTCCGATAAAGAGCCTGTCGCCACGCGTCGTCGCAATCGGCAGAAAGCCTTTGCGTTCGATAGTCGGCGCGCGCAACTCCCATAGCGTCATGCCCGCGAGCATCGCGACGACGCAGCCGAAGAAGATCGCGACTTCCGGTGTCCAGTACATCCACGTGAACATCACACTCTCCCCATCGCAAAGCCCTTCGCGATGTAGTTGCGCACGAAGTAAATGACGAGCGCGCCAGGAATGATGGTGAGCACGCCGGCCGCGGACAGCACGCCCCAATCCATGCCCGCCGCCGATACCGTGCGCGTCATCACGGCAGCAATCGGCTTGGCGTTGACGGTGGTCAGCGTGCGCGCAAGCAGCAGTTCGACCCAGCTGAACATGAAGCAGAAGAACGCCGTCACGCCGACACCCGCCTTGATCAAAGGCAGAAAGATCTTGATGAAAAACGCCGGGAACGAATAGCCGTCGATATACGCGGTCTCGTCGATTTCACGCGACACGCCCGACATGAAGCCTTCGAGTATCCACACCGCGAGCGGCACATTGAACAGCATGTGCGCGAGCGCGACGGCGACATACGTGTCCATCAGTCCGACACTTGAATAAAGCTGGAAGAACGGCAACAGGAACACGGCGGGCGGCGTCATCCGGTTGGTGAGCAGCCAGAAGAACATATGCTTGTCACCGAGAAAGCGATAGCGCGAGAACGCGTACGCAGCCGGCAATGCGACGAGTACCGACATCACCGTATTCATCAATACATAAACAATCGAATTGATGTAGCCCCAGTACCACGACGGGTCGGTGAAGATCACCTTGAAGTTGTCGAATGTCACCTGATGCGGCCAGATCGAAAACGCCGACATCGTTTCTTCGTTCGTGCGCAGCGAGATCGACAGCATCCAGTAGAGCGGAATCAACGCGAACGCGATATAGCCGAGCAGGACGAGCGCGCGTATCCAGCGGCGGTTGTCACGCATTGTCGTCTCCCGTCGTTGCAGGACCGCCCTTGCCGACGCGCTCCATCCAGTTGTAGAGAATGAAGCAGAGCAGCAGGATGATCAGGAAGTAGATCAGCGAGAACGCCGCGGCAGGCCCGAGATCGAATTGACCGACGGCCTTTTGCGTCAGGTACTGGCTCAGGAACGTGGTCGAGTCGCCGGGACCGCCGCCCGTCAGCACGAATGGCTCCGTGTAGATCATGAAGCTGTCCATGAAGCGCAACAGCACCGCGATCATCAGCACGCCGCGCATCTTCGGCAGCTGGATATAGCGAAACACCGCAAAGCGGCTTGCACCGTCGATCTCCGCGGCCTGATAGAAAGCATCGGGAATGGCGCGCAGTCCTGCATAGCACAGCAAGGCGACGAGCGGCGTCCAGTGCCAGATGTCCATCACGAGCACCGTGACCCATGCGTCGGTCGGACTCGCCGTGTAGTTGTAGTCGACACCGATACGATTGAGCACGTAGCCGAGCAGACCGATATCGGGCCGGCCGAAGATCTGCCAGATCGTGCCGACCACGTTCCATGGAATCAGCAGCGGCATCGCGAGCACCACGAGCGCCGCCGACGCGCGCCAGCCTGACGCCGGCATCGCGAGTGCAAGCGCGACGCCGAGCGGAATTTCGAACAGCAGCACGCAGGCCGAGAAAATGATCTGCCTGCCCAATGCGCCGCGCAGATCGGGATCGGTCATGATGTTGCGAAACCATTCCGTGCCGACGAACACATGCTGCGTCGGGCTGATGATGTCCTGCACCGAGTAGTTGACGACCGTCATCAGCGGAAGGATCGCGGAAAACGCGACGCAGATGAAAACGGGCACGACGAGCAGCCACGCCTTCTGGTTGAGCGGCTTGTTCATCACGCGCCTCCTGCGGCTCGCATCGCAATGCGTTCGTCGTTGCTGAAATAGACGGTTTCGGGCGCAGCGACGCGCAACCACACGGGGCCATCCACGACGCGCAAATTCGGCTCCATCTTTGCGTTGAAGACGTGACCTTCGCAGTTCGCCGTCACGAGCTGATAGTTGCCGAGCTGTTGCGCACGCGTGACTTGCGCCTTGACGGCACCCGCTTCGCCGTCGTTGGCGAGACGCACGAACTCGGGGCGGATGCCGAGCTTCAGATCGCCGTTCGTGCTCTTGAGCGTCGCGAGCGTATTCGCGTCGACGGCGACGCGCTGCGAGCCCAGCTTGATCGCGCCTTCATCGAGACTCACGGGGCACAGGTTCATCCCCGGACTGCCGATGAAATAGCCGACGAACGCATGATCTGGGCGAAGAAACAGCGCTTCCGGCCCGCCCTTTTGCACGACGCGTCCATTCGTCATCACGACGACTTCATCCGCGAATGTCAGCGCCTCGACCTGATCGTGCGTCACGTAGATCAGCGTCAGCTTCAATTGCTGGTGGATCTTCTTGAGTTGACGCCGCAGCATCCACTTCATGTGCGGATCGATGACGGTCAGCGGTTCGTCGAAGAGAATCGCCGCTACGTCTTTGCGCACGAGTCCGCGTCCAAGCGAGATCTTCTGCTTTGCATCCGCCGACAGATTGCTCGCCTTGCGCGGCAACTCGCGCGCCATGTCGAGAATGTCGGCCACTTCATGCACGCGCGTGCGGACTTCGGCCGCGGGCAGCCCGCGATTGCGCAGCGGAAAGGCGAGATTGTCGAACACGGTCATCGTGTCGTAGATCACCGGGAACTGGAACACCTGCGCGATATTGCGTTCGCGCGCGCCTTGCACGGTGACGTCGCGTCCGTCGAACAGCACTTTGCCTTCCGACGGCGTCAACAGACCCGACACGATATTGAGCAAGGTCGATTTGCCGCAACCCGAAGGACCCAGCAGCGCGTAAGCGCCGCCGTCTTCCCACACCATGCTCATCGGCTGCAGCGCGTAATCGTCGAGTGTGGCGGGATTGGGCCGGTAGGCATGGCCGAGATTCTGAAACTCAATGCGCGCCATATGCCACCTCCTGCACCTTGGGACGCGCGACAAGATTCGCGTCCGCGCCGAACACGAACAGTTCTTCGGGGTCGATATAGACGTCGAGCTGCGTGCCCAGCGCAATCTGATGCACGCCTTGCAACTGCGCGACGAGATCGATGCCGCCCTGACGCGTATGCAAGTGAAGGTAGGTTTCCGAGCCGCTCAGCTCGGCGAGTTCGAGCAGACAAGGCACGGCAATCGAATGCGCGTTGCGCGGCGCGAGACGCAAATGGCCGGGCCGGATGCCGATCCGGCAGGTGCCCGTCCCGACAGCGGTGGCCGCCGCGCCGCGCACGGGCACGTCGATGCCGATAGGCAGACGCGCGTCGCCGTTTTCCAGCAGTTCGCTCGTCAGCATGTTCATGGGCGGGTCGTTGAACACAGCGGCGACATCGACGTTCGCGGGTGCGTTGTAGACGTCGAGCGTCGGGCCGAACTGCAGCACGCGGCCCTTGTCGACGACGGCCGTATAGCCACCGAGCAGCAGCGCTTCGAGTGGATCCGTCGTCGCATAGACGACGGTGGTTTTGCCATCGGAAAACAGTGTCGTGAGTTCGGCGCGCAATTCCTCGCGCAACTTGTAGTCGAGATTCACGAGCGGTTCGTCGAGCAGTACGAGCGAGGTGCGCTTGACCAGCGCGCGTGCCAGGGCGCAACGCTGCTGCTGTCCGCCCGACAGTTCGCCGGGACGCCGGTCCAGCAGATGTTCGATATGCAGCTTCGACGCGACCTCGTTCACGCGGCGCCGTATTTCCCCCGCTTCTGTCTTTTGCAGCTTGAGCGGCGACGCGATGTTGTCGAACACCGTCATCGCGGGATAGTTGATGAACTGCTGATAGACCATCGCGAGATTGCGCTGACGCACGCTCACGCCCGTCACGTCCTGGGCATCGACCAGCACGCGCCCCGTCGTGGGTTTGTCGAGCCCTGCCATCACGCGCATCAACGTGGTCTTGCCTGCCTGAGTGGGACCCAGCAGCACATTGATCGCCCCCGGGACGAGCCGCAGATCGACGCCGTACAGATGCGTCAGCCCGCCCGAAACGACGGTGACCCGCTCGAGTTCCAAAACCAAATTGCTCTCCTTTGTTCGATGCTTCTGATGCAGCTTCGCTTTTCTTCTGCTTGTTCTTTGTTCAACCGCGGCTTCGATGCAAATGCAGATGCTTTGGTACGGCGACAACAGTGAATCGACTACGGACGTTCACATACCCCGGGCACCGCGAGGGGCGGCCCGGTTTGCTGACGAGAGGCAGGGCAAGGGATAGCGCCGCACGGGCGCCGGAGAAGCTGTTGTCGATCCATTGTCCCGATGGTTTTTATTCGGGTACTTCAAAAACAGGCCAGACGACCCATGTTCAAAAAGGAAATCAAAACAACAGCAACAATGTTCTCTTTTGTTCGTTTACGTTTAAATCGGGGTTAACCATACAAAACGTGAACAATCACCATCTACTGTACTTACGGACTGTAGAACAATCTATTACGCATTGACGCTGGTTTACTTACGAAGCGAAAGTTGTCGGTCAGCGTAACAGAAGAAATGTGGCACGCCGGGCGGATGTGCAATTCGTCTGAACTCCAGAAAACGGGGGGCCGAAGGCCGTAATCGGTGTGCGCAAGTCAATCGCATGCGCTCGATTTTCGCGCAATGAAATAGACAGCAGGCTTATGGTTTCTTATGGTTCGTTCGGCGCATTTGCAATACGCCTTTGCGCGTCGGCAGGCACACGCCGGACACGCAATTTACGAAGCACTCCATCCGTGAGTCCATTCAAAAAGAGCCTTGTTTTGCGGGGCTTTCACACGTACCGGCTCGTATTCAAAGGAACCTGGATCAACCGCGAAGGCGTGCGGGTATACGTTAATTTGTGCGCGACGATCCGACTCGTTTACTGGACGAAAGCCAGGTCGTCCGAACTACTTTGATCAGACATGATCGAGGGGTTTGGACGTTGTTTGTCCGTACCGGAGGTGTAGCATGGCGAATCTGTCCAGCAGTGCAATCGACGAATTCAAAGCTCTCACGCGGGGCCAGGTCGTATTGCCCGGCGATCCAACGTTCGATGAAGCACGCAGTATCTGGAATGGGATGATCGACCGTCGTCCCGCGATCATCGTTCGCTGCGCGGGCACGGCCGATGTCCGTCGCGCCGTCAATTTCGCGCGCGACAACCAGTTGCTGCTCGCCGTGCGCGGCGGCGGCCACAACATCGCGGGCAGCGCCGTGTGTGACGACGGCATGCTGCTCGATCTGTCGCAAATGAAGTCCGCCCGTATCGATCCCGTCGCGCGCCGCGCCTATGTCGAGCCGGGCTGTCTGCTGCGCGACTTCGATCACGAAGCACAAGCCTTCGGTCTCGCCACACCGCTCGGCATCAATTCGACGACGGGCGTCGCGGGCCTCACGCTTGGCGGCGGGTTCGGCTGGATCAGCCGGCGCTTCGGGATGACGGTCGACAACCTGATTTCAGCCGATGTCGTCACCGCCAATGGCGAATCGATCCGCTGCAGCGCCGATTCGCATGAAGATCTGTTCTGGGCGATTCGCGGCGGCGGCGGCAACTTCGGCGTCGTCACGATGTTCGAGTTCAAGTTGCATGAAGTCGGACCCGAGGTCTATGGCGGGCTCGTCGTGCTGCCGATGGATCAAGCGCGCGACGCGCTCGTCAAATACCGCGCCGCGCTGGAAACCTGGCCCGATGAGCTGACTGTGTGGGCCGTCGCGCGCTTCGCGCCACCGCTCCCCTTCCTGCCCGCCGACGTACACGGCAAGCCAATTATTGCTTTTGCCGTCTGCTACACGGGTCCGGTCGCGAACGGCCCTGCCGTGGTCGAAGAAGTGCGCAAGTTCGGCACGCCCTACGGCGAACATCTCGGACCGATGCCCTTCACCGCATGGCAACAGGCATTCGATCCACTCCTGACGCCGGGCGCGCGCAACTACTGGAAGTCGCACAATCTCGCAACGCTCGACGACGGCCTGATCGACGCGTTCGTCGATGCCATTGCCAAACTGCCGTCGCCGCAGTGCGAGATCTTTTTCGGCGCGATTGGCGGCCAGACGATGCGCGTGGCGCCCGATGCCATGGCTTATTCGAATCGCGACGCGAAGTACGTGATGAACGTGCACGGCCGCTGGACGGAAGCCGCCGACGACGAGCGCTGCATTGCATGGTCCCGCGCGTTCTTCGACGCATCGGCGCCGTTCGCGATCGGCAGCGTGTACGTGAACTTCATGACGGAGGAAGAAACCGCCCGCGTGGGCGCGGCCTATGGTCCGAACTACGCGCGGCTGGTTGCAGTGAAGGACCGTTACGATCCGCAGAACCTGTTCCGACATAACCAGAACATCAAGCCATCCTCGATGGCCTGAACGTCGCCTCCAACATGCCGGGTAGCAATCGTTGTCCCGTTGCTATCCGGCATCGTTTTCAACGCCCCGCTTCCATCGTTCACGCTGCACTGCGCCATGCGTGGATGCATCGCCTCACGCTACAGTAGCGTGCAGGCCCACGACGTTCTCCTTTCCGTCCAACCCACCATGCCGCGCATGCGCATCGCCTTGCTGACGATCGTCGCCATGTTCGCCTTCGCGGGCAATTCACTGCTATGCCGCATCGCGTTGAAGGGCACCTCGATCGATCCCGCAACGTTTACGTCCGTGCGCATCGTGTCGGCGGCCATCGTGTTGTGGATCATTCTGCGCAGGCGCGGCAAATCGCAGCCCATCGCCGGCAACTGGCTTTCCGCATTCGCGCTGTTCGCTTATGCAGCGGCGTTCTCGTTTGCCTATGTGTCGCTGGCGGCGGGAACGGGCGCGCTGCTGCTGTTCGGCGCGGTGCAGGCGACGATGATCGGCTACGCGTTCTCGCGCGGCGAGCGTTTGCAGATGCTGCAATGGATCGGTCTCGCATGTGCGCTCGCGGGCCTCGTCGCGCTCGTGCTACCCGGCGTGAGCGCGCCGCCTCCGCTCGCGTCGCTGCTGATGCTGTGCGCCGGCATCGCCTGGGGCGCGTATTCGCTACGCGGCAAACGCGCCGCCGATCCGACTGCCACCACCGCCGGCAACTTCATTCGCGCCATCCCGTTTGCGGCGGCGATCAGCCTTGCGATGTTTGCGCGCGCATCGATCGACAGAACGGGCCTGCTTTTCGCGGCGATATCCGGCGCGTTGACGTCGGGTGTCGGCTATGTGGTCTGGTACGCCGCATTGAAGGAGATCAAGGCGGCCACGGCCGCGACCGTGCAGCTGAGCGTGCCGCTGATCGCCGCCGTCGGCGGCATCGTGCTGCTCGGCGAACCGCTGACCGCGCGACTCGCGTTGAGCGCCGCCGCGATACTGGGCGGCATCGCGCTCGTAATCGGCCGCCGCTGACCATCGAACGAACGATCGGATCTCGACGTGACAGACGCATCGATATATACGGTAGAATATATCGATCGTTTTGAATCTCGGGAGAGTCGGGGTGGGCAGCACTCGTCGCGATGCGTCAAAGGATGCGTTATCCGGGAAAATCAGCACGCTCAAGCCGCTGTCGGCCGACGTGCGCGCGCAGCAGATTCGTGACGTAGTCGACGCGTTCCGGCGTCTGCGCAGCAGCGTCACGCGCTTCGTGCAAATGTTCGCAGCCGCGCGGGAGGCTGCGTTGACGGCCGAGGGCCTGTCTTCCGCATCGCTGCGCGAATTGCTGTCGATGCTCGCCAACGAAGCGCAAGCCGCCCGTTTTGCGCGGCTGCGCGAGCTGAAGATTGCGATCCGCCAGGCGCGCGTGCTCGAACGTACACGCGACGCGGTGTTTTCCGAGTCCTTCAGCACGGACGAGACGGCCATGCGCGAAACGGTGACGGCACTGGAGCGCGTCGACGCGATTCTCGTCGGGCTGTGCGTCGAGCACGTGCTGGAGCGCCATAAGCCCGTGCCGCCGCGCACGGTGGCTCTCAAACCCTCGCCGCTGCCAGCACGCAGGCGTCAACCCGAACCGGTGCACTGATTGTCGCCCCGGCGCGCACCCGATATATTCAATGGTATATTTCGATAACCCGCTCGCGCATCCACCCCGGTCCGCCGTCACGTCCGGATAGAGGTCCTCATGCACGCTCCGCCCTTTCGTCTCGCCCGCCCGGGCATCGATACGTCCATCGGTTCTGCGCAACGCGCCGATCCCTGCTGCGCGCCGTCGAAAGCGCAACTCGCCGATCTCAAGCGACGCACGCGGCTCGCGGAACTCGATGCGCATCTGCACTGCTCGATCATCGGCACGTGTCTGAGCACGCATGAACTGCGCAAGCTCGTGCCGAAGTTCACCGACCTCGACCGTCAGCGCGCCACCGACCTCGAAATTCATCACACGGCCGTCGAACTCGCGATCGAAGGCGGCGCCGGCGGCAAGGCGCTGCACAAGGCACTGGATGAACGCTATGCGGGCGCGATCCGCCTGTTCGACAAGGCGAAGGACCCGGATGCCGTGCTCGCGCTATGGAAAGACGCGCTCAAGAGCGGCGACATTCCGCCCGCCTACTGGGCGCTGATGACGCATCCGCAAACCACCATGAGCGTGCGGCAATCGGCGTTCGGCGATCTGCACATGCTGTCGCATCTGGTCGGCGCCGCGAATCGCGCGGATATCCGGCGGCTCGTCGCGCTGGAAGAAGAGAATGTCGCGCTGCGCACAAAGGTCGATCGCCAGCAAAGCCGTCTGCAGGAAATCAGCTTGCAGCGCGATGCCGCAGCGCAGGAACTGGAAACGCGCGCAGCGCAAGCGAGGACCCAGGATGCCGACACCGACGACGCATTGCGCGCCGAAGTCCAGCTGCTGCGCGAAGCATTGACGGCGCGCGACGAACGTCTCGCGCTGCATACGAACCGCCGTGAAGCCGCCGAACAGCGCGTCGCGGCCGAGCAGGAAAGCGCGCGCGCATTGCGCGCGCGGCTCGATGAAATGGATGCGCTCGTGAAAACGCTGCAAGCCGAGGCGAGCGCGCTGGAACGCACGCTTCAGGCCACGGCAGGCGACGACCCGTCCGGACGTTCAGCCTCGCTGGCGATCCTGGAGCGCATGCGCATCGTGTATGTCGGAGGAAGGCCGGGTTCGAATGCGGCGATCAAACGGATCGTCGAATCGGCGGGCGGCGAGATGACCGTGCACGACGGCGGCATAGAAGATCGCAAGGGTCTGCTGGCGGCTGCATTGCCGGGCGCGGATATGGTGGTGTTTCCCGTCGACTGCATCGATCACGACTCGATGAACATGCTCAAGCGCGTCTGCGAGCGCGGCCACATTGCGTGGTATCCGCTGCGTACCGCGAGCGTCGCGAGTTTCGTCGAACTGATCGGCCGGCTCAATGCCGACGCGCAGACGAATACCCAGTCCGGCGGAGCGCCGCGCTTCTGTCTGCGTCACGGCTAGGCGTCATTCGCAAACAGCGTGAAATCTAACGCCGCACCATCTTCGTCAGCGCGGCGATATCGTCCGCGCATGCGGCATACGCCTGCGCTTCGATGCCGCGATAGAGCCGGATAATCTCTTCGCCGACAGGGGTGAGCGCACTGCCGCCGCCGCTCTGGCCGCCATGCTCGGAGACCGTCGCCGGGGATTTCAGCGAACGGTTCAATTCATCCATCAACAGCCATGCGCGCCGATACGACATGTTCAGACTGCGCGCCGCGGCCGAAATCGAACCATGCTCGCGCACCGCTTCGAGCAGCGCGACCTTTCCCGGTCCCAGCGCGATCGTGTCTTCCTGCTGAATGCGCATTCTGAAGCGCACCTCGGGCTTCGGATGTGCCGATGTCTTCATGTTGTTTGCCGGTTGACTCATGCGCGCAAGCATACACGATGCCATACGCTGGACTTCAATCGGCAATTGCACCAGTACGCGGCGGCTCACGCCCGCAGCGACGGCGCGACAACGGCATCAAAGCTCGAGCACGCGCGCAACCACACCCGCGAGCCGTTTCACATGACGCGGCGCGGGAAGAATATCAGCGGCTGAAAACAGAATGGGCGCGCCTTCGTCGACGGAAAGCGGCTGGTCGCCGCGCTCGAACGCAACGAGCACGCGTTCGCCGATGGGCGTATTGAACAGCTCATGCCATGAGAACGTCACCGCGTAGCCGTCGTGAGCGTGCGCGATGAAAATGGTCCGCTTGAAATCGCCGGGCCGGTCGTTGCGCAAGCCCGCCATATCGATCAGATCCTTCAGCAGCACGCCGCGATACTGATCGACCTTGCGGATGAAGCGGTTCGTCGTGTAGCAGCGCAGGTCGAAGGGATCGGCCGTCACGCTTGCGTGCTGCCGCAGATCGTCGATCGTCACCTGCATCGGGCGCAGAAAATCGCCCGCCAGCATGACGGCGCCTGCCGTCGTCTCCTGCAGCGGCAGCGCCGCCGAGCCAGTCATTCCCATCGTCCTCTCCGTTGCGTTGCGGCGCTGTCATGCTCCACGATGTATCGGTGGATATATTACGCTGCTCGCGGGCTGGCTGCCGAAGGGAAGCACGACATAGGCGGCATATCGCACGGCTTATGACATGCGAGCCGCCCGCCGAAACTCGCTAGTCGACGCCGACGATCACGCTCGAAGCCTTGAAGATCGCCGCAGCCGCCTTGCCGCTGGCGAGGCCGAGGCGGTCGACGCTGTCGTTGGTGACGATCGCGGCGATCTGCGCGCCGCCCGTCGCCGAAATGATGACCTCGCTGTTCACGGCGCCTTTCGTGACCGACGCGACCGTGCCCGCGACGCAGTTGCGCGCCGACACCTTGCTGCTGTCGGCATCGACCATCACGATCACCGACGAAGCCTTGACGAGTGCGAACGCCGGCGTGCCCGCCGCGAGCCCGAGCGACGACACGCTGCCGTGCGTGATCACCGCGACGATCTCCAGCCCGTCCTGGGTGCGGAGCGTGATTTCGTCGTTGACGGCGCCGGCCTTGACGGCCGTGACCTGGCCGGCGAAATGATTACGGGCGCTGGTACGCATGCGACTCTCCTTCGGGTTGCCCCGTTGTGTGTTGTTCCGCAGTGTACCGCGCAGCCTGTGACAGCCGTCATCGGCGCTGTCGGCCCTTCACGGCACGCAATGTGACGGGCGCATGACAAGACGGTGGCATCCCGGTTGCTCATAGTCAGAAGAAACCAGATAAAGGAGCCGCCATGGACACGATTGGATTGTCGCAACGCATCGAGGAAATTGAACTGGCCCTCGTCGGGACGTTCGAATCCCCGAAAGCGCCCACTGTCAGCGCCTATCAGGAAGGCGCCACGACGTATCTGATGCTATCCTGGGTCGTCGAAACGGGCCGCGACACGACGCTCGATGCGCGCTGCGTCGTGACGCTCAGGCTCGGCGATGCGCAGATCGACCGCTATGCGGCGCTGGATACGGCCAAACGGCGCGTCGTGCAGGATCGTCTGAGGGATCTCGTGCGGCAGCATGTCGAAGTGTCGCGCGCGCAGCCGGCATCGACGGATAGCTGTTCGATCGAACTCGATGTGGACGACAGCGTCTTCGACGTGCCCGACGAACCGTACGACATGCTGTAGCGCCCCAACCAGGCGACGGCCGCCAGGGCTTCCAGTCCCGCCGCCAACGGCAATAGACTATGCTAACGCGCGAGCCTGTGTGCTCGCGACGTCGCACACGCGGCTTTCCATCCGAGTCTATTGCCCATGAATTCCACTACCGACGATACCCCGCGCCCCGCCATGCGCGCGCTCACGCCGATCGAAGCCCGCGTGCTGGGCGTACTGTTCGAGAAGCAGCACACCGTACCCGACACTTATCCGCTGTCGCTCAATTCGCTTGCGTCGGGCTGCAACCAGAAAACCTCGCGTTCGCCCGTGATGAACGTCAGCGAATCCGAGATTCTCGACGCGATCAACTCGATGAAGCGCCTTTCGCTCGTGCTCGAAGGCAGCAGCAGCCGCGTGCCGCGCTTCGAGCACAACATGGAGCGCGTGCTCGGCCTGCCGCGCCAGTCGGCGGCGCTGTTGACGGCACTGCTGCTGCGCGGACCGCAGACGGCCGCCGAGTTGCGGCTCGCCACGGCGCGCCTGCACAGCTTCGCCGATACGTCGTCCGTCGAAGCGTTTCTCGAAGAACTCGCCGCCAATGATCCGCCGCGCGTCGTCAAGCTGGCGCGTACGCCGGGCGAGCGCGAGAGCCGCTGGATGCATCTGCTGTGCGGCGAGCCGACGGCCGAGCAGATCGGCGCCGCGGCGCTCTCCGACGAGCCGCTGCCGCCCGGCGAACTCGAAGCGCTGCGCGCGCAGCAGCGCGAGCTGAGCGAGCGTGTCGAGCGACTCGAAGCGCTCGTGGCACACCTCGCCGGTGAGCTTGGCGTGTCGCTCGATGCGCTGAAGGGAAACCTGTAGCGACAGGAATCGCTGCCGGTTTGCCGTGCATGGCCGCAGCAAACCAGCAGCGCGTCATCACTGCGCCACTGCGCCCCACATGGCCGCGTCAAGCCCGATCAACAACCTGTACAAAACGCAGACGCTTGCCATACCGGGCATCAAACAGCGCGCCAAACGGGTTGCTAACCGCCCTTAACGAATGCGACGATGCGGTTGGCGCGCGGCCGACGCCACGCCGCGCCCCCTCTCGCACTGCCCCGCTGTGCCTCTTTTGCGATTCACTGTGCCAGGAGACTGACCGATGAACGAGCACGACGATCCCAAACTGCCCACCGCTTCCGAGCTCCCCGCCGACGACAGCCCCGACGATCCCGACCGCCGCCGCGTTCTCACAGGCCTCGCGGCGGCGGGCCTCGGCCTCGCGCTGGCGGGTTGCCAGTCGGTGGACGCCGCCTCGGCGGGCGCGCCGCGCAGCGCCGCCGACGCCCGGCTCGACAACGCATTGCGCGATCAGGTCAAGCGCATCGTCGTGATCTACGCGGAGAACCGCAGCTTCGCGAACCTGTACGGCAACTTCCCCGGCGTGCAGTATCCGCTGTCCGCCGTCACACCCGAGCGCTACGTGCAACTGGACCGCGACGGCAGCACGCCGCTCGCCACACTGCCGAAAATCTGGGGCGGCCTCGTGCCGCAGGCGCAGGAAGTCGACGGCAAGCGCTACATGATTGCCGAGCGCGACATCGCCGGCTTGCGCAACCAGCCGTTCCATCTGACCGACGCGCACGGCGCGCCGCTGCCGAACAGCGTGATCACGCGCGATCTCGTGCATCGCTTCTATCAGAACCAGATGCAGATCAACGCAGGCCGCAACAACCAGTTCGCCGCATGGGGCGATTCGGGCGGCCTCGTGATGGGGCATTACCGCAGTTCCGGCGAATCGCTGAAGTTGTGGGCGCTCGCGCAGCAGTACACGCTGTGCGACAACTTCTTCATGGCCGCGTTCGGCGGCTCGTGGCTCAACCACATCTTCCTGATTTCCGCGCAGGCGCCGCTCGTGCCGGATATCGGCAGCGGTCCGGGTAAGAAGCTCGTGTCCGTCGTCGAAGGCGACGACCCGACGGGCACGCGCCTGAAGCAGGCGCCCAATTCGCCGAAGACGGCGCTCGAAGGCCCGCCCGTGTTCGTCAGCGACGGGCTTTTCACGCCCGACGGCTACGCGGTCAACACGATGGCGCCGCCCTATCAGCCGAGCATGGTGCGGCCCGCCGAGGGCGGCGATCCCGCGCTCGCCAATCCGGGCGATCCGAAGGTGCTGCCGCCGCAGCGCTACGCGACCATCGGCGACCGGCTGAGCGACAAGGGCGTCGACTGGGCCTGGTATAGCGGCGCGTGGCAATACGCGCTCGATCATCGCGATACGGGCGCGGTGCCTGACTTCCAGTATCACCATCAGCCGTTCAACTACTTCGCGAACTTCGCGCCCGGCACGGCGGCACGCACGCGGCATCTGCGCGACGGCGGCGTGGGCGACGACGCGTCGACCAACCGCTTCATCGCCGATATCGACGCAGGACGCCTGCCAGCCGTGACGTTCTACAAGCCGCAGGGCAATCTGAACATGCATGCAGGTTATGCGGATGTCGAGTCCGGCGACCGCCATATCGCGAACGTCATCGAGCATATCCAGCGCGGCCCGCAATGGCAGAACACAGTGATCGTCGTCACGCACGACGAGAACGGCGGCTGGTGGGATCACGTCGCGCCGCCCAGAGGCGACCGCTGGGGACCGGGCTCGCGCATTCCCGCGCTGGTCATTTCGCCGCTCGCGAAGAAAGGCTATGTCGATCATACGGTGTACGACACCAACTCGATCCTGCGTCTGATCAGCCGCGTGCATGGGCTCGCGCCACTCGATGGCGTCGCGCTGCGTGACCGTGCGCTGGTGCAGAACGGGCTTGCGCCCATCGGCGATCTGACGGGGGCGCTCGATCTCGCGTGATGCCATTGTCGAAGTTGATTGAAGGAAACACATGTTCGTCGTGTATTGGCTGGAAGAAGGCACGTCGACGGGAACCGCTCGCTTCGAGCGGTTCGCCGCCGACGAAATGACCAAAGCGCTCGCGTTCACCGAAACGCTGCGCAAGAAGCAGGCTGCCGGCGATGACGTGAGCTTCGTCACGCTTTGCAGCGAGAACCCGCGCTCCGTCGGCAAGGCGGGCGCGTCCGATCCGCCCGCGGATTACGCGTGGAAAAAGCGCCGCCCGTGAACGCGGCGGTGTCGCACGCATACCACGCGTCCGTCGACGCTTCACAACAGAATTGCGCGCATAAAAAGCAAAAACACGAAGCGCTGTAAAACATTCAGGATTCCCGACACATCCTTCGCGACGGTCTGTCAGATTCCCGTTCTGTGCTGCGCTGCCCGGTCCGCGCTGCGCCGAACGACAAGAGGAAGATCGACATGACCCATACGCAACCGAGTCGCCGCACGCGAGCATGCGCGGGCCTCGCCCTGCTATCGCTGATCGGCGGCTGCACGACGCTGCCCTGGCAGATGTCGCCCGAAGATCGGTCACTCCAGCAGCCACCGCAACAGACAGCGTCACTCGCCTCGACCGACCGTCTCGCGCGGCGCCCGCCCGTCAATGCCGACAAACCGCTGTCCGACGGCTATTACCGCGTGAAGCCCGGCGACACGCTCTATCGCATCGCGACGAGCCACGGCCAGCGCAGCGAAGACCTCATCAGGTGGAACAACCTCACGGATGCGGGCCATATCGAAACAGGCAGTGTGCTGCGCGTCGCGCCGCCAGCCGAGGCAGCCAGCGGCAGCGAAGTGTCCGCGTCGTCCGTTCAGGCGAAGCAACCACGCGCGAGCGCGCCCGCAAAGCCCGACACCCTCGCCAGGACCGGCCCGAAAGCCGACAAGGCCGATAGCGCCGACAAGAAAGACGACAAGAATGCGGACACCGGCAAGCCGAACTTCGTCTGGCCTGCGCGCGGCACGCTGAGCGCGGTATATGGACAGGCCAGATCGAAAGGCATCGTGATCGCCGCCAAAGCGGGCGATCCGGTGAAAGCGGCGACTTCCGGCCGCGTCGTGTTTGCGGGCGACGGCGGCAAGCCTTATGGCAAGCTGATCGTCATCAAGCACGACGACACGCTCGTGACGGCATACGGACATAACCGCAAGCTGCTGGTGAAAGAAGGAACCAACGTCAAACGCGGCGAAACGATCGCCGAGATGGCGGCGACCGACGACGGCAACGGCTCGATGCAATTCGAAATCCGCAAGGACGGCAAGCCCGTCAATCCCGCGACGTACCTGCCACGCGTCGGTTCGTAACGCGCAAGCGGAAATCGAAAAGCCGCGAACGGTGCGTTGCCGTTCGCGGCTCAGACTGTCAGGACTCGTGCGTCGCGCTCAACGCACGGCGTTAGCTTCGAGTAACGGATCGAGATTCCCCGCAGTTTCGAGCGCGTTCAGATCATCGAATCCGCCCACATGCGTTTCGCCGATGAAAATCTGCGGCACCGTGCGGCGTCCCGTGCGTTCCATCAACGCGAGCGCCGTGGCGCGGTCGCCCTGCACGTTGATTTCCTCGTACGGCAGACCCTTGTTCTTGAGTAGCGCCTTGGCGGCGATACAGTACGGGCACGTTGGCGTCGTGTAGATCGTGATTGCGGACATGGTTATCTCCGTGAGCGTATTGGAAGCGGCGCGTTACTGGCCGCGATAGAGGTCATCGAATGCGGACGATGCGCCTGCCAGCGAGCGGGCGCGCGTCGCGCGGAATCCCGAGGCGGCGCTGCCACTGGCCGACGGACCATACGAAGTCGCGATCAGATCCTGCGAGCGATGGAACACGTGCGGCGCAGCGGCCGAATAGTTCGCCGGCTCCGGATAGCTCGTGTCGCTTTGCGGGTACTGGCCGGCTTGCTGCGCAGCGACCAGCTCGGCGCGAACCTGCGTGCGCGTCGCCGTCGATTGCGATTGAGCCTGGCTTGCGAGCGGCAGACCTAATGCAGCCGCGAGAACAAGAGCGTGATAAACGCGTTTCATGTTGAGCACCTCTCAGAAGCGTTGCCGTCCGCGACGGGATGGCTCAACTGTAGGCGCGCATCGGATGGCCGTTAATGTCGGCGCGTCTCACGAAGATGCTCGATCGGCTCACCGGTTGCCTGCGCAAACGTCACGCGAGGACGGCGGGTATTGACGGGAGGCCTTGTAGGGCAAGGGTTTCAGCGCGATGCACAGGGCCGGTCGCAGAGGCCCCGGCGCATGCTGTGCGGTTTATGAAATTCTCTATTGCTCTGCGTCGGCCGAAGCTTCATCGGCGGCGGCATCCTGTGCAGACTGCATATGACCGCCCGATGCGCGCCAGCGCGCGGGCGTCACGCCGATCTGCTTCTTGAACACGCGCTGGAACGCCGCTTCCGACTGATAGCCGACCGTCTCGCCGATGTCGCCTACCGGTGTGGTCGATTCGAGCAGCATTCGGCCCGCGATCGTCATGCGGACTTCCGTGAGCACGTCGGTTGCCGAACGGCCGATCGCCTCCTGGAACTGCCGCACGAAGGTCGCGCGGGACATGTTGCACAGCGCGGCGAACTGGTCGAGCGTCCACGGCTTGCCGGGCGATTCGAACATCGCCGAGACGGCCGCCTGCAGGCGCGGCCGCCCCGCCAGCGCGAGCAGCCCGTGCGGCGGATGCGCCGCTTCGCTCGCGAAACGCAGCGTCAACGCGAACAGCGCCGCCGACAGATGATTGACGAGCGTTTCGCTGCCGGGACATTCGTCGGTGGCCTCTTCGCGCATCAGCTGGATGAGCCGCGCGAGCCGCGAGCCCGCGACGCCGCCCAGCGGTTCTCCATTCACCGCCGCGTCGCCATTGCTGTTTGCGCCATTGCCCCTCGTCTGAGCGCCGCTGCGCACTACCAGCCGCGAGGGCAAGTGATCGCGCAGCAGGCGGTCCGGCACGGCGCCGAGCAGGAAGCGGCCGCACAGGATATCGACCGTCTCGCCCGTGCCGCTGTTCTCGGCGACCGTCAGCATGATGTTGCGCCGCTCCGTGACGGGGGCGGGCTGCGCGCCGCTGCCGTCGTGGATACGGTGCGGGCTGCCCGTTGGAAACACGATGATGTCCCCCGCGGCCAGATGCTCGGGCGGCCCGTTGCCGTCTTCGAGCACCGCGCGCCCCGACAGCAGCACGTGATACGGAATCTCCCGCACGCCCGCGGGGCCTTCTTCGATTGCCCATGGCGCGCCGAAGTGGCAGCGGACATCGACACGCCCGCTCACGGGCATCAGCGACAGGAAGCGGCTTAGCAGATCCATGTGAGCCGCCGTTCGAGCCGGGAGTCGGGCCGCGGGTTGAGCCGCGGGTTGAGCCGCGGGTTGAGCCGATTAAGCATGTTTTTGAATCGTTCGAGGATTAGCAACGCGCACGCAGGACCGTAAAGTAGAACCGTGCAATGCAAACCGATTCTACTGGACGGCAGCGACGCGCGCGGCACAGCACACTGATTCCGCCACCGCCCGTCTGAGCGAGGAACATCATGAAGACGCTTGATATCGATGTCGCAGTGATTGGCGCGGGGACCGCGGGCCTGTCCGCCTTCCGCGCCGCGAAGGCCGCGGGCGCGAGTGTCGTGCTGATCGAAGGCGGCGCGTACGGGACGACGTGTGCGCGTGTCGGCTGTATGCCGTCGAAGCTGCTGATCGCCGCCGCCGAAGCCGCGCATGCAGCGCGCAGCATGGTGCCGTTTGGCGTGCATGTCGACGGCGCCGTGCGGGTCGATGGACGTGAAGTGATGGCGCGCGTCAAGCGCGAGCGCGACCGCTTTGTTGGCTTCGTCGTCGAATCGACGGAGAGCATTCCCGATGACGAGCGGCTGATCGGCTACGCGCAGTTCGTCGACGATAACGTGCTGCAAGTCGGCGAGCACACCCGCGTGCATGCAAGGCGCGTCGTGATCGCGACTGGCTCGTCGCCGTATGTGCCCGCGATGTACCAGGCACTCGGCGACCGCGCGATCGTCAACGACGACGTGTTTGCGTGGGACGACTTGCCGCGCAAGGTGGCGGTGGTCGGTGCGGGCGTGATCGGGCTGGAACTGGGCCAGGCGCTCGCGTGGCTCGGCGTCGATGTCACGATGCTTGGCGCACGTGGGCGCGTGGGGCCGTTGAGCGATCCTGCCATCAAGGATTACGCGCGTGATGTGTTCAAGGATTCGTTTCACTTCGAGACGCATGCGCAGGTTGAAGCGGCGACGCGCGAAGGTGACAGCGTGCATTTGCGTTATCGCGATAGCGCGGGCGAATTGCGCGAAGACACGTTCGATTATGTGCTGGTGACGGCGGGCCGTCGGCCGAATATGGACAAGCTTGCGCTGCATAACACGGCGCTCGAAGTCGATGCGCGCGGTGTGCCGGTGTTTGATCCGTTGACGCTGCAAGTGGGCAAGCATCCGGTGTTTATCGCGGGCGACGCGAATGACGTGCTGCCGCTCTTGCATGAAGCCGCCGATGAGGGTCGCGCTGCGGGCGACAATGCCGCTCGTTATCCGGATGTGAAGCCGCTTGTGCGGCGGGCGGCGATTTCGGTTGTGTTTTCTGAGCCTGGGATTGCGATGGTTGGTCAGAGGTTTTTGGATCTTCCTGACGGGTCGATCGTGACCGGTGAAGTTAGCTTCGAAGACCAGGGTCGTAGCCGCGTGATGTTGCGCAATCGCGGATTGATGCATGTGTATGTTGATCGCGCTACGCGCCGGTTTGTGGGCGCTGAGTGGATCGGGCCGGATGCCGAGCATATCGCGCATCTGCTTTCGTGGGCTTTGCAGATGGGGCTGACGGTTGATGCGATGCTCGCGATGCCTTTTTATCATCCTGTTGTTGAGGAAGGTTTGCGGAGCGCGTTGAGGGATGCTGCTGCGCAGCTGGCCGGTTTTTGATTGTGGTTTGGGTTTGCGCTGGCATCCGCGGTTTGCTTCTGGTTTGCCAGCGTTGCCCCTGTGCGGGGCAACGCTTGAACAACCAATAACATCACGCGGATGCCACCGCACAGCACAGCGGACCACACCAGCCGTCGCAGACAAACAAAAAACCCTCACCCCCCTTCATGCGGCGGCAAATACTCAATCTGCGCCTCTTCATAGAGGCGATAAATCAGCTCCAGCATCTCAGTCAGATCTTCTGACTCATCCAGCATCCGCATGCTCATGATAATCGGCGACACGAGATTCGAGTCATCGAGTTCCTTGTAGCTGACATCATCCCGCTTGAGCCCATACACACTACTCGGCACGACCGATATCCCCTCCCCAGCCGCAACCAGCCCCAGCGCAATCTGCAACTCCCGCGTCTCGTAGATCCGCGCCGGCTCCAACCCGCGATCGCGGAACGCAGCCAACACCTGATCGGCGTAACTAGGCCGCGGCGCCTTGGGAAAAATAATCAACGTCTCGTTGACCAGATCATGCAGCGACAAAACGGGTTTCACTTCCGACAACGGATAACCCGACGGCAACGCAACAATCATCCGTTCCTCACGCAACACGATGCGCCGGATACTCGGATCCTCATGACGAATGCGCCCAAACCCGACATCGATCGTGCCTTCCTTGAGCGCCTTGATCTGATCCATCGTCGACATCTCGTGCAACGTCAATTCGACAGCACTGTGCTCGGTGCGAAAGCGCCGGATGATCTTCGGCAACATGCCATACAACGTCGAGCCGACAAACCCGACAGACAGACTGCGTTCGATCTTGCCGACGCGCCGCGTCATCGATTCGAGCTCGGCCGTTTCCGCCAGCAACTTCACCGCGTGCGAATAAAAGAACCGCCCCGTGTCCGTCAATTCGACCGGCCGTGAATTGCGCACGAACAGTTGCACGCCCAGCAGTTCTTCGAGCTGCTGCATCTGGCGGCTGAGCGGCGGCTGCGCAATATGCAGCCTTTGCGCGGCGCGCGTGAAGTTCCGCTCCTCAGCCACGGCGACGAAGTAACGCAAATGGCGCAACTCCATGACGATACCCCTGAGATATTGAACTGATACTAAATCAGTGTTGGACGCACTGTATGTGCGCCAACTACTCTTCACTCACCCGCAGCGCCCTCACAAATTATACCTTTCGGGTTGCCACCGAACGAGACGCGAGCGCCGACATCGAACTGGAGACTTCCGATGATCCCCATCTACCCGGACCGCAGTCCGAAGCTCAAGCACATCGACGACTATCTGGTCGAAGATACCGCCCGCGGCGACTATCGCCTGCACCGCAGCGCATTCACCGACGAAGCGCTGTTCGAGCTGGAAATGCAGCACATCTTCGAAGGCAACTGGATCTACCTCGCGCACGAAAGCCAGATTCCGTCGAACAACGACTACTTCACGACCACGATGGGCCGTCAGCCCATCGTCATCACGCGCAACCGTCAGGGCGAGCTGAACGCGCTCGTCAATTCGTGCACGCATCGCGGCGCGATGCTGTGCCGCCACAAGCGCGGCAACAAGGCGACCTTTACCTGCCCGTTTCACGGCTGGACCTTCAATAACAGCGGCAAGCTGCTGAAGGTCAAAGACCCCGAAGGTGCGGGTTATCCCGAGTGCTTCAATCACGAAGGCTCGCATGATCTGAAGAAGCTCGCGCGCTTCGAAAGCTATCGCGGCTTTCTGTTCGGCAGCCTGAATCCCGATGTAAAGCCGCTCACCGAATTCCTCGGCGAAGCCGCGCGCATCATCGACATGATCGTCGATCAGTCGGAAGACGGTCTCGAAGTACTTCGCGGTTCATCGACCTATACGTATGAAGGCAACTGGAAGCTGACGGCCGAAAACGGCGCGGATGGTTACCACGTGTCGGCCGTGCACTGGAACTACGCGGCAACGACGAACCAGCGCAAGGAAAAGAACGCGGCCGAAGACAAGATCCGCGCAATGGACGCAGGCGGCTGGGGCCGCCAGGGCGGCGGCTTCTACGCGTTCGAACACGGCCACATGCTGCTGTGGTCCCGCTGGGCGAATCCGGAAGACCGCCCGAACTTCAATCGCCGCGATGAATTCGCCGCGCGCTGCGGCGGCGAAACCGCCGACTGGATGATCCAGAACTCGCGCAATCTGTGCCTCTATCCGAATGTGTATCTGATGGATCAGTTCGGTTCGCAGATTCGCGTGCTCAAGCCGCTGTCGGTGAACAAGACAGAAGTGACGATCTATTGCATCGCGCCCAAGGGCGAATCCGATGAAGCACGCGCACGCCGCATCCGCCAGTACGAGGACTTCTTCAACGTGAGCGGCATGGCGACGCCCGACGACCTCGAAGAATTCCGCGCATGCCAGCAAGGCTATGCAGCACGCTCCGTCGAATGGAACGACATGTGCCGGGGCTCGACGCACTGGATCGAAGGCGCCGACGAAGCCGCGCAGAAGATCGGCCTCAAGCCTTTGCTGAGCGGCGTGAAGACGGAAGACGAAGGGCTTTATACGATCCAGCACCGCTACTGGGTGGAAACGATCCGCGATGCACTGACGCGAGAAAGGAGCGCAGCATGAGCACGATCATCACTGCGCCCACGCTCACCGATATCCAGGCATTTCTGTACCGCGAAGCGCGTCTGCTCGACGATGAGCAATGGGACGAATGGCTCGAGCTCTATCACCCGGACGCCGTTTTCTGGATGCCCTCGTGGGACGACACCGATCAGTTGATCACGGACCCGCAGCGCGAGATCTCGCTGATCTACTACCCAAGCCGCCAGGGTCTGGAAGACCGCATATTCCGCATCAAGACCGAGCGGTCGAGCGCGACGATTCCCGACACGCGCACGTGCCACAACATCAGCAACGTAGAACTTGAGAGCCACGACGATGGCGTCTGCACAGTGCGCTTCAACTGGCACACGCTGAGCCATCGCTACAAAACCAATTACAGCTATTTCGGCATGTCGCGCTACGTGATCGATTTCAGCGGCGCTTCGCCGCGCATCCTGAACAAGTACGTCGTGTTGAAGAACGACTACATCAATCAGGTCATCGACATCTATCACATCTGAACGCGCGTTCACGATCCGCCACGATACGCAGCAGCATCAGGCAGCACAGGAGCAGTTCATGGAACATCGCATCGCACTCCAGTTCGAAGACGGCGTCACGCGCTTCATCACGTGCCGCGAAAACGAAACCTTGTCGGACGCAGCGTACCGGCAGAAGATCAACATCCCCCTCGATTGCCGCGACGGCGCGTGCGGCACGTGCCGCGGCTTCTGCGAGTCAGGCACGTATGACCTGCCCGAATCGAGCTATATCGAAGACGCGCTGACGCCTGAAGATGCCGCGCAAGGCTACGTGCTCGCATGTCAGACGCGGCCGCGCTCCGACTGCGTGATCCGCGTGCCCGCTTCGTCGGCGGCATGCAAGACGGGCGTCGCGCGTCACGAAGGCACGCTTGCGAACGTGCAGAAGCTCTCGGATTCGACAATCGAATTTTCAATCGACGTCGATGCGCCCGATCAGCTGAGCTTTCTTGCGGGCCAGTACGTGAACGTCGAAGTGCCCGGTAGCGCGCTGACGCGTTCGTATTCGTTCAGTTCCGCGCCGGGCGAATCGCGCGTGTCGTTCGTCGTGCGCAACGTGCCCGAAGGCAAGATGAGCACCTATTTGAGCCAGCATGCACAGCCGGGGCAACGCGTCGCGTTTTCCGGGCCGTACGGCGCGTTCTATCTGCGCGAAGCAACGCGGCCCGTGCTGTTTCTCGCGGGCGGCACGGGCATCGCGCCGTTCCTGTCGATGCTCGATGTGCTCGCCGCCAAAGACGGCGCGAAGCAGCCGGTGCGCATGGTGTACGGCGTGACCAACGACACCGATCTCGTCGCGCTGTCCCAACTCGATTCTGCGCAAGGCAAATTGCCGGACTTCACCTACCGGACCTGCGTAGCCGACGCCGCGAGCGATCATCCGCTCAAAGGCTACGTGACGGCGCACGTCGATCCCACGTGGCTCAACAACGGCGACGTCGACGTCTATCTGTGCGGCCCCGTTGCGATGGTTGATGCAGTGCGCGGATGGCTCGGCGAAATCGGCGTCACGCCGGCGAGCTTTCACTACGAAAAATTCTCTGCCACCAACGCGGCCTGACCATCATGAATCAACGTTTTGAAGGAAAAGTGGTCGTCGTCACGGGCGCGGCGCAAGGGATCGGACGCGGCGTTGCGATTGCGGCCGCGCGGCAAGGCGCGACCGTCGTGCTATGCGACCGTTCGGATTTCGTCCATGAAGTGGCAGCCGAGGTCTCGGCGCCGGGGGCGCGCTGCATCGCTGTGATCGCCGATCTGGAAACCTTCGCGGGCGCATGCAAGCTCGCGAATGCGGCGCTCGGCGCGTTCGGCCGCATCGATGTGCTGATCAACAATGTCGGCGGGACGATCTGGGCGAAGCCTTATCAGGAATACGAGGAAGCGCAGATCGAAGCCGAAGTGCGCCGCTCGCTGTTTCCGACGCTATGGTGCTGCCGCGCAGTGCTGCCTGCGATGATCGAGCGTAAGCACGGCGTAATCGTCAACGTATCGTCGATTGCAACACGCAGCATCTATCGCGTGCCGTACGCGGCGTCCAAGGGCGGTGTGAATGCGTTGACGGCAAGCCTCGCATTCGAGCATGCCGCCGACGGCATCCGCGTCAATGCCGTCGCGACGGGCGGCACGGAAGCGCCGGCACGGCGCGTGCCGCGCAACGCGCAGCAGCAGACGGAACAGGAAGCGCTCTGGTATCAGGGCATTGTCGACCAGACCAAGGCGACGAGCCTGATGCAGCGCTATGGCACGATCGACGAACAGGTCGGCGCCATTCTCTTTCTCGCTTCCGACGAAGCGTCGTACATCACGGGCACCGTGCTGCCCGTGGGCGGCGGCGATCAGGGCTGACGTTTCCAACGCAAAGCAACACGCGAAAAAAACGCGGCGCGAGGCCGCGTTCAAGCGTGTTGTCCGCTGCGTGCAGACAGGATGAAACGGGGCCAAGTGTAAAGCATTGCGCGAAACGATAAACCCCGCAATAGACAATTCATTATCGTTGTTCCCGCAATATTCCCGAATACATCATGATGCTGCGAAATATCGACGGCAATACACGTCAATTTTCGTTGGGCAAAAACAATCCCATAGGCCATGCCTGAACAAACATCTTCATAGAAATACTGTTTGTATGAAGCCGCAATAATCCCGTCATTGCGTGTTGTGAATTTCACTAATGCTGCTTTTTGGCGTTTTTACATTTGTTGTGTGCGCCTTTAGTCTCTCGCTCATTCAATGCTTTACCACACGCAGGAGAAGAGAAGAATGAAGCGCACTGCCCTCTCGATGATCTCGCTGGCCGCACTGGCCACGGCCACCAGCGCCGCTCACGCACAAACCAGCGTCACGCTGTACGGCACGATCGACACGGGGATCACCTACGTTCACAACGCATCGGGCAACAACAGCCTGTGGTCGCTCGGCAATACCAGCGCAGGCAATCTGTCAGGCACGCGTTGGGGCCTTAAAGGCAGCGAAGATCTTGGCGCGGGCCTGAAGGCGATCTTTCAGCTCGAAAGCGGCTTCGATCCGAGCAACGGCAAGATGGGCCAGGGCAGCCGTCTGTTCGGCCGTCAGGCATTCGTCGGCCTTTCGCAGGATCAATACGGTTCCATTACGCTCGGCCGTCAATACGATCCGCTGATCGACCTCGTGCAAGGCATCACCGCCGACAACTACTTCGGCAGCGCATTCGCGACTGCGGGCGACGTCGACAACTACGACAACAGCTTCCGCGTGAACAACGCGGTGAAGTACACGTCCCCCGTGTTCGCGGGACTGCAGTTCGAAGCGATGTACTCGCTGGGCGGCGTGGCAGGCAGCACGGGTTCCGAGCAGTCGTATTCGGGCGCGGTCGCGTATAACAACGGGCCGATCGGCCTTGCGGCAGGTTACTACTATGCGTCCAACAGCCCGGCATCGGAAGGCATTCGCACGACCTGGAACAGCACCTCCGACGGCACGTTCGACGGCCCCGTCAATCTCGGCTATCAGACGGCACACTCGATCGGCATTGCACGCGTCGCCGGCCAGTACACGGCCGGTTCGTTCACGTTCGGCCTCGGCTACAGCAATGCGCAGTATCGCCGCGACGACAGCTCGGTGTTCGGTTCGAACGAACGCTACAACACGGGCCAGGGCTTCGTGAACTACCAGGCCACGCCTGCGATGCTGCTCGGCGTCGGCTACAGCTACACGCATTCGAACGGCGACACGTCGGCGACGTACCATCAGGTATCGCTGGGTGCTGACTACAATCTCTCCAAGCGCACCGACCTCTATATGACGGCTGCGTATCAGCACGCGAGCGGCCAGACGCGCGACGCGAACACCAACACGATCACCGACGCGCAGGCTTCGATCGGCTCGTATGGCTATGCGGGCACGAGCCATCAGGAGATGGTCAACCTCGGCATCCGTCACAAGTTCTAACGCGCTTCGCTGCCAGCGACGCGTCGCGTCGCTGGTCTTCGTATACGGCGGTTTCGTTCCGGCACGCAGATGCGAGCGGTTCGAAGCCGCCGTTTTTGTTTCAGGCTTCCAATCGATAATGGCCTAATCATTCTGTAGATAATGGATCTTTGTGTTGGCCATTATCCGCCTTAATCTCCGCACGTGGGCTCCAGAGCCCGGCATACACGGAGATCATCGGATGGAAACGAAAGTCTTTCTGGCAGGCGCGGCGGGCGCGATCGGCAGCGCGCTGGTGCCGCTGCTGGTCGAGGCAGGATTCACTGTCTATGGCAGCACGCGCCGCGCCGAGCGCGCGCCGCAAATCGAACAGGCGGGTGCCACGCCCGTGATCGTCGACGTGTTCGACGCGCGCGCGCTGACGGAAGCGCTGCGACGCATCGAACCCGCCTGCGTGATCCATCAGCTGACCGACCTGCCCCCTGCGCTCGATCCCGCGAAAATGCCGCAAGCCGTGGCGGCCAATGCGCGCATTCGCGACGAAGGCACGCGCAATCTGATCGCCGCAGCGCGCGTAGCGGGCAGCAAGCGCTTCGTCGCGCAAAGCATCGCGTGGGCGTATCGCGAAGGAGCACAACCGTACGACGAAACCCAGCCGCTCGATACGGAAGCCGAAGGCAATCGTCTCGTCACGGTGCGCGGCGTCGTGTCGCTCGAAACGCAGGTTCTGAGGGCGCCGCTGATCGGCACGGTGTTGCGGTACGGCCAACTGTACGGCCCCGGCACGGGCGCCGACCACGCGACAGGCGCAAGCCCCGTTCATGTCGATGCGGCCGCGCACGCCGCCGTGCTCGCGTTGCGGCACGCGCGGGCCGGCGTGTTCAATATCGCCGAAGACAATCCCGTCGTATCGACCGAAAAGGCGAAACGCCAGCTCGGCTGGGCGGCGGACTGGCGGCGCAGCACGGCGAACGCGCAGGACGCGGCGCAATGAACGCCGCCCATCTGTTCGCGAGCGCGAACGCGCGGCATGCGCGCACGTTCGCTACGCTCGCAGTCCTTGCGCTCGCCCCGCTCGCCGTGCTGCCGACGCGCCCCGCCATCCAATGGCTCGACGCGCTGTGCAGCGCGCCGCTGCTCAGCGATGCCTCGTCGTCATCCGGTGCAGCCGCCCAGCGCCCAGCTTCCACCTCGCGCGTGCTGTCCTGCGAGCCGCTCGCGAACGTGCCGGGCAAGTCCGTGACGACGGTCGTCGTCGACTTTCCGCCGCGCGCCTACACGGGCGCGCACCGGCATCCGGGCTCGGTGACGGCCTACGTCATCTCCGGCACGCTGCGTTCACGGCTGGACAGCGGTCCGGCTGTCGACTATCGCAGCGGCCAGACATGGTTCGAACCGCCCGGCACGCTGCACGACTTTGTCGAGAACTTCGACCCCACGCAGCCCGCGAAACTGCTCGCCGTGTTCGTCACGGATTCGAACTGCGGCCCACTCGTGCTGCCGCCGTGATCGACAGATATCAGGTCTGGTAGAGCATCTTCTGCAGAACACGCGCGAGCGTCCTGGCACCCGCGTCGATCTCGTCCACGCCGACGCCCGCAAAGCCCAGCACCAGGCCAGCGGGCGCCGCGCGCTGCACGGCGTACGACGACAACGGCCGCGTCTCGATGCCCGCTTCGGCGGCAAGGCGCGCGGCCAGCGCATCGTCTGAACCCGCGGGCAGAAACGCCGGCGCATCCAGCCCGGCGACGATCGGCGGCAACGCGAGCAGGCCCGCCCAATGACGGCGCGCCGCTTCACGCAGCGCCTCGGCGCGTTCGCCATACAGCTCGCGCATGCGCCGCACGTGACGGCCCGCATGGCCTTCGGCAATGAACGCGTGCAGCGTCGCCTGCTGATCGAGCGGTACGTGCCGGCCCGTCAGCGACCACGCGGCGACGAACGGATCGACGAGTCGCTCCGGCAACACCGCATATGCGATGCGCAGCGCGGGAAACAGCAGCTTGCTGAAGGTGCCGCAATAGATCACGTGGCCCGCGCTGTCGAGACTCTTCAGCGCAGCGAGCGGCCTGCCTTCGAAGCGGTACTCGCTGTCGTAGTCGTCCTCGATCACCAGCGCGCCGCGCGCGTGCGCCCAGTCCAGCAACGCGAGCCGCCGCTCGAGCGACAGCGCGGGACCGAGCGGCGCCTGCCGCCCGGCCGTCACGTACGCGAGCCGCGCATCGGGCGCGAGCGCGCGGCCCGCGGCGACGTCGATGCCATTGGTATCGACGGGCACGGCGGCGATGCGCGCGCCCGCCGCTTCGAGCACGAGCCGCGCGCCCTGATAGCCGGGGTCTTCCATCCACGCGGCGTCGCCGGGGTCGAGCCACAGACGCGCAGCCAGATCGATCACCTGCTGCGCGCTGCCGACGATCGCAACATGATCCGCCGTGCAGGCGATGCCGCGCGTCACGCGCACATGCTCCGCGATCGCTTCACGCAACGGACGGTAGCCCTGCGCTTCGCCGTCGGCGAGCATCGAACGGTTCGACAGCCGCGAGCGGCGCGCCGCGACGCGCGCCCACAACGCGAACGGAAAGAACTGCAAGTCGGGCTGGCTCGGACGAAACGCGCGCGACGGAAACGAACGGCCTTCGACGGCGAACGAGCTGCGCGCCAGCAGACGGCCACGCGCGGACAGTGCGATGCCTTCCTTGCCACGCGGCTCCGCTTTTTTACGCACGTGCCGCGCCGCGTCGGACGCTGGCGCGGATTCGAAGCGCCCGTCCGGCAATTCGCTCGCAACGAAACTGCCGCGCCCGACCGCGCCGGATAGATAGCCTTCCGCCGCGAGTTGCGCGAACACGCCCAGCACCGTGCCGCGCGACACGCCATGACGCGCGGCGAGATCGCGCGTGGCGGGCAGGCGCGCGCCCGGGCCGAGCCGCCCTTCGAGAATGGCCGCGCGCAGTTCGCCGTAGAGCCAGCGTTGGAGCGGCACCCCGTCAGGCCGCGCGTTCAATGCGAGGTCGATTTCCGTTGCGCGGCGCATGTCCTCACCCTGTAATTGGATCAACGCCCGAAAGAACAATGAACAATTCAACCAGGCCAATTTCAGGATTATGCCTGCCGCGCCGCCTCCCCGCCTTCACACAAATCCGCGCGATGCAGTTGATACACTGAACCGAACGGTTTGAACGTGACGCTCCCGCTCGTTTTACGGTCGGGTCTGCGTCTTGCTTACAATAGCTGCCCCTTGTATCGATCGCACGGCCAACACCGGCATAACCATGAAAGTTCCGCTCACCCCGCACCGCCCTTCGGCCAACCGCGTCTACCCGCCGGGAACGCCGGGGGTACACGGCCTGACATCGGTGATTACATTCGTCGTGGTGGTCAGCGGCTTGTACTTCGCGCGCGAGGTGCTGATCCCGATCACGCTCGCCGTGCTGCTGAGTTTCCTGCTCGCACCGCTCGTCAGCCTGTTGCGGCGTCTTCACTTCGGCCAGTTGCCGTCGATCTTCGTCGCGGTGCTGCTTGCCGTCGTCACGCTGCTCGCCGTCAGCACGCTGATCGGCGCGCAGATCGCGCAACTCGCCGGTTCGCTGCCGCAGTACCAGGCGGCTATCGAGCGCAAGGTCGAGACCGTGCAGGAGAAAACGGTCGGTCGCGCCGATGCGCTGCTGTCGCGCGCCGCGAGTGCGCTGGCACGCGTCGCGCCCGATCGCCCCGCCGTGCCTCACGAAGCGGGCCGCTCGCAGAAGCCGACTGTCTCGGCGCCATTGCCCGTCGAAGTGCACGAGCCCATTCCGTCGCCGCTGCAACTTGCGCAGCGCGTGTTCTCGCCTGTGGTCGGGCCGCTCGAAACGATGTTCATCGTGCTCGTCGTGACGATCTTCATCCTGCTGCAGCGCGAAGACCTGCGCGACCGGCTGATACGCCTGTTCGGCGCGCGTGACCTGCATCGCACGACTACCGCGATCAACGACGCGGCGAGCCGCCTGTCGCGCTACTTCGTCGCGCAGCTCGGCGTGAACCTCGGCGCGGGCGCGACGATCGCGATCGGCCTCGCGATCATCGGCGTGCCGGGCGCGCTCCTGTTCGGCGTGCTGACCGCGCTGCTGCGCTTCGTGCCGTACATCGGCACGTGGATCGCGGCGCTGCTCGCGGTGATTCTCGCGGCCGCGATCCAGCCGCAATGGACGATGGCCGTGTGGACGATCGTGCTGTTCGTGACGATCGACGTCGTCGCGGGCCAGGTGGTCGAGCCGCTGTTGTATGGGCATAGTTCAGGGCTGTCGCCGCTCGCCGTGGTGGTCGCGGCGATTTTCTGGAGCTGGCTGTGGGGGCCCATCGGTCTCGTGCTGTCGACGCCGCTCACGCTGTGCCTCGTCACGCTCGGCCGTTACGCGGAGCGCCTGAAGTTCCTGACGGTGCTGCTCGGCGATCAGCCAGCGCTCACGCCTGCGCAGAACTTCTATCAGCGCCTGCTCGCCGACGATCCCCACGAGGCGATCGTGCAGGCCGACAAGTTCCTCAGGGAAATGGCACTCACCCGCTACTACGACGACGTCGCGCGCGAAGGCTTGCGGCTCGCACGTAACGACGCGCTGCGCGGCGTGTTCGCGCCCGAGCAGCTGGCGCGCATGAACGAGACCTTGCTCGATATCGTCGAGGACCTCGAGCAGTTCGACGGCATGCCCGAAGACAAGCCCGACCCGAACGCGCCCGACGCGCTGCCCGCCCTGCGGCCGGAAGACGCCGCGCAGTTGCGCGTAGTGTGCGTGGCGGGCCGCGGCGCATTCGACGACGTGACGACGGCCATCGCCGTGCAGTTGCTGACGCGCCGCGGCTTCGCGCCCGTCACGGCGAACTACGCGCAATTCCGCCGTGGCCATACGGACACGCTCGGCATCGACGGCGCGGCCATCGTCTGCGTGGTGACGCTCGATGCCCCCGAAGCGCCGCCCTATCTGCGCAATCTGCTGCGGCGCATCCGCGAGCGGGCGCCGCGCGCGCAACTGATCGTCGGTATTGGCGGGCAATCGGAGCGCGTCGATGAAGTCGGCGCACTGAGCGATACGCAAAACGCCAACGCGTTCAGCGATCTCGTCAATCAGTGCGTGCAGGCGGCGGCCGCAGCATCCGCACCGCCGCTCGTCGAGAAGGCGCCGCGCAGCGTCGACGCCTGACTGCACGGACTGTGGCTCCTGCCTGCGAATACATCAAGCACTTCATACGTTCAGCCGTACGCACGCGGCTGAGACGTCGTTTGTCTGCACCTTCGCGCAGCAAAGCGCTCACGCGGTGATAAGCTGAATGAAAGCGCGCGTCATGCGGTCCGCAAGCTGACGCGCGCTTCGTTCATCGCCGCCGGGAGGCTCATGTCCGCGACCGCCCCGAAGTGCAGACAGCAAATCCGGCTGTGCACCGCGCACGACGGCGCGCGCATCGCGTACGCGACCTGCGGCAGCGGGCCGCCTATCGTCAAGGCCGCGAACTGGCTGAGCCATCTGGAGTTCGATATCGCGAGCCCCGTCTGGAGCCACATGATCGCGGAGATGTGCCGCGAGCACACGCTGATCCGTTACGATCAGCGCGGCTGCGGCCTGTCGGATCACGACGTCGCCGATATTTCATTCGATGCCTGGAAGCAGGACCTGATCGCCGTCATCGACGCGAGCGGCGTCGACCGCTTTGCGCTGCTTGGCATTTCGCAAGGTGCGTCGATTGCGATCAGCTATGCCGTCGCGTTTCCGGAGCGCGTCTCGCATCTGATCCTGCATGGCGGCTACGCGCGCGGCCGGCTGGTCCGCTCGCGTACCGAGCAGGCGCGCGACGAAGCCGAAACCCTCGCCAAGCTCGCCGAGATCGGCTGGGGCCAGCACAACCCCGCCTTCCGCCAGTTCTTCACGACGCAATTCATTCCCGGTGGCACGCCCGACCAGCACCGCTGGTTCAACGAACTCGAACGCATTTCGACGACACCGCAGAACGCCGCGCGCATCATGCGTGTTTTCAACAACATCGACGTGGTCGATCTGCTGCCGCACGTGCAATGCCCGACGCTCGTGCTGCATGCGGTGCGCGACGCACGCGTGCCGCTCGAAGAAAGCCGGCTGCTCGCGACCCTGATCCCCAACGCGCGTTTCGTGCCGCTCGAAAGCGAGAATCATCTGACGCTCGAATGCGAGAACGCCTGGCAGCGCTGGCACGACGAAGTGCGTGCCTTCCTGCCGCCGGCGAAGCACGCGGACCCCGTGTTCTCGTCGCTCACGCGACGCGAGCGCGAAATCGTGGAACTGATTGCGGGCGGCCGCGACAACGCGCAGATCGCCGCGCGGCTCGGTCTGTCGGAGAAGACCGTGCGCAATCACATCACGAGCATCTTCGCGAAGCTCGAAGTGGAGAGCCGCGCGCAGGCCATCGTGATGGCGCGCAAGGCGGGCTTCGACGCGCCCGCTGCCTGACTGTTACTTCGACGCGCTGCATGACGGGGCACATGTCCCGGCTTTTTCCGGCTTTGTTGCACTGCTCACCGCGAGTACCGGGACTCGCGTCTCATGTCCGATCAAATGCCGATCCGCAGAATGGGTATCAGCGTTTCGCCACGGCATACGACACACCACGGCGCAGCGCTTTGAGTCGGCGCCGTCTCTCTTCGTTCTTCTTTCGGCGCCACCCCACTGCAATCCGCCGAACTGGAGTTCTCAGATGCAAGCTGTAGAGTATCAACTGCCTTCCCATCGCTACGCCAAATGCGTCGAAGTGTCCAAGCGAATCCGCTGGGATATCGACAACGACGTGATCCGCGGGCGCACGCTCGATATCGATCAGAAGTTTCTGCCCGACGGTCTGTCTCAGGTATATCGGCTGACGTTTCTGAGCGACGCCGAACGTCGCTTCTATTCGCAGGTCCAGGGTCGCACGTACGCGAACATGTTCAAGCTCGTAGAACGCTTCATCGGTGCAAAGATGCTCGAGCTAGGACGCGATCACGCGCTCGGCGACCAGATCGCGCTCGAAGCCGTCGTGCGTCTCACCGACGAAGAACTGAAGCACCAGGAACTGTTCCGCCGCATCGAGTTGCTTGCGGGCGCGGACATGCCCGCGGGTTATCGCTTCCTGCCCGATGCCGACGACATCGCCATGTTCGTGCTGGGCAAATCGACGTGGGGCATTCTCGCGCTGACGTGCTTCATCGAAATCTTCTCGCAGGTGCACTACCGTCAGAGCATCGAAGCAGACGACACGCTTTCCCCGCTGTTCAAGGACGTGTTCATGTACCACTGGAAGGAAGAGTCGCAGCACGCGATCATCGACGAACTCGAATGGATGCGCGAGGACGCGAAGCTCGACAAGCCCGCGCGCGATGCCGCCGTCGACGATCTGATCGCGCTGGTGGCGGGCGTCGACAATGTGGTGCAGATGCAGGCGAAGGAAGATGCCATGTACTTCTGCCAGCATATGGGCCGCACGCTGCTGCATGCCGAATTCGCGGAGGTGCAGGCAGCGATGCTCGACGCGTACCGCTGGCAGTACATCGTCTCCGGTGTCGAAGAGCAGCGTTTCCGCTCGCTGCTCCAGAGCGTGATCGACGAGGAACAGGGGCAGCGCATTTTCGCCGCGCTCACGCCGATCATGAAACCGACGCTGGATCGGCAGACGTTGCCGCTGGTCTGAGCGATATTCACTGCACTACGCGTGACACGCAACGGCGGGCGCCTCAGGGCGCCCGCCGTTTTTCATGTGATGCTCTTGTGACGCCAAAGCCGATTTTCCCGCCCGCGCCGATATGCGACACTACGCACGCACACCCGTTGCAAGCAGAACCAACGCACCGTTAGCGCAGAGGGCGTATGAAGGTTCCGTACCGATACCTGTCCGCGATGGTCATCAATGTCGCGCTGCCGTGGCTCGCGTACCGGCTTGCGCTGCCGCATTGGGGCACGACGGGTGCGCTCGCCGCATCGGCCGCGCCCCTGTTCGCGTGGATGGCATGGGACCTGTATCACTCGCGGCATTTCGATGCATTGAGCGCGCTCGTGCTGGCGGGCATCCTGCCGCTGCTCGCATGGGCGCTGATCGACCGGGGCGAGCACCGACGCGCGCTCGAAGACCCGATGGTGTCGGGTGTCATCGGCGTCACGTTTCTGCTGTCGCTGCTGCTGCGCAAGCCGATGGTCTACTACCTCGCGCGTTCGACGGTGTCGCGTGAATCGCTTGAAGACGTCGAGCAGTTCGAGCGCCACTATCGCGAGCGCCCCGCGCTCGTCGCGCAGATCCGCCGGATGACGGTGGTCTGGGGCATTGGTCTGACGGCCGAAAATGCCGCGCGTTACTGGGTCGTGACGAACCTGAGCGACGCGCAACTGGCGTTGCATATTTCGACGGCGCTGCGCTGGGGCGTCTATGGCTCGCTATCGCTATGGACCCTCTGGACGCGGCGTCGCCTCAAACGCATAGACGCTGAGAGAAAAATGGAGTCTGCATGAAAGAGCCGCTGTTGATCGTCGATGCACGCTTGCCCGATGGCACGTGCGTCGATGTGGCGATCGTCAATGGCCGCATCGATGCGATCGGCCCTGATTTACGGGTCGAAAACGAGGTTGCGCACGAAAACGCGAACGGCGCCCTGCTGTTGCCCGGCTTCGTCGAAGGCCACACGCATCTCGACAAGACGATGTGGGGCATGCCCTGGTATCGCAACGAAGTGGGGCCTAAGCTCACCGATCGCATCGAAAACGAGCGCCGCTTTCGCGCGCAAAGCGGACACGACGCGGCGGCTGCATCGCTCGCGCTGGCCCGCGCTTTTCTGCAAGCCGGTACGACGCGCTTGCGCACGCATGTCGATATCGATACCGACGCGGGCCTCAAGCACCTCGAAGGCGTGCTGAAGACGCGCGACGCACTGCGCGATGTGCTCGACATGCAGACAGTAGCGTTTCCGCAATCGGGCATGCTCACACGCAAGGGCACCGTCACGTTGCTCGACGAGGCGCTGCGCGCAGGCGCCGACGTGCTCGGCGCGCTGGACCCGGCCTTGATCGACGGCGATCCCGTCGCATCGCTGAATGCGACGTTCGATCTCGCCGAACGCCATCAGAAACCGATCGATATCCATCTGCACGAGCCCGCCGAGATCGGCGCATTCACGTTGAAGCTGCTGCTCGATCGCGTCGAGGCGCTCGGTATGCAGGGGCGCGTCGTGATCAGCCATGCGTTCTGTCTCGGCGCGCTCGCGCCGCGCGAGCGCGATCCGCTACTCGAACGGCTCGCATTGCTGAACGTCGCGCTGCTCACGACAGCGCCGGCTTCCGTGCCCGTGCCGCCGCTTGCAGTGTGTATCGAGAAAGGCGTCACGCTCTTCGGCGGCAACGACGGCATCCGCGATACATGGAACCCGTTCGGCTCGCCGGACATGCTGGAGCGCGCGATGCTGATCGGCATGCGTTACGACTTGCGCCGCGACGATGCGCTCGCCATTGCGTTCGATTGCGTGAGTCATACGGCTGCGCGCGGCTGCGGGTTCGCCGATTATGGCCTGCACGTGGGCGCGCGCGCCGACCTCGTGCTCGTCGATGCGGAAACCGTCGCACATGCCGTTGCGGCACGTCCTGTGCGCAAGCTGGTCGTGGCGAATGGACGGATCGTGGCACGCGACGGCACGCTGGTCGAAGGCGTGTGAACCACGCTTGCGCGTAGCCAGACAAAAAAAGCCCCGGCATGTGAACCATGCCGGAGCCAAGCTTTTGCGCTGTTTTACACCCTGACGATCAGGCCGCTGTCATGACGGGCGCAACGGCCGCCGGATCGCTGATGCTCGTCTTGCCCGTTTCGACGTGACCGGCAAGGCGGCGCTGGAACGACGCGTCATCGTTGTCGCTCACCGTCAGGTCGTACCAGTGGTGGCTCGCCGACAATACCCAGGCCTCTTCGATCGACGCATTCGGCGGCACGATCACAGGGCGCGGATGCGCGCCATACGCGTTATCGACCACGGATAGCCGCGCAATGCTGTCGCCATGATTCGTGAACTTCAGATACACGTTGCCGTTGCCGACGTCGTAATGCGTCTTCACTTCCGGCATGGCGGGCTTGCGGTTGTGGCCGAACAGGCCCTGCACATTGGCCTGGTTCGACTGCGGCTGCGCGTTGCCCGCAAAGCGGCGCACGAAACCATTCGGACCGTACACGGTGAACGCATACACGCCATTCGTCGACGACAGGTTGAACACGTCCTTCAGCGTCTTGCCCGCTTCCACCGTATAACGCCACGGACCGTCCGTGCGATTCGTCGAGTACACATAGAAGTGCGCGCCCTGATCGCCCGTATTGCCGAATTCGATCGTCAGCGAGTTGGCCTTCTCGTCGACCTTGCCGTTCACATGCAATTCATACGGCAACGCACGCGCGAAACGGATGCCCGTTTCCTGCGGATCGATTGCGCCCGGCACGGCTGGCACCGTCGGCGCGGGCTGCGTCGCGCACTGGTTGTCGGCCATGCTCTTGTAGTTGCTCGTGTCCGGCAGCGGGGGCATCTTCGCATCCGGCGTGCGGAAGTCGAAGGCCGTCGTGAGGTCGCCGCACACCGCGCGACGCCATGCCGTGATGTTCGGCTCATGCACGCCGAAGCGCGATTCGATGAAGCGGATCACCGACGTGTGGTCGAACACCTGCGAGCATACGAAGCCGCCCTTCGTCCATGGCGACACGATCGTCATCGGCACGCGCGGCCCGAGGCCGTACGGCAGGTTGTCGGCCGTGTAGCTGCCGCCGCGGCCCGGATTGACGACGTCGTGAATCTCGCCGTCCGCCGTCACCGTTGAAAGGCCTTGCGCGCGCGACGTTGCCACTTGTGGCGGCACGACGTGATCGAAGAAGCCGTCGTTCTCGTCGTACATGATGAAGAGCACCGTCTTGCTCCACACCTCCGGGTTCGACGTCAGCGCGTCGAGAATCTGCGACGTGTACTCCGCGCCGTACGCAGGCGTGTACTTCGGATGCTCCGAGTACGCGGCGGGCGGGCACAGCCACGACACTTGCGGCAGGCGGTTGGCCTGCACGTCGGCCTTCAGGGCGTCGATCGTGCGCACCGTCTGCGCGCGCTGGAACAGCGACGAGCCGGGTTGCGCATTGATGAAGTTCTCGAAGTTCTGCAGGATGTTCGTTCCGTAGTTGCCGTTCAGCGGGTCCGAGCCGTCCGTGCCCTGCTGATAGATCTGCCACGAGATACCGGCCGCTTCCAGACGCTCCGGATAGGTCGTCCACGACAGCAACTGATACTTCGGCGGCACGTCGCCATCCACGAAGTCGTTATTGTCGAGCAGCGGACCGCCCTTCGTGCCCGTCGGATCGACCATGCCCGTCATCAGGTAGGAACGGTTCGGGTGCGTCGGTCCCGGCAGCGAGCAGAAGTACGCGTCGCAGATCGTGAATGCATCGGCCAGCGCGTAGTGAAACGGAATGTCCGAGCGCAGGTGATAGCCCATCGTCATATCCGTCTTGTTCGCGGGCCACTGGTCATAGCGGCCGCCGTCGATCGCGCCGTGCGTCTTGTACCACGAGTGATCCAGATCGCCGACGCATTGCGCGCTGGTGGTCTGCGTGTTCAGGTGGAACGGCAGCACGGGCTTGGTCGGATCGGCTTTCGACGGCTGATACCAGACGGGCTTGCCATTGGGCAGCGGGATCGGAAAGCGGTCGTTGTAGCCGCGCACGCCGCGCATATGACCGAAGTAATGATCGAACGAACGGTTCTCCTGCATGAACACGACAATGTGCTCGACGTCACGGATCGAGCCCGTGCGCGAATTGGCGGGGACGGCAAGTGCATTGCGGATCGATTCCGGCAGCATCGTCACGGCGGCGGCGGCGCCCGCGGACGTTGCGGCTGTCTTTAGAAAACGGCGACGGCTATTGGATGTCATGATGTTATTGCCTTCTTCTCGGGGGGGAAAGGAATTAACAAGGGAATAACCGCGCGCATTCACGCGCGTTTCTTTGTTTCTTTATTTCTTATTGCCTGAACGACGATTCAATGGCTCTCTTCGCCTGGCGCGTAGCGAAGCACGGGCGCGACCTGCTGGTTGTCGGCGGCGAGACTTGCCTGTGCACTGAGAATGGCGGCACTGTCCTGCGCATCGCTTCGCGCGTTGTCGGCTGCATTCATGCTGTTCGCGGCCGGCGTATTGAAGGTGTTCGCGGAATTGCCCGCCGTGGAAGGCGGCATCGCCAGTCCGGATGGCGAGGCGGAAGGCGCACCGGTATTGGCTTGCGACGCCGTGGGCGTCGAATTGCTGACCGTGGCGGCATCGTCCGCCCCGCACGCGGCGAGAACGAACGATGCAAGCACAACGATTGCGCTCACACGCAAGGAAGAGAGAGAAAGTCCGTTCATTCGAGCATCCAGGTTCCAGCGGAATCGACCGATGACGGCTTGCCGCGGAAGGCTGGCCGTCGCTGGAAACGCAGTCTGAAGTCGAATGAAGAAATTATTGTGAAACGTTTGCCAAGGAAAAGAAATACTTTGAAATATTTCTTATTGGAAAGCCATTAGAAAGCGAAAGGCAACACGAAAGTCATCGTTTAATTGTCTTTAAAGCAGTTCGGCATTAAATGCCGCATTGCCTTCCTTGCACCTCGAATAAGCGGCATATTCGACCGGCGCCGCTTCGTGCCTCGCGCTCGCCGGGGTGCCAGGCCGCGTGCCTCCCGCGAACTCGACGCAATGTCTTGCGAGCACGTCCGTCGGATCGACGAGATGAGCGCTGCGACCCTTGCGCGTCACCGTCGCCGCTTGCGGGAAAAGAAGCGGCAGCTCGGTGCAGGCAAGCAGAATGACTTCGACCTGCTGCAACAACAGGCTTTGGACAGCTGCGATGATGTCGTCGGCGCAATCGCCGCTCGTAAAGCCCGCCTTCACGCCCCGCGCGCCGTAGATCGCGTTCATCACGCGCGCCTGCATCGCCCGCGGCGGCAGGACCTGGGTCATGCCGCGCGCTTCGAGTGCCGTGCGATAGACACCGCTGGCAATCGTGCCGTCCGTCGCGAGCAGACCGATACGATCGACGGCGGGAAACGCCGTGCGCAAATAGTCAGCCGTCACGTTCATCATGTTGATGATGGGCACGCGCAAGCGCGCTTCGATCGGCCCGATGAACGCATGCGCGGTATTGCAAGGAATCGCGATCAGATCGGCGCCGCCGTCTTCGAGCTTTTTACACGTCGCGTAGAGTGCGAGCGTCGGGTCCGCGCCCTCGCCCGTCAGATGATCGGTGCGATCGGGAATCTGCGGGTTCTGTTCGACAATGACCTTGATGTGATCCTGATCGCGCGCAGCGGGCGTATTGCGCACGACCTTGTGCATGAAGTCGACGGTCGCGGCCGGTCCCACGCCACCCACCACGCCGAGCCTGATCTGATGTGCCGGTTTGCGATGATCGGCGAACAACAGATGTTGCGCGTACACCGACAAGCTGTCGACGATGGGCACGGCCTGAGCGCCGAGCCGCCGCAGCGACAATGCGCTATCGCTGCTGCCGGGCAGCAGCACATCGACGCCCTGCCCGATCAGCGCGTCACATGCTTCACGCAGCCCGTCCACACTCGTTAAACCAGTGCTCACCACTTCGAGACACGCGCGCTCGCCGTATCGCTCGAACAGTCCGCGCTCGCCCAGCACCGGCGACGTCAGCACGCCGACGCGGCGCGCAAGCGGATAACGCTGGCGAATATGCGCAAACAGCGCAGCGACCATATCGACGATAGCAAGCGTCGTGTTCTGCTGTAATTCGTCGATAAACAAATGGCTTTCGAAACATGGCAGCGCAACAGCGGGCAAGCCGCGCTGTTCGAAATCGCGAATTGCGTCGAATACCCGCAATTTGTGTTGCGCGGAACCCGCGACATAAGAAATCGATGCACGGCGCTCGATATCCGAGACGCGTTCGACAGCAATATCCAATGGCTGAAACGTTCGCGCAGCGGCATTCGCATCATGCATATTGCGCAAAACTTCCACGCTTGCGAGCCACGCCGCGCCGCCGACCATGCCGAGCGCACGCCGTCCCACCCCAGACGATGTATTCATAGTCCCTCGCTTGCTCTCTTATTGGAAGCGCGCATTCCGCCGACGCCGATGGACGGGCCGCCGGCGCCTTACATCGAATCCGCTATCGCGGCGCCGATCAGAATATAAATCCGAATGAGAATTTATGTTGCATGAATAAGGCGGAAAGTCTCCTTATAAACAACAACCTTTCGCTAATTCGCACCTTTAACCACCGCCAATTACGTCTGGTTAACCCCTAGATGCGCCGAAATTGTTAATTAACGGCGATTGATTCCATTCAGAACGGAAACCCTATGCTCGCTAATCCCACTTGTTACGGGTCCAACCTTTGCTGAATTTGCAATCTTGGGAGGTAGAAAGACGCCGCAGCACCACTTTGGAGACCCGGGAAGATGGCAACGAAAAATCCATACGACAGTGATGACGAGTTTCAATGGCGCGCAATCGGCGCACACATGAGCGACAACCGGCGCGTGCTGGTCGTCGACGATTACGCCGATGCCGCCGACGCGTTGCAACTGCTGCTGTTCGCAAACGGCTTCGAATGCCGCGCCATGCATCGCGCCGAGGACGTCTGCGAACTCGCCTCCCAATGGCAGCCATTCGCGGTCGTGCTCGACATTGCCATGCCGGGCGTCGATGGACTCGAGCTTGCGCGTCGCCTGCGCGCCTCCGATTCGACCTCGCATATGTTGTTGATCGCGTGTACGGGCTACGCGTCGCAACTGGACCGCGAGCGGGCGCGCGAAGCTGGCTTCGATGCGCATTGCGCGAAACCGCTCACGCCGCAGCGTCTGCTCGAACTGTTGAAGCAGGCTACCTCGGGCGACGTCTAGCGCGTGTGTAATTCATACAGGCATGCCTGCGCCGTCCCAACGCGTCCATACCGTGAAGGACTAGTCACGCGCCTTGACGCATGTGGATCGACGCCGGCGCGAGGGGCAGGCACGCTAACTGCTGTCGCATTGTCAGTCCTTGCCGCACAAAGGTTTAGCGCGCCCGGGCGGCTGCGGCGAAGCACCAAGGGAGGCGCTAGCCGGGACCTCGCGTTGACAGACAGGAGAACAACGATGCATAGAAGAAATTTCATACTCAGCACCGGCGCCGCACTCGCTGCGGGTGGTCTTGCCCTCTCGGGCTGCACGATGACAGGGCCGCATTCCTCGACGACCACCAGTAATACGGACAAGCGCCGCGCCATCGATTCGAGCGTCGATGAAACGCTCTCGCGTCTCTACACGACGGCGCACGGCTCGCGCGAACTGGTCGCAAAAGCACGTGGCGTACTGGTGTTCCCATCCGTCGTGCAGGCAGGCTTCTGGATCGGCGGACAATACGGGCAAGGGTCGCTGCGCGTCGGCGGGCAAACGGTGGGTTACTACAGCACGGCAGCAGGCTCGTTCGGCCTGCAGATCGGAGCACAGTCGAAGGGCGTGGTCCTGCTGTTCATGACACAGGACGCACTCGACAGCTTCCGCAACAGCCAGGGCTGGTCGGTCGGCGGCGATGCGACGGTCGCGCTCGTGAAGGTCGGCGCGAACGGAAACATCGATACGACGACGGCCACCAAGCCGGTGGAGGCATTCGTGCTGACCAACGCCGGACTGATGGCGGGCGTTTCGCTCGAAGGCGCGAAGATTTCGCGGCTGGACATCTGAGCGTAATAGAACGCCGACATGCACGGGGCGCGCAACGCGCCCCGTTTCACTTGCGCCGGGATGAACGCCGCCATGTAAAACCCTCTGTATTTCCCAACGCGTTTTACATTCGAATATCGACGCACGTCTATCACGCGCGTGTTCACCAAGTTGACGCATTTCATCCTCTACAGTGCTTCATGCACCGCAGTCCCGCGTCGCGCAAAGATCTGAAGAAAACGTCGAGCCGCGCCGCATAAGCATCGCGGTATGCGCGTGCCTATGGCACACCGTTTGCTGCTCAGCGAAGCCGTCGTCCCTCGCTTCTCGCCGACCCGATCCGCGACATGGATCGCGCCAGCCATCCGCGGCGGCAATTCAAGCGTCTTATTCAATCTACTCTTTCACCAGGAGTTTCAACCTTGACGCTGAACGTCCTTCTCGTCGCCTCGGAGGCGATGCCGTTGGCGAAGTCCGGCGGTTTGGGCGATATGGTGAGTGCGTACGCCGCCGCGTTGCGCGACGCGGGCGTCGATTCGACCATTCTGTTGCCTGCGTACCCCGCGGCGCTCGAACGCGCGGTGGGCGTGACGCCCATCTGCCGCATCAGCGGCTTGCCGGGCGGCGACGCGCGGCTGTTGCGCGCGCATATGCCCGATACGGGCGTGCCTGTCCTGCTTCTGCAGATGGATCATCTGTTCAAGCGCGACAACCTCTATCAGGACGAACAGGGCCGCGACTATCTCGACAACGCGATCCGCTTCGCGTCGCTTGCGGCAGCGGCGACGCGCATTGCGCGCGGCGTGCGCGGCGTGCAGAAGCCCGACATCGTGCATGCGCACGACTGGCACACCGGCCTCACACCGCTTTTGATGAAGGTCGCGGGTGTCACGGCGAAAAGCGTGTTCACCGTGCACAACCTCGCGTTCCAGGGCAACTATCCGCTTGCATTGGGCAGCTGGATGGGCGTGCCGCCCGAACTGCTCGCGCCCGCGTTGACGGACCCGCGCAGTATCGAGTTCTATGGCGCACTCAGCATGATGAAAGCGGGCATCGTGCACGCAGATCAGGTCGTCACCGTCAGCGAGAACTACGCGCGCGAAATCCTCACGCCGCATTTCGGCCATCTGATGGAAGGCGTGCTGCAGGCGTGCTCGCACAAGCTGTCGGGCATCACGAATGGAATCGACAGCGCGACATGGAATCCCGCCACCGACCCGCTGATCGCCCGCGCCTATTCCGCCGACGACGTGCGCGGCAAACAGGCCTGCAAGCGCGATCTGCAGCAGACCTTCGGCCTGAGCGTCGATCCTTTCGCGCCGCTGGTTGCCATCGGCAGCCGTCTTACGTCGCAAAAGCTGGCCGACGTCGTCGTCGAAGCGCTGCCTTTGCTGCTCGCGCGCGATCCGCGGCTACAGGTGGCGATACTCGGCAAGGGAGACGCGTATCTGGAAGCGGCAGTGCGGGATCTCGCCGCCGCCTGGCCGCAGCGCGTCGGCGTGCACATCGGCTATGACGAACGGCGCGCGCACATGCTGCACGCAGGCGCCGATGTGTTGCTGCATGGCAGCCGCTTCGAGCCATGCGGCCTCACACAGCTCTATGCGCTGCGCTACGGCACGATTCCCGTCGCGTCGCGCGTCGGCGGGCTGCGCGACACGATTGTCGATTACACGCCCGAGCGTTCGCCTGAACTCGGTTTGCCCGAAGACGGCGCAACGGGCTTTCTGTTCGACGGCGAGACACCCGATGACGTCGCCGCGGCATTGCAGCGCGCGCTCGACGCGTTCATGCGCCCTTCGTCGTGGCATGCGTTGCAGCGCAATGCGATGCGATGCGATTTCAGCTGGCGCAAGCCGGTGCAGGCATATCTGAAGCTCTATGCGATGTTGACGGATGCACGCCCGGCGCAACCGCGTGTCGATGTCGAACGCGTTGCAGCGGCATCGGCGCAACGTCGCGCGAATACGAGCGGCGCAGCGAATGCGAAGACTGCGTGGAGCAATGGCGCAACGTCGCAGGAGACGGTGGCGCGAAGCGCGTGAGGCCGACGCAACAGCGTCTATAAGGGCTATACAAATAGCAACGGACCTCTTCTCGCGAAGAGGTCCGTTTTTCTTTTAGTACTACCACTACCTCTCAGGTCCGCCACTACGCCTGCAAACCGGGGCCTTCAAAATACGCTCACTCCGTCAACCGCTCTTCGAGCCGCTGGAAGATCCGCTTCGTCTCGCCCTTCGCATGCAACGAGAACAGCAGGAGCGAACGGCCCGTCACCTGATACACGTCACCCGATTCGAAATCGGGCAACTCGTCGCGCTCCGGCGCATTCGTGTCGATCATGCAACTCCACTGATCGCTGCCCGGTATCTCCGGCAACATGAAATCGACGACGTCGTGATACGCGTTGATGACGAGCAACAGCGTCGCATCGGAGGCCGGACGCCGGATGCCGCTCGCCTGCGCGCGCCCGTCGATCACAAGGCCGAAGCAGCGCATCGCCGAATCGTCCCATTGCTCGTCCGTCAGCACGGCGCCGACGGGACTCAGCCACTTTACATCCGTCACGCCGATGTCCTCGCGCATTTCGCCAGTGAGAAAGCGATTGCGCCTCAGGACGGGTAACGCGTGGCGCAGCGTCGTCAGCTTGCGCACGAACTCGGTGAGCGCGCGGCCGTTGTCGTCGATGCCCGCCCAGTCGATCCAGCTCACCTCGTTGTCCTGGCAATACGCGTTGTTATTGCCCTTCTGCGTGCGGCCGAATTCATCGCCGGCAAGCACCATCGGCGTGCCTTGCGAAAACAGCAGCGTCGCGAGCATGTTGCGTTTCTGGCGCTCGCGCAATGCGATGATTTCGGGGTCGTCGGACGGCCCTTCCTCGCCGCAATTCCACGAGCGGTTGTCGCTATGCCCGTCGTTGTTGTCTTCGCCGTTCGCTTCGTTATGGCGTTCGTTGTACGAGACGAGATCGTTCAGCGTGAAGCCGTCGTGCGCGGTGATGAAGTTCACGCTTGCCCATGGGCGCCGGCCGCGCCGGTTGAAGAAGTCGCCGGAAGCGGTGAGGCGCTTGGCGAGATCGGCGGCAGAGGCTTCATCGCCCTTCCAGAACGAGCGCACCGTGTCGCGATAGCGATCGTTCCATTCGGCCCAGCCCGGCGGAAAACCGCCCACCTGATAGCCGCCCGGCCCGCAGTCCCACGGCTCCGCAATCAGCTTCACGCTGGAGATGATCGGGTCCTGCCGGCAGCTGTCCAGAAAGCCGCCGCCTTCGTCGAAACCGTACGGCTCGCGCCCGAGGATGGTCGCAAGATCGAAGCGGAAACCGTCGACGTTCATCTCCGTCACCCAGTAGCGCAGACTGTCCGTGACCATCTGCAGCACGCGCGGATGCGAGAGGTTCAGCGTGTTGCCCGTGCCCGTGTCGTTGATGTAATAGCGGCACTCGTCGGGCATGAGCCGGTAGTACGACGCGTTGTCGATGCCGCGAAACGACAGCGTCGGCCCGCGCTCGTTGCCTTCGGCCGTGTGGTTGTACACGACGTCGAGTATCAGTTCGAGTCCGGCATCATGCAGCCGGTCAATCATCTCCTTGAACTCTTCGATCACGCCGGGTCCGCGCGCAAAGTAACGCGGATCGGCCGCGAAAAAGCCGATGGTGTTATAGCCCCAGTAGTTCGTCAGCCCTTTGTCGAGCAGGTATGAATCGTTGACGAACGAATGGATCGGCAGCAGTTCGATCGTCGTCACGCCGACGCGTTTGATATGGTCGATCACGGCTTTCTGCGCGAGGCCGTCGAAGGTGCCGCGCATCTTTTCGGGCACATCGGGATGCAGCTTCGTGTAGCCGCGCACATGCGTCTCGTAGACGATCGTGCGATCCCACGGCACGCGCACGCGCGTCGGATGGGTCCAGTTGAACGTCTGGTCGACCACCTGGCACTTCGGCATGAACGCCGCGCTGTCGCGCTCGTCGAACGTGAGGTCGTCTTCCGTTTCGAGCGTATAGCCGAACAGCGACGGGTCCCAGCGCAACGACCCGACATGCGCCTTCGCATACGGGTCGAGCAACAGCTTGTTCGGATTGAAGCGATGCCCCGCTTCAGGCTCATACGGGCCATGCACGCGGTAGCCATACACCGTGCCCGGCTTCAGGCCGGCCATGTGCACATGCCACACTTCGTCGGTGTATTCGGGCAGTTCGATCCGCTCGAGTTCCTTCTTTCCTTCATCGTCGAACAGGCACAACTCGACCTTCGTCGCATGCGCGGAAAACAGCGCGAAATTGACCCCTCTGCCATCCCAGGTCGCGCCGAGCGGAAACGGCAGGCCCTCGGAAATGCGGGAATCGGTTGGCATAGTGGTATTCCTCAGGGCGAATTGGATGGGCGTGACGCGTCATGTCTGCGTAGACATAGCAACATGGACGTTTAGCAATCGTTGTGCCTGACAGGTCAATGAAACCCCAATCAAAACCCATGAAGCGCTCCGCGCAGAACCCGCAACGCTTATGCGAGAATGACGTGACCGTCACATGGAGCAAGCATGTCGAACGTATCGCGCGTCAACGAAGAGCCCACCGCAGACATGGACCGTGCGATGGTCGATTGCGCCCGCGAGCCGATCCACATTCCGGGCGGCATCCAGCCGCATGGCTTTCTCTTCTGCGTGACCGATGAAGGCATCGTCATTCAGGTCAGCGCGAACGTTGCATCGCTCGTGCACACGCCGTTGGACGACGTGCTCGGCGAGCCTCTGTCAGGCGTGCTCGGCGAAGCGGCTTCACTGGCCATCACCGCGCTCGCATCGCTCGATACGGAAGGCGTGCCGCTCTACGTCGGCTCGATCGACGACCCGCGCCGTGCGGCGAAGCCCGGTGTACATCTCTCGCCGCTCGCCATCGTCGTGCATCGCTATCAGGGCATCGCCTTCGTCGAACTGGAACCGGCGCGCGGCACAGCCGATGTGTTCTCGTCGATGTACCCGCTGGTGCGCACCTTCATCAACCGCTTGCAGGAAGTGCAGAGCGTGGCCGATCTGGCCGCGCTCGCCGCGCAGGAAGTGCAGCGCATCACCGGCTACGGGCGCACGCTGGTCTACGACTTCGACGACGAAGGCAACGGCCACGTGATTGCCGAAGCGCTCGACGAAGGCTACCCGTCGTACATGGACCAGCGCTTTCCCGGCTCCGACATTCCGCCGCAAGCGCGCGCGCTCTACGTGCGCAACCGCATCCGTCTGATCGCGGATGCGGACTACGCGCCCGCGCCGCTCGTGCCCGCGCTGAATCCCGTCACACAGGCGCCGACCGATCTCACTTACGCGTCGCTGCGCAGCGTGTCGCCCGTGCATGTGCAATACATGAAGAACATGGGCACAGGGTCGTCGATGTCGATGTCGATCGTGGTGCGTGGAAAGCTGTGGGGGTTGATCTCATGCCATCACGCCAGCGCACGCGTGCCGCCTTTCGAAGTGCGCACCGCGTGCGAGCACATCGCGCAGGTGCTGTCGCTGCAGGTCGAAGCGAAGGAAGATTACGCGGAAGCCGAGCACCGCCTCGAACTGCGTCGCCGCCAGTCGCGCCTGCTTGCGACGATGGCGAACACCGATCATTTCATCGACGCGCTCACGAACGATCCGCGCGAACTGCTCGCGCTGACCAATTCGACGGGCGCGGCGATCGTGTTCGACGGACGCATCGTGTCCATCGGCAACGCGCCCGACGAAGCGACCATCGAACAACTCGTGGCGTGGCTCGACACGCAAAGCGACGACATCTGGTCGACCGACGATCTCGCGCATGCATGGGGACGCGCGGCGAATCCCGAATACGCGGGCATGCTCGCCTTGTCTATTTCGAAGCTGTTTCGCAACTACGTGATCTGGTTTCGCGCGGAGGTGGTGCGCACGCTCAAATGGGCGGGCGATCCGCGCGCAAAGCTGTCGTCGCTGTCGGCGTCGCTATCGCCGCGCGAGAGCTTCGAAACATGGACCGAAACCGTGCGCGGACGCTCTTCACCGTGGCGGCAGGCCGAACTCGAAATCGCCGTCGAGTTTCGCACCGCGCTGCTCGGCATCGTGCTGGGGCGCGCCGAAGAGCTGGCGCAGCTCGCGCTGGAACTCGGCCGCGCTAACCAGGAACTCGAAGGTTTTTCGTACACGGTGTCGCACGATCTGCGCGCGCCGCTGCGGCACATCGTCGGCTTCGCCGATCTGCTGCGCGAGATGGACAGCGCGAAACTCTCGGATCGCGGCCGCCATTTCGTCGAGCGCATCATCGGCGCCGCGCGCTTCGGCGGCAAGCTGGTCGACGATCTGCTCGCGTTCTCGCAGATGGGCCGCGCCGCGCTGCGTCCGCAAAGCATCGATCTGCGCGCACTCGTGCAGACGCTGGCTGCCGACGAGCAGCGCAACACGGGCGACCGTGCCATCGAATGGCACATCGGCGATCTGCCGGAAGTCACGGCGGACCCCGTGCTGCTCCATGTCGTGCTGCGGAACCTGATCGAGAATGCAGTAAAATTCAGCCGCCTTCGCGACCATCCCCAGGCCCCTGCCATCATCGAGATTTCGAGCAAGGCGGGTGAAGGCGAGTTTGCGGGACAGCGCGTCGTGTTCGTGCGCGATAACGGCGTCGGCTTCGACATGCGCTATGTCGACAAGCTGTTCGGCGTGTTCCAGCGGCTGCATCGCGCGGAAGAATTCGAGGGGACAGGCATCGGGCTTGCAAGCGTGCGACGTATCGTCGAACGTCATGGCGGCAAGACGTGGGCAGAAGGAAAACTGAACGAAGGCGCGACCATCTATTTCACGTTGCCGCTGACGTTTTCGCCCGATATGCCCGTGCGCGACGAGAGCGCGACTGCGGCCGTGGCGCGGCTCGCGGCGCTGTCGCCGGGTCAGCCGTTCAGGCCCGTGCCGAAGGAACTCAATCCCGAGTCGAACGCGGACCCGGCTCCCGATGGCGCGAACGACGCCAGGCGCGAATGACGCGCTCATGCTAACGAGGAATTACGCGTGCTAAGACCTATCCTGCTGGTGGAAGACAACATCAACGACATCGAGTTGACGCTCATTGCGCTAGAAAAAACGCGCCTCGCGAACCCAGTCGTATCGATTCGCGACGGTGCCGAAGCGCTCGATTACCTGCGGCGCGAAGGTCAGTACGCGGACCGCAAGGACGAGAATCCCGCCGTCATTCTGCTCGACAAGAAGCTGCCGAAAATCGATGGCCATGAAGTGCTGAAACACGTGCGCGCCGACGACAAGCTCAAGCGCATTCCTGTCGTGATGCTCACGTCGTCGCGCGAAGAAAAAGATCTGCTGCGCAGCTATGATCTCGGTGTGAATGCCTACGTGGTGAAGCCCGTCGAATTCGACGACTTCATGGCCGCGATCAACGACCTCGGCATGTTCTGGGCCGTGCTCAACGAGCCGCCGCCTTACCGATAACGATACAGCGGCAGCGTCACCCTGAACGTCGCGCCCTGCCCGCGGCCCGCGCTTTCCGCCGTCACGCTGCCGTGATGCAGATCGACCAGATGCTTGACGAGCCACAGCCCGAGTCCGAGGCCCGCGACGCGTCCGCCGCTTTCCGGGTTGATCTGCTCGAAGCGCTCGAAAATGCGCGCCAGCGCAGCGGACTCGATACCGCAGCCCGTATCGCGCACGCTCAGTTCCGCCTGCTGGCCGTCGACCGTCACACTGAGCTCGACCTCGCCCTGCGCGCAGAACTTGACGGCATTCGACAACAGATTCCACGCGATCTGCTTCATCCGGCTTTCGTCGGCCATCACGACGCACGGCGCCAGTTCGCCGACCTGTAGCCGCAGCCCTTTCGATTCCGCCGTCATGCGGATGTCCTCGGCGACGTTGCCCGCGAGCGCGCCGAGGTCGACGGGTTGCAGGCTCACCGAGAGCTTGCCCGTCGCGATCGCGCCGCTATCGAGCAGATCGTCGACCATGTGCGACAGCTGATGCGCATTGCGTTCGATCACACCCGCCGCGCGCGCCACATGGGAAGGATCGGCTGCGCGCTGCAGCAGCGTCGTCCACGACACGATCGCGCCGAGCGGCGAACGCAGTTCGTGACTCACGGCTGTGACGAAGTGATCCATGGCGCGCGCCACTTCGTCGCTGTGTTGTCTGGCGCGCTTCTCGGATTCGGCGATGGCGCGCTGTTCGAGCTCGGCCTCCTTGCGCGACGTGATGTCGAGCGTGAAGCCGATGATCGCCTTCAGGGTTTCGTCCGTCTGATAACGGCCGAGGCCGCGCAGCAGAATCCAGTGCACCGAGCGGTCGGGCCACGTGACGCGGAACTCCACTTCGAAATGCTCGCGCTGGGCGAGCGCGCGATCCATCGCCTCTTTCACGCGCGCACGGTCGGCTTCGTCGACGAGTTCATCGAACAGCAGCGTCTGCGTCAACGTGTCCGACGGCGCGAGACCGAGGTTCACCTTGCATTGATCGGTGCCTTCGACCATGCCCGTGGCGGGGTCCAGTTCCCACGCGCCCACATGGGCGAACGCGAGCGCCTGCCGCAACTGCTCGCGATGCGCGCGCAGTTCCGCATTCGCCTCGTCGACCAGCACCTGACGCAAGCGTGCCTGCGAACGCAGCTTGGCGCGCTCGCGCTGATCGCGCTCGGTGACGGCAATCGAATCGCTGACATCCATCACGCACAGGCCGATCAGCGGCGCACTGCCGTCGCCCGCATCGATCAGCGACGTGCGCACCTGCCAGTAACGTGGCGTCAGCGTGTCGTCGCGATGGTCCGGGGCGGGCGTGTCGTAGCGCAGCTGCGGCGAAAGGCGGGTTTCGCCTGGCGCAAGACCGGGCAGCATCGAGTCGAGCCAGTTGCGTCGCAAATCGCGTTGCGATTGCGAACCGAACTGGTTGATGTCGTAGACGGAACGACCCTGGATATCAGACAGCGTGACGCCATGCATCTGGCGATAACGTGCGTTCGCCAGCACGACTTCAAACTGCTCGTCGAGGATCAGCCATGCATCCGGCAACAGTTCGAACACCTGCGTGGTGTTCACCGGCAACGCGACGCGCTGTTGGCTGGTTAATCTGTCCATAGACTCGCAGTCTACCCGAAAGAAACGGGACATATGGACACCGCCGGCAAACTTGCGGCGGGTTGTCGTGCACGTGTTCCGCAACGCGGAATCCGGAATAGTCGACACCGCAGCGCGTCAGAACTTACAACGACGCGGATACTTTTTGCTAAACGTTCTTACTTGCAAAACATCTGCCTCCCGCGTGCCATGCGCACCTGCACGGAACGCAACGACGAGCGGAAAGTCCCGCTGCGTACGGCGCCGGGCCACGTGCGGCAGTGCGGCGAAGGGTCCGCGCAGAAGCCTCAAACGTATCGCCGGTCGCATTGGCACGGGTCATGCATGCGTGCAAACCAATTGACGATGACGTTTCGCGTGCACCCGATCCCGGCTGCGCGATCAGAAGTTTGCCTGTACATATGGATTCCAACGCACTATCGGACAGCCACCTCCCTACCATCCTGCTCATCGATGACGAGCCGGACCTGCTAATCGCGTGGGCCCTTCTCCTCGAACTCGAGGGTTTCCACGTACTCACGGCCTTCGAGCCACGCAAAGGTGTCGAGCTTGCGCAGCGCGTGCATCCCGCACTCGTCATCACGGATCTGATGATGCCCGGCATGGACGGCGCCGAGGTTTGCCGCACGCTCAAGAACGATCCCGACCTCGACGGCATGCCCGTGATCCTGTGGAGCGCATCGACCGATATTCCGACCGACCTGGACTGCGAATGCACGCTGCACAAGCCCGTCGCGCGCGAGACTTTGCTGGATCAGGTCGATCTGCTGCTGGGCCGTCTTCACGACGGCGCCAGGCCGGTGCGCAGCGGGGGCGATGCGTCGTTGAACTAGCGCCCCCTGATCAGGCCGCCCGCGTTTCCGGAAGCAATCCAATCAGGCGATCGAACGCGTCCTTCGCACCCTCGCATGCGCGCGCGATGTCGTGCGGCGTGACGACCTGCACGCGCATGGCATCGATGAACTGCTTCCAGCGCGGTCCTGGCGGTACGCCGTTGCCGCTCAGATAGCGCAACGGATGCGGTGCGAGCGTCTCGCTCAAACGCCGGTAAAGCACGGTGCCGCCCAGCTGCGATCCTTCGATCACATAACACACGCCCCAGCGATAGGCGGCGTCGTTCGCGTCGGGCGGCACGACGTATTCGAGCGGCTCATCCGCGGGCGCCCCGCTACGCAATGACGGGTCGGCGATATCCTCTTCGATCAACGGCATCCGCGCCACGAATGGCAAGGCGCGTTGCGGGCCATCGTCGAAGTTCACGAGCCATTGTTCCAGCGGCGCGAGCCACGCGGCCACTAGTTGCAGATGCAAGCGATAGTCACGCAAAGTCGGCGTGTCGCCCGAAAGCGGCATTGCAGAATCGATCAGTGCATGGCGGCTGCCCGTTGCTTCGCGCAACGCGGCGAGCACATCGGGGGTATCGGTAGAAGATGTTGAAGGCGGCAGACTCACGCAAGATTTCCGTATCGGTAAGGACCGTTCATTTTAATGGCGACGGGCAACACGCGCCGCGCGATCCGACATGAACTCGACATAAAACGGGCCGCGCTGTCACGCGGCCCTGCGGGCTTCGCCCGTCTGTTTATCCGCTCCCTATGATCGAACGGCCGGGCGGCCAGCAGCGCCGCCCGGGAACGCCACCGATCAGTGCGCGATCAGTGCTTACGGTTTTCGCGTGCGATGTCCTTTGCGTCTTCCTTCGCATCGCCATATGACTTCTGCATTTCGCCGGCGCCTTGCTGCAGATCGCCCTTGAGTTCCTGGCTACGGTTGCCCGTGGCCTTGCCGACAGCCTCGTTGACCTTGCCCTTGACCTTCTCAGCGGTACCCTTCACTTGATCCTTGTTCATGGCTGACTCCGTCTGGTTAGCCGACGCAACGGTTGCGCCAGTCACCGGGATTCGAGCATCCGCTGTGCCTGACCCGTGCCGCGATCGTTTCAACCGACCGCGGGCGCACGCGTTTCGAGCGCGCGGAGCATTTCGTCGAGCCTGTGGGCGCGCGAGCGTTGCGATGGCACGAGCCGGGCCGCAAGCACGGCGTTGAGCCGGGTGCGCCAGTATGAAAGTGGGAAGCGGTGTTCGGCGCCCATACGGGCGAGGATCCGTTCGAGATGTTGCAGCTCGCTTTCCAGTTGGTAGTTATCCATAGTCGAACCCCTGATATTGTTTGAGCCTGAGGGGCATATGCGTAGCGCTCGTCACGTCGATCGCGGCGGAACAGGCCACGCATGCGCTGGCCCTTATACAGCACCCGCCATACCCGGATGCAAAGTGCATCGCGGGCACGCTAGACGTAGGGGCGCTCGCGCATCCACTTCGTCATGATCCACTTGTCGCCGCTCGTGACGGGCGCGCCGCCGTGCAGCGTCAGCGGATCGAGCTGGCGGCGCCCGTTCATGTAACGGAAGTAGATCGCGCCGCCTCGCCGCGCCATCACCGCGAGCCCTGCGTCCGGAAACACCGTCTCGCCGCCGCCTTCGACGTCGCTCAGATAGACGATCAGCGTCGCGACGCGCTGGCCGCCGCGCGCTGTGTGCAGCGCGCTGCCGTTCTGGCCGGGCGGAAAATAGTCGAAATGCGGACGGTACTCGCCGCCTTGCCGGTAGTGCAAAATCTGCAGGCCTTCGCCGTGCTCGAGCGGCCAGTTCATCAACTCGGAAATACGTCGATCCAGCCGTTCGACGAACGCGTCCTCGCAGCGCTGGAACCAGAAGCCTTCGCTGGTGCGCAGCTGGATCACGTCTTCGCTACCGTTCTCGGGATTGACGGTAGTCGAGCGCTTCAGCCGGTGCCGCGCGCGTTCGATCAGCTCGGCGCATTCTTCGCCCGACAGCACGTCGTCGAACGCGATCACCTGCGGACGCTCGAAGCGTATGCGCACCGTCACGTCACGGTCGTACGCGTGCACCGTGTTGCCCGCCGCGACGGGACAGGCATCGTAGTCATAGGCACGCGCTTCGTCGTCCGGCAATGCAAGGACGGCGGCCACCGCGCCCGTCTCCGATGCCGCACGGCGCACGATTTCCCGCGCCGCGTCGATCTCGAAGCCGCCTTGCACCATCGCCTCGACCATCGATTCCGGCGTGCACCCGCGGCTCACGTTGGTCGCGAGCCATTCCCGCCATGCCGCATCCATCTCGCGCATCACATCCCCCGCTGCTTCGTTGCCGCGCCCGCCGGGCCTCGTTCAGGACCGGCTCGACGTGCGTTCATACTCCGTTCATGTTGCCTTCGCGCGAAACGCGGCCAGTCCGCGTTTCGCCTGCGCGCGGACCGCGTTCTGCACGAAAGGTGTCCAGCCGAGCAGCGCGCCCTTCGCGCCCAGTGCCTGACTCGCCCAGCGCCACAGATCGAAACGGTCGTGATGCTCGACGATCAGTCCGTCGCGAAACACGAAACGCGCGTCGATCGGATTGACCACGGTTCTGCCTGTCTGGCTGAACACATAACTCGCGACCCAATGCGCGCTGCCGCTGTCGCCGTCGGCGACGACATGGCTGAAGGCCAGCGTGAACTCCTGCGCACGCGACACCAGCATGCGCCACATGTCGGTCACTTCGCCGCCGTGCAGCTCGCCGAACACCGGGTCGCTGAACGTCACGTCGGGCGCGTAGCACGCTGCCATTGCGTCGACATCGCGCCGCTGGAATGCTTCGTAGAATCGCTCGATCAATGCCGCATTGGGATGAGTCATCTCGGTCTTGTGCTCGCCGTTTTCGTTTTTGCCAGCCTGTGTCTACCAGAGCCTGCCGCTCCGACGGCGCCACATGTCGGCGCATGTCGGCACATCGTTCCGGACGTCAGTGCCATTCATCCAAGGTACAACACGCCCATGCGATTGCGCAATCGTTCAGATATGTCGCCGTCTTACGCCGCGGCCGGGTCCGAGCGATGAATCGCGATGCCTTCCATCGGGTCCGGTTCCTCGCGCCACGGCGCGCGTTCGATCATCCGTTGCGCGTCGGCGTAGCCCGCTTCCCAGCGGCGGCGGATGCCGTCCTTCGAAAAGTCGATGTCCTTGTGCATATCGTCGTGTCCGAAGTTCGGCGCGTCGAGTTCGATCACCTGCATCGTCGTGCCGCAGCCCCAGTTCAGCAGTTCCTTGACGGCAGCCGTGTCGCGCTGGTCGTCGGGCAGATGCTTGCCGAGTTCGCGGATCACATGCCGCAGCCGGTGGATCTGCCGCTGCCGTTCGAGATGGCTCTCGGCGCGGCTCGAATACTGGATGTCGCGCTGGCGGCTCATCGCCTGCTGGATCGACGCGGGCTCATCGCCATGCGCGGGCCACAATTGCACGGTGAAGATCACGGAGCTGTGCCGCGGCCGGTCGTCGAGCACCGCTTCGAGCGGCGTGTTCGAATAGATGCCGCCGTCCCAGTACGCCTCGCCGTCGATGCGCACGGAAGGAAAGCCCGGCGGAAACGCCGCCGACGCCATCACATGCTCGACGTCGAGCGGTGCGTCGCGATTGGTGAAGTAACGCATATGGCCGCTGCCCACGCTGACCGTGCCGACCGTCAGCCGCGTCTGCTTGCGGTTCAGATAATCGAAATCGATCAGCGACGCGAGCGTCTCGCGCAGCGGCTCGGTGTGATAGAACGCCGCCCGCTCGATGCCGACGGGCGCATGCAGCGCGAGCCACGCGTCGGCGCGCGGCGTGAAGAAGGCGGGCAAGCCTTGCGCCATGATCGACAGGTTGCGCATCCACTGCTCGTAGCCGGGAATCCACGCGGCCCACGCGGTGGCCAGATACGCGGGCAAACCGGACGCAGCGCAGGCGGGCGCGCAGGCCGAAAGCCAGTCGGGCGCATGCTGGCCCGTCCACGTGACGCGGTCCCAGAATGTGCGCAGGCGGCTCATCCGGTCTTCGGGGCGGTTGCCCGCGATGATCGCGCCGTTGATTGCGCCGATCGACGTGCCGATCACCCAGTCGGGCTCGATCCCGGCATCGTGCAGCGCTTCGAATACGCCCGCCTGATAGGCGCCCAGCGCGCCGCCGCCTTGCAGCACCAGCACGACCTGGGCGTCGATCCCGGGATGCGAGGACGCGCTGCGCGTTTCCTCGCTCTTGCGCACCCGTGCGGAGGCGCGCGAGGCCTGCGCAGAAGGCTGCGCCGCCGCGTGCGCCGCGGTTTTCTTGACCATCGTGCTTCCCCGTCGAGAAACGAAGCGTTCATCTGGAGACCTGCGGCCGCGCCGCAGGCAGTCACACGATAGCGCACCTTTATTGCGCGCGCACTTCAAGTCGCGGGCCCTGGCGACGGCGTCGCCGTTCACGCGCCTGTCACAGCGACGTCACCGGCTGCGGCCCACGCCGCTATTTCGCGATCCGCAGAATCGCGGAAGCAAGCTGCGCGTAGCACGGCTTGATGGCGTCGGGGGTCGCGGCGTAGCAGTACACACCGACAGGCTGCGCCGCGTTGTAGCAGCGGCTCGGACCATCGGCGACGTTGGCGATGCATTTGAGGATGTCCTGGCCCACCTCGCCGCTGCCCGCACCCGTCTTGGTCAGAAGAGACGGGCCGTAGCCGAGCGCGAACACGAAGATGCCTTCCGCGCGCGCCTTGGCCGCCATCATTTCCATCAGGTTGCGCGACGCGTTGTTCACGTTCGCGTATTTGATCAATATGTTCTTGGTTTGCGCCGCCGTGGGACCACTGCTCCCAACGGGGCCGACGTAGGGCATCGAACTCGTGACGGTGCGCGTCAGTGTGCCCGCGATGGGCGACGCGGGCGTGATGGGCAGTGTCGAACTGGCGTCGGATGCGGCATGCACGTCGTAGGTCGCGGGCATGCTGGTCACGTTGTCCGCGTATATGTCGTGACAACTGCTTTGCTGGTTCTGCACCGTCATGCTGTTGAATGCACCCGGATTGTTCTGCATCGAACTCTTGCTCGTACCCGGCGGACTGTCGCTTGAAGTGATCGTATAACCACCCGTTGCGCAGGTCGTCGTCGAGCCACTGGTGAAGTTGGCCGCGAAGCTATTCGGTGCGCCATCCGAGAAGAACACGATCACGCGCAGGCTCGACGGCTGCGTGATCACGTGATCGAGCTGATACTTCGCGTTCCACACGGCGTCCACCGAGGCCGTATTGCCGCCGAAGCTATAGCCATTGATCTTGTTCGTCATCGTCGTGCGGTCGAAGCCGCGGCTCTGGTCGCTCTTGAACGGCACGTCGACGACCGTGCCCGTTGCGAAGTGCATCAGCGACACGCGGTCGGTCGACGTGTTGAAGTTGTTGAGGAACGAGATCGATCCCGAACGCACGGCCGCCTGCGTCGTCGTATCGCTCATCGAACTCGTCACATCGACGACGAACGACATATCCAGATCGCGCCGGATCGCCTCGCCCGTGGTCGCCACATTGAGCAGCTTGAAACCCTGAATCTGCATCAGCGTGAGCGGCACGCTCGCCTGCGCGGCGAGATCGATGGTCACCGTGCCCTTGTTGATGTTGACCGACGGCGCACTGAGCGTGGCCGTCGAGCCGAGAAAGCCCTGCGGATAGTTCGCGGCGAAGAACGCATTCGCGGCCGTGGTGGCGTTGGTGATCTGCTCGGCCTGCGTCGCGCCACGCGTCACGGCCTGGCCCGCCGCGACCAGCGCGCCGTCCACCGCCGAATCCAGCCGCGCCTTGACCATGTAGCCCAGGCCCGCGTCGATCGCGAGTCCCGCGATACCGAGCAGCGCAATCAGCGACACCGCCACGAGTATGCTCACCGAGCCTTGCTGGCGCCTGAGCGCGCGCGTCTTTCTTGTGTATGTTTTCATTGCTTCCCCCGGTGCTTCGAACTGCCTGACCTTCAGAACACGCTCATCGAATACAGGTTCGGCGACAGCGCGGGCGTGGTGACACCGCCGCCCAGGTTGATTGCGCCGATCAGCGGCTGCTGCACATAGAAGCTTTCGACGGCATACGCGATCTGTCCGTCGGACAGCTTGCCCTTGAGCAGGTCGACCGCCTGCGCGGGCGTCTTGCCGCCGAGTCCGTTGCACGCACCCGTGCCGTCCGTGGCCCACGACGTGCCCGCCGTCGCGCAGTTCCAGATCTTGCTGGCCGCGCCGCTGTCGCTGCCGCCCGTCCATTTCCATTGCGCGACGACCGTGCCCGTGCAGCCGTTGCCTTTTGCGTCGCAGCCTTGCGAGCCCATGATTTCGGTGATGTAGATCATGCCGTTCGCGCTCATGTTGAGCGGCGGCGTAGTGGCCGCGAGCGACGACATGATGGTCTGCATCGGATACGTGCTCGCCGCGCGCGACGACAGGTTCGCGCCTTCGCGGCTCACGTTGATGAGGATCATCTGCGCCTGAACGTTGCGCGCGATGTCGTAGAGCGGCAGCGCGATGCCGAGCAGCAGCGGCAGCAGCAACGCGAACTCCACGCTGACGATCCCTTTGGCATGGCCTCGTGCGTAACGGCGCCCCTTGAGCCGTGGTCTCGTCTTCATGTCAGAAGCCCTCGTTGCGCATGGTTGCCGCGACGCTGAAGTTGAAGAAGCCGCCGGGAAAGAACGAGCGGATCATCGGCGTGATCATCGGCCACGCGCAGTTGATCTGCAGCACGACGATGTCGCCGGGATTGCCGAACATGCTCGACGTGTAGCTCGCGTCGCTCGCATAGCTCTGCGCCTTGCCGCTGTTGACGGTGATCGCGTAGCTCGGATTGACGAGGGGATACAGGCCCATCGACTGATCCTTGATCTCCTGAATCACAGCGAGATAGCGCTGCGGATTCTTCTGGTTCGGGTCGAGCCCCGTCTGTCCCGTCACCGCGTAGCGCGCGCCTTCGCGCACCGCGTATTGCATGGTCAGGTTCACCCACAGCGCGACGCCGAGATCCATCACCATGCACAGCAGAAAGAACAGTATTGGCGCGATAAACGCGAATTCGAGCGTCGCGACGCCAAGTTGCCTGCGGCGGCGTCCGAAGGACCGGCTCGCGCGTGGCACTCGCAGATGAGGACGCGTGGTTTTCATCGTGTCTCTCCCGCAGTGGGTTCAGTGCATGCCGCCCATCGTCGGCAGCAGTTGCCGGACGACCTGCATCGCAGCGGGCCCGATCAGCACCATGATCAGCGTCGGAAAAATGCAGAACATCAGCGGAAAGAGCAGCTTGAGCGCGATCTTCGCGGCCAGTTCTTCAGCGCGCAGCCGGCGTTTGGTGCGCAGCGTGTCGATGAACACGCGCAGCGAATCGCCGACGCTCGTGCCGAAGCGGTCCGCCTGGATCAGCATCGACGTAAGCGTGTCGATGTCCTCGACGCCCGTGCGCAGCGCGAGATTGCGCAACGCCTTGTCGCGGCCCGCGCCCGCACGCAGTTCGAGCAGCACCAGCTCCAGCTCTTCCTTCAATGCGTGGCTCTTCACGCCGATTTCCTCGGCGACGCGCTGCATCGCCGCGTCGAGACCAAGGCCCGCTTCGACGCAGACGGTCATCAGGTCGAGCGCATCGGGCAGGTCTTCGAACAGGCTGCGCCGACGCTGCTCGATCAAACGGTTCAGCACCACGTTCGGCAGATAGAAGCCGAGCGCCGCCATCGAGAGCGTCGCCATCAGCAGGAATTTCTGCGCATCGGGGCCAGCGAACAGCGTCATGCCGAGCAGCGCGAGCGCGGGCAGCACGAGCGCGAGCAGCGTCTTCGCGGCAAAATAGATCGCCGGCGCGGTCTCGCTGCGCATGCCCGCATTCGCGAAGCGCCGACGCAGCGCGGACTTGTCCCAGTCGTCCTTCGGCAGCGACAGCTTCGCGACCCGATGCGAGACTTTCGTGACCGTTTCCATCCACGCCGGGCTGTCGTCGGCGTCCATGCCGGGCGTACCTGCCGCGGCCCCCATCGCACCCGCCGACGACGACGCCGCAATACCGTCGATACGGCGCTTCAGCGGATCGGGACGCAGCAGCGACATCGCCTTCCACGCTGCGCCGAACACGATCACGAACATCGCGGCCAGCACGGCAAGCTGTTCGGTTTCCATGATTTCCCCGTTTTGTTGCGTCGTTATCTGTTCGCGTCTTCGTCGGCTGCTACACGCGGATGCGCACCGTCCTGCGCAGCCACAGAATGCCGAAGAACATCATCGCCATGGCGATGCCCGCGATCTTCTGGCCCGTCGGGTCTTCCCAGAACACCTTGCAGTAGTCGGGGTTCAACACCGACAACGCGGCGATCACGGCAAACGGCAGCAGCCCCAGAATCCACGCGGACATGCGACCTTCCGCCGACAGCACGCGCACCTTGCCGAGCAGCTTGAGCCGTTCGCGGATGATGCCGGCGATGTTGCCGAGAATCTCCGCGAGATTGCCGCCCGCCTCGCGCTGGATCAGCACGGCGATCACGAAGTAGCGCACGTCGTCGACGGGCACGCGGCTCACCAGATTCATCAGCGCATCGCTCATCGACACGCCGTAGTTGATTTCATCGAAGGCGATGCGGAACTCGCCGCCAAGCGGATTCGGCAACTCGTCGCCCACCATGCCGAGCGCGGCGGGAAACGAATGGCCGGCGCGCAGCGCGCGGGCGATCAGATCGGCGGCATCAGGCAGCTGGCGTTCGAGTTGCACGATGCGCTTCGCGCGCTTGCCGCGCAGATATACGATCGGCAGCAGCGCGGCCGCGCCCGCCACTGCGAGCGCGATCGCAAACGGCAGATGCATCGCGCTCGCGCCGAACACGAGTCCCGCGAACCCGAGTGCAACGGTATAGCCGACGAAGCGCCCGACCGACCACGTCAACCCCGACTGCTGCAGGTACAGATCGAGCCGATGCACGCGCGGCATGCGCATCAGCATGCGTGTGAAGGTCGGCGATTCGCTCAGCAGGCGCTGCTTGAGAATCGACATCTGTTCGCCGCTGACGTGGCCGCCTGCCGACATCGCGCGAATCCGCGCGTCCATGCGTTTGACGACCGGACCGTGGTGGCTGTTCCAGTACAGGTACACGCCCTCGATCAGCAGCACGACCGCGACGAAGCCGAGAACGGCAAAAGCCAGCAGTGTCGTATCCATTTGCGCCTCCCTGGCGTCAGGCCCAGCGTCAGACTTCGAAACGCCGCGACGGATCGAACATCTGATCCGGCAACGCGAGGCCGAACGCGGCAAGCCGGTCGGCAAACTTGGGCCGCACGCCTGTCGCGCAGAAGTAGCCCTTGACCGTGCCGTCTTCCGCCACGCCCGTGCGCTTGAACGTGAAGATTTCCTGCATGTTGATGATCTCGCCTTCCATCCCGGTGATTTCGGAAATGCTCATCAGCTTGCGGCGGCCGTCCGTCAGACGCGACGCCTGCACCACCACGGTGATGGCCGATGCGATCTGCTGACGCATCGCCTTGATTGGCATCGTCAGGCCCGCCATGCCTACCATGTTTTCGAGGCGCGAGAGCGCATCGCGCGGCGTGTTCGCGTGCAGCGTCGCCATCGATCCTTCGTGGCCCGTGTTCATCGCGTGCAGCATGTCGAGCGCTTCCGCGCCGCGCACTTCGCCGAGCACGATGCGGTCGGGGCGCATCCGCAACGCGTTCTTCACCAGCGAGCGCTGCGAGATTTCGCCCTTGCCTTCGATGTTCGGCGGCCGCGTTTCCAGCCGCAGCACGTGTTCCTGGCGCAGTTGCAGTTCGGCGGCATCTTCGATCGTGACGATGCGTTCGTCGTTGGGAATGAAGCCCGACAGCAGGTTGAGCATCGTGGTCTTGCCGCTGCCCGTGCCGCCCGAGATCAGCACGTTGAGCTTGGCCTTGATGAGCGCTTCGAGCAGTTGCGCCATGGCGGGCGTGAAGGTCTGGTTCTTCACCATGTCGTCCACTTTCAGCGGATTCACGGCGAAGCGCCGGATCGACACGAGCGGCCCGTCGATCGCGGAAGGCGGAATGATCGCGTTCACGCGCGAGCCGTCGGGCAGGCGCGCGTCGACCATCGGCGTCGATTCGTCGATACGCCGGCCGACACGCGACACGATGCGCTCGATGATCTTCATCAGATGCGCGTCGTCCAGGAACGTGATGTCGGTGTGTTCGAGTTTGCCGCGCCGTTCCACGTAGACGTGCCGCGGCGTGTTGACGAGTATGTCCGACACGGTCGGGTCGGCGAGCAGCGGTTCGAGCGGGCCGAGGCCGAACATTTCGTCGTGCACGTCCTGCGCGAGACGGCGCCGCTCGAGTTCGTTCATCGGAATCTTGTCTTCATCGACGATGCGTTCGACCAGTTGCGCGAGTTCGCGTTTGGTCTGCTCGGGCGTAAGGCGTTGCAGCTTGTCGAGTTCGACACGGTCGATGATCTTCTCGTGCACGTTCATCTTCAGCTGTTGATACGCGCGGCGCGCGGCGATGCTTTCGGCGCTGTTGCCTGCGGTGGCCGCCGTCGTCGCCGTGTCGAACGGCGTCGATCCGCTCTGCAGTTTCAGTTGATCGCGCAATGACATGGTGTCGCTCCCCGGTTCTTGTTGAATGGCGCGGGCCGCTTCAGTGATTGGTCTTCAGTTGCGGCACGTCGCGCGGCTTCTGCGCAAAGAGCCGCGCGAGGCCGCCCTTCTTCTCTTTCTGCGGCGCGGGCCACAACGTGTGCGCGAACGCAACGATGTCCTGCGCGAGCGCGCTGCCCTTGGCGATGCTCATGATGGGCAGCCCCTGATCCAGCGCCGCGCCCGCATGTTTGTCGTCGCGCGCGAAGCGATGCGCGACGCTCATGCCGAAGCTCTGCTCGAACGTCTGCAGGTTGACGGGCGCGTGCTTGTCGTACTGGTTCACGAGCACGCTGACCTTGCCCGTCGCGTAGCCGAGTTCGTGAAAAATGTCGAGCATGCGGCGGCCCGTGCGCAGATACAGCACGCTCTGGCGCACCAGCATGCAGATGCGGTCGCTCTGGTCGAGCACGTGAATCGCGAGCGGATTGATGCCGAGGCCGAGATCGACGATCACCGCGTCATACTGCGAGCGCGCGAGCGTCAGCACGCGTTCGAGCTGCGCGGGGCGCAACTCGCCTGCGCGGATCGGATCGCCCGCGCCCGCGAGCACGTCGAGGTTGTCGTTGACGTGCATCACGCAGGCGTCGAAGAACGCGTTGTCGAGCCGGTCGATTTGCCCACAGAGATCGGCGAGCGTCGCGGCGGGCGTCTGGTCCGACATCAGCAGGCTCGCGTCGGCGAACTGCTGGTTCGCATCGACGAGCAGCACGCGCTTGCCGCGCTGTGTCGCGAGCGCATGCGCGAGATTCATCGCGATGAAACTCGTCCCCGTGCCGCCCTTGCACGACGTCAGCGCCACGACGCGCCCTTCGCGGCGCGCGCCCGCCGTCTTCTTGCCCCACACGTGCGAAAGCTCGGCGGCGAACGCCTGCGCGTCGAGCGGCCACGGCAGCACATGGCGCACGCCTGCGCGCATTGCGGCCATCAGCAGGGCCGTCGAGGGCGCGGGCGTCACCAGCATGCAGCTCAGTTGCGGCACGTGCGCGACGGCTTCTTCGATCGATGCCATGTCTTGCGGCTCGAGACCGACATCGTCGACGATCAGCAGATCCGCCGACTTGATCGACGCCGCATGCGTGCGCAGATGCCGCACCGAGCCGTGCACGGCCCGCACGCGATGCGCGACGCCGCATCCTTCCAGCAGTTGCTCGATATGGCGCGAGCGGTCTGGGCCCGATGAGATGAGGAGGATGTCGATCATGTTCAGTCTCCGCGTGCGGGGCGTGGGGTGTCGTGCATCGTTTCTGTTGCGGTTGCGATTACGGTTGCGTGTGCGGCGCGCCCGATCAGTTCGAGACGGGCAGGCCGACCGCGAACACGTTGATGGGCGGCGGCGGCGTCGTGAACGACTTCGCGTAGTTCTTCTGGATCGCGTGAGCCGTGGAGCCGTCGACGCCCGCCACCGGGTCGGTGTTCATGCCCGCGTTCGGGTTCAGCGTCTGCATTTCCTTCAGCTGCGAGACGGAACTGCCGAACGTCTCGTCCCAGTGCGGCGTCGAGGTCAGGCAGCCGGCGAGCGTCAGGCTCGCTGCTGCGCACAGCGACGCGCGGATCAATGTCTGGATGGTTTTCATGTCGGTCTCCCGTGTTCGTCAGATGCGCGTCGCGTTCACTGCGTGCGGCGCACGTCGTTGGCTTCGCGTGCTTCCTGGGTGCCGGACGGCGCGGCGGACTTTGCCTCGAGCGGCTGCGCGCTCACGCTCGCCGTCTGCACGGCGGCCGTATGCACGGTGCCGTCCGTCGGTTCGGTGCGCGTGACGGGCGCCGTTCCGTCGCCGTCGCTGCTGCCCGTCGAGCGCGGCGTGGCGGGCGCACGGATCGCATCGGCAGCGGGCTGGGTGCGCTCGGGCGCCGGTACGGGCGACGGCGCCGTCGTGCCTTGCGACGTGATGACGGGTGTCAGCACCACAGGCGCAGCCGTGCCTGTCGTAGCGATCGCACCGCCCTTCACCGGGATCGGCGAAGGAATCGCGGCACCCGTCGACGGCGTCATCGGCTCGGCGGCAGGCTGCGGCTTCTTGCCTTCCATGTTGCCCGTGAAGAACACGCCCGCTTCCGTGACCTTGCCGAAGTGATCGGTCGGCAGCGGATAGTTCTGCGGCAGCGGCTTCGCGAGACGAGGCGTCACGACGAACACCAGTTCCGTCTTGTCCTCCTGGAAGTTCGTGCTGCGGAACAGCGCGCCGAGCACGGGCACTTCGCCGAGGCCCGGCAGGCCCTTGAGCGTGCCCGTCACGTTGCTCTTCATCAGGCCGCCGATCGCGAAGCTCTGGCCGTCGTAGACCTGCAGCGTGGTCGACGCGCGGCGCGTCGTGATGAGGGGCAGCACGGCCGTCGTGCTGACCGTGCCCGCCGTCACGGCGACGCCCGTCGGCGACAGCTCCGACACTTCCGGCGAAACCTTGAGATTGATGCGGCCGTTATCGAGCACGGTCGGCGTGAAGGTCAAACCGACACCGAACGTTTCTTCCTGCAGGATGATCGTCGAGCCCGCTGCGCCGTTGCTTTGCGGCACCGGGATAAAGACCTTGCCGCCCGCGAGGAAGCTCGCTTCCTGGCCGCTGATCGCCATCAGGTTCGGCTCGGCAAGGACCTTGACGAGCTGGTCGGTCTTCTGCGCGTCGAACGCGAAATTCAGCGGCTTGTTGTTCGTCTTCGAGCCGATCAGCGCACCCATGCCGCCCGACAGGAAATCGGCGAGCAGGCCGAAGCTCCAGCTGCCCGTGCCGCCCTGGATGTTGGCGGCCATGCCGAGCTGGTCGATCAGCGTCTTCGACACTTCGGCCACCTTCACTTCGAGCATCACCTGCTGCGGCGCGGCCACGTGCATCATGTTGACGATGCGTTCGTTGTTGCCGTTGCCCGATGCACCCGCCGTCTTCATCACGGCGGGGATCATCGCGCCACCTTGTGCGCCTGCCCCGTTGGCGGGCGCGGCGACGGGCACGGGCGCGGTCTGGCGCGATACATAGGCGTGCGCCAGTTCGACGATGCGCTCGGCCTTCACCGAGTCGGACACGGTGCCCGTCAGCACGAGCGTGTCGGCGGCCGCCTTGACCTGCACGCCCGTCTCTTCGGGCATTAGCACGGCGAGCGTCTGCTGCAGGCCGCCGGGATCGGCGCCGACGGCGACGTCGATGATCGTGCACGAGCCGCTTCTGCCCTGCACGATCATGTTGGTCGTACCGACATCGGTGCCGAGCAGATAGAGCGTTTGCGACGACACGAGCATCGCCTGCACGATCGACGGATTGCCGACCGTGCGCGTCTTCACCGACTCGCGGATGTTGACCATCTGCGACTTGCCGACGGGAATCGTCACGCTCTGGTGATCGGCGATCGTGCCCGTGCAGTTCGGACCCCGGCCGCCCTGTGTCACGCCTGCCGCGGCCGCTGGCGCGGCGCCGCTCATGCCGATCGTCAGATGCACGGCGCCGCCGTTCGACGCCATGCTCATCGGCAGCGGCGCCTGGCCCGGCAGCCCGGCTTCCTGGCTCATGGCCTGCACAGCGGGCAGCGCCCACAATGCGGCGCCGATCAGACCGCAGGCGCTGGCCTGCGCGAGACGCGAGCGGCGCGCAAACGTTGCGGCTTGCGTCGTAGCGCGCTCACGCCTTGCATGCGCGCGCTGATTCTCTGTGGCATTCATGTCCTTCCCCCGTATTGGCGCCGTTGTCTGGTCTCGTCACGGCTTGCGGTTTCGCGCCTGGTTCTGTGCCCGCGCTGTTGTCGCGAATGTCGTGTCGCTCAAAAACATTCCTGTCTGGCCTGTGATCCGTCGATCACGCTCACGCAGTTCGACGGCGCCCGCGCGACGATCTTGCGCACCACCGGCTTCGGCGCGGGCGCTGCCGGCGCGGGCGCCGCGGCGACGGGAATCTTCAGCAACGACGCCTTGGTCGCGCCCGCCGTCGTTGCGTCCTGCGGATCGACCTGGTTGCGCAGCACGAGCGACAGCGAACCGATGCTGCGTGCGAGGTCGATCTTCTCGGCCTGCTCGGGCGTGACTTCGAGCGTCACGGCATCGACGACCTTCGGTTTGGTTTCGTCGCGGCCCGCTTCCTGCGCGACGGCCAGCACGAGGATCTTTTCGAGCACGATCTTCGAGATGTTCTGGTCGCGTCCCTGCACCGCGCCGTCCTTGTTGTCCTTCTCGGTGTTGACGAGAATGTCGACGTAGTTGCCAGGCAGCGCGAAGCCCGCGACACCGATCACGTCGTTCACGCGCACCGTGATCGCGCGCTTGCCTTCGTTGATGACGGCCGACAGCCCGCCGAGCGTGCCCACGGGCGAGAGCTTCGCCTCCAGCACGGGTTCGCCGCGCGACAGGCTCGCCTTCAGCACGCGGCCTTCGAGCTTCTTCACATCGTTGAAGGTGCCGGGCGGCACGCTGCCGGCGGGCCAGTCGGATACCTTCAGCATGTCGGGCGAAACGCGCTGGCCGAGACTCATGTCGGCCGACGCGATCACCACCTTGGTCGTGGTCGTCGACGACTGCTGGACCATCCAGCGCGACGCGAACACCACGGCCGCAAGACCGGCCGCCGTCGCGACGACCAACATCACCAACGCGCGAGCGTTCTTCATGTCGTTCTCCTGACTCTCGCCGTCGGCGACGGCGCTCTAGGGATCGTGTTGCAGGGATTGGGCAGTGAGTCTGTCCGTCAGTCCATCAGATCGTGGTCGCGGTCCGGCGGGCTGCAGGCATCGTCTTCGTCCATGCTTGCGACGCGCTCTTGTGCGGGCAGCTGCAAGGCGGCGCGCAACGGCGCGGCTTGCTGCGCGCGGCGTTCCGCTTCGCGCTTTGCCACCCACCGCGCGACGACGAGTTCGTCGAGCAGCGCCTGCAGCGCGTATTCGCGTTCCAGCCGGCCCACTGGCGTGAGCAGCGCGCGCTGGCGCAGATAGATGGCGGGATCGGTCGTGAAGAGCAGTTCCGGCGCCGCGTCCACGTAGTACATTGCATACGCCGTGGACGCGGCCTCCGTGCGGTGTGGCCGGTTCGTGTTGCCGGCCTCGGTGCCGCTGCCGTTGTCCGCCGATGCGGGACGGCTCCCCCGTGTTGCCGATGTATTGGCATTGGCCGTCTTGCGGCCTGAATCGTTCGTCTTCATCACTTCCCCCGTATCTGGCCGGCCTTCCTGCGAAGGCTCTTTCCAGGTGGACGACCCCGCGTCCACACCCCGTTTCTGGATCTGCTCCAAGCCTTTCTGCGAAGGCTCTGTGCTGCTGCTTCTCTTGTCACTGCCGCTGCGTTTTTTTACTGGTTCTGGTGGGCTTCGGCTGTTGTCCGCCGTTCGCCTCTTGTTGTCGGTCGCTCATGCTGTTTGTCGTTATGCACTGCCGTCCTGCCCTGATTCACCTGCTGGCCCCGCCGCTGCTTCCCCGTAGAAATCCGTTTATTCGCTGCTTGCCCCGTACCGCGTGACTCATTGTTCTTTTGCTTGCCGCTTCGTCACACGTTCACGAACAGCGACAGCATCGTGCCGATCGCGATGGCTACGCCGTATGGCAGCGTGCCCGTCGTCGGCCGTCTGGTTCTCGTGTTGCCCGTACCCTGCTCGCTGCCGCCCGCTGCGCCGCCCGACGACACTGACACGTCGATCAGCACGGCAGCCATGTTGTGCAGCCCGGCGCGCACCTGCCGATGCCGCAGCATCTCCACCAGCGCCCAGGCGCCGCCAACCATGCACACCATCAAGGCGGCTTCGAAAGCGCCGCTCGCACCGCAAAAACATCCGACTGCCGCCATCAGCTTCACATCGCCCGCGCCCATCATCCGCAGCAGATAACCGGGTAGAAGCACCGCGCCGCCGACGAGCAGGCCGCCACCCCACAACTGCATCCCGTCGATGGCGCCATGCAGCGCGCACTGCACGACGAGTCCCGCGCCCAGACCGATGACGACCAGCCAGTTCGGAATGCGCCGCGCATGGATGTCGTAGATCGCTGCCATCACGACCAGCGCCAACACGCAGGGACCCACCGGAAAAGGTACGCCGTTCATCGAAAGCTCCGTTAGCTGGATACGTCTGGTGGACTTTGCCGGCGGCCGCTGCCCTGCCTCGAACGCTCGCCGTAGCGAGACAGGGCTGCGGACTGGCTTGCTCGACTGCCGCAGCCGCCGTCCGCTAACCCGCGGCCACGGCTGCGAGCTTGTCCACGATGGTGGTGAAGACAGTCCGCAGATTGGTGCCGAGCGTCGTGACCGTCGTGATGACTGCCACGGCGATCAAGCCAGCCAGCAGGCCGTATTCGATTGCCGACACGCCGTCTTCTTCGCGCAGGAATTGCTGGATTGCATTCTTCATGGAGTCCCCCGTAACCTGTTAGCCGACATTCGGCCGCCGTCCCGCCGTCCGTTAGTCCGTTAACCCGCTGCTACTGCGGCGAGCTTGTTCGAGATGGTGGTGAAAACGGTCCGCAGATTGGTGCCGAGCGTCGTGACCGTGGTGATGACTGCCACGGCGATCAAACCAGCCAGCAGGCCGTATTCGATTGCCGACACGCCGTCTTCTTCGCGCAGAAATTGAGTGATTGCATTCTTCATGGTGTCCCCCGTAGCCTGTTAGCCGAATTCAACCGCCGTCCGTTAGTCCGTTAACCCGCTGCTACTGCGGCGAGCTTGTTCGAGATGGTGGTGAAAACAGTCCTCAGGTTGGTGCCGAGCGTCGTGACCGTCGTGATGACTGCCACGGCGATCAAACCAGCCAGCAAGCCGTATTCGATTGCCGATACACCGTCTTCTTCGCGCAGAAACTGATTGATTGCGTTCTTCATGATTTCCCCCGTAGGAAATGAGATGTCACATAGCCGTCGCGCCCCATGCGCGTTGGCCAATCAAACCGCCCTTTCGGACGGATACAACCGGCAAGTGCCGCCGAAGGTGTTGTCATGGTCGCGAATGGCCGTACACCGTACGAACCATTCGCGCCACTTTCTACCGACGTCCGCCCCCCATTGGCTCCGCCGCCCCCACAGTCGCATGTGGCAAACCCCGGCCGCGACTGCGAAGTTCTGTGCTGCTGTCGGAGACTTCCTTTGGCCTTGCTTTCCGGCAGCAGCGATTTCGTCGTGACTGCCATATCGCAACGGGTATGCCATGTGCCCGCAAACCCTTGTCGCGCCGTGATCGGGCTGGCGCGGCACGTGGTTTTTCAGGGGCTGGCGGTTCGCGATGTTGCGAACCCGTAACGTGATTTCGAAGCGCGGCGCGCATGTGCGCCAGGCCACATGGCCAACCGAACACGGTCAAAGATGCGACGAATCGGGCCGCAAAGCCCGATGGCAATGGCTTCCCGGTCAGAACTACCGGTCACCGAGAAGCACTGATCGGTCTGAAGAACCGATTGCCGGATGTGTCGCAGAGTTGAGACGGCGCGAAAAGCGCCGCTGCGAGCGAGCCACGGCCTTGTGCCGCAAGGCGCCACGTACGAGCCCCCACGTGCACGCGCCCGCAAATGCTCCAGGCCGCAAACGATTCAAGCGCAGGTAGAAATTGCAGAAGGGTGAATCTGCATCCTGATTTACGCTTATATAAAGCCCCCACCCATTCATTTATCTTTGTTTTTACTGTGCATTTCATGCGACGATAACTTCGTGTTGCGAAGCATGTGCGCGGCGCAAAGGCATCCCGACATTGCGGCATTCATGACCCGCATGTAGAAGAACACGAAAAACGCTCAGGTTCGCGCAGGCGACCCTCAAAAGACCACATCGTTTTGCCGTAGTACAAGGATCACTGACCTTGTCGCGCGATGCGCAAGGGCGACGTCCACTACCGGGGGGTAACATGAGTTCCACTTCCACAACGGGCGCTTCAGACCGCACTGTGCTCTGTGTGGCATCCACGCCCGACGAAGCGCTCGCAGCCTTCCTCGGCGCGGCGGGATGGCAGGTCGTGCACGCCAGAAACACGGCCGCTGCGGAAAAGCTGCTCGATCGCGGCGACATCAAGGTCGGCCTTGTCACGCTGCCCGACGACGTCACGCAGCAGCAGCTCTCGGCGCTCGAAGCCTGCATGCGCCACGGCGAGGCAAACTGGATCGCGCAGATCGCGCCCGGCCACGCCACCGACGATCTCACCAGCCGCTTCATCCTCGACTACTGCTTCGACTTCGTCACCGCGCCGTGCATGAACGACCGGCTGATCTTCGCGCTCGGCCACGCGCACGGCCTGTCGAATCTGCGCCGTGCGAGCTTCCGGCCACAGCCGTCGCTGGGCGCGCACGGCATGGTCGGCCATTGCGAGCCGATGCAAAAGCTGTATCGCCGGATCGACAAATGCGCGCAGACGGACGCGCCCGTGTTCATCGCGGGCGAGTCGGGCACGGGCAAGGAACTGACGGCACGCGCGGTGCACGACGGCTCGGCGCGCGCGCAGCAGGCATTCGTCGCGATCAATTGCGCGGCGATTCCGCCTACCCTGTTGCAAGCCGAGCTGTTCGGTCATGAGCGCGGCGCGTTCACGGGCGCGCTGCAACGCAAGATCGGCCGGATCGAGCATGCGCACGGCGGCACGTTGTTCCTCGACGAAATCGGCGATATGCCGCACGAATGCCAGGCCGTGCTGCTGCGCTTCCTGCAGGAAGGCACGATCGAGCGCCTGGGCGGCAACGCCTCCGTCAAGGTCGACGTGCGCGTGATCTCGGCGACGCACGTGAATCTCGAAGCCGCCGTGAAGGACGGACGCTTCCGCGCCGACCTGTATCACCGGCTGTGCGTGCTGCGGCTCGATGAGCCGCCGCTGCGCGAGCGCGGCAGCGACATCCGCCTGCTCGCCGACTACGCGCTCAGCATGTATCGGCAGGACGGCACGCATAAGATTCGCGGCTTTTCCAGCGGCGCGGTAGTGTCGATGTCGAACTACGACTGGCCCGGCAACGTGCGCGAGCTGATCAACTGCGTGCGGCGGGCCGTCGTGATGACGGAAGGACGCTTCATTACGGAAACCGATCTCGGCTTGCCGGAAGTGTCCGGCGTGCGCGCAAAGACGCTTGCCGAAATCCGCACCCAGGCGGAAATCGAGGCGATCGAAGAAGCGCTGCGGCGGCACGGGCACAACCTGTCGGGCGCGGCGGCCGATCTCGGCGTGTCGCGCGCCACGCTCTACCGGCTGATGAACGCAAACCGGATGAACCCGGATGCGAACGCGATGCGCTCGATGCGCCGTGCCAGCGGCGAAGGCCGCACCGATGGCGGCACGGACGGCAGCTCGGACGACGGCGACGACAGCGATTCGGGCTCGCACAGGGCGCGCGCTGTCGCGGCGGTATCGGTGGGCTGAGTCGTTTTTTCCTTTGAGTCTCTTTGCTTGAGTCACGCTGCGGCCTTCGCGCCGTTCAGTTCGCCGTCCCGTCGACGCTGAACGGCGCGGCGCCAAATGTGTCCATTGCATTGTCGATCGCATCGCAATGGAGTGGACACCCCTCATGTCCGACCGCGCTTCTCTCGACCGCGCGCGCGGCGAGCCGCACGCCTTCCCCGCCCAGGCCAGCCCGTGCGACGATCTCGCGATCCGCGCGCAACCCGTCGCCCGGACGCCGTGCCGCCGCAAGCGCCTCGCGCTCGGCGCGACCATACTCGGCTCCAGCATGGCGTTCATCGACGGCTCCGTCGTCAATGTCGCGCTCCCTGCCATTCAGACCGAACTCGGCGCGAGCGTCGCAGCGATGCAATGGGTCGTCAACGCGTATCTGCTGCTGCTCGGCTCGCTCGTGCTGGTTGGCGGCGCGCTGGGCGACAAGCTCGGGCAGCGCAACGTGTTCGTCGCGGGCATCGTGCTGTTCACGGCGGCGTCGGCGGCATGTGGACTCGCGCCGGAGCCCGCCGCGCTGATCGCGGCGCGCGCGGTGCAAGGCGCGGGCGCGGCGCTGCTGGTGCCGGGCAGTCTTGCGATCATCGGCGCCGTGTTCGACGAGCGCGAGCGCGGCCGCGCGATCGGCACGTGGGCCGGCTTCGGCGCCATCACGTCGGCGCTCGGGCCTGTCGCGGGCGGCTGGCTCGTCGATGCGTTCTCGTGGCGCGCCATCTTCTATCTGAACGTGCCGATTGCAGCCGTCACGGTGGCGCTCGCGCTGTCGTCGATACCGGCGGGCGGCGGCATCCGCGCGTCGCAGCGCCTCGACTGGCCGGGCGCGTTGACGGCGGCGCTGGGGCTCGGCCTGCTGACGTACGGCCTCACGCTTGCGTCGTCGCACGGTTTTGGCGATGCGATCGTGATCGGCATGATCGCGGGCGGACTGGCTCTGTGCGCCGCGTTCGTCGCCATCGAGGCGCACAGCCACGACCCGATGATGCCGCTCGATGTGTTTCATTCGCGAGATTTCAGCGGCGCGAACCTCGTCACGCTGCTGCTGTATTTCGGCCTGGGCGGCGCGCTGTTCTTTCTGCCGTTCACGCTGATTCGCGCGCATGGCTACACGGCGACGCAAGCGGGCGCGGCGCTGCTGCCCGTGCCCGTGGTCATCGGCGTGCTGTCGCGCTTCACGGGCGGGCTGGCCGCGCGTTACGGGCCGCGCCGGCTGCTGACGGCGGGCCCCGTGATCGCGGCAGCCGGCTTTGCGCTGCTCGCGCTGCCCGGCTGGCTCGACATCGACCGCGCGCGCTACTGGACGAGCTTCTTCCCCGCGCTCGCCGTGCTCGGCCTCGGCATGACGATCACGGTCGCGCCGCTCACGACGGCTGTTATGACGTCCGTCACCACCGCTCGCACGGGCGTCGCGTCGGGCATCAACAATGCCGTCGCGCGGATTGCGAGCCTGCTGGCGATCGCGGTGCTCGGCATCGTGTTCGTCTGGTCGCACGATGCAGCGTTGTCGAAGCGGCTCGAACAGTTGAACATTCCCGCCGACCTGCATCGCGAAGGGCAGCTTGCGCCGGATGCGATGATGGGCGCGCATGCCGTGCCCGCTGAAATCGTCGCCGCACAGTCTGATGCCGTCGACGCAGGATTGCGCGCCGTCGCGCTGGTGTCGGCGCTATGTGCGCTGCTGGGCGCTGCGTGCGCGGCGGTAACGATTCATGGCCAGACGAAGCCGCAGGATGCGCCGTAACGCATGGCTCATCGACACTTCAAGCCAGCCTGAAACATCGCGCGCTGCGTGTCGCGGATACTGACCGTCATCCACTCAACTGCAACGACGACCGAGGCCTCCATGACGATCACCTGTTTCATCCGCTATCAGATCGATCCGTTCCAGCGCGACGCGTTCCGTCACTACGCGGAGAACTGGGGAGAAATCATTCCGCGCTGCGGCGGCCATCTGCTCGGCTATTTCCTGCCGCACGAAGGGACCAACGACATCGCGTGGGGCCTGATTGCGTTCGACAGCCTCGCCGCTTACGAAGCGTATCGCGCGCGGCTGCGCACCGATCCCGCAGCGCTCGAGAACTTCGGCATGGCGCAGGCCAAACGCTTCATCCTGCGCGAAGAACGGACCTTCACGGAAGTCGTCGACGGGACGCTCGGCAAGCCCGCGCACCCCGCTCGCACGTAACGCGCCAGCACCGCCATCGCACTGCGCAATAGTACAAAAAGGCACGAAAAAGCCTGCATCGCACGCATTCATGCGCGTTGGATCATTGGATTTGCCGCTTTGCGGAACTTATCGTGCGCCGCCGGGGTCGCTTTACTTTCCCAGTCGAATCGTGGTGGCTCCGGCGCCGCATCGCGTCCAGCCGTACGCGCATCGCCGCCGACCACCGGCCCTACATGCGCAAATTTTTCCTGATCTGTCTGCTCGCGCTGTTCTGCGCGCCCGCCTTCTCCGCCGTGACGGCTACGACGACCGCGTCCGGCGCGTCCGCCACCACCGTCACGCTGACGCCCGACCAGGCCCGTCAGGCACTGCAGGTACTGAACGACCCCAAAAAACGCGCGCAGATCGAAGACACGCTGACAGCCATCGCCGCCGCGGGCGTGCTCGCGACGCCCGACGTGCCGGCTTCGGGCGCATCGGCGACGGCGGCGACGGACGTCGCGTCGGGCGCGAGCGTGACCACCGCGCTCAAGTCGAACGGACTCGCATCGCAACTGGTTCGCCAGGGTGCGCACTGGATCACGCAAGGCGGCATGACGCTCAAGCGCTCGGCCACGGTGCTGCTCGACACGTCGTCGGCGCGCTACTGGTGGAACGTGCAGCTTTCCGATCCGCACGAGCGAGCCCGCGTGTTCGGCGTGCTGCTCGCGCTGATCGGCACGCTGGTGCCCGCGATCGCGCTCGAATGGCTTGCGCGGCGACTGCTGCGCCGGGCGCGCGCCGCGATCATCCTGCGGCGCGAGGCACGCGAAGCGCGTGAGGCTCGCGAGCACGCGCGTGAAACGGCGGCATCGGATGCTGCTGCTTCAGATGCCGCTGCCAAAGCCACCGCCGAGGCCACGGAAGCCGCCGCAGCACAGGCGGCAGCCGGCGTTGCGGCGAGCCCCGCCGCGCCGTCGATGTCGATGTCGACGCCGCCCAGGTCGTCGGCTGAATCGCCGCAGCCAGAACCCGACAAACCCGACAACCAGCAAAAGGAAGCGCGCAGCAAGCGCCAGGCGGAACATCACTGGACCACGCTGCAGCGTCTGCCGAGCGCGGCGCTGCAACTGCTGTTGCGGATGCTGCCGCTCGTCGTGTTCGTCGCAGCCGCGAGCGCGCTGATGTCGATCTTCACCGACGACGGCACGGTTCAGGACGCGGCGCTCAATGGGCTGATCGACCTGTACATGATCTGCCGCGCGATCGTCATTGCCGCGGGCTTTTTCCTGCAGCCGGATGCGCCGGGACTGCGTCTGTTGCGCGTGCCCGATAGCTGGGCGCTGTTCATGCAGCGCTGGGTAATTCGCGTCGTCAGCGTGATCGGCGCGGGCGGCGCGCTGATCCAGATCGCCACCGCGCTCGGCCTGAGCGATGCAGCGCATCTGCCCCTCGTCAAGCTGCTGGCGCTGGTCGGGCACGTGATGGTGTCGATCATGATCCTGCAATGCCGCGCGCCGATTTCCGCGCTGCTGCGCGAGCGCACCGGCGAGACGGACGCCGACAGCCAGCGCACCGTGACGATGCTGGCGCACGGTCTGATCGACATGTGGGCGTGGGTGGCCGTGTTCATCGTGATGGCGCTGTGGTTCGTGTGGGCGCTCGACGTGCATAACGGCTACCGCACGCTGCTGCACCTGGGCGGCCTGTCGCTCGCCGTGCTGGTGGCCGCGCGCGTGGTGGCGATCGTGCTGTTCGGCGCGCTCGGGCGGCTCTTTCATGTCGAAGAAGGCGAGCAGCGTTCGCTGATTCACCAGCACGCGTACCGCTACTATCCGTTGATCCGGCGCGTCATCTCGGCGCTCGTGGTGTTCGTCACCGCGCTCGTGCTGCTGCAGCTGTGGGGACTCGACGTGTGGCAGTTCTTCCGGCCCGGTGCGATCGGCCACCGGCTGACGTCGGCCATCGTCACGATCTGCGTGTCCGCCGTGATTGCGCTGGTGGTATGGGAGATCGCCAATGTGTCCGTCGAAAAGCGCCTCGCGCAGTGGACCAGAAGCGGCGACCTGATGCGCGCCGCGCGGCTTCGCACGCTGGTGCCGATGCTGCGCTCGGCGTTGTTCGTGGTGATCGCGCTGGTCGTCGTGATGACGGGTCTGAGCGAACTCGGCGTGAACACCGCGCCGCTGCTCGCGAGCGCCAGCATCTTCGGCGTCGCGCTCGGCTTCGGTTCGCAAAAGCTGGTGCAGGATTTCATCACGGGGATTTTCCTGCTGATGGAGAACGCCATGCAGGTCGGCGACTGGGTGACGCTCGCGGGCGTATCCGGCACGGTCGAATATCTGTCGATCCGCACGGTGCGTCTGCGCGGCGGCGACGGCTCGCTGTACACGGTGCCGTTCAGTTCGGTATCGACGGTGAACAACACGAATCGCGGGCTCGGCAATGCGGCCGTGCGGGTCAGCATCGCGTACGGCCAGGACGTCGACCTCGCGATCGCGACGCTCAAGGAAATCGGCGCCGCGCTGCGCGAGGACGAGCAGTTCAAGGACGGCATCCTGTCCGACTTCAGCTTCTGGGGTGTCGATGCCGTCGATGGCGCGGCCGTCACGCTCGCCGGCCAGATTCAATGCCGCGACTCGTCGCGCTGGCCCGTGCAGCGCGAGTTCAACCGGCGCATCTTCGACACGTTCCGCGCGAAGGGCATCGAGATTGCGAACCCGCAGCGCAGCATGCTGGTCGCGGCCAATCCCTCGCCAGGCAGTCCCGGCTCCGCCGACGACGACCTCGAAGGCCCGCCGCGTCCGTCGAGCACGCCGGATGACGCGCAGGTGCAGAAGCCCTCACCGAAGGTGGCGCGGCACTGAGTTTGCAACCACCCGCTGCCGCGCTCATGACGAATGCTCGACGCCAAGCAACCGCGCGTCGAGCAGATCGGCGAGCGCCTCGCCGCCCCGCTGCATCACGTAATCGTGATTCCATTTGAAGAACGGGCGCGCGAGCGGCGCAAGCAGATTCATCCAGCCGCGTTGCGTGCGCACGCGCCATTCGTAGCGCACGACCGTCGCTTCGCCGTGCGTCGAGAACTGCCAGCGTCCCGTGCCTTCCACGTCGCCGCACGCTTCGCCTTCGAGCACCGCAAGTGGCTCGACGCGGGTCACGCGCATGTCGAACGCGACGCGATACGGCAAGCGCCCCTTCCATGTATAGCGATGCAAGGCGCCGACGCCGTCGCTCGCGCCCGCCTCCACTTCGATCACGCGCTCGACACAGCTCCACCATTGCGGCCAGCGCGCCGGATCGTGGATGGCATCCCATACGGCCTGTAGCGGCGCGTCGACGCGCCAGATCGTCGTGAAGCGGTATTCGCCTGCGCGCACGGGTTGCCTCCTGTTCTTGTTGCTATGTCACGACCTTCCACCAGCGCGGCAACAAACGCTTCACATCCGCGCGCCGATACCGGTCGTCGATCAGATGCACGACGCCCGCATCCTGCTCGGTGCGAATCACCCGCCCCGCCGCCTGCACGACCTTCTGCATGCCCGGATACAGATACGCATAGTCGTAGCCGTTGCCGAACTGCGCATCGAAGGTGCGGCGCATCTGCTCGTTGACGTCGTTCATCTGCGGCAAGCCGAGTGTCGCGATGAACGCGCCGACCAGCCGCTCGCCGACCAGATCGATGCCTTCCGAAAACGCGCCGCCCAGCACCGCGAAACCGACACCCGCGCCGCTCGTCGTGAAGCGCGCGAGGAACGCGTCGCGCGCGGTCTCGTCCATGCGCGGTTCCTGCGTCCAGATGGGCACGTGCGGATGCCGCTCGCGCATCGATCCAGCAATGCGCTGCAAGTAGTCGAAGCTGCTCAGAAAGCCGAGGTAGTTGCCCGGACGCGCGGCGTACTGCTGCGCGATCAGATCGACGATCGGTTCGAGCGAACGCTCGCGGTCGCGCCAGCGCGTCGACACATGATGCGCGACATGCACATCCAGCTGCTCCGCCCTGAACGGCCCTTCGACGTCGAGCCAGCCAGTCTCGTCGGGCAGACCGAGCATGTCGCGATAGAAGTGCTGCGGGCTGAGCGTGCCGGAGAACACGATCGTCGCGCGCGCGGCGGCATAGCGCGGCTTGAGGAACGGCGCGGGAATCACGTTGCGCACGCAGATCTGTGTGGCAGGTTTCGCGCGGGCTGCGCCATGCTGTGCTTCAAGCGTTACGTCGACAATCGAATGATCGCCGAACTGCTCGACAAGCGACATGAAATGCAGCGCGTCGAAATAGAAACGCAGCGCGTTTTCATCGACGGATTGCGGGGTTTCTGCAAGCTGATCGCCAATGGATGCGATCACGTTTTGCAAAGCCGATTGCAGCTTTGGCGGTACTTCGGGAAGCACGTCATACGCAGCATCCCGCTCGCGGTTCAACGCATTCCATTCGCGGCTCAGGCGATCGAATGGCTTTTTCAGTGCGGTGGGCGCAGTATGGCGCGCGCCGCGAAACGCGTGCTGATCGAGTGTCGCGCTGTACATGCGGCGCGCGCGGTCGGGCAGATTGTGCGCTTCGTCGGCGAGCACGGCGACGCGCCAGCCATTCAGCTGCGTAAGCGCGTAAAGCATCGCGCTGCTGTCGAAGTAATAGTTGTAGTCGCCGATCACGATGTCGCACCAGCGCGCCATTTCCTGCGCGAGATAGTACGGACAGATGCCATGCGCGAGCGCCGCTTCGCGCACGGCTGCGCGATCGAGCGTGCGCGCCTGCAACGCCGTGTCGCGCGCGGCGGGCAGGCGGTCGTAGAAGCCGCGCGCGAGCGGACAGGATTCGCCGTCGCACGAGTTGTCGGGATGCTCGCAGGCTTTGTCGCGCGCGACGAGTTCGAGCGTGCGCAACGGCAGCGTGGTTTCACCGCGATGCAGGGATTCGACGGCTTCGAGGGCGAGCGCGCGGCCCGGCGTTTTTGCCGTCAGGAAGAACACACGGTCCAGATGATCCGCACCGCACGCCTTCAGCAGCGGAAAGATCGTGCCGAGCGTCTTGCCGATGCCCGTTGGCGCCTGCGCCATCAGACAGCGCCCGTCGCGCGCCGCGCGAAACACGGCCACGGACAGTTCACGCTGACCGCTGCGAAACTCGCCGTACGGGAAACGCAGCGCATTCAATGCGGCGTTGCGCGCCTCGCGATGCGCCTCTTCACGCGCCGCCCACGCGATGAAGCGCTCGCATTGATCCTCGAAGAACGCGCGCAGCGACGCGGCCGTGTGCTGCTCCGTCAGCACGGTTTCCTTCTGGTCGGCGATATCGAAGTACACCAGCGCGACCGTCAGTTCGTCGAGCGCGCGCGCCTCGCACAGCAGATGCCCATACACCAGGGCCTGCGCCCAATGCAGCGCACGATGATTCGCAGGCATTCGTTCAAGATCGCCGCGGTGCGTCTTGATTTCTTCGAGCCGGTTCAGCGCGGGATCGTAACCATCGGCGCGGCCACGCACCGTGAGACCGCCATGCGTACCCGTCAGCGTGATCTCCGCTTCATAGCCGGACGCACGGCGTGCCGTCACGGCCTGATGGCCGGCGATGCCTTCGAGCGCCGACGGCGCGGGCGTGAAGCGCAGATCGAGATCGCCGCGCCGCGCGGTGAATTCGCAGAGCGTGCGCACGGCGACGATGTACGTCATGCCGCCTCCGTGTCCGCCGCGCTGATGGCGAGCGTTTCGTCAGCGCTTTCGGTCCAGCGGATATCGAGCACGCGCACAGGCATATCGTGCTGCACGCAGTACGCGAGCCAGCGGATCTGATTGTCCTGCAGGCGATCGCCCGGCCCTTTCACTTCGATCAGTTCATAGCGCCGCTCGCGCGGCCAGAAGCGGATCAGATCGGGCAGTCCCGAGCGGTTGGCGCGAATATCCAGCAGCAGCCGTTCGAACCACAGCTTCAGATGTGCAGCGGGCAGGCAATCGAGCGCAAGCGTCAGCAACTCGGGCGTGAGCATGCCCCAGAACACGAACGGCGACTGCAAGCCAGCTTTGGTTTCGAAATGACGCAGGATCGTCTCGCGGTACGTGCCGCCGTCCAGTTGCGCGAAGCAGGCGTCGAACTGCGCGGCGCGGCGCGCGCGGAAGTCGGGCGCGTGCAGATCGGCGGGGCCGCGCTGAAACGGGTGGAAGAACGCGCCCGGCACGGCCTCGAAAACAGGCTCCCAGCACAGCAGACCGAACAGCGAATTGATTAGCGTGTTTTCGACGTAATGCACGGACGCGTCATCCGTCGACAGATGATCGCGCACCGCGTATTCGACGGCGACGGGTTCCAATGGACGCGGGAATTCGAGCATGCCGCGCTGCGCCGCGCGCACGCCGGCAGGCTTTTGCGCGGCAACGCCGAGCCGCCGATGCAGGCGCGGCAGCATGCGCGCGACGCGCTGCTGCTCCTCTTCGCTCTCGGGAGCGGCGGCCGCCTGCAACGCCAGCGCGAGTGCGGCTTCATCGCGGCTGTCGCGCTCCAGCACGCGCATGCGCCTGTGCCGCGCGCCGGGCCATGTGCAGCGCTCGTAGATGCGCAAGGCAGCCTCCCAGTCGCGCCGGCGTTCGGCCTGATAGCCGATCGCATACAGCAGCTTCGCGCGGCGCAATGCGAGCCATGGGTTGTGCTGGGTATCGATTGCATCGACGGCTTCGAGCAGCGGGTCGAGTGATTCATCCCCCTTCAGCTCCAGCGCTTCGCGGCACGCGTGCAGCGCCAGATAGCAGTCGACGTCGCCGCGCTGCTGGAACGCCCGCGACGACGGCGCGAACGCCACGCGCTCGTACTGATACACGCCGAGATCGGCGAGCACGAACTCGGACCAGTCCTGATGCAGATTGCCGAAGAACATCAGGCGGAAGCGCTCGCACAGCGGCGCGACGAGCACGCGCAACGCGGCTTCCTCAGCCGCTGCATCCCATTCGCGAAAACGCTTTTGCAGCGAGTGCGCGGGGTCCGCGACGCGCAGCGCTTCGAGCCATTCGGCCTTGCGCAGGCCCTTGAGCGCGGGCGACGCGGCGAATATGCGTTGGAGTTCGGGGCGCGTCGCGCACGCAAACAGTTCGTCGAGCGACATGCCCGCGTCCTCATCGACCCAGCCGAGCGCGGCCAGCGGCGCCGCCGCCTGCACGGGACAACCGATTTCCGCATACGCGAGCCGCCCCGTGCGAAACAACGTGCCTTTGCGCATCAGCATGCGCACGAGCAGCGCGCGCGATGCTTTCGGCAGGCGCGCGTCGTCGCGTAGAAATGTGTCGAGAAAGGTTCGCTCGCTGTCGTCGAGCAGATCGTCGTAACGGCTCGCGATCCACGCGAGCGCTCGCTCGAAATTCGACAGGTAATAGAACGGATCGGGAGCGTCGGTCGGCACGGCTATCGGACACGGAGGGCTGTATATTTATACAGCCATGATAGCAAAACCCACGGTCTGCGAACCCGGAAACCTGCAGGGAAACCGAATTAGCGAGACTGGGGCGCTATCCGCGAGACTGGATTTACCGAATGAGTGAGACTGCCCGGATGGGTGGTCGCGCCTTGCGATATCCGCCCGCTTCGGCTTTGCCTAAAGAGCAATCTGAGAGGCCGATTTTCTCGCGAGGGAGACGTTCGAACGTCTGCTTTAGCACAAAGACGAGAGGCTGAAACTGGCCGACCACGGTTCGATGCTGATTGCATAGGGTGCTCGCCAGAGATCGATCCCTTCGGGCCGTTATTGACCCGGAGCGGACAATGAGATTGCTCGACAGCGGACACTCAATCGGCGGACGCTTGAATAGCGTTTTGATCCCATATCGGGCCGAATCGGTGCGCGACATGTTTGCCTGGATGTCTGCGATTCGGACGCTAGCAATACGAGTCGTGTCGTATATCTCGCTCAGATTACGGAGCACTTTTCGGCTCGATCGTCAGTTGATCGGATTTGATCCAACGAAGCAGATGCTTGCCAGAAGCGTTGCCGTAGTCCACATAGGCCCAACCGGACGGCGACTGCTTCAATACCGATACTCTATCGTTTTTGACCAGATAGGCGCGTCCCGCGCTGGCATCATCCGGGGCGTTATAAAGTGTCGCTCTTTGCACCGATATGGTCGCCACGAGATGACCCGTTGCTTCGGTGGACGAAACCGATTTACCGGTTGTGCCAATGCCCGCCTTTGCAAGCGCGTCGTCAATCAGTCGCGCATCGTTTTGCGCACCTGCGGCATGCAAAGCGGCCGCAATCCCCTGGTACACTCCACGATTGGCCGCTGACGGTGGGTCGCAACGAAGGAGATTGTCGGCGCCCGAATCGTTGCTAATGAGTGACCTCGGTGGTTGGCCTGCGCCGATAAACCGCATCAGTCTGCTGGCCGATGGACGGTCGTCCTTCAACATCAGGTTCGTCTGGTCGTCGGTTCCCCACTGAGCGGATTGGCCCGTCTGCCAGCCCGCTCCGCATATCTCACCAGTTTGATCAGCTGTAATGCACCCCGTGCGAATCTCGATGGCGGAACAGTATTCCCGGCTCGCATTGGACTCCGCTTGCCCGGGCTTCGACGAAACTGATCCCGACTCGATTCGTCCAATAACGACATATTGGCCGGACGGCGAGATATTGCTGTCATTCGGAGGCTCCATTACCGCACCGGGCAAGATCGATTCACCAGCTTTTGGCAATACGCTGAATGTCGTGCCGTTCGGGAAATAGAATATGGCCTCCTGCCATGCACGCTGGGATAACGGGGCTTGAGGGTTCGTGGCCTTGCCATACAGAATTGAGCCTCCGCCCGGCAATCCGAAACGGAGTGTGGACGGCGGAGCAGCGGCGACAGCCAATTCGACTGTACCGCCGGTTAGCACCAAAATCGCAGCAATGGCCGCGCCGATACGTACAGCCTGTATGCGAGGAGAGCGGGTTCGATACGGTGGAGTATTAGCTTTCATGAATTCAGAAGTCGCGTTTTTCAGTTTGGCATTCCCAGCGCCTGAACCAGATGATCATATCGCCCCGGTGCGACTGACTGTCCGTTGACCTGCGCCATGAAGCGTGATGGGCCATAGTCCTGCAAAATGCTGGTTTCGTAAGCAGGCCTGTTCGCCCCCCACTCATTGGGATTGCGAGACACATGCGGATTGTTCTGGAAAAATCGATCCAGCGAAGCTTTCATGCTGTTTGCCGTCGCACCCGGCGCATTCACGTCCTGATCCAGGACGGTCGCGCGGCCAAGCGGCGATTGAAGATAGTCCTTGATCTGATAGGAATAGCCACTGAGACTCTTGCCAATCGCGTGATTGAGGCGATCGATGAAGTCCTTGACCTGCAGTTCCTGATACTGCGGCGACGATACAGCATGCGCCATCGACGCAACAGGTGGGCACTTTACTGGTTTGCCGAAAGTTGCAAGCGAACAATCGCGCCGCAGCGCGGTGTAGAGATCGTCGCCAACGATCCGGGTGCCATTCGTAAATGTCGAATGCGAATAACCGAGCGAAGCATCGCTACCTGAACCGGTGACGGTCCAGCCGCAACCGGAAAAATACTGTTCATACTCGGCCGGATACGCGTCGCGAAAAGCAGCGATCTGAGTGGCTAACTCGCCCCGACTCTGCGCGCCACGGATAGTCTTTTGCATCGCCCCTGCGCTGATAATTGCTTTGTCGATCGCCTGGACCGTGTCCACCTTGCCTTCATTCTGAGACATCGCACGGAGAATCTTGTCCTCGGTCTCGCTCAATTTCCCACTAGCACGCATCGTGGTCAACGCAGCGCACGCACCTAACGAAATCGTACCCGTATGCTGCGGGCCGTACCAATAGGTGTGTGCATCTGCCTTGTATCGTGTTCCGGTGACAGACATGCAGCAGCCGCAAGCACAAGCGTCGGGATTAAAGAAATTCCCCACAAGACCAAGAGGATGCACGTGGCAAACGTTCGCGCTCGTCGGCCATCCGGTCACACCGCTGATCCCAGCCCAAAATCGCAGCACATCAATCCGCGTCTTCTCCGCCTGCCATACAGGCAACCCTGCATGCATATGCGAATCGAGCGCATCCCACTTGCTCATCTCCCCGCCCCATTCACTCTCGTATCGCACGATCAGATGATCGATCCGATCCGCGAGCCAGGGTTTGCCGAGCGCCATCTGCAATTCGTGCGCAGTGATCTTGCCATCGCGTTGCCCTAGAGCGTCGATTGCGTCTTCGAGTTTGCGAATAGTTTCGTCGGAGCGCGCATTGGCAAATGAACTCTCGAATTGCGCGATCTCATCCGGCGTGCCACTGTCTGCAATGTAAAGTGCTCGCGTGAACATATCGGAAACCGACGTCTGCAGAGTCAGCACGTCGAACCCCGGCCAATCCCAGGGACTTTTCAGCTCAACGAGAGGATGCCCGTGATCGCAGACCCAACCGTTGACTTCGGCATTGTTCTCGTCGGCGATGCTCACTGCGTACCACGTCTTGTTGTCAGCATCGATGCAACGTCGCGCCGATGCGGTACTCACCACACGCGTCCAGGCTGCCGCCGCGCCGCCCGTCGCTTGAAGGGTCAAGGGAAACTGGCTCCACGCCGGGCGATCCTGATTGCCTTGCGGATCAGAACGTGCAATCCAGAGCGCCTGATTATTGATCGGCTGTCCGTTTGCGGTTACCTGCAAGACCTTCCGCCAGGGACCGCTCGCTGGCGAGCCCGGCGCGTCCTTGACAGTTGCTGCGTGCGGGATCGATGAACTGGGCGAAGACGGTTGCACCAGCTTTGCGCCTTTCGAAATCAGCAAGAGATTGCGGGATTTCGGATCGAGTTGCTGCGCCCGTGCGCGGCTGCGCGAAATGAAGGCGTTGATATCGTCGCCCGTCAAGACCTCGACATGGAGCAGTGGTCGTTCACCTTGTTTGGGCGGCAAGGTATGATGCGCCCGTGCTTCCACGAGCCGCTGGTACTCGCCGACAAGCGCAATCGTCTCGCCTGCGGCGATCGCATGAGGCTTCGGCAGGACATGGATCTGATCCACCGCAGACGGCTGGCTTTGCTTGTCCAGCTCGCCCAGAAAAACCCATCCTGTCGCGGCATCCGCTGGCAAGGCGGCGCCGTCCTGATACGACTGAACCGTACCCGACACAAAACTCGCGATCTTGCCCCATGAGCCGTGCTTCTGGCCGACCTTGATCTTCGTATCGCGCGCAAGCCAACCTGTCACTGCGCTACCCGCCGTATGCGACGCCCGCACGCGCAGGCCGGACTGGCTGTGATCCTCGGAACCAGCCGCGTTCTTGCGAGGATCGTTTGCCTTGTTCCCCACCGTGTAGATATCGGTCGCACCGTAGTAGGCGGGCAGTGCCTTCGACGTTCCGTAACCATCGAGCGGCAGCGTGTGCATATAAAGGCTGAAAAACGTCAAAACGTCTTCGGCAGGTGTGCTCGTGTTCTGCGCAGGCGCGGCGTTTGGCGTATGCGCCGCCGGCTGTGCGGGTGGTGTGGACGGTGTGGACGGCGCGGGAGGCTTTGGCAACACGAGCCGATGCCGCACCAGCGTGAACCCGCTCGAGTATCCAGCCCTGGATCCGTCAGGATAGGCGAGCTCCTGCAGCTTCGAATTGAGGCGATATGCGACGACTTCACCGTCTGCAAGACACTTGACGCCGGCATCCTGATCGAACTTGCCAGCTGTGCCTTTTCCGAAATGGATGCCACCGTGCCAGAGCCCGTTTGCACCGATTGGATAGAAGCCATCTTCCGATGCACTGAGCGCGCTCAGATACTCTTCGGGAGCGGGCTGCGCACCGGGGTTCTTCAATGAAAACGGATACGCCCAATTCTCGACTTGCGACGGCTTGTCCTGTTGCTGCGCCACTAGCTATCCTTTATTCAGTTCGTTTTTTACGGGACGCCCCATCGTCGTCACCCCGAAAAGTCTATCGACCGCTTCGGCTCGCTGTTAGTCCACGACGGGAACTTCTCGTCAAGCCGGACGGGCCCGTTGAAGCCGTGCTGAGCGCCCTTCACATCGATCGCGCCGGGTGCGTGAATCTCGATGTTGCCGTCTTTCAGCCGGATGTATGCGCCACCCGAAGTCAGCAGAATTTCCTGTTTCGCCACGCCTTCAATCGTCTGTGTCGCCGAGATGAGTTTGACGGACTTTTGCGCAGTCACTTCGATGTTGTCGTCGTGCGCCTGAATCTCGACCTTGCCTTTGCCCGCGAACAGTTTCATGCCCGCATTTTGCGCGAAGAGGCTGAGCTTTTGCGCGACGCTGGCTAGCAGCGACTTACCCGTTGCCACATGAACACTTTGACCGGCAACCAGATTGATCTGTTCGTTGGCTGCAAAATGCGTCGATTGCTGCGTCGACAACGCGATGCCCGCGGGGCTGGCCATCAGCATGACGGGCTCGCTGAACGCATTTGCGCTACCCGTGCCACCGCCAGCCGTGTTGCCGCCGCTCGCACTCGCGCCCGTTGCGCTCGACAGCGTTGCCTTTGCGAAATCCTTCAGGGCGTTCTGGCCGTCTAAAAACGATTCGGCCTGATGGGTCTCGCTCGCTTGCGAGAGCGCATCCAGTACGCTCTGCGCGTTGGTGATCTGCGTGTGTGCTTCACTTACGTCGAGTTGCTGACTTGGAGCGCTCTTCGCGTGCGTGCTGACGTAAATGCCCTGGCCTGCCCGGATCGCGCCATACGCATCCGAGTTCAGATCAAAACCGCTGCCCAGGTAGCCGCCTCTTTCATTCCCGTTCTGCGCAATCAGATAACCCATATGCAAATATGAATTCGCGCTGCTGCTATAAAGCTGAAGGCGGTTCTGCCCAGTCGCATCATCCATCACCATCTGGTTGTATCCACTACCTCCGAACTCCTTCGACCGATACCCAGACAGCAAACCATTCGAATGCCACTGCGGTTTAATAGCACCGTTATAAACACGCGCAACCACAATCGGCCGATCACAATCACCATCGACGTAATCGACGAGTACTTCTTCCCCCACGCGAGGCAGATGCACACCGCCATAACCGCCACCTGAATCCGACTGCACAACGCGCAGCCAGCACGACGCCCGTTCGTCGCCGCTATTAAGCCGGTCCCAGATGAAGCGCACCTTGATGCGATTCAGTTCGTCGGTATAGACCTCTTCGTTCTGCGGGCCGACGACTATCGCCGATTCGAGTTGCACATCCGGCTTCGCGTGCTCGAACGGACTGCGATAGGGCACCGTCGTCCGCTGCGCTTCGATATCGACGCGATAGAAGCCTTCCGCTCCGTCTCCGATCAGCGTGCTCGGCGCAGATGCACCTTCATGTCGCGCGCGCACTGCCGCCACAGTTGCCTGAAGGCTATGCGGAAAGACGGGCGCATCGTTGCTGACAGGCAGATTGTTCTCGATTGTCCAGACGGTTTCAATCACGGCGAATTCCCGCTGATCGGCCGCATCGCGATCGTGATCGGGATGGCCGCTCAATGTGAAGCGCTGTCCGGCATCGATACCGCGCATACCGCCGACACCATGGAAGCGCTTCGCTCGCGACTCCCACTCTTCCATACGGATGCGCGAAAGCTGATCGCCGCGATCCTGCTCGCCGTAGGTATAAGCACCGGTATATTCGTACACCTCTGCCTGCGCCGGCAATGCGCCCTGTGACGGCATCGTCGGCGTGCTGGTGCCCTTCGGGTTATAGATACCGGCGGGGCTTTTATAGTCGAACGTGCGCGTCGTCAGCAGCGCGCTTTGCAACGTGCGCGTACCCGACCATTGTGTGAGCGCATCCGTTTCGCTGTTCGTTCCAGCACGGTAGAAGCTCACCGTTTTCGGCGACGTGGGCTTGAATGACGACAGATTGTCGGCGATCACCAGCGTATGTGACTTGCCGTCCTCTGCCTGCTGCCAGAAACCATAAAGACCTTCCGATTCCAGCAATCGATGCACGAAGTTCCAGTCGTATTCATCCTGCCGGCAATACGAACGCGTAGGCAACTGCCGGGAGAGTGCAAACTGGAATCGTCCTTGAGCCTGAGGATGAGCATTGAAAACATCACTGACGATTTCTTCGACGCTCACGTCCTGCCAGATACGCTGATCGCGCCTGAACTTGAGGAAGTGCATCCACGACGCAAAGCCGATCTGATAGCTCGTTAGCGTGCTATCCGAACCGAGCCGGCGTGCGGCATGGACAAAGCCGTTATGCGGCAAATAGGACTTATCGGACTGCTGGATCCAGAGCGTAACGGGCTGCGCGATCAGTTTCTTGAGTTCGATGTTCGACGACATCGAAACGACGTCCAGCGTGAACTCGAAGTGTCGCCCGACGCGCGAGTTGCCGACCACTCGTTGCGGCACGAGTACATCGCTGCCGAGCAGTGTATCCAGTTTCAGCAGCCGGTCGCCCTGTGCAAGACGACCTGTGATGGCTGCGATAACGTCCTGCGCCCCCATAACCCCTCTTTTTATCCGTTACTATTTAGCCCGCGCGATTCTACAAGAATAAAACGAATAAACCGTTGGCCAGATTTTAAAAAATCATTAGTTTGGAATCGAGAAAGGTTAAATATGCGTCGGGCATTTTAAATGACGCGAAAATTCTACTTATGATTCGTATATCCGGTAATGCATACCGGGTGCTTTCGCGTAGGGTCGGCGGCTAACGGATGCATTGCGGCGAATCAAGCCGCCCGCACACCGTAAGCGCTCGTAGCCGAATCGATCTGCTGCGACTCGGTCATGACGGGATACAACCGGTAGCTCGGCGCGACGCTGACAGAACCGCTTCGTCGAACATCACGAGACTTCCTTCGGTAAAGACGAATGGAGGTATTGTCAGCGATTCAGGTCATCGCGCCGAATGGCTCCTATTGGCCGATCACGGTCCGTTGCTGATTGCATAAGGTGCTCGCCAGAGATCGATCCCTTCGGGCCGTCATCGATCTACAAGGGACGGTCGACACGCGCACCCTCAATGGCTACTTTCGGTGGCAAATCGATCGTTCAGATTCGACCAATCGCGCCCTCATCCGCTAAAAAGCGCCCGGCTTTCCGCACGCTTTTACCTTCGGCAGTCCCTCCCCCCTCGCCCGATTGACATTCCGGGCAATCCTCACCATTCCCCACGAGCCAGGGAAACTCCCGATACAGGAGTCGATGACTAATAATATTATTAATTTAGTCGTATCGATTCCCTTGTTTCACCGCTTCCGTTTCCCGGTAATTGGATCACCGCACATAGGTGAGACGTAACTATGCGCGATAAATTAATAATAATTTTCGACCTTTTATAAACACGGGGATTTCAGGAGAGACAGGTGCGCAACTTCTTCGTGCTTTCGGCAAGCGCGGTGATGCTGGCCGCGTGCGGCGGCAACAGCGACACACCCAACCCAACAGCGGTAGCGGACGCGCAGACGTCCGCCGCGAATTCAGCATCGGCGGCCGTACAAAGCGAATTCAGGCTGGCGGGCTCTACGCCGCTCGGCATGCGAACCACCACGCCAGCCGTCGTCATCAACGATCCGGACAAGAACCTTCCGCCTTACACGCCACCCTCGCCACCTGTCGCGTTCACCACCACCACGCTCAGTTTCGGCGACTTCACGAGCTATCTCGCGGCGGGCTCCACGCAAGGGTGGGCGCCGGGGCCGACGTCTTCGAGCATCACGATTCCGGCGCCCGCTACCAACGGTACGGGTGCGGGCGACAAGGCCGTCGCGCTCGGCAGCACGTATGCGACGGCATCCTACGAAGCGGACGTCACAGTCGGCAATCCCGTCGGCGCGGGACCGGCCAACGCCGGCTTCATCGTGCGCACGACCAATCCGACGGCGGGCGGCCCGGATAGTTTGACGGGCTACTTCATCGGCCTCGACACGGGCTCGCACACGCTGGTCGTCGGCCGCGAGAACAACAACTGGACGCAGTTCATCCAGTACCCGAACAGCGCAATCGTCGGCGGCAGCACGCACCATCTGAAGGTCACGACGAGCGGCACGGCCATCACCGTCGATCTCGACCAGCAACGCGTGGTCAGCGCGAACGACGCGACCAACGCGCTTCCCGCCGCGTTCGCAAGCGGCAGCTTCGGCGTGCGGCGTTTCGGCGTCGGCGCGACGTTCAGCAACGTCACGATCAAGACCTATCCGGCCGTGAAGTCGCCGACCTTCGATTTCTCGAAAGTGGTCGGCATGGTCTATACGCCGTCGACAGCCGTTAACGCGATCGACTTCTGGCAGAACTACGATCCCGCCGTCGTCAATCGCGAACTCACGTATGCGCAGACCTATGGCATCAACACGATCGCCGTGTATCTGCACTACCTCGTGTGGGCCAACGACCGGGTCGCGTTCCTGAGCAAGTTCGAGAACCTGCTCGAAATCGCCACGCGCCACGGCATCAAGGTGTCGCCGATCTTCTACGACGACTGCTGGAATCCGACGCCGCAATACGGGCCGCAACCGGCTCCCGTCTGGGGCGTGCACAACAGCCAGTGGGTGCAGTCGCCGGGCACGCCGATCGAACAGGCGTACTTCCAGCCGACGGCATCGAATGCTTCCGTGACGTATAAGGCGAGCCTCGCGAACTACATCACCGACTTCGTCGCGCCGCACCGTAACGACTCGCGCATCCTCTTCTGGGAACCGATGAACGAGCCGGGTTGCAGCGGCAACGGTTCGTTGCAGCAAACGCGCGCGGTGCTGATGAACGATGCGCGCATCGCGATCCTGAATGCGGGCGCCACGCAGCCGATCAATTCGCCGCAGGTGCAGGAGGACGAAGGCACGTACTTCTCTGACTTCTACGCGTTCCATCCGTATGGCAATCCGTACACGGGCCCTGTCAACGGCAGCTACGCGAATGCGCTGAACTCGGAGACGCTGCAACGGGGCTTCACGGGCACGGAGGGACAGACGATGCCGGGCATCGTGTCGAACTACGGCGGCAGCACGGGCTTCATCATCTGGGAGCTGATGATCGGGCGCACCAACACCCGCTTCCACTGGGGCCAGACGCCGGGCGCGCCCGCGACAGTCGAACCGGCGACGCCGTTTCAGGGCACCATCTACCCCGATGGTCACCCGTGGCAGACGTCGGAAGTTCAGGCACTGACGGGTGGATTCGATGTGAAGCTACCAGTGCTGAACGTCGCGTACTACAACGATCCGAGCTTCGGCAGCGCGCCTGTGAAGACGTCGGTTACACCGCTCGTCGATTTCGATCTGAACACGGAGCGCGGCACCGACTCGCCGGATGCCTCGGCGGGCGTCAATGCGACGAACTACGGTATTCGCTGGACGGGTGCGATCGAGGCGTCCCAGTCAGGCCTCTACACATTCTCGATCAACAGCGACAACGTCGCGCGGCTGTGGATCAACGGCGTCGAGGTCATCAACAAGAAGACTTCGACACGTTCGACGACGAGCGGCATCGTGTGGCTGAATGCGAAGCAGCCGACGTCGATCAAGGTCGAATACGTGCACGGCACGGGTGCGGCAGCCATGCATCTTTCGTGGTGGAATCCGTTGGTGCAAAGTCCTGCTGCTGTGCGGATCGTGCCGTCCAATCCGCTAGTGGCGACGAACTGAGCTTGCTTTAGCAACGCTCATGAAGCCGGCGTCGCGGGAGCGACGCCTGTTTTCCTGCTTATCTGCAGGTGGTTCACTGCTATGAAAAGTTTGCCTGCCTGGTGGGACAAGTCGCTACTACTACGGCAGGAACTCGACGGGCTGGAACGGCATCGCGACTGGACGTTTGAGGCGCTTGCGAACGGGCGTCGCCTTGTAACGGACGGCCAGGATGACTAGCGTGTGGTCGGACATGACCGGACTGCTGCCCAATACAGTCCTCGGTACGCGACTCGCAACCGTCCCTCAACCTTCCCGATAACGGCCACTCACGATCTCCGGGTCGGCATGAGTCAACGGGACTGCTATGCCGCCCTGTCCGCAAACGGAGATCGCAAGACAATCACGTCATCGCGTTCAGGGCCAGTGGTGACCATTGAAACCGGAATGCCGACTTCCTGCTGAATCACTTCGATCAGCGCCGCGGCTTCGCGAGGCAGAGCATCAAACGACCGGATGCCCCGGGTCGAACCGTCCCAACCGTCAAAGCGCACGAGAACCGGCCGCAGGCGCTGCTGTTCAGCTTGGATGGACGGCATGTAGTCGATGTGGTTCCCGTCAAGCTCATAACCCGTGCACACGTATATCGAATCGAAACCGTCGAGCACATCCAGCTTGGTGAGCGCCAGCAGGTCGATGCCAGCGACCTTGCTGCTCTGGCGCAGTTGCACAATGTCCAGCCACCCGCAGCGACGCGGGCGGCCGGTATTGACTCCATACTCCCCGCCGCGCTGCCTGAGCAGGTCACCGGGTGTTCCATCCACTTCGGACGTGAACGGACCTTCACCAACACGCGTTGCGTAGACCTTGCTGACGCCCAGTATCCGCCCAAGATGCGAGGGAGCGATGCCGGTACCACTGGCGGCGCTGGCGGCGACGGTGCTCGACGACGTCACATAGGGATAGCTGCCCCAGTCGACGTCGAGCATCACGGCTTGCGACCCTTCGAATACCGTGCGCTTGCCAGATGCGCGGGCGTTGTCGAGCTGTTCCCAGACGCGTCCCATGTAGGGCAGGATTCTTGGCGCAATCTTCAGCAGATCGCTCACCATGCGGTCTCGCGGAAACGGTTCGAGACCGAGGCCGCGGAACCACGCGTTATGGTAATCAAGCAGCGCATCCAGTTTCTGGGCGAGCGACTCCGGCTCAGCAAGGTCGCACACGCGCAGGCCCCGGCGACCAACCTTGTCTTCATATGCCGGACCGATACCGCGTAGCGTGGTGCCGATCGGCCTGGTACGCAAACGTTCCTGGGCAGCGTCGATTGCCCGATGGACCGGCAGGACGAGTGTGGCCGTCTCGGCGATCTGCAGCATCTGTGGCGTAACGTGAATGCCTAGCGAGGCCATACGGTCGATCTCTGCAAGCAGCGCCTCCGGGTCGAGCGCCACGCCGTTGCCGATCAGCCCCGGCTTTCCGCGCACGATACCGCTGGGAAGCAGCGCCAACTTGTAGGTCTGCCCGTTCACGACGAGCGTATGACCGGCGTTGTGCCCACCGTTGTAGCGGACGACGATGTCCGCCTCCTCGGCAAGCCAGTCCACGATCTTGCCCTTTCCCTCATCGCCCCACTGCGCGCCAACGACGACAACGTTTGACATACGGTAGCTTTCCTGGTGACTTAATCAAACAGATCCGGATCAGATCTGCGCCCAACCAGTCAACTGTAGTGCGGTACCGTTTCTATGAAAATCGATATAATCTCATCAGATCTGTCAGAAAAAATCACATAGAGATTTGCTGTATGCCACGCCGTCTGCCGCCGTTGAATGCCCTGCGCGTATTCGAAGTTGCCGCCCGGCTCGAGAGCTTTTCAGCCGCAGCGGACGAACTGTGCGTCACGCACGGGGCCGTTAGCCGGCAGGTCGGACTGCTGGAAGGATGGCTTGGACACGACCTGTTTGAACGCCGCGGCCGCAGGGTCGTGCTGAGCGCGCCGGGGCGCGCTTACCTGTCGGAGATATCGGCGGCGCTCGACCGCATCGCGCTGGCCACCAATGAGCAGCTGCGTGTCATGCGACAGCAGATCATCAGGGTCAATGCGCCGACCACTTTCGCGTTGCGTTGGTTATTGCCGCAACTCTCCAACTTCCAGCTAAGCCATCCCGCTGTGGAAGTCAGACTGACGACCTCGGACGAACCGATCGAAAGGCTGCGCGAAGAATGCGATGTTGCGATTCGCGGCAGCGAGCAGAAGCCGGCAGGGTACGTGGTCAGTGAATTTCTATCTGAAGTCCGACTGCCCGTGTGTTCACCCAAAGTACTGGATGTCCATCCCATTCGCGAAATCGCAGATCTGGCGCATCACACCCTCTTGCATACGGCGACTTATCCTGGGCTTTGGGCCGAATGGTTTGCCGCGTGCGGCAACCCCCAGCTTGCCGCACGCAATTCCCAGCAACTGGATCACTTCTATTTGACGCTGCAGGCTGCCATTGATGGTTTGGGTATTGCGATGGGCCCGACCGCGCTCGTAGCGCTCGATGTCGAAGAGGGCCGTCTCATGTTTCCGTTCGACAGCCCTGCCCTGCCAGCATGGCGCTACTGCAGCTACGTCCCCAACGCTCGCCTCGAGGACCCCGCGATTAACAGCTTTCTGACATGGTTGCGCGATCTGGGGCGTCGTTTCTCACGTCACGTATAGATCGTTAATAGAATCAACTGCAGCCCCTATCTTCGCATCAACGTAGATATCAATGTCATGTGAAGTAGTCAGCGGACCAACGACTGCAGAGCGACTTATAGCGGCCGATGGCAGGCGATCGAACAGGCGGCGGATGTTTGACAGGTCGCCAATGCGCATGACCCTCAATACCTCGCGTAAAGAATCCCCAATATCATCGCTTCATCGTCAAATACGTCGAGTGTGTCCGACAGTGCAGTCAGCGGCCCCGCATTATTGACGAACAGCGCATAAGCGAGCCGCCGGCCGCTCTTCGCGTCGATGTAGCCCGCCATGTTCATCGCGACCATCTGGCCATTGCTGTCGATCGTCGCGCCGCTCTTCACGAAGATATGTTCCTTGCCTGCGACATTCTTGCCCACAGCCGCGAGCGATCCGTCGATGCCGAGAATCGACAGCGCGTCGTGATACACGGGATACACGGGCAGGCGGCTCATTGCCGCCAGCAGCGTGGCAGTCGTGCGAGCGGTCGCCTGGCTATCGGGCGTGCCGCTGCCGTTGGTGGGGAAGTTGAAGCCCGCGCCGTCGAGGCCGAGCGTGCCCGTCAGATAACGGCGCTCAGTGACCAGTGCATCGCCGACAGTGCGCACGCCTTGCGCAAGCCCCTGGTACATCAAGCTCAGATTCGCACCCGTGTTCAAACTGACCTTCAGCACGAGCTTCGCGAATTCGGAGTACGACATCGAGGTATAGCTCGCAACCTGTGTCGCGCCCGAATAGTCCTGCGATGGCGGCAAGGCGGCCGTCTGGTTCGGCTGCACTGCGGGCGCAGACACACTGACGCCCGCGCGTGCCAGTGCGTCGATAAACGCCGTGCGCGCGAATGAAGGCGGATCCTCGACGCGCAGAATGCTCACGTAGAGGCCATTGCCGACGAGCGGCGACACGAAGCCGAGCGGTATCGTTGCGGGTGCATCCAGACTCTCCGTGCTCGACAGCGTGCCCTTGCAGCCGGGCGCCGCGAGGCACGAGAGCGGCGCCTCGTTCAACGCATCGCCGGAGACCATGATGTCACTCGTGCTGTTCGCCGCCGTCGTCACGGACGTGCCTTGCATCGTCATCGCGCTGGTGCGCGGCCGCCAGTCGAGCACGCCCGCCGCGCCGACGGCTGCGCCCGGCGTCAGCGTCACGTCGATCACGTTCTCGTTGATCACGATGGGCGAGATCAGCACGTTGCCATTCGGCACGCGAAACGCGTCGAATAGCCGGTCGTCGATGATCACGTCGCCAGCCACGGCCGTGATACCCGACGCTCTCACCTGTTGCGCCAGATCGTTCAACGCAGTGAGCGGATCTTCGGGGGTGAGAATCGCGCCGCCGAAGCCGCGCGCGTCGTTGTGGTCGAAATCGGTGAAATCGACGCTGCCGTCGGGTTTTTGCCGCCCGCCGAATGTCAGATCGCCGGAAGCCTGCAGGATCAGATTGCCCGTCAGCATGCCCGACCCGTCGACCGTGCCGGTGCGATAGACCGGCGTGACGAAGCGATGATCCGCGCCGATCACGTTCAGCGCCGTCGCCACCGAATACAGCTTGCGTACCGATGCCGTCAGCACGAGCATGTCGGGATCGAGCGCGTCGAGCACCTGTCCCGTGTTCGCGTCCATCACGACCATCGACCATTGCGATTTCGCGCTCGTATAGCGCGGCTTGCTCATGATCTGCGCGATCGGATCGCCGTCGTCGCCGCTGCCGCAACTCGCGACGAGCACACAGCACGCAACCGATGCCAGAAGAACTACAAGCGATGCACGCATGGCATTCCTTTCGACAGATTCAGGCGAATGGAGCGGGCCTCGAATTCATTGCAACTTCCAGATCTGCGCCGCAATCATGCCTTCGTCCTGGAACGCGTTCAGCACCGTGTCGAAACCCTCGAATGCCACGTTGTTCACCGACAGGAAGAACGCCAGTCGATGACCGCTCTTCGCGTCGACATACCCGGCAAGCGCCTGCGCCTTGAGTAGCGGCACAGCCGGTGTTGTCGTGCTCAGGCCGACGTACGTACCCGTCTTCGCGTACACCTTGCCCTTCGCGCCCGCGAGCGTCGGGTCCGCTTCGAAGTTGGTGACGGTGGTGAGCGAACCATCCACACCGAGGAAAGGCAGCGAATCGACGTACGTCGTGTAGTCGGGCATCAGGCGCATGCCGCGCAGCAACGTGATAACGGCAGTCGGTTTCGCGGTCGTGTCGCCGCCGCCGCTGCCATCGATAAAGTGATACTGGTCCGGCGTGATCTTGAAGGTCGTCGACAGTTCCTGCTGTTCCGTCGCCAGCGAAGTGGCCATGGTTCGCGAGCCGTTCTTCGCGAGGCCATATAGCATCAGCGTCACGTCCGCGCCGATGTTGTAGCTGACCTTGTTGACGAAGCGGATGTCCTGCGCATACGGCGCGGAGGTGAGCTGGGCCACCTGTTGCGCGCTCGAATACGAGCCCTGCGCGGGCAGCGAACGCTCGTCGTTCGTGCCGACGGCTGCCGCACTAACCGTTACGCCGACGCGCGCCAGCGCCTCGATGAACACCGTACGCGCGTAGATAGACGGCGCACTGACGCGGAACGTGCGAATCAGCGGATAGGCGTTGGTCAGCGGAGGCTGCATGACGGTGGGCACCGTGCCTGACACCGCGCCGGAACAGTTCGACTGGCCGAAGCATTGCGGCACTTCGTTTTGCGTCGCATCGGGCGTCAGTTCGACTGCGAAATCCGTGGTCGTCGAGTCCGTTTTCAAGGTCGACTGCACCGAGAAGGCTGCGGAGACTGGCCGGTAGGTGAATGGAAGAACGGCCCCGTCCGCGCTCGAACTGAACGAAATATCGACGGCGTCGTCGTTGACCAGCATCGGCGTGACATTGAAGCCCGTTTCTTCGCGGAAGGGAAACGCGTCGAAGAGACGATCGTCGATCACGACATCGCCGTTGACGGTCTTGATGCCTGCGGCGGCCACCTGTGCCGCAAGCGCATCGAATCCTGCCAGCGGATCGGGCGCAGTCAGCACGGCGTTGCCGAGACCGTCGGCTTCGTTGTGATCGAACGCGCTGAGTGCGATGGTGCCGTCCGCATTGGCGCGACCGCCCATCGTCAGATCGCCGCTCGCCACCATGATCAGATTGCCAGTGAGCACGCCGTTACCGTCGACGGTGCCCTGCTTGTAGACAGGTGTGACGTGTTTGTACTGCGAGCCGAGGATGTCGAGCGCGTTGCCCGTCGAAAAGAGCTTGCGCACGGAAGCGATGAACACCTGCGAACCCGAATTCAGATCGTAGATCACGCGGCCTGTATCCAGATCGACAACCTGCATCGCCCACGTGGCGTTCGCGTAAGCGGGCTTTTGCATGATCTGTGTGATCGCGTTGGGAACGGCCGTATCCGGATGATCCGAGCCGCCGCACGAAACCAGCATCAACGCCGCCACGACAATGCTCCAGCTTGTGTGCTTCCGATCGGATGTCGCGTTCATCGCAGAGGTCTCCCCGCTGGTTATGTCGATTGCGAATGAAAGGCGCCGCTCAAGGCTGGTCTTCGTCCACTATTTCCACCGCCTTGCCCAGCTCGGTGATCACGATGCGCGCGATCGCGTCGGCGGGCCCGCGGCCATCGGGCGTGTCCGCCGTCGTCGCCCACGTTACGACCGTCGTGTTCGAGGTCGGGTCGTACACCATGAACGTGTTGAAACCATTTATCTGGCCGTTGTGTCCGTAGAACGTGCCGAACTTTGCGATACCAAGGCAGTACGCTGGCGAGTTTGGATCGGACGGTGTCAGCGCCGTGCAGGTGGACAGGCGTTTGGACTGGAGGTCGCCATTCAGATAGCCGCCGCCGACCATGCGCTGCACGAACGCGGCCAGTTCCTTGATGGTCGAGATGCCGGAGCCCGCCGTCCAGCCCCAGGAGGGGCTCGCGGTCGTGACATCGGTAGGCTGCAGCGTGCCGTCCTTCGCGGCCGCCTGGCGCGCGGGCGACAGTGCGGAATTCGTGGCCGTCTCGGCGTTGGTGCCCCACAGATAGCTATGCGGTGACGGCGCGGGCAGCGACGAATCGGTCTGTGCGGGCAGATACGTGCCCGTCAGACCCAGCGGTGCGAAGAGCCGCGTCTGGATGGCGTCGGCGGCGCTCATGCCCGTCAGTTGCTCGATGATCATGCCGAGCAGCACCGTATTCGTGTTCGAATAACCGAAGGAGGTATCGGGATCGAAGTCCACCGGATGACTGAACGCGATGACCAGTAGTTCGGCCGTCGTCCAGATCTTGCCCGGCTGCGCGTCGAGCGTCTGGTTAAAGCCGGGATCGCGCGAGTAGTTGTAAAGACCGCTTCGCATCGCGAGCAGTTGCTGGATCGTGATCGCGTCGCCGTTGGGCACGTTCGGCACAAACTTGCTGACAGGGTCGCTCAGATTCAGCTTGCCCTCCTGCACGAGTTGCAGAATGACCGTACCTGTCCACGTTTTCGTCACGCTGCCCACGCGAAAGTACGCGTTCGCGGGAATCGGCGTGTTGGTGCCGCGCTGCGCGGTACCGAACGATTCGAGCCAGTTGCCCTGCGGTGATTGCACGTACACCACCGCGCCGGGCGTCAATGTCGTGGCAAGCAACTGATTGATCTGGGCGCGGGATGCCGTGACATAGGCCGGCTCGTTCGACGTCGATGAACCGCCGCAAGCCGATAGTCCCATCGCGATCAGCAACGCAGATACACGCACGCCAATCGCGAACGCCGATCGCGACTGCGAAAACAGGCGGAAGAGAGCCATTGTTTTTCCTTACGACCTTTACCGCAATGCTTTCCGATTTTCGCGGCGACGGGGCCGGTGGCTTCTGGCTGAAAAATCTGTCGATTATCCAGATAACGCCATCCGAAACGCCGGGATAAACCAGTGTGCAACTTTCATATGCCCGTGAACGAGTATAGGAGCCACCATCCCTATATGCATGTGGTTTCAAGTAAATAGTTGCAGCACTCGCGTAGTGAACTAATTATTGGCGGATTACGCCAAAAAATAATCAAGCACATTTGGAAGGCTCTTTTTATTCCAGAAGACACTGTCTGATATCGCCGACTTGAATATCTGACAGCAGAAACCGATAACAGAATTCCGGTTTCGTATGTGCGCTGCGCCACATAAAAACGTTGATCGACACGATAAGCTACTTGTCGTTCACTCTCATCGCTGCGTGCAGCGTCGTGATTCGACCCGACGCGAAGCAACGGTCATCTTTCAGGAAAAAAACAGGGTGACCTTGTGCAGCGGCGCAACGGCGAGTTGCGAGTCGTGTAGCGCCAACAGCTTCTTAAAAGCCGGTAGCGCCTCGTCTGCGAGCAGCCATTCGCCCGATTCATGCGCAAGCGTGAGCGCGGCTTCGACCGCATATTCCGCAAGCTTGTACAGTGCCATGGGCTCGTCGCCGTATCCCGCCTGCTGGAGAAACCACGCGACGACCCAACTGAGACGTTCGCAACGACTGTGACGTGATGACCGGTCTCGGACGATCACAGGTCATTCGGATCCACGACGACCCGACAAAGTTAACTACGCAGCTGAAAGATGTATCGAACGGCCGTGTCCGCAAATCGGAAGCCGACCGCGGCGTACGGCGATTTTTCTCGATGAACAGCGTGTAGTCTGCTAGTGGCCCGACCTAAGGCTATCTTTACGTCAACATGTTTAAAGCTGGCACCAGCGACGAGATTACCGCAGGCGCCCAGACCAGGGGCCTGCACAAGTCGTTAGCCTGACGATAAATTTCTTTGCACTCCTACTAACGATTCACCCTCGACGACTTTCCAGATATTTGTGAACGAATGCGATTGCCATACTGCCTTCTCCAACGGCAGAGGCGACGCGTTTGACGGGACTCAGTCGTACATCTCCGCATGCGAATACGCCGGGGATACTCGTTTCGAGTAGGTAAGGGTCGCGAGTTTCGGACCAGTGCCCTGCCTTAACGACATCGTCGCCCGTGAGCACGAACCCTCGTTGATCGCGCGCGATCTCCATTGGTAGCCATCCCGTCTCCGCGTCTGCACCGATAAAAACGAAAAGCCCTCCGCAGGCTTTCCAGCTCACCTCTCCATGTGACCCATCCCGCAAACAGATCTCCGAGAGACGGGACTCCCCCCGCACCGCGGTCACTTCCGAATCGAGTTGGACGGAGACGTTGGATTTTGCCTTGATCTGCTCGATTAGATAGCGGGACATATTTTTCTCAAGCGAGTCCCCACGCACAACAAGCGTTACGTGCCGTGCGTGATTGGCGAAATTCAAGGCGGCTTGACCAGCCGAATTGCCACCGCCGATGAGGAAGATGTCAAGACCATGTGTACCACTGGAATCGCCGCGCGAGGCACCATAATGGATACCCTTACCGGCAAACCGGTCACAGCCCTCTATATCGAGCCTCCGCCAGCTGACGCCTGTCGCGAGGATGATTGTTCGCGCCTGAATGATGTCGTCCCCATCGAGGTGTAGACAGTGAGCGCCAATCTCGACTTTCCTGACCGATCGCGCAACCACGATCTCCGCACCGAGTCTCTTCGCCTGCTGCAACGCGCGGCTTGCAAGCTCTTCCCCTGATACGCCATTCGGAAAACCAAGATAATTTTCGATCCGCGATGATGTACCCGCCTGCCCACCCAGTGCCTCGCGCTCGAGTACCAGAGTACGCAAACCTTCAGATGCACCATAGACGGCTGCCGCAAGCCCAGCCGGACCTCCTCCGATAATTACGGTGTCATAGTCCCGAAGGCTCGGCTGGGTTCGCAAGCCAAGCGCTGTAGCGAGCTGTCGAGTTGACGGGCGCCGGAGAACAGCCCCGCCATGCAATTTCAAAACGGGAAAATCAGCTACTTGAAAACGTTCCCCAGACTCGGGAGATTGCTTCTCGAAATCATCGGGCGCCTTCACCTCGAAACTTACCTGATTGCGCTGCAAGAACTGTTGCAACGCCCTGCAGGCCGGATCAAGGCGATCGCCGATCATGGTCGCCCGAGGCGTGGGCGGCTCGTCAGCGATTTCCTGCAGACCTCCAACGCGCTCTCGGGCGAGAAGGCCCACTTTAACTGCGATTTCTCGGCATGAGGCCGCAATTGCATAATAGTGTTGTGTGTCGACACGCATGACCCGGGAGGGCGAAGCAGCTCGGTAAGAGATAACGAATGGCGAGCTCAACACAAGCGGCAGTTCACCGAACACACTTCCAGGCGTTCTCCAACCAAGCGTGCGCTCAACACTGTCAAAAACCTTGAAGGCTTCTATTTTCCCTTCCAGCACTGCGTAAAGTGCAGGCTCTCCGCCCTCATGTACGGCAAAATCTCCGGCTTGCAAATGTACATCGCCAGCGGACCTTGCCAAACGATCAAGTTCACTGTCTGGCAGACCGGCAAACAAGGGGACCCTTCGTATATCGTCTATCGTGAGCATATGAAGTGCGGAAATATGGCGAACATATAAATCGTGAGAATAATTTGCTTCTCGCGATAATCCGCTTACGCAAACTATGCCCCCGCGCTTTCTTCATACATTAGATTTCCGACGGCTTTCGGAGCATTATAATTTGTAGCACCCATAGCTCGCCTGGTACCGCCTTCAGCCATCGCCACAGCGATGCTCTACAACCGGAAAAGCCCGCTTGAGTGCCATCTCCGGCGGCGTTGCGCCAGCGTTGCGCGGATTTCACCTGGTGCGTGCTTCGCGTTTCGTCATCATCTCGCCAACCTCCACGGCATGCGCGGTGCCCCATTCGCATAATGGGGCCAGCGCGTTTGCCAGTGTCTGCCCGAATTCTGTTAGCGAGTAGTCGACTCGCGGCGGAATCTCCTTGTAGTCGACACGACGTACGAGGCCATCGACCTCTAATTCCTTCAATTGCTGGATGAGCATCTTATGGCTAACTGCTCCGATCGCCCGCTTCAACTCGCCATAACGTCGCGTGTCGTGTGCAAGGTGAAACAATATCAAGGGTTTCCATTTGCCCCCGATTACGGCCAGCGCCGCGTCGAGACCACAGGTGAACAGATCTCTTTTCATCCGACATTCCATTGGTACTTACCAAAAGGTTCATACTATCCATAAGTAGAGTGAAGGTCTAGGATGTCGAGACGCAATCGACAACTTGTAAGGAGTACGCAGATGGGTAGGCTGACTGGAAAGGTTGTACTGGTAACCGGAGGCAATAGTGGCATCGGGCTGGCGAGCGCGAAGCGCTTCGTCGAGGAGGGAGCGTTCGTGTTTGTCACGGGGCGGCGTCAAAGCGAGCTTGACAAGGCTGTAGCGATCATCGGGCACAACGTGCGGGCGCTGCAGGGCGACGTGTCCAAGCTCGATGATCTCGACCGGATTTTTGCTGCTGTGCAGGCAGAAAAGGGGCACCTTGACGTGCTGTTCGCGAACGCGGGGCTGGGGTCGCTGGCGCCGCTTGGAGCGATCACGGAAGAGCAATTCGATCTTACGTTCGACGTCAACGTGAAAGGAACGCTGTTCACAGTTCAGAAGGCGTTGCCGCTGATGAGCGCGGGTGCTTCGATCATCCTGACCGGGTCAACGACAGGTTCGAAGGGGACGCCGGCGTTCAGCGTCTACAGCGCAACGAAAGCGGCAATCCGCAACTTTGCGCGCAGTTGGGCGCTCGATCTGAAGGACTCCGGAATCCGCGTGAATGTGCTGTCTCCCGGTGCGACGGCAACGCCGGGTTTGATGGAGAGCCTTGTCTCGGGCGCTCAACTCGATGCGATGATCGGCGCGTTGAAAGTGCAGACGCCGCTTGGGCGAATAGCTGATCCCAACGAAACCGCTGCCGTGGCGCTATTCCTTGCGTCGGACGAGAGCAGCTTTATGACCGGCAGTGAAGTGTTTGTCGACGGCGGTTTAGCGCAGGTCTAACCTCAACTGGACCGAGACGGATACTCTGCCTGCCGGGATCGACCCCCTGGTGTGGGAAACCTCGCAAGGACTCTACTGACTGCGCTGTCGCAGCGGCATCTCGCTCACCTCGCCTAGATCTCTCGCAGCGTTGTTGGTCTCGTACACGACCTGTGGGGCTAGCCTGAAGTGGAAATAGGTCAAGCTTCAATCAGTGCACCCCCTCTCGAAGCGGACTGATGTCTACCTGGAAGGCGTGCATCAACACGCGACGGAAGGGTGCCACGCGTGCGGCGAAGGGAATATCCCGTAACGCTTCGTACCGACGCGGGCAAAAAAAGGGGCGGTGCCCGTCGCGAGTCGGCATCTCAACTATTCGTTTCACCAATCGGGACAAGAACAAATCGGTCTTGGACGCTATAGCTGAACTGGCTCATTCTTCGTTCATCGGTTCCCGGCAAGCACTCGAAGCCGGGACCCCGAACTTCACCTGATCCGAAGTGACGACCATGACCCGATCGCAATACAGCCAGGACTCCCGCCTCGCCCTCACCGACACGCATCATCGATGCGAAGGCACACAAAGGGCTGACGTTTCAGCAACTGACGGAAGGCACCGGGCTGAGCACGCTTGCAGACCGAGCCTCCATTGACGGCGTGAAGCCGGCCTCCTTCGGTCAATAAGCCATTCGGTTGCGTCGGCGCCGTGGGTCGGGCCGGCACGCCGGCAGGGCCCACGCGCCGGTTTCACCATGCGCCTGCCGGCTGATGAAACGATCACTCACTCCGTCTGGATAATCTCGCCCCCTTGTCGGGCAATGTCGGCAGATATCCGGTTGAGTCGCCTGAGCAGATTTTTGAATCTTTCGGGCAGGAGAGAACGAGTCGCTCGGCCCTGGAGTTGAGTCCAGGCCATCCGGAGATTCCCGCTTATCTGGGACAGGCGGTTTGCCAAGTCTATCGACATCGGTGACGCACGGATCATGTCCTGAACCGTCGCCATTTAAGCAGGAACATCATGAACACAATGTTAGTCAACCTGTCGTCCAGATCGGAGACATCCCGGCCACTCGTCATCGCAGCCGTGATGGGCTCGCTGGCGATGGTCGCCATCGAAGCGACAATTGTCTCGACCGCCATGCCGCAGATCGTGACGAAACTCGGCGGACTGCATTTATATAGCTGGGTTTTCTCGTCGTTTTTGCTGACGCAGACCGCCATGACGGTGGTCTTTGGCAAGCTCGCGGATATCTTTGGTCGCAAGCGCATCATGCTGGCGGGCATTGCCATTTTCCTGGTCGGATCGGTGCTGGCCGGCTTCGCCTGGTCGATGCCTGCGATGATCGTCTTCAGGCTTATTCAGGGGATCGGCGCCGGGTCAATACAACCGGTCACGCTGACCATCGTCGGCGACCTCTATCCGGCGAAAGAGCGTGGAAAGGTTCAGGGCTATCTGGCCAGCGTGTGGGCGACGGCGGCCGTCCTCGGACCGATGATCGGCGGATTTATTGTCCGTGACTTTTCGTGGGCGTGGATCTTCTGGATCAACATCCCCATCGGATTGATTTCAGCCGGAGGATTCGTCCTGTTCCTGCATGAAAGGGAAAGAGACGCCCGGCCGTCGATCGATATCGGCGGTGCGGTTCTCTTCACCGCCGCCATCGCTGCGCTCATGATCGGTTTGACGAACCTGAGTACAGCGGACTATACGCACGCGATGCTCAGCGGCAGCGTGTTCGTCGCAAGCGCAGCGCTGTTTGTCTGGCAGGAGCGGCGAAGCCCGGACCCGATGATCTCGTTCAGCCTGTGGGGGCATAGACCCATTGCGATGACCAACCTCGCGACGGTTTTCTCCGGCATGGCCTTGATGGGGCTGACAACTTTCCTGCCGATGTATGTTCAGGGTGTACTGCATCGCACGCCGGTGGTCGCGGGCTTTGCGCTAACCATGGTCATGGTGGGCTGGCCGCTGGGCGCGACGCTTTCCGCCCGCTCCTTTCACCGGTTCGATCTGCGCAAGCTGCTGATCGGTGGAAGCGCAGTGATCCCCGTTGGCGCGATGGTCTTCGTCTCGTTGACCCCTCATAGCACACCGCTTGTAGCCGCTATCGGATCGCTGGTCATGGGCTTTGGAATGGGCGCGCTTAGCGTCACTTCTCTCGTGCTCATCCAGGAGCAGGTCGACAAGTCGCAACGTGGCAGCGCTACCGCGTCAAACCTGTTCTCGCGCAACCTTGGAAGCACACTCGGCGCAACCGTCTTCGGCGCCCTGCTCAACTACGGATTGGCTCATTCGAAGACGCTTGGCGCCGTCACTTCCGATCAACTGCGCAAGGTGATCGAGTCAGCACCCGGCAGTACGGACAACTTTGCCGCCATTCGTCTGGCGTTGCATCAGTCGGTTCATCTGACGTTTGCCGGACTCTTTATCGTTGCTTTGGCAATCGTCGTTTTCGCGGTTCTCGTGCCCACCGTTGCTGCGGCCAGAAACCGTGAAGCGCCTCAGCGTTGAGCATGGCTTCATTGTTCCATTCACACGTGAGGCACCGGCAACGGTTGCACATCCAGTACAACAGTTCCGGCATGCACCATCTTAAGTTCTTCGTTGTAGTCGCCTGGGCACGACACGATTTATAGCTGTTAAACAGAAACATCAAAGGAAATAGCATGACCCGTCTTACTACCGCCACGCTTGAAACCGCGACTGGCGCAACCGCAGAAGTATTCGCGAAGCTCAAAAAAATGGTAGGTAAAGTTCCCAATGCATTTGCGACGATCGGCACCCACAGTCCTGATGGACTTCAGGCCATATTCGCTATCGACGCGGCGGCGAAGCGAAGCGAACTGTCCGACGCGGATATCGAAACGCTCAAGCTGGTCGTCAGCGAGGTTTCGGGCTGCGATTACTGTGTAGCGGCTCACGCGCTGAAAGGCAAATTTTCGGGTCTGTCTCAGGACGTGATGACCCAAGTCCGCGCAGGAAAGCCTACAGGTGACGCCAGGCGAGAGGCGCTGGTACGTTTCGTTCGGGTTCTTGTCGAAACCCGGGGCACGCTTCCCGCTGCTGAACTGGATGCGTTTCGCGCGGCTGGCTACAGCGAACATCAGGTGATCGGCGTGTCTCTGTCGATCGCTTCCATCACCTTTGGAAACCTGGTGAACCGTATCAACGATACCGTGATCGATTTCCCGCTGCCGACTCAACTGGTGGCCGAGAGCAAGGAAAGCACCCCCGGGTGACAGACCCATCCGAGTTCGCGCTGTTCAGGCAGCAGGAGAAGACATCTGTTGCATAGGTGTCTCATCTATTTGCCTCCATCCTGATAACCGGGCGATTACTTCGGTTATCTGCTAAACGTTATCCATCGCAATTGAATCGCGGACAATCTTCACCGACGCGACTGAGTCAGAATCAGGATGACCGCTTCGCCCGCTGTCATGGAACACGTGTTCAGCACTTGTTCCGGGCATTCGCGAATCGAACCGTGCAGCGAAAAAATTTAGTCAGGGGAACGACGTTGTATTGGAGCCTGGCCTTGTTGCCACGGTCGGATGCTTGCTAGCAATGGCCCCTGTGAGGGGTGGAGCAGCCGTTCGAACGTCCGGGTGTGGCGCTGGGCGAGTGACTTATCATGGCCGCACTCAGCCGTTGCAACTGGCGCAACGCGGGTCGCGGCAACATTCCAGCAAGTCCAACAAATTCGCGTCACACATCCGGCGAATCGAAGTTACCCGGATTCGCGGAATCTGCAGCGTGACCGGATTCGTTGGCAAGTCGTTGATCTTTTAGGACGGGCAGTCTAAGTATTTCCGCTCCCTTGCTAAACCAGCCATGCGTCTCAGGCGCCGCGCACTTCCGTCTCGGCATAGGTCACCTGCACGGCGGGCACGAACCACGCGAGACACAGCCCGATCAACGCCGCGAGCGCGGCGACGGACAAGCCGATGTGAATCGATGCAATGAGCGCTTCGCGCGCCATGTGCATCATTGGATCGCTCGAATGCCCCGCCGCCACCAGGTGCTCGATCAGCGCGGACTGCTCGTTGCGATCGACCATCAGATCGGGGCTCGCGAACGACTTGAGCCATTGCGTCGCCTGATACGAATCGAGCGAGCGGGTCACGCCCTGCGTGTACATATGCCCGAGCAGCGCGCCCGTTATCGCGGTGCCGAGCATGCCGCCGAAAATCCGCAGCGATTGCAGCAGCGCCGTCACCGCGCCGAGATGATCGCGTGCGACGATCTGCTGCGAGCAGATCGTCAGGTTGGTCGCGACGAGGCCGAGTCCCAGTCCGCTCACGCCCATGCACGCCATCCACACGATATGCGGCTCGTGGCCCTTGAACGAGACGAGCGCCACGCAGCCGATCACGAAGAATGCGAAGCCCGCATACATCAGCCCGTTCGCGCGCCGGATGCGCGTGACGATGCGGTTGTTCAGCACGCTGCCGACGGTCGTGCCGAGCAGCAGCGGCGTGATCAGCATGCCGGAATCGTGCGGCGACATCGCGTAGCCGCCCTGGAACAGCAGCGGCACGTAGAACACCATCGAAAATAGCGCGAAGCCGCCCAGCACCGACATCGCGAAGAGCGGCGCCAGCTTGCGGTCGAGCAGCACGTCGACGGGCACGACGGGATAGCCCATGCGCTTTTCCCAGAAGTACAGCGTCAGGCCGCACACGGTCGTGATCGCGAACAGCAGCGCCGTCGTGCCGCTGATGCCCTCGCGCGGCAGCAATTCGATCAGCAGTTGCAGCGCGCCGAACGTCACGGCGACGACGAATGCGCCGAGCCAGTCGAGCTGGATCGGCCGGCTCGCTTTCAGATGGCGAAGTTTCGGCACAAACATCTGAACAAAGACCAGCGACACGATGCCGACGGGCACGTTGACGAAAAACACGAGCCGCCAGCCCTGCATCTGAGTGAGCATGCCGCCGAGCGTCGGCCCGACGATGTTCGCAATACCGAACGACGACGTGACGAACACGAGCCAGCGCAGCCTGAGCTTCGGATCGGGGAACAGATCGGCGACCGTGGCGAACACGGTGCCGATCAGAATGCCGCCGCCGATGCCCTGCAAGCCGCGCGCGGCGATCAGGTACAGCATGTTGCTGGCGAGCCCGCACAGCACCGACGCCAGCGTGAACAGCAGGATCGCGGCGATCAGGAACGGCTTGCGCCCGTACAGATCGCCGAGCCGCCCGAAAATCGGAATGGTGATGACGGACGCGAGCATGTACGAGGTTGCGACCCACGCGTAGAAATCGAAGCCCTTCAGATCGGCGACGATGCGCGGCAACGCGGTGCCGACGATGGTCTGGTCGAGCGCGACCAGCATCGTGACGAAGGCGATGCCGAGCATCGCGAGCAGCGACTCGCGAAACGGCAGCAGTTGACGGCTGGGATCGTGAACGGCAATGGCGGACCTCATGGCGTGCTCCACCGTAAAGACGTCCGCTTGCGCAACGGACAGGCTGTCGGGCCATTGCCCGGGCATGCGGCTCTATCGAGAGTGATACTCGCATTTGAAAATAGCAAGGGCATTTCCCTGGCGGGCGTCGTCATCGCCGCCTGCTCGAAGTCAAAGGCCGCCGCAGCCCTGCCGCCGGAATTCCTGCTTATACTTAGCTGGCCGTTTCGGACACAGGCAAGCGGCCAGCCGCCGCGCAACAGGTGACTCTCTCATCCGATTGCTAACTCGAAGGAGACCTCTGGTGAACGACGCCGATCTGGTCGCCGCGGCCCACGCCGCCTTCAATCCCTACGTTCTCGAGCAGTTGAGCAGCCGCATCGGCTTGCCGCCCGACGCGATCCGGCTGGTCGTGGAACGCGCGGCGCCCGCCATCGTGCTGACGATGATGGCGAGAACCGACAGCGCGGAAAGCGCGCAACGCCTGTTGCTCGTGCTCATGTCCACCGAATCCAACGCGCGCATCGCGGCGCAACTCGCCGGCCTGACAGCGAGTTCGCACGGACTGAAGGCCGTCGAGCACTCGGGCCATGCGCTGGCGATGCGCATTGCCGAGAGCCGCGAGATCGCGATGATCAGCGACCACATCGCCGCCACGACGAGCGTGCCGCCACAAGCCGCGCATGCGCTGACGGATGTCGCATCGGCCGTGGTGTTCGGCGCCGCCAAGCACCATATGCTGCTCGAACAGGGCAGCGCTGGCGATCTGCCCGGACTGCTCGCCTATCAATGGCCGATCGCGGCGCCGTGGCTCGCCGAAGCGTATGCGAAGGCGCTCGGATTCGAGAGTTCCGCTGCGTTCGCGGACAGCGTCCCGCAACGGCTCGTCGAACTTGCGGCGGCCATGCCGCGTGTGAGCGCCACGGCGGGGAACGGGGCGCCGTCATATCCGGAAGCAGCATGGTCTGGCGGATATTCTGGCGGCGGTCCCAATGGGCTGGCGGGCGGCGCTGCCAGCGCGTCTGCTTCTGCCTCTGCTGCCGCGCGCCCGGCGCCCGGTGCACCCGCGCAATTGCTGACACTGGGTGAACCCGTTGCGCCCCGCCCGCGCCGCGTCCCCGTCTGGGCCTGGGGCATACTCGCCGTCATCGTGCTGCTGATCGGCGTCATCCTGTACGGCTACCGCCAGCGAACGGGCACGGACGAAGGAACTGCGCAGGTCACCCGCAGCGCGGCATCGGGCACCTTGCCCCCGGCGACGCCAGCGTCCGATGCGTCGGTGCCGTCGGCGGCGCAGGCGTCGTCCGACGCCGCGTCCGCTTCGGATGCCGCAGCCAGCGCGGGCGGTTCGCCTGCCGGCAACGCGAACCCGGCCTCGGCGGCAAGCCAGTGAAGCGGGCATCGCGCCGTTGCCGTGCGGAGCGCACGCTCGACGAGCCGCCGTTTTCCCTCATGCGTATCTTTGCCCAAATGTGACGACGCGCACCATGGAACCCTCTACTGATCCCGCCGATCGCGAACCGTCCGCCGACGCGACGCGGCGCGAGATGCCCGCGAAGCATCCCTTTACCGCGGTCGGCGACTGGCTCGCGCGCGTCGATCCCGGCACGCACCGCCGCATCAAGGGGCTTCGCCTCGTGACGGCATACGGCCTCGCCTCGGCGCTCGGCACCTTGCAGGACATCACGCACGGATTGCCGCGCGATGCGTCAGTCGGCCTGCTCGCGGCCAACTTCGCGCTGTGGGCGAGCGTGTCGGAGGCGCGCACGACCCGTCCCGAATCGAGCCGCGATCTCGCGCTGCTATGCGCGGCGGCCGCGCTCGGCGCAGCGATGTACGTCTACCTTGCAAAGCCCTTGCTCGCCTTCGGACATGCGGGTCCCGAGCTCGTGCTGGTCACGGGTGCATTCCTCGTCGGCTATCTGAAGCGATTCGGCATAACGGGCGGCGGACTCGGCTCGCAGATCTATATCGGGCAACTGCTGGCCTACGGCACGAACCTCGTACCCGCCGATCTACCCGCTATCGCCATTGCGGGACTGATCGCGATGCTGGCGTCGATCGTGCCGCGGCTGCTGAGCGGGCCAGCCGAACGGCCCGCCGTCGTCGCGGCGCTGTCGCCCGGACCCGAGCCTGTGCCCGGACGGCCTTCACCCGAGTTCGTGATGGGACTGCAGGCCGCCAGCGGCGCGCTCGTGGTCGTCGCGTTGAACGCGTGGCTGGATCTCGCGGAATCGGTGTGGGCGATCACGGCGTGCACGTATGTCGTGGCCGGGTCCGCGACGGGCACCGTGCAGCGCGTGCGGCGGCGGATCATCGGCACGCTCATCGGCGTGCCGCTCGGGCTGATATGCCTGCCGATCGCGGAGCATGCGCCGCTGCTCATCTGGCTCGCTGCGGCACTGGCGATGATCGTTTATTCGATGGCGCTGCCCGAACGATACGATATTGCATGCGGCGCGTTTGCGTTCACGCTGATCGTCACGCTCGCGGTGAACGGCATGCACTCGATTCCATTTCTCACGGCGCGGGCGTGGGAAACGTTGATCGGCGGCGCGCTGGGGTTGCTGGCGGCGATGGTTATTTTTCCGTTGAGGATGAGGGAGAAATAAGGCCGTAATAAGTCACTGAAAAGCATCCGCACAATTTTCTTTTAATAAGAAGAACGGAATATTTTGAATTCGCAATCGTTGCACGCCACCCGCTTCGTAGCAGCAGGGAATATCTCCCGCAAATGAAGGAATAAACCCCACCCCCACCCCGTTCAATGACCGTCACGACCTTTCGACAGAGCAAGGAGTGCGGTTATGAAGTCTCTCTTCGAGGTGTTCGGCATCGCAGCCTGTGGCGCGGCTTTAGCGACGCTCGTTTCATGCGGCGGCGGTTCCGGGTCGAACAATACGAGTTCGCCCGCGCAATCGTCATTCACCGCGGCGGCCATCGTCTCCGATGGCGCAGTGTCCGCGCCTCACACCGACCCGAACCTGAAGAACGCATGGGGCGTCGCGTTCAACCCCAAAGGCTTTGTCTGGGTCGCCGACAATGGCACCAATCTCGCGACGCTCTACGACGGCAACGGCGTGCCGCAATCGCTCGTCGTCACGATACCGGCCGGCACCAACGGCGAGGCTGCGCCCACGGGCATCGTGTTCAACGGCACGCCCAGCTTCACCGTGACGCAGAACGGCAAATCAGGCGTCGCGGCCTTCATCTTCGCGGGCGAAGGCGGCACGATCACGGCGTGGGCGCCCGCTGTTGGCCCGACCAATGCCTTCACGATGTATGACGACGGCGCAGGCGGCGCCGTCTACAAAGGGCTTGCACTCGGAGCGAACAATGGCAACAACTTCCTCTATGCGACCGACTTTCATAACAACAAGATCGACGTGTTCGATACGAACTTCACGAAGGTGACGATGCCGGGCGGCTTCAAGGACAGCGCCATTCCCGCCGGTTTTGCGCCGTTCGGCATCCAGCTGATCGGCTCGAACCTGTTCGTCACCTATGCGATGCAGGACGCCGCGAAACATGACGACGTTGCGGGCGCGGGCGCCGGCGTGGTCGACGTATTCGACACGGCTGGCAATCTCAAACAGCACTTCGCCACAGGCGCGCCGTTGAACGCGCCATGGGGTATCGCGCAGGCACCGGGCAACTTCGGCACGTTCAGCGGCGCGATTCTGATCGGCAATTTTGGCGACGGGACGATCAACGCGTTCGATGCGTCGAGCGGCAAGTCGATGGGACCGTTGAAGTCGTCGAATGGCAACACGATCGTCCAGAACGGCTTATGGGGCATCGCGTTCGGCAACAACCTGAGCAACCAGCCTTCGAACACACTGTTCTTCGCAGCCGGGCCGAATGACGAAGCGAACGGCGTCTATGGAAGAATCGATCTGAATCCGGCGTCCAGCTCGGGCACCAGTTCCGGCTCCAGCACGGGATCGAGTTCGAGCGGCGGCGCGAGCATCGGCATGTAACGCATCGCCCTTTCCTTCATGCAAAACATAACGGCCGCTCCCTCAAGGAGCGGCCGTTATGTATGTCGCGCTTCACGCGCAAGCGCGCAAGCCAGCGGGCCTCAAACCTGGCGACGCAGCTCCGCGGGCGGCACCTTCATCAGGTGTCGATATTTCGCCACCGTGCGGCGCGCGACGAGCACGCCCTGATCGGCGAGCATCTTCGCGAGCGCGACATCGGACAGCGGATCGCGCGTGTTTTCCGCGGCAATCATTTCCTTGAGCAGCGCGCGCACGGCCGCTGCCGAACAGGTGCCACCGCTTTCCGTGCCCAGCTCGCGCGGGAAGAAATGCTTGAATTCGAAGATGCCGCGCGGCGTTGCCATGTACTTGTTGCCCGTCGCGCGCGAAATCGTCGATTCGTGCAGGCCGAGTTCTTCGGCCACGTCGCGCAATACGAGCGGTTTCAAAGCAATTTCGCCGTACTGGAAGAACGGCTTCTGATGCGCGACGATGCACTCGGCCACGCGCTGAATCGTTTCGAAGCGCTGCTGCGCGTTGCGGATCAGCCAGCGCGCTTCCTGCAACTGCTGCGCGAGCGGCGAGCGGCTCGCGCCTGCCGACTGCGCGAACAGTTCCGCGTACATACGGTGAATGCGCGCACGCGGCAGCACAGCGGGATTCACGGTCACGACCCACTTGTTGCGCACACTGCGCACGATCACATCCGGCACGATGTAGTTGTCGTCCGCGCGGCCATATGAATTGCCCGGCTTCGGATCGAGCTTGCGCACGAGCGCGCACGCCACACGCAATTCCTCGGCATCGCAGCCGATCTGCTTCTGCAACTCCGCATGTTCGCGGCGCGCGAGGCGGTCGAGATGATGCTCGACGACCTGTTTTGCCACGTCGCGGCCCGGCGTATCGGCGGGCAATGCGTCGATCTGCAGCGCAAGACACTCCGACAGCGAACGCGCTGCGAGTCCCGGACGGTCCAGCGTCTGCACGAGCCGCAGCGCGACCAGCAGTTCGTCTTCTGTCAACGCGGGTTCGATGTCGAAGACGTCGGTGAGATCGGCGAGGTCCTGGCGCAGATAGCCATCGTCATCGAGTGCTTCGATGATGAGGCGCGCCACTTCACGGTCGCGGTCGTCGAGCCGATAGAGACGCAACGCATCGTGCAACTGCTCGTGCAGCGTCGGTTGAACGCGGGCCCATTCGGTCGGGTCGGCGGCATCCGAATCGCCGTTGTAGCGCGACGGGCCACGGCCGTACGCATCGCCTGAGTAGTCGCCACTCGAATAGTCGTTGTTCGAGTAATCGCCGCCATCATCCGACGACGATGCAACGCTTTCCGTGGCCGGCTCCGAAGACGAACCTTCCATCGCGTTGTCGCGTTCGTTCGAAGGCAGGGTCTCGCCATCGGCTCCGTTGTTCTCTGCCGTCTTGCCTGCCGACAGATCTTCCGAAACAGACGGGTCGTATTCGAGGAAGGGATTGGTGTCGAGCGCGTTGCGCAGTTCCTGCTGAAATTCCAGCGACGACAGTTGAAGCAGGCGCACGGACTGCTGCAGACGCGGTGTGAGCGCGAAAGTTTGCTTCGCGCGTAGTTCGATTGTAGGCGGCATACAGACTCTTCCTGTGATTGTTCAAACAGCTTCGCGCACTACCTACGCAACTGTCGTACCAGTTTCTGCAACTGTCTGTTTTGATTCGCCTTTGTGTTGCCGAGGCGCACGCCGCGTGCCTGTTCGCCGCGCGCATTTTACAAACCCTCTGAAATTCGAACCGAATCATGCGGCATCGGTGCGCGCGCAAGGATGACGCCTCACGAGATGATTTTTCGGCCCCGCGGGCACGACGCTTGCTGACCGTCTCACAGGGACGCGCCATTACCAGGATTGAAGCGCGGCGCGTCCTGTGTCGGCGACGGACCAGATGGAACCGCGGCGGCAGTGTTCTTTGGTCGGGTCATCGGCGGCTTCACGCCGCGATCGATCGCACGGACAACAGGACCGCAACCCTGATCACCAACCGAGAAGGAGAAACCATGAAAACTATCCAGTTCCTCAAGGCCGCAGGCAGCATCGCATGTGTTGCATTTGCACTGAACGCTACGGCGCAAACGACGGCTTCGGCACCGCCCGCCACATCGGAGAGCGTTGGCCAGCATATCGACGACGGCACGGTGACCACCAAGGTCAAAGCCGAGCTGCTCGGCGCGAAGAACGTGAAGTCCACGCACATTCACGTGAAGACCCGCAAGGGCATCGTCTGGCTGTCGGGCACGGTGCCGTCGGCTGACGACAAGACTGCTGCGCAGGACGTCGTACAAAACGTGTCCGGCGTAAAGGGTGTGAAAAACCATCTGAAGATCGCAGCCGATTAAGCGTTTGACGCTCGCGCGTGCTCTGCACGCGCGCGTTATAACGCCAGAGGCCGCCCCTGATTGGGCGGCCTCTTTTTGTTTGCTGCCGAGCTCAGGATTTCATCGCGGCGTACTGGTCCCGCATCGCGCGAATGCGGTCATGGTTTTGCAGCACGCCGTGATATAAGCGCTCGACCACCGCGCGCACATCGGCGGGCAGGTCTTTTTCGAGCGCATCGTGAAAGCGGTTCTTCGCGGCGTCCTCGCCTTTTTCGCAGTCGGCGAGTATCGCGTGATCCGCGCGGCTTCCCACCGCCGACTTCACGTCGATCCACCCGCGATGCAATGCCCCGGCGACGCTGCCACCGCCCTCCGGTTTGCCGCCCAACTTCAACACGAGGTCCTGCAGGTCGCGCGCGCCTTGCGTACAACGCTCCGCGCTTTCGAGCAGCGCCTCCTTGACGCTCGCGTGATGTACGTTCTCAGCCGCTTTCATGAAGCCGCGCTCGCCGTCTTTCGATGTCTCGATCAAATCGTTCAACACGGCAATGACATTCGTCGTCATATCTCGCTCCTTCCGTTATGCGTGGGATGCGGGCTTTCACGCACCCGGCATGCCCGATCTCTACTGACTTGTGTGTCGTCTTTGCCGTTGCGGCAAGTAATTGCTTCCAGCTGAATACCAGACGTACTGGACGTCGCGCCCCGCATGCGGGCTGCGCTTTCACGGCGAAGAGGCATGCATATTGCTGAATAAGTATGTTGGACCCTCGCGAACCGCGCAGAGCCTTCAATAAAGCGCGGTCGACCCATAACGCGGGCCAGCAATCGACAAGGGAGAAATTCAACATGAGGATCAGGCGCGCGGAATGCCTGCTTTTGGTAGCTATCGTCACGTCGGCCGTCGTTGCGGAGATACGCGTCAATACGTCGTCATTCACCCAGGCCAACGAGTCCACTCAGGCAGCCCAACACACCGATCGCATGCAGGCTTGCGATAAACCGCACGACGGGTTACTACGCGCGGCATGTGAAGCGCGAAGCGAGCGTCGCCCCATCGACAGCGACGATCGCCCGACCAACGCCGTCGATACGCCACACGCACAGAAGCTCTGGGTTTAATCGTCGAGATTGACGAAGATTAGGCGCGCGGCTGCCGGATGTATTGCGGCAGCCGCCTTTTTTGCGCGCTGTTTATGTCTTCAGGCGTCGGTCCGACTCCATCCCTTCGACGCGGAACAGGCCGCTGTGCAGAATGACGCTTTCCCCGCCATTCTGGTCGAGCGCTTCCGCGCACACGGAACGGATACGCGCGCGGCCGCGTTCGAATGCGCTGATCAGTACGTCTTCCAGTGGTGAGTCCGCGCCGAAATGATCTTCGAGCGCCTCGGCGGAAATCTCGCAAGCGACGGGCTCGCCGTCGACGCACGCATTGAAGCGCACGGTCAGGCTCGACCCATCGAACACGGGAGCATCATCGGTGAATGTGATGTGCATGAGAGAGTCCTCGTACGCCGCACGCGGCATGAACACCTTGACGATCCCGTTCATGACGAAGCCTTGCGTGCATTGGCGAGTTGCTGTGCCATCGCGAGATGGTGACGAATGGTCGGAAGCGCGTGTGTCGCCGCGCCCTTCAGTTGCGGATCCGTGCCGCTTTCACTTTCCTTCTGGAACAGTTCGACTGCTTTCTGATGACCGCCCACGGCGACCTCATCGATATACGCCTTGTCGAAGTCGTCGCCCTTCAGTCCTTGCAGCTTGCCCACCAGCGCCGAGTCCGCGCCCGGCGCCGCGCCCAAGCCCTTCTCAGTCGCGACGACATCGAGGCTGCGAGCAAGCTTCGTGTGATCCGCGATCATCTGTTGCGCGAACTTCCTGACTTGCGGATTGGACGAGTTCGTCAGCGCGAGTTTGCTCGCGGCGATCTCCGTTGCGCCTGCCTGCGACGCGTCCTGCACGAACTGCGTGTCGCCCGGCGAGAGCTTCGTGTTTGCACTGACAGGCAGGCACGCCACGACGCCAAGCGCGAGCACGGCAGGCGCAGCGAAGGCTCGAACGAATGAGCGGAATGGGCGAATAGTCATGCGTCTCTCCGATTGATACGGCGCGCCCGGCGAAGCTCAGGCCGCTTTCTTCTTCAACAGTTGCGCGATCAGGGTCTTGTTGAACGCGGGAAGATCGTCGGGCTTGCGGCTCGTGATGAAGTTGCCGTCCTCGACCACTTCCTTGTCGACCCATGTGCCGCCCGCGTTGCGGATATCGTCCTGCAGGCTCGGCCAGCTCGTGACCGTGCGCCCCTTGATCAGCCCAGCCGAGACGGGCAGCCACGTGCCGTGACAGATGACAGCGATCGGCTTCTTCGCCTGGTCGGCTGCCTTGACGAACGCCTGCGCCTGCGGCAACAGACGGATCGCATCGCCATTCACGACCCCACCCGGCAGCACGACTGCGTCGTAATCGTTCGGGGCGGCCTTGTCGAATGTCGTGTCGACGTCGACGGTGTCGCCCTTGTCCACATGCCTGAATCCCTGGATCTTCCCGGCCCTGGCAGAAATTACGTGCACGGTCGCGCCCGCCTCCGTCAGCGCGCGACGCGGCTCGATCAGCTCGGCTTGTTCAAACCCGTCCAGCGCCAATACCGCCACCTTGCATCCAGCCAGCGTGCTAGCCATGTGCCTGTCCTCCCTTCGCAATCTTGTGTGTGTGAGCTATCAGCGTTTGTTTACACAACGAGCAAGTTCGATGCCCAACGCGTGCGAAGCGTTCGGCTTCGCAGGTGGCGCAGGTTCAGGCATTGCTATTGCGCGAAGCGAATGCGTAAACGCGTAACCGCATGTCCGCCACAAAGACCGGAAGAGCGCATGAAAACCATGACTCGCAACGCGATCGATGCGATCGCCGAAGGACTCTCGACCACGATGCCCGCGGGGCTGCGGCATGCGGACGACACGCGGCCCGGCTATACGCGTAGAAAGCTCCGAAACGGTTTCGCCTATTTCGATCTCGACGGCAAACGCATCGACGATGAAGCGCAGATCGCGCGCATCAACGCGCTCGCCGTTCCACCCGCCTACACCGACGTCTGGATCTGCCCCGACCCGCGCGGCCACATCCAGGCAACGGGCCGCGATGCGCGGGGCCGCAAACAGTACCGCTACCACCCGCAATGGCGCGAGACGCGCGATGCCGACAAGTTCGGCCGCATGGCTGCCTTCGGGCATGCGCTGCCGAAGATACGCGCGCGAGTCGCTCGCGATCTCGCTCGCGAAGGCATGCCGCGCGAGAAGGTCATCGCCGCTGTCGTGCATCTGCTCGATACGACGCTGATCCGGATCGGCAGCGTCGAATATGCGCGCGACAACCAGTCCTACGGCCTCACCACATTGCGCAAGAAGCACGTGACGATTCGCGCGGGCGAAGTGCGGTTCCGGTTCGCGGGAAAGAGCGGCATCGAGCACGACGTCACTGTCGACAATGCCCGCGTCAAGCGCATCGTGCGCCGGTGCGCGGAGTTGCCGGGTCACGACCTGTTCCAGTACATCGACGAAGACGGCGCGCGCCATACGGTCGGCTCTGCCGATATCAACGAGTATTTGCGCGACATCAGCAGCGCGGACTTCTCGGCGAAGGACTATCGCACGTGGGCAGGCAGTGTGTACGCGATGGCGGCTTTGCGGCAACTGGTGTGCGAAAGCGCCGCCGACACGCGCCGTCATGTCGTCGCGACCGTAAAAGAAGTGGCCACGTTGTTACGCAATACGCCCGCTGTATGCAAGCGCTGCTATATCCACCCTGAAGTGATCGCGGCATTTGAAGCGGGCGAATTGCCAGACCTGCTGCCGCAGCGCGCGAAGCGCCACATGAAGGTCGACGAAGCGGCGTTCGCCGCGCTGCTCGTGCAAGTGGAAAAGCGCACGCGGCTTGCAAGCCGCAATGCGCGCAAGGGCGGCAAGCCGTCTGCGTCGGCGGACGTCGAGAGCGCGCGGCTCGCGAAGCTGCTCACGAAATCGAGCGCACTGCGCAAGCAGGCGGACGCGCAAAAGCGGACCGCCCATACCGCGTGAAAACGGGCAGCCGCCTCACTCTTCGTACGCCGCCATGACAAGCCACATATCGCGCTCGCTGCTGTGGATCTGTGCGGCCAGCGCGTAGTTATCGTTTGGCCCACAGGCGTTCGCGAGCGTTCGCTGCGCGACTTCCGCATCGTCGAATACGCAATCGTCTGCGAGTGGTCGCACTTCACGCTTGCCTTCGAACATGTGCTGGCTCATCCGGTACACGAGTGGCTGCTGCTTCCAGGCATGGAAGCAATCCTTCACGTGCTGGAAATCGCCGCCGCAGATGTTGCTCTGATAGTGAATCTTCGATCGCATCGTTCACCTCCACATGCGGCGCCGTGTGTGTTGCCGCGGCCGATCGTAGTGCCGCGCAACCCTGGATCGCCGGACGAACAGAACACCGCTTTCGGTGCTCCGTCCGCTGTGCGGATCTCCACGTACCGCTGTCGTGCCGCCTGCTTCAAGTCCTCGATGAAACAGCACGGCACCGAATCCATTACTCACGTTACCCAGCGCGCGCTTGCCCCGGCCATTGCCGCGCAAACTCGCCTGCTGAACGCTGCGTGTTACTGGCTCGCGCCCGATGCCGCCGCAGCGCCGCTCGCGCCCATTGCGCTATCCGTTGCGGCAGGCGCGCTGGCGCCCGTAGCCGTATCGGAGGTGGTGTTGTCCGCCTTCTTGCAGCCCGCGCCGAGCGATATCGACACGACGGCAAGCGCTAGCAAAAAATGCTTCAAAGCTGCCTTCGTCATGGTTTCTCCCGTCTACGTTGCAGGTCCGGCACCGCCTTCGCGCCGGACCCGTCGGTCAGATTACTGCCCCTTCGTATCGCTGCTGGCGTCGGCGCCCGGCATGTTGGTCGTGTCGTTGGCCGGCTTCATGTGCGAGGTCGACTTCTTGTGATGTGGCTTCGACGACGCATGCGTGCCCGACGCAGCCATCCCGGCGCCCGTCTGATCGGAGGAACTCATACCGGCGCCGTTCCCGCCGCCGCCCGCTGCACCGCCGCCGTTGCCGCCGCCCTGCGCGAAAGCGCCTCCCGACAGCGCAAGCAATGCCGCGACGATCCATGTGGTTCTGCTCTTCATCTGCGTACCCCTTTGAATGAAATGAAAGCGGCTGACGACCGCAAAAATCCTGTTGCTGTCAGGGGAAAATCGAGCAAGCGGTGTGCCCCGCGAAGGCGCGCCCGCTCTCGTTTTGCGGCCCGAAAGCGCGGTTTCCCCGAGGCTTTCACACAGCGGCTGAACGCCGCAGCGCCGCACGCACACGCCCTGCGGAGTCTGATAATTACAAAGAGGACGTAAATCTTTCGTGCGATAAATGGCGCAATATGCACAGTGCGCTGCACGCCATTCACACCCAGGAGAACACTTCATGCGTATTTCGACATCGTTTCTGTTCGACCTCGACGGCACGCTCGTCGACAGCGTGTATCAGCATGTGCTCGCATGGAAGGAAGCGCTCGACGAAGAAGGCATCGAACTGTCGGTATGGCGCATTCATCGCAAGATCGGCATGAGCGGCGGACTGTTCACGCATCAGCTGTTGCGCGAAACGGGCGGCGACATGAGCGCCGAGCGCGTCGAGCGCTTGCGGCGCGCGCATGCTCGCGCCTACAAACAGTTGCATGCCAAGGTGCGTCCGTTGCCCGGCGCGCAGGCGCTGCTGGCCGCACTGACGGAAAGCGGTACGCCGTGGGCGATCGCGACCAGCGGCCGCATGGAAACGGCGGCCGTCAATCTCGAAGCGCTCGGCGTCGATCCCGCAAAGACAGTCGTCGTGACGCGCGACGACGTCAAGTACGCGAAGCCCGATCCCGATCTGTTCGTCGCCGCAGCGCATCGCCTGAAGGTGCAGATCGAGCATGCCGTCGTGGTCGGCGACAGCATCTGGGACATGCTCGCTGCCCGCCGCTGCCGCGCGCTCGGCGTGGGCCTGCTGTCGGGCGGCTATGGTCAGGAAGAACTCGAACGTGCGGGCGCGCTGCGCGTCTACGAAGATCCCGCCGATCTGCTCGAACATCTCGACGAGATCGCCGCGCGTCCCTGAGTTACTCGCGCCTTCGCATTCGCCCGACACCGCAAGGCGTGCCGCGTGGCACGCCACGTGCACCGCTCCTGTCATGAACCTCACCACGAAGACAGGATCGACATCATGACTCGCGACCCAATCCCCCACGACAACCCGACTGCCCGCCCGGACGACGCGCCACGCGGCGAGCCCGAACCGCCCGACACCTCGAAAGACCTGCCCGAATTGCCCGATCCCGTCGAAGTCGGCGAAGACGGTTGACAGGAATAGTGGTTGCTGAAAATCCCGCTGTACGCATGACCCGTACGAACCCACACAGGGAGAACCATGATGGCATTGCAGAACCAGACACACGGTGGAGCGGATATCGTCGGCGCGAGCCGCGGCGGAAGTCGTGGGCCCGGCCCGGAAGTGATGGCGGCCGATACGCTGGACGGTGACAAGGTATTGAGCGCCGACGGCGACGATATCGGCAAGATCAAGGACATCATGCTCGACGTGCGCTCGGGCCGCATCGCGTACGCGGTGTTGTCGAGCGGCGGCTTTCTCGGCATCGGCGACAAACTGCTTGCTATTCCATGGAGCGCGCTCACGCTCGACGTGGACCGCAAGTGCTTCCTGCTCGACATGCCGTCGGAAAGCGTGAAGAACGCACCGGGATTCGACAAGGATCATTGGCCGTCGATGGCCGATTCCACATGGGCCACGTCGATCCATCAATACTACGGACGCGAGCCATACTGGGGCCACGAGGATGAGTTCAGCGTCGGCGATGTCACGCCCGGCTCGTCGAATGCGCCCGAAGCAGGCGGCGTCAAGCTATAGGCGTCAAGCTATGGGGCCCGCCACGCCTCCTGGCATGACTGCATGCAGTACCGTCCGCTCGCTACGCAACGCAACGCCAGCATAGCGGGCGGATTCCGTTTATGGGGAACATCATGGCCGGCACCAGCAAACGCAGCGGAACATCGCGTACGAAGAAGCGCACGACGGCCCACGCATCGACGCGCGCCCGAGGTGGCCGTCCGGCGCGCCAGCGTCATTCGCAGGCCAGCGCCGCGCACCGCGCGCGAACGGCGGCATCGAGCCGCTCCGGGAAGAACGCGAAGTACTGGTCGCATCATGTGATGGAGACCAGCGACGCGATGGACATCGAAAAGGACATCTTCAAAACGGGGACCGCCGACGAAATCGCTCAATCGCTGAAGCGTTCGTCGACGCATAGCAAGCGGCGCAAAGGCACGCCGTACCAATCGGCCATGTCGATGCTCAACTTCTACATCAACCGCGCGGGCCGCAATCTGCCCAAATCGCGCAAGAACACGCTGGAGCAGGCCAAACGCAAGCTGCGCGAAGCGTTCGGCCGCACGCCATGAACGCGCCGCGCGCCCTCCGCTGATGCACCCGGAGACCGTCTGGTGGTATCTGATCGTCGGCGGCGTACTGATCTTCATGGGCATCGCCGCCACGACGTTCAAGCGTCTGCCGTTGTCCGCGGCGATGCTCTATCTCGTCATCGGCTATGCGCTCGGCCCGCCCGGTCTCGGGCTACTGCAACTCGACCTCGCCCGCGACGCGCCCATCCTGCGCCCCATGACGGAAGTCGCGCTGCTCGTTTCGCTGTTCGCGATCGGACTGCGTCTGCGTTTGCCGCTCTTCGAGCCCATGTGGACGCTGCCGCTGCGGCTCGGCTTCGTCGCGATGGTGCTGACGATACCGCTGCTCACGCTCGTCGGCGTACTGGTGCTCGGTCTCGACTGGGGTCCATCGTTGCTGCTCGCGGCCATTCTTGCACCGACCGACCCCGTGCTTGCTCATGACGTAGGCGTCCAGGACTCCGACGATCTGGACCTGCTGCGCTTTTCGCTATCGGGCGAAGGCGGACTCAACGACGGCATCGCGTTGCCGTTCGTGCTGTTGGGACTCGCCCTGTGCACGTCCGGCCAGGCGCATGGAAACGAGGCGAGCGGCTGGCGCATCGCCTTCGAAGCGATCGCGGGCATTCCGGGCGGCCTCGTGATAGGCGGCTTGCTCGGATGGATGACCACCAAGTCCGTGGCATGGTTGCGCACGCGCCATGCACAGGCACTCGGCCTCGAAGGCTTCTTTGCGCTCGGGCTGATCGGCCTTGCTTACGGCGCGGCCCTGCTTGCGCACTGCAATGGCTTCGTTGCCGTCTTTGCGGCCGGCGTTGCGATGCGCGGCGTCGAGCATCGCGCAAGCGGTGGCCGCTCGGCGCGCGAAGCGATCGGCACCGTCGATTCCGAGGACGTCGGCGCAACGGCCTCCGATCCGCGAAAGGCTCACGCATTCATGGCCGAATCGGTGCTCGGCTTCACCATCGAACTGGAACGCATCGCCGAAGTCGCCGTGATGATGATCGTCGGCAACGTGCTGGCGACTTCCGGCGCCTCGCTCTTTACGTGGCAAAGCGCGGTATTGATCGTGACGCTGTTTGTCGTGGTGAGGCCGCTCGCCGTCGAAGCATCGTTGATCGCGTCGAGCGCCACGCATGCGCAGCGCCGCTTGATGAGCTGGTTCGGTATTCGCGGCATCGGCTCTTTCTACTATCTCGCGCTCGCACTCGAGTCGATGCAGCAACGTCACATGCAAGACCTGACGCCCCTCGTGCCGTTGACGCTTGCCGTCATCACGTCTTCCGTCATCGTGCATGGCATCAGCGCAACACCGCTGATGAACTGGTATCAGCGCATCCGGCAACCGGATCGTAAATCGCGTTCAAAATAGCTTTAAGCGTTTTATTCGCTTTAGCACAAACCCCTATGCCGCGCGAATAGAAAATCGGGTCACTTTTAAAACACGCGCTTCATTCGCGACACAGTGCGTTCTTAAGCAAGAATGACGCTAGGCGCACACCTGAATGTTGTCTATGATAGGCGCTGACGCAATTGAGCCGAACAAGACGTCACAACATTAATCTGCCTCGTCAGATCAGCAGAACACATTCTGTCAATGGCGCTAAGCGAATTGCATCGTTATTTGATGAAAATCACTTTCGCATTCGTGCGAATGTGCCTGGCAATTTGCACTGAAAGCTTGCAGCGAATTGGCGTGCCGGGCCTTCTTGGCGTGGCAATGGCATTGTCCATTCACTCCGCCTTCGCCGACGACATTACCCAATCGGTCACACAACCTTCATTTGCGCTCTATTACGGCAAATCGCCGCCCGTGGAAATGCTTTCTGCATTCGACGCGGCCGTTGTCGAACCCGACAGCGGTTTCGATCCGCTTGCGCATCGTTTGCCGCATACCACGTGGTTCGCTTATGCCAGCGTCGGCGAAGTACTGCCTTCGCGCAGCTATTACGCGGATCTGCCGAAAAGCTGGCTGGCGGGAAGCAACGAAGCGTGGGCATCGCGCGTGGTCGATCAAAGCCAGCCTGAATGGCCTGCATTCTTTGTCGATCATGTCATCAAGCCGCTTTGGGACAAAGGCTATCGCGGCTTTTTTCTCGACACGATGGATTCGTGGCAACTCGTCGCAAAGACCGACGAAGCACGCACACGGGAAACGCAAGGCTTGGCCAATGTGATTCGCGCGATCAAGACGCGCTATCCCGATGCAAAGCTGATCTTCAATCGCGGCTTCGAAATCCTCCCGCAGGTGCACGACCTCGTGTATGCGGTTGCGTTCGAATCGCTGTATCGCAGCTGGGATCAATCGAAGCAACGTTATACGGAAGTCTCCGAACCGGACCGCGCCTGGCTGCTGGATCAGGCGAGGACGATACGCGAGCAATATCGCCTTCCCGTCATTTCGATCGACTATTGCGCGCCCGGCGATCGCGCATGCCAGCAGGACACCGTCGCGAAGATCAAGGCGCAGGGCATCGTGCCTTATGTCACCGACGGCGCGCTGGCGACGATGGGCGTCGGCGCCGTCGCCCCCGTCAAACGCCGCATTCTGGTCATTCAGGATCCGCCGCTGCGCACGGACCTGAACGTATCGCCCGGCGTGCGTTTTCTGGCGATGCCGCTCAACTACCTCGGCTACCGGATCGACTATCGCGATGCGCGCGATCCCATGCCCGAAGGCGATCTGCGCGACCGTTATGCGGGCATCGTGCTATGGCTCGAAGGCCAGGTGCCGAACAGCAAGGCGTATCGCGACTGGCTCACCGCACAGATCGACGCGAAGATTCCCGTTGCCGTGTTCACGACTTTCGGCACGCAGATGGATGCCGACCTTGCGAAAAAGTTCGACCTCGAAACGGTTGCGGGCGCGCCGTCGAATGGCAAGCTCGACGTCGAGTCATACGACCCGAAAATGATGGGCTTCGAAATGAAGCCGCATCCGCTGGCGCGCGACTTCACGCCGATACGCGTCGGCCCGCATAGCCGTTCGCTGTTGCGATTGCGTTCGGGCGACTTCGTGATCGACGGCGCGGGCATCACGCCGTGGGGCGGCTATGCAATGCGCCCGTTCGGCGTGTATGAACTGGATGCCGTCAATCAGGCCCGCTGGGTCACGCAACCCATCGAATTTCTGCGCGCCGCCTTGCGGCTGAACCATGACATGCCCGTGCCGGACACGACGACCGAAAACGGCCGGCGCCTGCTGATGTCGCATATCGACGGTGACGGCTTTGCCTCGCGCGCCGAGTACACGACCTACACGCCGCCCAACACCGACATCACGCCGCAATACTCGGGCGACATGCTGTATGCGCTGTTGCGCGACTCCGGCATGCCTACCACGGTCTCGCTGATCGAAGGCGAAGTCACCGACGAAGGGCCGTTCAAAAGCTTCGCGCCGCACCTGCGCACGATAGGCCGAAAGATCTTCGAGTTGCCGAATGTCGAAGTCGCGACCCATACCTATACGCACCCGCTGCAATGGATGCGCGTCACCGGCCTGGGCGTCGCCGACACGCGCGACACGCCGACGGAAGGCAGCAGCCAGACCAACAGCAGCGGCCTGTCCATCGACATTCCCGGCTACCGCTTCAATATCGACCGCGAGATCAAAGGCTCGATCGACTATATCGACCGCAATGTCGCGCCAACGTCGAAGCCCGTGCGCATGGTGTTGTGGAGCGGCGATTGCCAGGTGCCCTCGCCCGTTCTCAAGGCGGCGTACGAAGCGGGCGTGCTGAACCTGAACGGCGGCGACACGCTGATCACGAAGAGCTTTCCGAGCTGGGCCGCGATTGCGCCGCTTGGCGTGATGAAGAACGGCTACTTCCAGATCTTCGCGCCCAACCAGAACGAAGAGCTGTACACGGACCTGTGGCACGGGCCGTTCTATGGCTTTTCGCGCGTGCTAGAAACGTTCGCGATGACGGACCAGCCCATTCGCTTCAAGCCGATGGACATCTACTATCACATGTTCACGGGCACGAAGTACGCGTCGATGAAAGCGCTGCAGCAGATCTTCGATACCGTGCTCAAGCAGCCCGTCACGCCCGTCTTCACCTCCGAATACGCGCGCAAGGTACTCGACTGGCTCGACACCAGCATCGCCCAGGAGCCGGGCAGCAACGTCTGGGTCGTGCGTAACGAGGCAAATCTGCGCACCGTGCGGCTGCCCGTCGGCAAGGTGCCCGACATGTCGAATGCGACGGGTGTCGCAGGCTATCTGCCGGGGCCGGGCGGCACTTATGTGCACCTGACGGGCGACGGCGCCGCGCGGTTCGCCGTGATCGATCAGTCTGCGGCGCGCCATGTGCCCTATCTCGCCGAAGCCAACGGCATGCTCGACCACTTCGTGCGCACGCGCAACGGTTTCTCGTTCGATCTGCGCTCGCACATCGCGCCGATGTTCCGCGTCGCCAACGCAGGCGCATGCCGCGTGACGAAGCGCCCCGTGACCGACACCACCAACGACTATCACCAACTGCATGTCGACGTCGCCTGCGACACCTGAGCGGCAGCGGCTCTTTTCGCCCGCTGTGATTCTCGTGCTCGGCCTGCTGGTCGGCGTGATGCTCGCGCTCGCCTTTCCGCGCGAGCGGATCGAATCGCGGCTGCTCGAAGGCGCGAATGTCGACGGTCTCACGATCGCCTATCTGGAAGCATGGCTGCGCGTCGATCCCAACAACGCGGAAGTGTTGTCCGAACTCACGCGCGAATACCTGAAGGGTCAGCGCATTTCGGATGCGACGCGTATCCTCGACCGTCTGTCTCGCTCCAATGATCCGAATGCGCGGCAAAGCGCGTTGGCCATTCGCCTGTCGCTTGCACAGCAACGTCTGTATTCGTTGAAGCCGAACGACCCGGCGCGGCCCGCGCGCATTCGCGAACTCGATGCGCTGCTGCACGAAGCGCTCGCCTACAGGTGGGACATCGAGCAATTGAAGATGCTTGCGCAGCAGGCACGCGGCCTGAACGACAACGAGCTTGCAGCACGCTACTACACGTTGCTCGCACAATCCGACCGTGAGCATGCGCGCGAGTGGCTGGCAGAACTCGCGCAAACGCAACTGGGCAACCAGCAGCATCGCGCCGCCGCCGACGCGTGGTTTGCCGTGCAAGCGCAAGCCACCACACGCGATGAAAAGCGCGCCGCGTTCATCGCCGGCTTGCGCGCGCTGCAATCGGGCAATGACATGGCGGCGACGATGCAGGCGGCCGACCAGCATATCGGCGATCTCGCCGACGACCCTGAAACGCTGCGCTTCCTCGCCAATCTGGCGCTGGCCGCCGGGCGTCCCGATCTTGCGTCGAAGTACGTGAAGCGGTTGATGAAGATGTCCGCGCTGGATCACGAGCAGGCGCTTGCGCGTCGTGCGTCGTTCGCGGCGAAGCGTGCGGCAGACTTGGGCAACGTCGAACACCGCACGCAGCGCGGCGTGTGGCTGCGCGCCGCGTGGTATCGGCCGCATGCTTCGCGCGGCACGGCGCTGCGTCATGCGCTAGACGAGACTTCGGACGCGGCGCACAAAGTCCATATCGTACGCATTGCAACCACAGCGCCCGCGACTGTCCCGTCGACACCGCCACCCGCCAGCGACGCAACCACGTCCGATTACGAACTCGCGTATCGCGTGTTCCTCGCGAACGGCGACGTCGCGAACGCGCAGCGCGTAGCGCAAACGGCCGTCGACCGCGACCCGCAGTCGATTCCCTGGCGCGAGCGTCTCGCGCAGGTCGCGGAGTGGAACCGGCGTCAGGACATTGCGCTCGCCAACTACGTCGCCATCGCGAAGATGCGCGGCACGGACGACGACTGGAAGAAGGTCGCGCGCCTCGCGCCCGGACTCAACGACAACGCCGCGATGCTCGCCGTCACGCTGCATCAGGCCGACCAGCAGCCGGGCAATCTGAAGCTGCTCGATGCCGTCGTCTTCTCGTACGAGCGCATCGCCGATCCCGATTCTGCGTTGAGCTTTCTGCGCACGCGCTTCAATGGCACGTTGCGTCGCCAGGCCATGGAACGTTATGCGCAAGTCGCCGAACGCAAGGGCGACGACGATCTCGCGCTGCGCACCTGGCGCGATCTCGAACGCGAATACGGGCCGAACGCGGCCTATGGATTGAAGATCGGCACGATGCTCTACACGCGCACGCAGTTCGATGCGGCGCTCGCCGCGATGAACGAAGCGAAGCGCGGCGCGCCCGCATCGAACGACGAATTCTGGCGCTTCTACGCGCTGCTCGCCGACTCGAACCAGAACACGCGCGATGCAAAACTCGGCTATCGCCAGTTGATCGCGGGCGGCAGGGCCGACGCACAAGACTACGAGGTGATGACGAACTTCTTCAACGACTCGCCGCTCGACGCGGGTCGCATCGCCGAGTACGGATATCGTCACGGCGGACCGCCGCGCATGCTGTCGGAGGCCCTGTACGGCTATCAGCGCGCGCATGCGTGGGGCCGCATCAGCATCTTGCTCGCCTCGCTCACGCCCGAGCAACTGAAGGCCGCCGAGCAGTCGCCCACGTTCCTGCTCGCACGCGCCGAATACGAACGACAGACAGGCGCAAACGATGCCGCCTTGCGCGACATCCAACGCGCTGCCGCGCTCGATCCCAACAACTCGGAAGCGCGCGCGGCCTACATCTGGGTGCTGAACGAGCGCGGCACGGACGCCGCCCTGCTCGCCGCACTGCGCCGTCATGCGGGCGACGCGGAGACCGATCCACAGCTATGGCCCGCGTATGGCGCGGCGTGGCTGCGGATCGGCGATGGGCGCAAGGCCCTGCACTACCTGCACAAACAGGCTGCGCAAGCGCAGCAGAGTCCGTTGTGGCGTCTCACGTTCGCGGACGCGCTCGAACTGAACGGCCGCGTCGACGAAGCGTGGCGCGTACGCAAGCAGGTCTGGCTCGAACTGGCGCGCCGCCGGCGCGATCAGTCGCATGCCGCGCCGTTGCCCGCCGCCGAGCAGGACGATCTGAACGGCCGCTATGTCGCGCTCACGCAGTTGTACGCGAACGGCGACCGCTCGCGCGCGGTATTGATCGACCTGCTGCGCGCCGATCGTAACGGCGCGGGCGACAATCAAGCGGCCGCTTCCGAGCTTGGCGACATCGGTCAGTTGCCGCCCGCGAAGCAGTATGAGATCCGCAAGCGCCAGCGCCTTTATTCGTCGATCGCGCGTGAGGCAGCCATTTCCTGGGCGCAGAACGAAGAAGCGTCCGACATGGAGCGCGCCTGGCTGGAAAAGCAGTATATCGACGACAGCCAGCGCCCCATCTACGCCGAAGCACAACTCGCGATCAACGACGGCGACGTCAACGAACTGTCGCGCCTGCTCGACACGCTGCCCGATCTGATTCCGAGGCAGAACCGCGTCGATGCACAGGCGCTCACGGGCCGAACGTCCGCCGCGCAAACCAGCGCCGTCGACTCGCTCACGCGCGAGCCCAACGACGAAGTGATGCAGGCGATGGCGCGCGAACAGTTGCTCAGCAACGCGCAGGCGCTGGCGGGCGCATTCCGCTACGTCGACCAGGGGTCGCTGCGCTTCACCGAAGAATCGGCGACGGGCAGCGTGCGCCTCACGCCGTCGCAGAACCTGCAATTCCGCTACCAGCAGCGCGACCAGACCGTGGACGGCTCGCAACTCGCCTACGCGCCGAAACACGACCGGCTCGCGGAGGCGATCTATGGCCACAAGGGCCAATACGACGAAGAACACGTCACGCTGGGCCGCCGCAACGCGCTCGAAGACTTCACGACAGCGCGCGTCGAAGGCACATACAACGTCACACAGCGCCTCACGCTGACCTACGCGCTCGGCTACAACCAGGCCGCGACGGAATCGACGCAACTGACCGTGGGCGGCACCAAAGACCTCGCGACGCTCGGCTTCAACTACCGGCTCGACCCGCACTGGTTCGGCGGCGCGCGCTACGAGTACGCGCGCTTTCACGGCCAGGACCGCTCGTACCTCGGCAACGGCAGTCTCGTCGAAGCGAACTTCGGCTACAAGATCAAGGCCGATTACCCCGACTACACGATCCGCGCCGTATTCGCGCACGGCCAGTACAACGCGACGGGCACGCCGGGCGACCAACTGCGCGTGCTGCTGCCCGAGAACACGCCGTTCACGGCCGCGTCCTTCATGCCGCAGACCTTCACGCAAGGCGGCCTGCTGTTTTCGTTCGGCGACGATCTGCCCGAGCAGTATTCGAAAGCGTGGCGGCCGATATTCGCGGGCGGCCCGATCCGCGATTCGCGCGCGGGCTGGTCGGGCCAGGCGGAACTGGGCCTCGCGGGCAGCGTGTTCGGCAACGATCAGATGCTGCTGTACGGCGCGTATCAGGGCGTCTCGTCGAATCATTCGACTTCCGTGAAGGAAGTCGGCGTGCGCTATCGATATCTGTATTGAAGAGCCTTTGAGGAGAATGACATGGACCACAGCAAGAACTTTCGCGCACGCGCGTCGACGTTGTTTGCATCGGCATTTGCGTTGATGGCGCTGACGCTCGCGGGCTGCGCCGTCGTCGATCGCAGCGCGCCGCCCGCGATTGCGAAGACCGACAGCCTCGCGATCCTGCCCATCGCGAACAACACGGAGACGCCGCAGGCGGGCCAGCGTGCGGCATCGATCGCACAGAGCCTGCTCGCATCGTACGGCTATACGAATCTGTCGCGCTACCCGGCGAGCGCCGACGACGAAACGCTGTTCGACGCCGCGAAGCCGGACGCGCAGCAGAACGCGCTGAACTGGGCGCGCCAGCAGAATGCGCGCTATGCGCTGACGGGCGCCGTCAACGAATGGCGCTACAAGGTCGGTGTGGACGGCGAGCCGGCCGTAGGCCTGACCTTCGATGTGGTCGACGTGCAGACGGGCAAGGTCGTGTGGACGGGCACGGGCAGCCGCACCGGCTGGAGCCGCGATGCCGTGTCGGGGGTGGCGCAGAAGCTGGAGCGCGATCTGCTGTCGCCGCTCGCGCGGTGAGGCGCGCCTTGCTCCGCACGACTATCATCGAAGCTGGCTTCGATTTAAGGCGAACGCCATGAACACGCAGGCTAACGAACACTCCGCGCCGCGCGGGCGGCACCGGCGCCGCCAGGCGCAAAGCGTCGGCGCGGGCTCCTGGTGGGCCCGCGTGATCGCGCCGCCGCGCGGCTCAGCGCGCCGCCGCGCCATTGCCGCGCTCGAAACGATCGTCGCGACGCTCATCGCGATCGCCATCTGCTGGGCCTTCGATCACACCGATCCTTTACTGGTCCAGAGCGGCTTCGGCTGGATCTGGATCGTGCCGCTCGTGATCGCGCTGCGTTATGGAACGATAGCGGGCGTGTTTTCCGGGCTGATCCTGCTGGCGTCGTGGTACGTGCTGTACCCGGAATACAGTGGCGTGTCCGCGCCCGTTTCGCTCGCGCATGCGTTACTGGAGACGCCGCACACGCGGCTCTTTCCCGTGAGCTTCTTTCTGGGCGGCTTCGTCGTCACGATGCTGTGCGGGCAATTCGGCGACATCTGGATCACGCGGCTGCGGCAAGGCCGCATCGCCAACGACTATCTCGCCGAACGCCTGTCCATTCTGACGCGCAACCAGTTCATGCTGCGCATCTCGCACGAACGGCTCGAACAGGATCTGCTCGGACGTCCCGCAACGTTGCGAGATTCGCTGGCGCGCTTGCGGACCGTGATTCTCAATCAGGAGCCGACCGAAGCGCAGCAAGGCGTCGTCGATTTGCGCGGCGCGCAACCATTTCTCGAAGCGGCTGCGCAAGCCTGCCAGATCGAAAGCGCGAGCGTGCATACGTGGCGCGGCGGCAAGCCGGCGACCATCGCGGCGGCATCGATCGGCGCGCCCTCGGCGTTCGAACCCGACGATCCCCTCGTGCGCGAAGCGCTCGAAACGCGCACGCTGGTGCATGTCGAATCGAAGGCGAATCAGGACCTGTCGCTGAGCCGCTATGTCGTCGTGGTGCCGCTGATCGACGCGCAGAAGAATCCGGTCGGCGTGCTCGCCGTGGAGCGCATGCCGTTTCTCGCGCTCACGCGCGACAACCTGCAGTTCCTGCTCGTGCTCTGCAACTTCTACGCGGATGGCGTGCAGCACGCCGTCATCACGCGCGATACGCTCGCCACCTTCCCGACTTGCCCGCACACCTTCGCGCTCGACTATGCGCGGCTCGTGCATCTGAAGCGCGACACGCAAGTGCAGTCGTCGATCGTCGCGCTCGTGTTTCATAACGACGAACCCGGCACGACGCTGTACGAGCATGTGCTGCGCACGCGCCGCGCGCTCGATGTGCAGTGGCCGTTGCGCGACGAACGGCATCGCGTGGTGCTCACGCTGATGCCGCTGTCGGGCGATAGCGCCGTCGACGGCTATCTGCTGCGGATCGAAGAAAACCTGCGCGCGCAGTATGGTGTCGACTTCGAAGCGGCGCGCGTCGCCGTGCATTCGATGGCCGTGTCCGCCGACGAACCCATCGCCGCCCTGCGGCGCCTGCTGGAGCGCTGCGATGTCCGCGTCTGACGGCGTCACGGCCGATCGCGGCCGTTCTGCGGGCGCGCGCATCACGTTCGTCGGCGTGCTGCTCGTCGCGCTCGGGCTGGCGCTGGAGATCGCCGTTTTCATGATCGCGACGCGCAGCCTGCCCGACACGTCCGCCGAATGGCTCGGCGGTCTCGTCAACACGGACGTCTCGACGCTGCGCGCCGCCGCGCATCTGAACACGCAGACCCTGCTGCTGTGCCTGCTCGTGCAGGCCTGCGCCGCGCTCGCGACCTCTCTCGGTATCGCGGAGATGATGCCTGCGCGCTACCGGCGGCCGCGCGTGGGACTGCTCGTGTCACTGTGGTTTCTGAACTTCGCGGTGCCTGTCGGCGGGATGCTTTGCTCGATCGGCGCGCTCGCGATTGCCGCCGTGTTGCCGCAGCCGCGCGCGCAACTGCCCATCGTGCCCGTCGAGGAACCGGAGTTCGCCGCGAATCTGATCGGCACCGTGTCGTATGGGCGCGGCGCGCGCCTGAAAGCGGAACTGCAGAACTCGGAAGCGGGCACGTCGTTTCGCATGACCGCCCTGCTCGCGATGCAGACGATGCCCGCGCGCACCGTGTCGCCGCTGCTGCAAGGCATGCTCGCCGATCCGCTCGACGATATCCGGCTGCTCGCGTACGGCATTCTCGACAACCGCGAGAAAGCGCTCACGCAACAGATACTCGTCGAACGTCCGAAGCTCGATGCGAAGCTGCATCCCGAATTGAGCGATGCGGAACGCGCGCACGCAAACCGGACGCTCGCGCAGCTGTATAGCGAACTGATCTACGAAAACCTCGTGACGGGCGACGTGTACCGCAATGCCGCCGACCAGGCCGACGGCTTCGCGGCCGCCGCGCTTGAACACGATCCGAACGACGCGGCGCTGTGGCGTCTGCGCGGGCGTCTTGCCATTGCGCGGCGCGATCTCGATGGCGCGGACGCGATGCTGCAACGCGCGATCGATTGCGGCTTTCCACGCGAACGCATGCTGCCCTGGCTCGCCGAAACGGCTTACCTGCGCCGCGATTTCGCGCGCGTGCGCAAGCTGCTGGCCGAAATGGACAACCGCGCCGCGACGCCGACGCTGGCCGCCGTCCTCGACTTCTGGAAGCCGCGCGGCCCGAACGCCGCGCAGCCCCGCACCATCTGAGGCCGCCCTCATGTTCTCGTCCCAAACGCCGTCACTGCCGCACGCGGAGTCCGCCGATATCGCCCTGCTGCTCGAAGGCACGTTCCCCTATGTGAGCGGCGGCGTGTCGAGCTGGGTCAATCAGGTGATCCGCGCGTTTCCCGAGTATTCGTTCGCGCTGTGCTTTCTCGGCAGCCGCCCGCAGGACTATCCGAAGATGCAGTACGCGTTGCCTGACAACGTCGTGCATCTGGAGAATCACTATCTGTACGATTTCGCACCGCCACCGCTGGTGCAGAAGCAGCGCGGCGATGCGTCGGCGTTCATGCGCTCCGCGCATCTGCACGACGCCTTGCGCAACCCGGCGATGCGCCACGCTGCGGGCCGCATGCTCAAGGACATGTTGAACGAGCTGCGCCCCGGCGGCGCACTGGGCGAAGACGCGTTTCTCTATTCGAAGGAAGCCTGGCATTATCTGACCGACCAGTACCGGCAGTTCTGCACGGACCCGTCGTTCGTCGACTACTTCTGGACCGTGCGCATCATGCACAAGCCGCTATGGCAACTCGCGAAAATCGCCGAAGGTTTGCCGCGCGTGAAGATGTTCCATACGGTATCGACGGGTTATGCGGGCTTTCTCGGCGCGCTCGCGCGCTATCGCCATGCGCGGCCCCTGCTCGTATCGGAGCACGGCATCTATACGAAGGAACGCAAGATCGATCTGTTCCAGAGCGAATGGATACGCGACAACCGCAGCATCTTCGAGCGCGACGTGTCGCAGATCGGCTATTTCCGCGACCTGTGGGTGCGCTTCTTCGAAACGCTCGGCCATGTGTGCTACGACGCCGCTGAAGACATCATCGCGCTCTATGAGGGCAACCGCCTGCGGCAGATCCTGGACGGTGCGCCCGAAGCGAAAACGGCCAACATTCCGAACGGCGTGAATCTGCCGAAGCTCGCGCCTTTACGCGCGCAGCGCGCCGCGGGCGTGCCGAAGACGCTGTGCCTGATCGGCCGCGTGGTGCCCATCAAGGACATCAAGACCTTCATCCGCGCGATGCTGACCGTCGTGCGCCGCATGCCCGATGCCGAAGCGTGGATTGCCGGCCCGGAGAACGAAGACCCGTCGTATGCGGCCGAATGTCATGCGCTCGTCGAGAGCCTCGGCCTGAACGACAAGGTGAAGTTTCTCGGCTTCCAGAAGATCGACGAATTGCTGCCGAAATGCGGCGTGCTCGTGCTCAGTTCGATTTCGGAAGCGCTGCCGCTCGTCGTGCTCGAAGGCTTTGCGGCAGGCGTGCCTTCCGTCACGACGGACGTGGGCTCGTGCCGTCAGTTGATTTATGGACTGGATGGGGACGATGCGGCGCTCGGCGCGGCGGGCCGCGTCGTGCAGATCGCCGATCCGCGCGCGCTCGCCGAAGCGGCGCTCGATCTGCTCGACGAAGACAACTGGCATGCCGCGCAGCAGGCGGGGATTGCGCGCGTCGAACGTTACTACACGCAAGACCAGATGGTCGGCTCGTATCGCGAGCTATATGCGAGGCTCACCGCGCAAGCGGATCTCGTCGATCCACCCGCATCGGAAGCCGATCTTCTGATGCAGATGCCTCACTGAACGGGGGACGCGACCATGGCGGGGATTGGCTTCGAACTGCGCAAGATGCTCCGGCGCAACACGCTGCTGGGGCTCATGCAGGCTTATACGTACGCGGGTCTGATCGGCGCGGGACCGTGGGTGCTGTCGATCGTGGGCATTCTGCTGATCGGTGTGCTCAGCATTCCGTTCGTGCTGCCCACCGGGTTGATCACGCAGTTCCAGGTGTCGGTCACGTATCTGATTTCGCTGTCGCTGGTGTTGACGGGGCCGTTGCAGCTCGCGTACACGCGCTTCACGTCCGACCGCTTGTTCGAAAAGCGCCGCGATCTCGTGCTGCCGAATTTTCATGCGGTGATGTTCATCGTCACGGTGGCGTCGACTGTGCTAGGGGGGCTTGCTGTTGTCTTTCTTTTTCCGCAGCAGACGGCTGCGTATCGCCTGCTGATGCTCGCGGGCTTTGTCGTGATGGGCAATATCTGGATCGCGACGATCTTTCTGTCGGGCATGAAGCAATACATGTCGATCATCGTCGTGTTCTTCATCGGCTATGCGGTGACGACGGGCGCGGCGCTCTCGTTGAACCGGTTCGGCCTGACGGGCTTGCTGTCGGGCTTCGTGGTCGGACAGACGGTGCTGCTGATGGGCCTGCTCGCGCTGATCTATCGCGACTATCGCAGCGATCATTTCATCTCGTTCGAAATGTTCCGCAAGCAATACCGCTACCCTTCGCTGATGCTGACGGGCCTGCTGTATAACCTCGGCATCTGGGCCGACAAGTTCATGTTCTGGTATTCGCCGGGCACCGGGCAAGCTGTGATCGGTCCGCTGCGCGCATCGATCATCTATGACATCCCCGTGTTTCTCGCGTATCTCGCGATCATTCCCGGTATGGCCGTATTTCTGATGCGCATCGAAACGGATTTCGTCGAATACTACGACGCGTTTTACGATGCCGTGCGCGAAGGCGCGTCGCTGCAACATATCGAGCGCATGCGCAATGCGATGGTCGAGGCGTTGCGCAACGGCATCTGGGAAATCATGAAGGTGCAGGCGATCGCCGCGATGATGCTGTTCGCGGCGGGGACGATCCTGCTGCAATGGCTGCAGATATCGACGCTGTATCTGCCGCTGCTGTATATCGACGTGATCGCGGCCAGTATGCAGGTCGTGTTCATGGGCACGATCAACGTGTTCTTCTATCTCGACAAGCGCAAGATCGTGCTGTTGCTGGTGGGTACGTTCGTCGCTTCGAACGTGGTATTGACGGCTATTACGCTATCGCTGAACCCTGCTTTTTACGGTTATGGGTTTGCAGGGTCGCTGCTGCTCGTCGTGCTTGCGAGTCTTTATCTGCTCGACCGCAAGCTCGACTCGCTCGAGTATGAGACGTTCATGCTGCAATAAAAACGCGGCGTGGCTTGCCACGCCGCGCGATGCACCCTTCGCTCACACTTCGCCGCCAAAGCGCGTTCCTGCAATCTGCTGACGGCGCGGCTCGCCTTGCCGCTCCAGCATCCAGCCCGGATACTCGGACGGCAAACGGCTCACTTCGTCGAGCTTCGCCAGTTCTTCCTTGCTCAGTTCGACCTTCGTCGCGGAGATGTTGTCGTCGAGTTGCTCGACGCGCTTCGCGCCGACGATCACGCTCATCACCGACCGTTGATGCAGCAGCCACGCGAGCGCGATCTGCGCGACCGAGACGCCCTTCGCGTCGGCAATGGCGCGCATCGCGTCGACGCAATCGAATGCGCGATCGCGGTTGACGGGCGGGAAGTCGAACGTCGTGCGGCGACTGCCTGCTTCGCCCTGCTCGTCGCGCTTGTATTTGCCGCTCAACAAACCGCCCGCGAGCGGACTCCATACCATCAGGCCCAGGCCTTCGCTTTGCAGCATCGGCACCAGTTCGCGTTCGAGGTCGCGGCCCGCGATCGTGTAATACGCCTGCAACGTATCGAAGCGCGCGAGACCAAGGCGCTCCGAAATGCCTAGCGCCTTCGCGATCTGCCACGCGGCCCAGTTCGATACGCCGATATAGCGCACGTGGCCGTGCTGCACGAGCGTATCGAGTGCGCGCAGCGTCTCCTCGATCGGCGTGACGGGATCAAAGCCGTGGATCTGATACAGATCGACGTGATCGAGCTGCATGCGCTGCAAGCTCGCCTTGATGCCGTCCATGATGTGGTAGCGCGACGCGCCGCGCGCATTCGGGAAGTCGCCGGTCTGGCCGAATACTTTCGTCGCGACGACCACGCTGTCGCGCGGCACTTTGAGGTTCTTCAGCGCCTGCCCGGTGATCTGCTCCGAGACGCCGGACGAATAGACGTCGGCCGTATCGATGAAATTGATGCCCGCGTCGATCGCGCGGCCGATCAGACGTTCGGCGTCACTCTGCTGCAGATCGCCGATGTGCTGCCAGATGCCACCCGTGCCGCCGAAGGTCATCGTGCCGAGACATAGTTCCGAAACGAAAACGCCAGTGCGGCCAAGCTGGTTGTATCGCATGTTCGAGACTCCACGTGAGTGATGAAGCGGTGCTGAGTCGATCAGAATACTCAATGCGCGGCGATGCTGCTGGTGCGTTGCCATGGCTTTTCCAACCGTCCGTGCAATCCGCGCATGGATACTTGCCGGGCCTTTCGATAACCCTTTCATGACAATTTCATTCAGCACACAAGCGCATTTCTTCCGTCATGCCGCGCTTCGGCTCATGTAGGATCGGCGTCATGTTCTATAGACCGATGAGATCAGCGCGCATCTATGCATCATCACCGGCACTGCAGGCGTGTTGGGAGAGTGGGTGACCGGTAGTTGCGTTATAGCGTGCCCGATCGAACACCCGATCGCAACCTCGGCACGCCCCCACGAAACCTGCGAGACTGAACGGGTCTAACGGTTTTACGGGCGTGGCACGCCGCACTGGATAAGCGGCGCCCCGCCCCCATCTTCGACCTCATGACTTCCGCCTCTTCCGCCGCCTTCGGGCTGGCCGACCCGCTGGCCGATTTCCATCCGGCCGTGGCGGGCTGGTTCCAGAAAACCTTTGCCGCGCCCACGGACGCGCAGGCCGCCGCATGGCCATTGATCCGCAATGGCCGGCACACGCTCGTCGCCGCGCCGACAGGTTCGGGCAAGACGCTGACCGCGTTTCTCGCCGCGCTCGACGAACTCGTGCGCGACGGGCTCGCGCACGGCGGCGCATTGCCGGACGAAACGCTGGTGGTTTACGTCTCGCCCCTCAAGGCGCTGTCGAACGATATCCGCGTCAATCTGCAGACGCCGCTCGAAGGCATTGCGAACGAACTCGCCGAACGCGGGTTGCCCGTCCCCGAGATTCGCACCGCCGTGCGCACAGGTGACACGACACAACAGGAACGCGCCGCACTGAAGAAGCGCGCGCCGCATATTCTCGTCACGACGCCCGAATCGCTGTACGTGCTGCTCGGCTCGGCGTCGGGCCGCAAGATGCTCGCGACGGTCCGCACGGTGATCGTCGATGAAATCCACGCGATGGCGGGCGGCAAGCGCGGCAGCCATCTCGCGCTGTCGCTCGAACGGCTCGATGCGCTGTGCGGCCGGCGCCTGCCACGCATCGGCCTGTCGGCGACGCAAAAGCCGATCGAAGCCGTCGCGCGGTTTCTGGTCGGCGGCGCGCGTGTCGACAGCGACGAACCCGCCGACTGCGCGATCGTCGATGTCGGCCATGTGCGTGCGCGAGATCTCGCGCTGGAAATTCCGCCCGTACCGCTCGAAGCGGTGATGTCGAACGAAGCGTGGGAGCTCGTCTACAACCGACTCGCCGAACTGGTCGCGCTACACCGCACCACGCTCGTGTTCGTCAACACGCGGCGCATGGCCGAGCGCGTCGCGCGGCATCTGACCGAGCGCCTCGGCAAGGACGCCGTCGCTGCGCATCACGGCAGCCTCGCGAAGGAACATCGCCTCGACGCGGAGCAGCGTTTGAAGCGCGGCGAGCTGCGCGTGCTGATCGCGACGGCATCGCTGGAACTGGGCATCGATATCGGCGACGTCGATCTGGTCTGCCAGATGGGCTCGCCGCGCGCGATCGCGCCGTTTCTGCAACGCGTCGGACGCTCGGGCCACCATGTGGGTGGCATGCCGAAGGGGCGGCTGTTCCCCGCTTCGCGCGACGATCTGATCGAATGCGCGGCGCTGCTCGATTGCGTGCGGCGTGGCGAGCTTGATCTGCTGCACATTCCGCGCGCGCCGCTCGACGTGCTTGCGCAGCAGATCGTCGCCGAAGTCTGCAACGCCGAATGGAGCGAGGACGCGCTGTTCGAACGCTTCCGTCACGCCGCGCCGTATGCCGCGCTCGAACGCGAGCAGTTCGACGCCGTGCTGCGCATGCTCGCCGACGGCTACACGAGCCGTCACGGCCCGCGCGCCGCGTATGTGCATCGCGACGCCGTCAACGGCACGTTGCGCGGACGGCGCGGCGCGCAGCTCTATGCGGTGACATCGGGCGGCACGATTCCGGAAAACGCCGATTACACGGTGGTGCTCGAACCGCAAGGGCTCAATATCGGCACGGTCAATGAAGACTTCGCCGTCGAAAGCCTTGCAGGCGATGTGTTCCAGCTCGGCAATGCGTCGTACCGGATCATGCGTGTCGAAAGCGGCCGCGTGCGGGTCGAAGATGCGCAAGGCCAGCCGCCGAACATTCCGTTCTGGCTCGGCGAGGCGCCGGGGCGCAGCGATGAACTATCGGCGGGCGTCGCGCGGCTGCGCGCGGAGATCGAGCGGCGGCTCGCCGTCGCGAAGACCGCTTCACCGATTGCTTCGGATACCGATGCATTTTCCGATTCACACGACGGCGTTGCGACCGTCGCCGAGCAGGCGGCCACGGTCACGCTCGATCTCGAACCCGCTATTGCGTGGCTGGTTGAGCAGACTCAGCTACCCGAAGCGGCGGCGCGGCAGATCGTCGAATATCTGGCGCGCGCCCGCCAGGCCCTCGGCGCGCTACCGACGCAAGACACGCTCGTGATGGAGCGTTTTTTCGATGAATCGGGCGGCACGCAGCTGGTGATCCACACGCCGTTCGGCAGCCGCGTCAATCGCGCGTGGGGCCTTGCGCTGCGCAAGCGCTTTTGCCGCACGTTCAACTTCGAGTTGCAGGCGGCCGCGACGGAAGACGCGATCGTGCTGTCGCTGACGGGCGCGCACAGCTTCGCGCTCGATGAAGTGTGGCGCTATCTGCGTTCGGCGACAGCCGAACACGTGTTGGTCCAGGCGCTGCTCGACGCACCGCTGTTCGGCGTGCGCTGGCGCTGGAACGCGACGACGGCGCTCGCGTTGCCGCGCTACACGGGTGGCCGCAAGACACCGCCGCCGTTGCAACGCATGCGCAGCGACGATCTGCTTGCAACCGTATTCCCCGATCAGGCCGCATGCCTCGAAAACATCGCGGGAGAGCGCGAATTGCCGAGGCATCCCCTCGTCGATCAGACGCTCGACGACTGCCTGCACGAGGCGATGGACACGGATGGCTGGCTTGCGCTGCTGCGCCGGATCGAAAGCGGGCAAATCGCGCTGGTGAGCCGCGATCTGCCCGCGCCATCGCCGCTCGCCGCGGAAATCCTCACGGCCAAGCCGTACGCGTTTCTCGACGACGCGCCGATCGAAGAGCGCCGCACGCAGGCCGTGTTGAATCGACGCTACACGAGCGGCCCCGACTCCGCCGACGATCTCGGCGCACTCGATGCCGACGCGATTACAAGCGTCGGCGAAGAAGCATGGCCGCAAGCGCGCAACACCGACGAGATGCACGAAGCGCTGATGGGCCTTGCGTGCATCACGGAAGCCGAGGCGCAGCGCAACGAAAACTGGCCCGCGTGGCTCGCGGAACTCGCGAAAACGGGCCACGCTGCGCGGATGCAGATCGCGCAACACGACGCGCTGTGGCTGCCCGCCGAACGTCTGACGTGCCTGCGGGCGATTTATCCGCAGGCGCAAATCAAGCCGGAGATCCGAGCGCCGAAGGGTTTCGACGAACCCTGGACAGAAGACGACGCGCTCGTCGACGTGGTGCGTGCCCGGCTGACGGGATTCGGGCCGCTGCCGCTTGCGTCGATCGCACGCGCGCTGGCGCTGCCCGCTTCGACGGTTGCACCGGCGCTCACGCGGCTCGAAGCGGAAGGCTATGTGATGCGCGGCCGCTTCACACCGGGCGCCACGGATGAAGAGTGGTGCGAGCGGCATCTGCTCGCGCGCATCCATCGTTATACGGTGCGGCGCTTGCGGCGCGAGATCGAGCCTGTCGAGCGGCACGACTTCATGCGCTTCCTGTTCGCGTGGCAGCGCCTCACACCCGATACGCGCGGCGAAGGACGGGATGCGCTCGCCGCCGTGCTCGATCAGTTCGAAGGTTTTCAGGCGGCTGCGAGCGCATGGGAAGAAGACATTTTGCCTGCGCGGCTGAAGGACTATTCGATCACCTCGCTCGACGAGCTGTGCCGTTCCGGCAAGATCGTCTGGACACGGCTCACGGATCGCGCGCGCGGCGCAAGCGGGCCGGTGCGCGGCACGCCCATCGTGCTGTTGCCGCGCCGTGCGCTGCCCGTGTGGACCGCGCTGCTCGACACGTCGAAACAGCCGGAGTTGTCGCCGAAAGCGCAACTGGTGTTCGATACGTTGACGCAGCATGGCGCGATGTTCTTCGACGAGTTATCGGGCGATGTTCATCTGCTGCGCGTCGAACTCGAAAACGCGCTCGGTGAACTGGTCGCGGCGGGCCTCGTCAATTCGGACAGCTTCGCGGGTTTGCGTGCGCTGTTGAAACCCGTCGCGAAACGCAACGCGTCGTATTTTCCGAGCCGCCGTCCGCGCGGCGCGGGCGCGCTGATCGGCGGCATGGACGATGCGGGGCGATGGGCGCTGTTGCGGCGGCCGGTTGCCGCTGTGGCCGAAGAACCGGCGCCCTCTTCTTCGCGGCGTTCTTCGACTTCGTTCGCGCCCGACGTGATCGAGCATGTTGCGATGGCGTTGTTGCGGCGCTATGGCGTCGTGTTCTGGCGGTTGCTCGAGCGTGAAGCTGAATGGCTGCCGCCGTGGCGCGATCTGCTGCGTGTGTATCAGCGGCTGGAAGCGCGCGGGCAAGTGCGGGGCGGACGCTTCGTCAATGGTCTGGCGGGGGAGCAGTTTGCGTTGCCAGAGGCGATTCCGCTGTTGCGGGAGGTGCGTCGCCATGCGGATGATGGTGCTTTTGTGTGTGTCGCGGGTACGGACCCGTTGAATCTGGTCGGCACGTTGCTGCCGGGGGACAAAGTGCCTGCTGTTGCGGGGAACCGCGTGCTGTATCGGGATGGTGTGCCCGTTGCGTCGCTCGTTGCCGGCGAGTTTAATCTGCCCGATGATGTCGATGGCGAGATCAAGCAGGTGATGAGAATGCGGCTCGCGCGGCGGTACTAAATAAGCTTTGGTCTTGCTTTTGCTGGTGACCGCGTTTTGTCCTTGAGCTGGCGCTGGCATCCGCGATTTGCCTCTGGTTCGCATGCGTTGCCCCTGTGCGGGGCGGCACCTACTTTTCTTTGCCGCCGCAAAGAAAGTAGGCAAAAGAAAGCGGCTAACACCGCCAATCCTTGTGTTTGCCTGAGGGCCCCCACAGGTTCTTATGCTTCACACGGCAACGCCCTGGTTCGCGCTCGTTGCCAACGTTCTCCCTGTACGCCTCACCCCGTTCACGCGCCCGAACTACAGCACGCCGTGCCAGTTATTCCACAGCCGCCCAGGTGGCAAACTGTGTGTAGGTCGAAGTAGCTCACACGCCTCACTTCGGACAGATAGCGCACGCGTTCCACCCTGTAAACGCGCCAGGCTTTACGACGCGACAACCTACACACAGTTTGCCACCTGGGCAGCACATACCAATCGCTGTCGCTGGCCGTTGTACGGGTGCTTGAAGCGGGTGAGGCATTCATTCAAAGCGTTGGCAACGAGCACCGACCAGGGCACTGCGGTGTGAAGCACGGGGACGCGGGGGGCCCGTGGATAAGAATACGTGCTGGCGGTGTGAGCCGCTTTCTTTTGCCTACTTTTCTTTGCGGCGGCAAAGAAAAGTAGGTGCCGCCCCGCACAGGGGCAACGCTAGCGGACCAATAAAATCACGCGGACGCCAGCGCAAAGGCCAAAACACCAAACCGCGACGCCTGAAGCACGAAGGCAAACCGCGGATGCCAGCGCAAAAGCCCCGAACACCAAACCACGCCCACCCGCATCGACTACGCTATCACTCGCCTGGGGCGTACAGATCGAGCAACTTCAACGTCACGCCATTAGTCCACCCAAAGCCATCCTGCAACGGATACTCACCGCCACCACCGCCTCCAGTCCCCGATCCTTCAACCACATATTTCTCCACCAACTTCTGCTCCTTCGAGTAAACATTCTTAACATCCGCAAGAAACCGCGTACCAATCTGCTGCGCAAGATCACTGCGCCCATAACGCCGCAACCCTTCAATCGCGAGCCAATGCAACGGCGCCCAGCCATTCGGCGCATCCCACTGCTGGGTCGTGTCGTAAGTCGACGTGGTGAGACCGCCCGGCTTGAGCAACACACCCGCAACCACATTCGCCGTCTTGTGCGCGCGATCAGGCCACGCAGCACCCGCGAACAACGGATACAGCATCGCGGGCGTCTGGTTGTCGCGCGACTTCGCGAGCTTCCAGTCGTAATCGCCGTAGTATCCCTTGCTATTCCACAGATACCGGTTGATGCCCTCGGCACGCTTCGCCGCCTTGCCGATGAACTGCACGACGCAACTAAAATCCCGCGTCTCCGAACAACCGCGCGCAATGGTCGTCTCGAGATGGAACATCAGGCTGTTCAGATCGACAGGGATGATCGAAGTAGTGCGAACGGTCGTTAGATTCATGTTGTCGCCGAACCAGCGCGAACTGAAATCCCAGCCGCTTTCCGCCGTCGCGCGCAGATCGCGGTACACCTCGTTCGGCGCCCGCCCGGTGGCTTTCTGCGCCGTCTGCACGTCTTCGAGATACGACTCGTCGCGCGGCGTGTCGAGTTCGTCCCAATAACGGTTCAGCACCGTTTTGTCCGGTAGCACCACGACGTTGCGCGTTGCGTCGCCAGGCTTCGTCGTCGACGCGCCCTGCATCCAGTACGCGTATTCCTTGCGCATGGCCGGCAAATACTTCTGATAGACGCGCCCCCCTTCGACCTTTGCGGCAAGCTCCACCATGTACGAGAAGAACGGCGGCTGCGAGCGGCTCAGATAGTAGGTCCGGTTGCCGTTCGGAATGTGGCCATACGTGTCGATCATGTACGCGAAGTTGTCGAGCATGTTGTCGACGAGATCTTCATGTCCCGACTCCTGCAAGCCGAGCATCGTGAAATACGTGTCCCAGTAATAGCCTTCGCGAAAGCGCCCGCCGGGCACCACATACGGCTTGGGCATCGGAATCAGCGAACTGTACGGCGGCGCGGTCGTCGTCGTGCGCGTGAGTTCGGGCCACAGCCAGTTGATGTGATCGCGCAGCGACTGGTTCGGCGGAGGCGTGATCACAGGCTCCGAAGGCGGTATGAAGTACTGGTCGACGAAAGTTTTCAGCGAGAAATTCGGCTGGTTCTTCTGCGTTTCGTAGGCCTGGAGGATCGTTGCGGGGTCCGCTTTCGGCAGCGCGTCGACGAAGGTCTTCTGGTCGGGATAGATCTGCTGGGTCTGCACAGCGACGAACAGGTCGCCATACAACTTGTCGGGCGGCGGCGGCAACGTACCGCCCAACTGCGTATCGGCGCTCGCAATACGCGCGACACCCGCCAGCACCACCACCACTGAGAACGCCACGGCACGCGCGGCGGATCGCTTGCGCAGAGGCGGCGAGCTTGATGGCGCCGCGCATTGCATCGGGTCAAAAAGAACTGCGGTTGATGGATGTGTACTGACAGTCCTGCTACGAACAGACGACAGCGTACTCATGTCTCCCTCCTCGGAAAGGTGGACAACCGGTCTGGTCTGCCGTCGCGCTTTTTGATTGCCACGCGAGCATCGCATAGGAGCACGTACGTGCGCAATCGCGCGTGAACGTTTGCGGAACCGATCCCTGAAAAGCATCTTTTTTTCTATGCTTTCTGATTAAAGAAAGCTGATTCAAAGGTCGTTAATCAATTCGGAGCCGTACGTCCGGCCGCTTCGTTACAATGAAGCAAATCAGTCATCGATAAGACTCTTCGCCGCCGCGTGCTGTACTCGTATTCGGAGCTCGACTGGAGGCAACTTTTTGCCCGGGGACCCTTCATGAACGACGATCAACACGATCAGGTGCTTTTCGCCCGGTTCGGAACGAGCAGCCCCTGCTGGCGGCTGTCGAGCGACAGCAATGCGCTCGAACTGACGCCCGAAACGGATGACGACACAGCCACGGTCGCCATTGCCCTGTCGGGCGCGCAGGCCGCGCAGATTCGCAGGCTCACGGGCGTCACCTCGCATCTCACCATGGACGTGCGCCTGTTCGGCGAAGCGCTGCGTCTGCATCTGGTCGGCAAGAAGCTCAACAGCAGCACCTGGGCGGGCACGGCTTCCGGCTACGAAGACACCGAATCCGTCGCGCGCGATCTGGTGCATGGGCTGTCATTCGCCGAGCAGGTCGTGTCGGAAGTCAATTCCGTCGTCGTGATCGTCGACAAGAACGGCCGCATCCAGCGCTTCAACCGGCTCGCCGAAGAACTCACGGGCATGAAGGAAGAAGACGTGGTCGGGCGCAGTGTGTGGGCGCTCTTCATGTCGTCGGAAGCGGGCGCTGCGTCGAGCCAGAACATTTCGGGCTTCTTCAATCAGGGCGTCGCGTACGAAGTCGAGCGGCGCGTGCGCACCGTGCACGGCGAGCGGCTTTTCCTCTTTCGCAACAAATTCGTGATGAGCGGGAGCGGCGTCGACGAACAGTTTCTGATCTGCTCGGGCACCGACATCACCGAGGAACGCCGCGCGCAGGAACGTCTGTCGGAACTGGCCAACACCGATTCGCTGACGGGCCTGCCCAATCGCAACGCGATTCACGACAAGACGCGCGCGGCCATCGCCAGCGCGGCGGCGGGCGAATCCGTCGGCATCCTGTTTCTCGATCTCGACAATTTCAAGAAGGTCAACGACCACTACGGCCACGTGTTCGGCGACCGGCTGATCCAGGACGTGTCGTCGGCCGTGCGCGAGTGTCTGGCCGACGAGGACACGCTCGCGCGCCTGGGCGGCGACGAGTTCATCGTGCTGTCGCCGGTTGCGTCGGTGGCGTCGATGGAAGCGATGGCGCAGCGCATTCTGGAGCGGCTGCGCGTGCCATTCAGCCTCGGGCTGGTCGAGGTCTACACCGGCTGCTCGATCGGCATTGCGATGTTCCCCGAGCATGGCGACAGCCTCGAAGCGCTGATCCGCGCCGCCGACACCGCCATGTACGTGGCCAAGGACGACGGCAAGCGCACGTATCGCGTGTTCTCGCCGGAGATGAACCGCAAGGTCGCCGAGTACATGTGGCTCGATACGAACCTGCGGCGCGGCCTCGAAGAAGGCCAGCTGACGCTGCACTATCAGCCGAAGCTCTCGCTGGCCACGGGCACCGTGTACGGCGTGGAGGCGCTGGTGCGCTGGAATTCGCCGGAGCGCGGGCAGATCATGCCCGCCGCGTTCATCCGCTACGCGGAAGAGTCGGGGCTGATCGGGCCGCTAGGCCGTTGGGTGATGCAAACGGCGGCCGAACAGGCCGCGCAATGGAAGGCGCGCGGGCTGTCGCTGCGCGTGGCGATCAACGTGTCGGCGCGGCAACTGGTGGATACAGCCGTGGTGTCGCATTTCACGGAGGCCCTGCAGCGCGCGCAACTCGATCCTTGCCTGCTCGACATCGAGCTGACGGAAAGCTGCCTGATCGAAGACGAAGCGGCCGCGATCGACCTGATTACGCAATTCCGCGATCTCGGCGCGCAGGTCCATCTGGACGATTTCGGCACAGGCTATTCGTCGCTGTCGCAGCTTGGGCGCATTCCGCTCGACGTGATCAAGCTGGACCGCAGCTTCGTGAGTTCGATCAACGCGGACAGGAAATCTCAGGCGCTGGTGCGCTCGATGGTGGCCGTCGCGCAGGCGCTGCAACTGAAGGTGGTGGCGGAAGGGATCGAGACGGAATCGGAAGAGCTGTTCATGAAGGGACTGGGCGTCGAATACGTACAGGGTTTTCTATACGGCAGGCCGATGCCCGCAGCCGAATTCGAGCGCTGGCTGCATGACAGGCAGAAGATCCGCTTGATCGCCTGAACCCCCGAAAAGTTCGCTGGATCGCCGGGATCTCCCGCCTGGCCGTTGCTACGGCTGACTACTGGGTAATGCATGCTGCTTGATGCCTTCTGCTACGTTGATGGTTGCGTCAATACCTGACGGGTGCAGACGGAGCGCGTGAATGCTGAGCGCGGGGGCGTTCTGCCAATCAGACTACTGTCCTTCCTGCTTACGCAACGTTCATCGCAGCCGGGCGCAAATTGCCCGCGCGGCGGTTCTGCAGCATCACGAGCCGTTCCATGAAGGCGAGATCCTTCTCCTCGATCGTGAACGCGGACTGCACCCAGTCTTCCGTAATTTCCATCAGTTCGGCGCGCGACAGTTGCAACACGCGCTGACGCGCCCGCACCATCGCGCGGATGCCGTTGAGCTTGGGGCGCAACGTGTCGATGAAGGTGCGCGTCGCGATATACGCCTCGCCCGGCTCGAACAGATGGTCGACGAGGCCGCGGCTTTCGTGCCACTCGGCCGTATGCGATTCGCCACCGCCGATCAGTTCTTCCGCGAGGCGCATGCCCGCCTTGCGCGCGACGAGCGAATAGCCGCCCATGCCCGGGAACAGGTTGAAGGCGATCTCCGGAAAGCCCATCCGCGCGTCGTTCTGCGCGAGCACGAAATGATGCGCGAGCGCCGCTTCGAAGCCGCCGCCGAGCGCGCTGCCCTCCACCATCGCAATCGAAATCGCGCCGGTATCGAAGCCGCGCGCCGCTGCGTGCACGCAATCGACGCAGGCGCGCGCATACGCCATCAGCTCCTGTCGGCGGCCGGCGCGGATGGCGTCGGCAAAAAAGCTGAGATCGCCGCCGACGTTGAACATGGTCGGAATCACGGAGCCTGTCACCCAAAAATCGATGCGCACATTGGAATCGCGCGCGGCCCGCGCGAGTTCGAGGATGTCGTGCACCAGTTCGAGGTTGAAGCATGGACGCGGTTGCGCGCGCAACATCATCCACATGACGTTGCGCTCTTCTTCGTAATACGCGGAGATTTGCGACAGCTTGCCAGCTTCGAGGAACGGACGGCAGGCGTGATGGTTTTGCAGATTCATTTTGAACGGTCCTTTTGAAGTTAAAAACTCGGGTGAAGCATTGCGAGCCTAAAACAGACCAGAATCTGGTGGGGCGGCCTAACCAACAGAAGAATGCAGTTCTTCATAACTATGGCGACGCCCGCTGGACGGGCTTCTTGCCAGGCGCGGCTTGCGCAAACGATTGCCCTCTGAAGTAAAACTTCAAACAAACGTTCTCGCCTGCGCTTTAATAAGGGCGCAAAGCGGTAATTAGAATATCTGTTTTAATTCCAGCTGAAATGTCGCTGCAAACGTTTTAATGCAATCCGAAGTTATTCCGATTGCATTGTTTTGTGAATTCGGGGCGATGAGAGGCAAAAAGCGGCAAAGCGATCGCGCTCAGCCGCATTTGCGACAGATAGATGACGCGGGTCCATCGATCGATGCGGATGCAACGGCCTGCGCATCGACGGCGCGCTTTACTGCAGGCGCGCGGACCAGTTATCGGCGGCTTCCTGCGACAAACCCGCCGCTAGCGCGGCCTCGCGAATCTGCCGCCAGGTTTGCGGATCGACGGGAATGCCGTTGGCCTCGCGCTCGGCGCGCGTTGCGCGCTCCGGCTCGCCCGGCGCATAGATGCGCTCCGCGCCGCCCGCCAGCGGCGACGCCTTCACCCATTCGACGAATGCATCTGCCTCGGCCTCGGCGTTGGGGGCGTCGAAGGCGGCGGGATCGGCGATCACCGACAGCATGCAGTTGATGATCGCGTGGGTCTTTTGCAGCGTGTTCTCGTGCGTCGTGTAGCCGCCCGACAACGCGCCGCCGAAAATCTCGCACATCGCCGCGAGTCCGAAACCCTTGTGGCCGCCCGCCTGTCCGCCAACCGGCATCAGCGCGCCGAACGGCGCTTCCATCATCACTTTCGGCTCGACGGTCGGGTTGCCTTCATGGTCGATCAGCGAGCCGGGCGGCACCTGCTTGCCCTGGTTGTACGCGACGCGCGTCTTGCCGTAAGCCACGGCGCTCGTCGCGAAGTCGAGTACGAGCGGCGCCTTGCCCTGGCGCGGAAAGGCCGCGCAAAACGGATTGGTGCCGATGCGCCGGTCCGCGCCGCCGAACGGCGCGACGAGCGGATCGCCCGCCACGTTGACGAAGTGGAACGACGCGAGGCCCGCCTTCGCGCACTGCTCGGCCCAATGCCCGATCCGCCCGATGTGATGCGCGTTGCGCAGCGCGACGGCGCACACGCCGAGTTTTTTCGCGCGCTCGATGCCCTGCTCCATCGCCTCGTGCGCGACGACCTGGCCGAAGCCCTTGCCGCCGTCGATCGTCAGTACCGCGCCGACGTCCTTCACGACGCTCGCATGCGTGTTCAGCTTCAGCTCGCCATCGCGCAGCGAATCGACATAGCGCGGGATCATGCCGACGCCGTGCGAATCGTGCCCCGTGAGATTGGCGGCAACGAGATGATCGGCGACGAGCTGGGCTTCACGCGGCGAACTGCCCGCCTGCTCCCATATCGCGCGCACGTAGGCGTGCAGTTGATCGACGGGAATACGGGGAGCGCGCGTGTCATTCATTCGATGATCGGTTCGTCAAGGAAAAAGATGGACAGTGAGAGAAGCCGACAGGCTTCTCTCACGCGGAAAAACGCTTCAGCGTCGAACGTTCGGGACAGGCATCAAGGCGCGGCGGCAATCACCTCGGCGACAGCCGCCGTCAGCTTCTTGCCGTACGGCACATGCAGGAACTCGTTCGGACCGTGCGCGTTCGACTTCGGTCCGAGCACGCCGCACACCATGAACTGCGAGGTCGGGAAGCCCGCCTTCAGCACGTTCATCAGCGGGATCGTGCCGCCCTGGCCGATGAACGCGACGTCTGCGCCGAAGTGCTGGCGCGATGCATCGTTCAGCGCGGTGCCGAGCCACGGTGCGAGTTCCGGCGCGTTCCAGCCCGTCGCAGCGCCCGCGTCCGGCTTGAACGTGACCTTCGCGTTGTACGGCGGATCGAACTCCAGCAGCGACTTCAGTTGCTGCACGGCGTTTTCCGCATCGACGAGCGGCGGCAGACGAAGCGACAGCTTGAACGCCGTGCGCGGACGCAGCACGTTGCCCGCATCCGCGAGCGACGGCAGGCCCGCCGCGCCCGTCACCGACAGCGACGGACGCCAGGTGGAATTGAGCAGCGCTTCTTTCGGGTCCGTCGTGGTTGGAAGCACGGAGCCGCCGTCCTGGCCGCAGGCCCACGGCAGTTTTTTCCACACGTCGTCGCCGAGAATCTTCGCGGTCGCCTCGGCTTCGTCGAGACGGTCGAGCGGAACCGGGCAATGGAAACCCTTCGGCAGCAAGGTGCCGTCCGCGGCGTCTTCGAGACGCTCGAACATTTGCCGCATGATGCGGAAGCTCGACGGCGCGATGCCGCCGTAGCCGCCCGAGTGAATGCCTTCGTCGAGCACCTGCACTTCGAGGTCGCCGGACACGAGGCCACGCAGCGACGTGGTGAGCCACAGCTGATCGTAATTGCCCGCACCCGAGTCGAGACACACGACGAGGCCGACCTTGCCGAGCCGCTCGCGCAACGCGTCGACATACGGCAGCAGATCGTAGCTGCCCGACTCTTCGCAGGTTTCGATCAGGCCGACGCAGCGCGGCCGCTCGATGCCTTGCGCGTCGAGCGCGGCCAGCGCGGTGAGGCCGGCGTAGATCGCGTAGCCATCGTCGGCGCCGCCGCGGCCGTAGAGCTTGCCGTCTTCGAGCTTCGGCGTCCACGGGCCGAGGTCGTTGCGCCAGCCGTCGAATTCCGGCTGCTTGTCGAGGTGGCCGTAGAGCACGATGGTGTCCGTGCTGCCCGAGCGCGTGGCCGGCGACTCGAAGAAGATCACGGGCGTGCGGCCCGGCAGACGCACGATTTCGAGCTTCAGTCCGCGCACGGGCTGCTGCTCCGCCCACTTCGCGGCTTCCGTGATGACGCGCTCGATATAGCCGTGCTTTTCCCAGTCGGCATCGAAAGCGGGGCTCTTCGCGGGCACGGCGATGTAGTCGGTGAGCGCCGGCACGATCTCATCGTTCCATTTGCGATCGACGAATTCGCGCAGTGTGTCGTGATTCAGCTTTTGAGCTTGTTGGGTATCGTCGGAGATCATGATGGCCATATCCGGTGCAGTCGAAACGCACATGATAGACCTTACGGCCCGGCTTGCCGAATTCGTGTGAACCATACGGCGCGTGGCTTGCAATCAGCCTTCAAACGGCAAGCGGACGATGCCCGATCGCGCGACAATGAAGGGATCGAAAGGATAGACACTGCGCCTGGGGAGGCTCGATGAACAGCCAGATGATGATACAAGGCGTCGCGGCCGTCGCCGCGCTGGGGCTGTACTTTCTGCCGTCGATCATCGCCGATCGCCGCAAGCGCTACGACATACTGACCCTCGCCCTGTTCAACGCATGCATGGGCTGGACGGTGTTCGGCTGGCTGGTCGCGCTGTACTGGGCGTGGCAGCCGAATCCGCCCGTCAATCTGGAAGGTGAAGTGGTGCGTTCGCGCCGCACCCTCAGCATGCGAACCTTCACGAAAGGGCTCGGCGAGCGCGTGCGGTGGCGCGAATCGCGCGACCGTTCGGGCAAATAGCGCGCCGCCCGCCGCTCAACGACCAGGACCCCATGATGCAGATCACCCCGTTCCAGATTTCGGTTCCCGACTTCGAGCTTGCCGCGCTCAAGACGCGCCTCGCGCAAACGCGCTGGCCCGACACGTTCGATAGCGCGCCGTGGTCGCTCGGCACCGACATGAACTATTTGCGCGATCTCGTCGATTACTGGGCAAGCGGGTACGACTGGCGCGCGACGGAAGCGCGGCTCAATCAGGAGCCGCAATTCGTCGCGCAGGTCGGCGATCTTGCCGTGCATTTCGTGCATCGGCGTGGCACGGGGCCGAAGCCCTACCCGCTCGTCATCACGCACGGCTGGCCCGGCTCGTTCATCGAGTTCGCCGAACTGGTGCCGCAACTGTGCGACCCGGCGTCGTTCGGCGCAGACCCCGCCGATGCATTCGATGTCGTGGTCCCGTCGATGCCCGGCTATGGCTTTTCGGAGCGTCCTTCGAAGCCGGGCATGTCGGTGTTCGCGATCGCCGGTCTGTGGGTCGAACTGATGCGCGGCCTCGGCTACGCGCGCTTCGGCGCGCAAGGTGGCGATCTGGGCGCGGCGGTGTCGATCGCGCTGGCGGCCAATCATGCGCAGCAGGTCGACGGCATTCATCTCAACTTCCTGCCGAGTTCCTACGCGCCCGGCGTCGCGCCCGACGATCCTTCCATCACGCAGGAAGAGCGGGATTTTCTCGCGTCCAAGGCCGTATTTGCCGATGCTGAAGGCGCCTACGCGCACATGCACGCAACGAAACCGAACACGGCCGCGTTCGCGCTCAACGATTCGCCAGCCGGGCTGGCCGCGTGGATCGTCGAGAAATTTCGCGCGTGGAGCGATTGCGATGGCGACGTGGAGCGCGTGTTTTCGAAGGACCAGTTGCTAACCGATCTGTCGTTGTACTGGCATACGCAGACGATCGGCTCGTCGATGCGGCTCTATGCGGAAACGCGCGCGCGGCCATTGCGCTTCGAGCCGGGCCAGCGCGTGACGCCACCGCTCGGGTTTGCGCGCTTTCCGAAGGAGATCAGCCAGCCGCCGCGCTCGTGGATAGAGCGCGTGTTCAACGTCACGCAGTTCGCCGATATGCCGCGCGGCGGGCACTTCGCCGCGATGGAACAGCCTGCGCTGCTCGCCGAAGAGATACGGCGCTTCTTCCGGCCGCTGCGGGGCTAAGCGTGCAACGAAGCCTGGCGACGCATCGCTAGCGACGCGACTGCGCGAGCGCGTCGTAGCGCTCGCGCGCGGCGTCCAGCGCGCCGCCGTGCGTTTCGGCCCAGCGGTCGAGCGTGACGAGCGCGTCGCTCAACGACAGCCCGATCGGGCTCAACCGATATTCGACATGCAATGGCTTCGTGCCGCAGACCTCGCGGATGACGAGCCCGTTGCGCTCCAGGTCGCGCAACGTCTGCGACAGCACCTTCTGTGAAATGCCGCCGATTTTGCGCAGCAGCGCGTTGTTGCGCATCGGCCCGTCCTGTAGCGCGGGCAAGATCAGCAATGTCCATTTACTCGCGATCAGTTCGAGCGCGAGCCGCGACGAGCAGGCTTCGTCGAATACGTTGCCTGGGTGCTGCGCCTCGTTGATGGCGTCGACGGAATGGTCCGGCGCGGGCATTGCCATGGTTACCAGAAGGTGCGTAATGGTCAGCGGATCACTATACCTCTACGCTGCGTCCATTCTTCAAATGGAGGTAGTGATGGCGTGGTTAATCCTGCTCGCGGCAAGCGTCGTTGAAATCCTGATGGGCCTTGCGCTCAAGTATGCGAACGGCTGGACGCGCTTCTGGCCGAGTGTCGGCGGTGTGGCGGCCGCGCTGGCGAGCGTGTTCCTGCTGACGCTCGCGATGAAGCATCTGCCTGCGGGCACCGCGTATGTGGTGTGGACGGGCATCGGGTCGCTGGGCATCACGCTGCTTGGCATCGTGCTGTTCGGCGATCCTGTGTCGGCGCCGCGGATCGCATGCATGGTGATGATCGTTGCCTCGGCGGCGGCGCTCAAGTGTATCGACGGGTAGTGCCGCTTCTGTATCTGGCGTGCGCCGGCAGCACGCGAAACAATCGACCGGTTCGCGCGACTGGCGCTCAATCGAGGTGGATCACCACCGGGGAACGCGAACCGGGATGCACATCCCGTCATGCCGCGCGCCTGGGCCTTGCCACGATCCTTCGATCGGTCTTCCTTCAACGGAGCTCACGCAATGCCTCAAACCTCGCATCTCGTTGCATTTGCTTTCGTCGCGCTCGGCATGGCGCTCACGCCCGGGCCCAACATGATCTATTTGATCTCGCGGTCGATCTGCCAGGGCCGCGTGGCCGGGCTGATTTCGCTGGGCGGGGTGGCGCTTGGTTTCGTGGTCTATATGTTCTGCGCCGCGTTCGGTATTACGGCGTTGCTGCTTGCCGTGCCGTTTGCGTATGACACGCTGCGGTTTGGTGGCGCGCTCTATCTGCTGTATCTCGCATGGCAGGCTGTGAAGCCGGGTGGACGCTCGCCGTTCCAGGTGCGCGAATTGCCCGTCGATAGTCCGCGCAAGTTGTTCACGATGGGTTTCATCACCAATCTGTTGAATCCGAAGATTGCTGTGCTGTATCTGTCGCTGCTGCCGCAGTTTATTGATCCGCAGCACGGCAGCGTGCTTGGGCAATCGCTGGTATTTGGCGCGATTCAGATCGTGCTGAGTATTTCTGTTAATTCGACTGTTGCGGTGACGGCGGGGTCGATTGCCGCGTTTCTCGCGGGTAGGCCGACGTGGCTCGTCGTGCAGCGATGGATCATGGGGACTGTGTTGGCTGGGCTTGCAGTCAGGATGGCGGTGGAAGGGCGGCGGTAAGCCTTGTCATTTTGTCTGCGACGGCTTGGGTGGTGTTTTTGGTTTTTCGCTTTTCGCTTTTCGCTTGCATCCGGGTTATGACTTTGTGCTTCAGGCGGTGCCGGTCGGTGTTTTCGCCTTTGCGCTGGCATCCGCGGTTTGCTTCTGGTTCGCAAGCGTCGCCCCTGTGCGGGGCGGCACCTACTTTTCTTTGCCGCCGCAAAGAAAAGTAGGCAAAAGAAAGCGGCTCACACCGCCAGCACGTGTTCTTATCCACGGGCCCCCAACGTCCCCACGCTCCACGCGGCAGCCTTGCTGTTCGCGTGCGTTGCCAACGCTTTGTATAGAAGCCCCCCCTGCTTCAGGCACCCATACACGGGCGAACGGCAGCGAATGGTATGTGCCGCCCAGGTGGCAAACTGTGTGTAGGTTGTCGCGGCGCACAGGATAGCGCTCTTACAAGGTGGGGCGCGTGCGCTATCGGTCCGAAGTGAGGCGTGTAAGGTACTACGGCCTACACACAGTTTGCCACCTGGGCGGCCGCGGACGATCTGGCGCGGCATGCGGAAATGCGGGCGCGCGAAGCGGGTGAGGCATACAGAGAGAACGTTGGCAACGAGCGCGGACTGGTGCGTTGCCGTGTGAAGCGTAAGACCCTTTGAGGGCCCTCAGGCAGCAACAAGAATTGGCGGTGTGAGCCGCTTTCTTTTGCCTACTTTTCTTTGCGGCGGCAAAGAAAAGTAGGTGCCGCCCCGCACAGGGGCGACGCTAGCAAACCAGAAGCAAACCGCGGATGCCAGCGAACAAACAAGCAAACCTCCCCCAAACCGCCCGCGCAAAGCGCCCCCCTCAGGGTGAAACACTCCGAACAAACCTGTGCACTGATCCCGCCGGAATCGAGCGCGGCTGCCGCCACACTTCATCCTGCGCGAAGGTTTCCTGACGCAATTCGCCATGGTCGTCGAACCATTGGCATACGAGCCATTCACCCGTCTTACGGGCAATCGCCCCAACATAAGTCACCGTCATCCGCGGGCCGCCCGTTTTGAGCGTCACCACGTCCCCGACAATGATTTGCACCGTTTGCGTCGTATCAAATGCGTCGAAAGTAGCAGTCAGCATGGATGTCCCCGTTATAAGCATTAGGCTGGCTGAAAATTCACTGCCATAAACGCACCGCGTTCCAACGAATAATTAAGAGTGGGGCAAGATTAACAATCGAATATTTCGACAGCAAGTATTTTTTATTGGAAGCGTTTTCAGCAAAACCGAAATAGACGGGAAGATATCTCGAACGTTCGTTCGTTATTGTTTAGTTCGCGAATCGCCTGTCGGCAAAGGCGGCATGTTGTCGCGCAGCACACCCCAAACCGGAGTTTAGGCAGCGTGTTCAGGGTATACGTAAATACGCCCGACCGCTCGCTGTCATCAGACTGACATTCCGCGCGTTATTACGGGTTTAAAAACCATGCCGCACGATTAACCGGCGTCATCTGTGAATAAGCGCATCACTGCTGAACGGGAAAGATTAGTTGCAATGCGCAATGCACGGCGGCTGCAATCGTATGACTCTAAACAGTGAAAACGTTATCGGACGATTTTCAACTGTATTTTTGTTCTGTCGACATACAAAAATGCAGCCGCTCGGGATTTTCCCTAAGCCGTTTTGATCGCGCGCAATGAAGCGCGCTGCTGATGCCGGACCAGCGTCACACTGAGCGCAATGCAGATCACCATCAATACGGCGTTGATTGCGAGACTGCGCTGGAACGCATACGCATAGCCCGCCGCCGACGCATTCGCCGATAACGCGCCAAAGAACGCGCCGCTAATGGCGGCCGTGCCGAACGCCGAGCCGATCTGAAGCGTCGACGTCACCACGCCCGACGCAAGCCCCGCCTTCGCCGGCTCCACTTCGCCGAGCACGATGCGCATGATTGACGGCAACACGAGCCCCTGCCCTACGCCGGCGATAACCAGCCCCGCGTAGAACAGAACGCCCAGCGCCGCATGCGTCGCAGCCCAGCCGGTCACCGAGAAACCAACCGCCATCATCGAAAAACCGAGCGTCAGCACATGACCGCCCAGGCGCCGCACGACGGCGGGCGACGTCAGCGGCCCGGCGACGAAGCCCAGCGCGAACGGCATGATCGCGATGCCGGATTGCAGCGGCGTCCAGTGCAAACCCGTCTGCAGATAAATGCCGTACGTGAGAAAGAACGCGCTATTGCAATAGAACAGAAACGCGAGCACAAGCCCCGTCGAAAAGGCCGGATTGCGGAACAGTTGCAGATCGACGAGCGGGCTGCCGCCGCTGCGCTCGACGCGACGCTCCGTGGCGACGAACGCGGCAAGCGCAGGCACGGCGAGCGCGAACATCGCGAAGGTCCACCACGGCCAGCCGGCTTCGCGGCCATGCGTCATCGGATAGATCAGCAGTATCAGCACCAGCGACAGCAGCGCGACGCCTTTCAGATCGACGCCTTCGCGCGTCGAAGACTGATTTTCCGGCACGTATTTCCACGCGCCGATAAACGCCAGCACGCCGACGGGAATGTTGATCAGGAAAATGGCGCGCCAGTCGAGACCGAACGGCTGGTACGTGATCAACGCGCCGCCCCCCAGTTGCCCGACGATCGACGCGAGCCCGAACACGAAGCCGTAAAAGCCCATCACGCGCGTCTGCTGATGCGGCGGCACGACAGCACGCACGGTCGCCAGCACCTGCGGCGCCATCACCGACGCCGCCATGCCCTGCACGATACGCGCGATCACGAGCACGTGACCATTCGGTGCGAAGCCGCACAGCGCCGAAGCGACGACGAAGCCCGCCATCCCCGTCATGAACATCCGCCGCCTGCCGAACAGGTCGCCGAGCCGCCCGCCCGTAATCAGCAACACCGCATACGCCGATGCATAGGCGGAGACGATCAGCTGCAATTGCGCGTCAGTGGCGTTCAGGCCCGTGTGGATCGCGGGCAGCGCCAGATTGACGATGAAATAGTCGAGCGGCGCGAGAAACGCGCCGACGAACAGCACGGTCAGCGCCAGCCCTTGCCGCTCGAAGCGCTGCGGCCCTTGCGCTTCGGCACGCGGCGCCGGCTTGTCGGCGTGCTGCGCGGATGCGGTTGCGGGAGGTAAGGCGACGCCCGACGCTTTCATGCATCTATCATTCATGACTGAACGTTCAACAATTGGAGAAAAAAATTTCAGGTGAGCGCGCGCATCGCGACGTCGACGACAGCTTTCAGTTCGTCTTCCTTGCGCTTGCATTTATTGAGCACGCGCAGGCCTTGCGTCATGCACAGCAGGAAATCGGCGACCGCCTTTTCATCGAGGTCGCTATTGAACACGCCCGCCGCCTGCCCTCGGATCACGGCGGCCGCGAGCAGCGTGACGACGCGCCGCTGGATCGCGCGGATTTTCGCGTGCAGCGCTTCGTCGTCGGGTTGCAGCTCGAGCGTGCTGTTCGTGATGAAGCATCCCGTCAGCGTCGACGCGGTGCGCGTGTGGTGCAGCAGCGCATTGCGCAACGCGACGTCGGGCGGGACATTGGCGTTCAGCCGCTCGACGAGCCCGGCAATTGCCCCTTCCGCGTAATGATCCAGGGCGGCCATCATGATGCCGTGCTTGTCGCCGAACACGCCGTACAGGCTGCCGCGCAGCACGCCTGTCGCGTTGCAGAGATCGTCGACGGATGTCGCGTGAAAGCCGTTGCGCCAGAACACCTTGCCGGCTTCGGTGAGCACGGCAGCCGTATCGAATTCGCGCGGGCGGCCGCGCGGGCACGATTCGTCCCGTCTGGCGGCGCTCGCGCGCCGGGGTGCAGTGTTATCGGTCATGCACGCCATTTTATGACTGGTTGTTCAATAATTCAAGGAGAAATCCTCGTGGGTTCTGCACCATCGTGTCCCAGCACAATAGACCGCAAACATTGAGCAATGCTCTCAGAAACGCCACGGGATGGCCGTGCAATCGACCTGTTTGCCTGCGACTACACAGGTACGGGCGGTGTCTATGCGCTTTCGGCAATTCGCGGCGATTTCGACTGTGGTGCTTTTTTGTGGCCGCGCCAGCTTTGAACAGACCGGCTTGCCGGTCTACGGGCGCCTCAGCGGCGAGAAGCGTAAGCCATGGTTTTTCGTCCATGTCGCGAAGGAGATAGGGCAAGAGGTGTCGTCGCGCCTACACTCAGACTAAGGTTTTTGCCATGATAAGGCGCGGGTTCTCTCGGCTACTCCAATGGTCATGCGCGCACGCCCAACATAATCAAACCCAAACCGCACACACACAACATGCTCCCCCTTGCGCTCAATCAGGGAGTCTGCAAAGTACCGTCTTTCAACCGGGTTTGCGTCCAGGTCGTCACCGTGTTCTCGCACGGGTACTTCGCCGCTTCAGTTTCGTCGATATCGACTCCCAGACCGGGTCTGTCGTTCGCATACACGTGCCCGTTGCGGAATTCGGGCAAGCCAGGGAACACGTCCAGCAATGCCGCCCGTGGCCCCTTCAGGTCCTGGATGACAAAATTGGGCGGCTCGGTGCCCGACCATTCCTGAACCCCGAAGTTGCGCGCAGCGAGATCGATATGAATGTTCGCCGCGTGAGCCATCGGCGACATATCACCCGGACCATGCCAGGCTGTCCTCACGCCAAACTGTTCGGCGAATATCTGCAGCTTGCGGCCGGCAGTAATCCCGCCGATCTGGCTCAGGTGAACGCGAATAAAGTCGATCAGGCGCTCCGTGATCATGAAACGCCATTCAGACGGGTTGTTGAAGAGTTCGCCCTGAGCGAGAGGTGTCGTCGTCTTTGCGCGCAGCTGCCGCATCCATTCGCCCTCTTCCAGTGCAATCGCGTCTTCAAGGAAGAACAGCTCGTATTGCTCGAGCTCGCACGCGAAGCGGATCGCCTCGACGGGTTTGAGGCGTTCATGCACGTCGTGACACAGCTCGACGTCGAAGCCCACCTTGCTGCGAATGCCGTCGAAGAGCTTGAGGGTTTCACGCATGTATTTCCTGCTGTCGAGATACACGCCCTCGGGTGCGCGCGCCGGCGCACCCGAGGGCGCCCTGCCGTAGCCGCCTCCGCCATAGCCGCCACTCTGACAGCGAATGTGCGTGATGCCCTGCTCCCGGTATTTCTGGATGTTCTCGCACAACTCGTTGAGGTCACGCCCGTCCGCATGACGATAGATCGGCACCCCTTCCCTGCACTTGCCGCCGAAGAGCTGATAGAGCGGCATGTCCGCCATCTTGCCCTTGATGTCCCACAAGGCCATATCGATGCCCGAGATCGCATTGTTCTCGATGGGGCCGTTGCGCCAGTACGCGTTCTGGTGCATCAGTTGCCAGAGTTCCTCGATCGCCTCGGCGTCCCGGCCAATAAGGAGCGGCCGCAAATACTCTTCGATCAGGCATTTGACCGCGACATGCCGATACGCAAACGTCGCGCAACCGAGCCCATACAGTCCAGCCTGGTTCGTCTCCACCTTGACGACGATCAGGTTGATGCCTTCCGGCGCGGTCAGGATGACCTTTACATCGGTGATCAGCGTTGCCATGTTGTTCCTGCCATTGCAAATGTTGAGTCGTGGTGTGGCGCTTTATCAGCGGCTCACTGCGAGGCGCCCTTCCTGCTTCGAGCGTTGATCCGAGTGCGCAGGCACAGTGATCATCAGAATCACCGAGCACAGCAGCGCGCCTGCCATGAAGATGTACGATGCCGCCGGGCTGCCCGTCGCGCCGTTCAGATAGCCGACGATCCACGAGCCGAGAAACGCGCCCATTGCGCCGCATGCATTGATGAGTCCGATCGCGCCGCCCAGCACGTTGCTCGGGATCAGTTCGGGAACGAGGGCGAAGAACGGTCCGTACGGCGCATACATCGTTGCACCTGCCACGACCAGCAACGCAAACGACATCCAGAAGTGCGAGCTGCCGATCATGTACGAAGCCACGAACGCGATCGTTCCAATCAGGAGCAACGGCCACACAAACAGTTTGCGGTTGCGGGTCTTGTCCGACAGCCACGACGCGAGCAGCATCAGGATGATTGCGGCGAGATAGGGAACGGCGGCAAGCCATCCGACTGAAACGATATCGATCGTCGAAGCCGTTTTGAGAATCGATGGCAGCCACATGATGAAGCCATACACGCCGACGCTCCACAGCGCGTGAATCGCACAGCATTTCAGTACGATCGACGAGCGGAACGCGGTCTTGTAGTCACGCACCGGCGCGATATCGGCCTGCTCGGCTTTAAGACGCGCCTGCAGTTCGGTCTTTTCTGCGTCGCTCATCCAGGGCGCATCGGCCGGCTTGTCCTTCACCGTGAACCACCATACGATTGCCCACGCCAGCGCAGGTACGCCTTCAATCACGAACATCTCGCGCCAGCCGAAGCTGTGCACCAGATAGCCGGACACCACCGACATCCACAACACCGTCACCGGGTTGCCGAGTATCAGGAACGTGTTGGCGCGCGATCGTTCTGTTCGCGTGAACCACCGGCTGATGTACATCAGCATCGACGGCATCACGGCCGCTTCGACTACGCCGAGCACGAAGCGCAGCACCATCAGCATCGGAATGTTGCTGACCATGCCCGTCGCGGCAGCGCAGAGGCCCCACAGGATCAGGCTGAAGAAAATCAGTTTCTTGACGCTGTTGCGCTGCGCGTAAATTGCGCCGGGCACCTGAAACAGACAGTAGCCGAGAAAGAAAAGCGACCCGATCAGCGACGAGGTGCCGTGCGAGATGCCGAGATCCTTGTCGATGCCGGCGGCTGCTGCAAAACCGTAGTTAGCGCGATCCAGATAGGCGAGGCTGTAGGTGATGAAGATGATGGGCATCAGATACCACCACCTTTGAGTTGCTACGGGTTTGACGCTTTCCATGATGTCTCCGATCGGTACCGCGACAGACGGCACACACTGCGTGATGAGCGGGATCGTGCCGTTCTTTTAGTTGTGGTAGATCCCTGCGTGAGTTGCATTCAAAGCACGGCCAGCCAGCCTCCATCGACATAGATGATCTGGCCGTTGACATAGCTCGATGCGGGCGACGACAGAAACACCGCCGTGCCAACGAGCTCCTCCGGTCTGCCCCAGCGTTGTGACGGGTTGCTGTTCTTGACCCATGCATCGAAGGCGGCGTTATCGACGAGCGCCTGATTCATATCGGTCAGGATGTAGCCGGGACCGATCGCGTTCGCCTGGATGTTCGATGCAGCCCACTCGGCGCTCATTGCGCGGGTCAGCATCTTGATGCCTCCCTTCGCCGCGGTGTACGCGCCGACTGTCGCGCGGGCCGCTTCGCTCGTCAGCGAACCGATATTGACGATCTTGCCGCCCGTGCCGCGCGCAATCATCCGCTGCGCCGCCTGCTTCGATACGATGAAGGCACTGGTCAGGTTCGTGTCGATCACGCGCTGCCAGTCCGACAGTGCTAGCTCGATGAGCGGCTTGCGAAACTGGATGCCGGCGTTATTGATGACGATGTCGATCTTCACGCCGTCTTTGTCCCATTGGGCGAAAGCATCGGCGACGGCCTGTTCGTCCGTCACGTCGAAGGCACGGCCTCGCGCGCTGAAGCCCTTCGCATCCAGCCGGCTGACCGCGTCGGCGACCGTATCGGCGCGTGTGCCGTTCAGCATCACGCTCGCGCCTGCGGTTGCGAGTCCCTCGGCCAGCGCAAAGCCGATGCCGCGTGCCGAACCCGTGACGAGCGCCGTGCGACCGCTCAAGTCGAATAACTGTGTCATGCGTGGCTCCTTGTGCGGAATTCAAAAACCAGGCGCGAAAACGCCCCTCGCGGCCGGCCTCCCGCCGCGACGATAGTGGAAACAGGAAGCGTCAGACGGGTGTGTCGTTTGCGGTTTGCCTGAGCTTGTCGCGGTCTTCGAAGTCCTTCTCCGCACGCTCGATCAGCGTCAGTACCGCGGCCTCCGCGGCCGCTTCATCGCCCTGTTCGATCGCCACGCAAAGAGCCTCGTGCATCGGCAGCGAACGCGCCGGACCGCCGGCGATTTCGGAGCTGAGTTCAAAACTCGTACGCAGAATCGCCGACAGCGCGTTCTGCATCTGCTGGACAAACTGGTTGTGGCAGGCGGTGAGGATTGCGCCGTGAAACGCGAGATCGGCGGGAACATATTCGCCATGGCCGGCGACGGCGCGTTCCATCGCCTTGAAAGCGCGACGCACGGCGGCGCGGTCTTCATCGGTCGCGCGTCGGGCGGCGAGTCTGGCTGCGTTCGGTTCGATGATGAGGCGCAGTTCCATCAGGTCCTGGATCAGGCCCGCGTCGACCGTCCCCGCCCTCGCGCGCCACGTGATCACGTCCGGGTCGAACAGTTGCCATTGCGAACGCGGCAGCACGATCGTGCCGTAACGGCGGCGCACCTGGAGCATGCCTTTCGCCGACAGCGACTTCATCGTCTCGCGAATCGTGATGCGACTGACCTGCATCTGCTCGGCGAGCACGGGCTCAGCCGGCAAAATATCGCCCGGCGCGAACTTGCCTGAGCAGATCTGCTCGCCCATCTGGTTCAGGACCTGCCGATGCAGCGTATCCATGTTTTCGCCTCTACATCATACGTATGATGTAGAGATAGTAGGCAAATGACCCATCGGGTTCAACCAGGGATCTCCCTGTACCTGAACAATGGGATTAGCGACCCTTTCGCGTGTGGCGACTAACGGCGGCCAAGTGGGTTTCCGCATGGATGTCCCGCGTGCCCGTCGCGACAGCAAGCAGCTCAATTCCCCGGGCACGCCCGATGCCAGTTTCTGTCCTGATTGTCATTAGCAGCGGGACGCTTAACCGCCTTGGGGAGACACAGCGCTTGATTGAATTCTTGCGCGAGCACCCTGGGGGCGCCTCTCGAATCTTGAAATCTCTCCCCATCCGTCTGTCAACGTCGGGCAGGCGGCGACCCAAAGCGGACAGGCTGGCGAGACCTGCTACAAACTGGCCAGGGCATTGTCGATTTCCGATCATCCGGTTCGTCGTCAGTAAACCCCATTCAAAGGATCTCCCATGAAATACCTCGGCCTGGCCTACTTCTCCCCCGAACAATTCGCCGCGATGGCGCCAGACGAAATCAAGGAATTGGTGAGCCAGTGCCCGGCATTGGACGAGAAGATGCGCGCTACCGGCAAGGTTCTGATTTCCGCCTCCCTTGGCGATCTGGACAAGTGGAGGACGCTCCGCCCGCGCACGGGAGAGACGCGCATCACCGATGGGCCTTACACCGAGTCGAAGGAGGTCGTGGGCGGCCTGTTCATCATCGAGGCGGACAGCACTGACGAGGCGCTACGCATCGCGTCCATGCACCCGGCGGCCACACTGGGCGAAGCAGGCGGATGGGCCGTGGAGCTTATCCCCTTGGACTTCTATCTGGCGCGATGAGGATAGGAACGCCTGTCTCAAGAAGGCGTTCGCGTTCCTTTCATCACAGACGGCGTGAGCGTTCGGTTTCGAAAACGGCAAAAGCGAACGTCATGGTGGCGAGCGCAGGGTAGACACCTGCGCCGGCCAACACCGTAATGCCGGGTCACGGCGAGGCGCTATTCCGCCTCGCTGCTTCGATTGCGGGCGACGGAACCGATAGCACAGGTCTCCGGTTGCCCTGCCAGACCCGCCTGGCGACCGCGGGACTGAGCAGCGACGACGGTGGCATCGTGAGGTTGACGACCTGCAGAAACGCTGTCGCCAGCGTGCTGTCGCGGTTCGCGGCAAGGTGAAGCTTGCCGATGTACCAGTTGATGAACCGTAGCATCAGCGGGCGGGCGCCCTCGACGCGTGGATGGCGGAGGTCGTTGCCAACCGCAATGTCCCACGGAATGTCGACGAGCTTCGCGGCCGCCGCGAAGAATCGACGCGCAAGATCGTTCGAACCCGCCTGCAGGCACCGCTGTAGCGCGAGCGCTTCCTCTGCCGCGACCGTCATGCCCTGCCCGTAGACAGGATTGAAGCTGCAGATGGCATCACCGAAGACCAGGTAATTTTCGGGGAACCGTGCGAGCTTCTCGTACCGCCGACGCAGGTTGGAGACGTAGCGGTAGCGCCTGTAATCGGTGAGAGGCTCCGCCCTTGCGACGACGTCGTGAATCTCCATGGTCGGCAGCGTTGCGAGATACGCGAGAAAGCCTTCATCGTTGTCGGGCGCATCGTCGCCAAGATAACCGCCGGTACTGACGATCCAGCTGTCGCGTTCCTGCGCGAGCATGACGCCGTTGCGCCAGTACGGCGCACTACCGGCAACCACGATACCGTGCTTGCCATCGAGATCATCGGGTCGACGTCGATAAGTACGAGTCATGTAGCTGATGCCGATCTCGACCTTCTCCCCGGCGGGAGCCTGGTAGCCCAACTCTTCCAGCCACGCCGCACTGGAAGAGCCACGGCCAGTCGCATCGACGACAAGGTCCGCGTGGATGGTCTCTTCAGCCTTGCCCTCGGCATACGTGCGCACACCCGTCACGCTCCTGTGAGCGGGGTCGGTCGCAAGACCCCGCACCGCGCAATTTTCGATGGCGCGCAGGTTCGGCAACCTCATGAGCCGCCGGCGCAAATGGCCTTCGAGCACGGGACGGCTAGCAAGCAGACCGATCAGGTCGCTCGCGCTGTTAGCAAGCCTGATGTTGTGGCCTATCCAGATCACATCGTTGGCTACATCACCGACCAGGCCGCCGCATTGCGTAACGACCTCGCTGTTATATCCAGGGAAGAATTCTTCGAGTACCGCGCTGCCGCGCGCAAGGAGTCCATGGACATGACGGCCTTGTGGCACACCCTTGCGCGGCGCGTCTGCGTCCGGAAACGCGTCGCGTTCGAGCACCGTGACGGTGGTATAGAAATCGGACAGTACGCGGGCAGCCAGCAGCCCGCTCATGCTGGCGCCGATCACGACCGCATGTTCACCAAGTTTCATGGCAATCCTCCAGTTCGATCCGTCGCAATCCGTCCAGCGACCCTCATTTGCAGGGAATGATAGGATTGGTTCGTCCCCTGAGCGTCCCCTGGACGCCGTCATTGAAGGTCGCCTCGCCATGGCTCTGTTCAGCGTGCGGACGCTCGGATTTCCGGAGATCCGTCGGGATCACCGGCTGTGCCAACTGCCCTTGCGCAAAGGCCTGGCTCTGTTGGTCTACCTGGCCGAAGCGGAGGGCTCAGTCGGACGCGACGTCCTTGCCACCATGTTGTGGCCGGAAGGCGGTGAAGAGGTTGTACGGGCGCGGCTGCGGCGTCTGTTGCATCGCCTCCAGCACGCGCTCGGCGACGACACACTTACTATAGATCGGTCTACGGTTCGATGGTCGGCGGCGATCACGTTGCAGGTGGATTCCCAACTGTTTGAGGAAGCCTGCGACCACGGCGAGTTCGAGCAGGCGTGCCGCCACTATCCCGGTGACTTTCTCGAAGGTTTTTCACCGGGCGACTGCCCGCAGTTTGACGAGTGGGCTTTTTTTCGCCGGGAGGCCTTGCGCGGCCGGGTGATTCAAGCACTCGAGCGAGTGGTGCACGACAAGCATGCCGCGGGAGACTACGCGGCCGCAGCCGCGCACGCCGGCCGTCTCGTCGAGCTCGATCCGTTCAGCGAAGTGTACGGCCGGCACCTCGTCCGCAACCTTCTACTAGCGGGAGACCGGACCACGGCCCAGCGGCACCTCGAGGCTCTGACGCAGCGCCTTCGTGACGAGCTGAATGCGGCCCCCGAATCCGAGACCCGCGCGCTGCTTGATGCCGGCGCAACGTTGCCCATCGAGGACCCGCCGTCGACGCGCTACGTCAGCAGTGGCGGCGTCCATCTCGCGTTTCAGACTTACGGCGCCGGCCTCGTGGATGTTCTGGTGCTCCCCGGTTTCGTGTCTCACGTCGAACGGGTGTGGGAGGAGCCCCGGTGCCGGGCGTTCCTGTCTGCTCTCGCCGGGATGGGCCGTCTCATCCTGCTCGATCGTCGCGGCGTCGGGCTTTCCGACCGGGTCGGGTTTAATCCCAACGTCGACGCGACTGCGCAGGACATCGGCACGGTGCTAGACGCTGCAGGCAGCCAAAAGGTCGTGTTGTTCGGCGCGTCGGAGGGTGGGCCAGCATGCATCAGGTTTGCCGTCGATCACCCTAACCGTGTTGCTGGTCTCATTCTGTTCGCCTCGTTGGCGAAGGGAACGGCAACGCACGACTATCCCCACGCACTTCAAGCCAGTCAATATGACATGTGGCTGCAGCAGCTCGTCGCGGGCTGGGGTGGCCCGGCAGGCATTGAGACATTCGCACCGAGTCTCTCCGGCGATCCTCAGGCCAGAGCCTGGTGGGCAGGCCTGCTTCGCGCCGCGTCGAGCCCGGGAGCCATCAAGGGAGTGCTCGCGGCGTTGCGCGACATGGATGTGCGGCATCTCCTGGGCCGGATTTCAGTGCCGACCCTGGTGCTGCATCGTCACGACGACCGCGCGGTTCGCATCGGCGCCGCCCGGCATCTCGTCAGCCACATCACGCAGGCGCGATTCGTCGAGCTCGACGGCGCCGATCACTGGCCCTTCGCGGGCGATCAGCAACCCGTACTGGACGAGATCAAGCAATTCGTCGGCAGTCTCGCGGGGTAACGGTGAGAAGTGGTAAAAGCCAGCCGACAATCTTCTGTCCGCTGGCTGAGCACTACGACGACCGAGGTGTCGTGCGAAGGTCACCTACATGATGAGCCGACTACTTCGTGGCGAAAACCGAAACTCCACCATTCGGGAACGCACCGGCGCCTGCCTGGAACGGCACATAGACCTGACCGAGGTTGCTATCGACAGCAACCGAGTGCGCGCCGGTTCCCACCGCAACGGTGTAGAGCAGCTTGCGCGTCGCCCCATCGATCACACCCATTTGCGGAGTGAAACCCGATGCCGCCGCCGTGCCGCTCGTTACCCAATGGCGCGCGGGCAAAAAGTAGCGGTTCGATGTCGGATCGTAGGCAACCTGGTCCGTTCCTCCGAACGGTACCGATGCGAGTTGAGAACCTGTGTTGCGATCGAGAATCAACGTGATCAGCGGACTACCCGCAGACGGATCGCAACCGATCAACACATCGCCGTTAGGACCGAGTGCAATGCCCGTGGGTCCGCATTTGCCAAGCGGGAAGGATTTGCTGACAGTGGGTGTACCAGACGTGACGGAACTAGCGGTAATGACGTCGAGCTCGCCGTCCGGGTTGGCCGCCGTTCCGTCGTTATTGATCAGGAAATTCTTTGAGGATGAGTCGTACGTGCACGCTTCCAGTCCCGATGAGCCGTTGAAGACCAGTTTCGATACGACCGCTTGCGTCGTGGTCGAAATGAAAGTCACGTACGGCGGCGTCTCGCCAGGGCTCGCGAACATGATGAGATGATCGTCGGGATCGTAGCAGCCTTCATCGACACGCGAGCCTGATGTGCTGATTGGAATTGTCTTGACCGTTTTCATCGCAGACGTATCGACGATCTTCACGGAATCTACGTCGCCCACATACAGCGTATTCATTCCCGTCACACCCACGATCCCGTCGGGCCCGGACGCATCCGTACTCGCGCCTGCCCCGGTAAAACTTCCCTGAATCTGCGCGATCAGCGTATTCGATTTCGTATCGAAGACATCAACGGCCTTGTTATTTCGATCCGCCAGATAGTATTTGCCCGCTTCCGTGTAGCCGATATCGAAGCTGAACGCTGGTGTCGTGGCATTGGGTACGGCAATGTTCGTCAGCAGCCTGGACGGCGTGGGTGCGGGTGTCGATGACGCCGGAGTCGAAGTGGAGTTGTCTCCTCCGCCGCATCCGGCGACTACGACCGTCGCGACGATCAGGATGGCTAATAAAGGTTTGTTCATCAATCGGCTCCTTTGAGCGGCAAAAACACGTGGGGGAAATGCCAGGGTGCTGCACAGGATCTGCCGGAGCGCCTCGATGATTCATCGCACACGTGGGCTCATGTCATCCATTTCTTCGAAGCGGCTTGATGCAGTGCTTCGTTACAGCGGTAAGGATGAGGAATGAGCGGCAATAATGCACAGAAAATAAATTGATGGTTTCTATACAGAGGCTTGAATGGACGTATGGAAGACGAAATACTCACATCGCACCAGATCGATTTCTTCGTAAGTTTGAGAATTCGTTGAAAACTAGAAATAACAATGAGAGGCAATAAGAATTTGCCAGAAATAAAAATCGCGCTGCAATGCCGCATTGTTTATATCGCTGACGGGCTATAGAGCGCCGCGCCTCTCGATGAAGATGTGGAGGACCAATTGCCGCGGGGCACATCGATCTGACCTGCGCGGATCTTCCGGTGAGATACGCGAATCAGGTTTGTCAGCCCTGTAAGGCTGCGTTATGAAATGGAAAGCGGGAATGGAGACGATGAAAGAGAGACGCCGGGAGAAACGTATTCGACGTAAGGGAAAACGCCTGGCATCTAACTCATTCGTTGTACCGACAGGATGCCAAAAACTAAAAGCTTGCAATTTAATGAAAATAATGAATGACTCAATTCCCGATTACCAAAGCACAAGATAAAACATTCGAATCTTGATAAAAATATATCTTCTTAAGCTTAATCTAAGAATTAGAGAAATATACTCACGAATTGCCTTTGTGTAGCGTGCAGAGGAATGGGCATGAACTTAGGTATGTGATGTGGTCGTGCCTGCAACTGCCGAATTTGAACGCCGCCACGCCAGACTGAAGGCGAAGTTCACGTGTGCGGCAGCGCGGGTGGCAATGCGTTGGCCGATTGCCGTCCCGGTAGTTCGAAATCTCTCATGCTGTTTGCCCTCTCGTCAGTTGTCGTGCAGCGGGCCCGGCTGACGAGAGCAACATGAGGCAATACGCGCTGCTACTGCGCGGGAACCGGCACAATCGACGCGATGCGCCAGCCGTCAGCGGTTCGCACTGCCGTTTCATAGACGAGAAACGACGCGGTTTTCGCCGTGGCTTCCGAAGCGCCTGCCGTGACCCGAGTGGGCGCGTACAACTGCGCGACGTCAGCACTCAGCGGAACAACGCGGATCTTCGCGACGTCGGGCTCGAACTTCCAGACACCCTTGAAAGTTTCCTTGAAATGCTCGATCAGCGCCGGCTTGCCCCAGAACTGATACGAACGGGCGATGAGCACGATCGGGTCGGGTTCGCCGGCCGGCGCCGAGGCGAGTACGCCGGCGAACGCATCGATGTCGTGCGCGGTCGCAGCCTCCGCCTGCCGGATGAAAACGGCTTCGACCGCTTGCCGGTCTTCATCGGTAAAACGATGCGGCGCTTCAGCATGCGCGGCGCTCACCATCACAATTGCAGCGCAGCAGGCCAGCACTTTTTGTAGGCTCATGTGCGTCTCCCTTTATTGCGCCGGCACCGGAATCACCGCTGCAACCTTCCAGCCGGACGGGCTGCGGATCATAAACTCGTTGATCAGAAAGGTCGCCGTCTTCTCTGGTTGGCCCGGCGCGCCGATGGTCACCCTGGTAGGCGCGTACACCTGTACCGTATCCTGGTTCAGCGGAATGATGCGCAGCGCACTCTGATCCGGCTCGACCCGCCATGTCCCGGCGAAGGTCTGCCTGAAATGCTCGAGCACCTCGTCCCTGCCCCAGAAGCGATATGCGCGGGCCACGAACGACACGGGATCCGGCTGTCCCGGTGCGGTAGAAGCGAACATGCCACTCAGCGCGTCGAGATCATGTGCAGTCTCGGCGGTCGCCTGCTGTAGAAACAGCGCGCGAACCGCCTGAGTATCGGCGGGCGTCACATCGGCTGCTTGCGCACAGCCTGCTCCCGTCAGCAACGAAAGCAACAGAACAACCGGCAGGCTGCGCCGCACACGCAATGATCGATTAGTCATGGTCAGTCTCATATGCCCGTATTTGCGATGGAGAACGGCCAGACGACGGGAACCTCAAGCCGTTGCAACCCGACTACGAACCGCCGCATTCTCACCGCCAGAGCGCTCCCGGTGCGAACGCTGATACGTGTCACTGGAAGAGCGTGATGTTTTCACGCAGCCACTCAGACAATGACCGTGGGGGTTTGCCTGTCAGTTTTTCGAAAGTCGCCGTGGTCTCCGCGATTGCAGATTCACGAAAAAGCCTGTCCAGCCCGAGAAGCAGGTCGACAACCAGCGGCGGCTGGCCACTCGCGAGCAAGGCCTCGCGATGCTCCGTGGGCGACCGGTCGTTGTAGACGACACGGCGTCCGAGCAGTCGGGACAACGCCTCAGCAACCTGTTGCATCGTCCAGTTTTGCGGCCCGCTCAGGTGATACGCCCGCTGCGATCCGTCGGGAACGTCTTCGAGCAACGCAATGCGCGCCGCTTCGGCGACATCTCGCGTATCGATGAAGTTGACGGCGCCATGTCCCGCCGCACCGGCCCAATTTCCGGCTGCAACCGACGCGCCGGCGCGCTTGAGAACGTCGGCGAACGTCGTCGGCCTGAGCGCGGTCGAGGCGACCGGCTGGCGAGCCAGATGTGCTTCGATCCGCATGTGCCAGGCGAATGGGTTGAGCTGCGTTGCCGGTCCCATCACGGACAGCTTGACGATGTGATGTACCCCCGCGGCGACGGCAGCATCGATGAGCGCAATTTCATTTTCCACCTGCCGGGCGGATGTCCCATGCGCCACGAAGACCTTGTCGACGCCGGCCAGTGCGTCGGCGAGCGTGGCGGGTCGGTCGAAGTCCACCGTTGCGACGGTGACGTTCGGCGCAAACTGCGCCGTAGCGCTTTGGCGAGTGAGGGCGACGACATCGACGGAATCCGTGCCCAATCGATCGATTAGCGTACTGCCGACGCGGCCGGTCGCGCCTGCCACGGCTAGGCGCATAGGGCGCGATGCATGGGCTGTCTGATTGAGCATGTCGACTCCTTGATGTATGATGGAACGATCAGTCCAAGAATGATGGAACAATCGTTCCAGCTTGTCAACGGGAAGATTTATGAGTGGGAAACCCCAATACGACGAGGCCGCCGTCATCGCTGCAGCAATCGACGTTTTCTGGCGTCACGGCTATGCGACGGCGTCCATCAATGACCTCACGGAAGCCACCGGCCTGTCGCGCTCCAGCCTCTACCAGCGGTTCGGCGACAAGGACGGCCTATTCCGCGATGCGCTGGCCGTCTACACCGAGCGCGTGCTACGGCGGATGAGCGCAGCCCGCGCGGACTCAGCGCGGGCAAGCGTGGCAGCAATACTGAGGGAATTTTTGCCAACGCCGGCAGCGTCGCGACGGCCGGCCGGCTGCCTGTTGTCGCGAAGTACTGCCGAACTGCTGGATCTTGCAGCGGCAGGAAAGACGACAACACTGGCTGGTGTCGCACGGCAGCGCGAGATCTTCGCGGATCTCCTGCGGGCAGGCGTGGCGAACGGCGAAGTTGCACCGGGGACCGATGTGGACGCCTTTGCCTGGTACTATCTCGGCGTCTTGCAGGCCGTTTTGAATCTTCCACAGGCGGGCGCATCGGGTGAAGCGCTTGGCAACATCATCGACGTTGCCATGTCCGCGTGGCCAGACGCGGACAAACGCGGATGAGGATTTCGCGTCATTCATTCCGCTCGTATGTGCGCGGCGCCGAGCCATGCCCGTCACCTCTTCAACTCAAAGATGCTGTCAATCTCAACCGGGATGCCCATCGGCAACGAATGCACTCCCAGCGCGCTTCGAGCCGGCAGATGGTCTTGCCCAAACAGCGTCAGCAACAGATCACTCGCGCCATTGGCCACTTGCGGATGCTGGGTGAACGACTGTTCAGCACGCACGTAAACGGTTAGCCGGCTGCATCGCTCGACGTTGTCGAGTCCGCAGGCCTGTTCGACGCACGCCAGGATCATGAGCATCGTCAGGCGCGCCGCGTCTTGAGCCTTTTCCAGAGAAATCTCGCGACCGACCATTCCGACGATTGGCTTGCCATCCTCGAAAGGGCCGAGCCCCGATACATACAGTTGACTCCCCGAAACGGAAACCGTCCGATAGGACCCAAGCGGGTTGATGGGCGATGGCAATTTTAGGCCCGCTTGCGCGAGGCGTTCGGATACGTTCATGTTCGGGCTCAGCGTAATGTGAAAAAGAAATGGATTCGGCCTGGTGAAGTTTGCGCAATGCAGTGAGTTCAACCGTCCGATACGACGAACGACGTTCGTCGACATCACGTATCGAGAAGTGTAGGGGTTCCGTTCTTCAAGCCCTGATGTGTACGCACGACGGGAAAGTCAATCTCCGTGTTTGCAACGACGTTCGCGTAGTTCGTCAAGACGCTCAGTGCGACGTGCACGACAATCTCGACGATCTGCGCATCAGTGTAGCCGGCCTCCTTGACGACACGCAGGTCTTGGTCGGATACGCGGCCACGCGTGTGCGCGACCTTCGCGGCGAACTGCACGGCAGGGGCGGCCGTTGGTTCATTCGAACCACCATTTCGATTGGCGAATATTTCTGCATCGTCGAGCTTCGCCACGTTCTTTCCTAAATAGCTGTGCGCCGACATGCAATAGTCGCAGCCGTTGATTTCGGCGACGGCGAGAGCAATACGCTCGCCGGTTTGTGCTGGAAGTGAGCCTTTTGTTAAGGCTGCCGCCAGACCAAGGTAGCCCTCTAGCCCCGCGGGGCTGTTGGCCATCAGACGAAACAGATTCGGTACCACACCCAGTTTCTTGTTGACGGCTTCCAAAAAGGGCTGAGAAGCAGCGGGTGCATCTGTGATCGTGGCGGGTATCTGAAGACGGGACATATCGGCTCTGCCTTTTGAAAACAAGAGAAATTGTCGAGGACAACGGACGCGTATGCTTCTATCGGAAAGTGCATCACAACACGGACCATCGAACCGTAAGCCGCCTATTTTGCAGCGGCAGATCCGTGGATACGGATCGAACTTTCTATTTCATTTAGTAATCCGCAATATAACTATGTCAGGTCGAAACTGAATAACATCCCATCGACGAATTGCCCGAGATCAGCCGACGTTACTCATGCATCGCGGCATGCCCGACCTTCACGCCACTTATAGGGCTATGACGCTAGCGCCCGTACTCCAGCTTCTCCGATTCAGATACGGGACGACCTTGGCTATCCACTCTAAAGAACGTATCCGAAACTGGCCATATCCCTGCGTCTGATTTGCATGATCTATCGTACGATCGACGCATTCGGACAAGCGTGGCAGATCGACACCGCCTGGGGACCGAAGCGTTGGAGCCGACAAATCAAGCCAGCAGCGTAAAAAGGACTGTCAAAGGAGCTCCGAACTTCGCGCGACAAAGGCGCCGGTCTGTGCGATTCGATGCGCGTCACGCGGTGGATAGCCAAACTCCTCCTTGAAGGCACGACTGAAGGCAGCCTCCGAACCATAGCCGGCACGGTGTGCCACTTCCGTCACCTTCAAGGTCCCTCCGCGCAGCAAGTCTGCTGCGACTGTCAATCTCCAGCGCGTCAGATAACGCAACGGTGGAAGCCCCACCACCGCCGTGAAACGATCCGAGAACATCGATCGCGACATCATCGCGGTCTCGGCGAGCGCCGAGACCGTCCATGCACGATCCGGTTCCCGATGCATCGCGTTCAACGCACGGCCGACGCGTTCGTCGCTCAGTCCCGACAGCCAGCCGACCCGATCGCCTTGCCGGCTGACCCACATCCGCAAGGTGCGGATAACCAGCAGATCAATGAGCCGCGAGATCATCAGCAATGACCCCGGCCCGGCGCTACGCGATTCCACGTCCAGGAAATGCGTAATAGAGGCCAGCCAGGGAGGCTCGCTGACTTTGTCGCATGTCAGATGAATCAGCCCGGGAAGGCCGGTGAGCAAAGAGCGTAACGGCGCCCCGTCAAAATAGAATGATCCTGCGAGAAAGGATCCCGCCGTGCCCTCGTCAGCCGCCCATTTGAACGTCTGAGCATGTCTGCTCGGGGCAAAGTCCACCGCCACCTCGAAGCGTTGACGTGCTTTCCTGCCTGGCCCGCTTCGAATCGTATGTCCGTCCGCATGTGGCAAGAGAACGAAGTCGCCTGATCGAAGCGTCACAGAGGGACCATTGCATTGAGACACCGACAGTTCGCCCGCACGCAGATGTAAAAACGTTGCCGGCCCTGGCGGAAAAATCACTTCAGTGGAACCGCCCAGCTCGCCGTGAAAAACGTGATCTCCACGAAGGCGGATCAGCTTGAGTACCTGCGACAGGACATCGGCGTGCTCGGACGGCATGGGTGACTCCTCGGGGCATATTCACAGGGCTGCGCCCATCAACGATGTGTGCGATGGTCAGGAGACTAACAGCTGCTTGACGACGAGCCTCGCGTACACGCCCGGCATCGCACTGGTCATGCCTTGCGGGCCGCTCATCGCGAAGTGGGATGGCGATCGCGTCGAGCGCAAATGGCAGATCGTCGGCTCGGCGCTGCGGGTTGCCGCCACCGGGCTCTGTTTTGCACAATCGCGCCCCGCTGCCCTGACCGTGCTGACGGGCGCGCTCGTGACGCTCGGCGCGACGACGCTGTCGTACAACTTCCACGCGTATCAGTCTGAACGCTACCCAACACGCGTACGGGCGCGTGCGACAGGCTTTGTCTACGCGCGGCGCCGCCTGTCGGGAATCTTCAGCGGATTTCTGGTTGCCTATGCGCTGCGCGGCGGTGGGGTATCGGCTACGCTCCTGCTGATCGCTGCTGCATGGCCCATCGATGCTCTCGTGATCGGCGTGCTGGGACCGGCGACACGCGGCCGGTCGCTGGAGTCGATTTCGCAATAGACGCCGCAAGCCAAGGAATCGCCGGAAACTTCGCATACGAGGCGCGGGTAACAGCACACGCCAACGTGAAGCCCGTCCGGATTGCGTACAGGAATTTCATCATGCTTTCAGTACTCCGCCTGCAAAGACACAGACCCGTGGTACTCGCTGCCCTCGTGATGATAGCGGGTGCATGTGTTCCCGCCTCAACGGCTGGCGCTGCCGATGTGGATGCCGGAGAAGCGCCCTTTCTCTCCGAAAACGACAAGGCGATGACGAAAATGATGGACGACATGTCCATCAAACCGACAGGCGACGTCGACCGGGACTTCGTGGCGATGATGGCACCGCACCATCAAGGCGCAATCGACATGGCGCAAGCCGAACTGCGCTACGGACACAACGAACGATTGCGTCGCATCGCCCAGGAGATCGTGGTCGAGCAACAGCAGGAAATCGTCGCAATGCGGCTCGCGCTGGGTCAGCCATTGCCCGCTCCTGCCCCTGCGCCGGACCAGGCTACGCCGGCATCGATCCCCGCGCCGCTGCATTCGACCTCCCCGACTCACATGAACATGCAGAAGGAGCCATGATGAAAACCACGTCCATCGCAGCGACGACACTCGCGGCTCTCATGCTCGCCGCGCTGCAGCCAGCCTCGGCAGGTCAGGTACCCGGTTCGCAGTCGGATCCGGATATCCCCATCACCCATCGTGATCGCGTGTACGCGGCCGAGCAGTTTTCCAACACAGTCTCTGTGATCGACCCGGCCGACAACCACCTGGTCGGCCTGGTTCGCCTCGGCGATCCGACGCCGGCAAACTTCAGCCCGCTATATCACGGCCAGGTGCTGGTGCACGGCATGGGTTTTTCACCGGACCACCGCACACTCGCGGTGGTATCGATCGGCTCCAATTCCGTCACGTTCATCGATACGCAGACGAACGCGATCAAACATGTCAGCTATGTCGGCCGATCGCCGCACGAAGCGTTCTTCACGCGCGACGGCAACGAGGTGTGGGTGACGGTGCGCGGCGAGAACTATGTCGACGTGCTCGACGGCAAGACGTTCAAGGAGAAGACACGCATTACCGTTCCCGCGGGCCCGGGCATGCAGATATTCTCGCCCGACGGCAAGTATGGCTACGTATGTTCTTCGTTCAACCCGGAGATCGAAGTCATTTCGGTGGCGGACCACAGGATCGTCGGCAAGGTAAAGCAGGAAAGCCCGTTCTGCCCAGACCTCGCCGCGACGCCGGACGGCAGGCAGGTATGGTTCACGCTAAAAGATGTCGGCAAGATTCAGGTGTTCGATGCCCGACCGCCGTTTGCGTCGTTGACGACGATCGAAACCGGGCCCATCACGAACCACGTCAACATCGTGCGCAACGCGAATGGCATGTTTGCCTATGTGACCGTAGGTGGCCTGAATCAGGTCAAGGTGTTCCGCACCGACGACTTCTCGCAGGTCGCAACGATTCCGGTCGGCAACCTGCCGCATGGGATCTGGCCATCGGGCGACGGCAGCCGCGTCTACGTCGGCCTCGAAAACGACGACGCAATGACCGTCATCGATACGCTGGCGAACAAGGTCATTGCCAACGTACCGATCGGACAGGCACCGCAGGCGGTAGCTTATGTGCCGAACGCGGTGCCCGAAGGCGACGGTACGGCGAACACGCAGCCGCTTGGCCTGGCGGGACAGACCACGCACCTCGCAATGAAAGCCGTCGCAACAGGCAAACCCGCTGACGCTGCCGGTGTGCCCACCACCGTCACACTGTTCGATCAGGGATTGATTCAGGTGCTGCAGGCCGCTGTCACCGGGCTGGAGCCCAGACAGCCCTACGTGCTGTGTCTTTCGGACAAGCCCGACGGCAGCGGCACCGTGGAACCGCTGGCCGACTTCATGACCAACGGAGCCGGCGCAGCCATCGTCACCGCGCTGGGCCAGATCCGCCAACTGGTCGCACCCGAAACGGGCGCAGCGGGCGACAGGCGTCGTTATCTGATGATCGCTCCACACGTTGCGGGGAAACGTGGCGCGGTGGTCCAGGTACAAGCGCTTTAGCCAGGCACGCGCTTCAGGGAATCCAGACGCGTGCCGAACCGGTCGAATCGCGGCGGGCAGAGATGCGCCGGGTCCAGCGAGAATGCGACCGGGCGCACCCGGCCCATGATCTCATCGCGAGGGAAGAATCCGAAATATCGCGAGTCCCACTATTGTCGAGATTGTCGCCGAGCGTCGCATCGCCGGTTAGCCTGTTCATCCCGAGCGCCTGATATCGTGCGCGCGTCCCGTCGACGTACAGCACGTTGTCGCGCATCGCGATTGCCCACGACGTGGTGCTCCATTTCTCAGACAGCCGCTAGCAAATGCTTGCGGTTGATCGGGGCGTTGAGGCGGCGATTTTTTATCGCCTCCTTCTGTTGGCGCCTACACGCCCGGCTTCCCCTTCGCCTTGGTCTTCGGACTGCTGGCCGCACTAGAACGCTCTTTCGATGCAGCGCCCCGTTGCGCCCCACTCGCCGGTTCGCCGTGCGCCGCCGCCATCATGTCCTCGAGGTAATGCTGCATCACGCGCTGGAACTCCAGGATCGCCGCGTTCCTGTCGCTCACGCTCGCGTCGTGGCTAAGCGTGACAGCCGCCTTCATCAAATGCTGGACGATCACGGCCCGGAACAGCGCCTCTTTCGCGGAAAGTCCCGGGGCGAGTGCGGCCAAGACAGACGCGATCCCTTTGCGCAATCTTTCGCGCACGCCATTGGCGCCGGGCAGCACGACATCGTGCACATCGGCCAGCGTCACGAAGGCGGGATGCCTCTTGCGAAACGTCGCAAACAGTGTCGTCAGCGTGCCGGCAACGGTCGACACGTCGAGCGACGACACTTCCTCGCGCAGCCGCTCAAATGCTGCCTCGATCTCGGTCACATAGTGTTCGATCAGCGTGCCTGCGATCTGCTCTTTTGTCGGAAAGAACTGGTAGAGCGAACCAATCGATGACTTCGCGCGCGCGGCGATCGCCGTCATCGTCGTTGCTTCATACCCCTTTTCGGCAAATTCCGCACTCGCGGCTTCGAGCAACGATGCGACCCGCGCATGGCCTCTCGCGCGGCTAGGCGCCTTGACTTCGCTCGCGGCCAAAGTTGACTTTTGTGAGTCCATCCTCATATACTATTTGTGAGTACCCCCTCACAATACATCACCCGCCAATCCCTTTCAACGGAAGACCATCTCGATGCAAAAACTCGACCCCAAGACGACAGCGCTCGTTCTGATCGATCTCCAGCAGGGCATTCTCGGCTTCGGCAAAGCACCTCGTTCCGGTGAAGCCGTCGTGACCGCGGCTGCCGCGCTCGCGAAGCGCTTTCGCGAAGTGGACGCGCCCGTCGTGCTGGTCCGCGTGGGCTGGAGCGCCGATTTCGGCGACGCACTGAAGCAGCCCGTCGATCAACCCGCAGCACTCCCACCTGGCGGATTGCCCGCGAACTGGTGGGATTTCCCCGCAGAACTGGCCGTGGAAGAGCACGACATCAAGATCACGAAGCGCCAATGGAGCGCTTTCTATGGCACCGAACTCGATCTGCAATTGAGGCGCCGCGGCATCCAGACCATTGTGCTCGGTGGGATTTCGACGAATATCGGCGTCGAGTCGACGGCCCGTGCCGCGCACGAACACGGTTACTCGCTGGTGCTCGTCGAGGACGCCATGAGCTGCACTGCGCCCGAGCATCATCGGGCATCGCTCGATTTCATCTTTCCGAGGCTCGGCCTGGTGCGCCAATCTGCCGATGTACTGAGCGCACTGGCCGACTGACGCGGCGAGATGAACGAACGGCTGTGCGCCCTCGCCGCATCCGCCGTTGCAACGCACGTGACAGGCACGTGCCATTCAACGCGTTCCGAGCACCATCGTCGCATGCGATGACAACAGAGATTGTCCACGCCGCATCCTGTTCAACGGTTATCACGCCCTGGTCTGGATCAATCTGGCGCTCCCTGAAGGGCAATATCCGATCCGATGATGATCCAGACCCGCATAGGTTTCGGCGCAATTGAAATAGGGGCGATGACAATCGACTGTCACGCCCTTCCAGGCGCGTCCGCGAGTGGTGGCAATCGGCTGCTGGGGACGCGCGCACAGAATTTCGTCAATCGAAATCAGTTTCGGCAGGCACGACGAAGGCATGACGTTCTGAAACATGGCACGATCCGCGAGCAACGAGCGGCCAACACCAGTGGTGGGTCGCAGAAGCCAATCCATGACAGCGCGATTGATTGCGTCACAAGTTACGAAACACGGACAACGCCGCTCGTGCGTGACTCTCGTTTTGCGTTATCTGGCCAATAACTTCGTATTGCGCGAGGTTGCGAAGGCGTCTTTGATAAAAGCATTACCCGTCTTCTCAGCGAGCGCATATGCCTGCTGTTCGGTCATCCAGTATCGCTGGCTAGCTGCGTCGTACTGGAGATAGCCAGATGCGGCGAGGTCGGCCAGCCAATCGCGCACGCACCACAATTCTGTTCTGGTTGTATTCGCAAGCACTTCTGCTGATGACGGATTGTCAGCCAGCACGCTATAGAGTTTCAGTCTATTACCGGCAACTATCGTGGACGCGTATATGACCGGTTCACGACGATGATGGAATGCGCTATAGAACCTGGCGAGTTTCCCGATTTGAATAGCCATGATTGCCTCCTGGTCACGCTTCGTCGCATAGTCGGGTTCGACGGAATGGTCCGCTGGATCAGTTGAATTGCGGCCGTCGGATCGGGGACGTGGAGAATCGGATGGCGCCAGTGTGCTGCTATGCGTGAAACAAGAAAAGCTAATTTCTCTAACTTCAATTAAGTGTCGCTAATGTAGTGCGGCTTGCCGGGCGCGATGACGCCTTTGCCCGGAGGGCGAAATCGCACGGACGATCACCTCGCGGCATTCAGGTGGTTCACAATTCAAACCCGCGAAATGTCGTCAGTGTTCATTGCATCGCCGTCATCCTCGCCCGACGAATGGCATTGTTGTTGCCATGACGGTGTGAAACAGCACGTTTGCATCGAGTGGCAAGCTCGCCATATAGGCCACGGAACGCCCTACGATTTCCGCGTCGATAAGCGGTTCCTCCGCGAGCTCTCCGTTGGCCTGCAGAACGCCGTGTGCCATCTGATCCGCAAGCGCGCTGTGCGCATTGCCTACATCGATCTGGCCCACCGCAATGTCGTGCCGGCGGCCGTCGAGCGCGGCACAGCGTGTCAGGCCCGTGACCGCATGCTTCGTTGCCGTGTAGGCTATCGAATTCGGCCTCGGTACCCAGGCCGACAGCGAGCCGTTGTTGATGATGCGGCCACCGCGTGGCGATTGCGTGGACATGATTCTGAACGCTCGCTGCAGGCAGAAGAACATGCCGTTGAGGTTCACATCCACTGTGCTGCGCCATTGCTCGGGCGTCCATGTTTCGAACGAACCCTGCGGATTGCCGACGCCTGCATTGTTGAAAAGCAGGTCCAGCCGACCGAAACGCGCGACGACGGCATCGAACGATGACGCGACCGCATGCGGATCGGACACATCGCACGATACGGCGAACGTGCGCCCACCGAATGCACCGGCATCCGCGATTTCGCGCAACGGCTCGATGCGCCTGCCAAGCAGTGCAACCGACCAGCCGTTACTGAGCAATTCGAGAGCGGCTGCCTTGCCGATGCCGGAGCCGGCACCCGTCACGATGGCCACGCGCGGCATCCTTATCTGGTTCTCCTGACTCATACGTGCTCCATCAATGGTTGTCCCGCGATTCGCCGCGCAGCTCGACGATGTCGAGAAACAACGTCGCCGGTTCGAGACATGCGCCGCTGCCTTGCTGGCCTACCATGCTTCGATAGATCTCCTCCCACGGCGTCTGGTTCGGCAACGCTGGCGGCGACCATGCAGCCCGCCGAACCGCGAGTTCTTCATCGGATACCAGCAGATCGACGCGACGCGTCTTCAGGTCGATGCGCAGCCGGTCGCCCGTTTTCAGCAACGCCAGCCCGCCGCCCAACACCGCTTCCGGCGATACATTCAGAATCGACGGACTGCCCGATGTGCCGCTCTGGCGCCCATCGCCCATCGTCGGCAGCGTGTCGATGCCGCGACGGATCAACGCGGCGGGCGGCTGCATGTTGACCACTTCCGCGCCGCCCGGGTAACCGACCGGTCCGCAGTTCCGCATGACCAGCATCGAGTTCTCGTCGATTCCAAGCGCAGGATCGTCGATGCGCGCGTGGTAGTCCTCAGGGCCCTCGAATACGATCGCCGTCACTTCGAACGCGTCCGGATCGTCGGGATTCGACAGGAAGTGCTCGCGAAAGCGCGCGTCGATCACGCTCACTTTCATCACCGCGTTTTCAAACAGATTGCCGCCGAGCACGACGTGACCGCCGGCAGGCTTGAGCGGCGCGCCGAATGCCCGAATGACCTCGCGATCCGGCTCGGCAACACCGGACAAATTCTCGGCTAGCGTGCGCCCTGTGACAGTCATCGCTTCACCGTGTAGCCGTCCTGCGTCGAGAAGCTCCTTCAGCACGCCTGGTACACCTCCTGCACGATGAAAGGCTTCGCCGAGAAAACGCCCTGCCGGTTGGCAATCGACGAGCAATGGGATATCGGCGCCGACTCGCTGCCAGTCATCGAGCGAATGGGCTACGCCCATGTGCCGTGCGATTGCAATCATGTGGATCGGGCAGTTCGAAGAAGCGCCGATCGCCCCCGCGACCGCTACCGCATTTTCAAATGCCTCGCGCGTCATGATGTCTGACGGCCTCAGGTTCTCCTCGATCATCTGCACGATCCGCTTGCCGGTCTCGAAGGCAAACCAGCCGCGCTCGCGATACGGCGCAGGCACCGATGCGCAGCCGGGCAACGACATGCCGAGCGCCTCCGCGAGCGAATTCATCGAAAGCGCGGTGCCCATCGAATTGCAATGCCCCGCCGAAGGCGCGGACGAAGCGACCTTCTCCATGAACGTCGCGTAGTCGAGTTCGCCCCTCGCCAGCTCCTTGCGCGCCTCCCATACGACGGTGCCGGACCCCGCCAGCTTTCCCTGATACCAGCCGTCGAGCATCGGACCGCCGGAGAGCACGATCGACGGAATGTTGACGGTGGCCGCTGCCATCAGGCAGGCGGGCGTGGTCTTGTCGCAGCCTGTCGTGAGCACGACCCCATCTAGCGGATAGCCGTGCAGCACTTCGACCAGCCCAAGATAGGCGAGATTGCGATCCAGTGCCGCCGTGGGCCGCTTGCCGGTTTCCTGGATCGGATGCACAGGAAACTCCAGCGGAATGCCGCCCGCATCGCGGATACCGTCGCGCACGCGCTTCGCGAGCTCGATGTGGTGACGATTGCATGGTGCAAGATCGGAGCCCGTCTGCGCGATTCCGACGATCGGCTTGCCGGACTGCAATTCGTCGCGCGTAATGCCGAAGTTCATGTAGCGCTCGAGGTACAACGCGGTCATGCCGGGGTTCGACGGGTTGTCGAACCACCGGCGACTGCGCAGCAACCGTGGCGCGCGTTCGGATTGATCAGATGTCAACGCGTTCTCCTGGATCTTCCCGTCAGGCGTGCAGCAGCGGCTCATAACGATCGACGAACGACGCAACCGCTTCTTCGAGACGTTGCAGATCGCCTTCTTCGTGCGCCAGCGTCAGCACGATGAAGCCGCGACGCGCCACATAGCATCCGCGTTCGATCATGTGGAAGAAGAACAGATCTTTGAGCGGCGTTTCGGCATCGCCGAGGTCGTCGACGGAATGGATTGGCTGGAGACCCGTATGAAGATTCATCAGCGATCCGATGCCCGTGAACTGCATCGCGACATTGCGCTCGCGGCACAGGCCGTTGAGCCGCGCGCGCAGCCGCTCGCCCTTTTCGTTGAGTGCCGCGGCAGCGCCCGGCGTATAAAGACGCGAGAGCCCCGCGTATCCCGCCGCCATCGACAGCACATTGTTGTTGAAGGTACCCGCGTGCGGGGTTGCACCCGGCAAGCGCGGATCGAACTGTGACATCACGTCCTGACGGCCGCCAAATGCGCCGAACGACATGCCGCCGCCGATGTACTTGCCTAACGTCGTGAGGTCGGGACGGATGCCGAGCAAGGCCTGCCGTCCACCGCCCGACAGGCGCGACGTCACCACTTCGTCGAAGATCAGCAATGCGCCATGACGCTGCGTCAGATCCCGCAATCCTTCCAGAAATTCTGGCTCGCCGACAATACATCCACCCGCAACTTGCATCGGCTCCACGATGACTGCGGCGATATCATCCGCATGCGCAGCAAAGATTGCTTCGATACTTTGCAGATTGTTGTATGGCGCGACGATGAAATCATGCGGCACATTGACCGCGCTGTTGCCGCTGCCGAACGTCAGGACGCCGCCGTGATAGCCCCCCTTGAAGGCAATGACCTTCTTGCGTCCCGTGAAGATAAGCGATGCCGCGATGGCCATCAGATTCGACTCGGTACCCGAGTTGGTGAAGCGCAGCGACTCGACAGAACTGAAGCGCTCCTGCATCAGGCGCGCAAGCGGTACTTCCAGCGTGTTGTGGCCTGTCAGATTGAGTCCGTTATCGAGTGCCTCGACAATCGCTGCGCGAATCACGGGATGACTATGGCCATACATCGCCGTCGTATACTCGGCGAGAAAATCCGTGTACGCGTGACCGTCTACGTCCCACAACCGCTTGCCCTCGCCACGCGCAATCGTGAGTGGGAACGGCGGATAGAACAGCACTGAACGGGTATTGCCACCCGGCATTACCGAGAGTGCTTCAAGATGCGCCGCTTCACTTTTCGGATTCGACTTCGCGAACGCATCCGCGGCGAGTGAAGCCGCGCGCGTGAGTTCGGCCACATTCGGCTGCGGAGCCAATACGTTATCTATCGACATATGAATTCCTGATCTATTCGCTTCTTTTTCTGAGTACGGGTTTAGTGACGTCGCTCATTCGACAGGCACAATCGAACCGCCCGCTGACCAGTACACGGTCATCGGCGCCTTGACCCATTCGCCACGCTGATCGAAGCGCACTACGCCGAAAAGCGTGTTGAAGGCCGATTGGTGAAGCGTCTTGTCGAGCGCTTCAGGCGATAGCGACTGAGCCGCCGAGATCGCGTCGCCGATCATCATCGTGGCGGCATAGAAGGACGGCCCCTTCTGATCGGGATCGACACCATATGCCGCCTTGAAGCGGGTTTCGAAGCGTTTTCCATCGGGCAACGCGGCAAGCGGCACACCGCCTTGCGGACAGTACATCTTTCTGTCGAGCGCACCGTCCGCGAGCCGCGGAAATTCGCCGACGCAAAGCCCATCGCCACCCATCAATACCGCGTTGACCGCGAGGTCACGCATCTGCCGGGCCAGATAGGCCGCCTGTCCGTAATAGCCGCCGTAGAAAATGCCCTGCGGCTTTTCGAGTTTGACTTTCGACAGCACCGCTTTGAAATCGACGGTGTGGTCCGTCGAATATTCGCGCGCGACGATATCGATGCCGAGCTTCTTTGCCGTAGCGACAAACACGTCGGCTACGCCCGAACCGTATGCGGTGCGATCGTCGATCACAGCGACGCGCTTCAGATGCAGCGTGTTCGCTGCGTAGTCCGCCATCTTTCCGCCGAGCACATTGTCGTCGGTGGTCAGACGGAACACGTAGGGATAGCCGGGTACCGTCAATGCAGGATTCGACGCTGCAGGCGTGATCATGATGATCTTGGCGTCGTTGTAGATCTTCGACGCGGGAATCGTCACGCCCGAGTTCCAGTGCCCGATCACCGCGAGCACGCCACTATCCACGAGTTTCTGCGCGACGGTCACGCCTGCTTTCGGATCCGATTGATCATCCACAGAGATCAATTCGAATTTGAGCGTCTGGCCATTCAACGTCATGTGCTTTGCGTTGAGGTCATCGACGGCGAGTCTGGCGCCCCGTTCATTGTCCTTGCCGCTCGCAGCTTGCGAACCCGTCAGCGGACCGGCGACACCGATCTTCACGAGCGTGTCCGCATGAACCGTCGCGGACGCGAACGCAACGCTCAAGCAAACCACAAGCGTCTTCATTGCAGGAATGCGCATGATCGTGCTCCTGTCACCGATTGATGAGATGTTCGAGAACGCCCCGAACGGGTTCGAGCGTGTCGAACTCGTAGTCCGGGCGTGCCTGGAAATCACCCAGTTGCTCTGCGCCACGATTGATCCACGCGACCTTGATACCAAGCGGTTTCGCACCGTCGATATCGGCCCACGTGCCGATCGAGCAATGGAAGATTTCGTCGGCACGCAGGCCAAGCGTGGCGAGTCCCGTTTTGAAGATCGTTTCCGAGGGTTTATACGCGCGCGCCATTTCCGCCGTCGTCACTTGCGGAAAATAGTCAGCAAGACGGCTGCGACGCCACAGGTCCGTGTCCATGTTCGTGATAGGCATCAGCACGAACTCGTCACGCGCCCAATCGAGAAATGCGACAGCGTCATCGAAAGGCGGAGATGACTCGACCAGATGCGTCAGCAGCAGTTCAGTCAACGCGGCCATGTCCTCGCCATCGGTGCTGCCTTTGGTTAATGCCTCGAGACAGTTCGTGAGTGCATCTTGCGCGACGTCCCGATAGCGCCGGTACGCGCTGCTCCTGTACCCCTGTACGGTGCGCTTGTCCCAGTCGTGATAGACGTCGGTGGCGGAGTGCGCCGACGCGAGCCCGACATGCTGCAACACGGCTTCCATGCCGCGAATGCCGCCTGTTGTCACGTCGACGAGCGTACCGAAGTAGTCGAAAGTTAGCGCTTTGGGTTTCATATGTTCATTCCATCATGTAGTACAACTAATTCATAAGAAAATTGAACGACGGCAAAGCTGTCCTTCGATGTAAAGGGCTGGATCGACGCGGGCCGCCCCCAGTCTCTCCGGGTGATGCGCAAACATTGTCAAAAACGTCCTGAACCATCAGTCGATGGCCTCGAAGTGAATTTAATGTACGATGTACAATTAAATTTCGCAAGCGCGCAAATTTGCGGGTTTTCCCGGACGTCTCGCGCTATCGCATTGTTTGCAGTAGAGTGACGCTCGTTCGAATTCACTGGCGGGAACTCACGTTGAGCAGAAAGGATGAATCGGCGGCGCCTGTGCCTGAAAAGAAGCGACGTGGCCGGTCCGCAAGGGATCAGGGACTGTCGAGGGGACGTGTCGTCGAGGCAGCCCTCGCATTGATCGATGCCAAAGGCTATGCGTCGTTCAGCCTGCGCGACGTCGCGAGAGAGCTGGGTGTCTATCCGACGGCAATCTACTGGCACGTCCCGAGCCGCGACGAACTCCTCGTCGAGGTGATCGCGGTGGCACTAGGCGACCTCGTTCCCCCGGCACTGCCTGCCGCACGCTGGCGCGACTGGTTGAAAGAACTGTTCAATCGTTATCGCAATGCGGTGGCGCGACATCCGAACATCGCGCCGTTGCTGGGTTCCCAGATCATCTCGAACGCCAGTATGAATCCCGTGATGGTGGAGGCTGTTCTCCAGACTTTGCTGACTGCGGGTTTCAGGCCGGAAGACCTGATTCACGTCTACAACACGGTAATTACGGCGATGGTCGGATTTGTGACGCTGGAATTTGCAAGCCACGGCGCTGATGAACGTGACGCATGGGAAGGCAAGTTGCGCACGCGATTCGAAGAACTGGATCCGAACGCCTTTCCAGTATTGACGTCGAACGTGAAGCGGCTTTCGAATCAGGCATTCATCGTGCGATGGAAGGGTGGCACCAATCCATCGCTCAAGCAGAGCCATGAGCGTTATATCGATGTGGTGCTAGATGGACTTCAGCGGCAGCTGCCAGGCACGTGAGCGCCCCCAACGGCAGGAAGTCTTACCGCTAAACAGACCGCCCTGCCTCCGCTCACGACCTGCTTTTTCCAATTCCCCCTGTTACGCGACGCGAGAACGGCGCTTGCTATAGGATCGATTTCCCCTGATCCGATCTGGAGCGCCTCAGTCATGAAACCTCATATCGTCGTCCACATGATGTCGTCACTAGACGGTCGCAGTCTGACTGACGGCTGGCAACTCAAGTTTGTCTTCAAGCTTTACGAAGACACTGCAGCCACCTTCGGTGCGCAGGGCTGGATCTGCGGTCGCGTCACGATGCAGGAGGTGTCGCACGGCGACGATTATCCCAAAGGGCTCGCGAAAGGGTCGATCCCGCGCACCCATCATTTTGTGGAGCGCAACGCCGCTCAATACGCCATTTCTATCGATCCTCATGGGCGCGTCGCGTGGAAAAGCAATACGGCGCTCAATTCGCATGTCGTCGAAGTCGTGACGGAAGGCGTGGCCGACGATTATCTGGCCTATCTCCAGTCCATCGGCGTGTCATACATGTTCGGCGGCAAGAGCGAAATCGATCTGAAGAACGTGGTGCAAACCTTGGCAACTGAGTTGAGCGTCACGAAGCTGATCGTCGAAGGCGGTTCGCGTATCAGCGGCGCTTTCGTGAACGAAGGCCTCGTCGACGAGGTGAGCGTCCTGATCATCCCGCTCGTGGACGGTCGCAGCGAGCATCCTTCATCGTTCGAAGTGCCCATGGAGAAGTGGCGCGCGCCCGCGTACCTGAATCTGACGTCGATCGAAAAGCTGGAGCGTGGCGCGGTGTGGTTGCGTTATACCACCTCATAGCGAATCGCCCGAAGCCCGATTTTGGTCGCACCAGTGAAGGCCAGGATAAGAACGCGCGGCACTGTATGGCCTGGACTGCGCAATCGGCGGAATGCGGCTATTCTCTAAGGCGACATCAACCTGCCTTGGGATGCCGACATGACTGACACGGCGAATGAAAGCGCGGTCCGTTCGACGATAGACGTGTTCTATCAGGCCTTCGCTGCGAAGGACATCGATCTGCTGCGGACGGTCGTAACCGACGACTGGGAATATATTCCCGAGCCGCCCGGCGTGAAGCATGGTCCTGATCAAATGATTCCGGCCTTCGAACGCATGGCCAGATCGATTCCCGACATGAAGATTACAATTCTCGATCTGCTGATCCACGGGAATCGCGTGGGCGTTCGGGCGGACGTCAGCGGCACCCAGGCTGGCGAACTTTTCGGCGTTCCTGCTACGTCGAAGCCGATCAGATTTGCGGTTCATTCATTCCATGAATTGCGCGGAAATCTGATCGCCAAAACATGGCATATCGAAGACTGGTTTTCCGCCTTCCGACAGATCGGAACCTTGCCGGCAAGCATGGACCAGCACTGAGCTTGCGTCATCAGTCGACGATTGCAGCACCACGAACCGCTATCGAGCAAGCACTACGCTAGCGTGATTTCTCCCGTCGTGGTCGCTCGACGTGCGTGTGCGCAAGAACGTGTGATCCCGCAGTTCGGTTCATGCGCGGCCGCTCTGTGCCGGCTTCGTCGCATGCCGTCACGTTTTCAGGATCTTCGCTACACTACCGTTTCCATTGCTTCCGTACACATGTGCAATCATGTCGTCGGTTGTCCGCATCGTCTTATGGTCCGTCCGTCACCGCTTTAGCGTGATTGGACTTTCGCTCGTCCTTGCGATACTGAGCGCCTATTTCGTCGCTCATCACTTCAAGATCAACACTGACACCAGCCGTCTATTGACGGTCGACAAACGATGGGAAGCATTGTCGACCGCGGTGGACCGCGCCTTCCCGCAGCGTGGTGGGTCCATACTCGTTCTCGTCGAAGCGGATGCGCCCGAGTTCGCCGATGCGGCCGCCAAAGAGCTTGCGAACGCATTGAAGACAGACACGGCCCAGTTCACCACGGTGACAGAACCCGAGGGTGGCGCGTTCTTCGGACACAACGGTTTGCTCTTTCTTCCATTGGCCGACGTGCAGTCGACCACGACGCAACTGACGCAAGCGCGCCCGCTCATCAACGGCCTCGCCCACGATCCGAGTCTGACCGGCCTTGCGAACCTGCTGACGACCACCCTGCTCCTTCCGCTGCAAATCGGACAGGTCAAGCTGGCGGGAATGGCACCGCTGCTCCAGCGTAGTGCGAATGTACTGGAGCGAGTCGAGGCGAATCAGCCCGCCGCATTCTCGTGGCGTGCGATGAGCGACCATGATATGAAGCTGCCTGCGCGTGCGTTCGTACTCGTGCAGCCCGTATTGAACTATGCGTCACTCAGAGCGGGCGGCAGCGCCACTGAATCGATCCGCAAAATGGCCGGCTCGCTGAATCTGGGCGGAAAATATGGCGCTCGTGTCCGCCTCACGGGCGAACAACCGCTCGCCGACGACGAATTCGCATCGGTGCAGGACGGCGCCGCGTTCAACGGCGTGCTCACCCTGATTGCCGTCGTCGCGATTCTCTGGTTTGCGCTGCGATCGGCAAAGCTCGTACTCGCCGTGTTCATCACGCTGATTGTCGGACTGCTGCTCACGGCTGCCATCGGTCTGATGATGGTGGGCGCGTTCAACATGATCTCCGTGGCGTTCATGGTGCTGTTCGTCGGCCTCGGTGTCGACTTTGGCGTGCAGTTCACCGTCAAGTATCGCGAGGAACGTTTCAAGGACGACCGTCTCGTCACTGCGCTGATCAATACCGCAAAGACATTGGGAAGCCGCTTGCGTCTTGCCGCGATTGCCGTGGCCGTCAGCTTCTTCTCCTTCATACCGACCGCTTACCGTGGCGTGTCCGAGTTAGGAAAGATAGCGGGCGTCGGCATGATCGTGGCCTATGTGACCAGCGTGACGCTTTTGCCCGCGCTGATCCGGGTTCTACGTCCGCACAGGGAGCAAGTCTCACCGGGTTTCAGAAAGCTCGCCGGCACCGACGATTTTCTCGACCAGAATCGCAAGTCCATTCTTCTGCTCGCGGCCGTCGTGATCCTTGGCGCGTCACCGCTACTATGGAAATTGCGTTTCGATTTCAATCCGTTGCACCTGAAAGATCCGCATACCGAGTCGATGGCGACTTTGCTCGCGCTAAAGGACTCGCCCGAGATGGGCGTGAACAATGTGCGCGCAATGGCCTCTTCATTGACGGGCGCCAATGCGATTGCCGCGCGCCTGTCGAAGCTGCCCGAAGTCGGCCGGACCATCACGTTGACCACATTCATACCAACGGACCAGCCACAGAAGCTCGCGATGATTGCGAGTACCGCACAAGCCTTGCTGCCGGCGCTCACGCAAACACCTTCTCTGCCCGTCAGCGACGCCGTGCGCGTCAGCGCATTGCGACGCGCGGCAAATCAGCTGGCTATCGCTGCTGAAGATCATCCCGGGCCAGGCGCCGAAGAAGCGAAGCGGCTCTCGCACATCCTCACCAGGCTCGCCGATGCACCCAGCGCCGTGCGTGACCGCGCCGACTATGCAATGACGCAGCCATTAAAGATTGCACTCAGGCAACTGACGGACTTGCTCGAACCGGCCGAAATCACGCAAGACAATTTACCGACTGAAATAGCAAGGGACTGGATCGCGAGCGATGGCAAAGCGATCGTGGAAATCTCCCCGAAAGTACCGGCTGGTGTCGATCCGAATAACGACGCATTGTTGAGAGAGTTCGCGAGAGCCGTAAGCGCTGCGGAGCCGAACGCGATCGGTGGTCCGATTTCCATTCTTTATTCCGCCGACCTCGTCATCAAGGCTTTTCTTCAGGCAAGCGCCTATGCGCTGGTGGCGATCTTCGTCATTCTGTGGATTGCACTGCGCCGCATCGACGATATCCTTCGAACCATCGTGCCGCTGCTGGTTTCCGCGATGCTCACGCTCGAGTTGTCCGTGGTGTGCGGGCTGCAACTGAACTTTGCGAATATTATCGCGTTGCCATTGATGCTCGGCGTGGGCGTTGCATTCAAGATCTATTTCGTGATTGCGTGGCGCGGTGGCGAAACACGCCTGCTCGAATCGAGCCTGACCTATGCGGTGATCTTCAGTGCTGCGACGACGGGCGCGGCATTCGGCAGCCTGTGGTTTTCGCACCACCCCGGCACGTCCAGCCTGGGTGCGTTACTTGCGCTGTCGCTCGTCTCGACACTGATTGGCGCCGTGGTTTTCCAACCGGTCTTGATGGGCCGACCGCGCACCACGCAATTCGAAGCGACCGTGCGAATACCCTGAGCATTTGTCGCTTCTCACGGTTGTCGAATACGCATCGCGTATGTCGCGTTGAACGGCCGCCCTATTTGAGCGCCGTCTGAAGCCGTCGGGACGGCAATCTTCCTTGCGCGGTTTCGCCCGCATCCTTGAAATGTTCTGCGACGAAGTCCAGGAACACAGCGATCCTCGCCGACAACCTCGTGTTGCGGTAATAGACAGCGTGTATCGGCCGATAAGACTCGACCGTGTCGTCGACGAGTACTTCCACCAGACGGCCGCGACGTCTTGCTACCGTCGTCATATAGTCGCCAAGGCATGCAATGCCGGTGCCGTTTTCCGCCAGCGCGAGCAGGGTTTCGCCACTCGACGCGCGCACGGCCGGACGTACCTTGTAGACGTCGTAGCCCGCATGGCGCAGCGGCCAGTTATTGAGCGTGTCGAGTTGGGAATAGCCGAGCAACGTATGCTTCTCGAGATCCGCTGGACGAGCCGGCCTACCCGCCCTGTCGAGGTAGTCCGGACTGGCCAGAATGCGCAGCCTGCTGTTAGCCAGCACGCGCGCGTTCAATGTCGAATCCCGAAGTGCACCAATCCGTATCGCCACGTCGGTGCGATGCTCGATCAGATCGATGACTTCGTCGCTCGTATTCAATTCGAGCTCGATGTCGGGATACGACACATGAAACTGTGGAATCAGCGGCGTCAGCACATGCTGCATGAACGGCGTCGCGGCGTTCACGCGCAACCGGCCGGCAAGCTGCTTGCGATGCGATACGGTTTGTTCTTCCGCGAAATCGACAGCAGCGAGTATCGAACGCGCATGTTCGAGAAAGACTTGCCCCTCTTCGGTCAACTCGAGGCTCCGGGTTGTGCGCCGGATCAGCGTGGTATCGAGCTTCTGCTCCAGGCGGCGCAGCAGACGGCTCATTACCGAATTCGGCAGATGCAACTTCTCCGCAGCGCGGGTCAACGATCCGACATCCGCGATGGTGACAAACGCGAACATCTCATCGAGCGTCGTCTTCATGCCGTCGCAGGCTGCTGCGCTCTCTGCAAAGTCAGAACGAAGACGACCAGACCGGCGAGTGTCAGCGCGAAGCCCGCCCACACCGCCGATAACAGCCCCCAGCCGGCGCCGATGGCGAGTCCGCCTGCCGCCGCGCCGATTGCATTTGCCACATTCAATGAAGCCAGATTCATTGCGCCCATCAAGGTCGGCGCTTCCGGCGCAAAGTGTGTGAGTCGCACCTGAATGGTCGGAATCGCCGTCATCATCGTCATGCCGACTCCGAAGAGCATCGTCATCAGTACCCAGTCGTGCATGCCGAACATCGCGAGCACCGCGAGCACGACGAGTGCGCAACCAAAGCCGAGATTCAATCCGAGTGCTGGATGCGAGTCCGCAAGACGGCCGCCAATCAGGTTGCCGATGGTCATGCCGATTCCAAACAGCGCGAGCGCCAGCGGAATCAGCGATGCATTCAACGACGCGACGTCCGTCACAAACGGGCCGATAAACGTGTACACGGCGAAGATGCTGGCTACGCCCAGCGCGGCAACGATCATCGTCACCCACACGCGAGGCTTTCGCAGCGCGCCCAGTTCTCGCCCGAGCGAACCACCGTCGAGTGCGTTGCTGCGCGGAATCCACGCCCATAGGGCCGCAAGCGCGAACATCGCGAGAACCGAGACGGCCAGATACGTTTCCCGCCAGCCGAGGTTTTGCCCGAGGAAAGTCGCGAGCGGTGATCCCACGATGGTCGCGATCGTCAATCCCGTCATGACCATCGCGAACGCTTTCCCGGCACTGCCTTCCCCGACGATGTACGAAGCCACCACCGCCCCTGCTCCAAAGTAAGCACCCTGCGGCATGCCGCTGATGAAGCGTGCGACGACGAACATCCCCAGATTCATTGCAGCCGCCGACAGCAGATTGCCGACAATGAACAGACCGATGAGAAACAACAGCAACGTACGTCTGTTGAGACGGCTCGCCATCAGCGTGACGAGTGGCGCGCCTGTCACCACGCCGAACGCGTATGCGGTGATTGCATGAGTCGCTTCCGGGATGCTCAGTCCAAGGCTCGACGCGAACAGTTGCAAAATGCCCATGCTCGCGAACTCGGACGTACCGATACAAAAGCTGCCGAGCGCCAATGCGAAAAGCGTCAGACCACGCCTGCGGGATTCGGATTCTTTGGTGCAGTGAACGACAACCGCGTCGCACTGTGCTTCATAGGCTTTCTCGTGCATGTCTTGTTCCGGATTTAGCAGCATCAGTGCCTTACGATATTCAGGTTCATGTAATCGTGTTGGGCGCCAATCAAACCGGCAAACCGTTCGATCGCGCAAATGCGCTGTGCCAGACAGCGACAAGAACGTCGCACGTGCGTGAGCGTTTCCTATTGCAGGCACACATCGCGATAATCAACCGTTCGTCGATAGACGTTCTTACCCAGCCACGAGACGAAGGTATATTCGACGTAGGCATTGCTGCAGACGATGATCCAGTTATGGAGCGTGGAATTCATGGCGGCATCCTCCCTGTAGAAATCGGCGTCGACATGACACGCAAAGGGGTTTCAACAAAAAACTCGCCATGACACCAAGCATAGTGACCACGCACAATCGAAACCATTCTACGGTGGTGTATGAATGAATCGCATCGACGTAACGACGCTATACAGCGGTATAGCCGCCAGCGTCGCATACGTCGTGCGATTGCGGACGCGTCGCCCGGATTCGAGTTCAGCGCCTGTTATCGAACGAAGCCGAGAGTGCCTTCAGACCATCGCGATAGATGCCTTCGAAAAGCGCCGACGCCTCTTCATCGCTTACGCCAGCGGGAGTAAATTCTCCAAACCACTCGACTCGCGAACTTTCCGCGCTGATCGTTTGCACACGCAGCGTCGAGCGATAACCGGTCACAGGAAACGGCGCTTGCAGAATCGAATACGTGTAGCTACGTGCGCTGTTATCGAACGCTTCCAGTCGTTCGACGATCGCGTCGCCGGCGGGCGTGGAAAGACGCCGCACGCGCCCGCCTTCGTCCGTTTCGCTCGACGGAATAAAAGGCAGCCAGTCGGGCAACGAATCGAAGCCGCCGATCAGTTGCCACACGGCCTCAGGTGAAGCGTGAATCTCGATGGATGCTTGGGCGCGTGCCATGGCGGGTCCTTAAACGTTGTCGACGGGAAGCGGTGCGTTCGGGGCAACGAGAGCCTGTTCACGCAGGTCGTGCCAGAACTGGGCCGGAATGATCTCCGTCACGGCGGCATGATCTTCGGCGATCCGCTCGGGACGGCTAGCACCAGGAATCACCGCGGCAACAGCGGGATTAGCGAGCACGAATTGCAACGCGGCCGCCTTCACGCTCACGTTGTGACGCGCGGCGATCGCCTTGATACGTTCGACCTTGGCGAGTATCTCCGGCGATGCCTTCTGATACTCGAAGTTCGGACCGCCCGCCAGCACACCCGAGCTATACGGACCACCCGCGACGATCTCGACCTTGCGCGCCGCGGCTGCCGGCATCAAACGCTGCAACGCGCGCTCGTGATCGAGCAGCGAGTAACGTCCCGCCAGCAGAAAACCATCGGGCTGGGCTTCCGTCAGATCGAGCGTGAGTTCGCAAGGCTCGACCCGGTTCACGCCGAGACCCCATGCCTTGATCACGCCCTCTTCACGCAGACGGGTCAGCGCGCGGAACGCGCCTTTACGCGCCGTTTCGAACACGGACAGCCATTCGTCGCCGTAGAAGTCCTGTGCGACGTCGTGCACCCAGACAATGTCCAGATGATCTGTCTTCAGACGCTTGAGGCTGTCCTCGACGGAGCGCAGCGTCGCGTCCGCCGAGTAGTCGTTGACGATCTTGTTGGGACGTCCGAACGCAAACACACCGCCCTTCTCGCCGAGATCACGTGCGCTCACGTCTTCGATCTCATCGAGAATCACCCGGCCCACTTTCGTGCTCAGCACGTATTCGTCGCGCTTGTGTCGGGCCAATGCTTCGCCGAGGCGGATTTCCGACAGGCCCGCGCCATAGAAAGGCGCTGTGTCGAAATACCGCACCCCCTGCTGCCATGCGGCTTCGACCGTCGCGAGCGCTTCGTCGTCGGGAATGTTGCGGAACATGTTGCCGAGCGGCGCAGCGCCAAAACCCAGCAAGGTGCCAGCCGGCAATTTATCCTTGATGCTCATTACTTTGCTCCATCAGTTGAGTGCATGAGCGAAGTCTAGGGTGGCAAGTTAAGTCTGTCCAAGACATAATATGAAACATCTGAGTCCTGTGAGGTCTTAAATGTTAGACATCCGCCAACTGCACTATTTCGTGGCGGTCGCTGAAGACGAACATGTCGGAAGGGCTGCCGAACGTCTGCATATTTCGCAGTCGCCGCTCAGTCGCCAGATTGCGCAACTGGAAGAAAAGCTCGGCTTGACGCTATTCGAGCGTTCGCAGCAGCGCATTCGCCTGACCACGGACGGCCGCACGTTCCTCGAAGAAACCAAAGCCTTTCTGACGCACGCGAACCGGCTCGAGTCGCTCGCACGTCGTCTTGGGCGCGGCGACGAAGGCGGCCTGTGTATCGGCTACCTGGAAAACGCGATGCATTCGGGCGTATTACCCACTGCGTTGCGCGCGCTGCAGCAAAACCGGCCTGACGTCCACATTGCGCTCTACAACTATCAGTCGGCCGAGCAGGTCGTCGGGGTGCGTCAGCGCAGCCTCGACATTGCGCTCGTTTGCGAACCGCCCGCCGACGACGACCCCGAACTCGACTGCGCGCAAATACTCAACGATCCGATGCTGCTGGCGGTTCCCGACGGGCATCCGCTCGCCAGAAAGAAGAAGTTCACGCCCGAGGACCTCGCGGCGCAAAAGTGGATCGGCGTGATGCACAAGGAAGGCGCGCTTCGTCACGACAACTTCGTTGCGGCGTGCGCGAGAGCGGGATTCACGCCCAACATCGCGCTCGAAGCAACCGAGCCGCTAGCGGCATTGGGTCTCGTCGCTGCCGGACTCGGCCTGACGATGGTCCAGCAGAGCCTGCGTCATCAGGCGCCGGACGGCGTCGTGCTGCACGAACTTTCGTGGTTCACCTATCGCAGCGCACTGTGGGCCGTATGGCATCGGGTCAACTTGCGACCTCTCGTCGAGCATTTCCGCACGTCCCTGCTGAGTACCGGCGCGATGATGGCAAGCGTGCCGACTCAGACGAAGCGCGCAAAAAACCCGGCACTCACGTGAGCCGTTCACGCGTTTTTTCATACTTCATGGGGCGAAATGACAAATTCCCTTGGATCAGAAAAGCAGTAAACAAGCAGCGGCCTCAATATCGACTCAGGTAAGGCGCGCCCTCACTGCAGTGTCTCCTCGGACAGATCACTCTGTCCTTTGCGCCCGCGACTGACGCGCGGGCGCCTTTTCGAATGGAGGCTCACAGCCGGCGTGTGGACAGGATTGTTTCCCCCTGACTGGAGGTCGATATGAAGCCGCTGAAACCCCTTCTTCTCGCATGCTCGCTGATATCGACGCTTGCCTTCGCGCAGGCGCCTGCACAAACGGCTGGCCAGGCATCTTCGCCACCCCAGGTCGATCAGCCGGATCAAAGCCAGAAACAGCATTTTCCACGCGACATGTCCTCGAAACGACCCGATACTTGCGTTGGACCTATCAGCTTTTGCACGCTGTTCTTCGGCAGTTGACAGGGTGACGTGTCGCATCTGCGTTCGTTCATGAACGTTGAATCGAGCATCGTAAGGAGATCATCTTGGCGAAGCCCGCTCTTTTCGCACCGCTCAGGTTGGGTAAGCTCGAACTTCCCAACCGGATCGTCATCGCGCCGATGTGCCAGTACTCGGCGCGCGATGGCTGCATGAACGACTGGCACCTTGTCCATCTGGGTCATCTGGCCATCTCAGGCGCTGCGCTGCTGACCATCGAGGCGACGGCAGTCCTCCCCGAGGGCCGCATCACATACGCGGACGTGGGACTCTATGACGATGCGACGGAAGCCGCGATGCGTCGCACACTCGATGCGATACGACACTGTTCGGACGTGCCGGTTGCGATTCAGCTGAGCCACGCGGGACGCAAGGCATCGACCGAAGTGCCGTGGAAAAAGAGCGGACAGTTTCCTCAGGATTCGCCATTGGGCTGGCAAACTGAAGCCCCGTCAGCCGTGCCGTATGACGAGGGCTACCTGGCACCCGTCGCGCTGGATCGCGATGGATTGAGCCGCATCCGTGAGGCGTTCGTCGCCGCTGCGCGCCGCGCACACAAGATTGGTATCGACATGATCCAGTTGCATGTGGGCCACGGTTATCTGCTGCATCAATTCATCTCGCCGCTGTCGAATCGACGCGAAGACGAATATGGCGGCTCGCTCGAAAACCGCATCCGCTTTCCGCTCGAAGTATTCGAAGCGGTGCGCGATGCATTCCCTGCCGACAAGCCCGTCACGGTCCGGATATCAGGTACGGATTGGGTCGACGACGGATGGGACATCGAACAGACCATCGCGTTCGCGCAAGCGGTCGAGAAGCTCGGCTGCGATGCCATTCACATTACCAGCGGCGGGTTGCATCCGGCACAGCAGATTCCTGTCGGCCCCAACTATCAGGTGCCGCTCGCGCGCGCCGTCAAGCAGGCCGTCCACATGCCTGTGGTCGCAGTGGGGCTCATCACGGAGTTCGAGCAGGCCGAAGCCATCGTCGGAACAGGGGACGCCGATCTCATCGCGATCGCGCGCGCCATCCTCTACGACCCGCGCTGGCCGTGGCACGCCGCAGCGCAGCTCGGCGCACATGTGCGCGCACCCAACCCCTATCTGCGCTCGCAGCCCAGACGGTTCAAGGATCTGTTCGAAAGCGAATGACGTTCCGAACGCGCAGCGTGCCGCATGTCCCGCTGTTCGAGCGGCGACATGTGGCGCACGCTTCATGGCTCGTCGTCGGCGCCCGACAGTTCGAACTGGAAGACTGCGCCATGCGGCTCGTTTGCGAAGGCGTGCAACGTGCCGCCATGGGCCTCGACAATGGAGCGGCAAATAGAGAGGCCCATACCCATGCCATAGGCTTTGGTGGTAAAGAACGGCTCGAAGAGCCGCTCGACATTCGCGCTGTCTATCCCCGGGCCCGTATCGCTCACGGTAATCCGGACGCAGCGTGGACCACAGGCACAGGTCGTGATCGTCAACTCGCGCATGTCGTCGTCGGAATCGCTCATCGCATCCACGGCATTCATCATCAGGTTCATGATGACCTGCTGCAACTGAACGCGGTCGCCCTCCACGTCCGGCAAGTCCCGCTCCAGGTCCGCGCAAATGGAAACGCGTTGCCTGGATGCCTCGCCGCGCGTGAGCCCAATGACTTCTCGAATCGCGTCGTTGACGGCGAGAAGCTCCCGCCGCGCCGGCGTCTTCTTGACGAGATCACGCAATCGCCGGATAACGTCGTTTGCCCGCGTGCCGTTGTTGACGACGCGCGTCAATGCCGCCCGCACCTCCTCCAGATTCGGCGGACTCGCGTCCAGCCAATGCGTCGCCGCCTGAGCGTTGAACACAGCCGACGCAATGGGTTGCCTGATTTCGTGGCTGATCGACGCCGTCAACTGGCCGAGCGTCGACACCCGGTTTGCATGGGTGAGCTCTATCTCTATCTCGTGGTAGCGTCGCTCGTTTTCGCGTGCATTCGCCTCGGCCCGCTTGCGCTCGGTGAGATCGACGACGAACGCGACGACCTGATCCGGCGTGCTGCCGAAAATCGCAGCGCCGAGCAGCACGGCGACACGTGTTCCGTCGGCGCGCAGATATTCTTTTTCCAGCGGTTGAAGCGCGCCATGCTTGCGTAGCTCTGCGATGGCCTGTACGTCCTGATCGTGCCACTCGTCAGGTGTAATCTCGGTGCAACGGATTCTCCCGGCTGCGAGATCTTCTCTGCTGTAACCGATGATGCGCAAGAACGCGTCGTTGGCTTCGTATATCGGGCCCAGCATATCCCAGATGAAAACCCCGACGATATTCGCATCGACGAGCCGCCGGATCTTTGCCTCACGCTCTGCCACGTCCCGATACAGCCGCGAGTTCTCAATCGAAATCGCGGCCTGCGCAGCCAGCAGCTTGAGCACGGCCACGCGTCTGACGGTGAAGACATGTGACGTCAAACTGTTCTCGAGATAAAGCAAAGCGATCGTCTTGCCCTGGTACACGAGCGGCATGCAGGCCACGGAGCGCGAGCGATGCGCCTGAAAATAGCGATCGGAAACGAACTCATGGGGTCGCGACGCATCGTTCAGGATCACGTTCTCGCCGGTGCGAAGGACATAATGAGCGACCGTTACAGGCACACGGTCGTCTTGCAGCAGCGCTTTGCCCAGACTGACCGTGATCGCATTGCCTATCGTGATCGCCTCGGCCTCGATCCGCAATTCCCCTCCGCTCTCGGCGATCAGCACACCGCGCTGTGCGCCGGCGTGCGATATGGCCGTGCGCATGAGCGTCTGAATCAGGTTGTCGAGCACGATCTCACTCGATACAGCCTGCGAAACCTTCAGTACCGTTGCCAGATCCAGATGTTCGACGGACGCTTCGATGCTGCTCTCCGACACGGGGCCGTCGTTTCGCTGGGACAGGTCCGGATACAGGTCGTCTATCTGCCGGACTTTGCCTTTCGCACCCCACCGTGCGAACGCGTGACGTGCGTTCCTCAAATACATGTCAGCTATCTCGGCAAGCTCGCGTGCCGCGTAGAAACGCGCCGTCACTTCACAGGCAATCGCTTCGTTGTGAACGAAGCCGCTCCTGCGCGCCGAGCGGACGGCCTGATCGTAGAGACGTTCCGCTTCGGCGATATTTCCTTCGATGCGCGATATCTCGGCACCCACCAGCGCTGCGCGATTCTCGAAGTTCGCAGGACAGTGAAACGCCCAGATATCGAGTTGCTTGCGATGTGCAATCAACGCATGCATATGAACGCGCCGGTTCGCCGCATCAGCCGTATTCCAGCACGCCGCGTGACTGAGCGCGCCATAAAAGTGAAACTCCGCTGTTTCGAACTGCGACGTCGCGATCCATATCATGCGCTCTGCGCGGATCTTGGCTGCGAGCGCTTCGGCAAATTCACCCGCCAGATACCTCGCCTGCAGCTTACGCACCCAATAATCGAACTCCGGCAAAGCTAGCGTCGTCGACCCGGAGAAATGAGACTCGAATTCCGCCTCGTTGAACTGGGCATCGTCGAAACAGCCGAAGCGCGGAGTCAGTCCGCGCAAGGTCTGGACAAGGCCACGATAGGTGGCCAGCATGTCGCTGACGAGCCCGAAGCAAATGCGGTCCGCAATCGACACGGCCATCTCGACTTCGGACTGCACGTCATCGAGCGCGTCGCCGACGGAGACCAGGTTCTGGATGAGATCGCAGCACGTATATAGCGTGTAGGTGATATCCCCGCTTTCGCTTGCGATCCTGAAGGCGCGCCGGATCGGCTCACGTCCTTCCAGTACATGTCTTGCCCAGGGCACGACAATATTGCCAAACGACGTGTAGGTCCGCGCCTTGAACCGCGTCAGATTTCGATGCTCGACGAGCCCATAGCCAAGCCGGCCAAAACGATAGCCTTCATCGTACTGATCGAATAGCGGGCCCGCGTAGGTGGCAAACCACACATACGCATAGCACGATGCATCGCAATTGCCATGTTCGAGACTGAGATTGATCATCCGGCACAGCACCAGCGCGCACAGGTTCTGATCCGTAAAGAACGCCGGCGTCACGATCTCCGTCAGAATGTCGAGCGTATCCAGAACCTCCGGATCGCTCAGCAACGGCAGATCAATCAGATCTTCGATCTCGCGTTGACCGAGCAATGCACCGATGCGCGCATACTCGCTCTGCACCGTTTGCCGGTCGGGATTCGGCGACCAGTCGGTGCCGCCGCGCCGCAGATACTCGAGGCAGATATCCACGCTGCGCCCGCTTTGATCGAGCGTCGTATACAGCGTAATCCGCAGGCGCGTCACGAGCGCAACGTGGTGGCTTGTCCGGGCATGCTGATCCAATGCCGACAGCCGCGACTCCGCTTCCTGCATCCTGGTGCACAGCAATTCGCACTCAGCCAGCAGATACTCGATCGAAAAGATCAGTTCGTAGTTTCCGGTCCAATCGTCGTCCGTCAGCAGCGAACGGCCCGCACGCAGATAAGCGAGCGCGGAAGCGTAGGCCGTCGACGCCTTTGCACGCCTGCCGGCCGAGAGATTCAGCATCGCCACCCGCTCGCGCTCCGCGCGATCCGTAATGAGGTGCGTGGCGCGATTGAACTGGCTGACGATATCGAAGAGCGCTTCTTCCTGTTGCGCGGACGGCGTGTTCGACAACAGCAGCCGTGCAATCCGCAGATGCGTGCCGGCACGCGCATCCTCGTTGATGAGCGCATAGGCCGCTTCCTGCACACGGTCGTGCAGAAACCGATAGGTGCCTCCCGTGTGAAGCACGAGCCCGTCCCGCACCGCGTAGGAAAGCGCGTCGTGGACGCTTTCGCGCGGCAACTCGGAGATCATCTCGAGAAACGCCAGCACGGAAACGTTCCCGACGCACGCAAAACGCTGCAACGCGATCTGGGTGGCGACAGGCAAGCGGTTCAGCTTGCCGATCATCAGTTCGACCACGTTCTCCGTGTAGCCTTTGGCATAGATATGGCTGAGGTCCCATGACCATTGGCCCGCCGCGTGATCGAACCTGACCAGCCCTTCGTCTGCGAGCGAAGAAAAGAACTGAAGCGCAAAGAATGGATTGCCGCCCGTCTTCTGATGCAGCATGCGGGCGAGTGGTAAAGCTCTCGTCGAAGGACAATGGAGTGCATCCACGACGAGTTGCTGGAGGTGCTCACTGGCAAGCGGCGTGAGCGAGATCGCTTCGACGGGAGTGTTCGACGCGCGGATGTTCTCCAGGGTGCGCGCGAGCGGGTGCGCGGCATCGACCTCGTTGTCGCGATACGCGCCGATCACCAGCAGGTGACGCACATCGCCCTGAACCATCAGGTCTTCGAGGAAGTCGAGCGTCGCCGCATCGAGCCACTGCAGATCGTCGAGGAATAGCGCGAGCGGATGTTCCGCGCGCGCGAAGACCGAAATGAAATGCCTGAAGACCAGATGAAAACGTCGCTGCGCATCTTGCGGCGACAGCGCGGGAACGGGCGGCTGCTCACCGATCACCATCGACAGATCAGGCACCAGATCGACGATCAGGCGCCCATTTGGACCCAATGCTTCGCGGAACGCGTTTCGCCAGTTTGCCAGCTCGCTCTCGGGTTTCGTCAGCAGCATGCGAATGCCGGCCTGAAACGCCATCGCGAGTGTCGCGTAGGGAATATCGCGCTTGTACTGATCGAACTTGCCGGCCAGAAAAAATCCGCCACGCGGCACCAATGCCTTGTGAAGCTCGTTCACGACGGCCGACTTGCCGATGCCCGAGTAGCCTGCCACGAGTAACAGCCCACCCGCTTCGCCCCGCGTGACGCGATCGAACGTCGTGAGCAGTGTTTGCAGCTCGGCATCGCGGCCATACAGCTTCTCGGGTATCAGCAGACGATCCGAAAGGTCGTACAGGCCCAAGCTAAAGTCGCTGATCTGCCCATACGCATCCCAATGCGCCAGGCACCGTCGCAGGTCGTGGACGACCCCGGCCGCCGTCTGATACCGGTCTTCCGCGGTCTTTGCGAGCAGTTTCATGACGATCGCGGAGATCGGCGGCGCGAGCGTCGGCATCAGTTCTATCGGAGCAGGCGCTCGCCGCGCGATATGACAGTGCACCAGTTCCATCGGGTCCGTTGCGCTGAAGGGCAAGCGCGCCGTCAACATCCGATAGAAGACGACGCCCAGCGAATAGAGATCGCAGCGCAAATCGATCGATCGGTTCATTCGCCCCGTCTGTTCGGGCGCCATATAGGCGAGCGTCCCGGCAATAAATTCCGGCGGTTCGGGCGACTGACGCTCGCGCTGCAGCAACGAAGCGATACCGAAGCCCGTCAGACGCGCCGCGCCCGTCGATCGGTTGACGAGTACATGGGTCGAATTGATGTTTCTGTGAACGATGCCACGCGAATGAATCTTTCCCAGCGCCGAGGCGATATTGATGGCAAAGCGGAGAAAAACGACGGAGTCGAAGGGCACAGGGAGTTTTTCAAGCGGCTCGCCGTCCCAGTCCTCCAGTAGTAGCGTGGATTGTCCGTTCTGGCGCAGCAACTGGATGGGACGAATCGCTGCCGCGGGATCGAGCTTTTCCGCGAGCGCATATTCGTGCGCGAGACGATCGATGGACTCAGGTTGAGGATGCGCCCTCGCGAGGCGCACGATAAGGACGGACTCGTCGGCGCCGCCGTCGACGCGACGCTTGCCCCTGCACGCCACGTATGCGCCGTCCTCCCATGCGACCTGAAAGGGTTCGACAGGCGCCGTGTCAGAGAAGGACGTGAAGAGGTTCAACAAGCACTCCGCAGAGATCTCTCTTTCCCGTCGGTGAGGTCGCCGTTGGCGGGATTTATAGCGACGTTACCTTCGTCGTAGGGAACGTGCAACTGAGGGATCGCGTGGGCGGGCAATTTCGCGAGCGCGAGGAGGTTTTTTGCTGTTAGTTTGGTTGTTATTTGCGCTGGCATCCGCGGTTTGTGTTTTCGCTGGCATCCGCGGTTTGCTTCCGGTTTGCTAGCGTTGCCCCTGTGCGGGGCGGCACCTACTTTTCTTTGCCGCCGCAAAGAAAAGTAGGCAAAAGAAAGCGGCTCACACCGCCAATTCTTGTTCCTGCCTGAGGGCCCCCAAAGGTTCTTACGCTTCACACGGCAACCACGTGACCCACGTTCGTTGCCAGCGCGCTTGCGATGCGCCTCACCCGCTTCACGCTCCCGCACTACAGCACGCCGCGCCAGCTATTTCACCGCCGCCCAGGTGGCAAACTGTGTGTCGGCCATTCGTGCTGCACACGCCTTACTTCGGCCCGATAGCGCACGCGTTCCACCCTGTAAGAGCGCCACGCTATACGACACGACAACCTACACACAGTTTGCCACCTGGGCGGCACGCGCCATTCGCTGCCGCTTGCCGTTGTACGCGTGCTTGAAGCGGGTGAAGCATTCATTCAAAGCGTTGGCAACGAGCACCAAACCCGGGCACTACCGCGTGAAGCATGGGGACGTTGGGGGCCCGTGGATAAACACACGGGCTGGCGGTGTGAGCCGCTTTCTTTTGCCTACTTTTCTTTGCGGCGGCAAAGAAAAGTAGGTGCCGCCCCGCACAGGGGCGACGCTAGCAAACCAATAACATCACGCGGATGCCACCGCAAAGCCCCCAAAAACCCCGAATCAGCGTCGCAGCCCCTCCCTCATCACCATCAACCGCAACTCCGTCATATCCTCAATCGCGTAGCGAACCCCTTCCCTCCCAATACCCGAATCCTTCACACCGCCGTAAGGCATGTTATCGACCCGAAACGACGACACGTCATTAATTACCACGCCACCCACATCGAGTTCATCCCAGGCACGATGCGCATGCGCGAGCGAATCCGTAAAAATACCCGCCTGCAGACCAAAATCACTGTCATTGACAGTCATCAGCGCACGGTCGAAATCATCGAATTTCTCGAGAATCGCAATCGGACCAAACGCCTCCTTACGATACAGGTCGGTATCGCGCCCGACATTCTCCAGCAGCGTCGCCTCGAACATCGCACCCTCGACCCTCCCGCCCGCAATGATCTTCGCGCCCGCCTTCACTGCGCTTTCCATCCACCCCGCGAGACGCCGCGATTCCGATTCGGAGATCATGGGCCCGACGAAGGTGCTCTCGTCCTTGGGATCGCCCATCTTCAACGACATCGTCTTGACGATCAGCTTCTCGCGCAGCGCATCATAGACCGATGCATGCACGAGAATCCGCTGCACGCCGATACAGCTTTGTCCCGACTGATAGAACGCGCCGAATGCGAGACGATCGACCACATAGTCGAGCTTGTCGCCCTGATCGCCATCGACAACCACGGCCGCATTGCCACCCAGTTCGAGAACCACTTTCTTCTTGCCAGCCCGCGCTTTCAGATCCCAGCCGACAGCGGGCGATCCCGTGAACGACATCAGCTTGAAGCGATCGTCGGTGGTGAACAGATCGGCGCCGTCGCGATGTGCAGGGAGAATCGAGAAGCCGCCCTTCGGCAGATCGGTCTCCGCGAGCACTTCGCCGATGATCAATGCGCCGATAGGCGTGCGGCTCGCGGGCTTCAGCACGAAAGGCACGCCGGCAGCGAGCGCGGGTGCGACCTTGTGAGCGGCGAGGTTCAGCGGAAAATTGAACGGCGATATAAACGAGCACGGCCCGATCGGCACGCGCTTCACATACGCGTGATAGCCCTTTGCGCGCTGCGAGATCTCGAGATTGAGAATCTCCCCGCCAATACGCACCGACTCTTCCGCCGCGACCTTGAACGTATCGATCAGACGGCTGACTTCGCCGCGCGCATCCTTGATCGGCTTGCCCGCTTCGATGCACAACGCCATCGCCATTTCCTCGAAACGCTCGCCAAAGCGCCTCACGCAGTGTTCGAGAACGGCTTGCCGCTTGAAAGGCGGGAACGCGCGCATCGCGGGCATCGAATCGACAGCCAGGGCGATCGCCTTGTCGATCGCTTTCGCATCCGCGAGCGCGACGCGGGTCGCGACCTCGCCGCTGAATTTATCGGTGACTTCGAGATCCGTGTTCGCAGCGACAGCTTCATTGGCGATGTAGTAGGGATAACTCTTCTGCAACATGGCACGCTCTCCTTGTGTTGACCACGGCGCGGGCATAGATTCAGATGTCCGGTGGAACCATCGAATTACAGGCCGAGAATAGTCGGCGTCCCTACGGACGTCTTTCCGGATCAGACTGACTATGTTCGATAGCCACGAGGCACGTCCCGCTCTCTCGTGGCGCGCTACCTGAACGAGTCAACTTCCCGCGTGTTTCGAAGTCAGCGTGATGGTGCAGGTCATCCCCATCGCGAGATGGATGCCGCGCGGCACGCTATCCAGATGAATGCGCACGGGCACGCGCTGGGCAAGACGGACCCACGTGAAAATCGGATCGACATTGGCGAGCAATTCATTCGTGCCCGTAGGATTGTCGCGATCCACGATACCGCTCGCAATGCTGTCGACATGGCCGCCGATATCGACATTCGCGCCGAGCAACCGTACGGTCGCGCGGTCGCCGACATGCACGCCCTGGATCTTCGTCTCCTCGAAATAGCCATAGACCCAGAACGAGTTCGAATCGATCATCGCCATGCGCGCGATACCCGCATTGGCGAAATCCCCGGGATAGAGGTTCAGATTGGTGATGAAGCCATCCGTGGGCGCGCGCACTTCGCTTCGCACCAGATCGAGATGCGCGGTCTCGCGGCGCACCTGCGCCGCTTTCATGCTCGCCTGCGCCGCCGTGTAGGCCGCGCGCGCCGCATCCAGCGCCGACTGCGATTGCTGCGCCTGCAATGCATAGTCCGAGCGGATTTCCTCCGATACGACGTCGCCGGACAGCTTTGCGCGCCGCGCAGACTGGTCCCTGCGCATTCTCGCTTCGAACAGACTGGCGTTCATCATCGACTCGGCCTGCTGCAACTGGGCCTTTGCCCGCGCGATATCGGCTTCTGCCTGATCCACTGCATACTTGAAGCGATCGGGATCGAGCACGTAGAGCACTTCGCCTTTATGCACCCACTCGTTGTCCTTGACGCGCACTTCCTTGACGAGTCCCGATACATCGGTAGACAGGTTGATCACATTCGCGCGAACGCGGCCGTCGCGTGTCCAGGGCGAGAACATATAGCGCTCCCAGATCGCGTGGATGAGTCCCAGCGCCGCGAGTAGCGTGATCACGGTGATGGCAATTCGAATGAGATACTGCCTGTTCATTTGCCGCCCCGTTGGATCGATACAGGTTCTGATTCGCGACTCGCCATCACGTCTCGTGAATGACGAGCGCCGCGCCGCAGAACAGCACGGCAAACAGCGCGACTCTGAAAAGTCCGGGATGCCACGCGTAACGGTACGCACCGGCCCTGGCGAGCAGCAGATCCAGCACGACGAACACGGCTGCACTCGCCATCAGCACGAGCAGCAGCGTCGGTGCGAAGAATCCGAATAGCTCGACTTCAACGGGCATGGTCTTCCCCTTTACTGATGCCGGAATCCCTCGCGTCGACGTCCACGCCGCCGCCCAGATCTCTCATCAGCAAGACCCAGGTGTCGACACGCTGCGCGCGTATCAATGCGACATCCCGCTCCTGTTGCAGCATGACTTTCTGGGCGACCAGTACGTCGAGATATTCGGTGATGCCCCCTCGATAGCCGAGGTCGGCAAGATCGTAGGCCCGCTTTGCGGACTGCAGTGCGGCCTGCGCCGCCCCCTGTTGTTCCTCTAGCGACTGCAGAAGCGTCACCTGCTGCGCAACGCTTTGCATCGCGGATAACACGGTGTCGTTGTACTTCAACACGGCATCGTCGTATTCGGCCGTCGCAACGCCATAACGCCCACGTCGGCGTCCCGCGTCGAAGATGGGCAGCGATCCCGCCAGTCCGACGCTGTGACCGATTGCATCGCTATTCAGAAAGTTGAAGAAACCGCCAAACGGCGCCACTGATGCGAGCGATGCGCTCGCCACGAGGTTGATGTTCGGGTAGAAGTCCGCGTGCGCCGCCTCGACCTTTTTCGCTGCCTCCGCTGCTCGCCAGCGTTGCGCGACGACGTCCGCGCGATGACCGAGGATTTCGGCAGGCAATGACGATGGCAACGCAACGCCGACGTCCCGAGGCAATGCGGGACGCGTCAGCGTATCGCCGAAGCCCGGCCCTTCGCCGACCAGATAGGCGATCTGTAGCCTGGCTGCGGCGATCTGATAGCGCGTACGCACGATGTCCGTCATACCCGCCTGATACTGCGCCCTTGCCTGACTCGCGTCGATATCTCCGGCGATACCTGCCTTGTGCCGCTGCGTCGCGACGTCCAGGTTGCGTCGCTCTTCGTCGTTGACCGACTGATAGATGTCGAGAAGAATGTACTGAAGCGCCAGTTGCGTATAGGTCCGCGCGACCGCCACCTGAAGCTCGACCTTGGCGAACTGTGCGTCGGCCGCCGACGCGCGCACGGCATCGAGCGCGCCCTTCTCGACGGCGCGGTTCCTTCCCCAGAGATCCAGATCGTAGGACAGCGCCACTGCCGCCGAGTTGTCCCAGACGGTCGTGCCGCCAGGGGGAGACGGCGTCGCATAGCGCGGGAATCGGGTGCGTGCGAGCGCGGCCGTGCCTTCGACATCGGGAAACAGATCTGCACGCAGCGCACGCGCCTCCCATATCGCAGCCGTGACCCGGGAGCGCACGATCGCGAGTGTCGGGTTGCCCGCTACCGCGCGGGCCACGAGTTGGTCCAGTTGCGGGTCGCGCCATGCCTTCCACCACTCGCTGGTGGGCCAGTTCGCGTCCCGCCCCGCCTCGCGCAACGCTTTGCCAGAGTCGATGGTCGCCGGGTCGACGAAAGATGCTTCGGGCTTGATCCCGGCGCCGCTGATGCAACCGCCCAGAAGCGTAACGGTTATGCATGACGTCACCGACAGGCGAAGCACGCCGACGGCCTGTCTGGCGCGCGTTCTCATGATGCAGTCGCCTTGACAGCGGATGCGACCGGCAACTGGTCCGTCAATGCGGCACGCGTCGAGTAAAGCCGCGCGCGCATCTCGAACAATGCTTCCGCTTTCTCGGACGAGAACTGCCTTGAGTGCGTTCTGAGAACCTGCAGCGCGTGTTCTGTAGCGCGATACGCCGCCTCGGCCGCGTCGGTCTTTCCGCTTTGCGCGAGTTGCCCGATCGCTTTCAACCACTCGCGCTGCACGTCACTCCACTCGGGCGGCAATGCGTCCGCATGAGCGTCAGCCAATCTGCGCAATTGCGACAACGTATTGGCAATCCACAGCTGCCCGAATGCCCATGTCGTTGTCCTCGCGCGATACGCTTTCGACACGTTCGGCACCGTCACGATACGCACGATGAGATCGCGCATCGCCACTCCCACGCTTGCCGGTTCCTCCGCGTCGACGTCGTCCGTTGCGGCATGCACCAGAATGTCGCGGATGCGCGCGGCCGTTTGCCTTGCGAGCCACTGGCCTTCGCGAGGAATGACGAGCGAGAACGCGGCTGCCGACGCGCCAATGCCGATCAGCAGCGCGAAGCTGCGATCGAGGTAGGCAGGCGGGTTGTACACGGCGACATTCATCGGCGTCAGCGCGTAACAGAAGTACACGTTGAAGCCCGCGCCCAAACCGGCAATGCTCGGGAAGGTATTGGCGTAGCTGCCGAAGAAGATCACTGTTCCGATGCACAGTGCCAGCAGCGTGACATCGCCCAGGCCGGGCATCACGACGAAGTTCAGGATGAAGCCCGCCATGCAGGCGAACAGGCATCCTGTGAAGTTCTGCCAGCTCGCGGGTATCGGCGTCGGATTGAGCGAAAAGAATCCACTCGTTATCCCTGCCGATACAACGGCAATATATCCATTGGTCCACCCGGAAGCGATCCACGCTGCGGCGACTATGCTGACGGATGTCGCGGCGCGCAGTCCGGACACGATCGCCGTGATCCCGCTCGAGCGCAATGGGGCGCTGCGCATGAACGCTATGGCCTGCACGATCGGCTGGGTCAACTGAATCTTCGGCGGGTTGAATACGATGCTGCAGGCACCGCAGAAATCGTGCAGTGACGAAACGGCCAGATACACTTCCGCGCCTACCATCTCCACGATACGTGCACCGGCGTCGCTGTACTCATTCCCGCACGCCTGACTGCACTCGTGAGCGCGCAACCATGCTTCCAATGCGCCCAACTGGTTATTCAGGCGATCCACACGCTGCATCGTCTGCAAGCCGCCCTCTTCGACATCCGCTGCTATTGTCACCAGCTTGTCGAACAACGCGTCGGTCTCCGCCTTCACGTCGTGATCGATGTCTTTCGTAATCTGCCTTGCACGATTCACTGCGTAGATGCGCGTGACAGCATCGAGGAAGGTCTCGTCGAGCAGTACGAGCGCGTCGTTGCGCAGGCGCATTGCGGGATCTTCGAATACGGCAGCCGTGCGCAATCCTTCAATTGCTACGCTTTCGCGTATCAACTTCAAATAGCTTTCGACCGGCTCGTCCAACGTTTTTCCCGATGCCGCGGAGCGCAGTGCGGATAACAACGACGCCAGCGCCGTTTCGCGCCATTTCATCAAGGCGGGCACCACCTTCTGCGGAAAGATCAATGCGCTGATCAGGCCGCCCGTGGCAACGCCGATCATCACTTCGCTTATCGTGTAGATGACGTTGTCGACGACATCGTAAGGCGTGGCCCATTCAGGCACGGTCGTGATGCAGGCCGCGTATCCCGACAACACAAAACCGTATGACTGATAATTCTTGTAATACGACGATCCGGCAACGAACAACCCAACCCATATCGCGAGGCCGCCGAGAAACAACGGCGGCTGCTGGGCAAACATGCCGACGAGTGTAAGCCCCGCAAGACTCCCGCAAATGATCCCCAGTGTCCGGTAAAAGCCCCTCGCGATCACCATGCCGCTTTGCTGTTGCAGCATCACGATAACGGCCGAGACCATCGCGGTGCCGGGAGAGCGCAGTTCGAGGCGCATGCTGATGAGCATGCTGAGTACCACTGCCAGCGCCGCCTTGAACGCATGCAGAAGACGTGGTGCATCCTCGTTTCGATAGACAACGAACTCTTCGTAAAGACCGCGCAGATCCGCAATCATGTCCGTTCGCCTCGACCAATCGGTCCGTAGACAGCCGATGCTGCCCGCTGTTCGACGCAAGCCACCGTGACGTTCATATTACCGGCGAAGACAAGGACACTCTTTCGACAACGAACGGGTGATTGCATTGGCAAACTGACATTCGTCGCGTGTGCTGTGTGGATACAGTCAACTGTCTTTCTCCCCTGCCTCGCCTCCCGCGATTGCGATCAAAAAAGCAAGTCTCTTTTCGCCAGGATCCCGCTAATCATATTGATTCGGCGTCCTAGACTGCGCGATAAGGCCGTCAATATGCACCGGCCATCATCAGACTACCGGAGGTCGCCTTCATGAAAAAGCTCTTGCATGCAGCACTCGTTACGACATTGCTCGCGAGTCCCGTCGCGTCTTTTGCGCAATCGAACGATACGGTTTCGCGTGCACAGGTGAAAGCGGAATTGCGGGAACTCGAGCAAGCTGGCTACTACCGCGCTCGCAGTGAGGCCGCGAACTACCCGGGAGACATCCAGGCCGCGGAAGCGCGCGTCATGCAACGAAACCTCGCGTCACGAAGCGGTGCCAACAGTGCAGAAGGCGGTGTGACGTCCGGTTCTGCCCTGTCGGGAAATCGCACTCCTCGAGAGTGATCCATACGCGAGCCGATGGATGGTTTTACACAAGCTCACGTCGCTCTTCGGTTGCATCTGGAAATGGAAATGAAGAAAAAACTGGCGCCGCGCCATTTCGACGTCTTAGTGGCAAGCGCTTCTGCGTTGGCGCTGGCTCTGGCATTGCCCCTGCCCGCATTTGCGCAGACTTCGAACGGCACCGTGACGCGCGCGCAGGTACTGCAACACCTCTACGACCTGGAAGACCTGGGGTATCGGCCGGCGCAAGCGTCCAGTTTGCGTTTTCCGTACGACATCGAAGCGGCAGAGCAACGACTTGCTGAAAAGAAACGCGCGGAGGCCTCAGGTTCTGATACCGCGGAGCCCTCCGCCGCCAGCGAGTATCCCCAGGCGGCGTCCTCTATGGCCCGTTGACGCATGCAACGCGACGTGCGATTCGACAAGACAGGACAACATCGCCAACGGGACAATGCAACGACTGGCTGGCACTACACGCACGTGTGCTGCCCGGTAACCAGCTCACAGGCAAGGAGGGATGCATGTCTTCGCGTAAAAATTTGCTTACCGCTGTAATCGTTGCCGCATTCATTGGAGGCATCGTCCCCGCATACGGCCAGACCGATACGTCAGCGTCGGGCGTGACCACGACACCATCGAGCAAGAAGACGGTGAGAAAACAGAATCACCAGCTCGAAGGAAAAGTCCGGCATGCGCTGACCGCCACCAAACATCTCGACTCGTCCGGCATCGTGATTCTGGCGCGTAGCGGCAAGGTCACGCTGGAAGGCGACGCGCCCGATGACCAGCAAATCCAGCTTGCGGCTGCGACGGCGGCCAAGGTTGCCGGCGTGACAGGCGTCACCAATAATCTGCACATACGCGAAGCGGGCAACTAGCGCGCGGCAGGCGCAGCAATGGAGGTTTATCATGAGACACATCCTTGTCGGCGCGCTTCTCGCCACACTTCTTGCCGCCCTCCTCGCTACCGCGAATGTTTCATTCATATCGCCCGCCTGCGCGAGCGGATATGGGCCGGCTCCGTTCTATCGTCCCGATATCGGTGCGCCGCCTTCGCAGCGTGGTGAAAATGCCCAGACCCTGAGAAATGTACGTAACGCTGGCGAAATCCCAAGTTCGACCGATGTCGGCGGCGTCAACGCATCATCATCTCAATCGGGCGTCGGCGAAGCAGCACTGACGTCACGCACCTGGACATTTCGTCATCACTGATAGCGTCGATTCCGACCGGCATCCTCTCGACGTGCGGTGAACACACGCAGGCGCGATGCGCTTGCGGGGCCGCCCAAAGGACGGATGCCGATCGCCTGTTCTTCGTCACAAAAGAAGCTACCGATTTCCCATCTCGTTGAAAAACACGCGTGTATTCAATCGAACGAAATCTTTTCAATAAGCACGATACGACCGTATCCACGGCTACATCTAAACAGATCATGCTTCATGATCTGAAGCAACTCATAACCATTCAAATCAATTCGACCGCTGTTTCATTCAAAGCCAGTTGCCGTAAGCGTTCTATAATTCCTCAAGCAAAGCACTCAAAGCAGGTTGACGCTTTATCAGAAGCAGCGCCCAATCAGTCTTTAGTCGCGTGCGCCGCGCTTCTCTTTTATTCCGGCACCGGGAGCGCGGCGACATGTCGACTGACGACGAGGATAGCAACATCGAGGCTATCGCTGCTCTATCCAACGCGTTCTCCGAAGAGGTCGTACTCGACCGTGTGCTGGAAACCATCGTTCGGGTAGCGCTCAAATGCACGGGCGCAACGGCCGGGCAATTGGTGTTGTCAGATCAAGGCACCCTTCGTACACGCGTACGTGCGACATTGCGTCAGGACGTCGTTGTCGAAATCGGGTCGACGATCGAAGACGAGCCGATAACCCGTTTGATCGCGCAGGCAGTCGCGCAAGCCGGCCGTTCATTGACACTCGATACGGCGAACGAAACCGCTGAGAGGTTCGCACGACGCGATAGCGAAGCCCGCGTCCCATGCTCGGCGTTCTGCCTGCCGCTATTCCACAGACGCCGTCTGGTCGCGGTGCTATATCTCGAGAATGATCGAGCCAACAAGGCGTTTCCCACGAGAAAGCGCGCACTCATCGAACTGCTTGCATCCCAGATGGCCATCGCGCTCGAAAACGCACGTCTCTCTCAGGCACTTTACGATGAGGAGCGACGGCGCTTTTTCGCCGAGGGCCGACTTCGTCAAGCGCAGTTCGCGTTATCCGAAGCGACCCGAGCGACAGCCATCGAGGAACTGGTCGGATCGATCGCTCACGAACTCAGTCAGCCGCTGAGTGCTATCGATGCATCGTCGGGCGCGGCACTGCGATGGTTGAAGCGGGATGTACCGAACCTCGAAGAAGCGACGATCAGTCTCAACAAGGTTCAAAGCTGCACGACACGGGCGAAAGTGACAATCGACAGGCTTCGCGCAGCGATCTCGCAGTCGAAGACTTTGTTCGAAGAATTCGACGTTCATGCCGCGATTCGTGAAGTCGTTCTGCTCGCCCGCTCGCGCATCGATGAACTCGACGTACAGATTGAACTGGCCGGTATGAGTGTGCAGTGCCACGTGATGGGCAATCGCGTGCAGATCCAGCAGGTCGTCGACAGTCTGATTGCGAATGCACTCGATGCACTGACCTCGATCACTCAGCGGCCACGAATCATCAGCGTTTCTTCCGCACGGCGCGAAGGCAGAACCGTCGTCATCTCCGTCGCCGATTCGGGGCGTGGCATCGAACCTGGCTCGGAGGACCAGCTGTTTCGCCCTTTCGTCACGACCAAGCCGAGAAGCATAGGCATCGGGCTCCCCATCTGCAAACGGATCATCGAGGCGCACGGCTCCGCCATGCGGGTCGAGCCGCTCACGCCCTTTGGCGTCCGCTTTTCATTTACGCTGGATCAGGCACTGCAGAACAACGACGCGGATTGAGGGCCGGTTGAGCAAATGACGATCGTGGCCTATGCGTAGTCCGAGCGATTGCTTACGTCGCCTCCCGACTCGCGGCGCTTTCGGTCGCCAGCCCAAGAAGTCTCGCCTTTTGCAGAAACTCGCCGGACGTTTTTACGCCGAGCCGCTTCATTCCCTCACCGCGATAGATCTTCACCGTGATTTCGCTTACGCCAAGTTCGTCGGCAATCTGGCGATTCGGTTTGCCGCACGCGATACGATGCATGACCTGTTTCTGTCGTGGCGTCAGTTCGACCCACCGTTCCTGGAGGTCCTGTAGCGCCGATGCGTCCGCAAGCCGTGAACGGTCCTGTTGAACCGCCTCCGCGATCGCGTCCAGCAGGTCCTGGTCGCGCAAGGGCTTGGTCAGAAAATCCACCGCGCCTGCTTTCATCGCTTTGACGGTCATCACGATGTCGCCGTGTCCCGTGATGAAAATAATGGGGTGAGAGATGCCGCGTTGCGTGAGTTCCTGTTGCACCATCAGGCCACTCAGGCCCTTCAGGCGAACATCGAGCACGATGCATGCAGGACCGTTGCTGACGGGACCATCTTTCAGCATGTCGATCAGCGCTTCACCGTGAGCAAACACGCTGGTCTTCATGCCCACGGACTTCAACAGTTGCCCCAGCGAATCTCGCACGTCTTCGTCGTCGTCAACGACAAACACTGTGGCCGGTTCAGTGTTACGTGGCTCAGCCAGATTACCGTTCACCGTTCTTTCCTGCGAAAAGGACCCATCTAATATAGGCGTCCTCTTGCGGTATGGCCATTTAATTAACCTGAAGCGGCGGCCCGGTCGATATAACGCTTGCGGCATAGGTGTGAGGAATCGGGGCGGCCCAAAGCGGTGCCGCCGCGACCCGCACCGATACGGCAGAACATCGCGTTCGATGTCCGCCGCACCGGCAGTGCGTTACGTCGCGTGATACTTGAGCACCACGCCGGGGCGTCACTTATTTACCGCTTTCCAGCCGGGCTGCCAGCGCCTTGAGCCCGTCGTCGTAGATGCCCTGAAACAGCTTCGACGCTTCCTGATCGCTCACGCCAGCGGGTGTGAACTGGCCCGACCATTCGACGCGGCTGGTATTGTTGCCCGCGTCCACGACCTGGAGTGTGGAAAGGTAATCCGTGACGGGAAACGGCGCTTTCAGAATCGCGTAGCTATAGCGTCGCGCCGCGTTGTCGAAGCTGATGAGCCGCTCGACGATCGGGTCGCCATCGGGATTGGCAAGTTCCCGCACACGCCCTCCATCAAGCAATTCGCTCTTTGGAATATACGGCAGCCAGTCCGGCAGAGAGCCGAATCCGCCTATCAACTGCCAGACCTGATCGGCCGGCAGCGGCAGATTCATGCTTGAAGATGCTGTGGCCATGATGCCTCCTATTTGCGGTCGATCGGCAGCGGCGCGCGCGGCGACACGAGTCCTTGCTCGCGCATCTCCTCCCAGAAACCGCCCGGGATGTTCACGCGCAACGCGGCGACATCCTCCGCGATACGCTCGGGACGGCTTGCGCCCGGAATGACGGCCGCAGTGGCCGGATGCGCCAGCACGAACTGCAAGGCGGCGGCCTTGATCGGAATCTCGAAGCGTTGCGTCAGCGCCTTGATCTTGCCGACCTTCGCGAGAATGTCGGGCGACGCCTTCTGGTACTCGAAATGGCTCCCACCCGCCAGCACACCCGAGCTGTATGGGCCGCCGACGACGATGTCCACTTTCTTCTTTTCCGCTGCAGGCATCAGGCGCTCCAGCGCCACCTCGTGATCGAGCAACGAATAGCGGCCGGCCACCAGCATGCCATTGGGCTGCGACTCGGACAGTCCGAGCGTCAGCTCGATCGGCTCGACGCGATTGACGCCCAACCCCCAGCCTTTGATCACTTTCTCGTCGAGCAGTCGCGCCAGTGCACGAAAAGCACCCGTTCGCGCGATCTCGAACTGCGCGAGCCATGCGTCGCCATGAAAGTCCTGCGCAATATCGTGGACCCAAACGAAGTCCAGCCGATCGACCTTGAGCCGCTTGAGACTATCTTCGATCGACTTGAGCGTGCCGCTCTCCGAGTAGTCGTACACGATGCGATTCGGCCTGCCGAATTCGAACAGTCCGCCCTTCTCGCCGAAATCGCGTCCGCCCGTTTCGACCTCGTCCAGAATGATCCGGCCAACTTTCGTGCTGAGCACGTACTCGTCGCGTGGATGCCGGGACAATGCTTCGCCTACGCGCAGCTCCGATAGCCCCGCACCATAAAACGGCGCCGTGTCGAAGTAGCGCACGCCCTCTTGCCATGCCGCCTCGACCGTTTGCAAGGCGACTTCCTCGGGAATATTGGTGAACATATTGCCCAAAGGCGCACCGCCAAAGCCCAATGGACCATTCAGCAAACTGCTTCGGATACTCATAGTAACTCCTGAAATTGGGGTGACCCAACGTCCTGCCGCGCACGCCTAGCGGGCATCGTCCAGAACGGGCTCGCGGACGTGCATGAACGCGAGCGCTTCCGGACAGATCTTGCAACGCAATTCGTCGGAGCGAGGCAAGCCCGCCGCGCAAGCTTCAATAGCCGACGCCAGAATCATCGCGTTGACGTTGCGCGGTGCGGGTCGCGCAGGGCGCGGCCGGAAGATCTCGTCGCCGGGTGCGATCGGTTCGCCGCTCATCGCGCAGCGGCCCGCCACGCGAGCGCGCGCGGCCACCCAGAGTTGCTCGCGATAACAGCACTTCGTTGCGTCCCGCCAATCGAGCGTGACGCTCAGCGGGCTGGGACGATCGATGACACGCACCGCGGGCTCCCATGCGGGCCCACTGACGTCGGCGGGAGCCCTGCGCGTCACAGCAGGATCAAACAACTCTTCAAAAGCGAATTGCGAACCCGCGGGCAAAGACAGCAGATTGATCGTTCGAGTCCACGGATCGTCGAGGTTTGCTTCTAGCAGCATTTACGCCTCCTTTCGACACTTGCCATGTCCGCACCGGGTACTCCGTCCGCGATTTCAGGGTCTGCAATCGGCGGGAGCAGATGCGGCCAACTCAAGATAGCCGCGCGCAACGCGACGGACCAGCCCTACAAAGGGTTGCGGCTCATCATCGAAACTGTGAGACCTTAAACCTTTGTTTAGGGTGGGTCGGGCCAGAGATGGGCGCGGCGTCAGCACTGCGCGCGGCGCGGCCCGCGTCATGCAGCGACGCGCGGTCATTCGAGGTCGTGAGCGGATTGCGTTCGGCGCGAGCGCGACGCGAGGTGAAGTGTGCGAACCGCGAAAAAAACGCGGACAGGTCAGTCAGGCGCGACGTGTGTACGGGCGGGGACTGACACCGAGAACCTGGGCGTGGCGAACCAGATCGACAAGGGAACGCACACCCATCTTGCGCATCAACTGTCCACGATGCAGCTTGACGGTGATTTCGCTGACGTGCATTTCGTCGGCGATCTGCTTGTTGAGCAGCCCCGCGAGCACGAACTCCAGCACCTCGCGCTCTTTCGGCGTGAGCGACTGGTACCGCCCGCGCAACTCGGCCGTGGACGACTCCACCGAGAGGCGCTCCGCGTCACGCCGCAGCGCCTGTGCGACCGCATCGAGCATGTCCTGTTCACGGAACGGCTTGGAGAAGAAATCCATTGCGCCCGCTTTCATCGCTTTGACGGACATCTCGACGTCGGCATAGCCGGTGATGAACAGAATGGGAATGTGCGGCGCAATCTTCGCAATCGACTGCTGGAAAGCCAGCCCGCTTTCGCCGCGTAGTCTGACGTCGAGAATCAGGCAACTGGGAATGTTCTCCCGCGTGAAGTCGAGAAATTCGGCCGGCGAACTGAACACTTCCACGCGATGCCCAACCGAGCGAAGGAGGCTACCGAGCGATTGCCTCATATCCTCATCGTCGTCGATGATATACACCGCCGACGGCGGGAGTGAACCGTCGTCGCGTACCGGCGTCGACCGCATCGTGGTGGTCATCCGACTTCCCCTCAACGAGTCCAGACCATTGTCGGAGGGCGCCGCCTCGTCCTCGGCCTGCTGGGTGGCCGCGTTCAGTCGCGCAGCCCTGCATATCGCCCTTATTGTAGCGGCTGCCCGTATCCGAAGCTCGACATGGGTCACGCCCGCTCGCGGCGCGCCGACCCGCCACGGACCGCATTTTTATACCAAGGTATGGTTATCGGCCTTTTCCCGGCAGATTATTCTGAATTCAGAAAATCAAACACCCCACAGCGTTGCCGCGGGTTCGCCTGTGGGGTCAGTCCGAGGAATCCCGTGAATCCTGCCGTGCTCGTTTCCATAGTAGAAGACGACGAACTGGTTCGAAAGGCAACCGAAAATCTCATCCGGTCGATGGGATGGGACGTGCTTGCTTTTGATTCCGCTGACTCGTTTATCGCTTCAGGCGCCGTGTATCGAACGACATGCCTGATCTCGGACGTGACCATGCCGGGCATGTCCGGCATCGAGATGCACGCGCTGCTGATCTCGCAGGGTTGCGCGCCGCCTACCATCTTCATCACGGGGTACCCGAACGCTCAGGACGAAGCCATCGTCCTTGCCAATGGCGCGCTCGCCTACCTCGAAAAGCCCGTCGATGCGAATACGATGCTGGCACAAGTCCAACTGGCGATCGGCGCGCCGTAGTCCGAAGATGCCGCACGCAACATGCGTGCTCGCGCCGCCCGACGCTGCGCAACCGTGTGCGCGGGAGCTTGCTGGCAAAGATTTATACCTGAGTATAGGGTAGTGACGCCGCGCGGGATTCGCAGCATACCGGGGTACTATTTCCCTCGCTGACAGGATCGCGTTAGTGTTGCGGCATCGAGACGACGGACCAGCGGCGCCGCTATTGCGCGGCTCACTCCCGTCCTACGGAGAACCAGGCGGCGGAGCCACCCTCAGGCCCGTGCGCCGCTCTAAAGGTGATCACGATGGATGCCAATGCGCTCGATCTGTCACGGCTGCAGTTTGCCTTCACGGTGTCCTTTCATATCATCTTTCCGGCGCTCAGTATCGGACTCGCGAGCTTTCTCGCCGTCCTCGAAGCCTGCTATCTGAAAACAGGCAAGCCGCACTACAAGTCGTTGTGCGTTTACTGGGCGAAAATCTTCGCGGTCGGCTTCGGGATGGGCGTGGTGTCCGGCGTCGTGATGGCGTATCAGTTCGGCACCAACTGGTCTGGCTTTTCGCGATTCGCCGGGCCGATCACCGGTCCACTCCTTACTTACGAGGTGATGACAGCTTTCTTTCTCGAAGCGGGATTTCTCGGCATCATGCTATTCGGCTGGGAGAAAGTCGGACCGAAAGGGCATTTCGCCGCGACGCTGCTCGTCGCGGTCGGCACACTGATCTCGACGTTCTGGATTCTCGCGTCCAACAGCTGGATGCAAACGCCACAAGGGTTCATCGTCGAGAAGGGACATGTGGTGCCCGTCGACTGGCTGGCCGTCATCTTCAACCCGTCGTTTCCGTACCGCCTCGCGCATATGACGATTGCCGCATTTATCGTGGCCGCCCTGATCGTCGCCGCGACGGGAGGATGGCATCTGCTGCGTGGCCGGCGCGATCCCGAAGTGAAAACGATGTACTCGATGGCGCTGTGGCTGCTGCTGTTTCTCGCGCCGATCCAGGCCTTCGTCGGCGATCAGCATGGCCTGAATACACGCCACTATCAGCCCGCCAAAATCGCCGCGATCGAAGGGCTATGGGAAACGGAAAAAGGCGGCACGTCGCTCAACCTGATCGGCTTTCCCGACATGCAGGCGGAAGTGACGCGCTACGCAATCAAGGTTCCCCACCTTGGCAGCCTGATTCTCACGCATAGCTGGGATGGTGAAATTCGCGGACTCAAGGAATTTCCTAAAGAGGACCGTCCCAATTCGTCGCTGATCTTCTGGACCTTCCGCATCATGGCGGGACTCGGCATCCTGATGATCCTCACTGCGATCGCCGGCGCACTGTTGCGGCGCGGTGCAAAGCTCTTCGAATTTCGCGCGTATCAGTGGCTCACGGTAGTCATGGGGCCGACGGGCCTCATTTCTCTCATTGCGGGATGGATTACAACGGAGGCGGGACGGCAACCGTGGGTCGTCTACGGCGTGCTGCGCACCAAAGACGCGGTATCGCCCGTGACATCGCAAAGCGCGGGCGTGTCGCTGCTGATTTTCATCATGGTGTACTTCCTGGTGTTCGGCACCGGCATCTATTACATCCTCAAGCTCATTCAGGCTGGACCGGGCACGGCGGAACACCCCGCGTCGCCTCCCACGCATGAGGAATCTGCGAATGCGAGTGGGCGGCGTCCGCTTGCCGCCGCAACCGAATAGCCGATCCGGCACACAACACTATTCGCAGCTTCGGGAGCATTGCCATGGATGTCACCGTGATCTGGGCCGCCATCATCGCCCTCGGTCTGTTTATGTACATCGTCCTCGATGGGTTCGATCTCGGCGTCGGAATGATCTTTCCGTTCTTCCCGGCAGACAGCGAGAGAGACATGATGATGCACAGCATTGCGCCCGTCTGGGACGGCAACGAAACCTGGCTGGTGCTAGGCGGCGCCGCGTTATTCGCCGCCTTCCCGATGGTCTATTCGGTTGCCTTGTCGGGACTTTATCTGCCCATCATCTTCATGCTGGTCTGCCTGATCTTTCGCGGCGTATCGTTTGAAATCCGCGGCAAGGCGAATCGAACGAAGAACCTTTGGAGCCTTTCGTTCATCTGCGGATCGGCAGGCGCTGCATTTTTCCAGGGCGTGATTCTGGGTGCGTACCTTCAGGGCATCCCCGTGAAAGACGGCATATTCTCCGGCGACCCGTTCTTCTGGGTCACGCCTTTCAGCTTCTTCACGGGAATGGGTCTGATGGTGACTTACGCGCTGCAGGGCGCGACCTATCTGGTGATGAAGATAGACGGAGACCTGCAGGAACGCCTGCGTGCACTCGTCTGGCCGCTCACGCTCGCCTTGCTCGGCTTCATCCTTGCCGTCAGCATCTGGACGCCGCTGACCGACGCGCAAATCGCCTCACGATGGTTCAGCTCGTCGTTCCGCTACAGGCTGTATCCCATCCCTGTTCTCGTAGCGATCACTGCGTTGGCGATGTTCCACGCAGTCAGGCGCCGCCATGAAACCACTCCGTTCATCTTGAGCCTCGTACTCATCCTGCTCGGGTATATCGGTCTGCTGGTCAGCATCTGGCCTTACGCGATTCCCAATAGCGTCACGCTCTGGGACGCGGCCTCGCCTCGTTCCAGCCAGCTGTTCGCGCTGGTCGGCGCCGTGATCATCATTCCCATCATCATTGTGTATACGACGGCGGGCTATTGGATCTTCCGCGGCAAAGTCGAAGCGGGGAGCCAATATCATTAACGGAGTATTCAGCCATGTCAAAGACTCCATCCGATCCTCAGTCGACATTTGGCAAGCGCATGATGTGGTTCGTCATACTCTGGCTAGTCGGCTTTGGAGGCACGATGCTGCTCGCGATGCCATTTCATTTTCTTGTCGCCGCGTCGATGCATCATTGAACAGCGACAGCCTTTTGCGATCCCGAATCGCAAAAGGCTGTTTTCATGGTGCTTTCGAAAGAACGCGCAATGTCATGCGCCCCGGGACATCGTGCTTTCGATCGCCCCATGTTTCGCACGCCAGCGGTGCGGCGTATCGTCGACGTGCCGCCGGAAAACGGTCGTGAAATGAGCTTGCGTGCGAAACCCGACGCTGAACGCGATATCCGCGACGGTCGAGGTCGTCGTGGCAAGCAGCGTCTGGGCGTGCTCGATGCGCCGACGCAAGATGAACGTATGGGGTGACGTCCCCGTTGCCGCGCGAAAACGTGCGGCGAAATGCATCGGCGATAACCCGACGGCGGCGCCCAACTCCGCCAGCGTCAGGCCCACGTCGATTCTCTGATCGATAAAGTCGATCGCTATCTTGACCCGCCAGGCCTCGAGCGGCGATACCGACGATCCGCGCGCCGGCTTGACCGATGCGCGAGCAACGACAATTTCCAGCAATCGCGCGAGGATGGAAACCGTGATCCCGTCCGCGTACATCGAACTGGTCAATGCTTTGCCGTGCAGCGCGCGCAACAGCGTGGCCGTGAGCTTGATGACGACCGTGTCCCGGATGTGCAGTGGCGCGGCCGTCAACAGCGAGGTGACGTTCGATTCGCCCGCGTCGTCGTCGAGCCACGTTGCCAGCCAGTGCGACGGTACATAGACGTAGAGAAAATCGGCGGGCGTGTGGCACGTGCCGCGAAGCTCCGAGCCCGGCGGCACGATCAGCGCCGCGCCCCGATCGATGACGCCGTCATAAACCTGGTTTCCGTTGGACGACACCATCACCAACGATTGACGCAAGCACAGGGCGACCAGCATGCGTTCATGGTCGACATGGGTGCTCCATACTCTCGGCGCTTCGCTCGCCCACCTCGATACCGAAAACCAGACCGGGGTTGCATCGGTCCCGTTGCGCAATTGAAATCCCGCTTGCGGCGCGGCGCTTGCGCGTTCGTCACCCGACTCGTCTAACGGATTCTCTGCAACCGGGAACGAATACGAAGCGAATGTCGTCGACTCGCCGCAGCGATCGATGGCAACTGATTCGTGCATGGACTTTCCCCCTACTCTCGCCCGCAGGTTAGCGTCAAGGTACTCCATGCCACAGCGGCCCGGAGTGTCTCGCGTGTGCGTCCGCAGCGTGCTGGCTGACCGCCGGGACACGGTTACACGATAGCGCTCCGGCATCGGGGCGGGTAGTCTACGGCAGTATCGAGTGGCGCAGCAGAACCTTCCGCACCCTAAACCAAGGTATAGGTAGGAGGCGCGGCGCCCGTGCGCTCACTGACGACGCGCCACTCGCCGCCACGACTATCGCGGATCAATCCGATACATCGACCGAATGCACCACGACCGCAGTGCGTTCTGCGAGATCGTTGATCTGGGAGAGGTAGTTCTGGAAATGAGGCGTCGCGCGATGCGAGGCCACGGCATCGGTATTTTTATAGAGTTCATCGAGCACGAACCGGCCTGGATTATCCACGTCCTGCCACAGGTCATAGCGCAGGTTGCCGGGTTCCGCACGCGAAGGCGACGTCATGCCGCGCAGCAATTTATCCAGCTCGACTTCGCGCCCCGCCTTCGCCGTGAGAATAGCGACGATCTTGACATTTGAGGTCACTTAACCGACTCCTTTAAACGGATCATGAACATTCATTCCCAGACTTCTTCGAACGGGATCGGCCAGAACTTCAGGTGGCTTTGGCGCGCGCCCTGCGTTCGCCCAGCACGCCGTGAATCTGCGCGACCACGGCCGCTCCTTCGCCGACAGCCGCCGACACGCGCTTGATGGAGCCGTAGCGCACATCGCCGATTGCAAACACGCCGTTCACGCTGGTTTCGAGCGTGTGGGTTCCATCATCGTACCCTGGGCGTGCCTCTGCACCCGTGAGCACAAAGCCTTTCGCATCGGTTGTTACGCTGCAATCCTCGAGCCAGCGCGTATTGGGTTGAGCACCCGTGAACAGAAAGAGATGTCTTACGCTGAATGAGAGCGGACCGCGCGGCCCTTTACAGTTCACTTCCGACAAGCCCGCGGAATCGTCCGTCAACGACACGACCTCGGTTTCCGTGTACAGCGTCACATTGGCGAGTCCCGTGATCCGGTCGATCAGGTACTGGGACATATGTTCTTCGAGACGGTGCCCACGTATCAGCAGATGCACGTGTTCGGCGTGCGACGCGAGATACACGACGCCCTGTCCGGCAGAGTTCCCGCCGCCGACCAGCACCACTTCCAGCCCTCTGCACAGCTTCGCCTCGACGGGGGACGTGCCGAAGAATACGCCGCGGCCGGTCAACCGTTCGAGGCCGGCGATCGATGGGCGCACATAAGCCGCACCGGACGCAATCACGACCGTATGCGAAGCGACACGCCGCCCGCCTTCGAGTTCGACCTCGAGCGGCATGCAGTCGCAACAGAGCGTGTTGATGCGCGTGGGAATCGAGATATGCACGCCGAACTTCTGCGCCTGCATGAACGCGCGCCCCGTTAGCGCCTGACCAGAAATGCCCGCCGGAAAACCCAGATAGTTTTCGATTCTCGCGCTCGTCCCGGCCTGGCCGCCCGGTCCCCAGCTATCGAAGATCGCAACCGACAGCCCTTCGGATGCGGCATACACCGCTGCGGCGAGACCGGCAGGGCCAGCGCCGACGATGACGGTGTCGTAGACATGATCCGGATCGAAGTCCGGCAACCAGCCAAGCGCCGTCGCCACACGGTTCTCGTCCGGCGCGCGCAGCACCGTCCCGTCCGGGCAGACCACAATCGGAAAGTCAGCCTTGGTTGCTGAAATGCGTTGCAGCAACTCAACCGTATCGGGATCTTCGCGTGCATCGATCAGCGTATAAGGATACGAATTGCGTCGCAGCAGATCCTGCAATGAGATGAGACGCGCATCGCTCGAATCTCCGATCAGCACAGGACCGCTACCACGTTCGATGAGTCCGAGCCGGCGCAAGATCAGCGCGCGCATGATCTTCTCGCCGAGTTCCGCTTCCATCACTAGCAACCTGCGCAGATCCAGAGACTGGATTACGATTGCAGTCGTATCTTCGACGACGATGCCATCGCCCAGACAAGGATGGCCGAACAGTTGCGCGATTTCGCCGAGGAACTGGCCCGCCCGATACTCGAAGATGCGGTGCACGCGGCCCATCGCATCACGCCGTATCACCCGCACGAAACCCTTCAGCATGACGACGAGGCCGGGAGCCGGGTGCCCCATCGTGAACATCACCTGTCCCGCTGCCCACTGCGTCTCTTTGCCGAATGGGCGCGTCCTTTCGACTTCCCGTTCCGGCAAATACGGGAACATCTGTTCCGTTCCGCTCGACAGCACCGAGACTGTGCCGTCGGATTCAACCGGATTGACGTAATGGAAGTTCGGGTCGCGCAACTCTTCTGGCTGCGGTCCCGATAGATCGCGCATGACGTCGCCCCATGGCAGGCCTCCGGTTGAACGCGGCAGTCCACTCTTTGAGTCTTGATCGTTGTCCACGTGCACGTCTCCAGAAACCGGGCGAATCACGGAACGGCCATCACGCAGACGGCCTGCGCATTGACGAACTCACGCAGGCCGATGCGAAAGCGCTCTCCCATAGCCGCTCTCCTCGAACACCGAAAAACGACGATGCCGCGCGACCGCGATCAGAACTTCATCACCGCTCTGCCGACCACTTCGCCCACTCTCAACCGGTCGATGTACTCGTTGAGTTTGTCGAAGGAAAAAGTTTCAACGGTGTGCTGGATCTTGTCTTCCGCGGCAAGCGCCATCACTTCGCTCAGGTCGGTATTGTTGCCCCAGAACGAGCCGTGCAAGGTCTGCTCGCGGGAAACCCGGGGAAATAGCGGTATATCGATGCGATCGCCCACCAGACCGACGTCCGCATAGTGACCGCTGATGGACAGCAGGCTCATCGCGAGTTGTACCATCTCGGGGGCACCCGCGCAATCGATGGCCGCGTCGATATCGTTTCGTCCCGTGGCCTGGCTCAGTTCTTTGGCGATATCGCCCGACGTCTTCCCCTTGATGTTGATGATGTAGTCCGCTCCGTACTCCTTCGCGACGGCGAGCTTGTCGGGATTGCGCGCCAGTGCCACGATCTTTGCGCCCGCGCCGAGGATCTTGGCGTACTGCACCGCATAGCCCCCGAGCCCACCGATACCGAACACGCCCATCACGCGGTCAGGTCCCAAGGCACCCGCATCGCGCAGCTTCTTGATGCCGCGATAGGGCGTGAGGCCTGCATCCGTCAGCGGCGCGAGCGTTTCAAAGGGAAGACGTTGATCGACCTTGATCAGATAGCGCGCCGGCACAGGCAGAAACTCCGCGAAGCCGCCAACGGGTCCAAAACCCGGCCACCGCACGTTAGGGCAAATGTGCGTATTGCCGATCTGGCAATGACGGCAGATACCATCGCCCCAGCCAGGTGCAACGACTACATGATCGCCCTGCTTGAACCCGGCCGCCTCGGGAACGATGTCGCCAATCTTGCTGATCACACCCGTTATTTCGTGTCCGAGCGTGATAGGCGTCGGGATATCGGCGTACTTGCGGAAATACCCGTCGATCAACTGAACATCGGAGCGGCACATTCCACAAGCCTTGACCTCGACGAGGATTTCGTCCGGTTTGATGTCCGGAACCGGGATGTCTTCGAGAACGAGAGGCTTCCCATATTCATGCATGCGCGCTGCTTTCATATGCGTTTCCTTTCCGGTGTTGCTACGTCACTCAACCACTTGCGAGGCGCGTGATTGAAGGTCGTCCGCTTGTCACGACCGTCCACTCGCTCGCAAGCGCCCTGATACAGAATTCGAATGGCTCGTCACGAGTCGCGATTCAGCGGGCGAGCGCGGCGAGCGCGGCTTCGGCCACGTCGATGTCCTGCTCGACGGTCCCCGCACTGGCGCCCACCGCGCCGATGATCTTTCCATCGATCACCACGGGAATACCGCCGCCGAAGATCACGACTTTTCCCGCATTGCTCTCCTGAATACCGAAGAGCGGCTTGCCCGATTGCGCAAGCGCCGCCAGGTCCGACGTCGGTTTGTCGAAGATCCTTGCCGTTACAGCCTTGTCGATCGCCAGGTCAATGCTGCCGATAAGCGCGTCGTCCTGGCGAATAAACGCCAATAGATGACCGCCCGCGTCGACCACTGCGATGTTGTACGCAATGCCGAGACTCGTTGCCTTCGCTTCCGCCGCGGACAGCATGTGTTTCGCTTCCTCGAGCGTCAAACTGTTGTACGTACGTGGCATTTCATCCTCGTCGCAATGTGATCGTGATTCGACCTGCCTGATCAGGAGCCTCGTCGACGACGCTCTCCCGTCCCGCCCTTGCGCATGACACCTCGCTTAGTCACGACGCTAACGGAATCGAAAGAACCATGTCGGGTACACGTGCGGATTGGAAGATCGTGCGAACACGACGTCGAGTGCGTCCTTGCGGCGCTACCTGCTTCCCGAATGCAGTTCTTCTGGATCAACTGTGCGAACTGGTAACTAACGATGCTTCTCGAAAGAGAGGACCTCGATTCACGGAGCAGAATGAAAGGCCTCTCCTTCTCCATCGTAAGGAACATGCTATGCAGGATTTCAATGGCAAGGTCGTCGTCATCACAGGCGGCGCCACTGGCATCGGATTCGCACTCGCCGGGCAATTCGCGAAGCAAGGCGCGCAGCTCCTGATCGCGGGCATTCAGCAAGAACGGCTAGCGCATGCCGCAGAGGCGCTGTCTAAAGTCGCAACCAGGATAGAGACTTTCGAATGCAACGTGACCGATCGGAAACAGGTCGAGGCGTTGGCCGATTTCGCCTGGGAGAAATTCGGTCATGTCGACGTGATCGTCAACAACGCCGGTGTCGGCCCCATACCGTCGACCGTCATCGACGCCAGACCCGAAGACGTGCACGCCGTGCTCGCGGTCAATCTTTTTGGCGTGTGGAATGGGGTGTCCGTGTTCGGCAAACGCTTTCTGAAACAGGAAACACCAGCGGCGATCTACAACGTCGGCTCGGAGAACGCCTTCTTCAATGCAATTCCCGAAGGCGCGGGATACGTCGTCAGCAAGCATGGCGTACTCGCGATGACGGTTGCATTGCGAGAGGAATTGCCAAAGCACATCGACGTTGCGCTCATTTGCCCGGGGCTCGTGCGCTCCGACCTCGCAAAAGAAACCCAGGAAGGCATGGACACGGACGCGTATGCTGAAGTCGTGATGAAGCAGATACAAGCCGGCGAGTTCTACATCGTTTCGCACGCGTTCAACCTTGTCCGGATCAAGGCGCGCTGGCGGGAGATCGAGGCGGCATTCGCCAGATACGCGCCGCGGTATGACGGCGATGTCGAATATGACGTTCGCACACTGGGCGTAAAGAACAACTGGTATCCGCGTTATCCCAACGCGGCTGCGGATATCCCCGTCTGACGCGGCCGTATTCCGGACCGCAACGATTGGCCCATGAATTGGGTATTCAATGCTCGTACCTGCACACCAAGGAGAATCACATGAAGATCCTGATGGTATTGACCTCGCACGACGAACTAGGCAACACCGGCCGCAAGACGGGTTTCTGGCTGGAAGAACTGGCCGCACCCTACTATGTTTTCAAGGATGCCGGCGTGCAGATCACGCTGGCTTCGCCCAAGGGCGGCAAGCCGCCGATCGATCCCAAGAGTAACGAGCCCGCGAATCAAACCGATCAAACCCGCCGTTTCGAGGCGGACAGCAATGCGATGGCCGATCTGGCAAGCACCGCCGTGCTCAAAGGCATCGTGCACGATACATTCGACGCCGTGTTTTACCCTGGCGGACACGGCCCGATGTGGGATCTTGCTGAAGATACCGACTCGATCGCCCTGATAGAAAGTACGATTGCCGCCGGCAAGCCCGTCTCGCTCGTCTGCCATGCTCCCGGCGTCCTTCGTCATGCGAAGGCAGCCGACGGGACGCCGCTCGTCAAAGGCAAACAGGTGACAGGATTCACCAACGGCGAGGAAGAAGGAGTCGGACTGACGAAGGTCGTTCCGTTTCTGGTCGAGGATGAATTGAAGGCCAAAGGCGCCATCTATAGCAAGGGGCCTGACTGGCAACCGTATCTGCGTGAAGACGGGCTGCTGCTTACCGGACAGAATCCGGCGTCTTCAGGACCCGCTGCAAAGGCGCTGTTGGCGAAATTGAACAAAGGGAAATAACGCGTGCGTGGCTGCGATCTGTCGTGGCGTCGTTGTCAGGCGCGCACTTCGCGAAAAAGTGTGCAATATTAGACACCGCGTCACGCCCCACTCAACCTTGAAATGAGGCCAGAATGAACAAGCGACTGCTGTGTGCATTATTGGTAGGCATTGCGATGAGCGTACCCGTCGCATCCCATGCACAAACGGATGACTCGCAAGCCACGCATGCATCGAAGAAGGCGACACCGGCCGATCGCGCACTCGGCAAGGCAGTGCGCCGCGCGCTCGCCAAGGCGCAAGGTTTCGACGTGTCGGGCGTATTCGTCCGTGCGCGAGGCGGCGCCGTGACATTGAGCGGCACGGTGAAAACCGGTGAGCAGATCCAGCAGGCCGAAGAGGTCACGAAGACCGTGCAAGGCGTGACATCCGTAAATAACAAGCTCTCGCTCTTTCATGGTGGCAACGGCTAGGCTGCCTGCCTGAAAACGACGGTAGAAACCGACCGCGCATCTGCACATGCGATGCGCGGTCGATCGCGCGCCGCGCTTATCGCTGCGCCAGCGAAATCTTGCCGTTGATGCGCCGGTTGATCGCAAGCGGATTCGACGTTTTCAGGGCCTCGGGCAACAACGATTCCGGCAAGTCCTGGTAACTGACGGGCCGCAAGAAGCGTTGAATCGCCAGGCTGCCGACGGACGTCGAACGCCCATCCGCTGTGGCCGGATACGGGCCGCCGTGCACCATCGCATGTCCGACCTCCACGCCCGTGCCGAAACCATTCACCAGTATCCGGCCCGTACGTCGTTCGAGAGCGGGCAAGAAGCGGCGCACCGCTTCATGATCTTCCTCGTCGATATGTAAAGCCGACGTGAGCTGCCCCTCCAGCGATTCGACCAGTTCCAGCATCGATTGCAGATCGCGGCAGCGAACAACCAGCGAAGACGATCCGAAGATTTCTTCCTTCAATGCTTCGTGCTCACGGAACGCAACGTCCGTGGTCGAGAAAAGCGCGCCTTGACCCTGGCTTTGCGATGTCGGCGCAGCGCCCCGAGCCTCGGTGACGACATCCGGATGCCCCGCGAACGTGGCGACAGCCCGTTCGAACGTCATGTGAATGCCCGGCGTCAGCATGGTTGCGGCCTGCACGTCGCCGAGCGCCGCCGCTGCTGCACGAATGAACCCGTCGAGCGCGGGGCCGTCCACGGCGAGCACGAGGCCAGGGTTGGTGCAGAATTGCCCGGCGCCCAATGTGAGCGACTGCACGAACGCACGTGCAATCGCATCGCCGCGACTTTGCATTGCGTGAGGAAACAGCAGGACAGGGTTGATGCTGCTCATTTCCGCGTATACAGGGATCGGCTCGGGCCGCTCGGCCGCGATGGCGATCAGTTCGGTTCCCGCGCCTCGCGACCCTGTGAAGCCCACCGCCTTGATACGCGCATCGCGCACGAGCCCCTGGCCGATTTCGCGGCCGCTGCCGAACAGCAGAGAGAACGTGCCTTCGGGCATGCCGCAGTCCTTGACGGCCTGCTGGACCGCCATGCCGACGAGTTCCGACGTGCCGGGATGCGCCGAATTCGCCTTGACGATCACGGGACAACCGGCTGCGAGTGCCGAAGCCGTGTCGCCGCCGGCAACCGAAAACGCCAACGGGAAATTGCTCGCACCGAACACGGCAACCGGTCCGAGCGCGATATGGCGCAGCCGCAAATCGACACGAGGCAGCGGCTTCCTGTCGGGTTGCGGCGGATCGATGCGTGCGCCGACGAAATCGCCGTCCCGCACGACGTCGGCGAACATCCGCAACTGGCCAACTGTGCGGGCACGTTCGCCTTCGATGCGTGCCCGCGGCAGCCCCGACTCCCGCACGCATCGCTCGATCAGTTCATCGCCGAGATCGAGAATGTTGCTGGCGATCCTTTCGAGAAACTGTGCCCGCGATTCGAGCGACGTCTCACGGTAGATATCGAACGCTTGCCACGCCAGTGCGCAAGCGGCATCCAGATGTTGCTGGCTAGCGCCGCCGAATGCGGGCTCCATTTGCTCGCCCGTAGCGGCATCGATGGCATAAGACACGCCTTGATTGCCGCGCACCATCGAGTGACCAATCAGAAGATTGCCTGCGATATTCATGTCGGTTCCTTGAAACAGCGTGCGGACTTTCACACGCCGGAATGTGAATGAGCGCGCCGCGACACCGTCACGACGCGTCCGGCTCTGACGAAGCGTCGCAGGCTCACATCGTGCCCGGGTACGCGCCACCGTCCAGCAGGATGTTCTGGCCGGTCAGATAGCCCGCCTTTGCGCTGCAGATGAATGCGCAGAATGCGCCGAATTCCTCCGCCGTACCGAAGCGTCCTGCGGGAATGGTCATGCGCTTGGCCTCCAGCGCATCGTCGTAGCGTTTGCCTTGCGCTTTCGCGGCAGCATCCATCGATTGACGCAGGCGGTCCGTTTCGAAAAGCCCCGGCAGCATGTTATTGATCGTCACGTTGCGTTCGGCAATGCGCTTCTGTCTCGCGATGCCGGCAATGAATCCGGTAAGCCCCGAGCGCGCGCCGTTCGACAAACCGAGAACGTCGATGGGTGCTTTCACTGCGCCCGACGTGATGTTCACGATCCGTCCAAAGCCCTGCTCCGCCATCCCGTCGACGGTCGCCTTGATCAGCTCGATAGCCGTCAGCATGTTCGCGTCCAATGCCGCGATCCAGTCGTCGCGCGACCACGAACGGAAGTCGCCCGGGGGCGGCCCGCCCGCATTGTTCACGAGGATATCGAAGCGCGGCGCGGCGGCCAGCGCCTGCGCACGCCCGTCGTGTGTGGTGATATCGCCCGCAACGGGAATCACCTGCACGCCGGGATTGATTTGCCGCAACTCCTGCGCGGTCGCTTCCAGCGCTTCGCGGCCGCGAGCCGTAATCACCACGTTCGCGCCTTCACGCACGAGCGCCTGCGCACATCCTTTGCCGAGGCCTTTGCTCGCTGCGCAAACAAGCGCCCAGCGGCCTTGAATATCCAGATCCATTCTTGTGCTCTCCAATCAGATCATTTCGGGAATAGCGCGTTCGAACGACTCACGCGCATGCGTTGTCGCCGGCCGGTTCGAAGCGCGCTGAAAAAGCGTGTGAGGGCCAATTTCACTCACTTCGCGCACGCCGCAGAGCGCCATGCTCACGTCCAGTTCGCTGTGCAGTATCTGCAGCATCCGCTCGACGCCCGCCTCGCCCATTGCGCCCAGCGCATACATGAACGCGCGGCCCACCATCGTGCCTTTTGCGCCTGATGCAAGCGCCTTCATGACGTCCTGGCCGCTGCGAATGCCGCCGTCCATCCAGACTTCCACTGCGTCGCCTGTCGCATCGACGATGGCGGGCAACGCATCGACGGTGGACGGCGCGCCATCCAGCTGGCGCCCGCCGTGATTGCTCACGACGATTGCGTCCGCACCGACGGAGGCCGCAATGCGCGCATCCTCCGCGTTCAGAATGCCTTTCAGGATCAGCTTGCCGCCCCACAAACGCTTGATCTCGGCGATGTCGTCCCAACTGAGCGTCGGGTCGAATTGCGACGCGACCCATTTGCTGATCGCAATCACATCGTTACCGCCTTTGATATGCCCGGCGAGGTTGCCGAAGGTCTTCGCGCCGGACAGGGCGCGCAGCATCCAACCCGGCTTCGACGCAAAGTCGAGAATGTTGCTCATCGTCAGGCGCGGCGGAACGGTCATACCGTTCTTGATGTCCTTGTGCCGTTGACCATTGATCTGCAAGTCCAGTGTGACGACCAGCGCCGAGCATCCCGCCAGCTTCGCGCGCTCGATGAGCGACGCGTTGAAGCCACGGTCGCGCATCACGTAAAGCTGGAACCAGAATGGCGCGGTCGTGTTGCGCGCGACCTCTTCGATCGAACAGATGCTGACCGTGGACAGCGTGAACGGCACACCGAAGCGCTCCGCCGCGCGCGCACCAAGCACTTCGCCGTTGGCCCATTGCATGCCGGCGAGACCGGTCGGCGCAATCGCGACGGGCATCGCGACCGGCTGGCCGATCATCGTGCTGGCGGTACTGCGGCGCTCGACATTGACCGCAACGCGCTGCTGCAACTTCAGGTGCTGGAATGCAGCGGTGTTGTCACGGTACGTGGACTCCGAATACGAACCACTGTCGACATAATCGTAGAACGCCTTGGGCACGCGCCTTTTTGCAAGCAGGCGCAAATCTTCAACGCAGGTGATGTGCGGCATGTGAATTCCGGATACTGGCAATGAACGAAATCGGCCCGAACGCACGCATCATTCGGCGTGGTGAGCCGAAGCGAGCGTCGCGGAGGGAAGATCCTGCGAGCTTTCCTCGACCACGATGGGACGACGCACCATCAAGAGATAAGCAAACGCGGAGAACAGCGCGACAACGGCGCTGACGATCAAGGCATTCACGAAAGAATGCGTGCGATCCACCACGACGCCCGTGATGACGGGCGCCGCCGACCCCGCGAGAAAGCCGCCAAAGTTCTGAATGCCGCCCAGCGACGCGACAACATGCCTCGGCGCCGCGATGCTGACGAGCGACCAGGCGCCGCCGGAAGCCAGGTTGATGAAGAACATGGCGAGCGAGATGTAGACGATCGCGAGCCAGGCGGAAGGCGTCAACGCAGCCGGAACCGTAAACACGGCAGCACCAACCAGCCCGACAATAATCGGCCACTTGCGGCTGGTGATCGGCGCCATGCCCCGACGATAAAGCTTGTCGGCGATATAGCCGCTGCCCAGCATACCAAGCGTCCCCACGAAGTACGGAATCGACACGACCCAGCCAGTGCGCGCAACGCTCATGCCGCGCTCGTGTTCGAGGTACGCAGGCAGCCAGGTCAGATACAGCCACACCATGTAGATCACGCCCATGAAGCCGAACAGCATGCCCCACGTCGTGCGCTGGCTGAACAGATTGCGCCACTGCACGCCGCTGAGCGGCTTCGCGTTCGCCTGTCCGGCGCTGTCCTGATCCAGGTATGCGTCTTCTTCGCGCGTCAGCTGGACGTCGTTGCGATTGCGGTACGCGACATACCAGCCAAGCGCAACCAGCACGCCCAGCACGCCCGTCGCGATGAACATGTTGCGCCAGCCCAGGGCCAGCATCAGGCCCGTCAATATGGGTGGCGCGAGCGCCGGCCCGATCGTGCTCGATGCCACGAAGATGCCCGTCGGCGTGCCGCGATCGCGCACGGCGAACCACTCGCCGATCACTTTCGCGCCGGCGGGAAATTGCGGCGCTTCACCGATACCCAGACACACGCGCGCCACGAAGAATTGCTGGATGTTGCCAACGAAGCCCGCGCACAATTGCGCGATCGACCACGCCAGCATGCCTGCGCCAAGCATCAGGCGCGCACCGAGCCTGTCGAGCAATACGCCGACGGGCAACTGGCAAAACGCGTAGGCGAGCGAAAACGCCGAAAGCAGCAGACCCATTTGCGATGCCGTCAGTCCCATCTCGCCGCGAATCATGCTGTTCGCCACCGACAGCGCACTTCGATCGAGGTAGTTGATGCAACCGGCTAGCGTGAGGAAAAGGATTGATATGCGTTGAATCCGCCGAAGCTTTTTGCTTGCCTGCATGAACATGTCTCCGTTAGTTTTGCTGGTTGCCGTCTGTGCGGCATATCCGTTGCTGAAATCCGCCACGCACGAGGTCATGCGTTGCCATCAAGCCCTCGTGCAGGGTTCTTGACGCGTTACAGCGACGCCTCCAGCATCGCGCGATAGTCGTCCTCAGATGCCACGCGCGGGTTCGTCTTGTGGCTGTGGTCCTTGAGCGCGCCCTTGATGATCTGCCGGAACATCTCGCGAGTGACGCCCAGTTCCGCGAGGCCCGTCGGCAAGCCGAGACGTTTCGTCATCGCGCGCAACGCGTAGGCAACTTCCGAGCCACTGCCCACGCCCATCGCTTTCGCCATCCGCTCCAGCTTGTTCTCGTCGCGCACCGAAGCCGACTCCTTGTTGAACTCGATGACGGCGGGCAGGAAGATTGCATTCAGCGTCCCGTGATGCAGGCGCGGGTTGATGCCGCCAAGCGAATGGCTCAGGCTGTGCACGCAGCCCAGACCTTTCTGGAAAGCCAGTGCCCCTTGCATCGACGCGCTCATCATGTTCATGCGCGCAACCCGGTCGTCGGGGTGACGCGTCGCGCGTTCGATGTGCTGCCATCCTCGCCACAAGCCGTCGAGGGCAATGCCGTCCGCAGGTGGATTGAACGCGGGCGCCATGAAGGTTTCGAGGCAATGCGCAATGGCGTCCATGCCCGTGGCGGCCGTCAATACAGGCGGCAAACCCAGTGTCAGTTCGGGATCGCAGATCGCCACCTTCGGCACCACATAAGGCGAAATCACCCCGACCTTGCGCCCGTCGTCAAGAATGAGGATCGCGCCACGGCCCACTTCGCTGCCCGTGCCCGCTGTCGTCGGCACGGCGATGACGGGTGCCGTCTTCGCCGTGATGCGCGCGGCACCGCCTTCGATCACGGCAAAGCTTTGCAGCGGACCATCATGCGTCGCACAGACGGCGACACCCTTTGCAAGATCGATCGACGAACCGCCGCCAACCGCGACAATGCCGTCGCATGCGCCCTGCCGGTACGCTGCGACCGCCTCGCGCACGGCAGCCTCATTGGGATTGGGCGGCGTCCCGTCGAACACGGTAACGGGCGTATCGGCCAGCGCATCGAGAACGATATCGACGATGCCCGCCGCTGCGACGCCTTTGTCCGTCACGACGAGAGGACGACGAATACCGATACGTTCGCATTCCTCTTTCAGCAAGCGAACAGCGCCAGACTCGAACTGAATCTGCGTGATGTAGTTGATCAGAGACATGGAAATGAGCTTCAGTTATAGTTGAAACGGTTGCGAGGAACGAATCGGTACTGCGGGACGCCGGTTTGCCTATCCGCATTTACCCTGTTTTCGCGTGAATTAACAGTTCTGTTGAGGCTCAGTATAGGTAGCCAGGCGACACGGCGAAATTGAGAACATTTGATACTGATATAACTTTCCCTCAACCCAGATGACGCCATCACTGAATTCCATCGTCTCGCGGCTGCATCTCAAGCAAATGCGGCTGCTGATTGCGCTAGGCGATCACGGCTCGCTGCTGCAAGCGGCCAAACAGGTGGCGCTGACGCAGCCGGGCGCGAGCAAGGCGCTGCAGGAAATCGAAACCACCTTTGGCACGGCATTGTTCAATCGCACGAACCGGGGGCTCGAACCGAACGAGGTCGGTCACTGCGTGATCCGGTACGCAAGGCTCATTCACACGGATCTCGCTCATCTGCGCGAGGAGATCGTCGGCATCCTGAGGGGGCATGGAGGCCGTGTCGCGGTCGGCGTGATCATGGGCGCCGTGCCGTTATTGACCGACGCGATCTCCGCGCTCGTCGAGCGGCATCCGGAAATGTCCGTGGAGATCGTCGAGGACACGAGCGCTACGCTGTTGAGCCAGATCGATGCGGGCAGACTCGATCTCGCCATCTGCCGCACCACGATCAGTCAGACGCCGCAGTTGTACGAAAGCGTTCAGTTGCAGGACGAGACGCTGGCCGTGATTGCGAATATCCATCATCCCGTTGGCCGCGCGAAGAAAGTCACGCTGAAGGAACTCGCCGAATATCGGTGGGTGGTGTATCGCGCGAACATGCCGATGCGGCTGCTACTGGAACGCGAGTTCCGCGACGCTGAAATTCGCTTTCCGCTTCACCTGCTGGAAACGACTTCGATTTTCGCCACGCTGACGCTGCTGCAGAACAATCCTTCGCTTGTCGCGCTGGTCTCGATCGATGTCGCGCAGTTCTTCTCGCGTCACGGCATGACGCGCAGTCTTCCACTCAAGCTCGCTTCGCGCAGCGAACCCTATGAACTGGTGACACGAAAAGGCGCGCCGCTCTCCCCCGGCGCGCGCCTGCTCATGGATCAGCTGATGATTTCCAGAAACGCGACGGCGACCGGATGACACGGCCATCTGCATGCGGCAACCGCGCACGCTTGCCGCTCCTCACCTTTCTGACTCGCGCTTCGTCGCCTCGCACAATGGTTTTTATACCAAGGTATGGTTGTCGCGTGCTTTCCGCACGGATTACCCTGAGTATCGAAAGCCAATTGATAACTCACAAGGGTGCCGCGTATTCGCCCGTGAGGTGACTCAGGGGGATCACGTGACTCCTGGCGCGCTCGTTTCCATAGTCGAAGACGACGAATCGGTCCGCAAGGCCACCGAAAATCTCATACGGTCGCTGGGATGGTCGGTGCTGTCTTTCGAATCCGCCGCCGCCTATCTTTCGTCCGGCGCCGTGTCCCGAACGGGGTGCCTGATTTCAGATGTGACCATGTCGGAGATGACGGGCATCGAGATGCACGCGCATCTGATCTCGCAGGGATGCGCGCCGCCTACCCTGTTCATTACTGGCTTTCCGAACGCACGAGACGAAGCCCTGGTGCTGGCCAACGGCGCCCTCGCCTATCTGGAGAAGCCGGTTGAATCGCAAGTCATATTGAACTGGGTCCAGAAATTGATCGGCACACCTTGAGCCGCGTGTGCAATGCGTCGCCCGGTAGTCACAAGCATCGATTTGCGAAAACGCACGGCGCAGCTTCATGGCAACATGATCGCGAAGTCAGCATCACGCAACATCACCGTGGAACCAGGTTCGCAGCGAGACAACATGGATTACATGGATCTCACCGGATACGAGCTGGAGTGGCTGCGCGACGATGAAGATTTCTCGTTGTACCGTGCCAGGCAGCCGGGCAATCCTGTCTCAGTGCTCACGCTGGTCGCCGCGCGCCCTGCCTTTCGCAGCATTACGCGCCTCGAACATGAATATGAACTGGCGGCGCTGCTCGATTCCCGCTGGGCCGCTCAACCGCTCGCGCTCGGCCGCCACAATGCGCTGCCCACGCTGGTGCTCGACGATAACGGCTACGAGCCCCTCGATCGCGCACTGGGAAGGCCGCTCGAAATGACGCGCTTTCTGCGTCTCGCCCTCAATCTCGCGAGCGCAGTCGGCCAGGTTCACCGGCGCGGCCTCATTCACAAAGACATCAAACCCGCCAATGTGCTCGTCGACATTCACGACAACGTGCGGCTGACGGGGTTCGGCATCGCGTCGCAGTTACCACAGGAACGTCAACCGCCCGCGCCGCCGGAAATCATCGCGGGTACGTTTGCCTATATGGCGCCCGAGCAGACGGGCCGGATGAACCGGTCGATCGACGCGCGCAGCGATCTCTATTCGCTTGGCGTCACGCTGTACGAGATGCTCACCGGGACGCTGCCATTCACGGCATCGGATCCGATGGAATGGATTCATTGTCATATCGCACGACGCCCGCCGCCGCCGGGTGAGCGGGTCGGCGGCATCCCTCGGCCCGTTGGGAGCATCGTGCTGAAGCTGCTGTCGAAAACGGCCGAGAATCGCTACCAGACGGCCGCAGGTGTCGAAGCCGACCTCAGGGCGTGCCTCGATGCGTGGCAGGCGAACCACCGGATCGAACCGTTTTCGCCCGGTGCGCACGACGCGTCCGACCGGCTCCTGATCCCCGAAAAACTCTACGGGCGCGAAGACCAGATTACGGCGCTCGTCGAGGCCTTCGATCGCGTCGTAGCGAGCGGCACGACGGAAGTCGTGCTCGTCTCGGGGTATGCGGGCATCGGCAAGTCGTCCGTCGTCAACGAGTTGCACAAGGTGCTGGTACCGCCGCGCGGTCTGTTCGCGGCCGGCAAGGTGGATCAGTACAAGCGCGACATACCCTACATGACGTTGGCGCAAGCCTTTCAGTCGCTCGTTCGCGAACTGCTCGGCAAGAGCGACGAAGAGGTCGGCCAGTGGCGGCGTGAGTTGATGGACGCGCTGGGAGCGAATGGCGAGCTGATGGTCAACCTCATTCCCGAGCTGGCGCTCATCATCGGCGAGCAGCCAGCCGTGCCCGCGCTTCTGCCGCGCGATGCGCAAAGCCGCTTTCAGCTCGTGTTCCGACGCTTCCTCGGCGTGTTCGCCAGGCGGGAGCATCCTCTCGCATTGTTCGTCGACGACTTGCAGTGGCTGGACATCGCGACGCTCGAATTGATCGAGCACCTCGTGACGCATCCCGAGGTGCAGCATCTGTTGCTGGTCGGAGCGTATCGCGACAACGAAGTCGGTCCCACGCATCCGCTCACACGAATGCTGGGGCTGATCCGCAACGCCGGCGGGCGTATCGAAGAAACGGTGCTCGCACCGCTCATGCCTGAGAACATCGGTGAACTGGTTGCCGATTCGCTGCACTGCGACCGCGCGACGGCTCAACCCCTTGCGCAACTCGTGCATCAGAAGACGGGCGGCAATCCCTTCTTTGCGATTCAGTTTCTCACCGCGCTGACGGACGAGAAGCTGCTCGCCTTCGACGGCAGTACAGCCAGCTGGATCTGGGACCTGCCGCGCATTCGCGCCAAAGGCTTTACCGAGAACGTCGCCGATCTGATGGCCGCGAAACTCGGCCGTCAGTCCGGGACGACGCAGGACGCGATGAGGCAATTGGCCTGTCTCGGCAATGTCGCCGGGATCGCGACGCTCACGCTGGTTCAGGGCGAGCCTGAGGAGACAATCCACGCGCAATTGTGGGACGCCGTGCGGGCGGGACTCGTGTTCCGCGTGGATAGCGCCTATAAGTTCGCCCATGACCGCGTGCACGAGGCTGCCTACGCACTGATCCCCGAAGGCGAGCGCGCCGCCGCACACCTGAGGATCGGCCGCCTGCTCGCGTCACGCACGCCAGCCGATCAGGTCGAGGAAACCATCTTCGACATCGTGAACCACCTCAATCGCGGTATCCCGCTCATCACGATGGACGACGAGCGACAGCGGGTGGTCGAACTGAACGTGACGGCGGGCAAGCGCGCCAAGCATTCAACCGCCTATTCCGCCGCTCGCAACCACTTTGCGCAAGCGGCTGCGCTGCTGTCACCGGAAGCATGGCAGCTTCGTTACCAGCCGACCTTCGATCTCTATCTCGAACTCTCCGAGTGCGAATATCTGATGGGGAACTTCGCCGACGCGGACGCGCTGTTCGACATGATCCTGCAGCGCGCACATTGCAAACTCGATCGGGCCAAGGTGTACAGCCTGCGCATCAAGCTGTATCAGGTAGCGAGCAAGTACTACGAGGGCTTCGCCGTCGCGCTCGGCGCGCTGCGCGACTTCGGCCTCACGCTTCCAGAGTCCGATGAAGAAGTGCAGATCGCCGTCGAGACCGAGCTGCGCGCCGTGCCCGTCAATCTGGCGGGGCGCGCCATCATCGAGTTGATCGATGCACCGATGGCCGCCGATCCCACGATGCAGGCCATCATCAACCTGCTCGTCGACGCCGTGCCGTGCGCGTATATCGGCCGTCCCGTGTTCTATCCGCTCGTCACGCTGATGGCCGTCAATCTGTCGATGCGCCACGGCAACACCGATCAATCGAGTTTTGCGTACGGCGTCTACTCGCTGATGCTGGTCTCCGTCGTGAAGGATATCGAATCCGCGTTCCAGTTCTCCGAACTCTCGCTGCGGCTGAACGACAAACTCGATAACCCGCGTCTGCGCGGAACGCTGCTTCATTTGCACGGCGATCACGTCAACTTCTGGCGCCATCACTTCGCGACGGGCATGCCGATTCTCGAACGCGCCTTCGTTGCGTGCCTCGAAGTGGGCGACTTCGTCTATGGCGGCTTTCTCGCCTTCGAAACGGTCTGGCAGGTCATCGAGAAAGGCGACGTCCTCGACGAGGTGCAGGCGCTATCGGCGAAATACGCGGCGTTCGCACGACAGAGCCACAACGACGCGGTGTACGAAACGATACGGCTCGAACAACAGTTCGTCGCCAGTCTGCAGGGCCGCTCGAAGCATCTGCTCGAACTCGGCGACAGCACGTTCGACGAAGCGGCCAGTTTCGCCATCATCACGGCGGCGACATTCGGTTGCGGCATCGTCTTCTATCACATCATGAAGCAGATCCTCGCCTTCCTGAACGGCGAGTACGCGGAGGCACTCGCCTGTGCAGCGCGCGCAGAGCCCGTGCTGCCTGCCGCCATGAGCATGCCGATCGAGGCGACCTGCCATTTCATCCATGCGCTCACGCTGACGGCGCTCTATCCGACGGCATCCGCTGTCGAACAGCAGGAATACAGGCAAATCCTCGAATCGAAATTCAGCAAGTTCGAGCTATGGACCAGCAACTGCCCCGAGAACTTTCGCAACCGCCAGGCGCTGGTGCTGGCAGAGGTCGCGCGTATCGACGGCCGCCACGCCGACGCGATGTACCTCTACGAGGAAGCCATCCGGTCCAGCCGCGAGCACGGTTTCATCCACAATCAGGCTCTCGCCAACGAACTCGCGGCGCGGTTCTATGCGGAGCGCGGCTTCGAGACCATCGCCGACACCTACCTGCGAAACGCGCGGTCCTGCTATGCAAGCTGGGGCGCCGATGGCAAGGTCCGGCAACTGGACCAGACCCACGCGCAGTTGCGCCAGGACGTCTCGTCGCGCTCCGAGAGCACCATCGCAACTTCCGTCGAGCAACTGGATCTCGCCACGGTCGTCAAGGTGTCGCAGGCGATGTTCAGTGAGATCGGCCTGAGCGAACTGATTCACGCGCTGATGGTGCTCGCGCTCGAGCACGCCGGCGCGGACCGGGGCGTGCTGGTTCTGCCGCAAGGCGACGACTTGTGGATCGAGGCTGAAGCCACGACGCTGCGCGACAAGGTCGAGGTTCGCATTCCGCACACGCGTGTCGCGCCCGCGGAACTTCCCGAATCGATCCTGAGATACGTCGTCCGCACGGGGGAAAGTCTGCTGCTGGACGATGCCACGCACCAGAGTCCGTTCTCGACGGATGAGTACATCCGGCGCCGCGAATGCAGATCGATTCTCTGTCTGCCGCTGATCAAGCAGGCACAGCTGATCGGCGTGCTGTACGTGGAAAACACGATGACGCCGCATGTGTTCACGCCGGCGCGTATTGCCGTGCTGCGGCTGCTCGCGTCGCAAGCCGCGATTTCGCTGGAGAACGCGCGGCTCTATGCGGACCTTCAGCGCAGCGAGCACCGCTATCGCGACCTGTTCAGCGAAACGCCCGTTGGCCTCTGGCGGACTGAGTCGCGGGTAGTGAATGACATGCTGGCGCAAGTGCGGGCGCAAGGCGTGCAGGATATTTCGGCGTATATCCATGAGCACCCCGAATGGCTCACACGCGTGTCCGATTCACTGATCCTCGAAGACGCGAACAAACATGCCGTGCAAATGTTCGGCGCACGCGACCGCAGCGAGTTGCTTGGGCCGATGACGTGGGTATGGCGAGAGAATCCGTCGACATTCCATCATGCGCTGGAAAGCAGGTTCAACGGCGAAGAGTTGTTTCAGGAAACAACGAAGTTTCCGACGCTCGATGGACGCGTCATCGATGTGCTCTTTACGGTTGCACGGCCCCAGCGTGATGACGATCCAGGCATCACCGTGGTCAGTCTGGTCGATCTGACCGAGCGGATTCGCGCGCAGGAAATGCTTCAGCGCGTGCAGGCGGACTTTGCGCACGCCGCGCGGATCTCGATGCTCGGCGAACTGACCGCGTCGATCGCGCACGAGTTGAAACAGCCGCTCGCTTCCATCGTAATGAACGGTCAGGCGAGTCTCGGCTGGCTCAACCGGCCGGAGCCCAATCTGGAAGAAGCGCGCGCCACGAGCACGCGCATCATCGCCGATGCGCGGCATGCGATCGACATCATTGGCCGCATTCGTGGCATGGCGGTGCGTCGCGCGCCCGAGCGCACGCTGGTGTCGCTCGACGAACTCATCGACGAGGCGCTGGTGTTCTTGCGCTATGAAGCGCACTCGCGGCGTGTCACCGTGACACGCCAGTTCGCAGCCGGACCGCCACAGGTTCTCGCTGACCGCATCCAGTTGCAGCAAGTCATCGTCAATCTCACCGTCAACGCGATGCAGGCCATGGAGCAGGCGCACAGCGAGCGGCGTGAAATCACGATCCGCGTGGCCACGCAAGACGCGGCCACATTGCACTGCGCGATCGAAGACAGCGGACCCGGCATCATCCCCGCCTATCTCAGGAGCCTGTTCGAGAGCTTCTTTACGACCAAGGAGAACGGGATGGGGATGGGCCTGCCCATCTGCCGGTCCATCATCGAGGCCCACGGCGGACGCATATCGGCGGACAACGCGTCCATCCATGGCGGCGCGCGTTTTCACTTTACGCTTCCGGCGGCTAGCGGACCTGACTAGCGGACCCGGCTAACGACGCGCTCGCGCGATAGCGGCCTTTATCACCGCAACGACCCGGCGCCGCAAAAAAAATGGCGCCGCCGGGCTCAGCCCGCGACGCCATTCCGTGGCGCTACGACGAGAACATCACGCCGCAGCCTGCCAGCATGTTTTTACATCTGCACCGTGTCGGCGACTTCCTTGAAGTCTTCGATCTGGTCGAAGTTCATGTACTGGTAGATCGCGTCGCCGTTCGCGTTCAGCACGCCCATGTCGGCCATGTACTCTTCCTTGCTCGGGATCTTGCCCAGGCGCGAGCAGATCGCCGCCAGTTCCGCCGAGCCGAGATACACGTTCGTGTTCTTGCCCAGGCGGTTCGGGAAGTTACGCGTCGACGTCGACATGACCGTCGCGCCTTCGCGCACCTGTGCCTGATTGCCCATGCACAGCGAGCAGCCCGGCATTTCGGTACGGGCACCGGCTGTGCCGAACACGCCGTAATGGCCTTCTTCCGTCAGCTGCTTCTGGTCCATCTTGGTCGGCGGCGCCACCCACAGCTTGACGGGGATGTCGCGCTTGCCTTCCAGCAGCTTCGACGCGGCACGGAAGTGACCGATGTTGGTCATGCACGAGCCGATGAACACTTCGTCGATCTTGGCGCCTGCCACGTCCGACAGCGTCCTCACGTCGTCCGGATCATTCGGGCAGGCCACGATGGGTTCGTGGATGTCGGCAAGGTCGATCTCGATGACGGCTGCGTATTCGGCGTCGGCATCCGGTTGCAGCAGCTGCGGGTCGGCCAGCCACGCTTCCATCGCCTTGATACGGCGTTGCAGGCTGCGCGGGTCCTGGTAGCCCTGAGCGATCATCCACTTCAGCAGCGTGATGTTGCTGTTGAGGTATTCGATGATCGGTTCCTTGTTCAGGTGGACCGTGCAGCCAGCGGCCGAGCGCTCGGCGGACGCATCCGAGAGTTCGAACGCCTGCTCGACCTTCAGATCGGGCAGACCTTCGATTTCGAGAATGCGGCCCGAGAAGATGTTCTTCTTGCCCTGCTTCGCAACCGTCAGCATGCCTTGCTTGATGGCGTACAGCGGGATCGCGTTGACGAGATCACGCAGCGTCACGCCCGGCTGCATCTTGCCCTTGAAGCGGACCAGCACCGATTCCGGCATGTCCAGCGGCATCGTGCCCGTGGCAGCCGCGAAGGCCACCAGGCCCGAACCGGCCGGGAAGCTGATGCCGATCGGGAAACGGGTATGCGAGTCGCCGCCCGTGCCCACGGTGTCGGGCAGGAGCATGCGGTTCAGCCACGAGTGGATCACGCCGTCGCCCGGACGCAGCGCGATGCCGCCACGGTTGCTGATGAAGTTCGGCAGGGTCTGGTGCGTCTTGACGTCCACCGGCTTCGGATACGCAGCCGTGTGGCAGAACGACTGCATGACGAGGTCGGCCGAGAAGCCGAGGCACGCCAGGTCCTTCAGTTCGTCGCGGGTCATCGGGCCGGTGGTGTCCTGCGAGCCGACCGAGGTCATGCGCGGTTCGCAGTAGGCGCCCGGACGGACGCCCTGGCCTTCCGGCAGGCCGCAGGCGCGGCCGACCATCTTCTGCGCGAGCGAGAAGCCCTTGCCGCTGTCGGCCGGCTGTTGCGGCAGGCGGAACAGCGTCGACGGCGCCAGACCCAGCGCTTCGCGTGCCTTGGCGGTCAGTCCGCGACCGATGATCAGCGGAATGCGGCCGCCGGCGCGCACTTCGTCGAACAGCACGTCGGACTTGACCTGGAACTCGGCGATCACTTCGCCGTTCTTCAGGGCCTTGCCTTCGTAGGGACGCAGTTCGACCACGTCGCCCATATCCATCTTCGACACGTCGAGTTCGATCGGCAGCGCGCCGGCGTCTTCCATCGTGTTGTAGAAGATCGGGGCAATCTTGCTGCCCAGGCACACGCCGCCGAAGCGCTTGTTCGGGATGAAGGGGATGTCTTCGCCCGTGAACCACAGCACCGAGTTGGTGGCCGACTTGCGCGACGAGCCCGTGCCGACCACGTCGCCGACGTAGGCGACCAGGTGGCCCTTTTCTTTCAGCGACTCGATGAACTTGACGGGACCGCGCTTGCCATCTTCTTCCGGCGTGATGCCGGGGCGCGCGTTCTTCAGCATCGCCAGCGCGTGCATCGGGATGTCCGGGCGGGTCGTGGCGTCCGGGGCGGGCGACAGGTCGTCGGTGTTGGTTTCGCCCGTCACCTTGAACACGGTGATGGTCAGGCTTTCCGGCACTTCCGGACGGCTCGTGAACCATTCGGCGTCGGCCCAGCTTTGCAGCACGGCGCGCGCGTTGGCATTGCCCTTGTCGGCCAGCTCCTTGACGTCGTGGAACTGATCGAACATCAGCAGGGTTTTCTTCAGGGCATCGGCGGCCACGGTGCCCACTTCGGCGTCGGACAGCAGATCGATCAGCGGGGCGATGTTGTAGCCGCCCAGCATCGTGCCGAGCAGTTCGGTGGCGCGAGCGCGCGAGATCAGCGCGCAGGCGGTCTCGCCCTTGGCCACGGCAGCCAGGAAACCTGCCTTCACGCGGGCCGCTTCGTCCACGCCCGCGGGCACGCGGTGGGTGATCAGCTCGAGCAGGGTCTGCTCTTCGCCGGCGGGCGGATTGGTCAGCAGTTCCACCAGCTCGGCGGTCTGCTGAGCCGTCAGCGGCAGGGGAGGAATGCCGAGCGCGGCGCGCGCGGCTACATGAGCACGAAAGTTTTCAAGCATGGGAGACCTGCTGGTATTGCGTTTCAGGGGAGGACTTGTCAGGCACGTCGAAGCTGTTCCGGGCACTGCTTTGATCGCGATTTTAATTGCAATGCCTGATGAGGTCAAATGTCTTATGTCTTATATAAGAGTTGAGAGACAAAAACCCTGAAAAACCCGGCACTTGAAAGAACGTTGACTACCGCTCTTCAGCCGCGCTGCTATCGACGCCGACGGGCATCGACTCCCACGCCTGTTCGATCGCCTGAAGCGCGCTGAACACGATCGACCGGTTCAGCGCCGCGGCCAGCACGCCGTCTCGCTCGGCATAGGCTTCGCACAGGCGCTGATGGTCGGAGCACGAACGCTGCAAACGCCCCGGCAACGATGTACTCAAGCGGCGCAGACGGTTAGTCCGCATGCGCATCGAATCCAGCACTTCCTTGAAGATGCCGTTGCCGCACACCCGAAGTTCTTCGTCGCGGAATGCGACGTTTGCCCAGAAATAGCCGTCGACGTCGCCTTGCGCGGCGGCCTCGGCAAGATGGCCGTGGGCACGCCATAGCGCTTCGATGTCCACGTCGGTGGCGCGTTCGGCGATGGCCGTCGATACCTGCGCGTAAAGAATCGCGCGCAACTGATAGATCTCGCGCACGTCCACCAGCTTGAGAGCCGACACCCGCGGACGCCTGCGCGGCGACCAGTCGACCAGTCCTTCGCGACTCAACGCGAACAGCGCTTCGCGCACCGGCGTGCGGCTGACGTTGAACCGTTTCGCGAGATCGACGGAGTTCAGATCGTCGCCCGGCGAAAGACGCCCTTCGATGATGCCGCGCGCCACCCAGTCGACGATCTCACCGACACGCGACGATTCACCGTCTTCCTCGAGCTTGCTTCTGTCGACATTCTGATTCACCGCAGTTCCCCTTACGTCCGGGATCGCCGGCCCGGTTTCCGGCCGATTCTAGCAAACGGCCCTTGTTTCGACGGCGTGCCGCAAGCTGCCGCGTTTGCCTCGACCCACCCTCAAAGTGTGCACACTACGTGTCATGCACCTTGCGAAAACGTGTCTTCCGTCATTAGAATAGTCAAAGTGTCGACACTTTACCCGTTTCAGATCATGGCACGACGACCGGAGAGACACGCATGTCCCGGTAGCCAGCCGCACCGAATAACAAACCTGAAGGAGACAATCCGATGTCCGTCATCGACCGACGACGCTTTCTGAAAACCAGTGCCGTTGGAGCTTTGGCATCGGCGGCCGCCAGCAAGGCAGTATTCGCCGACTCGCCCGATACAGCCAACGTGGCTTCCGCGCCTATGCCCGCCAGCAGCACGAATGCACGCCCGCCGAAAGTCACACGCATCCTCGCAGAGTACATCGTCAAGACGGACTACCAGGATCTGCCCGCGGCCGCCCGCAAAGAAGGCGTGCGAACCTTGATGAACTGGGTCGGCGTGGCTGTCGGCGGTTCGCACGACGAGACGGTGAACCGCGCGGTCGCCGCGCTGACGCCGTTCTCGGGGCCGCCGCAGGCCAACCTGCTAGGCCGCAGCGAGCGCTTCGACATCATGAACGCGGCGTTCATCAACGGCGTCAGCAGCCATATCTTCGACTACGACGACACGCATCTGAAGACGATCATTCATCCGGCAGGGCCCGTCGCCTCCGCCATTCTGGCGTACGCGCAATACCATCCCGTGTCGGGCAAGGACTTTCTGAACGCGCTCGTGCTCGGAGTCGAAACGGAATTGCGGATCGGCAATGCGGTGTATCCCAATCACTACGATGTCGGCTGGCACATCACGGGCACCTGCGGCGTGTTCGGCTCGGCGGCGGCAACGGGCAAGCTGATGGGACTAAGCGTTCAGCAGATGGTGTGGGCGTTGGGTCTCGCGGCGTCGCAGCCGGTCGGCTTGCGTGAATCGTTTGGCTCGATGAACAAGAGCTTCAACCCGGGACGCGCCGCTGCGAACGGCATCTTCGCGGCCCTGCTGGCCGCAAAGGACTACACCAGTTCGGATGGCATGATCGAAGCGAAACGGGGTTGGGCGAACACCATCAGCACCAAACAGGACTACCGCGAAATCACCGAAGGGCTGGGCACGCATTACGAATCGACGCTGAACACCTACAAGCCGTTTGCCTGCGGCATCGTCATTCATCCTGCCATCGACGCGGCAATCCAGCTTCGCAATCAATATCATCTGACGGCCGACCAGATCGACCATATCGACCTTCGCGTGCATCCGCTCGTCATCGAACTGACGGGCAAGAAGACGCCGCAGATCGGGCTCGAAGGCAAGTTCAGCATCTATCATGCGGTCGCGATTGCCGTGATCGACGGCGCGGGCGGCGAAAAGCAGTTCAGCGACGCGAAAGTGCGCGACCCGGTGACGGTTGCCTTGCGCGACAAGGTGAACGCAATCATCGACCCCGCGATCAAGCCGGAGCAGGTCGACATGACCATCACGCTCAAGGATGGCCGCAAGCTGCACAAGTTCATTCAGCATGCGATCGGCAGCACCGAGGTGCCGATGACCGATCAGCAGCTCGAAAAGAAGTTTGCCGATCTCGCTGATGGCATTCTGTCGCCAACGCAAACTCGCGCCTTGATCGACAAGTGCTGGCACGTCGAGCAACTGGCCAGCGCGGGAGATATCGCATTGGCCGCGCTGCCGCAGTAGCTGATCGACACGTCGAACGCCTGAAACAGGGCGTTCGTCGCCTTGCCTGAAATCAATCCTTCGCGGATCGCAGTTCCGCTTCCTCGCGCTCCTGATCGAGCATCGCGCGGGCCTGGTGCGTCAGCTTTTCCAGTATGCCCGGCAACAGGTCCCGCTCCGCCCGCGTCAGGCATGAAAGCAGGCGTGCGTTGCGCTCCTCGGCAACCGGGAACACCTGCGAAACGAGCGCCTTTCCGCTTTTGGTCAGCGTGATGATGACGCCACGGCCATCGGACGCATCGGCTTCCCGTGCGAGCAGGCCGCGCTCTTCGAGGCTGCGCACCGTGCGGCTCGCCAGCCCTCGATCGAACTGCGCATGTTCGGCGAGGCGGTTCATCGACATGCCTCGCTTGCCGTGCAGCAGAGCGATACAGCGCCATTCGTTCATCGTGAGACCGAACCGGAGTTCATACGCACTCGACGAACCCTTGGTGTAGATGTTCGAGAGTTGGCGCAACTGAAACGAGACCAGGTCGCGCAAATCACCCAACGCAGCCTGACTCTCGGCATGCGAGCCCGCGCTCTCACCTGGCTGCCCTCTTCCTTTTTTAATCGTCGTTCCCACATTTCCTCCGCCGGACTTCGCTCAACGCGGCTGTGCGCAACTTGCATGACAACGTCACGCATTTTAGCAGAAGGGCCTGCCTGTTCCGCGTCCGTGTGAGGCCGATACGACGCGGAGGGATTCGGAGATCGACGGACTCACGCGGTTGTTAAACGGCACCAGGCGCGACGGCAAAAACCGCGCTCGCTGTCGCGACCACGTCGTCATCGCCGTTGCGCGCTTCGGCTTCGCAGAACGCGAGCGTACGGCCGCAGCGGCGCACCCGCGCATGCACGGCAATGCGGCCGCGCGCGGGCTTCAGATAGTTGACGGTGAGGCTGGCGGTGCCGAGATTGTCGACGCGGCCACTCGTGCGCACGGCCATTCCCATCGACGTATCGAGCAGCGCGGCGAGCAGGCCGCCGTGCGCGTTGCCATGGCGGTTCGCATGACGCGCCCGAACGTCGCAGGCGAGCGTCGTCCAGCCTTCGCCGTGATCGACCAGTTCGAAACCCTGATCGAGGCAAAACTCCGATTCGATTGCGAGCGTGCTCATGTGGCGCTCGCCTGCGCGACGCTGCGCGTGAGTAACGGATTCAGACCCGTACGCGCGACCCGGCTCGCGAGCGTGCGGCCCAGCGCGTTTTCGCAGGCCTCGGAGGCTTCCATCATCGCGGCGAGGTCGATGCCCGTGTCCACGCCCATGGTTTCCAGCACGTTCACGAAATCTTCGGTGCACACGTTGCCCGTCACGCCACCGCCGTATTTGACCTTGGCGGGGTGACCGCCCACCCCGCCGAACGCCACGTCGTAATGACGCACGCCTGCCTCGAACGCGGCGAGGTAATTGACGATGCCGGTACCCCGCGTATCGTGGAAATGCGCGATGGCGTGTACGTCGGGAAACACACGCAACATCTCGCGAAAGAGGCGTCGCGTAGCGGCTTGCGTCGCAACGCCGATCGTGTCGCCAAGCGTCACGTGGCGCACGCCGAGCGTCGCAAAGCGCTCAACATCGGCGAGCACGCTTGCCTCGTCGATCTCACCTTCGAATGGACAGCCAAACGCAACCGAGATCGTGCCGATCATACGAAAGCGCCCTCGTGCGGCAGTCGCCATCGCTTCGATGCGCGTCCACTGATCCGCGCGCGACTGCTTCAGGTTGCGAAGCGAGTGTGCCTCGCTCGCCGAAACCAGCAGACTGATTTCGTTTGCGCCAAAGCCTGCATCGAGATCCGTCAGCGCGCGCTCGACCGCGCGGACGTTTGCGCACGTCGCCTTGTAGTACACGCCATCGATGCGCGGCAATGCCTCCAGCACCGCGCTCGCGTCCGCGAACTGCGGGACGACGGTCGGGTTGGAATACGACGTGGCTTCCACCCGAGCAAATCCGGCCCGCGCAAAGCGATCGATCAACTCGACCTTTTGCGCTGTCGGGATGAATCCGGTTTCATGCTGGAGCCCGTCGCGGGCGAAACATTCACACAGTGTCAGGTCGGACATGGTTCGCGGTGTATCGAAGATAGTTGACTTTCGGGCAAATCAAAACATTATTGTGATTCATTGTCAACTAAATATCGCGATACTTTCGCCTCACCAATCCCGTCATGTGGCGTCGACAATTCTCACTCAACTTATTGTTTTATATAGGTTTTAACTCAACATTCCCGACTGTAATGCCGATCAGGAAATCAGCAAAAAGCGCCGTATCAATGAACCGAATACGTGACAACTGCTTGTCACAATCACGCATATTTGTTTGACTTCGTCACGCATCCTGTTTTACTCTTGATCTATCGCGCCGCCACAGCAGGCGCATTCAGTCATCATCTTCGCAAGGCCGTATATGACGATCTCCCCTTGCCTCCTCGTTGAAGACCGCGCCGGCGTGCGCGTGCTGACGATGAGCCGCCCCGAGAAGCGCAATGCGCTCAACAACGAACTCACGCAGTCGCTGCTCGACGCCCTGCAGTCCGCGGACCGTGACCCTTCCGTTAAGGCGCTGGTACTCGCCGGCGCGGGCAAGGCATTTTGCGCGGGCGCCGACATCAACGAATTCGGCGGCTTCGTCAACACGGGCGACTCCGTGAACGCCGCGCAAGCCGCGCTGAATCGCGCGCACCTCACCACCAATCTGCATCGCGTGTTCTCGCAGATCAGCAAACCCGTCATCGGCGCGGCGCAAGGCTATGCGATGGGCGGCGGCGCAGGGCTCGCGCTTGCCTGCGACATGCTGGTGGCGGGCGAGACCCTGAAGCTCGGCTATCCGGAACTGAAGCACGGCATCGTGGCCGCTATCGTGATGGCGAACCTCGTACGCCAGGTAGGCCGCAAGACGGCTTTCGAACTGGTCTCGCTGGGCGAGCCAGTGGATGCGCTGCGCGCGCTGTCGCTGGGGCTCGCCAATCGCGTCGTTTCCGACGACTCCCTGATCGACACCGCCGTCGGCATTGCCGAACGCCTCGCGTCCTTCGATGCGCCTGCCATGGCGGCTACCAAGCGGCTGTTCCATCGCGTGGCTGATCTCTCGCTGCAACAGGCACTCGACGCATCGCTGGACACGAACCTGATGATGCGCAGCTTCCGTCAGAACCGGGCGGAGCAGCAATGACCACGACGCCGATCAAGCCCCTCGCCAACGTCACGGTGGTCGAGCTTGCGCGCGTGCTCGCCTGCCCGTTCGCGGACATGATCCTGGCCGAACTGGGCGCCACCGTCATCAAGATCGAGCAACCGGGCGGCGGCGACGAAACGCGCAGCTTCGAGCCGCAAGTCGGCGACGAATCGGCGTATTTCTTCGCCTGCAACCGCGGCAAGCAATCGGTGACGGCGAATCTCAAGACCGAGGCCGGGCGGCGCATCGTGCGCGACCTGACGCAGAGCGCCGACATCTTCATCGAGAACTTCCCCGTGGGGTCGCTGGCGCGCTACGGTCTCGATCACACGGCATTGCGTGCCGCGAACGAGCGGCTCATCTACGTGTCGTGCACCGGCTTCGGCCAAACAGGTCCATACGCCGCGCGCAAAGGCTACGACACCGTTTTCCAGGCGATGGGCGGCCTGATGAGCCTGACGGGCGAGCGCGGCGGCGGCCCCGTCAAACCCGGTTTGCCCATCGCCGATCTGACCTCGGGCATGTGGATCGCGATCGGTCTGCTGTCCGCGCTCAATGGCCGGGCGCTCACGGGTCAAGGCTGTCATATCGACTTCTCGATGCTCGACGGTCAGGTGAGTCTGCTCACGCTCGCGGCGGGTCGCTACTTTGCGCTGGGCGAAGTGCCGCCGCGACTCGGCACCGAGCATCCGGGCCGCGTGCCGTCGGCCACGTTCGCATGCAGCGACGGCGCGTTCGTCCACATCACATGCAGCGATCAGCACTGGCTACCGCTTTGCCAACTGCTTGGACTCGACGCACTCGCCAGCGACCCGACGCTCGCCACCAACGCAGGACGCGTGGCGCATCGTGAACGTGTGATGAGCACGCTGACGCAAGCCATTTCAGGCTGGACGCGAAAGGCATTGTGCGAAGCCTGCGATGCGGCCGGCGTGCCGGCGGGACCGATTCAGAACGTCGCCGAAGTGCTCGCCGATCCGCATGTGAACGCGCGCGGCATGGTGAGCGCGTTCGAACATCCGTCTATCGGCACGTTCGGCGCATTGCCGCTGCCCTTCAAGTTCGACGGTTTCGCCGACCCGCAGGTCGCGCGGCCGCCGCTGCTCGGCGAGCACACGGAACAGGTTTTGCGCGAACGGCTGGGATACGACGAAGCGCACATTGCGGCGCTGCGCCGCGACGGCGCGATCTGATGCTGTGCACGAGATACGACATCAAGGGAACACGATGACACATGACGAAACGTTGATCGTCGAGCGGCGTGAAGGCGTGGCCGAGATCATCCTGAACCGGCCGGCGCAGCGCAACGCGCTGAACGCGGCCATGTGCGACGCACTGCGCGCCGCCGCCGTCACGCTGCGTGACGACGATGCGATCCGCTGCGTGATCGTGCGCGCCAACGGCCCGGTATTCTGCGCGGGTGCGGACCTGAAAGAGCGCAAGGAGATGGGCATCGACGAAGTCCGCGCACGCCGCCTCAAGGCATTCGCCGCGTACGATGCAATCGAGAAAATCGGCAAACCATGCATCGCGCTGGTGGAAGGCGCGGCCGTGGGCTCCGGCGGCGAGATCGCAATGGCGTGCGATTTCATCGTCGCAACCGAAAACGCGAGCTTTCGCACGCCGGAAGCGCTGTGGGGCACGGTTGGCGCGACGCAGCGCCTGCCGCGCGCGGTGGGCAAGCGGCTCGCGAAAGACATGGCCTACACGGGCCGCACGCTTTCCGTGCAGGAGGCGCTGCAGGCGGGACTCGTCTCGCGCATCGTCTCGGCCGCTGAAGCCTTGACCACCATCCGGCAGATGGCAAGCGATATCGCCGCCGCCCCGCCGCTCGCGATGCGTCTCACACGCGATTGCATTGACCGGGGTGTGGAAAGCGACCCGGCAGGCGCGCTGGCGATCGAAATGCTCGCCATCGACACCTTGCTGCAAACGTCGGACTGGAAGCAGTCTATTTCGACCTTCGGCGAGAACACGGAACGTACCGCACAGCAAGATCAGAACGGAGCCCGCCATGCGTGACGACACTCACGGTGCCGGTTGGGCCAACTTTGCCGAGCGCTTCGGCCTCGAGCAGCCGGTGACGCTGCCCGCTACGCTCGCGGCGCGCGCCGCTGCGACGCCTGACGCGGAAGCGCTCGTCATCGACGGACAGCGCATCGACTATCGCACGCTGCATGAACGCGTGCAAAGCGCGGCGGCGCGGATGATCGCGGCAGGCGTCGAACATGGCGAGCACGTCGGCATCCTGATGGGCAACTCCATCGACTGGGTGGTGCTCTTCTATGCCGCGGCGTCGATCGGCGCAGTCACAGTGCCCGTGAATACGCGCTTCAAGCTCGACGAACTGAACTACTGCCTGAAACAAGGCGACGTGCGTGTGCTGTTCTACGTCGATACGTTTCTCAATATCGATTACACGCGCTTGCTGCGTGACGTCGAACCCGGGTTCGACCTCGCGTTGCCGGGCAATGTCCTGCCGCTATTGCGCCGCGCCGTGCTGATGGGCGACAGCGAACGTGCGCTGCCTGCGGGCGTCGAACGTTTCGATACGCTCGCGGATACGCCCGACACGCGCGCCGAGGCCGCCGCACGCGCGCAACGCGTGAGCCCTGACGATATCCTGCTGATTCAGTACACGTCCGGCACCACGTCGTTTCCGAAGGGTGTGTTGCTGCGACATCGCAACATGCTGATGAACGCGGCGGCATCGGCGCTGCGTATCGGCGTGCGGCCCGACGACCGCTATTTCAGCGTGCGCCCGTTCTTTCACGTCGCGGGCACGACCATGTCGCTGCTCGTCGCGCTCGTCTCCGGTGCGTGTCTGCTGTCGGTGCCGTCGTTCGACGTCGCCAGGGTGCTGACCATTCTCGACGAAGAGCGCTGCACGCTCACGTCCGGCAACGACACGATCTTCCTGATGATGATGGGCCACCCCGAGTTCAGGCGCGAGCGGATTCATCTGCGCGGCGGCTGGGCAGCGGCAGGACCGGAAATCATGCAGAAGATCCACGACGTCATGGGCGTGAAGTACATGGTGGGCGCTTACGGGCAATCGGAAGCGTCGCCCAACGTGGTGCTCAACGACTGGCGCGATCCACTCGAATTGCGTGTCGCAGGCTGGGCCGCGCCGCATCCGGGCATCGAGATCCGTACCGTATCGACGGAAACGGGTGACGTACTGCCCGCCGACATGCCGGGAGAAATCCAGGTGCGCGGCTGGGGCGTGATGAAGGGCTACTACAACAAGCCGCAGGAAACCGCGAACGCATTCAGCGACGATGGCTGGCTGCGTACAGGCGACCTCGGCGTGATCGACGGCGAAGGACGCATGCGCATGCTCGGGCGGCTGAAGGACGTGTTCCGCGTCGGCGGCGAGAACGTCGCGCCCGCAGAAGTCGAGGAAACGCTGTTCGCGCACCCCGCCGTGCAGCTCGCGCAGGTCGTCGGCGTGCCCGATGCGCGGCTGGGCGAAGTGGCCGCTGCATTCGTGGTGTTGCGCGCGGGCACGCAGGCGTCGAGCGAAGAACTCATCGAATGGTGCAAGGGACGTTGCGCGAACTTCAAGGTGCCGCGTTATTTGCGGCTCGTGCAGTCGTTCGACGACATCGGTATGACGGGCAGTTCCAAGGTTCAGAAAAACAAGCTGCGCGATTACGCGATCCGCGAATTCGGCCTGACGTGATGCGCCGGGAACCGCGGCGTCGACGCGCCGCGGTTCGGCCAAAACCCAATGGAGGAGACAATGACAACGTGCGCATCTGACGCCGTGGGACTTTTGCGTCCCAACGAAGCCGTCAGCGAATCGACATACCGGAAGATCAGCCGGCGCATTCTGCCGCTACTGTTTCTGTGCTACATCATCAATTACATCGACCGCGTGAACATCGGCATTGCGCAGATTCAGTTCAAGGCCGATCTGCATTTCAGCGATCTCGTGTACGGCATCGGCGCGGGTCTGTTCTTCGTCGGCTTTCTGCTGTTCGAGGTGCCGAGCAATCTGCTGCTCGCGAAGATGGGCGCGCGAAAGACGTTGTTGCGCATCATGGTGCTGTGGGGCACCGTATCGAGCGCGACCATGTTCGTCAGCACGCCCGCCGAGTTCTATATCGCGCGCATGTTGCTGGGCGTGGCGGAGGCCGGGTTCTTTCCCGGCATCATCCTGTACCTGAGCTACTGGTTTCCCGCCGCCCGACGCGCGCGGGTCACGGCACTGTCGTTCATCGCCATTCCCGTCGCGACGATGATCGGCGCGCCCATCTCCGGATGGATCATGCGCAGCTTTCACAGCGTCAACGGGCTCGCCGGCTGGCAATGGATGTTCCTGCTCGAAGGGCTGCCTGCGATTCTGCTCGGCATCGTCGTGTATTTCCGTCTCGAGGACCGGCCTGAGGGCGCATCGTGGCTCACGCCCGTGGAGAAAGCCAGTCTCGTCGGCCTGCTCGATGCCGAACGGCGCCAACGCGCGACGCATGGACATGGCGGCATGCTGTCGGCACTGCGCGACTGGCGCGTGTTCGTCGCGGGGCTCGTGTCGTTCTGCGCTTATGTGCTCGCGAGCACCATCGCGTTCTTCTCGCCGATGGTCATCCAGGCGAGCGGCGTGCACGATCCGTTCCGCGTCGGCCTGTTTGCCGCTATTCCAGCCGTCGCGGGCATCGTCATGATGGTGATCGTGAGCCGCCACTCGGATCGCACGCGGGAGCGCCGCTGGCACGCCGCCATTCCGCTGATGATCGCCGCCGCGAGTCTGATCGCCCTGCCCTTTGCACGCGGCGACCTGGCGCTCGCCGTCGCGTTGCTCGCGATTGCCACATCGGGGCATCTCTCCAGCCTGTCGGTGTTCTGGACCATTCCGTCGACGTATCTCGCGTCCTCCAGCGCGGCGGCGGGCATCGCGCTCGTGAGCAGCATCGGCTCGCTCGGCGGGCTGGTGGGACCGAGCATGATTGGATATGTGAAGTCCGTGTCGGGCAGTCTCACGCTTGGCATCCAGCTCGCAGGATGCGTGATTCTGGCAGGCGGCATCGGCCTGTTGATCGGCATTCCTGCGCGCCTGCTCGCGGTGGACAAGGCCGCATGAACTCTGCCCTCCGATTGACCTCGCACGTATTGATCACCTCGCGCGTTGCGCACACCAGAACAGAAAGGACATGACGATGATGTCGACTCGACTCACCCGGATGCTGAACATCGAGTATCCGATCATTCAGGCCGGGATGAGCTGGGCGTCGTCCAATGCAGCGCTGCCCGCCGCGGTGAGCAATGCGGGCGGCCTGGGCGTCATCGCCGCCGGCCCGATGTACCTCGATGCGTTCCGCGACGCCGTGCGCGAAGTGAAGCGGGCGGTGAATGGCAAGCCTTTCGGTGTGAATCTTCCGCTGTACCGACCGGAAGCTGAGCGCTTTCTCGATGTGATCGAAGAAGAACGCGTACCCGTCCTGTTCGCATCGCAAGGCGGGCCGAAGGCGCATCTCGCGCGCTTCCAGAGCATCGGGACGCGCTGGGTCCATGTCGTCTCCACACTCGAGCATGCGCGCAAGGCGGCATCGGTTGGGGTCGATGCGCTCGTCGTGGTAGGCGCCGAAGCAGGCGGGCATCCGCCTGCCAATGGCGTGAGCACGCTCGTCGCCGTACGGCGTGCCGTGCAGGCCTTTCCTTCGATGCCGATCATTGCGGGCGGTGGCGTCGCCGATGGTTTCGGCATCGCCGCCCTGCTCGCGCTCGGCGCTGACGCGGTGCAATTGGGCACGCGCTTCATCGCCACGCGTGAAGCGGGCGTGCATGAGAACTACAAGCGCGCGGTGCTGCAAACCGAGATCGATGGCACGGTGCTGGTCGGTGTGCGCAAACTGCCCGTGCGCATGACGAAGAACCGCTTCGCCGACGACGTGCTTCACGCCGACCAGCATGAAGCCGACGACGATGCGTACCACGCGCTTTTCATGAGCAGCACGCTCAAACAGGCGGCGCTCGACGGCGACATCGAACGTGGCAAGGTCGAACTGGGGCAGTCTGCTGGCCTCATCGACGATCTGCCTGGTGCCGCGGATGTGGTGATGCGTCTCGCCGATGAGTATCGGAGTGCGGTCGGGCGTCTGATCGGCTGATCGCTGCAGTAGCGTCTTCGGGCTTTTCCATCTTTCCTGTCGGCCCGATGACTTTCCATTATTTCGGATATCTAATCACAACAACGGAGACTCAAGCAATGAAATACGTGTGCGCGCCTGCGGCTGCACTTCTCTTTTCCTGCGCGGCTCACGCGCAAAGCAGCGTGACGCTTTACGGGCTGATCGACACAGCGCTGTCATGGCAGACGCATCAGGTCGGCTCGACGGCCTCGAATGGTCGCGCCACTTCGAGCGGAAGCTCGGTTGCGCTCGGTCCCGGCTTCTTCAACGGTTCACGCTGGGGCTTGTTCGGCACAGAAGACCTGGGCGGAGGAACGTCGGCGATCTTTCGCCTCGAGTCTGGCTTCAATCCGACGACGGGCGTCTCGCTGCAAGGCAGCCGGGAATTCGGACGACAGGCTTATGTCGGCCTCAAGGGAAACTTCGGGCAATTGACGCTCGGGCGGCAGTACAGCTTGCCGTTCGAGACGCTCTTGCCTTATGACATCATCGGCTGGGCCAACTCGGCGGCCTCGGATGTCTGGGTGCAGCAGTTTGCAGGATCGCGGCTCGACAATACGGCCAAGTACACGCTCAACGTGCAGAAGTGGAAGTTTGCCGCGGCCTACTCGTTCGGCGGACAGGCGGGCAGTGTGTCGCATGGTTCGACCTATTCAGTCGGGCTCAACTATCAGGGCGACGTTTTTTCTGCAGGACTCACCGCCCAGCAGGCCAAGGATCTCGCCGGCAACAAGCAATCGAATCTCGGTGCGGGTGCATTGTATGTGACGGGTCCTGTGACCGTGAGCGCCTATTACCTATACACCCGCCGCGACGGCAGATTCACACCCACCGCCGGACAGGATTTCTCCCCGACCTATGGCTCCTATGCGCAGCTCTACACGAATCCGGGTAACACCAACATCGGCACGAGCAGCGAGGCACGCACCGATCACGTCTTCCAGCTGGGCACGACCTGGCAGGCGACGCCCGCGCTGCAGTTCAAGGCCGCGGCGATCTATGACCTGGGCCGACATGTGAATGCGAATGGCGAAGGGGGAAACAAGCTCTCGGCCTTCCTGACGGGCGATTACCTGCTGTCGAAGCGGACGGATGTTTATCTGGCGGGCGCGTATAGCACGGTGAGCAGCGCGTTCAACGGTCCCTACGCGGGGTATGACGATAGCGCATCGGTGACGCTGGGGCTTCGGCATCGGTTCTGAGACTGGCGACTGACGCGGCGCTCGACCAGGGCGCTTGCGGGAAGTGACGAGCGCTCGTCAATCGCATGAGCCCCCCCTTCGATTGATATCGCACATACCGCACTTGACGAGAACGGTGCGGCCGCGCATGCGAGACCTATCAGTTGTTACCTATACTCCAGAAAGGCGAGGTTCCGGACGCCCGCATCGGCACCCGCCCGACCTGACCTGGAGACCGTCATGGCAAGGTTCAGATTCATTGCGTGCTCGCTGGCATTGCTGCCTCTGCTGACCCTGACCGGCTGCATCTCGTTGAGCAGCAGCGACTCCTCGCCTCAGCCGAACTCTCACACGGTTGTCGTGCCTGCGGGTTCTACGGTGGTATGCACGCCCGGTCCGTGCCAGTGACGGTGCCGGGGTGCTGGCAGGCGGCGACGTCGCGCGCCTGTCGGAACACGGTGCTGGCAAACAGGATCGCGCCGTCCACCGGTAGTTGCGCAGACCGCAGCGCGTCGGCGATCCAGGTATTGCAGGTGTAGTAGCCCGCGTAGTTCGCCGAGGCCCCGAAGTACCGGCTGCCGGCATAGGGGCCGTCGCCGAGTTGCACGGGGCGCGCCAGCTTGTCGCGCTGCACCGACTGGTCGAGGTAGGCGGCGAGACCTGCCTTGCCGGCCGCGGCCACCTGCAGCGTGACCACCTTGTCTGCGCCGTACGCGGCGACGGGTGTGTCCCGCAGCACGGTCATCAGGATCGCGCCGGGGCCGGGCCACAGGGCCGACAGCGTCGCCAGGATGCTGTGCTCCCGCGTCATCGCGTATTCACGTTCGCCGAAGCCGAAGCACAGATAGGTGGCGCCGACGAAGTCCTGCGCCAGCCAGACCTGCAGGTCCGGCACGTCCCGCACCTGCACGCAGACATCCGTATGCCAGCCGCGCTCGACCACATCGATCGTGGTCACCGGCGGTCCGCTGGCGGGCGTGAGCGGAACGGTCGAACAGGCAGCAAGAAAGGCCGCGTGGGCGAGCGCGGCTCCCGTCAGCCACCCGACCGTTCGCGTCATAGGGGTTTGATGATGGGCGTCGCGCATCCCGGAAGTGTAATCGGCGCGGGCGCGGATGAGTTCCTACGCAACCGCCAGGACACTCGGGCAACAGGCATTCGACGGACCACCACAAATCCATGGTGACGATGCTCTGTCAGGCAATTCGGTCTTTCCTGGGGCATCAGAAGCGATGCCGCAAGCCCACGGTTGCCTCAATCTGATTGCTGGTGGATGCCGGCGCGGTGACGCCGTTGATCCATGCCACGCCCAAGGGCGAAGTGCCGCTTGGGCTCACGCGTTGCCACGCGCCCTGAAGGTAGGCATCGGTGCGCCGCGACAAGCGGTAGTCGGCCATCGCACTCACCTGATTCCAATGGGGGATGCCGCCGCCTCCGTTTCCGCCTGCGCGCGAATAGGTGTAGGCGCCCGACACTTCGACCGCCGGCGTCAGCGCATAGCGGAAGTTCCCCTCGAAGTTCTGGAAAGTTCCACTTAGCCCGGTCTGAAAGAATTGGGCGAGCTTGCTGTGCGAGTACACGAAACCCGCCACCGCCGGGCCAAAGGTGTAGTTCACCCCGGCGCCAAAGGTCTTCTGACTGCCGGCCAGCACGCCTAAGGGCACAGAGGTCGGCGAGAGCGCGCCCTGCAGGGACGAGCCGGTTGTATCGGTGACTGCGCCATTCGTGTTCAACTGTCCCGGCGTGCGCGCAGAACTGTTGAGCTGGAGATAGCCAGCACCGAAGTTCAGCGCTCCCCATACATAGGACATACCAAAGCTATAGGCGCGATTGTTCGAGAAACCACCCGCCTGATTGGAAAAGCCGTACAACGCACCGAACTTCAGGCCACCAAAATCCGGGCTCATGTACTTCACCGAGTTATTTATCTGGAACGAATCGTTCAGGTTGTCATTGTCTAGCGGATGCGCGAAATGCGTACCGCCGAACTCGGTGCCAGTCAATGAAAGCGGTGCGACAAAATCGACCATGCCGTCGGTTTGACGGCCTAGCGTGAGCGCGCCGTATTCGCGGCTCGACAAGCCGACGTAGGCTTGTCGATTGAAAATGCGATTGTTCGACGAGAACTGCCCGTTGTTCAGGTTGAAGCCGCTCTCCAGGACGAAGACGGCTTTCAGCCCCGCGCCGAGGTCTTCAGCCCCTCGCAAGCCCCAGCGACTGTACTTAACCGCACCGCTCGTCATCTCCCAGTTGCTGTGTCCGCCACCCGTCCCGCTGATCTGACTGTTCGTGTAGGTGAGACCCGCGTCGATCAGCCCGTATAGCGTGACACTGCTTTGCGCATGCGCTGCCACGCTGGCCAGGGTGATCATCGTCGTCGCGCCGGTTATAAGTAACTTGTTCATTTTTGCCTCAGCCTGAGACCGGGAGAAACAACACGCGAATGACCGACAAATGCGATTCGTTCTTTCTTTGAGTTCTCAACTATTTCGACAACTGTTCCCAATGCATCGGACGACTCGGAAGTCCGTGACTATTTGCAGTGCGATATGACGTCACCTATTTTTCGGCCTTGGACAAAGCGCATTCGCCGGTGGGAACAACGCCGCTGGTGTTCTTGAAAGTCAGCGCGATCCTGCTGCCTCGATTGGCCGTGATGATCTGCCCGTAACTGACGGTCGGAATAAACTGAATGTCGGGCGCCACGGCCACGGGTGGATTTCTTGCCCCGTCCACGGTCAGGTCGAGTTCGACGGTAATCGAATCCATTGCGACGCCCCAGTCCTTTCCGCGCGCCGCCTGTTCCTTCTTGAAGTTGCAAAGCCCCGTCATCACCTGCTCCAATGCGGTGGGAATATCGACGGGTTTTCCCGGGGGAATGGGTGGCGTGTTGCAACCAAGAAGCAGAAAAGGTACGACAACGAGAGCAAGGTGGGCGCGCATCACGATCCCCTGATTCATGAAATAGTCACGAAGCTTCGTTGCAACACAAGCATTTAATGCCTTTGCTCGTGAACCGGCGGCCGGTTCTCGACAGGCTGAACATTCAAGCAATTCGCCGCCTGGCAGACACATCGCGGTCTCTTGCTGTCACGCGATATGCCGTGAAAGCCGCACGAGATAAACGGTAATCGTCACAGCGTCAAACAAACGGTTCAGTCGTGCGCTTCACTGCTGATGCGCTCGTCCGACATCGTATTGCCGAAGGTCACTCCGCCAGCTTGCTGAGCGAACAGGCCGTTCGCCCCTTGCAATTGGGAAATTAGCGGCAAGCCAATTGCCCCATCTTCGATGTGTCTGGAAACGGAGGTTGGCTCGATCTCCGCGGGCGGTGATGGTGCCCCCGATGCGCCGAAAAGAAATGCAGTCGACGTAGTGAAAATTGCGGCCAATAAGAGAAATTCCATGGGATTGCCTTACCGGGTCTGGTAGGCCGTGCCCGCGAGCGGGCTGGCGTCCGCTTTCTCCTGCACAACTATCTGACACGCTTCAATGTCAAGCGATGATCTGCTTTTACAGATTCATCCACTCTCCCAAGAAGTGTAGCCATCAAAAGGACGCCTGAAGGCGGTATCGGCAAAAAAGCAAAATCGTCTCATTTAATTTGCTTTCTACCGGATATCTTCCACAAAGAAGACGATTCAGTTCTTACGCCAGTTACGAACAAAGGATCTTCACCGATGCCATTCGGCTTTACCCCACACGGAATGACCACAACCGTATATCCCTCTCAATGACAAGCCGGCTTTGGCGCAGGCAACGCCGCACACGTCTTGCGATAAGGCGCCCCCGACATGAACTGTCGCCACTCCGCACAATCGAGATTGCGATTCGCGATCGCGCAAGCATCCGTCAGCATCGACTCGCTGTCCCAGTTGCGCAACGACACGGTCTGGTCCTCATGCAACACAGCCACACGACGTCCGCCCGGACTGATATCGACGCTCGACACAGTGCCGCCCGCGGCACGCAGCCTGGCCAGTTGGCTCCCCTTGCGGAGATCCCACACGTGGCGTTCCCCCTTCGCGTCACCGCTGACGAGCGCCTCGCCGTTGCCAATGAATACCAGCCGGTCAACCGGGCCGTCATGAGGGCCGAATTTGGCCACAGTTTGACCGCTTTCGACGTCGTGCAGAATCGCCATCTGATCGTCGCCCCCCGATACGAGCCGCTTGCCGTCCGGGCTGAATGCCAGCTGACGTACGCTCTCCTTGTGCGGATCAGGCAATTCGATCATGGGCTTTTGCGACCCGAAGCGGAACAGGCGCACGACGCCATCGTCGCCCGCTACCGCCAGCACCCGGCCGTCCGGACTGAACGCGACGACTTCCGAGCCACGCTTCCCGGACAGCACAGTTTCGCGTCCCGCTGCCGTTATCTCGTACACATGGATCGACCCGTCGGACAGCGTGATCGCAAGACGCCGGTTGTCCCAACTTATCGCAAAGCGCTCGACGTCGGCCTCCGCCGGCTTCTGAAGCTGCCGAAGAACATGGCCGGTCATATCCAGTACATCGACGGTGCCGTTGGCGCGCTGAATAGCGAGAAGCGAACCGTCAGGACTGAACTCGGCGCGAAGCATGCCGCTTTCGCTACGCAATTGCATGGCATCGTCGGGATTCCAGAAATCGGCGATATCGGTGCCTGCCGGAACGGTCGCCAGCACCTTGCCGCTGCGGTTGAATTCCACTTCCTCGGCGTAGTACAGGGATTTGCCGGACCGCAATACAGACCCCGGCGCGAGCGACCATATGGTGTACAGCGTCTCCTGCTGGTCGACCTGGTAAGCGACGGTGTCGCCGTTCGGCGAAAACTGAAAGCCGGCAACGCGCTGTCCTTGCCTCGTCTTGACTCGCGCCCGGCCGCCGTTGGTAGGCTGAATCATCTCCTCACCGCTGGCCAGGGCCGTGGCCAGCCACCGGCCGTCCGGACTCAACGACATGCGAACGGCTCTGCCGCTTTCATGACGTATCGTGCCGATCTTCTGCAGCGGTTGGATCTTCCACACGCTTGTCGCCTGGGCACCTCGAAGCGCGAAAAAGCCGCCGCGCGGTTCGAAAACTGCTTGTAATTCGCCTGCGTCTGCGTCCAATGTTCCGATGACCGTGTCGCTCGATTCGTCGCGAAGCTCGACGACGCGCTTGCCATCGGGGTTAGTGTGAAGCAAGGCATCGAAGCGGCAGTCGGGCGTGCGCGCGAGCAAGGGCCGTGTGGCCCTGGGCGACGGTGCCGTGCCCGTGGCGGGCAGCGGTGCGGCGACGATGCTATCTCCGAACCCATAGAGCAGCGTAGCGTCTTCGCGGTCGAACCCGAGACATTGACCGTCGCCGCTGCCGACGCGCTTCAACACCGCGTCACCCGGTTGGCCGGGCATCGTCCACACGTAGACCGACGCACTGCTGCCAACCGCAACGAACTGGCCACGATGACTGACGACGATCCTTCTGATCTCGCGGGCATCGCGGACCGTGACACGCCCGATTTCCTTCGCATCGCGCACTTGCCAGGCGATGACGTTACCCTTTGCATCGGCGGATACGAGACGTGATGCGCCCTGGTCGTACGCCAACGCCCGCACGGCAGCGTCATGCCCTCTCCAGCGCCGCAGCACGGTCCACGTCGTCATATCCAGATCGATGACGTCGCCGCCGTCGGTACCCATCGCCATCCGCTTGCCGTCAGCGCTGGTTGCCGACGCGGTGACCTTATCGCCGATCCGCAGCATTTTGTGCACGCCTTCGTCGGCAATCAGCCGCGCCAGTTGCGCAAGCTGCGCATCGAGCCGCAAGGGGTCCGCGTGGCTGGCTTCGGCGCCCAGCAGCAGCGCGCGATCGGGATGCTCCGCGTCCTCCGAACTGGCATTGGCGATCACGCCGGAGATCATCGCCTCGCGAGTCAGTTGCCCGGCATGCGTGGTGGCTTCGTCGGCCCGCTTCTGCTGAATAGCGGCCAACGCGGCATCTTTCGCTGCGACCGCCTGCGCCTCTTTCGCACGACGATCGGCCTCGGCTGCGGAGTCGCCCATCTTTTGCAACTCCACTGCCGCCTGCTTCATCTTTTCCTGCGCTTCCTCGATTGCGAGCTTCGCCTGAATCGATTTCTCGGTCTCCTTGACCAACTGCTGCTTCGCGGCGACAGCATCGTTCTGCGCTGTACGCGCACGGTCTCGTTGCACCGTCGCTTCGTATGCGGCGTACGCCGCAACGAGCAGCAAAGCCACTGCGAACACGAAGCCAGCGCCGACCCACATCGCGTTGCGGCGGTTACGCCGCTGTATCTCCAGCGCCTCACGCACGCGCGCCGCGGCAGCCGCCGCCGCTTCACGGGCCTGCCGCGCATCGCGACTGTCCTTGACGACGCGCGTCAGCACATCATGGGTGAGTTCGAGCCTGCGAACGCCGAAACGGTCATCGACGCGCAGCAGCCGGCCGGCCACCAGCCGCTCGATGTCGGCGCGCGAGATACCGGGCAGCACGAGCGCATCCTCGAGCGCATAGCTGTCGCGGTGGCCAGCGGCCGTGATCAGCTCATCCTCGATAAACACGCGCACACGCGGGTCGACATCTCGCAGCGAGCGCTCATAGAAATCGACGAGGATCTCGCGCTCGGCGCTGGCTACCAGTTCGGCACCGATGTGATCGCTACCCTGTGCGATACGACGCAAATTGAGTTCGCTACAGATCACGCTCAGAAGCGCGGGATCGACCTCCATCCGGCTATAGTCGTCTGGCGAAGGCGCTTCGGCGCGATTGCGCCACGCCAGACCGATGATGCATTCGGCCACCGCCGGCGCCACGAGCGCACTGCCGCTGTCGACCACTGCACGGGCCTGGTAGCCGTCCATCGGCAACAGGCGGTAGCGGTTGCGCATGAGCGACGGGATGCTCCCGCGCAAGCCTTCCACGTCCGCCAGGAAGTCTTCGCGAAAGCTCAGCACGACCTTGCAATCCCGGCGGCCGAAATCGATGCGCTCCGCGGGCACCGTGCCGACATCGAGCGCTTGACGCAAGGCTTCCGGCGGACGGTTTTCGATCAGGTCCGAAAGCTCGTTGACGAAGCCGGCAGCGCGGCGGCGCGTCTCTTCGTCGACCTGGCCGAGCGTGAACAGCTCTTCGAACTGATCGAAAACCAGCACGGGTATCACGGCCCGGTTGCGCGTGTTCCAGAACCCGGCACCGGCGCGATGAAAGTGTTCCCACAACGACGCCCCCGGCAACGGCTCCGTTGCGTCGACGCCAGCGGCACTGCAAGCGGCGGCGAGCGCCTGCCAGACCTGGTCGCGCAGCGGCAATGCGGCGCCGTGCGCGAGACGTATCATCACGGGCACGTGCAGGTTCTCGCGCAATCGCGGAAATAGCCCCGCATTGAGCAGCGAAGTCTTTCCCAGCCCCGAGCGGCCGAACAGGACGGTCAGCACTTCACGGCGCACCAGCCGCGCAAGTTCTTCGCCCTCGTTCTCGCGACCGCGAAAGAAGTATTGATCGGCCTCGGTGAACGACGCGAGGCCGGGCCAGGGGCGCGACGGCGTCAGCGCATCCGTCGACAGCTTTTCGTCCCCGGGCTCGACAGCGTCATCTGCCATGTCAGCTCCGCCGTGCGCGGCTGGAGATTTGCCGGTAGAGATCGCGCACGTGCGCGACGAACCGCTCGTCAGTGCGCGCGCCCGGCAGCGTCATCCATTGGGCTGAGCGAAAGCGGTCGGGGAGCCAGTCGCCGTACGTCGGCGTGTCGTCGATCACCACCGGGACGAGGAAGGGTTCGTCGGGCGCCATGCCGCGAGCGCGCTCGTCGGCGGCCATCCACTCGCGCCAGAAATAGTCGCGCCGCCGGCCAGGGTCGTGCGTGGCGCGCGAAATCACGGGCATGAACAGGCTGCTGGTGTCCACGCCACGCCGGATGTTGCGCTCCCAATCATCGCCGCCCCGAAGCTCACTTCGATCGAACCATACGTCGATGCCTGCAGCATCGAGTTCTCGAGCGAGACCTTGCACGGCGTCTGTATCCTGGCTCGAATAGCTGATGAACACTGCGCCCTCTACAGCGCGCTGCGCGACGGGCGTCGATGGCACTTTCGCAACGCCCGCGGGATGACGCTGGACCCAACGCGTGCGCAACTCGGCGCAGAAAACGGTCGGCTCCAGCGAGACGACCCGGGTTGCCGGGCTGAAGTCGGCGAGAAAGGCTTTCAACGCCGGATCGCGCGCAGCCATCGGATCGACCAGGTATTCCACCGTTTCGCGACGTGACGAGAGCCGTTCGTTCTTGGCAGCGCGCAGGAAAAAACGCGCGAGCCAGTCCGGCAGCCGGCAACCGAGCAGCAGCAGATGGTCGTCGCGCAATGCATCGAACAGCAGCTTCGGCCGACGCGCGTCGTCCTGCAACGCATGAAGGAACTCCAGGCGATCCTCGTCGCAGATCACCCAATCGGGCGCTGACGACTGGCGGCCGAGCAGATGGAACACGGTTGGCGAGGTCAGGCGCCCGCGCGGGAGCGGCAGATCGGCGGGCCGATTCGGAGAGAAGGTCACGACGTCAGTGCGCGCTTCCCCGCCGTGACGGACGAGATCGATTGCGCGGGTCAGCAGGCCGTCGAACGACAGCGTCACGAACAGATCGAACGGGCACACCGCGGCGAGATCCAGCAACGCTTGCGGCGGCTCGATCTCCAGATCTCTCACGACCTGCGAGGTGCGAACGTACAGGTCTTCCTTGCGTGCGCGCGGCTGCAGCAGGTAACGGCTGACGACGTCGTCGAGCCGCGGCGGATCGTCGAGTCCGGTCAGGCCGATGCGGAGCTTTTCGGCCAGCCGCGTGGCGACGAGCGCATCGAATCCCAGCGATCGACCGTCCTGACTGACGGGCAGCAGCCCGTCGTCCACCACTGCAATGACCCGCCCTTCGTCGATGTAGTCGAGCAGGTCACTCCAGAAGAATTCGTCGAGTTCTTCCACGACATTCGCTCCTGGAAATGTGAACTCCCCTGTTCATTCGACGGGTGCAGGTAGCCAACCGGCGCTCTCCCGACTGATACAAAACGATTGGATAACGCCTTTTGTAAAGAGATGCTGGTTAGTGGAGCAGTGATGTTCGCGTTCGCCACGGTTTTGTCTGAACACACGGCTTCAGATCGACGATAGAACATCGGTTGGCGCAGCGACAGGCCGCCAGGTGGGACAGCGCACACTTGGCGGTGCAAATATCTTGCAGGAAAAGCGGCACGCGATGCGACACTGTCCCCTCTATCGACGTTCCCCATCGAAACCCAGCAGGCTTCGTCATCAGATCTTCAGGCGCGAAACTTTAGTGCCTGACAGCGACACGTCCCCCATCAGACCGGCATTGGTCAGCACGATCGCTTCGACGGGCGCGGTGGCCGTCGTCGTATCGATCTCTCCGTTCGCGCCGACCTTCAGCAACGCGACCGACCCTTCGCCGCCAACCGACCAGCCTTTGGAATTGCGAAAGCTGTTGAGCGCCTCGTGCGTCATGAACAGAAAAATGACGGCCTTCGATTGTGCGCCTGCCTGCAAACCGAACGAGCCCGACACCGTGCTGTAGTACCCAGACGTCTTCCCGCCTACGTGCAATGCGCCTTCGCCATATTCACCGCCCGCGATGAAGCCGACCTTCAGCACGGATGGGAACACGAGAACGCCGTTCGCCTTGCCGACGAGTTCCTTCGATCCTTTGACCGTCTCGTACAGGCGCGACAAGGTCGCGTGGACCTTGGTGTCGATTTCATGCCGTTTCGCTGTGTTGGACTCGGCGGCGAGGACGTCGCTCAGTGTCACCGTGAAACCCGCCAGCGTCAGGCCCGAAACAGCGAGCGCAGCGCTACCCGTCTTTATAAAATTTCTTCTGAGCATGGTTACCTCCATCGTGGTTCACGGTCAAACCGTGTTGCTGCATTGATCTAAAGAAACGTATTCCACCGAAAGCTTCAGGACGTGTTCGCCCTGCGGTAGCCGATACGCCGGCTCACCCTCCTAAAGCGATGATGATCGCAAGCAGTGCGACGCCAATTCCGGACATGGCAAGACCGTACGCCCACGGTCTTCCACCCGTGTAGCGACCGAGCGCAAACCCGCCGATGAAGAGCGTGATAACGGCGAGTGCGTTCGAAACACGCAACGCCAGCACGACTTTCGAAATGAACATGAACGGAACCACGACCGGGAAAGTCGCGAGGACGACCAGCGCGAATATGCCGAATGCGGCGGCATAGTCTTTCCCCTCGAGCCGGACAGCCGGCACGCGTACGGTAAGCAGCCCCTGGCGCAGTGCATCGAGCACCGCAGGCTGAACGATGGCTGCATAAAGTTGCGGGAGCGCATCGGCAATCAGGCGGTGCGATTCGGGCTTGTCTTGTGTCGCCCGAAGCCGCGCCAGCAACGTGACCTTCCTGCGTCGCTCAGTGGCTGTGCGTATCAGATACATGACGGCATCGACGAGCCCCCACGCGAGGTTGCACCCGAGCGCGGTGAACGTCATCGTCCGGACTTCCTGGCTGCCGGCGGTCGCAACGCTAAGGGCGCCTGTGAACGACAGCGCCATCAGCACACCAAAGACGATCTCGCAGACTCTGTCGATCGGCTCAATCAAGGGTTCGCGTTCATTTGACATGTTAGCGGCACTCCTCGTGGTCTTGCCGGATTCAATCAAGGCAGAAGAGATTCGTCGCGATCGACGGCCCCGGGTAATCCGCGATCCGGCTTCGTAATGGATGGGTTCGACTACCCTTCTCCAACCTCACGACTGGCGAACGGCTGCAAGAGCCGGCGATGCACGAGCAACAGTAAAGGCGTCGCGACCATCGAGAGCGCAACGACCAGCGTAACAAGGGACGACTGACGCTGATCGATCACCCCCGCGGCCAGCGAAGCGGCCATCACCACGAACGCGAACTCGCCGCCTTGTGACAGCAGAATCGCGAAGTAGCTGCGTTGCGAAGGCGGCACGCCAAACCGGTTCGCAAGCAGCCACTGTGCAATCGACTTGATACCGACCAGTGCCACGACGAGTACCGCGACACGTACCGGCTCGCGCATCAACACACCGAAATCGATCGACGTCCCCACTGCAATGAAAAACAGACCGAGCAACAATCCCTTGAAGGGCGCCATGTCGATTTCGACCTGGTGGCGAAAGTCCGAGTCCGCAAGCAGTACACCCGCGACAAAGGCGCCCAGAGACATCGACAGATGGACGCTTTCCATGAGCAATGCGATGCCTACGATCCAGAGCAGTGCAAACGCGGTGAAAATCTCGGGAACGCCAATGCTGGTAATCAACCGCAGCACGACATGCAACAGATAACGGCCGACAAGCGCGATCGCACCCAGCATGGCCAGCGCTTTCAGGGCGACGAGCCAACCCGGTTCCTCTGCGGGAGTGGGCACCGTCGGTCCAAGCAACGGCAGCAGAGCAATCAGCGGGATCGCTGCCATGTCCTGAAACAGCAGAATGCCGAAACCGGCACGGCCCGTCGGCTCATCCATCAACTTGCGCTCCTGGAGTTCGGACATCACCATTGCCGTCGATGACAGCGACAGCGCAAGGCCGCCCGCCAACGCGATGCGCCAGGGCAGCCCCAACACCAGGAAAATCCCCGACAACGCCGCGGCACAGACGGTCATCTGCATGGTGCCGTAGCCAAAGATAGTACGGCGCATCGCCCATAATGCGTCGACCCGCATTTCCAGTCCGATCACGAACATCATCAACACGATGCCCAATTCGGAAAAATGGAGGATCGCGTCGATGTCGGTCACCAGCTTCAATCCCCACGGGCCGATCACGATGCCGGCCACCAGATAGCCAAGTACGGCGCCAAAGCCGAGGCGGACTGCCAGCGGCACGGCAATCAGCGCCGCCGCAAGGAAGATGACTACGTCGATCAGCAACTTCGTCATCTGGTGTTCTCCTGAACAGACCGTCGACAGGGTTCCAGGCAACGCATTGGGGGCGGGCTGCGGAACCGCGTCGCCGACCAGCAAAGACGCTTTGCTTTCAGTCTATTCACTGCATGGCGCCGGTGATATTGGACCTTGGTCCAATCGGAAATCACGCTTCTCATCAGTCGCGCCGTCGCGCTATGTCAGTGTGCACGGCTGTAGTGGTCGAAGAGCTGAAGCGTCAGACACGCGTAGAGCGTCACAGCGAGAAAGAGCCCCATGCGTACGGCGAATGCGCTGTAGACGTCCTTGCCTGCCACGCTATCCTGCACCGACTGGCCGAGCAGGATGATCATCGTGACGAGGCTGTTCAGCCAGAATCCCGGCGAGTAACGCGTCGGGCTGATGCGATACAGTTTGCGTCCCACCAGCAGACCGAACAGCAGCATCCAAAGAAAGAACATCCACAGGTCCACGAAGAGCCTGAGTGCGAACCAGAACGCGACCGCGAGCAGGCCGCCTAGCAGCGTGGAGCCGATGAGATCGCGCGCCGCACTGCGGGCCGACGTGGTGCAACTCTGTCGGCCGAGGCTGACGGACTTCATGATGATCGGCATGTAGCTCGCCGGATCGGTCATCGCGAGCAGGTAGACCGGCATCACCACGAGCGCGGCGCGCAGCGCAACGCGTACGGCCAGGCCGTTCGGCATGACGGGCGCCGCACGCTGGGGCTGCGCACTCACGGGCTCAGGAAACAGCCGATGGACCAAAACCGACACCACCACGGCAAGCACGAGCCCCTTCACCAGTGCGCCAACGACCGTCGCGGCCAACTGGAAGTCGGCGGTACCCGCCGCGGAGATCATCGTCAGTCCCGCCACCAGAAAGGTGGCGACCAGATTATTCCCGCCGCGCAATCCGTAGCGAAAGGCCAGAAAGAGCATGAGACCCGTGATCATCACGCCAGCGAACGCGTAATGACGAAGCAGCGGAACGAGTAGCAAGCCACTGCCCGTGGTCAATGCGACGACCAGTGCGAACGAGATGCCTGCCGTGAACGACAGGGGCCGGTTTTGCGTCGCGAGCAGAAAGACGGCGAACACCGGCCCGACCACGGGAATCGGCAGGTCCAGCCCGAAACTGACCGCGAGGCAGAGTGCCGTCCCTGTGGCAACGCGCAGCGTGCGGCGACCGAGAATCTGGAGGGTGATTGCCATCGACGTCAGTAGAGGTAGGAGACCCAGCTCATCACGCGCAGAAACACGCGACCCAGCGGATTGAGCGGATTGCCCTGATTTGGAAACGCCATCACCTCGGCCTGCCCGCCAACGCGGATGTCGTGCAGACGCGCGCGCTCATTCGGGTCGAACTCGACGATCACCGGAAAGCGCTGGGCGGGACGCAACCAGTCGCGGCTGTTCTGCACGGTAGGCAGACCGCCGGGTGGCGTGCTCTGCCCCGCGCTCACGCCATAACCGATACTGCGGACGCGCCCTTCGAAGACTTCGCCCGGCAGTGCGTCCAGTGCAATAGCCACGGGCGTGTCGGGCCGGAGGTGGCCCAGGTTGTTCTCGGTCATATCGGCGCTGATCCACACGGTGCCGATCGCGATCAGTGTCATCACCGGATTGCCTGCCGCCGCGAACTGACCGACCTCGGCGCGAAGATCCGTGATGACGCCACCTGTGCGGGCCGTAATACGCGCGTTGGCCAGATCGAGTTCGGCCTTCTGGACAGCAGCCGCCGCGCTGCGCAATTGCGCGTTCTCCGCGTCGTGACCGCCCTGCTGCTCACGCGCACGCTCCACTTCGGCACGCGCTGCGGCAACCTGGCTTTCGGCCTGCTCGTGCGTCGCGCGCGCCACCTCGAGGCGTCGAAGCGAGACCGTGCCTTCGTCTTCGCGGTACAGCCGTTCCAGGCGCTCGCTGTCCTGCCGCGCCTTGACCTCGTTTGCGATCGCCGCTCGCAGCGACGCGAGCGCCGAATCGATGCCGGCCGTGCTGGCGCCGACCTGGCGGCGCGTGGACTCCAGGTCGGCCCGTGCGCGATCGGCGGCAATACGGTATTGCTCGCTGTCGATTTCAAACAGCACGTCACCCGCGTTGATCTCCTGGTTGTTGTGCACGAGGACGCGCGTCACCCGTCCCGATACTTCCGCGGCGACGGGGACGACATAGGCCTGCACACGCGCCTGTTGCGTGTAGGGCGTGAAGCGGTCGGCGAGCAGATACCAGATCAGGCTCACGACGATCAGGCCGACGACCCACTTCACCGCCCTCCCCGACGGATCGGCGTCGGGAGACGGTGCCGGTGCGGCTTTGGAGGACTCGGGCGTGTCGCTCATTGGGACGGACCTGAGGACGGACCTGAGGACGGAACGGCGGCAGCGGGCGGCGTGCCCGGCTCGTTCAGCAGATCGCCCCAGTTGGTGCGCTCCTGCATCTGTGCCCGGGTCGCCGCGTCGACGGTCGGCTGCTCCGTGTACCAGCCTCCGCCGAGCGCCTTGTACAGCGCGATCAGACTGCCCACGGCATTGCTGCGGTTGACGATATACGCGTCCTGCTGTGCGAACAGCGCGCGCTGGGCATCGAGCACGCGCTGAAAGTCCGAATACCCTTCGCGATAGATCGTATTGGCGAGCGTGAGCGAGCGCCGCGCGGCCCCTTGAGCGTCGTTCAGAATGGTGTCCCGCTGCAATGCGGAGATCAGCGCGGTCGCGGCATCATCCGCTTCACGCGCGGCTTCGCGCACGGTGTTCTGATAGGCGACCGTCAACTGTTGCAGCCGGACGTCCTGCACGCGCACGTTGTTGATGATCCGGCCATGATCGAACACGTTCCACGTAACGCTCGGGCCGGCTACCACGGCCAGCGTATTCGGTGAGCCGGTGAGCGAACTCGCGCTCCAGACGAGCGAGCCCACCAGCGACACGGATGGGTACAGATCGGCTTTCGCCACACCGATCTGCGCCGACTGTGCGGCCATCTGATACTCGGCAGCGCGAACGTCGGGGCGGCGCAATAGCAGATCGGCGGGCACGTCCTGCAGCACGGCATGGTCGACGAGCGGGATCACGCCTTCCTTGCCGGGCTGCACGTCGAGTTCCGGCAGCGGCCCGGGCGGTCGCCCCGTCAGCACGGACAGCGCATGACGCGCGAGAATGCTCTGGCTCTCGAGTTCGGGGATGCTGCTCAGCGTGCCCAGATACTGCGTTTTGGCCTGCTGGAAGTCGAGCTCATCCGTCTCGCCGCTCTTGAAGAGCTTTTGCGCGATGTCGTAACTGCGCTTCTGCAAGCGGGCGTTGTCCCGCGCGATGCGCAGACGCGCCTCGGCCGTGCGCAGCGTGAAATAGGTATCGGCAACCTGCGCATGCAACAGGACCAACGCGGCATCGCGGTTGGCTTGCGCAGCAAAGAACGCGGCGTCGGCCGACTCGATTGCGCGGCTGAAACGCCCCCAGAAGTCGAGTTCCCAGCCGATGCTGAAGCCCGTGCCGTATTGCCAGTAGGCACCCGAGCGCGGATTGAAGCCATCCGAGTTCTTGCGCGCCGCGTAAAGCACGTCGGCGTTGACCTGCTGCACCTGGGGATAGCGTCCCGCCAGCGCGATGCCGAGCTGCGCGCGGGCCTCCATCACCCGCAAGCCGGCAATCTTCAGGTCGCCGTTGTTTGCATCGGCTTGCGCGATCAGATGTTCGAGGTTCTCGTCACCGAAAATCTGCCACCACTGACGCGCATCGGGTTGCGCTGCCTGCTGCGTGACCTGCCCGATCGATGCGCTGCTCCAGTGCTCGCTCCACGCCTCATGCTGCGGATGAAAGTCCGGGCCCACGCGCATGCACCCGTTCAGGAGGCCCGAGAGGCTCCCGATCAGCAACACGGTGCGAAGCGGCATCGCCGCCCCGCATGGGAGCATTGAAGGCGACACAGCGCGGTCTCTGGAGACTCAGGGTTGTTCGGGTGTCTGGCACTGCGCGGATGCCGGCTGGTCTTTCACCCATCGCCAGAACAGCTGGTAACCCACCGCAAGCATGACGGGACCAATGAACAGCCCGATCACGCCGCCCGTCACCATGCCCCCGATCGCACCGATCAGCACCACGGGCATCGGCACCGCGACGCCACGGCCCAGCAACAGCGGTTTGAGCACGTTATCGGCCAGACCGGCAACGAAAACGTAGACGGAGAATGCCACCGTCGCCGTGCTCACCCCCTGCGTCACAATCACGAAAATGATGACGGGTACTGTAATCAGCGTTGCGGGTAACTGCATGATGCCGATCAGCAGCACGGCAAGCGCGAGCAGGCCCGCGCCGGGAATACCCATGACGATGAACGCGATGCCGATGAGCAACATCTGGATAAACGCAATACCGACCACGCCTTGCGCCACGGCCCGAATGGTGGACGTGCATAAATCCGCAATCTGCTGGCCGTTCTCGGGACCCGAGATGCGCGAGGCAATCTGCACTGAACTCTGGTAGCCCTTCTCTCCATGCGCCATGAAAATGCCCGCGACGATCAGCGCAATGAAAAAGACCAGCAGTCCCGCACCCAGGCCCGTGACCGTGCCGAGAATCGCGAGCCCGGCTTCCTTGAGTTGCGGTGCGAACTTCTGCGCGAGTCCAGTGAGATCGGTCGAAGCCTGCGTCCAGAAGCCATAAACCCGCTCGCCTATTAGCGGCCACGCGGCGACGGATTGATCAGGTGGCGGAATCTGGAAGCTGCCGCTCCTGAAAACGGCCATCGCCCGCTCGATCGAATTGGCCACCGCGACGCCCAGCAAGTAGGTCGGCACGAGAATTATCACGAATGCGCAGAGGATGATCACCGTGGCGATCAGGCCATCCTTGCCGCCCAGCGAACGCCGAAGCCTGACCTGCAGCGGATACAGCGTGATGGCAAGGATCAATGCCCAAACCATGAGGTTGAGGAACGGGACAAAGATCCGGAAACAGAAGATGGCCAGAACGGCGACAAGTCCGGCGCGGATCAGTACATCGAGCAATTGCCGGGACAGCACCCGTTGGGTATCCGGTGTGAGCAGCATGACTATCCTCCCGGCAGGTCACCCTGATCATTTGCCGGCGACAAATCAGGGCGAGCCCAAATCGGCATCACCGGCATGGCAGGGAGAAACGCGCACTGATATAGACGTAAATGCCATTGTTGAAGCTGGTATGCAGAGGCCTCGTATCTTGTCGCGAACGTGCGCCAGTTCCATTTACATTCGGCCGCGAACGCGTAACACCGTGCGAATGCAAAGCACTTTCACTGACTTATGCCTTGATGGGCGGCTTTAGTCGCAGCATCTTCCGATTTCTTGTGGTCGTAGATCTTTTTGCTAACCGCGCCCCCGCTTGAATTCAGAAACCGTTGGACTCGCGTCCAGATTCTCTTCAGGCCATATTCATGATTTGCATGACACACGCCCTATGACCCGCAGGTAGAGAATTTCAGCCTATACACGCCGAACAAAAGTTTGTATTGGACTTTGGTCCAATGACGGGTCGGGCGGCGGGAAAACTGTTCTGCCCGGGAAGAAGAAGCATTGCATTTGTGGTTGTAGGTGCGTTACCGTGCAAGTCATCTTCTCGACCTGACTTGACACACGCGACACCGCGAACGCACGGTGACGACGAGACGGAGTGTCCATTGATCGCGGAAGCAAAGGCGACCGTATCACGACAGGCGTGACATCGCGCCTGAGCCATCACGCCCAGGGAGACTGCATCATGTTCTTACGGAATAGACGGTGCGCAGTGACTTTCGCCGCAATCTTGCTGGCAGTCTCTGCCGGGAATTCGATGGCAACCGAACAGGCTCAGCAACGTCGCGCTGGACGTGATGTTCGACAGGAAACACGCCAGGGCTCCCGCCACACAAAACAGGATTGCCGGGCTGCCAACCAGCAATCCAACTCGCAATGCAGGCAGGATAAACGTGAAACCAAGCAACACGGCCGGCAGACAGCTCGCGACATCAAGTATTGAATGTGATTGACTTTGCGACAATTCACCGACATTAGCGCTTAGTCATTTATCGCGTTACAGGAATGGCAGCGATCCTAGCCGGATCAACATTTGATACGGCCGTTCCGGGCCCACCGCATGAGCTGCGTTCACGTGCGTAATCTTTGGAGAATCAGCTTCCGACTGCGAAGTGACAGCCGAAACGCTGCCGGGCTCGAGAATGCTCGACGATTGGTAAAGACAGATCCACTCTTGCACGCCTGGATTCGACATGTCAGTTTCGAGCATCCAGTTCACCCCGCACTGCAGACAACGATATCTGCACACTTCGAGCGGGCTGCGACGTAGCGGACGCAGCCTTGTCGAACAGCGTGCTTTCTCCAATTGCGGATGGGGAACAGGAGTAGCGCTCTGTAGCATTCCGTCGCATGCGTCGCAAAACATGGCAGTCAGGATCGCAGAAGAGTGTGGAACACACTATAGCACTGGGTATCGCGAGATTGAGTGAGGATGGACCCATGCTGACCGCTCGCTGCATTTCAGATGGCAGGCGTACAGTTGGAGACGTCGGCGCATTGCATTGCAATGCGCCGGATCCTGGTCGGTTCACCCATGACGATTCGCCTGACCCGTCAGACGTGTCCCCTGCTCCTATCTCACGGAGTTCGACAATCAATTAATTAAATACGGGCTCCGCGCGTGGTGCTCATGGCGTACGACGCGCTCTTTCTCGCGATAGCAACTCCTGCTTCAACATGAGTGCCTCGCTATTGTCGTGCTGCAACGACAGCGCCCAAAAAACGCCCGAGCGTGCCATACGCAGGTCGTTTTTATCGAGACCGGCGTGTGCCCGCGCAAGTGCCAGAGCCATCAGCCTCTGATTCTTGTCGCCCTCTCTCGGCGAGGACACCGATTGAGATGGCTGAGGTGTCGCAGTGGACGGCGGGGGCGGTGCGGACACGGCCTCCGACGCAGGCGTGGGTCCCGCTGTCACCGTCGGGCTTTGCGCCACCGCTGGATTTTGCGCCGGGCCGGGCGCGATTGTCGGCGCTTTAGCGGCCGGCGCCTGTCTGGCCTGACCCGTGCCATTTGGCGTGACGCTACCTTGCACCGTGTTCGACGCCGCTGCCTGTTCCCCATCAGAGGAATCATCATGCCGGTGCAACAACACCACTGCTCCGCAGAGCACGACTAATGCCGCCAGCGCGGCGGCTCCCACTTTCACACGCCAGTTTCGGGAACCGCCACGCAATAGCGAAGGCGAACGCGTGTCGCCATAGGGGTCAGCCCCGGCCAGGCGTGTCGGCCGAACCGGCTGGCTGCGACCCTCGGGCGCAACCTTGGGCCGTGCCGCAGTTGCACTCGCCGTTCTGGATGCCGTTGGAGCATTGGGCTTCTTCACCGAGGCGCTTTCGCTGGACGCGAGCTTCGCAGGCGCTCCGCAATGTGGACAAAAATTAACTGGCTCGAATAACTTACCGCCGCAACGCGCACACGTGGTCAAAAAAACCGGGCGACGAGCGGCTTGCGCGTCCATCGTCAAAATGTTCCCCCGTAAAAATGTAGCTGCGCCATTCGATGCGAACGATAACGCTGTCGCATATAGATAAGACGAATCGGAATGGCGCGGGGCAGATTGGCCAATATCCGTCAGCGGCGCGCCAGCGTCAACCCGCCATGCCGAATTACGCAAGCGTGCATCGGTCATAGTTTAGGCACCTGCCGCAAATCGAAGTCTGGTCCGTTTGTGGGGTCAAGGTCCTTTTCTACGAGCGTCACCGTGCGCCGCGGTCGCGTTTGTCATTTCCGATCACGCGTGAACGACTCAACATGACGATAGATTGGGCCTCCTCGAAGCCCAGTGTTTTGCTCTGATGTCTCACGTCAGCTAAACGATCGATCGTGTCGCCGTCGAAGCGTCGTCGTGTTTCGACACGGCGTATGATTAGGAATCCGTTTTAATAGTCATGACATGCCGACGGCGGCCTTGGCACCAACACCAAAAAGCCGATCACCCTCTTCGGTAAGCAATGAGCAAGCGACGATCAAAACTACAAATCCACCACGACATCTCCGACGGGCCGCGCGCAGCAAATCAGCACATTGCCATCGGTAGGCTTGTCGAGCGGCTCCGGCGCATAGGCGACCGCCCCTGAAACAAGCCCACTCTCGCAGTTGTGACATATTCCCGCCCGGCATGACCACCGGACGGGCACATCGCAGGCTTCGGCCAGTTCAAGAATGCTTTGATAAGAAAGCGCATTCCAGTGCGTGGCGATGCCACTGCGCGCGAACGACACCAGCGGCCCTTCCGTAGACGCGGAAACGGGCAGATGCGGAGCCCGTACCGACGTGTCCGTCATACCGGGATTCAGCGATTCGACGCCGCCGAAGCGCTCCATATGAAGCCGTGAATCCGGAACACCCATGCCTTCTTCCAGCGTTCGCTTCATGTCCTGCATGAACGATGTGGGTCCGCAAAGATAGACATCGGCATCCGCGGGAAGGCCGACCTTTTCCAACATCGTTTGCGACACACGCCCCGTGTCGTCGAAATCGACGCCGATACGATCGCCCGCCGCTGGCGCGCTGTAGCAAACGTAGCTGCGTCCGTGCTCGAGCATGCTAAGCAGGCGGCCAGATTCGGCGCTGAGCGGATGATGCTTGCCATCACGGGCCGCATGAATCCAGAGTACCTGCCGCTCCACCCCTGCCGCCGACAGTGCGTTCAGCATCGAGAGAACCGGCGTCACGCCGATTCCCGCACTGAGCAACACGACGGCATTCGTTCCTTCCTTGAGGATGAAGTCCCCGCGTGGCGCGCTGACATCGAGCGTATCTCCAATCCGAACCCGACCGCCGAGATAGGTGCCGGCCACACCGTTCGGTTCGACTTTCACGCTGATGCGATATCGGCCTGTCGATGGCGCGCCCGAGAGCGAATAGCTCCGAAAGAACGGCGCATCGTCAGCGCTCTGTCTCAATCGCAACACGACATATTGCCCCGGACGAGCCTGCTGAAGCGGCAGTCCGTCCGTCGCCTCGAAGACGAACGAAAGAACGTCGGCTGACTCTGTTTGGATTGCGACGACCGTGAGTGGTCGAAAGCCGGGCGCAACCGCATTCGACGCCGCAGCAGGTGCAAGCCCCGCGTTGCCGCTAGTCGCGCCCGCCTCGATGCTGCCGAGTAATGTGTTGAACGACCTCCGCCATCCCGGCGACAGCGCATCGATACACAATGCGCGCTCCAGTCGGTCGCGTGGATGGTCAGGCGAATACAGCAGCGCATTGATCTCTTCGACGGTCATCTGCTCCTTCGCACTTCGCAGCTTGATGATTTCGTCGCCCGCACCGACGTCGCCTTCCTGCAGGACGCGCAAATAGAACCCCGGGCGTCCGCTGGATGTCAGCAAAGCCGGCATACGCGGCTCATCCATGCGAATGCCAAGGCGATAGCAGGTCACGCGCGGCTGAGTGACTTCGAAAATTGCATGACCGATCTGGTAGACATCGCCGATGCAGACCTCACGGTCCGGCATCCCATCTATCGTGAAGTTCTCGCTGAACTGTCCAAAGCCGAACGCTTTCCTGTTCAGCGACGCTTCCCAGTGTCGATACGAGTCGATCTGATAGGCCAGCACGGCGCGCTGTTCTCCGCCATGACCGCCAAGGTCTCCTTGACCGTCACCTTCAAGGCCCAGTCGCCGCGCGACACAGCGCCCTTGCACGGGAAGCTTCCAGATTCCCGTATGCACGGTCCGCCCATTCCATTCGATGTCGCGCGGGAGGCCAACATTCACCGATAGCAGTCGAGCCATGTCACTCTCACCTCTATACGATTTCCGGCAGAGCGCATCCTTGCCGCGATGCGCGCTTCGTCAACTACGGCAATACGCGGCGCTCATTTGCGTGACGGAATGAATCCTGGCGTGCCCGTCTTCACGACTTCGTTGTATCGACGCCGGGTCTGAATCTGATCGATCGCCTCGAACGCGTCTGCCGGGAGCGCGGCAATACTAAAGTTTTCCCGCGCGCGAGCGGCTGTCTTTGGCGTGGTCAGCATCGCCGTGCCGCGTTGCACCGCCCAGGCAAGCAGGACCTGGGCCGGTGTTTTCTCGACACGCGCAGCGATCGCTGCGACGACGGGATCATCGAGCGGGCCCGGCCTTATTCCATGTCCCAGCGGAGCAAACGCCAAAAACACGATCCCGTTTGCGTTGCAGAACTCGAGAAGCTCCGTTTCAGGAAGATACGGATGGGCTTCGACCTGCACCGCCGCCGGTTTGATTCTTGCGGCCTCATATAGGGGTTGCAGATCGCTCAACGTAATGTCGGACAGTCCGATTGCGCGGCATGTCCCGCCATCGACGAGCGCTTCCATCGCGCGCCATGTGTCGAGCAACGTCACGCCGTCGTCGTAGATCACGTCGCCATTCTGATCGCGTGGGTCCTGATCGTCTCCGGGCTGGAATGCAAAGGGCGTGTGTATCAGGTACAGATCCAGATAGTCGATTCCAAGCTTCTTGCAGCTTGCTTCGAAAGCCTGTGGGACGCGCTCGGGCCGATGGTTCGAGTTCCAGAGCTTGGTCGTAACGAAGACCTCTTCGCGAGCGATCCCGTTCGCCGCAAGCCCCTTCTGCAAGGCCTCGCCTACCTCGCTCTCGTTTCTATATCGCTCCGCGCAATCGAAGTGTCGAAACCCTTCTGTCAGAGCATCGTAGACAGCCGTTCGGGTCGTGGCTGGATCGGGGATGAGCGTACCGAACCCGATGGCAGGCATCGCACCAGGCCCGTGTTTGAGCGGTATTTTTCGCAGCTGGAAATCTGTCGGCGCATCCATAGTGCTACCTCCGCACCCTCGCAGGCGCAAAGCAGCCCGTCAATTCGCGTGCGTACGCGACAACGTGCAGGTACAACGGGGATATCGGCTTGCGACTGTCGACGACACCACTTCTTCCGAAAGCAATCGCGAACCATTGCATGCCGACTACCATATCCGCTATCCGTTACGGATGCAGCGGACGTGCCGTCCGTTCCGTTGGCGACACGGCTTCGACTGTCACTCCAATCGCATGCATGGAAAGGAAAACAACGGTCTGCAAAATCCAGCGTCTATCCCGGCATCTGCGCGCCACGCCAGACCTGGCATTGCTGACGGGCAACCTCATGCAACGAATTGTGTACGCCGTAGATACGGCGCAACCACATGGCGTCGCTGACGCCGTCGGTCACCGTGCGCTTGATGATATCGAGGCCCTCCTCCGCGCCCAGAATGCGCGCATGCTCGGCGATCGCTTCCAGCGTGACGAGTATGTCGCCCCGAATCGGACTGCGATGCCCACTCTCCGGATTCACGCATAGACCATCGAGCCCATAGCGGCAGGCCATGAACCGGTTCGCCCGATACACTTCGTAATCACGCTCACTGAGATGCAATGGCTTATCGACCAGCAGATAACGCGCAACCGCCTGGATATAAGCCGCGATCGCGGCGGCCCATTCGACGCGTAGCGGCGTGTCCATGACACGTATCTCAATCGTGCCGTATCCCGGGCTTGGACGTATGTCCCAGTAGAAATCCTTCAGGCTATTGACGAGGCCCGTCTTCGCCATGCGCTCGAAATACTCTTCGAACGCCGACCACGTCGTCACGAACGGCGCTCGCCCCGACAAAGGAAAGGGAGCAACCGAATTGAGCCGGGCGCACTGGAACTTCGTGTCGCTCCCTTGTACGTACGGCGAGGAAGCCGCCAGGGCAATGAAGTGCGGAACGTAACGCGAAAGCGAATGCAACAGAACGAGCGCCGAATCAGGATCGGGACAGCCCACATGCACGTGCTGGCCAAAGATGGTGAATTGCTGGTATAGCGCGCCATACAGCCCCATCAGATATTCGGAGCGCTCGCGTCCGTCGGAACGCTGGTCGTACCAGTTCTGGAAGAAGTTGGTGCCGCCGCCGCAGACTCCGACATTCAGAAAGTCGGCGGCCCGAACCAGGGTGTCGCGAAGCCCCTGCAATTCGCTGCGTGCCTGGTCGAAGTTTTGGCATATCCCCGTCGACAGCTCGATCATCCCTTCCGTCGTCTCCGGCTTGATCGCGCCCGCAAAGGTCTGTTCGCTCACCCGATTCAGCAACTCCGTCGCCGCCTTCGTCAGGTTGTAATCATGGGTATTGACGACCTGAACCTCGAGTTCGACGCCCATCGTGAACGGATCAGATGATGCAAATGGCTGCAGCATGGGATGCCCTCTCGCACATCGATGCTCACGCCGAGCCCTGACGTACGAGCCGGCGCTGCCGCATCTGGTCGGATAAGCGTTGAGGTAAGCATTGCCGATCTGCAATACCTACCTCAACCGAACTGTCATACGTCGATCGGAAACGAGGCCGAACGGGGTATTTTCATAATACGCGTCCTGGCTGTTCCAATTGCGTCCTCTCGATGTTCTACGCCGAAAAGCGTGCACGCATTTCGTGCATAAAGTGGTAGCACGGCGTCGTGACTGGGACGTGGCATCTCGCATGGCGCGGCTCAGGGTTTATACCAGCGCCTGGTGTCGTCAACGACTTCGACCGCTTTTCGACACTCGCGCTTTTCGAAATGTGTCCAGTACCGTCGCGGCCTCGAATTGCGTTGTCGCCGCGAGATCGGTTTTCATCAGCGCCTCGATGCGCAGCGCGGTATCCGTCGACGGCGCCGGCGTGTAGACCATGATGCGCATCCCCGGCGAATCGGGCACTTCCAGCGACAGTGCATCCAGTTCCAGCACGCCGGCGACCGGATGCTCGATGACCTTGCGCCAGTCGCTGCGCTTGAGCACTTCGTGCTCCGCCCACCAGCGGCAGAAGTCAGCATCCGTTTCGCTCAGTTCTTCGACGAGATCGCGTAAAAACACTTCACCCGAAGGCCGAAGAATGTAGTCGCCGCGAAACTGCGCCAGCACGCATTTCGCATAGGCGTCCCAGCCCTGAAAGAGCGCACGCGCGCCGTCCTGCTGGAACGTGAACCACAGCAGATTGCAGCGGCCTGCGGGCATCGTGCGGAAGTCGGCGAACACGCGCACGGCTGCCTCGTTCCATGTCACATAGTTCCAGTTGCCGTCGATGACATACGCTGGCATGTTGCCAAGCTGATCGAGCATGCGTCGAACGGTGTCCGTCACGTTTTGCGCAATGGGATACGGGCCAGGCGGTGTGTAGTGATTGGCCAGCTCGAACAGATGCGCACGCTCATGCGCAGACAGCTTCAACGCATTGGCAAGACTTTCGATGGTCTTGAACGACACATTCACTTCCCTGCCCTGTTCGAGCCACGCATACCAGGTCACGCTGATGCCGGCGCGTTCGGCCACTTCTTCGCGCCGCAGGCCCGGTGTCTTGCGGCGGCTGCCGCTCGGAAAGTCGATGTCCTCAGGTCGAAGACGTGCGCGGCGCGTTCTCAGAAAATCGGCCAGTTCGTTCAGGCGTTGCTGCTTCTCCATGTCCAGCCTCCTTCTGCTTTCCCTGTTACTGCCATTACTAGTAATAGCAATTGCTTGATGCGCTCCGTCAACCATGCCACATTGGCGCCGTCGGGAAGCACGCTGTGTCCAGCGTCGAAACGCCAGATTATAGAACCCGCTACCCTTGCATGCAGTGGCCCACGGGACGTTCGACAGCGTGCAGACGCATCCGCCGACTAAGCGTGGATCCACAGATTCCCCCTGCAAACACAGATACTTTTCGATATTGACGCGATATGGACAAACGGGCTCTCATCATCGGCGCGACGGGCATCGTCGGCGGCAATCTCGCGCAACATTTACTCGCATCCGGAGGCTGGAACGTCACGGGTCTCTCGCGCGGCCGCACGGCAGCGCCCGATGGAATCGAAGCCGTCACCGCCGATCTGACTTCCGCGAAATCCGTTGCCGATGCGCTGCAAGAGCAGCATTTCAGCCACGTGTTCTTTACCGCATGGTCGCGACAGACAACCGAGCGCGAGAACATCGAAGTGAACGGCGCAATGGTCCGTCACGTGCTGGACGCGCTCGGCCCGTCCGGCTCACTCGAACACGCTGCGCTGGTCACAGGGCTCAAGCACTACCTCGGGCCGTTCGAAGCGTATGCGCAAGGCAGTGTCCCGCTCACACCGTTTCGCGAGGAACAGGGCCGCCAGCCCGTCGACAATTTCTACTACGAGCAGGAAGACCGGCTGTTCGAAGCAGCGCGTCGATATGACTTCAGCTGGAGCGTGCATCGGCCGCATACGATCATTGGCTTCGCGCTCGGCAATGCGATGAACATGGGCGTCACGCTCGCCGTGTACGCGACGCTGTGCAAGGAGACGGGGCAGCCGTTCGTGTTTCCCGGTTCGGCCGCGCAATGGAACAGCCTCACGGATATGACCGACGCGCGCCTGCTCGCGCGGCATCTCGAATGGGCATCCACGTCGCCCAACGCGCGCAACGAGGACTTCAACGTCGTCAATGGCGACGTGTTCCGTTGGAAATGGATGTGGTCGCAGCTGGCGCAGTATTTCGGCATCGAGCCCGCGCCCTTCGACGGTGAGACGCGTCCGCTCGAACATCGCATGCAGGAAGCGAGCAGACAATGGTCGGAAATCGCGGGCCGTTATCAGTTGAAGGAAAGCAGCATCGACAGGCTCGTGTCGTGGTGGCATACGGATGCCGATCTCGGTCGTCCAATGGAAGTTCTGACTGACATGAGCAAAAGCCGTCGAGCCGGCTTCCTCGATTACCAGAGCACACCGGATGCGTTCTTCGCATTGTTCGACAGGTTGAAGCAGGAACGGATCATTCCCGCGTAGATACCTTTTGCAGAAAGCAGCTGCCCGCCGCTATTCAATGCCGGCTTCGGGCGAGATCACACGCTGCGCTCCTTCTGTGATGCGTGCAGCTGCATCTGCGGCACCGGGATCTCGATGCCCGCCCGGTCCATCACGAGCTTGAGCCGTGCATTGAAAGCACGCGCCACGCTCCATTGCTTTAGTGGCCGGGTCTTGATCTGCCCTTTTACGACGATCCAGTTGGGGTCGAACCGGTCGAGCCCCCACACTTCGATGGGACCGAGTATCTCGTCGCGAAAGCGGGAATCTTCAATCAGATCGGCCCCGACTTCCGCGATCATCCGTGTGACCTGATCGATGTCCGCCGAGAACGGCAGCCTGACTTCGAAGACGGCATTGGCGAAGTCGCGCGAAAGATTCTTGACGATCTTGATCTGCGAGAACGGGATCGTGTGAACCGCGCCTTGTCCGTCGCGCAACCGGACTGTGCGGATCGTCAGGTCCATCACGGTCCCGGCGTGGCCGCCGTCGACGTCGATCCAGTCGCCTACCGAGATCGTCTCCTCGACAATGATGAACAGTCCCGTAATCAGATCGGTGACCAGCGACTTCGCACCGAAGCCGACAGCCAGACCGATCACACCGGCGCCTGCCAGCAGAGGCGTTAGGTTGATCCCAAGACTCGCGGCGCCGACGATGGCCGCCAGGCTCGCAACCGTCACGAATGTCGCGTTGCGCAGCAGCGGCAACATCGTGCGTGCTCGCACGCCCGGATTGAGTGTCTTGTTGCGCGAACTGCTCGGGCCCAATGTTTCGAGAATGACGATATCGATGAGAATCCATACCAACCACGCGCCAAACACCGTCGCGATAACGGCGACTAGCGCATGTCTGAAGCCAGGCGTCATTGCGTTGTGTCGGATCAACCGGGCGATCGGACCACTCCACAGCACCAGTTCGAAACGTATGTACGCGAGCCACATCGCAAGCAGGAACAACATGATGGCGAAGCGCAACAGTCGCATCAGGTGCGGCGCACGGCGCTGCACGCGCGAATCCTTACGACGCGTCAGATGCAGCAGCAACGCCGACACGAACAACGTGAGAACAAGAAACAGCGCACTGAGAAGAGACGGTTGCAAGACGTTCCCCTCTTCACCACGCCCGTCGATGATCGCGACGACGGAGGCGATCGCGATCAGCAGGATCGGGATATGCCACAGTGAAGCGAGAATATCGAGCGCTTCCGTGGCGAACTTGTGATCGCGCCTGCGCGAATACGCGCGGTTGCGTATCAGGTGCGTAACGGGCCGGCGGTAAGCGAGCGCAAAGTAGCCGATCAGAATGCCCGCCGCCATGTTTGCGAAGCTCGACACGAGAGCGGACAGATTCGCGCCGAGCAGGCGTATCACTTCCGGATTAGCCGTTGCATCGCCAAGCGCGCCACAGGCTCCGATTGCAAACAGCGGCCAAAGGCCCCGCGCCAGCAACTGCTGGACGGCGACGCGCCGATGAGCCGTGCCGAACACGGAGAACGCAATCATGCAGATCGCCGAGAAGATCGATCCCACGACGATCGCATAGGCAATCACGAGCCCGAGGGTTCGCCCGAGTGCATCGGGCATTGCCTGCACGAACAGCAGCACCGCCACGAACGCGACGATCCAGGGCCCGGTCTGCCGCAACGCGAAGCTCAACAGGTCGACCGACGTCGGATTCGGCGCGAGTGCACCACGCCAGCCATAATGCGCACCGATGCGTCGCTGCACATAGACCAGCAAGCCTGCGCAACCGCCCCATCCCGCCAGCGTCACTGCCATGCCGATCAGAACCGCGGCGAATGATTCTCCGCGTGAACCTGTGAGAACCGTTCGCAGTTCGCCGGCTGCCGCGTTGAAACGGGTCACCCAGAAATGCAGCGGCGTGCGGCCTTCGTTCAGGTTGGTCTCGACGGATGCAAGGCCGGATGCGATCGCGCCGAGCAGATCGCCTTTGGCTGGCGCAGGCGCTGCGGGCGCAACATGCTGGTTGGCGTCTCGCAGCCCTTTCAGCTGGGTGACGAGCGCGGTGCGTTGGGTGTCGTTGTCGAGCGTATCGATCAAGGTGTCCAGCGAGCGCGCGAGCTCAGCCTCGCTGGCGGCGGAAGATGCGGATTGCGATGCCGGAACGGGCGATGCCGCTCCCGTCGCGGTGTTGACGATTCCTTGCAGCGTGGCGGGCAGAGGCGCGCCATGCGCGGCAATGATGCACGCGCCGAGCGCGATCAGGATGCAGGCAACTGCCCGCCATGTGCGGAAGAATGGCATGATCCTCCCCGCGCCAGCGCCTGACGCGCCGACGCGAACTGATACGCGAGCGTGTTCGCTGGCGAAGCGCTGAACACGAATGATCGGACGCCGCGTGAACGCGTCCATGGAGAACGCTTCCGGACGGTCCTCCATTTGAGGATACGGCGGCCTGGAAACTTATTAATCTAGGCGCTCGATCCCAGGGACGTTATTGGACTTTAGTCTCATGTCAGATAAGGGTTGCGCCGATGCACTTAAAAGCTCACAGCAAACCCGAACGACACGCCGTGCACATTGTGTCCAAAGACATATCTCACGAGGGCGCGCGTGCGCGTGATGACGATCGGATATTTGCTGCTGTCGAGTTCGAGTCCAACGCCCAATGACGTGAGATCGTTGAAACCGAGTACCCCGGCGCTGTCGCCGAAGTAATGCGAGTAAGCCAGTTCCAGCACATAGCGGATCGGCCGGTCGAGTGCGTGCCAGCCGGTCGGCGCGCGCCAGCGCGTCCACAGGCTCACTTGCTGCGCCATCGCCGAACCCTGAACGGCATCCGACGTGCTGCCGAAGCTGCGCAGGTAAATGTCCGTCGCGCGCAATTCAGCGTCGATCTCATAGGTTTCGCGGTAGTGTTCGAGGTCGAGCACGAGCGAGCCGCCATAGCCATATGCATCCAGCGATCCATTCTGCAGAAACTGGAGATTGCGGTCGGTCACATGGTTGACGAGCGACTGCCCGATCTTCAGATCGCTCGATACGCGTCCAATCGTACCGTTGAGAATCGGACGGAATACCAGTTCATTGGTGATCCGGAAGTCCCAGCCGATCCCGACCGTGGTGCTGAAGGTGTTCCATCGGGTTGGCAATTCACGCTGCTGGGCGCCGTCCGTGGCGAGGAACGTCGGGTCGTAGCGGCTATAGGCGAGCGTGCCCTCTACGTACAACGGAAAGGACCTGCTGAGCGTAAACCCGCCCCCCAGTTGTGACTGACCGAAACCAGGATTTCCGGAAGTACCGTTGTTGATCGAAAGCGAACTGGTCGTGACATCCGGGACCGTCGTGTAGCTCATCACCGCGAGCACTGCGTCGGCGTGCTGCTTCACGTTGCCGCCGATCACCGTGCGGTTCGACAGCTGTTGATCCGGTGTTTGCTGGGCGCGTGCCGGAAGCGGCAGCAAGACGAGGATCAGGCACGCGCTCATCGCGAGGCATAGCGTGCAACGCGGCCGTGGCCGGCGGAAAATGGCCGTCTCCAGGGTGCCTTGGCGATCGTCTTCGAGACTGCAAGCTGACTCAATGGTGCGAAACCGCATCAAGCCCTCCCGTCAATTGACGCGTCAGGTTGCTTTCCTTTGATGGCGACCCGTCTTCGCCTGGCGGCCGCGCGCGGCTCTCGAAACACGCCGGGTTGCTGAAGCCGCGGCTCATTCTCTGTATCGTGGTTGTTCACATCCACTTCGTCAATCCGTCGACATGCGATCCGGCCAACTAATCCTGCCAGATGTTGCTGCCAACCGATGCGAGCAAACACTTAGCGAAAGGCGTACGCGATGCCGACTCCATAGGTCAGCTGGTTCCGCGTGCCCCGCTGCGTGACGATCGGACTCGCGGCTGCGTCCCCGCTGATGCGCTGGTAGTAGATCATGGCGCCTGCATACCAGCTCGGATTGATCTGATAGATAGCGGCAAGCCATCCCGTCACCTGATTCAGCCCTCCGCCTGGCGTATACATGGGCAGTCCGCTTTTGGCGGCGTCCTCTGCCGTGACGCCGTAATAGGTTTCGTTGAAACCTGCGCTAACCCACGTCGCCCCCAGCCCGCCTCCGACGAACATCCGCTGATGTACCGGGAACCACGCGCTGGTGTTCAGCGAGACACGCGCGCCTGAATAGACCACACCCGCATTCGTGACGACCGTGACCTCTCCTCGCAGGCGATACGGAATATCGCCGACGTGGCTGTATTCGTATCCGACGAAGCCGCCACCTTCCAGCGTCGTGTCCACGCTGTGAACCTGCGAGACCACGGCATCGTCCACATTTCGCCGACCCAGCCGCAATGCCAGAGCCGGGCCCCACTGGAAGCCTGAAAGGTCACCGAAGTTATATTGTGCGTAGGTTCCATACCACTCCAGCAAGTGACCGCCGCTCGTCACATAGCGCATACCCGGCACGACGCCGACTATCCGGTCCTTGCCACCCGCATACTCCGTCGTCGATCCGATACCGCCTCCAAAAAAATTAGGCAAGGCGTTCGACAAGTCAATCGGGCTGGCTTCTACACTCCGAATCGCAGCACATAAAGCGACCGCACCGAGAATCTCGCCACGCATCGTCTTCATCCGTTTCATCCTCTGATGGGCGGGCGCACCGATTCCGTCACCGCCACCCGCTGCCGACCTGTATGTAGAACGCGTTTTGATCTTTGCTGTGTGCGACGTCGATGCCTACCGCGAGGCCGAGCTTGCGTGCGATCAGATAGCGCACGCCCGCGCCGACGCTCTGTACATTCTGCGATTCAGAAAAGCTGTGCCACCGTCCATATGCCTTGCCCACGCCTGTAAAGCCGAGCAATGACCAGCGGGGTATGAGATCCCATCTCAATTCTATTTCGGCCGTCAAGGCATTCCTGTCCTGGTACCGGCCCTTCTGAACGCCACGCAGATCGACATACGGTTGTGCGTAAAACGGAATGTCACCGGTGGAAAATTTGCTGTCCACGCGCAGGCCGAGTATCAGCGTACGGGTCAACGGTTGCCATGTGTAGCCTCGCGCAGCGTAGACATCGTAGTTTTGCGTGCTGCCGAAGGCCGCCCGGGCGGCCTGCGCCTCGATCTCGAGGAAACTGCCTTCACCCGGGTAGAAAATATTGTCTCGGGAATCATAGTCCACGACGATACTGCCGGCGCCAATACGCTGATCTTTTTGCACGCTGCCGAGTTCTCCCGGTATTTCGCCAGAACCGAACGTAAACGACGAATCGAAAAAGATATAGCGCAAACCCGCATACCAGCGACTACTGCCGATACGCATCAGCATTTGCTGGATCAAGGCAACGCCCTGGAGCGTATAGGATCTCGGCTGACTGGAAAGGCCAAAGTAGTCGAGATGGGCATCTACTTTGGCAATCGCACCAAGATATCGGTAGCGGTCGTTGTCCCAGGTGCGGAAATGGCCCGCCGCGGCGGCCCACGTACCGTTCTGGGTGTACAGGCCGCCCAGTACCGTCACGTTGGGCGGCACGCGATCCTTGCTATCGCGCGGCGGAGCCGACCCGGCGTCGGAAGCCGCATCGGAAAAGAACAATAGTCCGAGTCCAAGGCCGTAGCCGACAGCGGGCTCGGTGATCAGAATAGGTACGGGTAAAGCGCCTTTGTGTTTGAGCAGGAAGTCGCTTACGTCGAATTGCCCGTCATCCGGGTCCCTGAAACTGAGAGATTCATCACTTGCGTGCGCGTCAACCGGCGTGAAGGCGATAGCCGAAAAAATCGCCGCGGTCCACGCTGCCCGGAACAATCCGTCATAACGAGGACGCCTTCGTCCTGTCGAACAATTTGCAGGGCATCGACGAACGTCCGTCCGCATGGTGCGAATCCTGTGCACGCGATGGACATCGCTGCCGGATTCCGGATTCTCACGCACGAACGAGATAAACATGGCATTCGCTACCCGAAACAGACATCGCGACCAATGCGAAAAGCGAATCCATTGGCCTGATTGTTTCAAAAAAGATGGTTGCGTGAACTCATGTGGAAACGAGAGCAGCGCGCAATAAGCGCGTCGTGTCGACGCGCTTATTGCTTTTCTTCTCTCGATGACTCTAATTGAATGCCGCTCTACGTGCCAACTTCGCGACCGAGTACTTTGCGCGCACTGTCATCGTTTGGACTTGCAGTATTCGATCACACTGCATCGAACTGTACCGATCGTGCGACGAGTACTAATCTAGTGAATGATCAATCATCGGATCGCAGTGCAGCGTCGCGTCAATCTATCAATCAGCGATTTCATCCGCCTGCTCATCCGGCCGCGTGCCTCGAAGCCCTGGATCAATTCGCTGCCTGACGAAGAAACAGGGGTGACCATGTCGATACGGATTGCACGACTGTTGAGCACCAGCCTCGTCGTCCTGCTGGCGGGCTGCCCATCGAAACAACAGGATCAGCAGACTCAGACCCAGGCCGCTTCGGCGCCGGCTTCTGTGCCCGCTTCCGCGCCAGCGTCGGCGCCGGCCGTGGCATCTGTCGCGGCCCCTGCGTCCGTACCGCTCCCCGCCTCGGCGCCCGAGTCTCAGGCCCAGCAATTCCCGCCGGAAGAACTCGAGGCGTTAGTCGCGCCGATTGCGCTCTATCCCGACTCGCTGTTATCGCAAATCCTGATGGCGTCGACCTATCCGCTCGAGATCGTGCACGCTGCCCGTTGGGTGAAAACGCATAAGAACCTGAAGGGCGATGCCGCCGTGCAAGCAGTGCAAGACCAGCCGTGGGACGTCAGCGTGAAGTCGCTGGTGGCGTTTCCGCAGGTGCTGGAGCCGATGAACGACAAGCTCGACTGGACCCAAAGGCTCGGCGATGCGTTCCTGGCCAATGAGAAGGACGTGCTCGACGCGGTGCAGCGGTTGAGGATGCGTGCGCAAAAGGCCGGACACCTGGCGTCTAACGAACAACAGAAGGTCATTGTCGAAGCACCTGCTGCTCCGGGTGCAGGCGGCCAGGCCGCTCCCGCGCAGCAAACCATCGTGCGCATCGAGCCATCCAATCCCCAGGTCGTCTACGTGCCCGCCTACAACCCCACCGTCGTCTACGGCGGCTGGAGCGCGCCCGCCTATCCGCCGACCTACTGGCCGCCGTATCCCGCCTACTACCCCGGCGCCGCGCTTGCGAGCGGGTTCGCATGGGGGCTCGGCATCGCCGCAGCGGGCGCAATCTTCAGCAACTGCAACTGGGGCGGCGGCGACGTCAACATCAACGTGAACAAGGCCGCCAACATCGACCGGAATTTCGACCGCACCAAGGTAGAGGGCGGCAAATGGAAACACGATGCGGGACATCGTCAGGGCGTCGCCTATCGTGACAATGCGACTCGCAACAAGTACGCGAACGGTGTCCAGGGCGCCGACGCGCGACGCGATTATCGCGGTCGCACCGGCGGCGCCACCGAGCGTGCGGGAGTCGCCAATCGGGCGGAAGGCACAAATCGCACCGGTCGTCAGAACAATGTGAGTACCGCCGACCGCGCAGGCCGAAGCGCAGGCGCCGGCAATCGGTCCGACAAGACGGCCCGAAGTGCTACAGCCGGCAACCGCGCACAGACGGCCAACCGGACCGCTGGCGCTGGCGCCAACCATCGCGCGCAGACAGCCAACCGCGACGCCGCAGCCGGCAATCGCGCGCAGACGTCCAATCGAAGTGCGGCCGCGAGCAATCGCGCGCAAACACCCACGCGTGTCGGCTCGTCGAACGCACAGACCGGCTTCGGAGGTGCAGGCGGGGGCGGCGGCCGCGACTCGGCATTCCAGGGCGTCGGCGGGGGTGCGGGGGCGACGCAGCGGGACTTCAATCGTGGGCAGGCGAGCGCACAGTCTTCGAACTTCAACCGTGGGGGCGGCGCAGCACGTGGCGGCGGCGGAGGCGGACGTGGCGGCCGACGTTAGGTCGTATCGTGACGAACTCTTCTCGCCCCTCAACGTAAGAAGCGCGTCAAAGCGAGCAAATACAAAGCGGACATGGCAAGCTGCGCCAGCGTGATGGGCAATCCATACCGAAGGAATGTGCCAAACGTGATGGGCCTTCCTTGACGCGCGCAAATGCCCGCCGCAACGATGTTAGCCGCTGCGCAGGCGCGATGCGCGACGGCAGATTTTCGCCGGATACGAATAACACGATCATGAAAAGAGTACGGCGCCAGCGCGCGTCGCATGCTCGTCATTGAATGCGATGAAGAATCAAGCGATCACAATGCAGAGATGCAACAGCACTCTGGCAGCCGTGATCAATCGTCGCAACGCGACTTGCTGTGCGCCAAAAGCACTGACTATTTACATCTCAAGAAGCGATAGATGTTCTAACATCGTATTGAGAAGACGCCGCAATATCCCGCAAGCCAATTTGCAATCTGCCGTCAGTCGCAACAGGACCGATTCGTCGAGGTTCCTGTCATCCAGTCTGAAGGAGCGGCCATGTCCTCGTGGAACCTACGACGGGCCAAAGCCACGTGTCTTTGGCTGCTTGTCGTGCTGACGCTCGGCGCGGGCACCGCGCTCGCCCAGGAAGCCCAGAATACGCAGCCTGCGCCAGCCCAATCATTCAAGCCGGAAGAGATCGAGGCACTGGTCGCGCCGATCGCGCTGTATCCCGATTCCGTGCTGTCACAGGTATTGATGGCGTCGACCTATCCGCTGGAGATCGTGCACGCGGCACGCTGGGTCAAGGCCAATCCCAACGTCAAGGGCGACGCTGCCGTGAAGGCCGTCGAAAATGAGCCGTGGGATGTCAGCGTGAAATCGCTCGTTGCGTTCCCCCAAATTCTCGAGCCGATGAATGACAAGCTCGACTGGACCCAGAAACTCGGCGACGCTTTCCTCGCGCAGCAAAAGGAAGTATTCGCCGCAGTGCAGCGACTGCGCGCCCGCGCGAAAGACTCGGGCAATCTCAAGTCGAACGAACAGCAGAACGTGGTCGTCGAACCGGCGCCCGCGGGCGGGCAAACCCAGACCATCGTGAAGATCGAGCCTGCGAATCCGCAAGTGATCTACGTTCCCGCATACAACCCGACGGTGGTCTACGGCGCGTGGAGTTATCCCGCCTATCCGCCGACCTACTGGCCGCCCTATCCTGCCTACTATCCAGGCGCGGCGCTGATGACGGGATTCGCGTGGGGCATCGGGCTCGCCGCGGCGGGCGCGATCTTCAGCAACTGCAACTGGGGCGGCGGCGACGTCAACATCAACGTCAACAAGGCCGCGAACATCGATCGCAACTTCGACCGCACCAAGGTGGAAGGTGGACGCTGGCAGCACGACGGCAGCCATCGCCAGGGCGTGGCGTACCGCGACAATGCAACTCGCGACAAGTATTCGCGCAACGTCAGCGGTGCCGAGGGACGCAATGATTTCCGCGGGCGTGACGGGGGCGCAGGTGGACGCGCCAACACAGCCGACCGAGGAAATGCAGGCAATCGCGGATCTGTCGCGGACAGGTCGAACATGGGCGATCGGGGTGGCGCGGGTGGTGTCGGTGGCGCGGACAGATCCGCGGCCGGTAATTTCGGCGGCGGCGCGAACCGCGCGGGCACCAGCGACTTGTCGCGCGCCGCCGATCGCGTGGGTGGTGGCGGTGGCGGCGTCAGTGGCGGACGCGACAACGCATTTCAGGGTGTAGGCGCAGGCGGCGCCACACAACGCAGCTATGACCGGGGACGCTCCAGCATGCAGGGCTCGGGCTTCAGCCGACCGAGCGGCGGCGGCGGCATGCGGGCGGGCGGCGGGCGCGGCGGAAGACGCTAGGGAGACACGAGCATGACATCCACCTCGAGATTTCGTTCGGAACGGCTTGTGGGCATCTTGCGCAGCTTTGTCGTGGGATGCGTACTGTGTTTCGGCGCCTTGCCGGCGGCGCAGGCCGAGAAGGACTTCAGTACGCCCGATGCCGCAATGAACGCATTCGGCGAGGCCGTCACGAACAACGACGAGGCGACGCTGCAATCCATCTTCGGGAGCGACTTTCGCAACCTGATTCCGCCCGTCGGCGCCGACATCCGCAGCCGCTTCCTCGACGAATGGGGCAAGGCGCATCAAGTCGAGCAGACGGGCGACAAGCATGCCCGCATCGGCGTCGGCAACGACGGATGGACTTTTCCCATTCCGCTCGTGAAGAGCGCAAAAGGATGGCACTTCGATATGCAGGCGGGTGTCGAGGAAATGCGCCTGCGTCGCATCGGCCGAAACGAACTCGCGGTCATTCAGACGATGCTCGCGATCTACGACGCGCAGCGCGAATATGCCCTCACCGACCACGATGGCGTCGGCCTGCTCCGGTATGCATCGAAACTGTCGAGTTCACCCGGAAAGCATGACGGTTTGTACTGGCCGACCGAACCCAATGCGCCTCCCAGCCCGCTCGGCCCGGCTTTCGTGCAGGCGACCACTCGCAATGCCGCGGATGCGGGCTATCACGGCTACCACTACAAGCTACTGACCTCGCAAGGTCCGCATGCGCCGGGCGGTGCCTATGACTATGTCGCGCACGGCAAGCTGTTCGGCGGTTTCGCCGTTCTCGCGTGGCCTGTGCGCTATGGGGACACGGGCATCAAGAGCTTCATGGTCAGTCATGCGGGTCAGGTCTATGAACGCGATCTCGGGCCCGACAGCGCGGCGAAGGCGAAAGCCATTTCGTCGTTCGACCCTGGACCCGGCTGGGCGAAGGTGCAGCCTTGAAGTCGGGACGCACACTTGATGAACGGTCTGCCGCGTAAGCCCGTGACAACAACGGACCCTCGTGGCAAACAGCCCGTGTCTTCCCTGATTCCCGACTTTCAGGGCTAACACACGCGTAAAGCGGCTCAATGCGGGGAGGCAACATGAGACGTTCCGCCTCTTGTATCGCCTTGCTGATCGTCGCACTGGCGGCCACGACACTGGCTGGCGCCGCGATACGCCGCGATCCCGCGTTCGACTCGCTGACGGTCGGCCCCACCTTCTCCGATGCTCCGACGGATGCGCAACAGGTCGATCTGGAAAGCCTGCTTCTGAGGGCGAGCATCGATCCGGATTCGAACAAGGCTCACATCATTCGCAGGTGGGTCGAGAAGATCCGGCACGACCCCGACATCGCGACGGGCACCAACGGTGACACACGGCGCATCGATCAGATCTTTCTCGATCCGGCCGCACGTGAAAGTTACATGTCGAACGGACTGGCCCATCTCACGCCTTCAGACCGGCTCAAATACGTGACATTGCTGACCCGATTCCTCGACGAGCTGGTTCCCGTCAACTGCTTCGGTCTGTCCGACATGCGCTCGGTGATGAATCGCATCTCGTTGCGCGAGATGACGGATTCCGACGTCGACCTGTACTTCTCGCTGCTGTTCAAGGTGCTCGTGATCGAGGCGTCGAATGCGCCCGTTCCAACGGGAACGCCACAACAGAATGAGGCCGCCGATCAGCAACTCTCGCGCACGCTCATCGCGGAACTGCACGGCGACGAGATGAACATGGAACGATATGCGTATTACGCGTCCAATCCGTCGAAGGCAACGGCATCGGATATGTGCTGGATGACGCGAGTGACCTTGCACGCGATCATTGCGATGCCCGATCCCGAACGGGACTTCATCCTGCTTCGGACCATGACGCCACGCGGCGGCCGGGACACATCGTCCGATGGACGATTGAGCGTACCCCACACTGCCGATCCTTCGCCCGCCTCGTCGAATCCCGGCCCTGCCGTCGCGCCGTAGCGTGTCACCGGCACGGCGCGAACACCTCTCGCCGTACTACGCAGACGGATAGAACCCGATTCCGCGCGTGCGCAGGCCGATCCGCGTACCGGCGCTGCCCTGCGTGATCGCGACGATATCCGGCAGCGCGCCGATCACTGCGTCCTTACCGGTATTGCGCACGAACTCGATGGCGGCCTGCACTTTGGGACCCATCGACCCCGACGCGAAACCCAGCTTTTCGAGTTCGTCGGGATGGGCCTCGGCGATGGCCTTTTGCGTCGGCTTACCCCAATCGACATAAGCCGCGTTGACATCGGTGGCGATGATCAGCAGGTCCGCCTCGAGCTCCTGCGCAAGCAACGCGGAACACAGGTCCTTGTCGATGACAGCTTCGACGCCTCGCAGCTTGCGATTGTCGTCGTAACACGTCGGGATGCCGCCGCCGCCCGCGCAAATGACGACCGTCCCTCTTTCGAGCAGCCACCTCACCGGACGAATTTCGAAGATCCTCTTGGGTCGCGGGCTCGCGACCACCCTACGATACTTGTCGCCATCTTCGGCAATACTCCACCCTTTCTCGCGCGCAAGCCTCTGAGCTTCTTCCTTCGAATACACCGGTCCGATCGGCTTGGTCGGATGCGCGAACGCCGGGTCCGCGAGATCCACTTCGACCTGAGTCAGGATCGTCGCAAAGGGTACTTCGAACGGCAGAAGATTCCCCAACTCCTGCTCGATCATGTAGCCGATCATGCCTTCCGTCTGCGCACCGAGCACGTCGAGCGGATACGGCGCGACTTCCGTGTACGCGGCGCTTTGCAATGCCAGCAGTCCAACTTGCGGACCATTGCCATGCGCGATGACCAGTTCATTGCCCGTCGCGACCCTCGCGATCTGCGCGGCAGCAACCCTGACGTTCTCGCGCTGCTGGCTGTCCGTCATGGGCTGACCGCGCTGCAGCAGCGCGTTGCCACCTAGCGCTATGACAAGGCGCATGATATGACCTCCTGAAAACGCGTCGCCCTGCGACTAACGACGCGCCGCAGGACAACGGATAGGGAGCACGGGCCAGTATGGTTAGATATCGGCCAGCGTCGAAACGAGGATCGCCTTGATCGTATGCATCCGGTTTTCCGCCTGTTCGAAGGCAATGTTGTAATCGGACTCGAAAACGTCTTCCGTCACTTCGATACCGTTCACCAGATTTGGGTAACGCTCCGAGATCTGCTGACCCACTTTGGTCTCGCAATTGTGGAACGCCGGCAGACAGTGCATGAAGCGGGTTCGCGGGTTGCCCGTCGCCTCGATCAACGCCCGGTTCACCTGATACGGCAGCAACACCTTGATTCTCTCGTCCCAGGCTTCGACCGGCTCGCCCATCGACACCCAGACGTCGGTGTGAATGAAATCGACCATCTTCACGGCTTCCTTCGGGTCCTCCGAGAGCGTCACACGTGCGCCGCTCTCCTTGGCAAACTGCCGGCACGCCTCGATGTGCGCCTCATTCGGCCATAACGACTTCGGTGCGCCAATTCGCACATCCATGCCGAGCTTCGCGCCGATCAGCAACAGGGAATTCCCCATGTTGTTTCGCGCGTCGCCCATATACGCGTAACTGATGTCATGTAGCGGCTTGTCGGCGTATTCGCGCATCGTCAATACGTCCGCGAGCATCTGCGTCGGATGGTATTCGTCCGTCAAGCCATTGAAGACGGGTACGGACGCGTATTGTGCGAGTTCCTCTACCACTTCCTGACTGAATCCCCGATATTCGATCGCGTCGAACATGCGGCCGAGCACGCGCGCCGTGTCCTTCATGCTCTCCTTGTGTCCGATCTGGGATGAATTCGGGTCGATATAGGTCACGTGCGCGCCCTGGTCGTGCGCAGCGACTTCGAATGCACAGCGGGTACGCGTCGAGGTCTTCTCGAAGATCAGCGCAATGTTCTTGCGCTGCAGATGCTGCTGTTCCGTGCCTGCGTATTTGGCGCGTTTGAGATCGCGCGACAGGTCGAGCAGATAGCGCAGTTCACGGCCGCTGTGATGCATCAGGCTAAGCAGGCTACGGTTTCGCAGGTTGAAAGCCATGAGTTGTCTCCGTTTGTCGGGCGGTCGCGCCGGATCCGCGGCGCACAGTGCCAACACCTCAATAATCGACAGCGTCGCGGGCAATGGGACACGTCATGCAATGCCCGCCGCCCCGTCCGCGCCCAAGCTCGCTCGCCGCGATCGTGATCACTTCGATGCCCGCCTTGCGCAGCAGCGTATTCGTGAACGTATTCCGGTCGTAACCAATCACGACGCCGGGCTCGACACACACCATGTTATTGCCGTCGTCCCATTGCTCCCGTTCCGCGGCGAAGCGGTTTCCGCCTGTTTCGACGACCCGCAACTCCTTCAGTCCCAATGCGTCGCCGACGACTTCGACGAATGGCTTGCTTTCGCGCTGGATGCTCATGCCGTATGCCGTCTTGTCGTCGGGCCTGATCGAGAACGTGACGATCCGTCCGACCACTTCCGGGAAAATCGTCACGAGATCGCGGTCGCAAAAGCTGAACACCGTGTCGAGATGCATCGCAGCGCGTGATTTCGGCATGCCGGCGACCAGCACCCGCTCAGCCGCGCCCTTGTCGAACAACGATCGAGCAACCTGCCCGATTGCCTGACGCGATGTGCGTTCGCCCATGCCGATCAGGACGACACCTTTGCCGATCGGCATGACGTCGCCGCCTTCGAGCGTGGAGGCGCCATGATCCTTGTCCGGGTCTCCGTACCAGAACTCGAAGTTTGCATTGGCGAAGGTCGGGTGAAACTTGTAGATAGCCGCGGCGAGCAGTGTCTCCTGCCGCCGCGCGGGCCAATACATCGGGTTGAGTGTCACGCCGCCATAGATCCAGCATGTGGTGTCGCGCGTGAACACCATATTGGGCAGCGGTGCCAGCAGGAAGCTGGAGTAATCCAGATACTCGCGAAATAGCTTCAGAACAGGCGCGTCACTGCCCGGGATATCGTCCAGCGACACACCGCCAATCAGCAGTTCGGCGAGTCGGCGTGAATCCAGTTCGTTCATCCACGCGCGCACTTCGGTGCTCAGTCCTACGCCAACGCTATCGTCGCCGACTCTTCTGTCGAGCACCCATTGACGTGCTTCCGGATTGTCCATTGTCTGCGTGAGCAGGTTGTGTACATCCAGCACCTCTACTCCGCGCTCGCGCATCTTCGTCACAAAATCGAAATGATCGCGTTTGGCCTGACTCACCCAGATCACATCATCGAAAAGAAGCTCGTCGCAATTGCTAGGCGTCAAACGTTGATGAGCAAGCCCCGGCGACGAGACCATCACCATGCGCAATTTGCCCACTTCGGAGTAGGCTCCGAGCCTCGTGACATCTGCATTCATCGCGTTCTCCCATCTGCAAAGAGAGGGGCATGGATCCGTAGTGAGGACCGAAGCCTGGATGATTGCTGCGAACAGAACGACGCGAGTCAGCGTCCCGGTTGAGACATGATTCGGCTCGCCAGACTCCCGATTTTCTTCGGAGCAGAGGACTACTTTTTTATTTATGCAAGTGCATGCCTGTCTGTTGCCGCTTTTATTCGTTTAGTGAAGAGTACTTTCGTACGTCGGCTACTAATTTCTCCGAACAGCTTCTGCAACAAATTCTGGTTGATAAATGTGTATTGTTCAAGGAAGGAAAGAACCACCAGCACGAGGTATCACGCCGTCGCGGCGCGATACCCAAAGCAAATCTGCTTTTGATGCACACAGAAACATAACCCGCAACAAGCGGGTTTCAAGCTCCCCCTACGCTTTCAGGTGGACATCAGATAAGCATGCTGCTTATTGACTCGTTCCATATCGCGCTGCGGCAATAGCAGAATCACGCTCTTTCTTCGCTTCTGCCTTCTTATGGTCATAAACCTTCTTTGCAGCGGCCACCTTCTTGTCGTAAGCGCGATTCGCGGCGGCTTCCTCATGACGCATTTTCACGATCGCATCATTGCTACCTGTCTGTGCAGCAGGTGCCGCAGCCGGCGGCGCCGCCTCGTTTTGCGCGACCGCGCTCGATGCGAACACAATGAGCGCGCCAGCTGATATGACGCTGATGATTTTCATAACCTTCTCCGGTTTGTAAGATCTCCGAATTCGCACACGATGAGATAAAACGTGAAGCTGGGCCGAGCACATAAACTTCTGTCGGCTGTTATAGGTGACATCTTGCGTGGGCGCAAGCCGGTGCAGTCCGCCCAACACGACGCGGACAACGAGAAAACAGAAAATGCCAATGCGAATGCGATTCGCTCGTCATAAAACACTATGCCTTGTTGATTCTTATCGAAACTCTTTAGTCCTTCGTACCAAATATAGCAACAGCACCGAGCCTGATATTTGACGCAGTCAACGTTATTGAGCGATGTCACTCAAAAAAAATTTGCATTGAACTGAAAGCTATCCAACTATATACGTAGACCTCCCGGCCAGTACGTCAACCCGCTTTGACGATCTCTCGGCCGGGTACCACGAAATAGTGGGAGACCGGCAGCAACGCATTGCTGCAAGTTGTCATTTCGCATCCACATCGCACCTGAGTTCGTTAGTCCACTTACGTTTGTTCCGCCGTCCAGTACCTCGCGGAGCCAAGCCATACATTGCATACATCGCCGGATGCTTACGCGCAGAACGATTCGTCTTCGCCTGGGTGCGACGGACTCGCGCCGGCTGGGTGAAACCTGACGTGCGCAGCCGACAAGTCAAGGAGTGGTCATGGTCCCCCGGCCTTTCAAGGCGCCCACCATCCCGATTCCCTTCCAGAAGCTTCTGAAGGTGGTCGCGATCGTGGACCGTAGCGACGCGCAAACAAATGAACTGCTCGAACACATCACGTCGGAGCATTTCCGCGTCGAAGTCACCGATAGCCTGGTACGCGACGTCAACGAAGACGCGGATGTCGGCGCTTACATCGCCCTGATCGATGGCACTCGTCTCGAGGCCGCGCGCAACCTTGCGGCTTCCGTGCGCGCGCTCGGCTTCCGGACGCCGCTCTGGGCGCTCGCCAACTCGCACCGCCTGTCGGATCTCGCCGTGACGGGCGGACTGGGCGAAGTGGACGGCTACATCTATCTCGGGCTGCAGACACCCGCGTTTTACGCGAAGCAGGTGATAGCAAGCCTCGTCAAATACGGCCTGAGCCTGCTGCCGCCGTTCTTCGGCGGACTTGTCGCCTACGACGCGGCAGCCAACATCGCCTTCGATTGCCCCGGGCATCAGGGAGGGCAGTTCTATCGAAAGTCCCCAGCTGGACAGTTGTTCTTCAAGCATTTCGGCGAAAGCATCTTTCGTAACGACCTGTGCAACGCCGACGTCAATCTGGGTGACCTGCTGATTCACGAAGGCGCTGCCGCGGACGCGGAGCGTCACGCTGCCGAAGTGTTCGGCGCGGACCAGACCTACTTCGTCCTGAACGGAACCAGCACCTCGAACAAGATCGTGACGGGCGCCGTGCTCAAACGCGGCGATCTCGTGCTATTCGACCGGAACAACCACAAATCGCTGCATCAGGGCGCGCTGGTGCAGGCAGGCGCGATTCCCATCTTCCTGCCGACGTCGCGTAACGCGTTTGGCATGATCGGCGCAGTCGACTGGCAGGCGTGGGACGAGAGCTATCTTCGCGAGCAGATCCGAAACAGCCCGCTCGTCGAAGACCGGGAGCGCAGCAACGCGGAACGGCCGTTCCGGCTCGCCTGTATCCAGCTCGCGACCTATGACGGGACGATCTATAACGTCCGCAAGGTGCTCGAGAAAATCGGCCACCTGTGTGACTACGTGCTGTGGGACGAAGCGTGGATTGGCTACAACGCGTTCCACCCGCTGTTCGACGATCACAGCCCCATGCGCCTCGACGATCTGACGCCACAGATGCCGGGACTGTTCTCGACACAATCCGTTCATAAGCAGGGAGCCGGTTTTTCCCAGGCGTCCCAGATTCACAAGCGGGACGATCATATTCGCGGACAGAAACGCTATATCGAGCACAAGCGCTTCAACGAATCTTTTCTGATCAATGCCAGCACGTCGCCCTTCTATCCGCTTTTCGCATCGCTCGACGTCAATGCAAAAGTACACGAGGGGAAAGCGGGCGAGATGCTGTGGGATAGCTGCATCGAACTCGGCATCGAGGCGCGCAAGAAATTCCGACAGTTCGCGCGCCACTATGAGACGACGGGCAAGAGCGCGCAGGAGCAATGGTTCTTCGATCCCTTCGTTCCTGACGTCGTGGATATCCACAATTCACGTTTCATGGCCGATGCGTCGAACGTCGCATGGGAGGACATTCCCACTGACGTCATCAAACGCGAGCAGCAGTGCTGGGAATTCCGTCCGGAAGCGTCCTGGCACGGCTATACGGGGTATGCCGACGGCTACGTGATGGTCGACCCGAACAAGCTCAATCTGCTGACACCAGGTATCGACCGGAAGACAGGCGACTATCTGGAGTTCGGCGTGCCGGCGACTGTCGTGGCGAACTACCTGCGCGAGGAAGGCATCGTCCCCGAGAAATGCGATCTGAACAGCATCCTCTTCCTGATGACGCCGGCCGAGGACGAAAGCAAGCTGAACACCCTGATCGCGCGCTTCGTCAAGTTCAAGAACCTGTGGGATCGCGATGCCTCGCTGGCGGAAGTATTGCCTACGCTGTGCAACGCCCACAGCGAGCGCTACGAGGGCTACACGCTGCGCCGGGTCTGCAACGAAATGCATGGCTTCTACCGCGAAGCGAACGTCAAGGAACTGCAGCGGCTGTGCTTCCGCGCGTCGAGCTTTCCCGAACTCGCGATGTCGCCCAAAGAAGCGTACGAGGCGCTCGTCGCGAACCGGGTCGAGTACGTGCCGCTCGATCAGGTCAGAAACCGCGTGTCCGCAACCCTGGCGTTGATCTACCCGCCTGGAATCGGCGTCGTGCTTCCGGGCGAACGTTGGGATGACCGGGCCCAACCGATGTTGAATTACTTCATGGCGTTCCAGGAATCGTTCAACCGGTTCCCTGGCTTCAACTACGAGGTTCAGGGCGTATTCCAGGAACGTGAAGACGGTCGTATCCGCTTTTATACCTATGTGGTCAGTGAATAAGCGATAAGGAAGGCCATCAAGGAGTGTGCGCCATGGCTGATCAACCCAAAAAGATGAACGTCGTGCAACTGACGTTCATCGTTACCGTCAACATGATGGGGTCGGGCATTATCATGCTCCCCACCAATATGGCGAAAGTCGGTGCCATCTCGTTGCTGTCGTGGGTCGTGACGGCGCTCGGGTCGATGGCCATTGCCTACGGCTTCGCACAGGCCGGCATTCTCAACCAGCGGGCGGGCGGGATGGCTGCCTATGCCGAAGACGCCTACGGAAAGCCTGGCTACTTTCAGGTTTTCTTTCTGTACTTCCTTTCTCTCGCGATTGCGAACGTCGCGGTCGCCAGTTCGGCGCTCGGGTATCTCGCCGCTTTCTTCCCCGTGCTGACATCGTCGCCGTTCGCGACCTGCGTCGGCGTGATCGCGCTGCTATGGCTCACCACGGTGGCCAACTTCGGCGGCCCCAAGCTGACGGGGCGCATCGGCTCCGTGACGGTATGGGGTGTCATTCTGCCCGTCGGCTTCATGTCGATAGCCGGGTGGTTCTGGTTTCGCGCCGATACCTTCGCGGCGGCGTGGAATCCGCAAGGCTTGCGGCTGATCGAAGGCATGGGCTCCAGCATCTCGCTCACGTTATGGGCATTTCTGGGAATGGAATCGGCCGTGCAGAACTCGTCGGCCGTCGAAAATCCGAAACGCGACGTGCCGCTCGCGTGCATGTTCGGCACGCTTGGCGCGGCCGCCATCTACATTCTGTCGACCACGGCGATCCAGGGCATCGTACCCAACGCGGACCTCGCAAAGTCCACGGGGCCATTCGGTCTCGCCTTCGCGCACATGTTCAGTCCGGTGGTCGGTTCGATCGTGATGGCGCTCGCCGCGATGGCCTGTGTGGGATCGTTGCTCGGCTGGCAGTTCACGCTGGCCCAGACCGCAAAGGACGCTGCCGACAGCAACATGTTCCCCTCGGTCTTCAGCAAGGCCAGCCACAGCGGCGCGCCGATCGCGGGCATGATCATCATGGGTATCGTCCAGTCGTTGATGGCGCTCTCGACGATGTCGCCTAACCTCTCCGAACAGTTCGCGGCACTCGTCAATCTTGCCGTGGTCACGAATGTCGTGCCGTACATCGTGTCGCTGTCCGCGCTGTTCGTCATGATGCGCGATACGGGAACGGAGCCAGCGGTCTACAGGCGCAACGCAGTCGTTGCCGTGCTGGCGATGGTCTACTCGATCTATGCGCTCTATGCGTCGGGCAAGGATGCCGTGCTCGGCGGCATGCTGGTCATGGCGATCGGCTATGTCATCTACGGCCTGATCGCGCCCCGGCTTGCACTCCTTGGCACGAAGGCGCACAAACCGATCATTGCGGCCGCCAGCGTCATCGCCTTCGCGGTTCTGGTTGCGCCCGCTCCGCGCCCTGTCCACGCGGCCGAAGCGGGTACGGCCATGTCGGGTGCCCTCGTACGGATCAAGCAGTCTGGCGCGATGAATATCGGCTATCTCAACGCGGCCAGCCCGTTTGTGTACCGTGACAACGAAGGCCACGCCGTGGGTTACCTGGCGGGGCTGTGTCAAAGCGTAGCGGACCAGGTCAAAAGCGGACTCGGCCTTCCCGCGTTGACGGTGAACTGGGTCGAAGTCTCCGCCGACGACCGCTATCGCGCGCTGCGCGAACACCGGATCGACATCCTGTGCGGCGACCCCGAAACGCTGACAGGCCGCCGGTTCATCAGCTACTCCCTTCCCGTCTACCCAGGCGGCGTCGGCGCGCTGATGCGTGCCGACGCGTCGCCCGGCCTCAAGGAGATACTGAGCGGCGATACGCAGGCTCATCGGCCCATCTGGCGCGCTTCGCCCGCCCAACTCCTGAATACGCAGACGTTCTCGACCGTCAAGGACACGCCCACCCAACGGTGGCTGGCCGACCGCATGAACCAGTTCGAACTGACGGCGCGCGTCGTCAACGTGTCGAGCTTTGAAGAAGGCGTCCGGCTGGTGCTCGACCGGAAAACCAATGTCTTTTTCGCGGAACGCCAGGTGCTGCAGGACGCAGTCAAACGGAGTCCCGCGTCGGATGCCCTCATCGTGCTTCAACGGCGGTTTACCGATGTGCCGATCTCGCTCGGTGTCGCGCGTGACGATGAAGACATGCGCTTTTTCGTCGACCGTACGCTGAGCCAGATGTTCGCGTCGGGTCAGTATCGCGGACTCTATGTGAAGTGGTTCGGCGAACCAGACCAGGAGACGAAGAATTTCTATCGCCTCGCCGTCTTGCCCGAGTGAGCGCCCGAGGTCAAACCAGAGGGAAATTCACATGTCTTCCTCGTCTGAATCCGTCTATCGCCGTCTGGGCATGAAAGTGCTGCTGGTTCACCACGAGGTGGATTCCCGCACGGCCAGCGGCCGCGCCGCCCAGTCGCTCGCAACTGAACTGGAAGAGCGGCATGTGCGGATCGTCATCGCGAATTCGGCTGACGACGCCGTGTCGGTGATCCGGTCCGATCCGTTGATCCAATGTCTGCTGCTCAGCTGGGAACTCGAAAACGACGAAACTCATCAACCCGCACAGCGGGTACTCGATACGCAGCGGGTGCGCAGCGCGACCGTGCCGATCTTTCTGCTCGCGAGCCGCACGAGCGTTGCCACGGTGCCTGTCGACGCGATGCAGAAGGCGGACGACTTCATCTGGATGCTGGAAGACACCACTGCGTTCATTGCGGGGCGCATTGTCGCGTCGATCGAGCGCTATCGCGAAACTGTGCTGCCGCCGATGTTCGCCGCGCTGGCGCGCTTCTCAAAAGTATTCGAGTACTCATGGCACACGCCGGGACATACGGGCGGCACGGCGTTCATGAAGTCGACAGTCGGACAGGCGTTCTTCGAGTTCTTCGGCGAACAGTTGTTTCGCTCGGACCTGTCGATCTCCGTCGGTGAACTCGGCTCGCTGCTGGACCACAGCGGTTCGATCGGCGAAAGCGAGCGTTACGCGGCCAGAGTATTCGGCTCGCATCGCACCTATCACGTGACGAACGGCTCGTCGATGTCGAACCGCGTCATTCTGATGGCGAGCGTCACGCGCAACCAGATCGCGCTATGCGACCGCAATTGCCACAAGTCCGCCGAGCACGCGATGACGATGTCGGGTGCGATACCGACGTATCTCGTGCCGTCGCGCAACCACTACGGGATCATCGGCCCGATCATGCCGGAGCGGCTCACGGCGGCCGCCATCCGTCTTCTGATCGAACAGAACCCGCTGGTCAGGAATCGCGAGGGTGTGATGCCGACGCCCGTCCATGCGCTTGTGACGAATTCGACGTATGACGGCCTCTGCTACAACGTCACGCGGCTGGAGGAATTACTTGGGCAGAGCGTCGATCGCCTGCACTTCGACGAAGCCTGGTATGGTTATGCGCGCTTCAATCCACTGTATAAGGATCGCTTCGCCATGCACGGCGATCCCGCCGCCCACGACGCCTCGAAGCCGACGGTATTCGCCACGCACTCCACTCACAAGCTGCTCGCGGCGTTGTCGCAGGCGTCGTTCATTCACATCCGCGACGGGCGGAACCCGATCGAACATGCGCGCTTCAACGAGGCGTACATGATGCATGCGTCCACCTCGCCGCAGTACGCGATCATCGCGTCCAACGATGTCAGCGCCGCGATGATGGACGGCCCTGGCGGCGAGGCGCTCACAGGCGATGCAATCCGCGAGGCGATTTCATTCCGGCAGATGCTCGGCAGACTGCATGCGCAGTTCGACGAGCAAAGCGACTGGTTCTTCAATGGCTGGCAGCCCGATGTCGTCCTCAATCGCAATACCGGACGACGCACGCCCTTCCATGAAGCCGACGAAGAACTGCTCGCCACTGATCCAGCCTGCTGGGTCCTGCATTCCAACGATACATGGCACGGCTTCGGCGCAATCGAAGACGGCTACTGCATGCTCGATCCGATCAAGGTGTCGATCCTGACACCGGGTGTCGCGCCGCAAGGCGGGCTGACGTCAGTCGGCATTCCGGCGTGCGTCGTGACCGCATACCTCGCTCGACACGGTATCGTCGTCGAAAAGACCACCGACTTCACGATTCTGCTGCTGTTCTCTATCGGTATCACGAAGGGAAAGTGGGGGACGCTCGTCAATACGCTACTGGACTTCAAGAAAGACTACGATGCCAATCTGCCGCTGGATCAGGCATTGCCACATCTCACTGCACGTTATCCCGAGCGGTATAGCGGCCTCGGGCTACGCAATCTGTGCGACCTCATGTTCCACGCAATGGGCGATCTGAAGACGACCGAAATGATGTCGCGTGGCTTCTCGACGCTCCCCGATCCCGACTACAGTCCGCAGGAAGCCTTCGAGTTGCTGGTGCACAACGAGGTGGAAACCTTGGAACTGTCGGAGATGGAGGGCCGCACGGTGGCAAATGCAGTCGTGCCCTACCCGCCCGGCATTCCGCTGCTGATGCCAGGCGAAAATGCGGGCCCCGCCGATGGTCCGCTGCTCGGTTACCTGAAAGCGCTCGAACAGTACGACTTGCGCTTCCCTGGCTTCACTCATGATACCCACGGCGTAGAAGTCGAAGACGGTGTCTATCGGATCGCGTGCATCAGGAGACGATAGACGCGTGCGAGTGTCCGCGATCGGCCCGCGGTGCCAGCGTGGGCCGCGCCCTCAGCGTCCCATACGCCGATCGTAACTGCGCGAGATGCGATCAAGCAGTGTCGGGTCGCGCGCGTCTTTTGAATTGAACTGCACGACCACGCTGCCATCGGCCTGCTGGCGCACGCTCGCCGTCACCGTACTGCCGCCGGATGTGCCGACGACGTTGCCCGTGCCCGGATCCTGCACGGTAATCACCAGGCCCTCGTCATGCATCGCCCCCGATGCCGCCGAAAACGACCGGTCGAAGCTGGCCGGTGTCGTCGTGACCACGGTTCCCGGAGGCACCGCATAGTATGGACACCCCGCCAGAAGCGACAAGGAAGCGCAGAGTGCAATGAGCAGGACACGTTTGCCTGCTTCATGTTCAGGCCGAAAGACGTCGCCCAGGACAGCATGAAATTGCCGCTTACTCCATAGCCTCATCGCGAGTCCCTCCGCCTGTACGGGGCATCAGCGTCACATGTGTTCACGAGAATACCGTTGATATCCACATTCAGACCGCTTGTGCGCAACTAAAGCTTAGTCTCATTCTGCATTTTCCCGACATGGATTGATTGTTTTCGCAAACGGTTCTTGATGATTGCGCGATGTCGACGCATTGAATTAATAGCGTCAGATACTATGATTGACGCTGACATCATGATGCCGCGCGTTCGACCGCGATCGGACGGCAGCGTGCAATCCGCTTTCTCTCCCGCGCTCGTTCACAACAGGACTTGCCAGATGATCAAGCGAGCGTCGATCGTTTCGGCTTCCGTTGCACTCGGCTGCATTGCTTCCGTTGCGCCAGTACTGACCAGCATCTATATCGCGGAAGAAGACGCAGAACGCCGGGAACGGGATGACCTGCGGGAATTCGCAACGAAAGCCGTCATGCGCGCAGAACTCGTTTCCTATCAGGCGGTCGCCGCCCTTGCCGACATGGCGGCGACACCCGGCCCGCCCTGCTCGCCGGCCCACCTCGCGCAACTTGCCCACGTGATCTTCAACTACCGGTACGTGCAGGACGCGGGCGCTTACGGCGGCGGACAGTATTTGTGCTCGCCGCTTTTGGGCGACGTGCGTGAACAGCATCTGACGATGTCTGAGCCCGACCGGCGCAGCAACGACGGCTATCTGATCTGGTACAGGCATAAAAACCCGCTCAGCGACGCGCGCCAGGATATTCAGGTGGGACGTAACGGCAATTACGTTTCCATCGACGCCCAGTCCTACGTCGATCTCATCGATCCTGCCCGAAGGCCGATCGCCGTGTTCAGCACCGAGACCAACGCGCTTCTGGCTTTGTCGATGGATGCAGATGCGGCCGATATGCTCCATGCCTGGAAACAGGCTGCAAACGTCAGCAGCGACCAATGGCACTACGCGACTGCCCATTCGGCAACCCTGCCTCTCTCGGTGGTCGTCAAATCCCCGCGTAACAGTCTGCTCGGCAACTGGACAGGGTTGCTTGGGATGTGGCTGTCGATCGGCGTTGTCGTGGGGGGCCTGTTCGGCTGGCTGTCTTTCCGGAAAATCTCACAACAACTCTCCTTCCCGTCGACGCTCGAATGGGCCATTGCACGCAAGCGGATCGACGTGTGTTTTCAGCCGATCGTCACACTCGCGGACCGCGAATGCGTGGGCGCAGAAGCGCTGGTTCGATGGAAGCTGAACGGGCGCGACATCTCGCCCGACATCTTCGTCGCGGTGGCCGAGCAAAACGGCCTGATTCAGCCGTTGACCGATCTCGTACTGGACAAGACGATCGACGAACTCTCGACGTTCCTGCGTTCGCGTCCATCGTTCTACATTTCGATCAACGTGAGCAGCGAGGATTTGCAAACGAGCCGCTTCCTGGATGTTCTCACCGCTCGACTGGAAGGGACGGGCATTCGTCCCGCGCAGATCAGGATCGAACTGACGGAGCGCATCTTCATCAACGCCGACACCACGCGGCAAACGATAGCGGCCTTCAGAAAGGCCGGCCACCCCGTCTATATCGACGACTTCGGAACCGGCTACTCCAGCCTGTCGTATCTGCAAACCTTCACGATCGACGTTCTCAAAATAGACAAGTCGTTTATCGACACCATCGCACAGGACGCGGCATCGAGCATCGTCGCGCCGCATATCATCAAGATGGCGCACGAGCTAGGCGTGGAGATTCTCGCGGAAGGCGTGGAGCGCGATGCCCAGGTCGACTATCTGGTAGAACGCGGCGTGCAGTACGGGCAGGGCTGGCTGTTCGCAAAGGCGATGCGCAGCAAGGAACTCATCGCCTGGCTCGGCGAACCCAGAACGCAGCTCGAGCCGATGAAACAGTGCGACGACAGTTGAAATACGATCAAGGCAGGTCCCTGACTTTGGCGAACTATGCAGCGTTCATTCAACACGGCGATTAGCCGGTCGCTTCATCCCGTCATGCGCAAGTCGTGGCTGCGGAAAGCGTTGCCCGTATTTGCCGTGCTGGTTGCCGCGAATATCGTGGTCAATACCTTGCAGTCCTTGCACGATTTTCGGGCAACCGATCAACAGGCCGCCCAGCGTCTGGATGTACAGACCTCTCTCATTGAACGGCTGGTCGAAGACCGGCTCCGGGATCTCAATGGGATGATGGCTGTCACGCGGTCCCTGATCGACGCAGACAACCTCACCGATGCATCGCTCCATGGCGTAACCGTCACGCTGAAGGAGTCGCTGGGAGATGCATCGATTGCGGTGTTCGACGGGAGTGCGCGCCTCGTGGCGGCCTCTCAGCCCGGCATCCGCAACGAAATCCCGAACCTCGCCACCCTCCTGGACACGGTACGCGCCGACCCAGCCGCCCATCTCTGGCTACCGGTCGTGTGGAGGCAGAGCGGCGCGCTGGTGGTAGCAGAAGGACATCGCAACCGGGCTGGAAAATCCGATGCCATTGCTGTCTATCTGATTCCCCTCGAACAGCACCTGCTCGAGGGCGTGAAACTGGCGAATGGCACCGCGATCATCTTGAGCGACAGCGACTATCGTGTCATCGCGCGCTATCCCCACTATTCCGGATTGGCAATCGGGCGTGCGCTCGTGGAAGACGGCGCGGCTCATCAGGGGCCGATCCCGGGCACTCACTATGCGCGCTGGAGATTCGATCTGACCGAGCGCCTCATTGCGACGCGCCGGATCGTGCTGGGGCCGTCCGCAGGTTACTGGACACTCGACGTCGGCTACGCGGTCAGCAGCTACCGTGACAGCCTGCGCAACAGCATGTACATCAATCTCGCCGGGACTACCCTGCTCCTTCTGATGCTGGCTGGCGGCGTGCTGCTCATCAATCGTGAGCAACGGCTGCACGATCGGATCGAGAGATTTGCGGGCACGGTATTGACCATCGTGCAAAACATGCCGACACCCGTCGCGATCGTCGACATCGAAACGGAGCATATCGTGCTGGCCAATGAAGCGCTGCTTGCGCTGTTCGGTGCCGTGGCCGGCAAGAGTCAACCGTTCTCCCGGCTCTTCGTCGACGCCGCCAGCTGGACGCGAGTGCGGGACGTCGTCACGGACGAGCCCGTTCCTCTTCTCACGCGCGACGGAATCCGGCACATGCTCGTGCATTGCACCCGGCTTCGAACCGCCGACCAACATGATGAACCGGATTCGCTGCTCGTCACGCTGGTGGATATCACCCATCAACATCAGCTGCTCAAGCAGTTGCGCACAGAAGCCGACTACGATGCGCTGACCGGACTCGCCAATCGCCGGTATTTCGCCCAGGCAGCTGAAAAGGCCATCGAGCACGCACGACGTCATCACCGCCCGCTATCCGTTCTGGCGTTGGACCTGGACTTCTTCAAACGCGTCAACGACACGTGGGGACACGCAGCCGGCGACCACGTGCTTCAGGCGACCGCCCGATTGTTCGAGGACGCCCTTCGCGCAGACGATCTGGCGGCCAGGCTGGGCGGTGAAGAGTTTGCCGCGATCCTGCTGGATACCGATCTCGAACAGGCGCGAGCGATCGCCGAACGGATTCGCATTGCCATGCAGGACACGCCGATATCGCTCGAATCCGGGACGACGGTTTCGCAAACGCTCAGCATCGGCATTGCCCTCTACGATGAGAACGAAAAGGATCTCAATGCAACACAGGAGCGCGCCGACGCAGCGTTGTACGCAGCCAAGCACAATGGGCGCAACTGTGTTCAGGTCTGGGCGCCTGACACGACCTCGCCCTTGAATGAAGGGTAGCTTTTGCGCAGCGGGGCGGAAACAGGAACCGTCGATCGGAGAAGGCTTTTATCCGCCTGTTTCAGACGGTTCGAGGCGAAGAGAACATCAAGATCCATTCCGCCCCGCCACCCCGACCCGCGCATCGCCATCGGCGCTTTCCTACATCCCGCCAAACGGCTTCTTCACGGTCAGCTTGTTGGTCACCGAAGTCACCCCCGGAACGCCCTTTGCGATCTCCGCGACCTTGTCGACCTGCGACGCATCGGTTACCGAGCCATTCAACGTTATCGCGCCGTCTTTCGCCGTGACGCTGATATTCCCGGCGCTGATGTCCTTCTGCTTGCCAATGGCGGCATACACCTTCCGACGCAGCGCGCGATCCGCTTTTCTTCCGGTTGCCGGCGCGGCTGCGCTGGATGCGGTCATCGCGGATGTGCCCGGCACGCTGGCCGCCGCACTGGCTGGTTGACCCGACTGGGACCATGCATTCATCGACGCTGCGACGAATAAAGCCGCGACCGCCAGTTTAACTACGTGATTGTTTTTCATCGAATACTCCCGTTGATGTCCGTGGCGGACTCAGAACGTATGACGGATGCCGATCATTGCCGCGGTGGTGGACTCTCCCGGCGCAACCGGCGCGCCGTAGATGATGGTCTGGTTCATGGTCCCATGGTTGTCGACATAGCCGACCTGCGCGTAAGCCTTGGTCCGTTGGGACAGGTTGTATTCCGCGCCTATCGCGAACTCGCTCGAATGGTTTGCTGAATTGTTCCGGTCCTTCAGGTAGTAATAACCGGACGTGATCTTGAAGCGCGGATTGAACTGATAGCCGAGGCCGCCCGATGCCATTTCGAAGTCGGCAGTATTGCTTTTCGCGGGATTCTTGCCGATGCCATAAGACGCGGAGATCGAAAAGCCGCTGATCGTGTACATCGCGCCGAAATAGTAAAAACGGTTGTTGGCGAGACCCGTCGCTGGCACGGCGGGAGCGGCCGGATACGTCAGCGGGAACGGATTGGTATCGTGCCCGTTGTAGTACACGGCAGACAGATTCAGACCGTAATTCGAATATTTGAGTACGGCCGACTCGCGTGTTCCGCCCTGGAACTGACCGGCGACGCCGCCCGGCGCGTATTCGAGCGCCACCGAGGCACCGTAGAATTTCGGCGAATTGTAGACCAGCGCATTGCTGTCATACAGGGCGCCGATCGGGGCGTTCGTGCTGGTGCCGGGCCAGCCGGCCGCCTGATTCACGCCAAGCCATGCAGTCAGGATACTGCCGAAATACTGCGCGCCACGCACGTCGGTTTCGGCCATCGCGTAGATCATCGGGATGATCTGCCGCCCGGCGTCGAATGTCCCGAAAGGCCCGGATACGCCGATCGTCGCGAACTGGTTGAAGATCGCGGTCGTGCCCGGTGTATCGGCAAGACCGAATTTGCCGTTCGTGGAGTTGAATACGCCTTGCAGCTTGAAGTTGACCTTGTAGCCGCCGCCGATATCTTCGCTGCCCTTGATCCCCCAGAAGCTGGCGTAGATACCGCCGTCCTTGAGCTGATAGACGTGGCCGAGGTTCGGCGCATGCGGCTGAAACGTCGCCGCCGACGTGCTCTGATACAGCATCCCGGTATCGATCACGCCATACAGCGTGACCGACGATTGCGCATGGGCCGCCGTGGCGAAAATCGCCAGCGTAGCAGCGCAGCATGACTTCAGTTTCATTGTGTCTCCTCTAGTCCTATGGATGCCGGAATGTTCCCGGTCGTTTATTGATTGAATGACTGCGTTTCTCTCAGGTTCGCGTCTCGTTTCAGGCCGTCAGGTAATAGTCTCCGAATTGATCTCGCAACTGGTTCTTGAGCACCTTGCCGGTTGCGCCGATAGGCACGGTATCGACGAACACCACCGCATCCGGCTTCCACCATCGGGCAATGCGTCCGTCGAGGAACGCGAGCAATCCGTTCGCGTCCAGCACGCTTCCGGGCTTCTTCACGATCAGCAGCAACGGCCGTTCGTCCCACTTCGCGTGCCGCGCGGCAATGCAGACGGCCATCGCGACATCGGGGTGCAGGCAAGCGACGTTTTCGATGTCGGTCGAACTGATCCATTCGCCGCCCGACTTGATGACGTCCTTGCTGCGATCGGTGATCTGCATGAAACCGTCGGCGTCGATCCTGGCGATATCGCCCGTCGGAAACCAGCCGTCGCGCAGCGGCGACGGGCCTTCGCTGCCGAAGTACGCCCGCGCGACCCACGGACCGCGCACCATCAGGTCACCCGACGCGATGCCGTCCCACGGCAAGGCGTTGCCATCCGGACCGACGATCTTCATGTCGATGCCGAACACGGAGCGCCCCTGCTTCGCCTGGACCGTGTAACGCTCGCTGACAGGCAGCGAAAGCTGATGCGCCTTCAGACTGCAGACCGTGCCGACCGGGCTCAATTCGGTCATGCCCCAGGCATGCAGGACCTCGACGCGATGGCACTCCCTGAAGGCGGCCGTCATCGCGGTCGAACAGGCCGCGCCGCCGACGATCGTGCGCCGCATATGCGAGAACACGCCCTTGACCGCATCGACGTGTGCGAGCAGTCCCTGCCAGACTGTCGGCACACCCGCCGACAACGTGACCTGCTCCGCTTCGATCAGTTCGTAGAGCGATTTGCCGTCGAGCGCCGGTCCCGGAAACACCAGCTTGGCGCCGACCATGCAGGCGATATACGGCAATCCCCATGCATTCACATGGAACATCGGCACGACGGGGAGAATCGCATCGCGGGCCGAACAGTTGAGCGAATCGGGCAAGGCCGCCGCAAAGGTGTGCAGCACGGTAGAACGATGGCTGTACAGCACGCCTTTCGGATTGCCCGTGGTGCCCGACGTGTAGCACAGCGACGAGGCGCTGTTCTCGTCGAGCAGCGGCCAGTCGAATACATCATGGTGAAGATCGATGAGATCCTCGTAGCACATCAGCATCGACGACAGGCCGTGCGTGGGCGGCATGTGCGCCCGATCGGTCATCGCGACGAAGATCTTCGGGCTTTTCACACGCGACGCGACACTCTCGATCAACGGCAGGAACGTGAGGTCGAAGAACACGATGCGATCCTGCGCGTGCTCGATGATGTACGCCAGCTGATCGACGTGCAGCCGCGGGTTCAGCGTATGCAACACGGCGCCGGAGCCCGACACGGCGAAGTAAAGCTCCATGTGACGGTAGCCATTCCATGCGAGCGTCGCAACCCGCTCGCCCTGCTCGATGCCGAGGGCCGCCAGCGCATTGGCCATGCGTCGCGCGCGTTGCGCGAGTTCACGGTATGTATAGCGGTGAATATCGCCTTCTACACGTCGCGACACGATTTCCCGCCCGCCGTGATGACGTTCCGCATGCGTGAGCAGCGACGCGACCAGCAGCGGCTGCTGCATCATCAAACCTTGCATTGTTACTTCTCCTGTCTGGTCGCGCAGTGCTGCGCTTCCGGTTGCCCTGCTGCATTGCCGCCTGTTCCGTTCGCCGGCGCCGCGTCGTGCTCGTCGAGAATCAGGACGCGCTTCGAATCGACCGTCGCGACAGCAAACGTGGTGAGGCTCAAGCCGCCCGCTCCGGGCGTACGCCCCGTGCGCAGATCGAAGCGCAGGCCGTGTGCGGGACAGCGCAGTACGCACCCTTCCAGCTCACCGTTCCCGAGCGACGCACCGTTGTGCGGACACGAATCGTCGATCGCGTAAATCTCGCCATTGACGTTGAAAATCACGACGCAGCGACCGTCGACGAATACCCGCTTGCGCTGGCCCGGCTCGATTTCGCCGGCAACACCCATCCCTACCTGACGTGACATCGCAGGTTCCTTTCCTTGCTCAATGAGGTGACAGTCAGATCAGAGCAGTTCGCGGATCAGCGTCGTTGCCATCGGCCATTCGCCAAAACCCGCAGCAGGATTGAGGTGACCGACTTCGCCGAGATCGACGAGACGGCTGCCCCAGTCATGCGCCATGCCTTCCACACGCTCGAACTGGGCGAGCGGATCGTTGCGGCTCGCAGCGACGATGCTCGGAAACGGCAGCCGTTCGCGCGGTATCGGATGCCAGCCATGCATTGCCAGCGCATCATGCGTCGGATAACCGGCCGGCAGCGGCGTTTCGAGATCGGCAGGGGTGGCGAGCAGCGCGCCGTGAATCCTGCCGTCGTGCTGCCTCGCCCAGTGCACCGTGATCATCACGCCCGCGCTATGCGCAACCAGAATGACCGGGCCGTCGATTTTCGCGAGCGCCGCATCGAGAGCCGCGACGCGCGCTGCGCAACTGAGCCCGTCGTGTTCGAGCGGCGGCACGGAAGCCGCATTCGGCAACGCCTGTTCCAGCAGCGTTTGCCAATGCCCGGCGACGTGGTCGCGCAAGCCAGGCACGATCAGAATGGTCGGTGTGATAGCGAGAGTCATGACGACGTTGCCTTTCCAGTCAATACGGCTTGTCGCCGATGATCCCGGCGCGCTCCATCTTGCGATGGCACGGCGGGTAGTCCATCACCGCGTAGTGTTGCGTGCTGCGGTTGTCCCATATCGCGATGCTGTTCGGCTTCCAGCGCCAGCGCACCTGGTACTCGGGTACATAAGCCTGGCTGACCAGATAGCGCAGCAGGTCGCCCGCGCCCGGATTCGCGTCCTGGCCGAAGCGCACCCGTGCCGGCGTGTGATAGTTGGTGAAATGCGTGGTGAAGGCGTTCACGAACAACACCTTCTCGTCTGTTTCAGGATGCGTGCGCACCACCGGATGCTCCGCATCCGGGAATTGCGCCTTCAACGCGTGGCGTTTCTCGACGGGCATGACGGCGCCGAAACTCGCCTCGATGCTGTGGCGGGCACGCAAGTCCGCGATCTGCGTCTTGATGTGCTCCGGCAGGTTCTCGTAGGCGAGGACCATGTTCGCCCACATTGTGTCGCCGCCCACGGGCGGGCACTCCACGCAGCGCAGCACCGCGCCGAACTGCGGCGCTTCCCGCCAGGTGGCGTCGGCGTGCCACGCGTTCTCGTAGCGATCGTTGGGCTGGTCCGGATTCTTGTAGATGCGCACGAGGCCCGGATGATCCGGATCGCTGCCGGCGACGGGATGATCTTCCAGTTCGCCGAAGCGGCGCGCGAACGCCACATGCTCGGTGCGCGTGATGTCCTGGTCGCGCAGGAAGATCACCCGGTGTTTCAGCAGCGCCGCGCGGATTTGCGCGAACAGGCCGTCATCGTGGATCGCATCGGCCAGATGCACGCCTGTCAGTTCGGCGCCGATCGTATACGTCAAGGGTTCGACTCGCATGGCATGCCCCTCAGATGACGAAGACCGACGAGCCAGTCGTCTTGCGCGATTCGAGGTCGCGGTGCGCTTGCGCCGCATCCTCGAGCGCGTAGCGCTGGTTGAGTTCGATCTTGATGCGGCCCGCCGCGATATGCCCGAAGATTTCGCCGGCAAGTTCGTTCTTTTCGGCAGGGTCGGCGATATAGTCGGCCAGCGCCGGGCGCGTCATATACAGCGAGCCTTTCACTGCCAGCATCTGCGGATTGAACGGCGGGATCGGACCCGACGCCGTGCCGACGCAGACCATCAGACCGCGACGCTTGAGCGAATCGAGTGACGCCTCGAAGGTGTCCTTGCCGACGCTGTCGAATACCACGTTCACGCCCACGCCGCCCGTCAGTTCGCGCACGCGCTTCGCGACGTCCTCGCGGCCGTAGTAGACGATGTGATCGCAGCCATGCGCGCGGGCAATCTCGCCCTTGGCTTCTGTCGATACCGTGCCGATCACGGTCAGGCCCAGCAGCTTCGCCCATTGCGACACGATCAGCCCGACGCCGCCCGCAGCCGCGTGCAGCAGGATGACGTCGCCCGCCTTGAAGTCGTGGATACGTCGCATCAGATACGACGCCGTCAGGCCGCGCATGGTCATGCCAGCAGCCGTTTCGCTGGAGATCGCATCGGGCAGCTTGATGAGGGGAGCCGCAGGCACCAGACGTTCGGTGCTATAGGCGCCGAGCGTATTGACGAAGCCCGTGTAGGTCACGCGATCGCCCACCGCGACGTTCGTCACATCCGGACCAATCGATTCGACCACGCCCGCCGCCTCGACGCCCATCCCGGCAGGCAGTGGGACGGGATAAAGGCCACTGCGGAAGTAGGTGTCGGCAAAATTCAGCCCCACTGCCTCGTGACGCAGACGGACCTGCCCGGGGCCGGGATCGCCCACTTCAACGTCCTCGTAGCGCAAGACTTCGGGACCGCCCGTTTCATGGAAGCGCACTGCCTTTGCCATGTTGAATCTCCTATCCATTACTTGAACTGCAAGTTGTCTTTGGCCTGCGGCGTAAAGCACGCGCTGCCATTGTTCAGTCACCGTGCGGCCTCTTCACGGAGCGTATCCAGACGCTCGAGGTCGCTCGCGTAGTTCCGCTTGCCGATAAAAAACGCGATCGCTGCGATGAGCGGCGCAAACGGCACGATCTGCAATGCGCCGAGCAGCCCCAGCCGGTCGGCAATGATGCCCGTGAGCACGGCGGCGGGCGCCAGACCCAGCAGGTTGTTCGCGAGCGTCAGGGTCGCGAACGCCGATGCGTGGATCGACGGCGGCGTGAGGTTGGCCACCATCGCACCCGACGGGCCGCTCGCCCCGGCGCAGAAGAACATGCCGACGCCGATCACGATCAGTTGAAACGGCCCCGCAGGCATGCGAAAACCGATCGCGAGCAACGTGAAGCATGCGAGGCAGAAGCCGATCGCCGCGCTCCACTTCTGTTCCCGCCCGTTCTTGCTGAGCCGGTCGGCGAGACTGCCGCACACCACCATGCCAAGACCCGTCACCAGCACGAACACCGCCGCGCTCGTCGCAGCCTTGCCGGTAGGCATGCCGTAGTAGCGATTCAGGAAGCTCGGCATCCATGCCCAGACAGCGGCGGGAACCAGCAGATGGATACCGCTGCCGACATAGGCGCACACCACCGACTTCGTCGAGAACAGCCCCTTCATCAGTGCGCGCAGACTCATCCGCACACCGAGCCCTTCCGACTTCTGTTTCAGGCTTGCCGGCTGCAACTGCGCGAGACGCTTTTCGGTCACGACCAGCATGTAGACGATCACCAATACGATCCCCAGCGCCGCCATCGCGCCGAACGCCATGCGCCAGCCCATCTGGGCCGCGACCGCGCCGCCCAGCGCCATGCCCAGCACCGAGCCGAACGCCCCGCCCGCCATGAATGCGCCCGTCAGCGTGGAGCGCAGCCGCGCGGGGAAAATGCTCAGGACCACGGCGATCCCGACACTCCCGTACGCCGCCTCGCCGATTCCGACGAAGGCCCGGGCGAGCAGCATTTCGCCGTAGTTCGTCGAAATCGCGCAGCCCAGCGTCGCGAGACTCCACATCGCCGCCATCAGGACGATGCTCTTCACGCGCCCCCAGCGGTCGGCGAGCACCGACAGCGGAAAGGTGAGCACGCCGACCATCAGCGCGACCACACTGCTCAGCGAACCCAGCCGGGTATCGGACAGGCTCCATGTGGCTTTGAGCAGCGGAAACACGGCATTCAACACCTGCCGCGACATGTAGTCGGAGAGCAGCAGCCCGACCGTCAGCGCAAAGACGATCCACGCATAGCCGCGCACGTCTGCTTGTGTGGCGGGTACATTGCCCGCCGTGGGTTCGGCATGCTGCATGAGCATGATGTGTCTCCTTCGTCCCGCTCTAGCGGCCGTCTTTGCCCGCAGGGCACAGCGACCGGCTATGGATATCGTCTCTCGCACCCCGGCGCGAGCCGGGGCGTCCTGCCTTCGAAGCCGACGACCATCAGGCCCCGGCTCGACACCTGTCCATCACGCCGCGCGCAGCGGCAGATTCCTGACGCCCGTTTCGCGGTTCGGCGCCATGCCGTTGGCTGCGAGCGTTTCATCGGCCGTCTCGTACTGCACGCCGATGCGGTAGATCTCGCGCGCTTCCTTGCCCGTGGCAATCTCACGGCCGAGTTCGCGCGCGACGCGCACGCACTGCTCGATCTGCTGCACGGACGTGAAGCGATTGCCGTGCTGGTCGATGATGGTGTCTTCGATACCGCAGCGAGGATGCAGGCCCATCGACATTGCCATCATGTTGAACGGCAACACGTTCTTGAGCAACGACTCGGCAGTCAGGGTGCAGCCATCCGGCGCGCGATGCACGAAATTGAAGAAGTTGAACGGATTCGGGCCGTCGAAGCCGCCGCCGATGCCGATCCACGTCAGGTTCAGCGGGCCTTTGTAGACGCCCTTGCGCACGAGGCGCTCGAGCGTTTCGAGTGCGTGAATGCCCGTGAGCTGGAAGTGCGGCTGAATGCCCGATGCCTGCAGACGGCGCAGATGCTCTTCGACCCATGCCGGGCCCGCAGGCACGGTCATCTCGCTGTACGCAGCCATGAACGCCGGATTGGACAGCGAGGTGCCTGCCAGGTACTCCGGATAGAGCAACTCCATGATGTTCATCTGCGTCGTGTTGATCGCGACCGTCACCTGATCCGGCTTCGGGTCGAGATCGGCCAGCATGTGACGCGTATCGTCGGACAACCACTTCGCCGCCTGTCCGTCGTTTTCCGGTGCGAACGAAATCGAGCCGCCCACCTGGATGATCATGTCGGGCACGGCGGCACGCACACCTGCGATCAGTTCGTTGAACTTCGACAGGCGCTTCGAGCCCTTGCCGTCCAGTTCACGCACGTGCAGGTGCAGCACCGTGGCGCCGGCGTTGTAGCAATCGACGGCCTTCTGGATCTGTTGATCCATCGTCACCGGAATGTCTTCGGGGAAGTCAGCCGGCATCCATTCCGGACCGTACGGGGCCGTGGTGATGACGACCTTGTCCTGGTTCTCCGGGTGGAGCGAATCGTCGAGAAACTGCATCTTGTGTCTCCGGTGTGGGGTGAGGGTGTTCCGGTGGCGCGTCGTATCAGCGAAAACACCAGAACCGATATCCGCACAGTAAGGGAATCACGCGATACACTTTTGTGATTGGGCGCCAATGTTTTAGCGTTTCATGCCACTCCGTGAAAACACTGAGCACCGGGGAAGCGTGAACTGGCGGCCGACACGTTCTATGCGGGGATAGCAATGGAAACGATGCTGCGATCAGTGGCGATGGGCGGCTATTTCGATGTGACGCGGCGGCTCGGACTGAACCCGTTCGAGCTCGTGCAGCAGGTCGGGATCGATGCGGCAGCGCTGGCCAATCCGGAAGATCGCGTTCCCGCCGCCGCCTGCTGCCGGCTTGTCGAACTGACGGCCGAAAAGGCGTCATGTCCGACCTTCGCGCTGCAAATGGCGGAAACCCGCCAGAAGTTCGGGACGGGCGTGGTCAATGTTCTGCTCGCCCACAAACGCACATTGCGCGAGGTGTTGCTCGCCGCAGCCGAATACCGTCATCTGCTCAACGAAGCGCTGGCGGTCTACGTCGAAAACGCGGGCGACACGGTCACCATCCGGGAGGAACTCGTCGTCGAACCGGGCACCCCGACCCGACAGTCGATCGAACTGGCCGTCGGCGTCCTCGCGCGCCACGCCAGCGCCCTGCTCGGCGACCACTGGAAACCGCGCACCGTCCACTTTGCTCACGCCGCGCCCGCTGACCTGACGTTTCATCGACGGTTCTTCGGCTGCTCGCTGCAGTTTGGGAGCGACTTCAACGGCTTCGTCTGCGCGGCGGCCGATCTCGACTACCCGAATCCTGCCGCCGATCCCGAACTGGTGCGATACGCCGAAAGCCTCGCCACGCCACTGAATGCCGCGAGTACCGACTCCACTGCACTCGAAGCGCGCAAGGCGATCTACCTGCTGCTGCCGCTCGAACAGGCCACGGTCGAGCTGGTTGCGCGGCATCTGCATCTGAGCGTACGTACCATGCAGCGCCAGCTCGAATCGGCGGACACCAGCTTCTCGACGCTGGTCGAGGAGGTCCGGCGCGAACTGGCCGTGCGCTATATGAGCAATCCGCGTTATCCCGTCGGCCGGGTCGCGGTGTTGCTGGGCTACTCGCAACAGGGATCGTTCACGAAGTGGTTCACTTCGCAGTTTCGTATGACGCCGCGCGACTGGCGCAACAGCCGGTCGAAATGACGATTCGGCTGGCGCGGTCATCCCCCACGCCGCTTTTCCCCTGAAGCATCGATTTCGACGCACTGGCGCACGCCAGCGCGCGAAGCTCCCGCTTTGCCGCGATGGCCGGCATGGCCTGCTTTGTCACTGCAACGGCAGATTTGGACACCGGCATCGACCGACCCTGACAGTACGATGTCAGGCACGACATACCGCTCGGACTCACTGGCCGATGCAACTCCATGACGTGGCAAGACACGATGAAGGTGGGGTATGCACGCCGGCAACTGGAAAAACGCATGAACGAACTGAACGGTTTCGACTACGAAGACCTGCAACCTGGCATGCGCGCCAGCTTTGCCAAGACCATCACCGAGGCCGACATTCTGTTGTTCGCTGGTGCGTCGGGGGACATGAACGCGGTTCATATCAACGAGCAATTTGCGCAGACGACGCCGTTCAAGGGGCGCATCGCGCACGGCATGCTCACCGCGAGCATCATCTCGGCGACCATCGCCGGCCGGCTGCCGGGTCCGGGCACCGTGTATCTCGGGCAGAACCTCCGATTCAAAGCCCCCGTTCGCCCAGGCGACACGGTGCATGCAGAAGTGACCATCAAGGAACTGATCCCGGAGAAACGCCGCGTGGTGATGTCGACGGTCTGCACGGTCGACGGCAAAGTCGTGATCGATGGCGACGCGCTCGTCATGCCGACTTCGCGCGACAGCGTGGGCAAGACACCCACGGATCTTTCCGTGAATAAAAGGTAATGGCCGGGATTCGATATGAAGATGTTATTTAGCATGCCAGACGAGTTCGCTACAGGCTTGCTCGCGTCCAGCTTCAATTTCTGGCGAGGACTGCCGCTTACCAACCGTCCCGACATGACCGTAACGGACGCCGACGGCAACGAGATTCATCCCGTCGAGTCCGGCGCGCGGAACATCATGATGCGTGCCCAGACCCGATACTGGCAACAGCAGACAGGGCTTTGGAGCAGCGTCTTGACCCGCGCGCTCGGCGCACAGCCGGGCACGAATCCGGTTGTGGAGCCCGCGCGTGGCGACCGGCGCTTTCATGGCGAAGAATGGTCCGGAAATGGCTGGTTTGGTTTTTTGAAGGAAAACTATCTGATCAACGCCCAGATGCTCGAAGACATGACCGAGGCGAGCGCGTTGAACGAGAAGGAAAAGCACAAGCTCCGCTTTTACATGCGGCAGTTTATCGACCTCGCGAGTCCTGCGAATTTTGCTGCAACGAATCCCGAAGTAATCCGGCGTGCGCTCGAAACCAGCGGCAGCAGTCTGCTGGCGGGCTTCACGCATCTGCTGGAGGATATGAAGCAAGGCACCATTTCGATCACTGATCAAAGCGCATTCGAAGTGGGACGCAGCGTTGCCGTGTCCGAAGGGTCGGTGGTATTCGAGAACGATCTGTTTCAGCTGATCCAGTACGCACCGCTCACGCCAACGGTCGCGGAGCGCCCGCTGTTGATCGTCCCGCCTTGCATCAACAAGTTCTACATTCTCGACCTGCAGCCTCAGAACTCCTTTGTGCGCTTTGCCACTGAGCAGGGACACACCGTGTTCATGGTGTCATGGCGCAATGCAGACGCGCAGACGGCTCAAACCAGCTGGGACGACTACCTCGAACATGGCGTGATGAAGGCGATCGACGTCGCGCGCACCATCAGTCGCGCCGATCAGGTCAATGCGTTGGGCTGGTGCGTCGGCGGTACGATGCTGTCGTCCGCCCTCGCGGTGATGCGCGCCAATGGCGACGAGTCGGTATCCAGTGTGACCTTGTTGACGTCGTTGCTCGACTTCAGCGAACCGGGCGACCTCGGCGTATTCATCGACGAAGCGGGTGTCGCGATGCGCGAGCAGTCGATCGGCCGCGGTGGACTGTATCCGGGGCGCGAACTCGGCTTCACCTTCCAGACGCTACGCGCGAACGATCTGATCTGGCCGTACGTCGTGAACAACTATCTGAAAGGCAAGACACCGGCCGCGTTCGATCTGCTGTACTGGAACGCGGACACGACGAATCTGCCCGGGCCGATGTATAGCTGGTATCTGCGCAACATGTACCTCGAGAACAATCTGCGCGTGCCAGGCAAGCTCACGATGTGCGGCACGGCCGTCGATCTCCAGCGCATCGACATGCCCAGCTATCTGCTTGCGACGCAGGAGGATCACATCGTTCCATGGCAATCCGCGTGGCGCTCGACACAATTGCTGGGCGGTCAGGTCGAATTCGTGCTGGGGGCTAGCGGCCATATCGCTGGCGTCATCAATCCCGCTTCGAAGAACAAGCGCAGCTACTGGACGAGCGGCGAGTCTGTCAGCGACGCCGATGCATGGCTGGCGTCCGCCGAAGAACAGCCGGGTAGCTGGTGGAACCATTGGATCGTCTGGCTGAAGCAGCATGCGGGCGAACAGGTGAAAGCGCGCACGCGGCTGGGCAGCACGAAACACCGGCCGATCGAACCGGCGCCTGGCCGGTATGTGAAGGTGCGGGCGGACTAACGTTCGCCTCACTGCCTCACTGCCTCACTGAGAGTCGACGTGAGCACGCAAGATGTCGCGCTCCACAGGCTTGCCGTGCAGCTCGCCAAACTGCAGTGCCGCAAGCTGCGCATACAGCGGCGAACTCTGCAGAAGCTCTGCGTGACGCCCTTGCGCGACGATGCGCCCCTGATCCAGCACAACGATACGATCCGCTTGCTGCACGGTAGCGAGCCGATGCGCGATCACGAGCGTCGTTCGGTTCAGCGCGGCGTTGTCCAGCGCGGTTTGCACGAGCCGTTCGCTCGCGGCATCGAGCGCGCTGGTCGCCTCATCGAGCAGCAGGATGGGCGGGTTCTTGAGAATGGCGCGCGCGATCGCAAGGCGCTGACGCTGACCGCCCGACAGCCGCACTCCGCGCTCCCCCAGGAACGTGTCATAACCTTGCGGCAGTTCCTCGATAAAGCCGGCGGCTGCCGCCATTTCAGCGGCGCGCTGCACCTGAGCGAGCGTTGCGTCGGGCATCCCGTAGCGGATGTTGTCGAGCACGCTGCCCGAAAAGATCACCGATTCCTGCAGCACGACGCCGATCGCCTTGCGCAACGAAGCCAGCGACACCTGATTCGTCGGCACACCGTTGATCAGGATGTCGCCGGACTGCGGTTCGTAAAAGCGCAAAAGCAGTTGAAACAGTGTTGTCTTGCCCGCGCCGGACGGCCCGACCAGCGCGACATGCTCGCCCGGTCGCACATCGAGCGAGAAGCCCGACAGCGCAGCGATGCCGGGACGCGACGGATAGGAGAAGCTGACGTCCTGGAAACGGATGCCGTCTCCCTGTGCCGGCAGCGGCACCGTCGTCCCGGCCTCCTCCACGGGCGAACGCGCGGCCAGCAGCTGCAGTAGCCGTTCCGTTGCGCCGGCAGCCCGCTGCAGATCACCCCACACTTCCGCGACGGCTCCCACGGCACCCGCCGTGAAAACCGCATACAGGATGAACTGGGACAGCTGGCCCGCAGTCATGTGTCCAGCGAGTACCGCCTGCGCGCCCAGCCACAGCACGAACACCACGGCGGCGAAGACGAACACGATCACCACGGCCGTCAGCGACGCGCGAGCGCGAATGCGTGTGAGTGCCGTATCGAAGGCCAGTTCTACCGCGCCACCGAAGCGCTTCGCCTCGTAGGCCTCCTGCGTGTACGACTGCACCGTCGGCATCGCGTTGAGCACTTCACCCGCCAGCGCGCTGGCGTTCGCGATCTTGTCCTGGCTCGCGCGCGAAAGCCGCCGCACGCGCCGTCCGAAGATCACGATGGGCGCGACCACCACGACCAGCGTCGCAATGATGTAGCCGGACAGCACCGGGCTCGTCGTGATCAGCATCGCAATGCCGCCGACGGCCAGCAGGACGTTGCGCAATCCAAGCGACAGGCTCGTGCCGACTACGGTCTGGATCAGTGTGGTGTCGGTGGTGAGCCGCGACAGCACCTCGCCCGTCTGCGTGGTCTCGAAGTACTGGGGGCTCATCCGCATCACGTGGTCGTAGACGGCACGCCGCAAATCAGCCGTGACGCGTTCGCCGAGCCACGACACCCAATAGAAGCGCAGCGCCGTCGCAGCGGCGAGGATCAGCGAGACGACGAAGAGCGCGATGAAGTAGCGATCGATATGCGTGCGGTCGCCGCTCGCAAAGCCACGGTCGATCAGGTACTTGAACGCCACCGGTAACGCCAGCGTCGCGCCCGCCGACGTCAGGAGCGCCAGGAACGCGAGCGCCCAGCGCTTCGCATAAGGACGCAGGAACGGCAGCAGGGCAAAAAGCGGAGCGACACGTAACGTGCGCGCGGCGGTATCGGGCATGGAGATGTCTGGGTGGATGGGCGACAGGGGGATTATGTCAGCCCGTGAACGGGAACGTCCGCGTGACGGTTCGCCGTCGGTTGATGTTTGTCGCTAGAGAAGATTGTCGTCTTCCCTCGTCAGTGCGTCACGGGCATGTTGTCGTTCGAGTCGCGCGGCGGCGTCCAGCAGATGAACGCCGGCAGGCGTCAGCATCGGACGACGCCATCCGCCAACGCGTGGCTCGAGCGAGATCAGCCGGTAATCCAGCAAGGTATCGAGTTCGACACGCGCCGTGTCGATCTGATCGGGTGCGCTGCGCACGAGCATCAGCGTGGCCAGTTCGTGTGGACTGAGCATGGTCGTTGCCTCACTTTGATGTAGACGCCCGTTCAGCGCATCCTGACGAGCGTGATGGCGTGCTCGGGACACGCCGACACACAATGCCCGCATGCGCGGCACGCGTCCGCACGCGTCGCGTAGGCGACCTTCATGCCATGCACGCGCAGCTTGAAACGTTGTAATGGACGGAGCGTCTGGTAATCGGCCGCATCGATACGGCGGATATCGAAGACGTTTTCAGGGCAGACAACCGCGCAATCTGCCTTGCCTTCGCAACGGGTGAAATCGACCTTGGGGACGATCACGCCGGGCGGCTGTTTGCAGGCCGAAGTGGCATTGCGTGTCATGTGCCTGCTCCTTCGTTCTGGCGGCCAGCCGACGCTGGGTCGTTGCGCAGCCGCTCACGCTCCTGCTGCGTCATCTGTTGCCAGTGACGCCATTGCCTCGCTTTGTAGCAACCGCCATGTCCCCGGAATCCACCGAAAAGAATCCGGCAGAGCACGAGCAGACCTATTGCGCGCGGATAGTCGATCGCATGCGCATCGATCACGAGGGTCGGGATGATCCAGTTCCATAGCCTCATGACGATCCAGCCCATCAGCGCAATGATCAGCACGATCAACAGCGCCTTGGCGAAAATTATGCGGCGGAAGTTCATTGCATTCTCCTGGGTTCATATCTCGAAGTCGTCGTAGGACGACCGCAGGCGCTCGCGCAGATGCAGTACCGCGTAGCGCTTGCGCGCGAGCAGCGTGTTGACGCCGACGCCCGTCGCAGCCGCCAGTTCCTTGAAGCTGCGTCCGTCCAGCTCGTGAGCGATGAAGACCTCGCGCTGGTTCGCGGGCAACTCGTCGAGCGCGGCGCGCAGTGTCTCGAGTAGTACCGCGCGTGCGTAAGCGGCCTCCGGTCCGGCATCGGCGGAGGGCAGTGTCAGGTCCAGGCGGTATTCGCCGTCAGCGTCTTCGACATCGGCGGCATGGGCGGCATCGGGCAGTGGCGCTTCCTTCTTCTTGCGGAAGCGATCGATGATCCGGTTTCTCGCGACGCGAAACAGCCACGCGCCGACCTGCTCAACCGGGTCCGGCAGCCGCCAGGCCTCGACGAGTTCTTCGAATACGTCCTGAAGGATGTCCTCGGCTTCGTCCTGATCGATGACACGGCGGCGGATGAAATTGCGCAGCCTCGGACGCTCGCGGGCGACCGCAGCGGCGATTTCGCGGTCCTGCTCGGTCATCGTGCTCGGGGCGTTTGGCGGTTCCATACCCGTGATGACGATCCGCGAAGAAGAATATTGTGGCGCGAGTATCGTCACACAAAACAGGCCGTGCAGCAGGCGCCCTGCATCCTGCCAACGGTTCTCGTCCTCGCCAGAATCGCACTATGATGCGTTGTGTCGCCCGTCACGCGGCCTAGCCCGAAACGCCCGCGGCAAGCGCAGTCCAACTGGTCTCCCGGTGTGTATCAATCGGGAAATGCAGCAAGGATGACATCATGGTCCGTCTCGCGATGATTCTTCTTGGTGTCGACTATCTCCGCGTCCGCTGGCGCGAACTGCTGCTAGTCGGCTGCCTGAGTGTCGTGCTCGGTGTGACGATCTTCTGCGATGCGCTCGACGGCGCGCTGTGGTTCCCGATCATCCCGTTTGCCGCCCTGCTGATGATCGAGGGCGTCGCGACGGTGTGCGTCGCATGGACGGGCATGGGCGGCCAGCGCACGCTGCGCTACGTGAAAGGGATCACGTTCATTCTGTCCGCGGCGCTCGTGCTGGTCGGCGGGGAACACGGCAACTTCATTCTGTCGATGATCTTCGGCACGCTGTTTCTCGTGGACGGCGCCCTGCAAATCATCGCGGCGAGAGTGGTCCGCTACCGGAAGTGGAAAATCGCAGCCGCAGGCGGCGTGCTGGAGGTTGCCATCGCAATCTTCTTCTATCAGCCCTACCCCGATCACTATGCGGGCACCGTTGCGTATTGCGTGGCGTTCGGCCTGCTGTTCGGCGGCTGGAACATGATCCTGCTAGCCATGCGCGTACGGCGCATGTCGATCAACCCCGCCGTCGCCGATGAAAAACGCGCGGGACGCGCAACGGCATCGGCAACGGCCGCCACGACGGACACGTCCGCCGAACGGAAGCGCCCGTTACCGGACTCATTCGACGGTCCGCCCGAACCGCACGAGCATGTGCTGACGGTGCACGTGTGGACGCCCGTGGGGACCGTCAAAGGCGAAGCGCGGCGGCAACCGATACTCGACCGTTATATCGCCGCCGTCGACAGAAACGGCTCGATCTCGACGGGGCACGCTGCACTCGAAACGGCCGAAGGCATCTATATCAGCCTGTACCCGGCGGTCGAAATCGAAAGGTCGCCGGAAGAATTCTCGCGGATCCTGCGCGCGACACGCGACAACGATGTGCCCGGCGTGTTCCAGCCGGACTACGCGACGGAATCGGCGGCATGGTGTCCGTCGACGCGGCAGATCCGCATCCGCAATTACGATCCGGATCGGCTCGAACGGTTCTGGGCCGAGTATCGGCGCGATACGACCTATAACCTTACATACCGCAATTGTTCGAGCACGGTCGCAAAAGCGCTGGAGGCGGCAATCGAAGGCGCGTCGGTGCGCGCCTCGGGAAAGCGCAGCGGCTGGAAGCCGTTCTTTCGCGTGGCGACCACGCCCGAACTCTGGGTCGCGGCTCAGGTCAGAAAGCGCTCGGCGACGATGGCATGGACGCCCGGGCTCACCCTCGACTACGCACGCGCGCTCAGCATGCTGGCCGACCCGCGTCCATCCGGATGGGTGAAGATGGCACGCCTCGCGTTGCAGACGATGTATGCCTCGCGCCAGCGCTGGCGCGCGGAAAAAGCAGCCGCGTCGAATATCGATGATATGGACGCCGTGGACCGTGACTCGGGTTCTGAAGGCGGATTGGAGCCGCTCTGGCAGCAGGCAGGCGACCCGCATTACACGGCAAAACGCCCGGACGCTTCGTAACGCGGAGCCAGTTGCGTTAACCGGTCTTGCGCACGGCCGCGAACAGATCGGTGATGTCTTTCATCGTCGCCGCTTCATTCGTGTACGTGAAGGTGCCGCGCCCGAGCATTTCGTTGCCGGCGCGCAGCAACGCGCCCAGCGCCGCGCGCGCAAGCGCCCCGCCGACGCTGATCCGCTTCACACCCATCTGCGCGAGATCGTCGACGGAAAACGGCATGCCCGCCATGCCCATCAGCACGTTGACGGGCCGGTCGACGGAACTGACGACGGCGGCGATATCCTCGCGCGTTTTCAGGCCCGGCGCGTACAGCACGTCGGCGCCCGCTTCCTGGAAAGCCTGCAGGCGGCGGATCGTATCGGCGAGATCGGCGCGGCCGTTCAGATAGTTCTCCGCGCGCGCCGTCAGCGTGAACGGAAACGGCAGCGAATGGGCGGCTTCGACGGCGGCGCGCACGCGCTCGACGGCGAGTTCGTGTGCGTAGATGGGATCGTCGGCGCGGCCCGTCGCGTCCTCGATCGAGCCGCCGACCACGCCCGCCGCAGCCGCCTGGCGAATCGTCCCGGCCGCGTCTTCCGGCGCGTCGCCGAAGCCGCTTTCGAGGTCCGCGCTGACGGGCAGATCCGTCGACGGCGCGAGTTCGGCGAGATGCCGGATCATCTGCTCGCGACCGACAGCGTTGTCCGGCAAGCCCAGCGTGAATGCATAGCCGGCGCTCGTGGTCGCCAGCGCCTTGAAGCCGAGCGCTTCGAGCAGGCGCGCCGAGCCGATGTCCCACGGATTGGGAATGATGAACGGCACGCTGGCCTCGTGAAGCGCGCGAAACGCCCGCGCCTTGTCTGCTTGTGTCGTTGTCATGGCGGCTCCATCAATCGCGCAAAGGGATGCGGAATGTTTGGAAAGTGCTGAATGGGAAATTTTGCCCGGACCTGTCTCGCGTGACCGGGCAAAAACAGACAATGCGCACTATGCGCCGCTTGCTCAGGTTTCGAGCTTCGCGTCCATCGTGATCGTCGCGTTCAACACCTTCGAGATCGGGCAGCCGGCCTTGGCGTCCGCCGCGGCCTTGTCGAATGCGGCTTTATCGCCGCCCGGAATTTTCACCACGACGTCCAGATGCGAGGCGGTTACCGAGAAACCGCCGCCGTCCTTGTCGAGCGTGACCGTGGCCGTGGTCGAGATGCGCTCCGGTTTGATGTTGGCCTTGCCGAGTTCGGCGGACAACGCCATCGAAAAGCATCCCGCATGCGCCGCCGCGATCAGTTCTTCGGGGTTCGTGCCGATGCCGTTTTCGAAGCGCGTCGCGAACGAATACTGCGTGTCCTTGAGCACGCCGCTATCGGTGGAGATCGAGCCCTTGCCGTCTTGCAGACCGCCCTGCCAGATTGCTGATGCTTTGCGCTTCATTAGTCGCTCCTGTGTCGGGTTCGTGCTGCCGCGTTCCCCACCACGATGCCGGCCGCGACGGTCCCGCCCGAAATCACGCGGCGCCGGCATCGGTCACGCGTGCTGCGCCAAACCCGTAGGCCGTGGGCGTGGACCGAAGCTTCATCATAGGCGGATATCGGTGGCACTGCCGTGAAGCGGCGTGCATGACCATTATTTCATCCACCGCAAGAATCTTTATCCAATCTGCCGCTTTTTTCATCACCCCTGCGGAAATACACTCTGGTCAACGGTTCGGACATCGGTGTTCAAACCGAACCGATCAACAAATGTTCTCGGAGGTCATCATGAAATCGCTTCTTTCCGCAGTGGTCGTCGCATCCGCTCTGATCGTTCCCGCTGCCGCGTTCGCGCAGCAAGCCAATGGCCCCGTGACGCGCGCGCAAGTCCAGGCCGAACTGGTCGCCGCCCAGCAAAACGGCTCGCTCGACCAGAACGACGTGGCGTATCCGCCCGCCAAGCCGCAATACGGCGCAACGTCGGGATCGACGGAAGTCGGCGGCGTATCGGCTGGCACGTCGCAATCGGGCAAGCGTCCGAGCGTCGAACAACGCATTTTCTCGACGTTCCGCGGCAACTAGGCATTTCCTGCCCGTGACGTGACGCGGCGCGTGTGATCAGACGGTCAATCGCCGCCGTCCAAACAACGAAGGCCCCGGCTGACGCATGATGTCAGCCGGGGCCTTTGCTTTTGCTGCGCCGGATTGCGCCGGATTTGCGCCGAGCCCGCTTACTCGGCGAACGGCAGCGAGTCCTGCCCTTGCGCGCGCATGCCGAACACATTCAGCGTCATCGCGACCAGCGCGTAATAGCCGAGCAGCCCGACCAGATTGATGGCGACCTCGTGACCGAAGCGTTCGACCGTCTTCGCGTACGTCGCGTCGGACACGCGCTTCGTGTCGTACAGTTCGGTCGCGAATGCGTAGATGAGCGCATCGTCGGCATCGGCGAACGAAGGCGCCTGGCCCAGGCGGATCGCCTCGGCATCTTCGGCGCGCACGCCTGCGTCGATGGCGATCGGATAGTGGATGAACCACTCGGCCTGCGCCTGCCAGCGCGAGGCCGTGACGAGAATCGCCAGTTCGGACAGGCGCAGCGACAAGCCCGTCTTGTAACGGCAGAATGCGCCGAGACGCTGCGCATGCTGCGCGAGTTCGGGACTATGAATCCAGCCGAGAAACGGCCCGTTCAGATTGCCGCGCGGTCCCGACAGGATTTCGTCGAGCACGGCTTTCTGGTCGGGTGTCGCGCGGCTGGCGTCGAACGGAGGCAGGCGGTTGGTCATCAATAGCTCTTCGTGCAGGGTTGGTGGTTCGATCAGGCCGCGCCCGATGCCGCCAGCGCGCCATCAATCGCATCCGTCAGGCGGCTGACGATCTGTTCGATATCGCGCGGCGTGCAGATGAACGGCGGCGCGAGCAGCACATGATCGCCGATCTTGCCGTCGACGGTGCCGCCCATCGGGTACACCATCAGGCCGCGCTGGAACGCTTCGCGCTTGATCGCGGCGTGCAGCTTCAGTTTGGCATCGAATGGCGTTTTCGTCGCGCGGTCCTGCACCAGTTCCACGCCGACGAAGAGCCCGCGTCCGCGCACGTCGCCGATAAACGGATGCTGCGCATAGTGCTCGCGCAGCAGCGAACGCAACTGCTCGCCGCGCGCCTTCACGTTGTCGAGCAGATGCTCGTCGGCAATCACGCGCTGCACTTCGAGCGCGGCGGCGCAGGCTGTCGCGTGGCCGATATAGGTGTGGCCATGCTGGAAAAAGCCGGAGCCGCCTGTGATCGCCTGATAGATCCGGTCGCTCACGAGCGTCGCGCCGATCGGCTGATAACCCGCGCCGAGGCCCTTTGCGATGGTCAGCAGATCGGGCGTGACGCCGTCCTCTTCGCAAGCGAACAGGTGGCCTGTGCGGCCCATGCCCGACATGATTTCATCGAGAATCAGCAACACGCCGTAGCGGTCGCACACTGCGCGAATCTTGCGGAAATACTCGCGCACGGGCGGCACCGCGCCCGCTGTCGCGCCGACCACCGTCTCCGCGACGAACGCGGCGACCGTGTCGGAACCGAGTTCGAGAATCTTCTGCTCGAGTTCGTCGGCCAGACGCTGCGCGAACTGCTCTTCCGTTTCGTCCGCGCGCTGCTCGCGATACGCGTAGCACGGGCTCACGTGATGCGCGTCGATCAATAGCGGCAGGAACGGCTCGCGCCGCCATGCATTGCCGCCGATCGCCAGCGCGCCCAGCGTGTTGCCGTGATAGCTCTGCCGACGCGCGATGATATGCCGCCGCTGCGGCTGCCCCACTTCGACGAAATATTGACGCGCGAGCTTCAGCGCCGCCTCGATCGCCTCCGATCCGCCCGACACGAAATACACATGCGCGAGACCTTGCGGCGCGTGTTCGACGAGATAGCTGGCGAGTTCTTCGGCGGGCTGCGTCGTGAAGAACGACGTATGGGCGTACGGCAGCGCCTGCGCCTGACGCTTGATCGCATCGATCACGCGCTGGTTGCTGTGGCCGAGGCACGAGACGGCCGCGCCGCCTGATGCGTCGATATAGCGCTTGCCCGTCGAATCGACGATCTCGATGCCCTCGCCTTTGACGGCGACGGGCAAGGTCTGCTTCGGCATGCGGTGGAATACGGTAGTCATGCGCTCTCCTTGAGTGAGCGGAAGCCAGCGACGTTCAGGCCGCCGTGCGTGCAATGAAAGTGTCGAACACGACGGCGCGTTGCGCGTGAACGCGCAGCGCGACACCGTCGTCGCGAAGTTGGAACAGCGCCGTCGCGAGCGTGTTTTCGCCGTCGGGATCGCGTGGATCGTCGCGGTAAATGGGTAAGCCGGTCGGGGCCTTGTCATGCAGCATGTCGACGAGCACGTCGCCGTCGATCTGCGCGCCGCGCTGATCGCGCAGTACGCCGACGCGCGCCTGACGATCGCATGACGAATCGGTGACGATCTGCGCCTCGTCTTCGCAGCCGGGATGAATCATGTGATTGGCGTGGCCGGACATCCACTCGACGCGTTCGACCGAACAGCGCCTTGCCGTCGCCTCGACGCTGAACACGCGGAGATCGCCCGCGGCGCCCAGCGTGTGATGAAAGCCGCTCGCGCGCGGGGTATCACGCAGAAGCTGCATGGCCTCGTCGAGCGTCGATTGATCGAGCACCGCACGCGCCAGGATCATGCGCGGCACGCCCATCACCGGCCGACGAATACGCAGATTGTTGATCGCCTGCGCGAGACCCGCGCGGTTCGCCGCGAACGTGTGGCCAGGCAGCGAGCCGGGGTAATAGAAGCTGACGAAGCCGGGTTTGCCCTTTGGCTGGACGTCGACGAGCCAACCCTTGCCGAGCAGGAACGGATCGCCGTCTTCGTTGTGCGCGATCAGCGTGTCGCCGCTGCGCACGGCGGCGAGAGTCGTGCAGCCGTCGGGCGTGTTGTGCACCAGTTCGCCACGGCAGTTCCACAGGAATATGTCTTCCTCCCGCCAGCCGAGACCCGCCGCCATGCCGTCCAGTTCGGCGAGCTGATCCGGACAATGCGCGTGCGCCGCGTCACGCAACTGCTTCACGAACGCGTGCCCGCGCCACGCCTGCACGTCGCGCCATGCCGCGCTCTGCTGCATGTACGCATCGAACACGGGCCGCGCCAGTTCGCCGAGCTGACGGCCAATGTCAAACGGCTCGCCCGCTATCCGATGCAATTCCCAACTCTGCTTCGACACACGACACCTCGAACATCAATCAACACGCGATGCGCATTTATAGTTCATTACAACATATGTTGTCAATGACGATGCAATGCGCCCGTCGGTTGCTTTTACGTGGACTTGACGGTCGCGGGCGCCCGATCAGGGCACGTAGGCGCCCTTCGCGTGCAGCGACTGCTCGGCGAGTTCGAGCTGCTGGACGGCGTCCGTGCCTTCGAGCGCGAGCAGATGCGCGACCAGCGACTCCGCAATCGCCGTCGCCGCCACCAGCGACGGGAAGAACGACGGGCTTTCGTGCGAGAAGATCAGCACCTTGTCGGCGTTCAGCGCGATGGGCGACACGGCGCTGTCGGTGATGGCGATCAGCTTGCTGCCCTTTTCCAGCGCGGCTTCGGCCACGCGCGCCGCCTCGACGGAATACGGCGCGAAGCTGACGACGACCGTCGCGCTGTCGCGTTCGATACCGCGCAACTGCATTTCGAGCGTGCCCGCTTCGCCTGTCAGCAGCGAAACGGACGAGCGAAACAGCCGGTATCCATAGACGAAACCGAACGCGACGGGAAAGCACGAACGAAAACCCGCGACATGCACGTGCGGCGCGCGCCGCAACAGCTTGGCCGCTTCGACGGTCACGCGGGTGTTGTGCGCCGCCGTCACTTCGAGATTGTGCTGTTGCGCGACGAGCAGATCGTGCGCGAGCGCGTCTTTCGCGTGCCCCTTGACGAGCGAGCGGGCGCGGCTGGTCAGCGGCTCGGGGCGCGTGCGCACGCGCGCGACGAACAGATCGCGCAATTCGTTCCAGCCCGGAAAGCCCAGTTGCTGCGATAGCCGCACGAGTGACGCGGGTTGCACCTGGGCGCGCTCGGCGACCTTGCGCATCGACGACACGGCGACCTCATCGGGATGATCGAGCAGAAACGCCGCGCCCATCTGGAACTGCGGACTGAGTTCGGAGAAGCGTCCACGGATCAGGGCGGCGAGCTGGTCGAAGGTGTCGGGCATACGGTGTACCGGGGATGAGGATGACAACAAATGTTATCACCCGGTATCGAGCGGGGCCAATGAGGGATGAGCGGGTGATGCGGCGGAAGAACCTACGCGTTCTGTTCGCTCGCCAACACTTGAAAACTCGAAATCACCCCGATTGACCTAACGTAATGCAGTAGCACTCGTCAACGATTCGAAAGCACCATCCCGTGTCGCCATTGCGCCCATAACAAGGAGTGAACCATGGTTACTGGCCCTATCGTCAAAGCACCCGTGGATATCCCGGCCCGCTTTGCACACGAAGACATCCTCATCGACGGAGCGATCGGCTTTACGTCGACACCCGCCGGTCCGATGTTTGACCCTTCCGACGACCAGTCGGCAATCAGGATTCCCACGCTCGTTCGGGTCCGTAGCGCAGACGGTGTACCGCTCGAAGGGCTGACCGCACGAGATTTTTCAGCCGCCTTCTGGGGCGCTGGAGAACTGGAGAAAATCAAGGTCTTGACGTGTGACCCGATGCATACCAAGAAGGGGCCAACATCGGAGGCGGGAATCAGCATGTTGGGGATGTACTCACTCTATTTGAAAATGCCCGAACTCTGGTGGTGGCAAACGCCCGACAACAAGCGGGACATCACCAATCTGGTTTTCATCCTGAACGTTTCGATTCTCGACATGAGAGGGTCGATCGTCGTGAGCAAAACAGGTCAGGTATTTCTGACGACGCCGTGCCTGCATATGCCTCGCGTCTACCGCGAAGAAGACGACGCGTAGTGCGTGCGGCACCATAGCCGGTCACATCGACTGATCAGCGAGCTTCGAGCCCCCATGGCCTTCAGATCTCTGCTCGACGTCCAGCAAGCCGAGTCGGTCCCGCTCGAAGCGCGCGGGCTCGCCACCAGCACGTACGAAACCATTCGACGCAGCGCGCAGGCGCATCCCGATTCGCCAGCATTGAGTTTCTTCTTCGACGCGCAGCACTTCGAGCAGACGCACCACTGGAACTACGCGCAGTTCTTCGCGGACATCACCCGCGCGGCCAATGCCTTTCATGCACTCGGCGTCGGACGCGACGACGTGATCGTGTTCGTTTTGCCGAACTTGCCCGAAACACACTTCACGATCTGGGGCGGTGAAGCGGCGGGCATCGTGATGGCCATCAATCCGTTACTGGATGGCGAGCAGATCGCAGCACTCATCGACACTGCGCGAGCCCAAGTGCTGGTCACGCTGGCGCCGACTCCCGGCACCGATCTCTGGCCCAAGCTCATGCCGCATCTGGCGCAGTTGCCGACCTTGCGCGATATCGTCTGGGTCAGTCTCGCGCCATACGTCAGCACAGATAAAGGACTCACACTCCGTCTGATTGCCGCGGCGGAAAAAATGCGCCACCAGGGCCGGCGGATTCACGATCTGCGGTCGCTGATGCACCGGCAACCCGCAGACCGCCTGACGAGCGAACGCCAGTTCGCCAGTGATGACATCGCTTCGTATCTCTGCACTGGCGGAACGACAGGCCTGCCGAAGATCGCTGTGCGCACGCACGGCGCCGAGGTGTTCGATGCCTGGTCGACGTCGGCACATATGGAGTTCGGCGATACCCGCAAGACCAACTTCTGCGGGTTGCCGCTATTCCATGCGAACGGCCAGATGGTGACGGGACTGATGGCATGGATGAACGCACATCACGTCGTTCTCGGAACGCCTCAGGGCTATCGCGGCGCAGGCGTGCTCCCGAGCTTCTGGGCGATCGCAGAGCACTACCGCATCAATTTCTTCACCGGCGTGCCGACCGTGTACGCGGCGCTGCTGCAGTATCCCGACGATTCGCGCGATCTCTCGTCCCTGGAGTTCGCGATTTGCGGCGCAGCGCCGATGCCCGTCGAACTGTTCCGCGAATTCGAGCGGCGCACGCACATCCGCATTCTCGAAGGCTACGGGCTCACCGAAGGCACCTGTGTGACTTCCTGCAATCCGCCCGACGGCGACCGGCTGCCTGGTTCGATTGGCATCAGGCTGTGCTATCAGGGCATGCGCGTCGCCATACTCGACGACAAAGGCCGCTACCTGCGCGACGCAAATGTCGACGAAGTGGGCAGCATCATCATCACCGGCCCGAATCTGTTCAAGGGCTACCTCGAAGATCACCACAACGCAGGCATCTGGCTGACCATCGACGGACTGCGCTGGTTGATCACCGGCGATCTCGGTCGGCAGGACGAGCGCGGCTACTTCTGGCTGACGGGGCGCAACAAGGAACTGATCATCCGCGGCGGGCACAACATCGAGCCGAAGCTGATCGAGGAGCCGCTCCAGGCGCACCCCGCCGTCGCGATGGTGGCGGCCGTCGGCGCGCCCGATGCGTACGCGGGCGAAGTGCCCGTCGCCTATGTCCAGCTCCGCGCCGGACATCACGCGACGGAAAGCGAGCTGCTGTCTTTCGCCTCGCAGACGATTCATGAACGGGCCGCCGTGCCCAAACGCGTCGAAATCGTCGAAAGCCTGCCTGTCACGGCCGTTGGCAAGATCTACAAGCCCGCGCTGGTTCAGCGGGAAATCAAACGGACGATTCTGGCAGAAGCGCAAGCGGCGGGCATCTCAGACGTTTCGGTCGAAGTCGTCCAGGACAGGCGCCGGGGCGTCGTGGCACGCGTCGCCGCCAAAGGTCGACAGCAGGAATTCGGGCACCTGCTCAGCCGTTACGCATTTCAGGTCGAATGGCTGTGAACACACGCGCCGCTCGATGTGAGCGGCCGGAATCCCGCATTGCGAAATCATCGCCCGTGTCACAAAACTGCTTGCTGCATGGCAGCGTGAAAGCACTGCGCATCGGAAAAACCCTTTTCGCCTCGTGAAACGTCATCCACAACCGATTGATTTCAAGAGAATTTTTATTCGTTCGGCGCACCACACTCGTTGCTCGCGGCTATCTCCTTCTTCGGTACTCTCTTATACAAGAGGTGGATGCTCGACGACGACCAGCCGATCGATTGGCGAGCCGGTGCGACCCGCCCAGTGCTTTTTTCATACCGCTGGAGAAAATCAAATGTTGCACGTTTATGTCGAACCCGTACCAAAGGGCCGATGGGGGCCGATCGACGGATACACCGTCGAGTTCCAGGACGGCACCAAAGTGACCCCGGAGATCTACCGTTCAGAAACGCTCGCTGTCGGCGAGATCAAGTTGCGCGGCTATCTGCCGCTTATCGCGAAGGTGCGCATCACCGACAAGGCCGTCACCGAGCACTGGCAAGCGGCCGAACAACCGCTGCCGCAAGGCTGACACGGACCCGCCGCGCACGTCCGCTGCGCGTAACGCGTGCTTCGCGCCCGTCATCCGGCGAAGCACGCGCTCACCCTCCCACCGAACATCACATCCCGGCTTGCTGGCGCAACAGCGCTGCTTCGCATGCGCCTCGGATGAGCCGGTAGCGGTTCGCGCGTTTGTCGATATGAATATGATCGGTGAAGGTAGCCTGCATGCCGGCCGGATCGACAAGGCATGCGTGGCACTCGGCGAGACGCATCGCGAGCGGCAGCGCCCGGCTCGACAGCATGACGCGGTGCGTGACATCGACCGCGCTCGAATCGGGCGTATGCCAGCGCCGCATTGCGTCGACTGCCTGCGACGGAGACAGCCACCATCTCGTTTCGGCGTAGACGAGCAGATGCAGCGCGACGATCAGCGTAAGCAGTTTGACCTGCGCTTCCACTTCGCTGCTGAATGCGGTTTGAGTCATGCGTGCGTTGCTCATCTCTCGCTCCCCACGAATCGATAAACAGCCCACCGCATGAATCAGGCCTGACGTCGCGGGACGTATTACAGTGGAGTCCACCATGACGCCATTCTTCCGGAGACGCCGATGAGCCGCTATACGACAGCCGAACTCGACTCGCTCGCGACGCAGTTCGACTCCGACGGAATGGTCGTGCTCCGCCGTCATTTCCCCAAAGAGATCTTGCTGAAGTGGCGCAACGCGTTCGACGTGCTGCTCGAACAGCGTCTCCGGGAAAGCGCGACGGCCGTCCGCGGACCGAACCGGCACTACATCACGCTGCCTTTTGCAGGCGATTTCGCCGACGAAGCTATTTTTGCCGACCCCGACGTGCTCGGCATCGTGGAGCGCGTCGCGGGCGACGAGCCCGTCATGTGCCAACTGGCTTCCGACACGCCGCTTCATGGCTCCGACTATCAGGACGTGCACCGCGACACGCCGGCACTCTTCGACGGTTTTCCGGAAACGCCGTCGTTCCAGCTGGCCGTCAATTTCCCGCTATGCGATGTGACGCGCGAGAACGGACCGTTCGAGACGACGCTCGGCACGCATCGCATGCGTGACAAGGAAGCGCTGGAAGCGTATGAAACAGGCCGCGCACCGTTGCACACGATCACGATGGAACTGGGCGACGTGATGATCAGGGACGTGCGCGCGCTGCATCGGGGAACGCCCAATCTGACGCAAGCGCCCCGCCCCATGGTCGTGATCGGCTATAGCCGCAGCTGGTATTTCCGGCCGGAAGTAAAAATCGATGTGCCGGAAAACGTCTTTCAAAGCCTCAGCGCCAAAGGCAAGCGGCTTCTGCGGTATATGCCGCGTGTGGACAACGTCGAAGCCGTCGCAGCGGGCGAAAGCTATACGAAGTTCGCTTATTGATCGGCTCCACGCGCGGCGTAGCTCACGTAGAAGCCCAATTGTCGCGCCTGAGTCGCCAAAGCGTTTCCGCAGCGACGGTTTATCCGGCGCGCTGCCGTCGTCATACTCGTGCCCATTCTCGGGACATGTCGCCGGTCACGGCGTCACGTCCTGATGTGACGCAATCTCCATGGGCGACGAAGATGGTGACCAGACAGATCATTGATTCAGGCGCATACCTGCAACATTTCGAGTCGCTGCCGGACCTGTGGACGCTCGAACAGATCGCCGCATCGCTCGAAGCAACGCTGCGGGACAAGCCGGCGGACGCCGCATCGATATGGATATTCGCCTATGGCTCGCTCATCTGGAATCCGATGATCGAGTTCGACAGGCGAATGGTGGCGACGCTGCACGGCTGGCAACGCAGCTTCTGCCTGCAGATGACAGCGGGCCGCGCAAGCCCGGACAACCCGGGCAGGATGCTCGCGCTGCGTCCCGGCGGGCACACGCGAGGCATCGCGTTTCGGCTACGCGACGCAACATCGAACGACGAACTGCGGCGCATCTGGATACGGGAGATGGTGCTCGGGTCGTACCGTCCCACCTGGGCGCCCGTCACGCTCGAAGACGGCCAGCAAACGCACGCGATCGCCTTCGTCGCCGACGAATCCCGCGAGCAGTTCCAGCACGATTCGTCCGTGCCGACGGTCGCCCCGCTGATCGGATGCGCGACGGGCACATTCGGCACCAATGCCGAGTATCTGTTCAAGCTGCACGCGGCGCTAGCGGAATGCGGCGTGAACGATCCTTATGTCGACGCGATCGTCCACGCGATCGAACGTCCATTTCCGCACGACCCGCACGCCATGCCCGTTTGCCGTAGCGAGCGTTGAACGACGCCTCGACACGAAACACGCCATCATGGACAAACTTCAGGCAATGCAGGTCTTCACGCGGGTCGTGGACTGCAACAGCTTTTCCGGCGCGGCCGACGCGCTGCACATGACACGTTCGTCGGTGACGACGATCATCCAGAATCTCGAGGCGTATCTCAAGGTGCGTCTGCTGAACCGCACCACGCGACGCATCAGCCTCACGCCCGACGGCGCGGCCTACTACGAACGATGCGCGCGCATTCTTGCGGCGGTGGAAGACTCCGAAACCTCGCTGTCGACTGCGGCCTTGCCGCGCGGAAAACTGAAAGTCGACATGCCCGGCTCGATCAGCCGACTCATCGTCGTGCCCTCGCTCGACGATTTTCATGCACGCTATCCCGACATCGATCTGATGCTCGGCGTCAGCGACAAGCCCGTCGACCTCGTTCAGGAAGGCGTCGATTGCGCGATACGCATGGGAAATCTGCCCGACTCGACGCTCGTCGCGCGGCGTATCGGCACATCGGAGTTCGTCACTGCCGCCAGTCCGGACTATCTGTCGCGGTTCGGCGAGCCGAAGTCACTGCCTCAGCTCGATGCTCACGTGGCAGTCAACTATTTCTCGCGCCGCAACGGACGAATCATGGAGATGAACTTCATCGTCGACGGCGAGCCGATCGAAGTCCGCATGCGCTCGAAGCTCGCCGCCAATGATGGAGACGCCTACCTTCAATGCGGACTGCAAGGGCTTGGGCTGATCCAGGTGCCGCATTTCTTCGCCGCGCGCCATCTGCAGACGGGGTGCCTCGTCGAAGTGCTCGGCCAGTGGCGCCGCGCGCCCTTGCCTGTGTGGGCCGTGTACCCGCATAACCGGCATTTGTCGCCGCAGGTCAGAGCATTTGTCGAGTGGGTGTCCGAGCGATTCGAAGGCTGTCATCTGCTTCGTAAAAACGCATCCGAAGCGATGGACCACACCCGTCGCGACAGCGTACGACCTCTGGTAACGGACCTCGTGCATTCATAGCCGGACCGCTCGCAGCGACGCAGATATTGTCGCTCCACGAGATACAAAGAAACCACTCCCGCCCGCTTTATCCGCCAGTTCGGCCAGTCCATACTCCCGCCAACGCTGACAGCCCGCGAATCCAGCGGGCTCGCGCAGGAACGCAATTCGACCGTCTCTTCAATGATCCATTTACGTTGATAAGGATATCTACCTATGTATCCCAACCGAAAACGGGTGACCGTCGCGCTCGGCGCCGTCGCCTTCGTTGGCGCTGTCGCCGGGCTTGGTTATCTTCGCGGCCCGCACGTCGGACCCGTCGATAGCGCCCATGCAGCCGATGCGCCGCCGCCCGCCGTCGAAGTCGATGTGGCGACGGTCGTGTCCCAGACCATCACGGACTGGCAAAGCTATTCGGGACGGCTCGAAGCCATCGACCGCGTGGACGTGCGCCCGCTCGTGCCCGGCACCATCGTCGCCGTGCACTTCAAGGACGGCGCGCTGGTAAAAAAAGGCGAGCCGTTGTTCACGATCGACCCGCGTCCGTATCAGGCGGAAGTCGATCGCGCGGCGGCGCAAGTCGCGGCGGCGAAAGCGCGTGCTTCGTATGCATCGACGGACGCGGCGCGGGCGGACCGCCTGCTCGCGGACAACGCGATCGCAAAGCGCGACTACGACGAAAAACACAACGCGGACCGCGAGGCGTCGGCGGCCGTCAAGGCGGCTGAAGCCTCGCTCGAATCGGCACAGGTGAATCTCGGCTACACGAACGTCACAGCGCCCGTGACGGGCCGCGTGTCGCGCGCCGAACTGACGGTCGGCAACGTCGTCTCGGCGGGCGCCAATGCTCCGCTGCTGACGACCCTCGTTTCCGTGTCCCCCATTTACGCGTCATTCGAAGTCGACGAACAGACCTATCTGCAGTACCTGGGCCGCGACCGCAACGCAAAGGTGCCCGTCGCGATCGGTCTTGCGAACGAAGAAGGCTACTCGCTCAAAGGCGCGATCAGTTCGGTCGACAACCGGCTCGACACGTCGTCGGCGACCATTCGCGTGCGCGCCACCATCGACAACAGCGACGGCGCCCTCGTCCCCGGCCTTTATGCGCGCGTAAAAGTGGGCGGCGGCGAAGCGCACCCCGCGATCCTCGTCGACGATGCCGCCGTCGGCACCGATCAGGCCAAAAAATACGTGCTCGTCGTCGACGGCTCGAACAAGGTCCATTACCGCGAGGTCAAGGTCGGCGCACTGCATGACAACCTGCGCGTCGTCGATGCCGGTCTCAAGGCAGGCGAACGCATCGTCGTCAACGGCATGATGCGCGCGCGTCCGAACGACACCGTGCAGCCTCACGCCGTCGACATGGTCAACGCAGCGCGCCAGCCGGCGTAACGACGCGAGAGACTCATCATGAACATCTCAAAGTTTTTCATCGACAGGCCGATTTTTGCGGCCGTGCTGTCGGTGGTGATTCTTCTCGCAGGCGTGATCGCGCTGACGAAATTACCGACGGCGGAATATCCCGAAGTCGTGCCGCCTTCCGTCGTGGTCCGCGCGCAGTATCCGGGCGCGAACCCGAAAGTGATCGCGGAAACCGTCGCGTCGCCCATCGAGGAACAGATCAACGGCGTCGAGAATATGCTGTACATGCAGTCGCAGGCCAACAGCGACGGCAACATGACGACGACGGTTACGTTCAAGCTCGGCACCGACCCGGACAAGGCGCAGCAACTCGTGCAGAACCGGGTATCGCAGGCGATGCCCCGCTTGCCCGAGGACGTCCAGCGGCTAGGCGTGACGACCGTCAAGTCGTCCCCCACGCTCACCATGGGCGTCAATCTCGTCTCGCCGAACGACCGTTACGACCTGACGTATCTGCGCAACTACGCGCTCATCAATATCAAGGACCGCTTCGCGCAGGTGCCGGGCGTCGGCGAAGTCGTGCTGTGGGGTTCGGGCGACTATTCGATGCGCGTGTGGCTCGACCCGACCAAGGTCGCCCGCCAGAACCTGACGGCCACCGACGTCGTGAAGGCGATACGCGAGCAGAACGTGCAGGTGGCGGCGGGCATTGTCGGCGGCGCGCCGATGTCGACCAACATTCCGCTGCAGTTGAGCGTCAACGCGCAAGGCCGCCTGAAAACGGAAGACGAGTTCCGCAGGATCATCCTGAAGACGTCGCCCGATGGCGCGGTCACGCATCTGGGCGACGTGGCCCGCGTGGAGATGGGCGCATCCGATTACGCGCTGCGCGCGGGTATCGACGGAAAGAAGGCCGTTCAGATCATCCTCTTCCAGCAGCCCAATGCGAACTCGCTGCAGATTTCGGACGATATCCGGCGTCTCACCGCCGAAATGCAGAAGGACATGCCCGAAGGCGTCAAAGCCGAGATCGTCTACGACCCGACGCAGTTCGTGCGCGAAAGTATCGATGCCGTGGTGCACACGCTGTTCGAGGCCATTTTCCTCGTGGTGGTCGTGGTCATCGTGTTTCTGCAGACCTGGCGCGCTTCGCTGATACCGCTGCTCGCGGTGCCCGTGTCGATTGTCGGCACGTTCTCGCTGATGCTCGCGTTCGGCTTCACGATCAACGCGCTCTCACTGTTCGGCATGGTGCTGGCCATCGGTATCGTGGTCGACGACGCGATCGTCGTGGTCGAGAACGTCGAGCGCAATATCGCGGCGGGCCTCACGCCGCTCGAAGCATCGTATGAGGCGATGCGCGAGGTGAGCGGCCCGATCATCGCGATCGCGCTCACGCTGGTCGCCGTGTTCGTTCCGCTCGCGTTCATGTCGGGGCTCACGGGCCAGTTCTACAAACAGTTCGCGATGACGATTGCGATTTCGACCGTCATTTCGGCGTTCAACTCGCTCACGCTGTCGCCTGCACTGTCGGCGTTGCTGCTGAAGGATCATCACGCGCCGAAGGACTGGCTCACGCGCGTCATGGACCGACTCTTCGGACCGTTTTTCAACCTCTTCAACAAGCTGTTCAATCGCGGTTCCGATGCGTACGGCAAGGGTGTCGGCGGCATCATCAACCGCAAGCTCGCGATGATGGCCGTGTATGCCGTGCTGCTGGGCGGCACGTTGCTGTTGGGCAAGATCGTGCCGGGCGGCTTCGTCCCCGCGCAGGACAAGGACTATTTCGTCAGCATCCTGCAACTGCCCGCAGGCGCATCGCTCGATCGCACCGAGAAAGTGGTGAACGAAATGGGCGATATCGCGCGACAGCAGCCGGGCGTCAAGCACACGACGGAATTCCCTGGGCTGTCGGTGACGGGCCTGATGAATTCGTCGAGCAGCGGCCTGGTGTTCTCCGTGACCAATCCGTCGAAGGAGCGCGGCAAAGGCGAAAAGGCAGCCGACATCGTGGGCGGACTGAACACGAAATACGCGGGCATCAAGGACGCGGCGATCGCGACGTTCCCGCCGCCGCCCGTTCAGGGTCTCGGCACGATCGGCGGATTCAAGCTGCAGATCGAAGACCGCGGCGCGCTGGGCTACGAAGCCTTGAACAAGGCCACGCAAGCGTTCCTCGCCGCGGCTGCGAAAGCGCCCGAACTCGGCCCGTCGTTCTCGAGCTATCAGATCAACGTGCCGCAGCTAAACGTCGAACTGGACCGCGAGAAGGCAAAGCAACTCGGTGTCTCCGTGACGGATGTGTTCGACACGATGCAGATCTATCTCGGCTCGCTGTACGTGAACGACTTCAACAAGTTCGGCCGTGTGTATCAGGTTCGGGCGCAGGCCGACGCGCCGTTCCGCGCAACGGCGGACAGCATCCTGCAACTGAAGACACGCAACGACAAGGGCGAGATGGTCCCGCTGTCGTCGCTCGTGAAAGTAACGCCGACTTACGGCCCGGAAATGGTGGTGCGCTACAACGGCTATCTCGCCGCCGACATCAACGGCGGTCCCGCGCCGGGCTACTCGTCGGGCCAGGCGATGGCGGCCGTCGAGCGCATCGCCGCGCAGACCTTGCCGCGCGGCATCCGTTTCGAATGGACCGATCTCACGTACCAGCAGATCCTGACGGGCAATACGGCGTTCTGGGTCTTTCCGATCAGCGTGCTGCTGGTGTTCCTGGTGCTGGCCGCGATGTACGAAAGCCTGACCTTGCCGCTCGCGATTCTGCTGATCGTGCCGATGAGCATTCTGTCCGCGCTGTTCGGCGTGTGGCTCACGCGCGGCGACAACAACATCTTCACGCAGATCGGCCTGATGGTGCTGGTCGGGTTGTCGGCGAAGAACGCGATTCTGATCGTCGAGTTCGCGCGAGAGCTGGAAATTCAGGGCCGTTCCATCGTACAGGCGGCTATCGAAGCATGTCGTATGCGCCTGCGTCCGATTCTGATGACGTCGATCGCTTTCATCATGGGCGTGGTGCCGCTCGTCATCTCGACGGGCGCCGGCTCGGAGATGCGTCGCGCGATGGGCATTGCCGTGTTCTTCGGGATGCTGGGCGTCACCTTCTTCGGTCTGCTGCTGACGCCCGTGTTCTACGTGCTGCTGCGCAAGCTCTCGGGCGGCAAGCGGCTCAGGGACAAGCACGGCCGCCGTCCGCATATTCATGGCCCGGACGAGCACGACAGCGCTGAACATGGCGCAAGCCGCACGCCGGCTGCAGCGGAGACGAAGGTCCGCGAACCGGCCTTGCAGGATTAAGGAGCATCATCATGAGAAGCACATTCTGGAAACGGGGTTTTACGGGTTCGCTGCTGCTCGGCGCGCTGCTGGTTGTCGCCGGCTGCTCGCTGGCGCCGACCTACGACGTGCCCGCGACGCCCGGCGTCAGCGGCGCCTTCAAGGAAGCGCCGCAGGAATCGCTTGCGGGCGAAGCACTGGGCGCCTGGAAGACCGCGCAGCCCGCCGAAAACATGGCCCGAGGCGAGTGGTGGAAAGTATTCGGCGACGCGAAGCTCGATGAACTCGAACAGCAGGCGCACGATGCCAATCAGAATCTGAAGGCGGCTGCCGCACGCGTGAAGGAAGCGCGCGCACTGAACCAGGCGGCGCGCGCGGGCCTGTTCCCGACGCTCGATGCGGGCTTTGGCCCGACGCGGCAACAGGTGTCGGCGGCATCGGTGTTCGAGCCCGACGGCACGAATGTGCCGCAGCAAACCTTCTGGCGCGCGCAGGCAAGCGCATCGTACGAGGTCGATCTGTTTGGCCGCGTCGCGTCGAGCGTCGATGCCGCCAGGGCCGATGCGCAACAAAGCGAAGCGCTCTATCGTTCCGTGCTGCTGACGCTCCAGGCGGATGTCGCGCAACACTACTTTGCGTTGCGCGAGCTGGATGCGGAAGCGCAGGTGTTCGCGCAGGCGGTGTCGCTGCGCGAACAGGCGTTGAAACTCGTGCAGCGTCGCTATGCGGAGGGCGACGTCACGGAACTCGATCTGCAACGCGCGCAAGCCGAGCTTGCGTCGGCGAAGTCCGACGCGATGACGGTCCAGCGCCTTCGCGCCTCTTCCGAGCACACCCTCGCGGTTCTGCTCGGCCACGCACCCGCCGAATTTTCGATGGCGGCCAATCCGCTCGAACCCGTCAACTTGCGGATTCCGCCCGGCCTGCCTTCGTCGCTACTGGAGCGTCGTCCGGATATCGCCGCCGCCGAGCGCGCCATGGCGGCTGCCAATGCGCGCATCGGCATTGCGAAGGCGGCCTTCTTTCCGTCGCTGACGTTGACGGGCACGGGAGGCTTCGAATCGGCGACGCTGGGCGATCTCTTCAAATGGAGCAGCCGCGCCTTTCTGCTGGGTCCGCTTGCAGGCACGGCCCTGAACGTGCCGATCTTCGATGGCGGCCGACGCAAGGGCAACCTGGCAAATGCGCGCGCTGTCTACGAAGAGGACGTGGCGAAGTATCGTCAGCAGGTTCTGGTTGCGTTTCAGGAAGTCGAAGACAACCTCTCCGACATGCGCATCCTCGAAACCCAGACGCGGACGCAGGACGAGGCCGTCAACGCCTCGCAGCGCGCCGCCGATCTTTCCCGCAAGCAGTATGTGGAAGGCGCGGTGAACTATCTCGATGTGATCGACGCCGAGCGGACCGTTTTGCAAGCGAGACGCGCGGCCGTGCAGTTGCAGGGTGTACAGGCCGCGTCGACGGTGAATCTGATCCGCGCGCTCGGCGGGGGTTGGGGGAATGTCATACCGCAGCCGGCCGTGCTGGGTGAAGCGGGGTCGCCAACCGCGACGCAAACGAAGGTCGCACAAAAGTAACGCTCCGCGATGACAACGGTGAATAGGCTTTCGCGCCGCACGCATCAATCCGGACGGAAAAGCAAGGTCGGTGTCGTAAGAGCGCAGACCCGTGTGACGCGAAAGCTTACACACAGTTTGCCACCTGGGCGGCAGCAGCGATTCGCTGCCGCGAGCCCATGTACGAGTATTTGAAGAGGGTGAGGCGTTGATTCGAAGCGTTGGCAACGAGCATCAACCAGGGCGCTGCCGTGTGAAGCGTGGGGACGTTGGGGGCCCGTGGATAGGAACACGGGCTGGCGGTGTGAGCCGCTTTCTTTTGCCTACTTTTCTTTGCGGCGGCAAAGAAAAGTAGGTGCCGCCCCGCACAGGGGCAACGCGTGAAGCACGCTAACAAAACGCGGATGCCAGCAAAAGCAAAAGCAAAAACAAAAACTAAAGCGAAAGACCAACGGCGTCCGCGCAGGACAAAACTCAACCGCCCCGGCCGCCACGCGCCCCTCAAATTCTCAACAAACCCTCTAGTTGAAGAGCAAACAACACCCCCCTAACGCCCCTCCCGCTGCAACGTCTCCGCAAGATGATTAACGACGGCGCGCGTTTTCGCCGCCATCTTCTGCCCGAGCGAGATAATCGCGTGCACAGGAGGCCCATCCACATCGGCACCCGGCAGCAGATGAACGAGCCGCCCCGCCTCAACATATGGAAGCGCCACGCGATCAAGAATCTGCGCGATGCCGAACCCAGCAACAGCCGCTTCGACGAGCGCCTGTCCGTCTGCAAGCACCAGCACCGGCTGCGGCGAATACTCGCGCACAGCCTCACCATCCTGCACCGTCCACGCACGCAAACGTCCCGAAGGCCCCCGAAACACGATCGCATCGTGAGCAGCAAGCGCGCCTACATCGTGAATCTCGCCGCGACGCGCAAGATACTCCGGCGAGGCATAAAGCCCGAGCCGCAGATCGCACAGCTTGCGCACCGTCAACTCGCTATCGTCGGGCAACGCACCGATACGCACGACGACATCCCAGCCTTCTCCGATAGGGTCCGACATCCGGTCGGTGAGCGCCACTTCGAGCGTGATCTTTGGATGCTTGTCGCGCAGTTGAATGAAGCTGGGAAGCAGCAGCCGGCCGAACCCCGCAGGCAGATCGATCTTGACGCGCCCCGCCGGTTCCGAGCGTCGCGACGCGAGTTGCTGTTCCGCTTCGCGCAGACCATCGAGCGCCTGTTGCGCGGCCTGTAGATAGGTCTCGCCATCTTCGGTGAGGCGGACTGCGCGCGTCGTACGCTGGAACAGCTTCGTGCCGAGCCGCGCTTCGAGGCGCTGCACCGCCTTCCCGACATTCGACTTGCTGCTGCCTATCTCTTCGGCCGCGCGGGTGAAACTGCCACTCTGCGCGACCGCAACGAAGACCGCGATCTCGTTGATCGGTGCATCTGCGCGTTCGTTCATTTGACGATCGATTGGCGTGGAATCGAGGGGTTCGGCCACTTTAGCAGTTCCCTTGCGTTTGCGCGTCAGACAGCCGCGTGGTTCACGCTATGCGTCCACGGTGGCTTTCATCTGCTTTGCCCGCGCCTGCGCGTCGGGTTCGTCATCCTGGCCGGGCGTGCGACTGAGGAACGCAAACGTCGCCACGGCGGATAGCAGCGTGATGACGATCAGCACATGCAAAAGGCGCGTGAATGCATCCGCGTAACTCATCGAGAGTGCGTGACGGCTGGCTTCCGGAAGAATCGCCGCCGCATGGATCATGTCGCCGGCAACGACGCGTTGGGCCGCTTCCGCGATTCGTGCGCCGACTCCAGCGTCCGTATCCGGTACGACGTGCATCAGGCTCGTGTGCGCCAACGCCGCAAGAATCGCCGTCGCGATCGCGAGTGCAATGCCTTCGCCTGCCACGCGCGTCGTGCTGAAAATGCCGGCTGCCATGCCTGCACGCTCTTTGGGAACGACGCTGACGGACAGGCCATCCATCAGCCCCCAAGGCATGCCCGCGCCGATGCCGATCACGAGCATCGGCATCACCAGCGCGGCCTTCGCTCCACTGAAATCGATGAGGCTCAGCCAGTAGAGTCCCGCCGCGGCGATCAGAAAGCCGATGCCGGACAGCACGCCCGCCGATACCCATCGCGTGAACGACGCGACGAGTAGCGGCACCACCAGCATCGGCGCCGACAGCGCGATCATCAGCACGCCCGCGTCGATTTCACTGAGCCCTTCCGCGCCGATGAAACGCAGCGGCAACATCACGACGAGCACGATATAGCAGTAGCACGTCCCCACCGGCAGAATCTGCACGCCGACGAATCGCGGATAGCGAAACAGACTCAGTTCCAGCATCGGCCGCTTCACGCTGGTCTCGATCACGATGAAGGCGACGAGGAAAGCGGCGGAAGCGATCAGCAGCATGACGACGGGCGCACTGCCCCAGCCGCTCGCCGGAGCCTGAATCACGCCGGACGTAAACAGAACGAGCGTCGCCGTGAAAGTGATCGTGCCGGGATAGTCGAGGCCCGTCGCGCCTGGGTCGCGCGTCTCGCGCATGCGCGGCACGCCGAACATGAACGCAAGCGTGCCGATCGCCGCGATGACCATGAAAATGGAACGCCAGCCGAAGTGCTCGATCAGCACACCCGCCATCAACGGCCCGAACGCGAGGCCGATACCGAAGCTCGTGCCAAGCAGGCTGAACGCGCGCGTGCGTGCATGTCCATCGAACTCCTGAGCAAGGGAAGCCGCGCCGCTCGACAGCGACGCGGCCGCGACCACACCTTGTGCGCCGCGCAGCACGTCGAGCCACAACACCGATGGCGCGAAGCTCATCGCCGCCGACGTCAGCACGAAGCCGCCGAGTCCGAACGCAAACAGCTTCTTCCGGCCGAACTGGTCGGCCAGCGCGCCCGCAGCCATCAGCAGGCTGCCGAACGTCAACATGAAGGCATTCGTGATCCAGGTCAGCGATGTGGCCGTTCCGCCGAGATCGCGACCGATGGCGGGCGTCGCGACAGCGCCCCCGGAAAAAGACAATGGCAAGACTAACGCGGCGAGGCAGACGGCTGACAGAATCAGCAGCTTGTTGCCCTCCGCGCCGTTGGACGATGGCGTGTGCATGATCGGGAGAGAGGCAGTGACAGGAGAGGAGCCGCCGATGCAAAGCTGCATCGCGGCCGAAAGACAGGGGCCCGATTATGCAGCCCGATACTCACCCGATAAACAGCCGCGCGGTATTCAGTGCGTCTCCCATGACGCGACAATCGAAGTACGCATATGCCCCTGCCCGATTGTCGCTTGCGAAGCGACTCAGCGACGCTCCTTCCCCCGTTTATCGCATCGTCGAAACTGCCCATACTTCGCTGCAACGGTGCCGACAACGGCGCCCCAACGAAACCCGACCCTGACCGGTCCGCCCTACAAGGAATGACGACCATGAAGCTCTACATCGCCAAAGCAACCTGCTCGCTCGCCGTCCAGCTCGTCGCCAACGAACTCGGCCTCGCGCCGGAACTCGTGCACTTCGACGTGTTCGGCAAGTCCACGTCGAACGGTTCGACGTTCGCCGACGTCAACGCGTTGCTTTATGTGCCCGCGCTTGAACTCGACAATGAAAGCAAGGACGTCCTGACGGAAACGGTCGTGATCGCGTCGTATCTGGCGGACCAGCATCCCGCCTCCGATCTGATTCCGCAACGCGGGACGATCGAGCGCGTGCGCATGGATCAACTGCTGACGTTCGTCGCAACGGAGATCGCGCAAAAGCACATTCCGCTGATGCGCAAACTGATGACGCCGGAGGGCATCGAGTTCCATACGAACAAGCTGCTGTCAGCCTACGCCGCGCTCGACCAGCGTCTCGCCGATGGACGCCCGTATCTGACGGGCGAGCAGTTCACCGTCGCCGATGCCTACGTGTGGGCAACGATGTGGCATGAGCGTTCGGGTGTGAAACTCGACCATCTGAAGAACCTGATGGCCTACGTGGCGCGCGTCGAAGCTCGCCCGTCTGCGCAGAAGGCACTGGGCGACGAAGCGGCCGTCGTTGCGCGTCATGAAGAACGGCTCGCGGCTTAACAGCCGTTAAGCAGCACGCGTTCAACTGCGCAAAAGCCACGCGGCCCGGAAGCATGGCTTCCTGAGCCGCGTGGTTTCACTTCAATAGCGGCGTAATCGTCAATCTCACGCGGCCTGCGTACCGTCGACCAGCGTCTTCAGGTCCGTCACCGTGTACGACATCGACAGCCGATAGCCCGCGCCGACACGCACAGGTGCAAGGTCGGATATTTCTTCACCCTCGGCGACGGGCAAGCTCAATTGCCCTTTGCCTGCCCACACGTCGGCCATGCGCGGATCGTCCATGATCGACATCACGAGTTCGTGCACCGCGGGCGTCTCATGCTGCCCGGCAGCCAGTCTCGGGAAGTGACGCAGATTCACGATTGGACGTCCGGCGAGACTGAGCCTCGACGGATCGTCCACCTTGTCCGTCAGCTTGACCTCTGCACGCGCAATGCGCTGGCCCGCCGTCGATGCCGTCGCCGCAAAGCGAGCACCCGGCGCGACCTGTGCAGCAGCGAGGCTGGGCGCCGCGAACGTGCGCGTCTGGTGCACGGCGCCGAGGCGCTTCGGAAAGCCTTGAATCAGGCCGCGCATCATCGCCGGGTCGTTGTCCACGAAAATGTACGGGCAGTATGCGACGGGCTGGCCTTCATACAACGCATCGACGAGCAGGAAAAACTCGCGGTACTGATAGCGCGCCGGGTCCAGCAGTTCATCGTTTTCGCCCGTGAACTGCCAGTCGACGAACAGCGCCGTCGCATGCCCCGGCGACGACGGATCGACGCTCAGACCCGCTGGCAACGTCGCTGCCACAGCGGCGGGATCGGCCCAGAACTCGACGATCAGAAAGTCGCCCGAATAGTGCCACGGCGGCGGCGGTGCGATGCTCGACAGACCACGGGGCGAAAGAGGAACGGCGTATTGCTTCGACATGATTTTCTCCAGAATCGAAAGTAGTTGAATGAGGTGGATTGCCGTGTTTCAGGCGGCGGCTGCCGACGTCGGGTTCTGTCCCGCGAGTCCGTTTCCTGGCGACCAGTTGTCGGCCGCCACCTCGATGAGATTGATGAACACATCGGCGGGATTGACGCCAGGGTTCCTGGCGAGCCGCGCCACGAGGTCCTGATAGAAGCGCTGTTTATCGTCGGCTGAACGGCCCGTTGTCAGCGTGATCTGGACGAGCAGCACGTCGGACGAACGCGCGAACGGAAAGGACATGTTGACGTGAAAGTTCGCGTCCTCGTGTTCGCGGACGGTCATGAAGAACGCGTCGGTATGCACGCCGAGCGACGTGTGAAGCGTTTCGTGGATACCTTCGAGTACGGCGGTGCGGTACGCGGCGGGCTTGCCGCTGCGCATCGATACGTGGGTCATTGGCATTTGAAGCTCCTGAAGTGCGTTTGCTTTAGACAAATCTTATGGCTGCACTTCGATAACAACAATTCATCGCAAAGCATTTCTGCGATGATTTTCACCAATGATTAAAACGTCGATTTTCTTTGTATTTTCCTCGTCAGTTAATGAACTGGGCGCAGACGCGCATCGCCACAGCGGGAACCAGGGCACTCGTCTATGATTTGAAGAACCAATGACTGGAGCCGCCAGGATGAGCACCGATTATCAATCGCCGACGCGTCGCCTCGACCTCGACGACGTTCAGGCATTCGTGCTGGTCGCCGACCTCAGCAGTTTCACGCGCGCCGCCGAGGTGCTCGACATCACGCAATCGTCGATCAGCCTGAAGATGAAGCGCCTCGAAGAACGGCTCGGGCGCCGCCTTCTCGAACGCACGCCGCGGCGCGTGCAACTCCTGCCCGAAGGCGCGGCATTCCTCGCCGCCGCCCGCGAATTGCTGAGCGCGCACGACCGCGCGCTAAACCCGACGGTGCAGGTGCAGCGCAGCCTGCGTCTGGGCATCATCGACCACACCGCCGCGGACGGGCTCATACCGTTGATTGCGCGCATTTCGGCGCAGGACCCTACATTGCGCGTGGAGGTGAAGATCGGCGCATCGAGCGAAATGCTCGCCGGCTACGACTCCGGCGAACTCGATGCCGTCTTCGCGCGACGCGACGCCACGCGCAGGGACGCGGAGAAACTGTTCGTCGAGCACTGTGGATGGTTTGCTTCGCCGCAATGGATGCACAGCCCGGGCGAGCCGCTGCGGATCGCATCGCTGTCCGCGCCGTGCGGCGTGCGCGCGAACGCGCTGAAAGCGCTCGATGAAGCCGGCATCAAGTGGACGGAGGTGTTCGTCGGCGGCGGCATCGGCACGGTGGGCGCAGCCGTGATGGCGGGTCTCGCGGTCGCGCCCATGACGCGACGCGGATGCCCGCCGCGAGCCGTCGATGTCGGCAGCCGGCTCGGCTTGCCGCCGCTCGCGCCAATCGAAATCGCCGTCTACACGCGCGTGCGGGACGCCGCCATGAGAGAAACGATCCGCAGCCTGGGCGCTGCGCTGCGCACCACGAACGCGTCGGCCTGAAGCGGCTGCGTCGTGATCGGCTCAGTGGCCTCCTACTTCGACGCCGTGCGCCCGCCCTTCTCCACGCCGTCAGCCTGAGGACCATGCGCGGCGCACGCTTCGAGCGCAACGACGGCTTTCCTCGCGACCGCCGTCGTTTCGTCACACACCGCCCGCCGCACGGATTTCGGGCATCCGCCGTTGGCGGCAATCTCATCGAGTGCGCCCTTGGCCTTTCTGAGCGCGGCCTCCGGAGAACCCGTGTCCGCGATCAGCTTCGCGATGTTGAAGACGCTGCCCGACGGCAGTATCACGAAGTCGGGACAAGTGGATTCGGCGTGGACTGCCGTGGCAAGCAGCAACGCGATGGCCGCGGGCGCACCCACGTGAGCCAGCGCGGAGACACATCCACTGGAGCGAGAGTAGATCGGCATGACGGGCGGCCTCTGAATGGACGTCGACGCTGTCGTCGGTTGAATCAGCGAGTCCGGGTCGCCCTTTTCTGATCGTTGACTGGCAGCGCCACGCAGATCGCATTTGCATCAAAAGTTATAGCCGCGCATCCTTAACGATTGCTTACACCGGCTGCACTTTTGGCTTTCTGCTTTATCTGGCGTGCCCGTCGGCTCATCCGTCAGAAGCGCGGGTGGCATTCGAACGTGAGTTGCGCCTCATGGGTTTCGAGCGAGCGCACGCCGCTGGACGACTCCGACACGACGCTCGGCACTTCGCCACGCTGCGCGCAAAAGTTGCTTGCGCTCTGCATGACGGCCTTGTGAGACCTCGCCCACGCGACGCTGCCGCCCGCCGCCGATGCATGTAGCGTGTATCGCCCTGCATCGCCCGTCTCGACGACGGGGCTGGAACTCGCACACGCCTGCATCAGCAGCGGCACGAGCGCGAGAATGGCCGTGCCCACGGCCCGTCTTCGCATTGCGACTGTCACGCGTCGACTGATCAGATTAGTCAGACCTGACAGCGCCCGATCGACTCCAGATGTATTCACGACAACCTCTAAGCTGAACGCTCGCACCTGCACGATGCGGTGCGCGATAGTCGCAAAGTATGAATTGGCCCCGTCTCGCGATCAGCTATCGAAGTTGCAACACAGTGTTCACCCGGCGCACGCTTTGCCGCTCAGGCTTGGCATTTGCGCAACGCGCGATCAAAGCGCTTCCTGACACAACGACATCATCCGTTGCACCATCGTGCTCGCTTCGTTCAGTTCCATCTCGCTCGTAAAGAGCGCATTGACGCTGGACAGACGCACGGCGATGCCGGCATCCAGCAGATCCTTGCTTGCGATCTTCAACGCGAACTGGCCGATCCTGACGCGGTCGAGCCAGTCCATCTTCACATCGTTTTTCGCGAGCCAGCGGCGGCAGCATTCGACGACGTGATCGACGCGCCATTCCTGTGTCAGCGCGTACGACGCCGCCGCGATGGCCACGAGGTAGCACAGCAGTTCGGGACGCGCGCTGCCCGCGTCATTGAATTCGGGTTTGAGCATGGGTTGTGGACCTCAATTCTGTTCGGCCTGTCTTCAATACGTATGTGCTGTAGCACTGAAAACAACCTGCGCACATGGCAGACGGGGCGACTCGAAAGAGCGCCCCGTCGCACCCGGTTCAGCGTGCGTAGCCGAAAGTCTACCCCTTTTTGTGGCCCCGCCGATTTACGCGCGCACCACTTCCACGAACATGAACAGACCGTACGGTCAGCGCAGAGCCTGCCGTAGTCCGAGCGCGACGATCACCGCGCCACATGCACGGTCGATCTATTTCTGCGCGCGGCGATACACGCCCGAAACGGCCTCATGCGACAGAAACAGCGCGACGCCGCCATACCAGCACGACGCCACCACGCCCACGGTCGCGAGCATCGCGAGGAAGGTCGGCGCGCGTACGTGCGCAGGCGCCGCCGTTGAAAAAACCGCCGCGTAGAACGCGATCGATTTCGGATTGGCAATATTGGTCGCGACACCTTGCATGAACGCAGAACCCAAGCCCGACGACGCCGACACGTTTTGCACCGCCATCGGACGCGTGCCCGCCGACCCGATGAGGCGCAAGCCAAACCAGATGAGATAACCCGCGCCGGCGAGCTTCACGGCAATGGCGACCCACGGAAAGATCGCGAACACGACGCCCACACCGAGAATCGCACAGGTGGCCCAGAAGAGATTGACCACCACGATTCCCGCGACGAGCGCAAATGCATCGCGACGTGTTGCCGACACCGACTTGTGCGCGACGGCGACGAAGTTCGGCCCCGGTATCACGACACCGACGATATAAACAGAGAACACGGCCGTGACGGCGGAAAAATCGATCATAGCGCCTCGATGAATATCGACTTGAAGTTGCGAGTCCGGAGAGAGGGCCACTATGCCACAACGTATTCCGCTATGCGGCTGATCTGCATTCCACTGCGAAAGTCCGTTGTAAATCGCATTGCATGCGGATAACAAATTAGAAATAGTTGCTTCGTGTTGAGTGTTCTCCCTAATAGCATCGGGTTCCTTATTAACCATGTGACTTCAATAAAAAGGGAATCCAATGAAGCGTGTTGTTCTGGCCAGCGCCGCAAGTCTTGTCGCTGCATCGCCCGCGCTCGTGCATGCGCAGAGTGCCGTCACGTTGTATGGACTCGTCGACGCGGGCATCACCTATACCAACAACCAGAAAGGCGCGAGCAACATCCAGCAGACGAGCGGCAAGCTCAACGGCAGCCGCTGGGGTTTGCGCGGCGTCGAGGATCTCGGCGATGGACTGAAGACCGTCTTCACGCTGGAAAGCGGCTTCCGTCCGAACGACGGCACAGCAGCGCAAGGCGGACGCCTGTTCGGCCGCCAGGCGTTCGTGGGCGTGCAGAAGACGGGCATCGGCACGGTGACCGTCGGCCGACAGTACGAGCCCGTGACCGATCTCGTCTCGCAGTATGCAGGCCCGGGCTTCTGGTCGCCATCGACGCACATCGGCGATAACGACAATCTGAATCAGACCTTCCGCGTGAACAACGCAGTCAAGTTCCGCAGCGACCCGATTGCGGGTTTCACCGTCGACGGCCTCTACGCATTCAGCAACCAGGCGAACGGCAACAACGGCACGGGCTTCAGCAACAACCGCGCATGGGGCGTGGCGGCGAACTATACCAACGGTCCGTTCTCGATTGGCGGCGGCTATAACGTACTGAATCATCCGAATACGGCATCGAACACGGGCGGCGCGATTGGCGGCGCATCGACGACATCCGGCGACGACTACAGCGGCGCATTCTTCTATGGATTGAATGGCGGCGTCGTGCGTCAGCAGATCGCGGCGGCAGGCACCAGCTACGCGATCGGCGCGGCGACGTTCGGCTTCGCATGGAGCCATACGCAGCTCGACTACAGCGATGGCTCGTCGCGCAAGTTCAACAACTACGATCTGAACGCGCGCTATCTGTTCACGCCCGCGCTGACGCTGATCGGCGTGTACACGTACACGGATGGACGCGCGACCAATCTGCCCGGCACCAATGGCGCGAACCTCAAGCCGCGCTGGCATCAGTTCACGCTCGGCGTCGATTACGCGCTGTCCAAGCGCACCGATCTTTATCTGTCGGCGGCTTATCAACTCGCGGCGGGCGATGCATCGACGCGTGTCGGCACGGGGTATCAGAAGATTGCGGCGATCGCCGACGCCGGCACGGCGTCATCGACGAATCGTCAGGTCGCCGTGTTTTCAGGCGTGCGCGTGAAGTTCTGATAGGGGTTCAAAGGCGTCACCCGTTACGGGTGACGCAAGTACTCGTCGATTCAATGCTCGACGGTATCGGCGCGCCAGACTCGATGCGCGTAATGCGACTCATCGAACTCCGGCGCGACATCGGCATCGATGCGGGCTTCGTGCGCGTCGAGATCGTCGACGAACAGATCCCGGCTGATGCGCCTCACGATGGCGGGAATATCGCGCTTCATGCTCGGCACGTCGCCGACGGGCAAGCCGAAGCTGACGAACGCCGCCGGATTGTAGATGTGGATGTGCTTCAACCAGGGCGCCGCGCCGGGCGTCTTCTCCAGGTATTCGAGCGCTTCGCCGAGATACGGATGCGCGCCGAGCGCATCGTCGCGTTCATGCGGCGCGGGCTCATACCGGTCTCGCCACAACAGCACGTGATCTGCGATGTCGGTGAGTTCGGCGCGTGCGTGCAGATCGATTGCGTAGCCCGTGCCTGCGATCACATGATCGAACGCGAATGCATGGCCTGCGGCAACAACCTCGACGCGTTGATCCGCGACGCGCGCGTGCTGCCATTGCGCTCCGGGATGCAGATGAAAGTTGTCATGCCGCGTCACGCGCCCGATCGCGTCGGGTGGCGGCGTCGAACCCGAGCGCCTGAACCGCAACGCCTGCTTCCAGCGCACCGCATCGGGCAACGCGGAATAGTTGTCGTAAGCGCCGGGATACGCACGCGAACGGGTTACGGGCACCGAAGGTATCGACGCGCGCCTCACGAACAGATGCACGTCGGCTGCACCCGCTTCGAGCGCGGTGGCGGCGGCATCGAAGGCCGACGCCGCGCCGCCGACGACGGCCACCGACTTGCCGCGCAACGCCGCGAAGTCGATGTCGTGCGACGTATGGGAAAGTTGCGCGGACGGCAACGCAGCCAGCACGTCGGGGATGAACGGCTTGCCGTTGCCGGCGACGCCATTGGCCAGAATGATCTTGCGCGTCGTCTCGACGACATGCCACATGCGCGTGCCATCGTGGATCGACAGGTGCAGACGGAAATGTCCATCGGCTGGCTCGATACGCGTCAGGGTCACTCCGTAGCGAATCGGGATCGACAGAAAATGCCGATACCACGCGAGATACGCGGCCCACTGCTCGCGCGGAATCCGCTCGATCTTCGCATACGCCTCGGCGCCATGGCGCGCCTCGTACCACGCCTGAAAGCTCAGCGCGGGCAAACCCGCCTCGGGGCCAGGCAACACTTTCGGCGTGCGCAATCGCGTCATCCTCGCGCGCGTGAGCCATACGCCCGCGCGAGACTCGTCAGGCGCGCCGTCGATCACGCTCACCTTGCCGATGCCCGCGCGCCGCAGCGCGAATGCGAATGCCGCACCGCTCTGACCGCCGCCGACGATCAACACGTTATGGTCGATGTCCGGCCTGTCCGCCACCCAGTTGTCCGGGTCGGGACCGATGAGCCGCAGCGTATCGAGCGCGCCCTGATCCGGGTTCGTCGTTTGAGTCATGAAGTCGTCCCCTGAAGAGGATTACGAAGACGTCACTGATTCGAGCGCATAGCGCGAAACAGGCTGCTTCAATCCAAGGTTCTCGCGCAGCGTGCGCCCTTCGTATTCGCTGCGGAACAATCCGCGTCGCCGCAGTTCCGGCAACACGAGCCGGATGAAATCGTCGAGACTGTTGGGCAGCAGTGCCGGCATCACGTTATAGCCATCCGCGCCGTAGTTGATGAAGCGCGCTTCGAGCGCGTCGACGATCTGCTCCGGCGTGCCGACCAGTTGCCAGTGTCCCCGCGCGCCCGCAATGCGCAGATAGAGCTCGCGGATCGTCAGGTTTTCGCGCCGCGCGAGTTCGAGCGCGAGCAACTGGCGGCTCTTGCTTGCGTTGGTTTCGGGCAGTTCGGGGATCGGCCCGTCGAGCGGATAACCGGACAGGTCGAAGCCGCCCGTCACCGTCTGTACCAGCGCGAGCCCCACGGCGGGATCGATCAGCGCCTGAAGCGCGTCGAACTTCTCGCGTGCCTCGCTTTCGGTGGCGCCGACGATCGGCATCACACCCGGCATGATCTTGAGATCGTCCGGTTCGCGGCCATACGCCGCCATCCGCCCTTTGACGTCCGCATAGAACGCGACGGCATCGTCGAGCGTCTGCTGGGCCGTGAAGATCACTTCCGCCGTGCGCGCGGCCAGCGCCTTGCCCGCCTCCGACGAGCCCGCCTGCACGACGACGGGCCTGCCCTGCGGCGAACGCTCGACGTTCAACGGACCGCGCACATTGAAGAACTCGCCGCGGTGATCGAGCACATGGCGCTTCGACGGATCGAAGTAACGGCCCGACGCCTTGTCGCGCACGAACGCCTCGTCGTCCCAGCTATCCCACAAGCCTTCGACGACCTCGGCGAATTCGACCGCGCGCTCATAGCGCCGCGCGTGAGCGAGATGCTCGTCGAAGTTGAAGTTCTTCGCCTCGTGCGCGCTCGACGACGTGACGAGATTCCACCCCGCACGGCCGCCACTGATGTGATCGAGCGACGCGAACTTGCGCGCGATGTGATACGGCTCGTTGAATGTCGTCGATGCCGTGCCGACCAGACCGATCCGTTCCGTGACGGCAGCGAGCGCCGACAGCAACGTGAGCGGCTCGAACTGCGCGACATAGCTGTGTGCCGTGCGGCTCAGAAAGTCGACGTTGTCGCCGCGCGTGCCCGCGCCGTCCGCGAGAAAGATCAGATCGAACTTCGCGGCCTCGGCGGCCTGCGCAAGCTGGACGTAGTGCCGGAAATTGCGCCCCGCGTCGACCCGCGAATCAGGATGCCGCCATGCGGCGATGTGATGTCCCGTCGGATAGAGAAAAGCGCCGAGGCGCAGATGACCCTTGCGTGAACTCATGGTTGTCGAGAACAGAATTGTGTGTGCGTGTGCCTATGCACTTTTGCGCCATAGCTGCGCGTTGTCGGGACGCGCGAGCCCCAGGTGCTCGCGCAGCGTCGTACCTTCATAGTCGGTGCGAAAGATGCCGCGTTGCTGCAGGATCGGTACGACGCCGTCCACGAACTCCTGCAGACCGCCCGGCAGCGCGTCGGGCATCAGATTGAAACCGTCCGCGGCGCCGCCCGTGAACCAGCGTTCGATATCGTCGGCGATCTGCCCGGGCGTGCCCACGATCACGCGATGCCCCGTGCCGCCCGCCAGCGCGCGGATCAGTTCGCGCACCGTATAGCCGTGACGGCGGCCCTGCGCGATGGTCGCGTGGAAAAAGGTATGGTTGCCGTTGCCGCCGCCGGGCAGCACGAGATCGTCGGGCAACGGCTGGTCGAGCTTCAGGCGCTCGGCGTCGATGCCCAGCGTGCCTGCCAGACGGTTCAGGCTGTAGCGCCACGGAATCTGATCGACCAGTTCGTCGCGCCGGCGCAGCGCGTCGGCCTCGGTCGCGCCGATGATCGTCGTGAGACCGGCGAGCACCTTCACGCCGGGACGCCCGTATGCCGCTGCGCGCGTGTTGAGGTCGCGCCGATATGCCGCTGATTCCTCGAACGACTGCGACGCCGAAAATACCGCCTCTGCGTGGCGCGCGGCGAGATCGCGGCCATCGGGCGAACCGCCCGCCTGCACCACCACGGGATGACCTTGCGGCGAGCGCGGCAGGTTCAGCGGACCCTGCACGTCGAAATGCCGCCCGCGATGCGTGACGGGATGCACCTTCGCGACATCGACGAAACGGCCGCCCGCCTTGTCGCCGACGAACGCATCGTCTTCCCAGCTGTCCCACAGCGCCTTCACGAGCTCGGTGAATTCGGCGGCGCGTTCATAACGCTGCGCGTGGTCCGGCACGGCATCGCGGCCGAAGTTTCGCGCGGACGGCAGGTCGGCCGTCGTCACGACGTTCCATCCCGCGCGTCCGTGGCTCACATGGTCGAGCGTCGCGAAGCGCCGCGCGATGTTGTACGGCTCGTTATAGCTCGTCGATGCCGTGCCGATCACGCCGATATGTGTCGTCGCGGCGGCGATGCTGGCGAGCAGCACGGTCGGCTCCAGCGCGGTGATGGGACGGAAATCGATCTGGTCGACGATCGCGGCGTTGTCCGCGAGAAAGACGGCATCGAGCTTCGCCGCCTCGGCGATCTGCGCGACGCGCAAATGATTCACGTCGACGAATGCGCGCGGGTCCGCGTCGGCCAGCCGCCACGCGGAAGGCACAAAACCTGAATGCAGGATGTTGACGTTCAGATGCAGGCGGCGCGGCGCCGCGTGTGCCGTGATACGGCTCATCGAAATTCTCCGCTGTGAAGATCACGGTTCATCGCGTGAATCACCAAATTGGAAAGTGACGTCGGTATTGTCGAATGCGGCACTTGCGCGCCGCCACGAAGAAATCGACACATCGATATGCTGTTGCACGCTATGAATCGTGCACAGCACGCTAGAAAACGCGGCCTTCCGTCAGATGCGTCGTCACGCCGTTCAATTCGTAATCGCCGATCACGCGCGCTTTGTGCAATAGCGGGTTGTGGCTGAAGATCGTGCGCAGATTGCGCCAGTGACGGTCGAAGTTATGTGCACGCGATGTCGCCGACGCGCCGCCTGCTTCGAACATGCGCTCGGCCGCATACAACGCGAGCTTGCTGACGATCAGCTGCGTGCGCGCCGTCGCAAGCGCGCCTTCGAGCACGCGCGCTTCCGCGTCGGGTTCGCCATTGCGGATGGCCTGCGAAGAGCGTTCAAGCACGCGCGCGTTGTCGCGCACGAGTACGTCGATGGTATGGCTGTGTGCGGTCAGATCGCCGATTACCTGCTGGATGAACGCGTCTTCACGCGCCGACGGCGCGGGGCTATGCAACGCGGGACGGCCATGGCGCAGCACGTAGCGCGTGGCATCGGCGACGACGTTGCGCACGATGCCCGCGCCCACCGCGACCAGATGCAGCTGCCGCAGCGCGCCGCCATGACGGCCGGCCAGGGTCGTCAGCACGCGCGGTGTGACTTCGTCCGCGAGCACCAGCAGATTGTCGAATTCGAGGCTGCCGCTCGCCGTCATCCGCTGGCCCATTCCGTCCCAGTCATCGAGCACGCGAAAGCCTTCGCGGTTGACGGGCACGATCGCGACCACGGAATTGCCGTTCTCATCCTGCAGATTCAGGCGCGCGAAGTCGGAGAATGCGGTGCCCGTTGCGTAGTATTTGCGGCCGCTCAAGCGGTAGTGCTCGCCGTCGCGGCGCAGTTGCGTCGTGATCTCGCCGGGACGGGACGTGCCGAGTTCCGTCGAAGCACCGCCGAAAATCGCACCCTCGGCCACGCGCTCGATCTGCAACGCGTTGAACGGCGTGCGCGGCGATAGCAGCAACGCCTCGGTCTGATCGAAATGAATGCGCAGTGCGTGTGCGACATTGCTGTCCCCGGCAGCGAGTGTGGCGATCACCTCGAACACGTCTTCGAGCGATCCACCCAGGCCGCCCCATTCGACGGGCAGGCGCAAGCGCCCGAGTCCCGATTGCCGGAACAGCGCAAAGCCGTCGTACGGCAACTCGCGCCGCGCCTCGCGCGACGCGGCGCCTTCGCCGATGGCTTTTGCGAGCGCGGGCAAGCCGGCCAGCGTCGTCTGAAGGCGTGCACGTGCGGCACGATCCGTGAGGTCTTGAGCGGGCATTCGTGGTTCCTTGTTCTGGCATGCGATCCGGCATGAACATGCCGGGCGTCGAGCTTTTGTCGACGAATAAGCGTGCCAGTATAGGGACGCGTTCTTGCCCGGTTAACGACCAATTTTCGCTTACGTTATTCGCGTGAGTGCAATGAAGAAACGACGCGCGTCTTCGTTCGATACGCACCGAAGCAAATCACATAGCGACGCTTAACGATCGCTCGATTCGTTCTTTGACCTCTGTATTTGCGCATCGACATAATCGGCTCCCCCATCTCACTTCAAACAGGAACCCGTTCATGCGCAGACTCGTCATACTTGCGCGCTTCGCCACGGCTGCCGCCTGCTCGATGCTCATGTTTTCCGTCAACGCAGCGCACGCCGCCGACGATCCAGCAGCGAAAGCGCAGCAAACGCTGCGCATCGGTTTCGTGCCGGGTCCCTATGCGGATGAATTCCGTCAAGGCGTCGAGCCGCAACTCGTGCGCAAAGGCTATACCGTGCGATACGTCGAGTTCAGCACCGGCCTCGAAGCGAATCACGCTGTCTATAGCGGTGAAATCACGGCCGACGTGATGCAGCATAGTGTCTATCTGAAGTCGTACAACGATCGCAACGGCACCGATCTCGTCCCTGTCGTGCAAGTGCCGACGCCACCGATGGGCCTGTACTCGACGAAGCACCGCTCGCTCGCGGAAGTGAAGCGCGGCACGACGGTCGCCGTACCCAACGATCCCGTCAACCTGGAGCGCGCGCTGAAGATCCTGCAGAACATCGGCTGGATACGTATTCGCGCGAATCCGAATCCCGTCGATGTCACCGAGCGCGATGTGATCGCGAATCCCGCAGGCATTCGCATCGTGCCGCTCGAATCCGCCCAGGCGCCGCGCGCGCTCGAAGACGTGGACTATGCCGCGATTCAGGGCAACTTCGCGATTGCGAGCGGACACCGTCTCGCCGATGCGCTCGCGCTCGAACAGATGACCTCGCCTTATGTGAATCAGGTGGTCGTCAAAGCGGCGAACCGCAATTCACGGGCGACAGCCGATATCGTTGCGGCTTATCAATCGGACGAGTTTCGTCATGCGATTCTGGGCAACCGGGTTTATGACGGGTTCCGTTTGCCGGATTATTTTCATCGGTGAGTGGGTGATCGAGCCGCTCGGCGAAGCCCGCCTTGCATCGACGGGCTTCCATCCGTTCGTGAACCCCCAACCCTCAACGATCAGGACGCGAGTGCCCGAACCGTCTGCTCCGTCGTCCACAGCGCGTGCGCGAGATAACGGAAGTTGATGATCGCGGCCAGATAGCCGTCGCCGTCCGGCAATCGCGGGCCTGCCGTAGCGTCACGCACCACGGCCACTTCGAAGCCTTGTTCGATCAGCTCGCGCAAGTGCGATTCGATGCAAAGGTTCGCCGCCATGCCGGCGAGAATGATCTGCGACACGCCCTTCTTGCGAAGTTGCAAGGCGAGATCGTTCGTCTCCGGTCCATAGACCTTATGCGGAGACGCAATGATGGTTTTGCCGTCGAGAATGTACGGCTTGTACTCGTCGAGAAAATCCGCGCCCGATCCCTCGAAGTCCTCGAGCGTGTTCGGCCCTTTGCGATCGAACATGCAGATGTTGTGCATCACCTTTTCCAGCGGACCGCCAAAGTGCCACTCGTGATCGCACGGGTAGTAATAGTGCGGCGAAACGGCCACGGTGAGTCCCACCTGCTTCGCCGTCTTGAACAGTTGCCCCAGATTCGCGACCGTATTGTTCTCGGTAATGCTCGGCCCGAATACCGACCAGCTCGCCCCTGACGGACTCAGGAAATCATTCTGCGGATCAATGACCACCAGTGCCGCCTTCGATGGGTCCAGTTTGAAGCCTGTCTGCGGCAAAGCCGGATCGACAGGATCCGCGTATGGGTTTGCGTTCGCTTGCTCTGCCTGGTTCGCGTTACTCATAAAACCTCCATATAAAAGTCAGTACATCGGACGACAGCAACCGCGCAAAGTGTTGGCATACTTTAAATATAGATGACCGGTCGCTTTATAAAAGAAACAAAAAAAACTTAGCGAAGCAGCCGGGGCATTACGACCTTCTCGAAACGCTCGTACGCGTTGCCGCTCTGCTCGATCTTGCCGCGCATGGCTGCGCCTTCGTAAGCCTCGATCAGGATCGCCGCGAGTTCGTCCACGTTCTGCTTGCGGTCCAGTTCATTGCGCTCCTGCGCCTCGCGCAAGCAGGCGGCCAGTGCCTCTTGCCACCGCGCGAGCAATGCCAGAAGCTTCGAGCGTGCCTCGTCGCTGGCATTCGACAGTTCGAGTGACAGGTTGCCAATCAGACAACCCAGCGCAAAATCGCTCTTGCTGTGATCGTCCGTCAATGCACGGAAGAATTTCGCAACGCGCGCGAGGGGCCTGATTCGCGCGTCGTACAGGATCGGACCGTGGCGGTCTTCGATGGACTGCCAGTAGTCTTCGAGAATTTCGGCCGCAAACATTTCCTTGCTTTCGAAGTAGTTGTAGAACGAGCCCTTCGGCACGCCGGCGGCCGTCGTGATGTCCTGCACGCCACAGCCATTGAAACCGCGGTCGTGAACCACATCACGCCCCACTGAGAGCAGACGCGAACGTACTTGAGGATTGGCAGGACGTGGCAACTTCGCGATCTCCGTTGAGCTGATGGATAACAAGATAACTGGTCATCTATTTATTGTCAACCTCGTCGCGAACGTGAGGCAGCCAGCGACGAGACGCGCACATTATCTGGGCTGGCAAGCAGAAACCAGTGGTCGCGCTAGCACGCTTCACCTGATCTCGGTGCAGCATGACCGAAGCCAGTCCCGATCGTGTACGCGCAACGACCGCGTGCACGAGTGGGCATGTTCATCTCCTGAAACGAATGGCATGGCCTGATTGCATCAACTGGCACTGAGGCGCTCGCTCATCGGCCGATGCGCACGGAACGTCGGCTTTTCAGTGATCGCGCGCGGCTGAACCAACAGCGTCCTTTCGATCGCGACCCGATCCACCTTGCCCTGCTCCGTCAGCGGTATCGCGCCCGCCTCCGATAGGTTGACCGCGTTTGCCACCAGATCGCCGAACGCCGCGTTCAGTGCACGCGCGCAGCGCGCGCGATCCACATGCTGTCCGGCCCAGGGCTCGACGACTGCATTCCATGCATGCTCGCCATCCTGCGTGTTCGACGCGAATGCCACGGCATAGCGCACGTCGGGCAGGCGGCAGAGTACATCTTCGATATGCACGGGACCGATGATGCGCTGATCGATTTCCGCGACGTCGGATGAACGGCCGATCACATGCAGATAACCGCCATCGTCGATCAGGCCGATATCGCCCGTCAGGCACCAGCCGTCCCTGAATTTCTGCGCGCCTTCGACGGGCTGATTGCGGTATCCATGCGCCACGGCAGCGGACCGGACCTCGATGCTGCCGGGGTACCCATTCGCCGCGAGCGTGCCATCGACGCAGCGCAAACGCACCTCGACGCCAGGCCGGATGCGCCCCGCGCTATCCAGGCGCGCTGGATTTGTCGCATAGTCGGGCGGCGGCAGCACGCTGACGAGTCCCGCTTCGCTTGCGCCGTACATATGCGCGAGCACCGGGCCGAGACGCCTGACGGCGCGTTGCCGCAACGCCGCGGGTGCCGAGCCGCCGACATGCGCGATGCAACGCAGCGACGACAGATCGCGTCGGCCCACGTCCGGGTGATCCATCATCTCGAAGAGTTGAGGCTCGACCAGAAAAACATCCGTGATGCGTTCGGACTCGATCACTGCAAGCGTCGTCCGCGCACTGTACGCCCGTTCGAGCACGACACTTCCGCCGCCGATCAACGTCGTATCGACCAGCACTTGCGACAGGTACGCGAGCGGACCATTGATCAATTGACGCCGCTTCGTGTTGCGCGCCGACACCACCATCGCGGAATAGGCGGCAAACGAGCGGCGGCTCGCTTTCGGCACGCCCGTCGTGCCGCCTGAGGAGACGATCACTGCGAGTTCGTCCGGCATGGCACGGCTTTCGAGCGGCTGGTCCGACTGCACGCTGGCGAACCTGTCGAGATGCACCCATGTGCTCTCGTAGCCGACAGAAACGATGCGCTGATCGACTGCATCGCGTACCAGATGAGCGGTCTCCGGAAACACGACCAGAAGCGTCGGCCTGATCCGGGCGAGCAAGGTCGCGCGGCTTTCGGCACTCGTCAGCGCAGGCAGGAACATGGTGGCCGCGCCGAGCAGGTTCGCCGCATAGCGAACGGCGAGCGCTTCGGGGCGATTCGGCGCATGGAGCGCGACCACCGCGCCCCGGCCTATGCCGAGTGCGCCGAGCGCACGCGCATAACGGTAAATCGCGCTGCGCAACTCGCCTCTCGTGACGTCCCTTCCCTGATAGCGGATGGCGGGTTCACAGGCGCGTGTTTTCAGTTCCCTCAGTAATGCATCGACATACGGGCGATAGTTCGTTTCTGCGTTGGTTTCCATGCTGTTCTCCTGCTGTGGCGTCCCGCATCCGGGCTCGGTCGAGGAGATCATGCCTTCGCAGAATGAGACGGGAATTAGAGAACTGGAAAGACGAATGTGACGCGGCCGATAATCTTCCGTTCACACTCGACGCCAAGAACAACAGCCGACCTGAAACCAGGCCACTCGATCTTCTTCAAGGACCCGAGAATTGATGGCAGCCGACTGAAACCAGCGGAAGCTCACTGCCGCATGGCGTCAGTCCTCAGCCCAGAATTGGATGAGACGTGCCGGGAATCGGCCAGCCCCGGTTGTCGGTCGGCACCAGTTGGGTCTGAAACGCGACGAACAGCGCCTGGAAGCGCCCGTCCACTTCGACCATCACCGCGCCGTCCTGAAACGTGCCGTTCTCCGACGAATGATCCCTCACACGGCTGCCCGGCTGCGGCTTCGGGTTGCCCTGGTTCATATGCGTTTCGTGCAGGCCATCGTGCTGGGGCTCGAACAGAAAACCGAAGCCGTACACAGTGACGTTCTTCGTCGGCTTCCAGCCGCGCCGCATATCGTTGCCGCTCTTGCCCGGATACAGATAGTCGACGGGCGCCGCCGACATATCCAGTTGCAGCATGTCGTTGACGAGCGCGTTGATGTCGTTGTGCGCGCTTGCCGTGTCGAGCGTGATGGGCCGCATCGTCGACAGATCGACGAGACGCGGATCATGCACGTAGTCGAGCTTCGGAAACCCGGTCTGTGTCAGACCGGGCGGCAGCTTGGCGAGATCGGCCACCATCGGATGATCGAAGTACTGGCTCCACGAATACAGCACGTGATAGCCAGCCGGCCCCGTCAGCGAACTGTCCGACTTCACATTCGTGACGATCCTGAATTCACCGCCTGCCGGATCGTCGACGACGATCACATAGTGCGGATCGCCCTTGTAGCCGTCGAGAAAAGGCACGCCGAGTTTCAGCGCGCCCTTGAACACGACATAGACGTTCTGTTGCGGCATCTCGCAGTTCCGTCGAAGACCGGGTGCAGTTGTCGACTTACAGCAGCGCGATTACCCGCACGTCGCCCTGCTCCGCCGACGCCACGACCTTGCCCGCCACACGCCGGAACGTGATCGACACCGACGCGTCGCCGACGCGCAGATCGCCGATCTCGATCCAGTCGATGCCCTCCGGCAGCATCGGCTGCTCGATCAGCACTTCGCGTTTTTGTGCGTCGATCGTCATGCCCAGGCACGCTTCGAGCATCATGAACGGCGAGCCGGCCGCCCACGCCTGCGGCAGACACGCGACGGGGTACGCCGTGGGCGGTTCGCCGCGACGGCGCGGGAAGCCGCAGAACAGCTCGGGCAGACGCATGTCGAAGTTGACGGCCGCCTGGAAGAGCGCCTGCAACAGACGCACGGCCGCCGCCTTCGCGCCGTAGCGCGCAAGACCGCGCGCGCAGAGCGCGTTGTCGTGCGGCCAGACCGAGCCATTGTGATACGCCATCGGATTGAAGCGCGGCTGGCCTGCCGCCAGCGTGCGCACGCCCCAGCCGGTGTGGAAGAGCGTCGATTCGAGCGCGCGCGCGACGGCTTCACCGCGTTCACGCGACGGCAAGCCGAACGCCAGCAGATGACCCGCATTCGATGCCATCACGCGGCACAGGTCGCCCTTGCCGTCGAGCGCGATGCCGTAGAAGTTCGAATCGTCCATCCAGTACTTGTCTTCGACGCAGGCGCGGATCGCGGTGGCGCGCTGTGTGTAGCGCACCGCGTCGTCGGGCAGGCCGCGCAACATCGAGAACTGCGCCATCGTGTCGAATGCGGCGCTCGCGTACGCCTGCACTTCGACGAGCGAGATCGGCCCTTCAGGGAAACGGCCGTCCGCGTGAAACACGGAGTCGTGACTGTCCTTCCAGCCCTGGTTCGCAAGACCGCCGTCCGACGCGCGCTGATAATCGAGCAGCCCGTAAATATTGCGATCGCATACGCCCGATACCCACTTCGCCGCGCGGTCGAGCGCCGGCCACAGCTCGTCGACGAGTTGCGTGTCCCCCGTGCGCGCCACGTAAGCGCCCGCGAGCACGATGAAGAGCGGCGTCGTATCGACACCGCCGTAATAGAGCGCGAACGGTACCTCGCCCGTCGCCGCCATTTCGCTGCGGCGCATTTCGTGCATGATCTTGCCGACAGCGGCGTCGCGGAACGCGGAATCTTCCATCGCCTGGTGCTCGGCGAGAAAACGCAGCACGCCGCGCGCGAGGCCGGGCTGGAGCCACAACATCTGCAGCGACGTGATGACGGCATCGCGCCCGAAGGGCGTCGAGAACCACGGAATGCCTGCATACGGATACGGCCCGCTGGCGAGATCCGTCGTGAGCAGGTTGAGGTCCGCCTGCGAGCGGTCGATCCACGCATTGAACAGCGGATTGCTCGAGCGCACGCGCGCCGACGCACGGCGCCGCTCGCGCATCACCAGGTGGGCATCGACGAGCGCCGCGCGCACAGCCGTGCGGCCCACGCGCGGCCGCGCCGCGTCGACCTGCGAGACGTGCAGCTCGGTGACGGTATGGGTCGATTGCGCGACGTGGACATCCGGCTCGCCCTTGTGCGCTGCGACCTGCACGGCCACCGACAGATAAATCGACACACACGCCTGAGCAGGCAGCTTCACCGAATAATCGGCGCGGTCGGCGAGCAGTTTGTCGGGCATCGGCGAAAACGCGACGCGCACGTGCCGCGCTACGTCGTCGAGACCGATATAGCCGAGCAGCACTTCGTTCTTGTGCACGCGTGGCGCTTCGACCTTGCCCTGCTTCGCGCGTTTCAGGCCGCGCACTTCGAACATGTCGCGGAAGTCGCTGGCAAACGAGATGGACAACGGGACGATCGCGTCCGTCGTGCCGTAGTTGGTGAGTTCGATTGCTTCGTTCATCACCGTGCCGGACAGCACGCGCACGCGCTCGACGTGAATCACGCCTTCCGGCGTGCTGTCGCCGCCGAGCGGCGGCAGCGGACGGTTGGTCAGATGCGCGGTGAATGACGTGTTGTCGCTGCTGACGCTGCCCGACAGCAGCGAGGGCGCGCGTCCGCCGAAGGTCAGACGCAGTTGCGACAGCACGCGGGTATCGTTGACGAACAGGCCGTCGTCGTGGCCCGTGACGTCACCGAGGGGATCGTTGACGATAAACGTGCCGCCCGACTTCAGCACGTGCTGGGTTGCGCTCGCGACGTTCAGGTTTTCAGGCGCGATGAACGCGCCGTCGTTCTCCTCGCCGCGATAGTCCACGCCGCCCTGATGGGACAACCCGCCGAGTGCTTCTGGATCCTGCATCAGCTTGCTCCTGTGCTAGTGGCTTCTAGTGGCTTCGTTTCGGTGATTGTAGAAGGTTCGTGGGGTTACGACAGGGGATAGTGCCGGAGGTGCCACGAATCTTTGAGATTTTTTTCTTTGAAATGTCACAGAGGGGGGATGGCACGGGTCGTGCGGTTGGGTTTGCTGTTGGTTTTGTTGTTGGTTTTGTTGTTGACTTTTTTCTAATGTTTCACCTTTGTCAGTTGTGCGTCTGAGCATCGCCTACGGTGACTCGAATATTGGGTAAATTGATTCGACATCCTGTTGAAGTGCATCCGCGGTTTCCGTTTTTTTTCGCTGGCATCCGCGATTTGTTAGCGTGCTTCAGGCGTCGCCCCTGTGCGGGGCGGCACCTACTTTTCTTTGCCGCCGCAAAGAAAAGTAGGCAAAAGAAAGCGGCTCACACCGCCAGCACGTGTGCCTATCCACGGGCCCCCAACGTCCCCATGCTTCACACGGCAGTCCCCTGACTGATTCCCGTTGCCAACGCTTCGAATGAACGCCTCACCCGCTTCAAACACCCGTAGTCGGGCCCGCGGCAGCGAATCGTAGATGCCGCCCAGGTGGCAAACTGTGTGTAGGTGGTCGCGCCGTATAGCCTGGCGCTCTTACAGGGTGGAACGCGTGTGCTATCGGTCCGAAGTAAGGCGTGCGAGGTACTACGCCCTACACACAGTTTGCCACCTGGGCGGCCGTGGACTATCTGGCGCCGCGTGCAGTGACGCGGGGGCATGAAGGGGGTGAGGCGTACGGAGAGAACGTTGGCAACGGACGTCGGTCACGTGGTTGCCGTGTGAAGCGTAAGAACCTTTGGGAGCCCTCAGGCAAACATAAGGGCTGGCGGTGTGAGCCGCTTTCTTTTGCCTACTTTTCTTTGCGGCGGCAAAGAAAAGTAGGTGCCGCCCCGCACAGGGGCAACGCGTGAAGCACGTAGGCATAACGCGGATGCCAGCGCAAAGTCCAGAACAACCAAACCAAACCAAACCAAACCAAACCCGTCGCAGACAAAAAAAAAGGCGCCACCCCTCTTCCAGAAGCAGCGCCTTCACCTTCACCGAACACCGCGAATAGCGGCAAGAATAACGAAAAACCTTACCGCTGTGCGATCGGCCCCGCCACCCGTGACGTCTCGCCAACAAACAACTGCCGCGGACGCCCAATCTTCTGTTCAGGATCGGCGATCATCTCATTCCACTGCGCGATCCAGCCCACAGTCCGCGCCAGCGAGAAAATACAGGTAAACATCGCGGTAGGAATGCCCAGCGCACGCTGCACGATCCCCGAGTAAAAATCGACATTCGGATACAGCTTGCGCGACACGAAATACTCATCCTCGAGCGCGATCTTTTCCAGCGCCATCGCGAGCTTGAACAGCGGGTCGTCGTGCAGCCCCAGTTCGTTCAGCACTTCGTGGCAGGTTTCGCGCATCAGCTTCGCACGCGGATCGTAGTTCTTGTACACCCGGTGACCGAAGCCCATCAGCTTCACGCCCGAGTTCTTGTCCTTCACCTGCTCGATGAACTTCGGAATGTTGTCGACCGAGCCGATCTCTTCCAGCATGTTCAGCGCCGCTTCGTTCGCGCCGCCGTGCGCCGGGCCCCACAGACACGCGATCCCCGCCGCGATACACGCAAACGGATTCGCACCCGACGAACCCGCCAGACGCACCGTCGACGTCGACGCATTCTGCTCGTGGTCCGCATGCAGAATCAGGATACGGTCCAGCGCACGCACCAGCACTTCGTTGACCTTGTACTCTTCGGCCGGCGTCGAGAACATCATGTGCATGAAGTTCGCGCTGTACGACAGATCATTGCGCGGATACACGAACGGCTGGCCGACCGAGTACTTGTACGCCATCGCGACCAGCGTCGGCAGCTTGGCGATCATGCGGATCGCGGACACGTCGCGGTGCGTCGGGTCGGAGATATCGAGCGAGTCGTGATAGAACGCCGACAGCGCGCCGACTGCAGCGACGAGAATCGCCATCGGGTGCGCGTCGCGGCGGAAGCCACGGAAGAAAAAGTGCATCTGCTCATGCACCATCGTGTGCTTCGTGACCGTGTCTTCGAATTCCTTCTTCTGCTGCAACGTGGGCAATTCGCCTTTCAGCAGCAGATAGCACGTTTCGAGAAAGTCCGCATTCTGCGCGAGGTTATCGATCGGATAGCCGCGATACAGCAGCTCGCCCTTGTCGCCGTCGATATACGTGATCGCCGAATTGCACGACGCCGTCGACATGAAGCCCGGATCGTACGTGAACTTGCCGGTCTGACCGTACAGCTTGCGAATGTCGATCACATCCGGACCCAACGATCCTTTATAAACCGGCAGTTCGATTTTTTCGTCGCTATCGGAAAACGACAGCGTGGCTTTAGTCGTTGATACGTTCATCAGGGATTCCTTTCGACATTGCAATACATATGACATGCGAGGCCGGGATGCGCGGCGCCTCGAGCGCCTGGCGAACAACTGCGCATTGAACAGAATTCTTGCGCGCTGGCCAGAGCACCTTTTGCCGCACCCGGCAGCCCCGAGCATTCTACGGCGCGCACGGCATTTGATTGCACTCCTGGCGCGCAACAATCCATCTCGCACCAAGCAATACTCGACGTGGCGACAAGGCTTTTCACCGACAGACAAATGAAAGTAAGCGCACCGGCAGCAACAATGTTTTGCTTCTACATGGGGCGCCAAATGCATTTGCGTCTGAGATACTGGTTTCGTGTTTAGCTTCCCCTGCAAACACAATGCTGTCTTGGACCCGCCATCAAAACGGCGGGTCTTTTTTAAAGTCAGACACAGGAATAACCAAAATGAACATGAACATCGACACGCTCTTTCCCGCGACCGAAGAAGCCGACGACATCGTTGTCACGGCGCTGAACCACCAGGACATCGTGCTGGCGATGTCGGCCGCACTCGCCTCGGAAAAAGTCGCCGTGCTGCACATGCTGTATCCGCGCACGGACGCGCGCACGCACCGCAGCCTCGATGAACTGGTCGACCGTCTGCATGGACATGGCCTGCATCAGGTCGCGCGGCTCGTTTCGCAGGAAGCGCACTATCTCGTGTTCAAGGAACCGGCCAAGGCGTGGAAGGCATTCAATGAAATCCGCCACGACTCGCTCGCGATCGGCGTGCATCTGTACTACTGCGGCCTGATCGGTGAAGGCGCCGAGCGCGCGCTCGACATCGACGCGCACGCCAAGGACTGACGCTTTACAAGAGGCTCAACGCGTGCCTTGAATGAACGCGTCGACGAAACGGTTGAAGGCGGCGGGATGCGCGAGGTTCATGCCATGCGATGCGCCCATCACCGTTTCGCGCCGCGCATCGGGCAACCATGACGCGAGCGTTTCGGCCGCACGCCGGAACATCAGCGGACTCTTCTCGCCGTCGATCAGCAGCACCGGGCACTTCACATCATTCGCGCTGTCGGGTGTATAAGCCGGCAGCGGATCGCGGAACTGGCGCGCGAGCGTATGCGCGTTATCCGTCGCCATGCGCCGGAAGCCCGGCGTGCTCTTCGCCCAGAAACCCGGGCGGCTCACGGAATCGACGAACAGTTGCAGGCCCGCGTCGACCTCGCCCTCTTCGATCAGTTGCGCGGCACGCGCGCGCAACGCATTGACCGTCTCCGGCAAGCTCGCGGGTGCGCGCCCCGCAATCTGCAACGGCCCGCCGGGATCGGCGAGCGTCAGTGTCTTCACATGCTGGCCATGACGCCGCGCGAAGTGATACGCGACACAGCCGCCGCGCGAATGACCCACGACATGCGCAGGTCCCGCGCCAAAGCGCTCGATGAATTGCGCGACTTCATCCGCATGATTGCTCCAGCTGAACGGGATCGTGGCGGGCGTATCGACAGCCGGCCAGTAGTGCGTGAGGCTCACGGCCACGCATCGAAAACGCTTCGACAAACCCGCGAGTTGCGGCTCCCAGTAGCGGTAATCGCACAGCGAGCCATGCACGAAAAGCAGCAGTTCGCCTTCGCCCTGTTCGACGTACGGCATGCGCAAGCCGTTGGGCAGTTCGATGGAAAGTGCGGATGAAGCGGAAGTCTGATTCACTGAAAGAGGCAAATGAAAAGGCGCGCATTATGCACGATATGCGCGCCGTAAAAGCCTCATTGTCACATGACGCCGGCACAAACGCGCGCCACGGAAAGCGCGCTGTAAGCAATGTCAAACGATTGCGTCAGTCGTACGCGCCCATATCGAGCAGCCCTGCACTCGCCGCCGCACCGGCACCGCGCACGGCGCACGTGAGCGGCTCGTCGGCGACGCGCACCTCGAGACCCAGCTCGTTGCTGAAATAGCGCGCGAGATTGCCGAGCAGCGCGCCGCCGCCCGTCAGCACGATGCCTGCGTCCGCGATATCGGTGACGAGTTCGGGCGGCGCGTTTTCGAGCGCGGCCTTCACGGCGATCAGCACCTGGCGCAGCGGCGCGGCGATGGCGTCGACCACATCCTGCGTCGACAGTTCGACCGTGCGCGGCAGGCCGTCGTCGACGCCGCGCCCCGTTGCGCGCATCGTATCCGGCGGCACGACGGCGAGCGCCGAGCCGATGGTCTTCTTCACGTGCTCGGCCGTCTGCTCGCCGAGCAGCACGCCGAAGTTGTTGCGCACGTGCTTGATGATGGCGGCGTCGAACTGGTCGCCGCCGATGCGAATCGAGCCGTTGTACGCCGTGCCCCCCAGCGCGATCACGCCGATTTCCGTCGTGCCCCCGCCGATATCGACCACCATCGAGCCCGTCGCCGACGACACCGGCAAACCCGCACCGACGGCCGACGCGAGCGACTCGTCGATCAGGTTGACCTTCCATGCGCCTGCCGCAGCAGCCGCCTCGCGGATCGCGCGGCGCTCCACCTGGGTCGCGCCGGACGGCACGCAGATCGTGAACGCGGCGCGGCGCGCGAAGAACGGACGCGGACGCGCCATATCGACGAACTGCCGGATCATGTGCTCGGCGGCGGGGAAATTGGCGATCACGCCGTGGCGCATCGGCCGCACCGCTTCGAGGTTGACGGGCACGCGACCGAGCATCTGCTTGGCCTCGCTCCCGACCAGCGCGACGCGCTTGCGTCCCGGCGTCTCGTGCTTGTCGAAGCAGACCACGGAGGGTTCGTTGAGCACAATGCCGCCGTCGTCGGTATAGATCAGCGTATTGGCAGTGCCGAGATCGACCGCCACGGACGAGCGGAAAAGGCGTCCAAACAGCGATGACTGCGCATTCGATCTGGCCATGTTCAGGCTCTTTTGAAAGAAGTGAGCTGCGTATGCTGCAGCGGAAATGTCAAACGTACAGCGCAGCCATGCTGCGCGTGCGTTCCTCGGAAACTTTTTCCGGCTATTGATCGCATATCGGCAGATGCCCGGCGAACTTTAGGAGAATGAACTCGAAAACGTCTTACGGCCGCTTACAGGCGGCCGTTTCGACGTATCACGCAGAGGATTGGAATGCGAAGGACTTAGCGGCGGGCGAGCGGCGCAAGCGCGCGCACGAGGGCCTCGCGGCCCAGTGCGACGCCTTCGCCGGAAATCGTGTGGCCGACGCCCGGCAGTGCGAACGCTTCGACGTCGAAGCCCGCGTCGTGCAGCGCGATCGCGGCACGCTCGGTTTCATCGACGGAGATGACGGCGTCGTCTTCGCCATGGATCAGCGTCACAGGCGTGGCGCTCGTCGCGGTAACCGGCGACGCGAGCCGCCCCGAGAACGCGACCACGACGGCTGCGCCCTGTGGATTCGTCGCCACGTGATGCAGCGACATCATCGAGCCTTGCGAGAAACCGACCAGCGCCAGTTGCCCGTAGCCGAGGCCCTGATGCGCAAGCTCCGCGTCGAGCATCTTGTGTAGCGCGGGCCAGGCGGCCGTGACGCGTCCCGTGCGGTTCTGCTCATCGACATTGCGCAGGCTGAACCACTGACGCCCGCCGAAGCCGCCGTCGAACGGCTCGCTGCCGTCGAGCGACGTGAAGGCCGCCTGCGGCAGCGCTTCGCGCCAGATGTCCGCGAGCGGCACGAGGTCCTGAGCATTGCTGCCGACGCCATGCAGCAGCACGACCAGCGAGGTCGCCGGTCCTTCGGCGGGTGCGAGCCGCCAGCCGTTGTCGAATTGTTCCCAGGCCATCGCCTTCATCCTTTCATATTGCGCGGCGCACACCGCGGGCACTGCACCGCTGCCGTGTCACGCATGTCACGCATGTCACGCGCAGGCGGGAGCATACGACGCGTCCCGCAATCTTGCGTGGATTTCACGCAAAACGTCGGTGGCGCCCAACACCTGATATCGGCGCGCGACGCGGCACTGGACAACGCATTTCTGATTCGCTCTCCGCCTGCGTCTGTGCACGTGGCCGATGCCGTTCGGCGCTTGCGACTATCATCGGCATGTTGCGCCGCGCGAGCATGCCACGCAACGCATGTCGCGCGACACCTCTTCACCGACGGAGCCTGCTTGAGCGAACCGAACCAACCCGACGCGTCGCCCGCCCCTTCGAAGCCCGCTGGGCCGCCGGGCCCGCCCGCGCAGCCGCCGCTGCAGGGCGGGCAGCTGGCGCTCGCGACCTTCGCCGTCGCGCTCGCGACCTTCATGAACGTGCTGGACACCTCGATCGCCAACGTTGCGATTCCAACCATCTCGGGCAACCTCGGCGTCTCCGTCGATGAAGGCACGTGGGTCATCACCGTGTTCGCTGCGTCGAACGCCGTGTCGATTCCGCTGACGGGCTGGTTCACGCAGCGCTTCGGGCAGATCAAGCTGTTCGTCGGCGCGATTCTCGGCTTCGTGATTGCATCGTGGCTGTGCGGCGTCGCGCCGTCGCTGCCCATTCTGCTGTTTGCGCGCGTATTGCAGGGCGTGGTTGCGGGTCCGCTGATTCCACTGTCGCAAGCCATTCTGCTCAGCTCATGGCCGAAGGCGAAATCGTCGACGGCGCTCGCGTTATGGGCGATGACAGCGACCGTCGGCCCGATCGCGGGCCCTGCGCTCGGCGGCTGGATCACGGATAGTTACTCGTGGTCGTGGATCTTCTACATCAACATTCCCGTCGGCATTTTCGCGGCGGGCGTCACGTGGATGATCTACCGCACGCGCGAAACGCCGACCCGCAAGCTGCCCATCGACATTGTCGGCCTCGGCCTGCTCATCACGTGGGTCGCGTCGCTGCAGATCATGCTCGACAAGGGCAAGGACCTCGACTGGTTCGGCTCCCCGGTGATCGTCGCGCTCGCGGTCACGGCCGTCATCAGCTTCGCGTTTTTCCTGGTCTGGGAACTGACGGAGCCGAACCCGATCGTCGATTTGCGGCTCTTCACGCAGCGCAACTTCCTCGGCGGGACGATCGCGATTTCGGTCGCGTACGGCGTGTTCTTCGGCAACCTCGTGCTGTTGCCGCAATGGATGCAGGAATACCTGAACTACCGTTCCGTCGACGCGGGTCTCGTCACCGCGCCGCTCGGCATCTTCGCGGTGATCCTCGCGCCCGTGATGGGCCGCGTGCTGCCGCGCTCGGACGCGCGCATCATCGCGACGCTCGCCTTCGTCGGTTTCGCGATCGTGTTCTTCATGCGCTCGAACTACGTCGTCGAGATCGACACGTGGCATCTGGTGCTGCCCACCTTGCTGCAAGGCATTCCGATGGCGATGTTCTTCGTGCCGCTGACGGCCATCATTCTGTCCGGGCAACCTGGGCCGAAGGTGCCGGCGGCGGCGGGTCTGTCGAACTTCGTGCGCGTGTTTTGCGGCGCAGTCGGCACGTCGATCGCGGGCACCGCGTGGAACAGCCGCACGATCCTGCATCACGAGCGCCTGACCGAGCAGGCCAACGCGAACAATCCCGTCTTCGCGCAGCAGATCGACAACACGCAGACGCTGCTGCACGTCAGCCCATCGACGTCGAATGCACTGTTCGATTTCACCGTGAACACGCAGGCCGCAATGATGGGGCTGAACGACATCTTCTATGCGTCGGCGATCATCTTCGTGCTGATCATTCCGCTCATCTGGATCACGCGCCCCGCGCGCGGCGGCGGTGGCGCGGATGCGTCGGGCGCGCATTGAGGCCGATGTCAGCCGACAACGACCGTGTTGCGTGAGCCCTGACGCTAGCGGAAAAAGCGCGCGGGCGTCTCGCCCAGCGCATCCTTGAACACCGCGATAAACGACGACACGTCGCTATAGCCGACCTCGAGCGCCACCTGCGTGACGCTCGCGCCTGAGCCGAGGCGCATCAGCGCCGTCAACAGGCGTAGTTGCTGGCGCCATTGGCCGAACGTCAGCTCTGTTTCCTTCGAGAAAAGTCGCGCCGCCGTGCGGGCGGTGATCGACGCCTGCTCAGCGAAATCGTCGAGCACGCCGGCGCGCGCCGGGTCGGCAGCGAGCGCATCGGCGATATGCCGCGCGCGCAGATCGCGCGGATAAATCAGCGACAGCGCCACCTCCGTCAGCCGCGGCACGCGGTCGGCGATCACGGCCAGCAGGCGCAACTGCTCGGCATCGGCGGGCGCGCTCGCGTCGAATTGGGACGCCGCGCCGAGCAACTCGTCCATCAGACCGTTCACGGCCATGACGCAACAGCGCGCGGGCATGGACAACGCGTCTTCGTCGGCGTACAGGATGCGCAGCACGACAGGCGCCGCCGACGACATCCTGTGCAACACGCCCGGCAGCATCCAGACAGCGTGATGCGACGGCGCGACCCACAGCCCGTTCTCCGTATGCGCGGCCAGCACGCCTTCCGTCACCTGCACGAACTGCGCGCGGCGCATGCTGCGCCATGGCTGATCGAGCGCGTCGTGACGCACAGCCAGCACGAAAGCCGAACGCGCGACAGAATCAGGATCGAGGGGACCGGCATTCATTGATGTGTCCGTTTAGCCCTGTTTGGGGACCGGAACCCATCAAGGCTAGCATGCGGCGGGCGTGCATGCTTCATCGCAGTGCAACGCGACGTTCCCGGGCAAATAGGGAGAAACGTCAAAGTCTGCGGGGGGAAATTGAACGGAAGGCCGCTATCCCTGTTGAAGGCTCATGCATGAGACAGGGTTGAGGTTCGCAGCAGCAACTCCGATCTCTCAGACTGCATCGATTCCAGCTGAGCAAAGACGAACCGACTCAGAAATGCGGCTGCTTTGGCAACAAAGTGTGGATCAGAGGCGAGCGCCGTAGCGCGCGCCTCCAGGCCAGGCCGTCAACAATCAATCCTGCCGTCCACCGGCTCGTCGGCATAGCCCAATGTCATCATCGCGGCAAGTTACGAGCCGAAATACACCGGCTTCATTCCATCATTTGCGTCCGGGCGGATCGAGCCTTCGATCTTGTGCCCAACGCGGGAAACCGCGTTGCGGAACGAACGCAATTCGTGACGGGTGCCCGACGCCGTGCTGCCATCGGCAACGCCACCCGCGTCGGCCGCGGCAGCGTTCGTCTGCACGATCTGAGCATTGACAGGCGCAGCTTCCTGGCTGGATTGGGCGAACGACGACACAGCCGGAATTGCGAGGGCAGCAGCAACAACAAGCGATTGAACGAGTTTCATGATTCCTACCTCCAGGCTTTGATTTCTCCGCAAACACCCGTTTGCGTTTCAGTGCTTGCAGTGTAGGCCGGACGACTTGCGCAATTAAGCCGTTGCAGAACAATTGAATGTTGTCGGAATAGGTACAAACCCTAAGTCGCAATGAAGATTTGATCGAGATTTGTCTTGACGAACTATCTTTAGATATATATCTTACGATACATCTTAAGACACTCGGAGATGCCAACATGCGTCATCACCACCACCGCTTTTCCCGTGACTTCGCCCGCGGCGCCGACTTTGCCCGCGATCCCGCGTTCTTCGGCTTTTACGAACGCTTCCAGATGTTCAGAGACGCAATCGGCCGCCACCCACGCGGCGGCGGCGGCCGGCATGGCGGCCCGTTCGGCGGCGGTGCGGGTGGTCCGTTCGGAGGCGGCTTCGGCGGAGGATTCGGCGGCGAGGGCGACGGCTTCCCGCGCGGCCGCAAGTTCACGTCCGACGATCTGCAACTGCTGCTGCTCGCGCTGATCGACGAACAGCCGCGTCACGGCTACGAGCTGATCAAGGCGCTCGAAGCGCGCTCGAACGGCTTCTATACGCCGAGTCCCGGCATGGTCTACCCGGCGCTCACCTATCTGGAAGAGCTCGGCTATGTGACCGTGCAACTCGAAGGCAACCGCAAGCGCTACTCGCTCGCCGACGCGGGCCGCGAATACCTCGCCGGCAACCGCGAGCGCGCAGACCTGATGCTCGCCAAGCTCTCGCATATCGCCCGCAAGATGGACTCCGTGCGCCGCGCGTTCGCGGGCGAAGGCCAACCGGGTGAAGCAGGCGACGACGCGAGCGAATACGGCGGCTGGCTGCCCGAATTCGTGCAGGCGCGCCGCGCGCTGAAACATGCGCTGCTGCTGCGCGACAACGCATCGCCAGACGAGCAGCGGCGCATCGCGGCGATCCTCGCACGCGCCACGGCCGACATCGAAAGCAAACCGCGCGAAAACGGCGGCAAGACGTCGGGCGAACCTGCTTGAAGCAGCCGACCCCAACGACGTTGAGAGAACATCCTATGCAAGCAACCCGAACCGATCTGACCGTGACGCGCGTGCGTCATCCGCTGAAATTCCGCCTCTTGCAGGTGAAACACGTCGAGGCCGTCACGCCGCATCTGATCCGCGTGACGCTGACGGGCGACGACCTGCACGACTTCGTGTCCGCGTCCTTCGACGATCACATCAAAGTGTTCTTCCCCGCGCCCGGCGAAGACAAACCGACCGTGCCGACGGCTGGCCCCGACGGCCCCGTATTTCCCGCCGACCGTCCGCGCCCCGTCGCGCGCGATTTCACGCCGAAGCGCTTCGACCGCGACGCGCGCGAACTCGACCTGGAGTTCGCGATGCACGAAGCTGGTCCCGCCGCCGAATGGGCGGCGCAGGCGAAGGCCGGGCAGTATCTCGGCATCGGTGGGCCGCGTGGCTCGTTCGTGGTGCCGACGGGCTTCGACTGGCATCTGCTGATCGGCGACGATACCGCCCTGCCCGCCATCGGCCGGCGTCTCGCGGAATTGCCGCAAGGCGCGCGCGTCGCGGCCGTGATCGAAGTCGCCGATCCATCCGCGCGCATCGAGTTCGAGACGCAGACCGACCTGTATATCGAATGGCGCTATCGCAGCGAAGGCGCGTATCGAGGCGCAGAGTTGCTGAAAGCGGTGCGCGAGACGTTCTTGCCGGACGGCGAAGGCTACGTGTGGGCAGCGGGCGAAGCGGCCACGATGCGCGCGGTGCGCACGTTCCTCGTCAACGAACGCGGCATCGACAAATCGCGCATCCGCGCGTCCGCGTACTGGAAACAGGGCGAGCAGGCCGTCCACGAGAATCTCGACGACTGACGCCTCAATCGAACGGAGCCATGCATTGCTCTCATTGAACGAATCACACGAGCGGCGCCTGTTGTGGCTGCTCGCGCTCACGCAATTCACGATCATCATGGATTTCATGGTGATGATGCCGCTCGGCCCGCAGATCATGCACGCGTTCCAGATCTCGCCTGCGCGGTTCGCGACGGCCGTTTCGGCGTATTCGTGGTGCTCCGGGCTATCGGGCCTGCTGGCCGCCACGTATATCGACCGTTTCGACCGGCGGCGTCTTCTGCTTGCCATTTACGCGCTGTTCGCGCTGTCGAACCTCGGCTGTGCGCTCGCGCCGAACTTTCCGCTGCTGCTGGTGGCGCGCGCGTTCGCGGGCATTACGGGTGGCGTGCTGGCTTCGGTGGTGATGGCGATCGTCGGCGACGTGATTCCCGTCGCGCGGCGCGGTGCGGCGACGGGCACGATCATGACGGCCTTCTCGCTGGCGGCGATCGCGGGCGTGCCGGCGGGCGTGATGCTCGGCGCGCATTTCGGCTGGGCATCGCCGTTCGTGTTGCTGGTCATATTGTCCTGCGTGATCTGGATGGGCGGGCTGCGCATGGTGCCGTCGCTGACCGAGCATCTGCAGAGACAACGCGTGCCGCTCGCGCAGGTGTTGCCGGATCTGTGGAGTCTCTTCGCGAATCCGCGGCATCTGAATGCGTTTGCGCTGACCTTCGTCGTGATGATTGGGCACATGCTGGTGATTCCGTTCATCGCGCCGACGCTCGTCGCGAATCACGGCATCGCGCCCGCCAATCTGTCGTGGCTGTATATGGCCGGCGGTGCGGCAACCTTCTTCACGTCGCGCCGGGTTGGGGAACTTGCCGATCGCTACGGCAAGAAGCGCGTGTTCCGTATCGCTGCGTTGCTGTCGGTGTTGCCTGTGCTGTTCGTCACGCATCTGCCCGATGTGCCGTTTTATGTGATGGTGCTGTTCTTTCCCGTGTTCATGGTTGCGATGTCGTCGCGCATGGTGCCGATGCAGGCACTGCTCACGACGGTGCCGGCGCCGCAGACCCGGGGTGCGTTTCTTAGCGCTAACAGCGCGGTGCAGGCGATGGGCACCGGTTGCGGGGCGTGGTTCGGCGGTCTGTTGCTGTCGACGACTGCGCAGGGGCAGATAGCGGGTTATGGGACTGTTGGATGGCTGGCGGCGGCTGCCGGGGTGCTCGCGTGTGTGTGGATTGGGCGCGTGAGTGGTGCGGGTGATGCCACCGCCGGTGGCGCGGTGAAGCCTGCGGCTGGGGCTGAGGTGGTTGGGGAGGTGTGAGGCTTCGTTTTCGCGGTTTGTCGGGCTTTTCTCGGGCGTCCGCGGTTTGGTTTTTTGCTTCAGGTTTTGCCGTTCGGTGCGTTTGGCTTTGCGGTGGCATCCGCGTGATGTTATTGGTTCGCAAGCGTTGCCCCTGTGCGGGGCAACGCTTGCGAACCAGAAGCAAATCGCGGATGCCAGCGAATACACCAGCAAAAACCCCAAGCCCTATGCCTCCCCGGCAATCACATCCTCAATCATCACCGGCAACCTCCGCACTCTGACACCCGTCGCATGATGCACGGCATCCGTAATCGCCGCCGCGACCCCGGCCAGCCCGATCTCAGCAATCCCCCGCGCGCCAAGCTCGTTGAACACCGGATCGGGATAATCCAGAAACGTCACATCGAGCGCGGGCGTATCCGCATGCGAAGCAATGATGTAATCAGCAAAATTACTGTTGATAGGCGCACCGTATTGCGCGTCATACATCGTATGCTCGAAGAGCGCCATACCGACACCCATCACTACCGCCCCTTCGATCTGATTGCGCCCGGCGCGCGGATTCAGAATCCGCCCCGCGTCGATCACCGTCACGATGCGGCTCACACGTAGCCGCGCCGTCTCCGGCTGCCACGTCACTTCGGCGAAATGCGCGCCATACGAGTAAATCGAATAATGCTTCTTCAACGGATCGTCGAAGCCGCCCTGCGCGCTGCCCTTGCCTGACGCCGCGTGCATCTTCGCGGCCTGCAGGATCTCAGCGAACGGCACGCCCTTCTCCGCCGCATCCGTCTTGCGAAACACACGTCCCGCGCCGAACGCGAGCGCGTCCTTGTCCGCCCCCTTAAATGGCGACTCGTCGATAGCGACGGCCCGCGCCAGCACCATGTCCGTTGCCGCGCGCGCCGCCTGCAGCACCGCGGGAATCACGGAAGCCGTCGCCGCCGAGCCGCCCGATATCGGTCCGACCGGCAACATCGTGTCGCCGAGCGCGACTTCGATCTTGTCGAGCGGAATGCCCGTGTGCCCCGCGACCAGTTGCGCCAGAATCGTGTACGTGCCCGTGCCGATGTCCTGCGTGCCGCACACGACGCGCGCCGTGCCGTCCGCGTGCAGATCGACCGTTGCCTCCGCCGAAAAACGCAGCCCCGGCCAGCCGCATGCGCCGACGCCCCAGCCGAGCGTCAGCCCGTCGCGCGTCATCGACCCGACTTCCGGCGTGCGCTGCGCCCAGCCGAACTTTTCCGCGCCTGTCGTCAGACACTCGACGAGATGCCGCGACGAAAACGGCAAGCCCGTCGATTCATCCACCTTCGGCTCGTTTCTCAAACGGAATTCGACGGGGTCGATATCGAGCTTGCGAGCGAGTTCGTTCATCGCCGATTCGAGCGCATACAAACCCGGCACCGCGCCCGGTCCGCGCATCGCCGTCGGCGAGCCGACGTTGCGTCGCACGAGACCTGAACTCACGCGCAGATTCGGCACGCTGTACAAGAACGGCGTGATCTCGCCGCAGCTTTCTTCGTAGTCGTCGGCGATCGCGGTGTGGTTCAGGTAGTCGTGGCGAATCGACGTGAGCTTGCCGCTACGATCGGCGGAAAGACGCATGCGCTGCTGCGTCGTCGGACGATGGCCGACGTTCTGGAACATCATCTTGCGGCTCACGACCAGCTTCACCGGTTGCCCCGTGTGACGCGTCGCAGCCGCCGCGAGCAGCGAGTGCGGCCACATCCACAGCTTGCCGCCGAAGCCCGAGCCGAGATAGCGCGAGATCACGCGCACTTTTTCTTTGGGCAGGCCGAGCATCTGCATCAACGTGCCCTGATGGTTCGACACCGCCTGCGTGGTCTCGTAGAACGTGTAGCCCTCGCCGTCCCACTGCGCGACAGTCGCGTGCAGCTCGATCGGGTTGTGCGTTTCGACTGGCGTGACATAGGTCTCGTCAAGCGTCGTTTCGCTGGTGTCGAATGCTGATGCCGAATCGCCGCGCTCGCTCTGGACGTGCAACTCGTCCTTCGCTTCGAGTTTGTCGCTGACGTCATGCGCCGTCTTTTCATAGCCGACCTTCACGGCCGCCGCGGCGTTGCTTGCTGCCTCGAAGGTCTCGGCGACGACGGCGGCCACGTACTGTCCGTAATAGCGGATCACATCGTCCTCGAACGGCGGGCGCGCTTCATCGACGAAGCCCGTCTCCATCGAGTTGCCGGAAATGCGATAGAAGCGGCCAATGTTGCCGCGATGCAGAACCGCGCGCACGCCGGGCATCGCCTCTGCGGCAGCAAATTCCAGCGACGTGACGCGGCCGCTCGCGATCGTCGCGCACACGGGCACCGCGTACAACATGTCGGGCAAGTCGATATCGGAGGTGTACTGCGCGCGCCCGGTCACTTTCAGCGGACCGTCGATGCGCGACTGCGGCTGCCCGATGATGGACAGCATTGAATCGGACACAGTTGACATGGAAAGAAGTCCTCGAAAAGGTTTCAGACGGACTGCATGACCTGCGTCAATGCATGTATCAGGCAGCGCCTCGATAGTTCGATCTTGAAGCCGTTCTGGCTCTGCGCTTTCGCATTCGCGAGCGCGGCGTCGGCGGCGCGCGCGAAGCTCGCTGCGTCGGGCACGGCGCCCGCGAGTTCGGCTTCGGCTTCGCGCGCGTGCCACGGCTTCGTACCGACACCGCCGAGCGCGACATGGGCGCGCGTGATGCGCCCGTCGGCCACATTGACGACGACGGCCGCCGACGCCAGCGCGAACTCATACGACGCGCGGTCGCGCAGCTTCAGATACAGCGAGCGGCTGCCCGGAATCGGAGGCAACGTGACATGTGTGACGAGATCGCCAGGTTCGAGCACGGTTTCGCGCTCCGGCGTGTCGCCCGGCAGCAGGTAGAAATCGTCGATCGGAACGCTGCGCGCGCCCTTCGTCCCCTGAATCTGCACCGTCGCGCCGAGCGCCGCGAGCGCGACGTTCATATCCGACGGATTGGTCGCAATACATGCGTCGCTCGTACCGAGTATCGCCATCGTCCGGTTGAAGCCGGTGATGGCAGAACAGCCGGAACCGGGCACGCGCTTGTTGCACGGCATCGCCGTATCGCGGAAGTAGACGCAGCGCGTGCGCTGCAGCAGATTGCCGCCCGTCGTCGCCATGTTGCGCAACTGCGCGGATGCGCCCGCCAGCAGCGCCTGCGACAGCACCGCATAGGGCTCGTGAATCAGCGGGTTCATCGCGAGGTCGGCGTTGCGCACCATTGCGCCGATTCGCACGCCGCCCTCGTCGGTCGTTTCGACGCGGTCGAACGGCAAGCGGCTGATATCGACCACGCGCGCCGGCTTCTCCACATCGAGTTTCATCAGATCGAGCAGCGTCGTGCCGCCCGCGAGAAAGCGCACCTGCGCGCCCTGTTGCGCCGTCTGCGACGCGGCGCCCGCGACGATCGCGTCGCGCATGTCGTCGGCGCGCGAAAGCTGGAACAGTTCCATCGTGGCCCCCTAGCGCTTGCCGCGCACGGTCTGGATGGCCGTCACGATGTTCTGGTAGGCGCCGCAGCGGCACAGGTTGCCGCTCATCGCTTCGCGCACGTCGGCGTCGTCGGGGCCGATCGCTTCGTCGAGCAGCGCGACGGCCGACATGATCTGACCGGACGTGCAGTAGCCGCACTGATAGCCGTCGCACTCGACGAACGCGGCCTGCATCGGGTGCAGCGCGTCGGGCTCGCCGATGCCTTCGATCGTCGTAATCGTGTCGCCTTCGTGCGTGGCCGCGAACGACAGACAGGCATTCTGGCGGCGGCCGTTCACGTGCACGGTGCACGCGCCGCACTGGCCGTGGTCGCAGCCTTTTTTCGTGCCGGTCAGATGCAGATGCTCGCGCAACGCATCGAGCAGGGTCGTGCGCGGATCGAGCGACAGCGCGTAAGTCGTGCCGTTCACGTTCAGTTCGACGGGAATCGTGACGCTCGACGACGATTGCGTGTGTGGCGTACTGCCCGGCGGATTGGCTTCCTGCGGAGTGACTTCGGGTCGGGCGATGGTATGGGGCATCGGGAAATCTCCATGCAGCAATCGGAAGGGGACGATCGGAAGGAAGACTGTCGAATGCCAGATGGCGCTCGGCACGACCGCGCGACACCGTCGCCGTGACGTGGAGCACCGATGGACAAGCGAAAAGTATAGGCGTCGATTCGCGGACGCGCCGGTGGCGTGCCGCCAACCTCCGCACCACAAACGCGATCCGCGCCTCTGACTATCCAGCCGTCTGATAGGTCAGATCGATCGACAGACTCATCAGACTAAGCAAGCGCGATACCCGGCCTCGCGTGCCCCGCTGCAAAAAACGGTAACCGTTACATCTGCCCCTTGCAGCGCACAAATCGCTCTACTGATTCAGAATGATTTCGATTCAAAGAGCATATCCGTGAACACGATGAAGAAGAAACCGCGCCACCGTTGGAAACCGTTGCTGCTGGTGGGTATGGCCTGCGCGCTGTCGGCCCGCAGCGCGCAGGCGCAGGAAATCGCGCTGTACGGCGGCTGGCTCAGAGGCGCCAGCACGAACACCTACTCGTGGGCGATCGACTATACGGAAGGCTTTGGAAGATACGTCGCGGGCAGCATCACGTGGCTGAACGAAGGGCATATGCCGGACCATCACCGCGACGGCCAGGCGGTGCAGATATGGGGGCGTCTGCCGCTTGCGCAGAACCGTTTCGTGTTTGCGCTCGGCGTCGGGCCGTATCGATACTTCGATACGGAGGCGGCCGAACAGGGCCAGGGCTATTCGAACACGCACGGCTGGGGCGGCCTGTTCAGCGCGCGGGCCACCTGGTACACGACGCGCCGCTGGACGACCAGCCTGCAACTCAACCGTATCCAGGTGTCGCGCGGACCTTCGACGACGGCCGTACTGCTCGGCGTCGGCTATCAGCTCGACGCGCCCGACGAGCCGGGCCCGCGCGCCTGGGCGCTGCCCCGCACACATGACGTGACGAACAACGAAGTCACGGTGATGGTCGGCCAGACCATTCTCAACAGCCTGGAATCGCAGATGTCCGTGGCCGAGTCGATTGAATACCGGCGCGGGCTCACGCATTGGCTCGACGGCACGCTCGGCTATCTGCACGAAGGCGGCGGCCTGAAAGCGCGCCGCGACGGGCTCACGGCGCAGTTATGGCTGACGCGCGCGTTTCTCGACGATCATTTGACGCTCGGTTTCGGTGCGGGCGCGTATGCCGCGATTCATCATGGCGAAGACCCAGACGAACGCTCGACGGGCGATGGCGTGCTGTCAGGCATCGTATCGGCGTCGGCGTCGTATCGCTTCACGCAGCACTGGGCGGCGCGCGTGACGTGGAATCGCGTCGTCACGCGCTACAGCCGCGATACGGATGTGCTGATGGGCGGTATCGGTTATCGGTTCTAGGCGCGGCGCGCGTTCATGCGAGCGCTTGCTCGACGCCGAGGTCAGCCAGAGGATGCGCCTGCGCGCGCCATGGCGACGACAGGAAATGCCGCACGCGCTCGGGCCGCACTTCAGCCAGCGTCGCGGGTGCCCAGCGCGGCTTGCGGTCCTTGTCGACCAGATGCGCGCGCACGCCTTCGCTGAAATCGCCCTCTTCGATCGCGCGCGTGACGATGCCCAGTTCCATCCGGAAACATTCGGCGAGCGTCATCTGACGGCCGCGCCACAACGCGTCGCGCGTGACGTACAGCATGGTCGGCGAATGCGAGGTCAACGCTTCGTACGTTGCTTGCAGCCACTGACGGACCTCACGCGCGTGCTCGCGCTCCAGATCCTGACGCAGTGTCGCGACGATCCGTTCGACGCTCGAGCGCCGGTCGAAGTGACGCAAGATCAGCTGCGTGAATGCGCCGAGCCCCGCGTGCGGGACGATGTTGCACGGCGGCTCGAAGACGGTGCGCAAGGCGCGCAGCAGTTCGTCGTTGGCGACGTCGGCAGTGGTAATGCGCAACAGACGCTCTTCGAACGTATCGAGCCATTCGGACGGCACGCATAGATCCGCCAACTGGACGCGCAAGGCTTCCGCGCCAGACAGCGTCACGCCCGTCAGCCCCACATACAGTTCGATCTCCGCGGGCATCACGCTCAGAAAACGCGTCGCGCCGACGTCGGGCAGAAAGCCGATGCGCGTCTCCGGCATCGCGATCTTCGTACGCTCGGTGACGATGCGCAGCCGCGCCGCCTGGCCAAGCCCCATGCCGCCGCCCATCGTGATGCCGTCGAGCAGCGCGACAACGGGCTTCGGAAAGGTATGCAGCGCGTAGTCGAGCCGGTATTCGTCGATGAAGAACTGCTGCCAGCTTTTTTCGTTGCGCTGCCGCATGCCGAACAGCGCGCGCACATCGCCGCCCGCGCAGAAACCTTTCGCGCCCGCGCCGCGCAGGACGACAGCGACGATCTCGCTATCGGTGCGGCAGCGCTCGATCAGCACGGCCAGTTCGCGCACCATCTCGTGCGACAACGCGTTCAGCGCGGCCGGACGGTTCAGCGTGACGATGGCGACGCGATTGACGACGCGAAACAGCACGTCGGCTTCGTGCACGCTTTGCTCCTTGAGAACTGCGCTCATCGCTGCGACTCCTTCGATTGCGCGCCCTGCCACTTCGGCGGGCGCTTTTCGAGGAACGCGTTGACGCCCTCGCGCTGATCGGCGCCGTCGAACAGATCGACGAAGCGCTCGCGCTCCACGGCCAGTGCCGCCTTGCGCGGTACGCCGTTGCGCGCCTGCTGGATCAGTTCCTTGCTGAACGTGACGGCCTGCGGACTCAGGCCCGCGACGCGCGCCGCCATCCGCAGCGCGAAGTCGCGCGCCGCGCCTTTCTCGACCACTTCCTCGACGAGCCCGATGCGCAGCGCCGTTGCCGCATCGACGCGCTCGCCCGTCAGCACGATGCGCTTCGCCCAGCCTTCGCCGACGAGCCACGGCAGCGTCTGCGTGCCGCAGCCGCACGGCAGCAGCCCGACGGCCGTTTCCGGCAAGGCCATCACCGCGTGCTGCTCGGCAATGCGGATATCGCACGCGAGCGCGCATTCGAGCCCGCCGCCCATCGCGTAGCCGTTGATTGCCGCGATCACGACGGGCCGCGCGTTTTGCAGCGTCTCGAACGCCGCGCCGAAGCGCGATGCCGCTTGTCGCGCGATTTCCTTGTTGCCGTCGGCGAAGGTGTTGAGATCGGCGCCCGCGCTGAAGAATTTCGGGCCGTCGCCCGTGATGACGATGGCACGCACTTGCGCGTCGCCGTTCAGTCGTTCGATGGTGTGTTGCAGCTGCAATAGCCCTTCCGGCGTAAATGCGTTCGCGGGCGGGCGCTTCAGGGTCAGCACGGCGACGCTGCTGTCATGCGCGTAGTCGAGTTCGATCATCACGCGTCTCCATCCTTGCGATACAGCTTGATCACGGCTGAAAAGTCGAGCTTGCCGGCGCCGTTCGTGCTCATCGTCTGATAGAGCTGTTGCGCGAGTGCGCCGAGGTAGACGGGTTGGCGGGCGAGTTTTGCTGCGTCCGTGGCGAGGCCCAGGTCCTTGAGCATGAGATCGGTGCCGAAGCCGCCGGTGTAGCCGCGCGTCGACGGCGCGGTGTCGATGACGCCGGGGAACGGGTTATAGGTGTCCGAGCTCCAGCAACGGCCCGTCGATGTGTTGATGATCTTGCCCAGTACCTGGGGGTCGATGCCGAGCTTTTCGCCGAGTGCCATGGCCTCGGAGACGCCTGCCATCGTGATGCCTAGCACCAGGTTGTTGCAGATCTTGGCGACCTGGCCGGTCGAGGTTTCGCCGCAATGGACTATGTTTTTGCCCATTGCCGAGAGGACCGGTTTTATCTGTTCATATAGTTGTGTGGTGCTGCCTACCATGAAGGTCAGTGTGCCGGCTGTTGCGCCGCCTGTGCCGCCTGAGACGGGTGCGTCGACGAAGGTGTTGCCGTTTTGTGTTGCCAGTTCGGCGAAGGCTTTTACGCTGGCTGGGTCGATCGTGCTCGAGTCGATGATCGGGGTGTGCTTCGCGATGCCCGCGAGGATGCCTTCTTCGCCTGTTAGCACTGTTTTTACATGGGCTGAAGCTGGGAGCATCGTGATGACGTATGCGACGTCCGTCGATGCTTCTTTTGGAGTTTTTGCCGGTCTTGCGCCTGCTTGTTTCAGTGTTTCTACTGCTTGCGCGTTCAGGTCGAAGACGTTCAATGCGTGGCCCGCTTTCAGCAGGTTCAGCGCCATCGGCGCACCCATGTTGCCTAGTCCTATGAAGCCGATTTTCATGTTTGCTCCTTTTGGTTTTTTGTCTGCGACGCTGTTCGGTATGCTGGTTTGGTTTGCTGGCATCCGCGTGATGCCTACGTGCTTCAAGCGTCGCCCCTGTGCGGGGCGGCACCTACTTTTCTTTGCCGCCGCAAAGAAAAGTAGGCAAAAGAAAGCGGCTCACACCGCCAGCCCTTATGATTGCCTGAGGGCCCTCAACGGGTCTTACGCTTCACACGGCAACGCCCTGGTTCGCGTTCGTTGCCAACGTTCTCTCAGTACGCCTCACCCACTTCACGCGCCCGCACTACAGCACGCCGTGCCAGATAGTCCACGGCAGCCCAGGTGGCAAACTGTGTGTAGGCCGTAGGGCCTCACACGCCTCACTTCGGACCGATAGCACGCGCATACCGCCATGTGAGAGCGCCACGCTATACGACGTGACAACCTACACACAGTTTGCCACCTGGGCGGCACTTACCATTCGTTGCCGCTGGCCCAGGTACGGGTATTCGGAGCGGGTGAGGCATTCATTTGAAGCGTTAGCAACGAGAACCGGCCAGGGCACTGCCGTGTGAAGCGTAAGACCCTTTGGGGGCCCTCAGGCGAACACAAGAACTGGCGGTGTGAGCCGCTTTCTTTTGCCTACTTTTCTTTGCGGCGGCAAAGAAAAGTAGGTGCCGCCCCGCACAGGGGCAACGCCTGAAGCACGTAGGCAAAACGCGGATGCCACCGCAAAGCCAAAGCAAAACCACCCCAGCGTCGCAGACAAACAAAAAACCCCTACCGAAGGCTAATAGTCGTATTCACACCATCACTAACGGTCGCATCATCAAACCACCGAGCAGTAACAGTCTTCGTCTGCGTATAAAACTGCACAACCTGCTTGCCATAAGGCCCAAGATCCCCAAGCTTGGACCCCCGAGAACCTGTAAAACTAAAAAACGGCACCGGCACGGGAATAGGAATATTGATCCCCACCTGCCCAACATCGATCTCACTCTGAAACTTGCGAGCCGCCGCACCGCTCTGCGTGAAAAGTCCGACACCATTCCCCATCGGATTGCTATTCACCAGCGCAATGGCATCGTCCAGCGTCGGCACAGTCATCACACACAACACAGGACCAAAAATCTCCGTCTTATAGACATCCATCTCGACCGAAACATCACTAAACACCGTCGGCCCGATAAAATTACCGGCCTCGTAGCCAGGCACACCAACACCCCGCCCATCCAGCGCAAGCGTTGCGCCCTCTTTCACGCCCGCGTCGATCAGACCAAGAACACGCTCTTTCGCAGCACGCGAAACCACCGGCCCGATATCCGTGCCGGCCTCATGCCCGGCATTCACCTTCAAGGTCTTCGCCTTCGCAACAAGCTCGGGCAACCATTCCTTCGACGATCCCACCAGCACCACAACGGAAGTCGCCATACACCGCTGCCCCGCCGCGCCAAAGCCGGCACCCACCAGCGCATTCAGCGTCTGCTCGCGGTTCGCATCCGGCAACACGACAGCATGATTCTTCGCGCCCATCATCGATTGCACACGCTTGCCGTGCTGGCTACCCAGGTTGTACACATGCGTGCCGACCGCCGTCGATCCAACAAACGAAATCGCCTTCACCAGTTCATGCGTGCACAATCCATCGACAACTTCCTTGCCGCCATGCACCACGTTCAGCACGCCCTTCGGCACGCCCGCTTCGATGGCCAGCTCGACCAGTTGCATCGTCGATAACGGGTCCTGCTCCGACGGCTTGAGGACGAATGTGTTGCCGCATACGATCGCCATCGGGAACATCCACAGCGGAATCATCGCGGGGAAGTTGAACGGTGTGATGCCCGCGCATACGCCGATCGGCTGACGCAGCGTGTAGGTGTCGACGCTGCCCGCCACGTTCTCCGCGAACTCGCCCTGCTGCAACGTGCCGATCGAACACGCATGCTCGACCACTTCGAGGCCCCGGAAAATGTCGCCCTCGGCGTCGGGCAAAGTCTTGCCCTGCTCGGCCGTCAAGGTCTTCGCAATGCGCGGCATGTGCTCGCGAATCAGCGCCTGGTACTTCAGCATGATGCGCATGCGCGCACCAATCGGTGTGTTCTTCCACGTCGCAAACGCGGCGTGCGCCGAGCGGATCGCCGCGTCCACTTCCGCTTTCGTCGCGAACGGCACGCGCGCCAGCACTTCCTGCGTCGCCGGATTCACGATGTCGCGCCACTCGGTCGCGCTCGACTCGACAAATTCGCCGTTGATCAACAGCTTGACCGTGTCGACCTTGCGGTCAGCCAGAGTCGAAGGAATTGCGCTCATTCTGCATGTCTCCTGAAGTAGATATCGGTGGCTCGCTTGCCGCTCAGTTGCCGCTCAGTTTCCGTTTCCGTTGCGAAGCTCGGGGAAATCCTCTTCCCAGTATTCGTCCTGCAGGCGCGCAGGCTCTGCCGTGCGCTCCAGTTCGCGCCGCCTTAGCTCGACGCGGCGAATCTTGCCGGAAATCGTCTTCGGTAACTCGCTGAATTGCAGGCGGCGAATGCGCTTGTACGGCGCGAGCTTCTCGCGCGAAAAGCGGAACACGTCGCGCGCGAGTTCGGGGCCCGCTTCGAATCCATGCCGCACGGTCACGAAGGCCTTCGGCACCGACAGTCGCAGCGGATCGTTGCTCGGCACCACGGCCGCTTCGGCAATCGCTTCATGTTCGATCAGCACGCTCTCGAGTTCGAATGGACTCAGCCGGTAATCGGACGACTTGAACACGTCATCCGAGCGGCCGACGTACACGAGATAACCATCGTCACGCCGCATCGCGACATCCGACGTGTGGTAGTAGCCGTTGCGCATCGCGTATTCGGTGGCCTTCGCGTTGTTCGCGTAGCCCGTCATCAGGCCCAGCGGACGTGAATCAAGCGGCAGCGCGATTTCGCCTTCCGTCACGGGATGATCGTCGGCATCGACGAGTTCGACGCGGTAGCCCGGCAGCGGACGTCCCATCGATCCCGGCACGACAGGCTGCCCAGGCGGGTTGCCGATCTGGCACGTGGTTTCTGTCTGCCCATAACCGTCGCGGATCACGATGTTCCACGCATGCCGCACGCGCTCGATGATCTCCGGGTTCAACGGCTCGCCCGCGCCGACGATCTCGCGCAGTTTCACGGGATACGACGCGAGCGGCTCCTGCACGAGCATGCGCCACACGGTGGGCGGCGCGCACAGCGTCGTGACGTTGTAGCGCACCAGCACGTCGAGCGTTTCTTTCGGCACGAAGCGCGCGAAGTTGTAGACGAACACGCATGCCTGCGCATTCCACGGCGCGAAGAAGCAGCTCCACGCATGCTTCGCCCAGCCGGGTGAGCTGATGTTCCAGTGGATGTCGCCAGGCTTCAGGCCGATCCAGTACATCGTCGACAGATGGCCGACGGGGTAGCTCTCGTGCGTATGCTCGACCAGTTTCGGCTTCGACGTCGTGCCCGACGTGAAGTAAAGCAGCATGGGATCGCTGGCGCGTGTGGCGCCCTCAGGCACGAAGGTCGGCGACGATTCATACGCGGCTGCGATATCCGTCCAGCCTTCGCGCGGCGCGCCAACCGAGATGCGCTTCAACGGTGTATCGAGCGCGTCGAACTTGCCCGTCTCCGCGCTATCGACCACCACGAAATTCGCGCCGCCGATCTGCACGCGGTCGCGCACATCGTCGGGCGACAGTTGCGTCGTGGCGGGCAGCACGATCGCGCCGAGTTTCATCGCCGCGAGCATCACGTCCCACAGTTCAACGCGGTTCGGCAGCATCAGCAGCAGCCGGTCGCCGCGCCCTACGCCCAGCCCGCGCAGAAAATTCGCCATCCGCGACGAGCGCTCCGACATCTGCGCATACGAGAGCTTCAGCCCTTCTAGCGCCGGATCATCGACGATCCACAGCGCCGGGTTGTCGTTCCCTCTCGCGACGACGTCGAAATAATCGAGCGCCCAGTTGAATTCCCCAAGTTCCGGCCATCTGAACTCGCTGTACGCGCGCTCATAGTCGGTGCGGTGGCGCAACAACAGGTCGCGCGCGTCGAGAAAGCTCTGGGCTGCTGTCATGGTTGTCTCCTTTAACCTGTCGGCGTGTCTGCGCCCGGCGCGGAACGCGCTCTATTGGCGGATTATTCTGCGCTCAAACGTGCCGCGCGATAACCATTCTTTGTACTTCGCTGGTGCCTTCGTAGATCTGCGTAATGCGGGCATCGCGATAATGCCGCTCGACGGCGTAGTCCTCCAGATACCCATAACCGCCGTGAATCTGAATCGCCTTCGAGCAGATCTCTTCGGCCACCTCCGACGCATACAGCTTCGCCTGCGACGCCTCCGACAGGCAAGGCTTGCCCGCGCTGCGCAGGCGCGCCGCGTGATGCACGAGCAGCCGCGCGGCGTTCAGGCGCGTCGCCATGTCGGCGAGCATGTTGGCGATGGTCTGATGCTCCTTGAGTGCCTTGCCGAACTGGACGCGCTCGTTCGCATACAGACGGGCTGCATCGAAAGCCGCACGCGCGATGCCGATCGCCTGCGCCGCGATACCGATGCGCCCGCCCTCGAGATTCGACAGCGCGATGCGCAAGCCCTCGCCCGGCGCACCGAGCAGATTCGCTTCGGGCACGGCGCAATCGTCGAGCGAAATCGGGCAGGTATCGGACGCCCGAATGCCGAGCTTGCTTTCGGGGCGCCCGACATTGAAGCCCGGCGTATCCGTCGGCACGATGAAGGCCGAGATGCCGCGCTTGCCCGCATCGGGATCGGTGACGGCGAACACGATCGCGATGCTGGCGCGCGCGCCGTTCGTCACGAACTGCTTGCTGCCGTTGATGATCCACTCGCCGTCGCGCAGCACGGCGCGCGTGCGGATGTTGTTCGCCTCGCTGCCCGCATGCGGCTCGGTCAGGCAGAACGCGCCGATGCGCTTGCCCATCGCAAGATCGGCGAGATAACGGTCCTTTTGAGCGTCAGTGCCGAAGTTGAGGATCGGCCCGCAGCCGACTGAGTTGTGCACGCTCATCAGCGTCGCGCAGGCAGCGCAGCCAGCCGCGATCTCTTCGAGGGCGAGCGCATAAGCGATGTAGTCGGTGTACGAGCCGCCCCACTCGGGCGGCACGATCATGCCGAGAAAGCCCAACTCGCCCATCTGCCCGACGACTTCGGCAGGCAACTGACCTTCGCGGTCCCATTGCGCCGCGTTCGGCGCAAGGCGTTCGACCGAGAAGTCGCGTGCCGCGTCGCGGATCATCCGCTGCTCGTCGGTGTAGAACTCGTCCATGTGTCTCGCTCCGTTTGTCCTCTGCACGCCTGCTGCACTGCACATGCGGCGCGTCTGCTGGAACCCAGTGTAGGCGGCGCGAAAGCGGGATTCGATGCCGCGTCCGATCAATTTGCATGAGCGCATTTGCCATAACTGGATTTCGCGTCCGGCGCCAATGCGGCAGAATGGCGGTTCGGGCAGGCGCTCCCGGCAAATTATGTGAGCGCATTTGCCAGAATTCATGAACGCCCACTTCCGGGCTACTCGAGAAACCACGACCGGATGAAAAGCGAAAGAGGCACGATCTCCGTGAGTCTCGTCGAAGAGACGCTGGCGCTCGCCCGCGCGCGCGGCGTCGACGTGACGCCGATCATCGAGGCGGCAGGCATCGCGCCGCAGGTGCTCGCGAGCCCGAAGAGCCGCGTGACACCAGCGCAGTACGGCGCGCTGTGGGCCAACATCGCAAGAACGCTCGACGACGAATTCTTCGGCCAGGATGCCCACGCAATGAAGAGCGGCAGCTTCATCGCGATGACGCAGATGGCGCTGACGGCGCGCAACGGCGGCCAGGCGCTGACACGCGCCGTCAACTTCATGCGCCTCGTACTCGACGACATGCGCGCGCAGATCGTCATGCGCGACGACTGCGTGCGGCTCGTATTCACGCATCGCGACGGCGCGCTGCAGCCGGCCATGTTTGCTTATGCAACGTACTTCATCCTCGTCTATGGACTCGTATGCTGGCTGGTCGGGCGGCGCATCCCGCTGATCGAGGCGCGCTTCCAATGCGCCGAGCCGCCCGCGGCGCACGAGTACCGGCTGATGTTCTGCGACGACCTTTCGTTCGAACAGAGCGAGTCGTATGTCGATCTCGCGCCGGATTTTCTGGAACTGCCCGTCGTGCAGACCACGAAATCCGTCAAGCCCTTCCTGCGCGACGCGCCTGCAAGCTTCATCATCAAGTACCGCAATCCCGGCTCGCTCGCGGCGCGGGTGCGCAAGACGCTGCGCGCGCTGCCGATGTCCGCCTGGCCCGGCTCCGACGAGATGGCGCAGCGCCTGCACGTCGCCGAGGCGACGATGCGGCGTCATCTGAAGCAGGAAGGCTATACCTACCAGTCGATCAAGGACGACTTGCGGCGCGACATCGCGATTTCGCAGTTGCAGCGCGGCGGCCAGTCGGTCGCCGACATCGCGGCGGCGCTCGGCTTCGCGGAGCCAAGCGCGTTTCACCGGGCGTTCCGCAAATGGACGGGGATGCGGCCAGCGGATTACCGGGCGGTGAACGCGCACATGGCGGGCGCGCCCACGGCGAACGCGGGTATCTCCCGCCGGGCGGAACGCGCGGAATCCGACTAAGCTTAAGACAGGCCAGCTCTTTTCAGGCCTGGCGCGCCGCCATGCGAACGTGATCCGTCGCGGCACGGTGCGCCGGCCGTCGACGATGGGAACGTACCGGCTTCTCCCGATCCGGCAAGCGGGTTCGCGACGCACGCTGCGCCGCGCGCGTGGCGCTTTCATGGCCGCCGCTGCCCGTGCCGCATCGGCTCGCGCTCCGCGCGCCGTCTGCGGCGCGGCGGGAAGGCTGTTGCAGCGTGCGTTGCTGCTCGCACTGGCGTTCTGCGCTGTGGCCGGGTTCGTCCCTTCCGCCTACGCCGCGCAATCCAGGGTGGCGCCCGGCAGCGTCGTGGTGATTCCCGTCGCAGGCGCCATCGGCCCCGCTACCGCCGATTTCATCGTGCGCGGTCTCGCCCGCGCCGCCGACGATCACGCCCAGCTCGCCATCCTGCAACTCGACACGCCGGGCGGGCTGGACACGTCGATGCGGCAAATCATCAAGGCGATTCTGGCGTCGCCCATCCCCGTCGCGACGTATATCGCGCCAGGCGGCGCGCGCGCGGCGAGCGCGGGCACCTATATCACGTATGCAAGCCACATCGCGGCAATGGCGCCGGGCACCAATCTGGGCGCGGCGTCGCCCGTGCAACTGGGCATCGGCGGGCAGGATGCGCCGAAACCCGGCCAGCCGCCCGCATTGCCGGGCGCGACGCCTGCGTCCGGACCGGCCCAGAAGGACAACGCTGCATCCGGCGCGCTCCCGCTCGACAGTCAATCGACGGAGTTGCGCAAGCAGCTTCACGACGCGCAGGCGTATATCCGCGGTCTCGCGCAACTGCGCGGTCGCAACGTCGACTGGGCCGAGCGCGCGGTGCGCGAAGCCGTGAGCCTGTCGGCACGCGACGCGCTCGAACAGAAGGTCGTCGACCTGATTGCGCGCGATATTCCCGATCTGCTGCGGCAACTCGACGGCCGCACCTACGATACGGCCGCGGGCGCGAAGCATCTGACGACGGCACACGCGCCCGTCGTCACGCTCGAAGCGGACTGGCGCAGCCACTTCCTCGCCGTCATCACCGATCCGAACGTGGCCTTGATCTTGCTGATGATCGGCATGTATGGCCTGTTCTTCGAGTTCGCGAATCCCGGCTTCGTGCTGCCCGGCGTGGCGGGCGCGATCAGCCTGCTGCTGGGTTTGTTCGCGCTGCAATTGCTGCCCGTCAATTACGTGGGTCTCGGCCTGATCTTCCTCGGCCTCGCGTTTCTGATTGCCGAAGCCTTTCTGCCGACCTTCGGCACGCTGGGCTTCGGCGGCATCGTTGCGTTCGCGATCGGCGCGCTGATGCTGATCGATACCGACGTGCCCGGCTACGGCGTGCCGCTGCCGATGATCGCCGCCGTCATCGTGTTCAGCGTGCTGTTCATCTTCGGCGTGTCGGGCATGGTGCTGCGCTCGCGTCGGCGGCCCGTGGTGACGGGCGCCGAGGCGATGATCGGCAGCGTCGGCGTGGTGCTGGACGACGGCCTCGTCGCGGATACCCCGCAAGCCCGCGCCGATGGTCCGCAGGACAGCCCGCTCGACAGCCTGTTGCACGGCGAGCCTGACCGCGTCGGCTGGGCGCGCGTGCATGGCGAGCGCTGGCGGGTGCGCAGCACGGCGCCGCTCGCAGCGGGCCACGCCGTACGCGTGACTGGGCGGCGCGGCCTGATGCTGACCGTGGTTCCCGCAAGCAATTCATCACAAGAGGGAGAACACACATGATCGGTTTCACTTTCGGCTTCGGCAGCATCCTGATTGTTCTGGCGATCGTGCTGGTCGCGTCGTCGGTGCGCGTGTTTCGCGAGTACGAGCGCGGCGTGGTGTTCATGCTCGGCCGCTTCTGGAAAGTCAAGGGGCCGGGTCTCGTGCTGATCATTCCCATCGTGCAGCAGGCGGTGCGGATGGATCTGCGCACCGTCGTGTTCGACGTGCCGCCGCAGGACGTGATCACGCGCGACAACGTGTCCGTCAAGGTCAATGCCGTCGTGTACTTTCGCGTGGTCGATCCGGAGCGCGCGGTGATTCAGGTCGCGCGCTACTTCGAAGCGACCAGCCAGCTGTCGCAGACCACGCTGCGCGCGGTGCTCGGCAAGCATGAACTCGACGAACTGCTGTCCGAGCGCGAGCAGCTCAATACCGATATCCAGCGCGTGCTCGATGCGCAAACGGATGCGTGGGGCATCAAGGTATCGAATGTGGAAATCAAGCATGTCGACATCAACGAGACGATGATCCGCGCGATTGCGCGTCAGGCCGAAGCCGAGCGCGAGCGCCGCGCCAAGATCATTCATGCCGAGGGCGAGTTGCAGGCGTCCGAGAAATTGCTGCAGGCGGCACAGATGCTCGCGCAACAACCGCAGGCAATGACGTTGCGGTATTTGCAGACACTGACAACCATTGCCGCCGACAAGAATTCGACCATCGTGTTTCCGTTACCCGTCGATCTGTTGACGGCCGTGATCGACCGGATGACCAAGCCTTCTCAGCATATGGGCTAGGCCGCGCCTGTCCGTGCGAATCTCGCTCAAACGTTCGAACACGAAAGCGCCTGAAGCATGCATGAACCACGCCTCCAGCGCAGCGATAGATGCAAACTGAGCAACGGTTCATTTCAGTTCCGAACCTTACTCATTGCGAATACAGAACCTAGAATAAAAGGGTCATCCTAACTTTTCAGGCCCTTGCCATGAAGCTGATTCCTCGTATGGTTCTGGGCGCGCTTATCGGCGTCGCAGCCGTATCGTCCGCATTTGCGCAGACGCGCGTCTATGATCAGAACACCCCCAAGACCCGCGCCGAAGTGAAGGCGGATCTCGTCGAATGGCGCAAGGCGGGCTACGATCCGCTCGACTGGATCAACTACCCGGCCAATGCCATCGCTGCCGGCCGCGTCGTCGCGCAACGCCGCGCGCAGGCTCAAGGCACGCAACAGTAATACCGATGGATGCGAGACGCGCTCATTCAGCGCGCGTCTCGCATTGCATTGCCCGTTGAGACGTTCAACACGGCTTTGCGCGCGGTGTTGATCATGACATTGCGCAAGGCCGCTTTCGCCGCGCTTCCTTCCTTTCCGCTCCCCTCGTAATCCAACCTGATGCGTCGCGTCAGGTATCATCACGCCCCTCGCCAGCAAAACGCACCTGGGCGCCGCCCGTTGCCGCGGCGCGCTCGCGCGCACGTCCAGACTGTTGCATGGGCTCCACGCGCACGCGGCAAATGCGGTATTTACTGACCAATCGTGATTAAATCCGCCCGTGGCGTCATGATGGTCGATGCAGCGGCGAGCCCGCGTGGGTCGCCATGCGGGACGGGGCATCACCGCGTGGCAGATTGAGCGCGGCAGAGACGGCAACACGACAAGCAGTGACCAACGACATTTCAAACGACGAGAGACTCGGCTCATGGACTCCGTAAAACGGTATTTCGGCTTTGACGAAGCGGGCACGACCCTGCGCGTGGAAGTGCTGGCAGGTGTGACCACCTTCCTCACGATGGCCTACATCATCTTCGTCAATCCGGCGATTCTCGGCGATGCCGGCATGCCGAAAGACTCGGTGTTCGTCGCGACCTGCCTGGTCGCAGCGCTCGCGTCGCTCATCATGGGCTTCTATGCGAACTACCCGATTGCCTGCGCGCCGGGCATGGGCCTGAATGCGTACTTCGCGTACACGGTCGTCAAGGGGATGGGCTTCACATGGCAGGCTGCGCTCGGCGCGGTGTTCATCTCCGGCTGCCTGTTCCTGATCGTGACGCTGTTCCGCGTGCGCGAGGTGATCGTCAACGGCATTCCGCATTCGATACGCGTCGCGATCACGGGCGGCATCGGTCTCTTTCTCGCGATCATCTCGTTGAAGACGGCGGGCATCGTGACGGGCAATCCGGCGACGCTCGTCACGCTCGGCAACCTGCACGACCCGCACGTGGTGCTGGCCATCATTGGCTTCTTCGCGATCGTCACGCTGGACGTTCTGCGCGTGCGCGGGGCGATACTGATCGGTATCGTCGGCGTGACGATCTTGAGCTTCTTCTTTGGCGGCAACCAGTTTCACGGCATCGTGTCGGTGCCGCCGTCGATCTCGCCGACGCTGTTCCAGCTCGACGTGAAGGCTGCGTTGTCGACGGGCGTGCTGAATGTGATTCTGGTGTTCTTCCTCGTCGAACTGTTCGATGCGACGGGCACGCTGATGGGTGTCGCGAATCGCGCGGGGTTGCTGGTGCATGGCAAGATGCATCGCTTGAACCGCGCGCTGCTGGCGGATAGTACGGCGATCCTTGCAGGGTCGGTGCTGGGTACGTCGTCGACGACGGCTTATATCGAAAGCGCTTCGGGCGTGCAGGCGGGTGGACGCACGGGTGTCACCGCGATTACGGTTGCTGTGCTGTTCTTGCTGGCGCTGTTCTTTGCGCCGCTGGCGGGGGTCGTGCCGGGTTATGCCACGGCGCCGGCTTTGCTGTATGTGTCGTGTCTCATGCTGCGGGAGATGGCTGATCTGCCATGGGATGATGCGACTGAAGTCGTGCCTGCGGCGCTGACTGCTCTGATGATGCCTTTCACCTATTCCATTGCTAATGGGGTGGCGTTTGGGTTTATTTCTTATGCTGGGCTGAAGTTGCTGACTGGGCGTGCGCGGCAGGTGAAGCTCGTTGTGTGGGTTATTGCTGCTGTGTTTTTGTTCCGGTTTTTTTATCTTGGATCGGAGTGAGTTTTTTTGTCTGCGACGCTGGGGGAGACTTGCGCGGCTTCCGCGGTTTGCGGTTTGTACTTCACGCGTCGTTGTTTGATGTTCTGGCCTTTACGCTGGCATCCGCGCTTGACTTCTTGCTTTAGGCGTTGGTGTTCGGTGTGTTTGCCTTTGCGCTGGCATCCGCGCTTTGTTAGCGTGCTTCACGCGTCGCCCCTGTGCGGGGCGGCACCTACTTTTCTTTGCCGCCGCAAAGAAAAGTAGGCAAAAGAAAGCGGCTCACACCGCCAGCACGTGTTCTTATCCACGGGCCCCCAACGTCCCCATCCTTCACTCGGCAGCATTTCTGTTCGCGTGCGTTGCCCACGCTTCGAATGACCGCCTCACCCACTTCGAACACCCGTGCCTGGGCCAGCGGCAGCGAATGGTATGTGCCGCCCAGGTGGCAAACTGTGTGCAGGTTGTCGCGCCGGATAGCCTGGCGCTCTTACAGCTTGGGGCGCATGCGCTATCGGTCCGAAGTGAGGCGGGTGGAGTACTTCGGCCTACACACAGTTTGCCACCTGGGCGGCGGTGGAATGTCTGGTGGGGAGTGATGTAACTCGGATGCGCGAAGCGGGTGAGGCGCGCGGCAAGAGCGCTGGCAACGAACGTCGGTCACGTGGTTGCCGTGTGAAGCGTAAGAACCTGTGGGGGCCCTCAGGCAAACACTAGAACTGGCGGTGTGAGCCGCTTTCTTTTGCCTACTTTTCTTTGCGGCGGCAAAGAAAAGTAGGTGCCGCCCCGCACAGGGGCAACGCTTGAAGCACGCTAACAAACCGCGGATGCCAGCGCAAAGGCAAACCGCGGATACGCGCGCAAAGCCCAGAACAACCAAAACCAAACCAAACCAAAGCACCGCGCCGCCAAGGCGCCCTAATTCCGCCAATTAGCCTCATAAAACCGCACATACCCGCTACGCAAAACAACGCACTGAGCCCGCGTCTCAGACAGCAGACGCCTTGTAGCGGCCTCAATCCTTTCGCGATGCGTCGAAAACGCACCCATCATGTCTTCCAGGCGCGGAGACGCCGCCCCAAAGTGATCCTCCAGAGCCTCGGCGGTGATCATGCATTCCACCCTTTGCCCATCGACCATAGCCGGAAACGCCAGAGTCAGCTCGCGCCCCGAGTACTCAGGGACTTCTTTCGGGAAATTGATCTGCATGGGAACACCTTGGTCGAACGACACCGCCGAGGACCGCGCGTGCCCCTGTTCAAGCCTCCGTTATGGATCGCAGCGCGGGCTGTCAACCGCGAACACGCGCCGCTATCGCGCGCGCCCACAGTTGATTTCAACACTGTAGACGACTTCCGGCGCGCCGCAAGTTTTGTTTCGCCACGCGCCAGCATGGTGCCGCCATGCACGGCGAAACGGCACCAAACCCGGACAAAAAGGCGTCACCAACCCCGAACCATCGCCCGCGCAACAGCCCCTCAAAATGCGGCAGCGCAGCGAAACGACGCGCCCAAAACCTAAAACTGGGTCGGCAGATGCGGATGATGTTCGTGCGGGCCGATATCGTCGGCGGGATGCTCGGGTGGCGTCCTGCCAGGAAGATCCCGGGGCCACAGCGTCAGCATCGTCACGCACCCCACGATGCCGATCACAATCGCGATCACGCCCGTCCAGATCTCGTTGTCCAGGTAGTTCAGCGAACCGTGGATCGACAGTCCAATGCCGCCCAGTGCGATGAAGATCGCAAGCGTGGCGAGGACGACTCTCAACTCTATGCGCACCATGACGTTCTCCTCGAAATGGCGCTGTCCGGGACTCGTGAACATCGTCCCAGCGTCGGCACGCGGCGCGAACGCATGCCTGTCTACGATCATTGCACTTCTGCGCCAGAAGGCAAGCGGAACACGCGCCGCGCGTCCTCCTGTAAGATGGACCGGCATGAGCCGGCACAGACCGGTGGCCTTCCCGGCAGGCGCAGCCCGACTGCGCAGCTTTCATCAGGCAAGCGGTGCTGCACTGCAAGAGCGACATGCTCGCTCCCTTTCTCTGCAGAAAGCAGCACGCAGAATGCACAACATCGGAGACATGCAGTGACCCAACGTTCCGTCACGCCGTCCGTCACGGGCCGCGCCGATGTGCTCGCGCAGGCGCATGCGCGCTCGCGCCAGTTCGGCCTGCGCGCGTCCGAGGCGCCCGACTTCCATCCGCTGCGGCCGCTCGCGCTGCGCGATCTCGTCGACTGCAACCGCTCCCTGTACGCGCACGCCTTGCCCGTGATGGAAACACTGCATGCGCAGATCGTCGATACCGACAGCATGGTGCTGCTCACCGACAGCAACGGCGTGATCCTGCACAGTCTCGGGGATAGCGATTTCGTCGAGAAAGCCGAACGCGTCGCGCTGTGTCCGGGCGTGTCGTGGTCCGAAGCGCATCGCGGCACGAATGCCGTCGGCACCGCGCTCGCCGAAGGCCAGCCGACCGTCGTGCACGGCGGCGAACATTTTCTGCAGGCCAATCGCATCCTGACCTGCTCGTGCGCGCCGATCGCCGATCCCTATGGCCGCACCATCGGCGCGCTCGACGTGAGCGGCGACCCGCGCGGCTTTCACAAGCACACGCTGGCGCTCGTGCGCATGTCGGCGCAGATCATCGAAAACCAGCTGTTCGCGAACCAGTTCGGCGATGCCGTGCGGGTGCGCTTTCATGCGCGCAGCGAGTTCATCGGCACGCTGTTCGAAGGGCTCGCCGCATTCGGCGCGGACGGCGCGCTGCTCGCCGCGAACCGCAGCGCGCTGTTCCAGTTCGGCCGCCCACTCGACACGCTGTTCGGCCAACCCTTCGAAATGCTGTTCGGCACGGCATTTCCGGCCGCGCTCCAGCAGGCGTTGCGCACACCAGGCGAATGTCTGACGCTGATGCTGCCAAGCGGCGTGCGCGTGCTCGCACGCGCGGAATACGCCGCGCGCCCCGCGTTTTCCGCCGATTCGAGCGGCCCACGCACCGCGACGCCGTCAGCTGTCGCGCCGGCCACGGCCAGGCCGCGCACCGCCGCCATCACCTTCGCCACGCTCGACACGGGCGACGCGCGGATGGCGGCCGTCCTCGATCGCGTCGAGAAGGTGCGAGGCCGCGACATTGCGCTGCTCGTGCTCGGCAAGACGGGCACCGGCAAGGAATGGCTCGCACGCGCCATGCACGAAGAATCACCGCGCCGCGACGCGCCGTTCGTCGCCGTCAATTGCGCCTCGCTGCCCGATACGCTGATCGAAGCGGAACTGTTCGGCTATGAGGACGGCGCCTTCACAGGCGCGAAAAAACGCGGCAACGTCGGCAAGATCGTGCAGGCCGACGGCGGCACGCTGTTTCTCGACGAAATCGGCGATATGCCGCTCGCGCAGCAGGTGCGTCTGATGCGCGTGCTGCAGGAACGCTGCGTCGTGCCGCTCGGCGGCACGCGCGCGGTGCCCGTCGATGTGCGGATCGTCTGCGCGACGCACCGCAACCTGCGCGCGATGATCGAAGAAGGCACGTTCCGCGAAGACCTGTATTACCGGATCAACGGCCTCGTCGTCACGCTGCCCGCGCTCGCCGAGCGCACGGATCTTCCCGCGCTCGTCGAGCGAATTCTGACGCGGCTGCGCAACGACGAGCCCGACAACGAGCGCATGCCCACGCGCGTATCGGCGGATGTGCTCGAATGCTTCGCGCGCTGCCGCTGGCCGGGCAATCTGCGCCAGCTGGCAAACGTGCTGCGCACCGCGAGCATCATGGCCGAAGGCGCCGCCGAAATCGACGTCGAACATTTGCCCGACGATTTCCTGCACGACTGCGAGCCCGCACGCGACGAGCCGCTGCGCGCGCTGTCAGCCGTCGAATCCTCCGCGCCGTCGCGGCCCGCGCGCATGGAAGAGTTGCAGGCGACACTGATCGAGCAGACGCTCGCGCGCAACAACGGCAATATCTCGGCGGCAGCGCGTGAGCTTGGACTCGCGCGCAACACGGTCTACCGCTACATGCGCATCCGCACGACCCACTGAACGCCCATTCCGCTCTTCTGCCCGCAGCGCGCCGCCCCGCGCTGCGTTAAGCTTCGTCCTGACCCCACGAATATCGACTCTGGTCGCGCATCGACGGATGGCCTCCCGGCACGAACTCAAACGCTATCGCACGAACCTCGCCGACGAACTCGACAGCGCCGCGCTGTACGAAACGCTGTCGCGCGTCGAAAAAGATCCGCAGCGCCGCACGCTGTTCACGCAGCTCGCGAGCGCGGAGCGCGTGCACGCGAACCTCTGGGCCAACAAGCTGCACGCGAACGGCGCGCGCGTGCCGCCGCACCGCTACAGCCTCAAGACACATCTGATGCGCGGCCTGATTCATACGCTCGGGCCGAAGTTCGTGCTGCCGTCGCTGGCCGCCGCCGAATATGCAGACCGCGACAAGTACGCGAACCAGCCCGACGCCGCGCAGCTGTCGAAGGACGAGCAGCATCACGCCGCCCTGATGCAGCAGATCGTCGCCGATGTCAAAGGGCCGCAGACATCGCCCTCGAAAGGCGCGCAGATCGCAGCCGCCGAATCGTGGCATCGCAACGTGACGTCGGGCAACGATCTGCGCGCGGCCGTGCTCGGCGCGAACGACGGTCTGGTGTCGAACTTCTGCCTGATCATGGGCGTCGCGGGTGCGGGCACGGGAAACAAGGCGACCCTGCTGACGGCGCTGGCCGGGCTGATTGCGGGCGCGTGCTCGATGGCGCTCGGCGAGTGGCTCTCGGTGACGAATGCGCGCGAACTGGCGCGCACGCAGATCGCGAAAGAAGCCGACGAAATCGAACACACGCCCGAAGCCGAACAGCATGAACTGGCGCTGATCTTCCAGTCGAAAGGCATCGATGCCGACGAGGCGAAGCGCGTCGCCGAACAGCTGATGCGCGACAAGCAGAAAGCCCTCGACACGCTGACGCGCGAAGAACTCGGTCTCGATCCTTCGGAACTGGGCGGCAATCCGTGGACGGCGGCGGGCGTGTCGTTCTGCCTGTTCTCGCTGGGCGCGATTTTTCCGGCGATGCCCTTTCTGTGGACGCACGGCACGGCGGCAATCGTGCAGTGCGTCGCGTTGAGCGCGTTCGGGCTGGCGGCCGTCGGCGTCTTCACGTCGCTCTTCAACGGACGCGGCGCCGCGTTCTCGGCCTTCCGTCAGATCGTGATCGGGTTGATCGCGGCCGCCTTCACGTTCGGCGTCGGGCGGATTCTGGGCGTATCCATTTCGTGAGCGCCATGTCCAGCGAAGAACCGTCCCGCAGCGTGCCGCTGTCTGAATCGAATGAAGAGCGAACCTTCACGGTGCGTGTCGAGCCGCTCGGCCGCACGTTCGACGCGCCCGAATCGCTCACCGTTCTCGAAGCGGCGGGTTTCGCGAACCTGCACCTGCCGCGCATGTGCCGTAACGGCACATGCCGGACCTGCCTGTGCAGGCTGGTATCGGGCAGCGTGCGCTACACGATCGAATGGCCGGGCGTCAGCGCCGAAGAAAAGGCACAGGGCTACATTCTGCCGTGCGTGGCCGTCGCGCAGAGCGATCTCGTGCTCGACGCGCCCGACGCCGCCGAGTTGCCACCTGCGCCGACTACGCCGCCCGTCAGGCGGTTCTAGCGCAAGGGGCTAGTTGATGGGCGCAAATCGCGGCACGGTCTGACCATCGTGCTCGATCATCTCGAAGAAGACCGACGACGGCCGCGTCCAGATGGTGCCGTTGTCGGCGCGATAGACGATCATCGTGACGCTCGGGTCCGATTCGAGCGTCGCCTCGCAGATGAATTCGTAAATGCCGCCTTTGTAGTGTCGATAGCGTACGGTCACAGTCGTTTCCTCACAGATGCATGATTGGACAAAAGCAGCGCGAGCGGCACGCAGCCGCACGCGTCAGCTTGCGCCCTCTTTCATCTGCTTCAGGTGCTTATAGACTGTTGCACGCCCCATGCCAAGTACGTTCGCGACATAGTTCGCCGAACTCTTGCCGCGAAACGCGCCTTCCGCGTAGAGCGCCTCGACCAGTTCGCGCCGATGCTCGCGCGTGAGTCCGTTCAGACCGATCTGCCGTTCGCGCAGCCAGCCGTGCAGGAACGTGTTGATGCGCTCCTGCCAGTCGTCGCGGAACAGCTCTTCCGGCTGCGCGACGACGCCCGCGCCCTTGATGAACAGATCGAGCGTCGAGCGCACGTCGTCGAACACGGCGATGTTGAAATTGATGCACAGCATGCCCGCCGGCTGGCCGTTGTCGTCGAACAGCACGTTGCTGACGCAGCGCATCCGGCGGCCGTCCCAGTTGAGCTTCTCGTACGGGCCGATCACGCGCTCCCGCGCCGAATGCTCAGTCTCTTCCAGCGCGGAATCATCGCCGATTTCCCGCTTCGACAGATTGTTCGCCAGATACAGCACGGTCTGATCATGCAGGTCGTGAATCACGACCTCTGCATAGGGGAAGAACAGTGCAGCGATGCCGTCCGCGATGGGCGCATAGCGGGTCAGCAGCAGATCCTTGACGGGGGAAGCATTCTTCTTGCGCATCGGCGGGCAGTGGCTGTGTTCGCGGGTGTGTTCGTGATGCCGCTGCGGTCGTTACGCTCGCCCCGCAGCGGCGGCTGACCGCCATTGTAGCTATTGTGCCTGGCCTCTACGATCCGTCAGATGCCGGTACAGCTCGCTCGCGATCGCGACGTCTTCGAGGCCCAGGCCGATCGAGCGGAAGAACGCGTGCCGCTCATACGCAGGCTTCTCGCACGTGCCCGCCAGCAGCGACGGCAGATCGCCCTTCACTTTCTGCGGCGACCAGCCGTGCTGCGCGGCGAGCTTCATCTCGCCGGCGCTCGCGGGCGTGGTCGCGCGGTAGTCGCAGTAGACATCCATCTCCGGCAGCCACGCCGGATCGATTTCGTGCGCGTTCACGGCATTCGTGCTGATCGACGTGATGAGCGCGGGTTTCGTCAGCGCGTCGCGCGACAGCACGGGCGTGCCCGACGACGTGCACAGCATCACCACGTCCGCGTCCTTCACACACGCCTCGATGCTTGCGCTCGTTTCGGCGCGCGCGTCGGTGGCCTGGACGGCGGCGCGCTTTGCGTCGCTGGCGGTGAGATCGGGCGAATACACGCGAATCGATTCCCACGCGCGCAGCGGCGCGACATGCCGCAGATGCGCGAGGCCGACCGCGCCCGCGCCGATGATCGAAAGCCGCTTCGCATCGGCGGGCGCGAGCTGGTCGACGGCGAGCGCCGTGGTGCCTGCCGTGCGCTCGGTGGTGAGCAGAGCGGCGTCGCACCACATCAGCGGCTGACCCGTTTCCATCGACATCAGCGCCGTCCACGCGGTAATCACCGGCTTCGCGCCCGTCACGATATACGGCGACAGCTTCGCGCCGAACACCTTCGCGTCGGCGAGCACACCGAGATAGGTAATGAAGTCGCCCGCGCCGTTCGGGAACAGCGTCAGCGATTGCGGCGGCTGCACCGCCCCGGCGGAAGCGAGCGCGCGAAACATCGCGCTCAGCGCGCGGCGCACATCGAGCGCGGGCAGCGCGGCGCGGACAGCCTGTTCGTCAACGGCGAGTGGCAAGGCGGTCATCATCGAAATCATCTCCTGAGCGACGCGTGACGCGTCAATTGCAATTCCTTTCCGATCGACGATCCGACCGAAGCGTAGACTTATAGTCTACTTGAGACTTTGCAGATTTGGACAAAAAAGTCTCGTTTTGGGCGTGTGCATCGTGCGCAAGAAGATCCGGACAGACAGGCTTTTCGCGCCTCTCGCCCTTTCTTTAAAAGACTTCGAAGGAAACCGCGCGGCATTTTTGATCACTGGACTATCGTATTCCCTATAGTCCATACTGGACTTTCAGTCTATATTTCAACTGCGCCGCCGCTGTCGCGCGTGGCCCGATCATCAACGACAGGAACCGTCATGAACCTGAAGCTCTCCTTCGCCGCCGCCGTCTTTGCCATGACGGCGGGCGCCGCCTGCGCGCAATCGTCCGATACGTTGCGCTTCGGCATCGAAGCCGCCTATCCTCCGTTCGAAAGCAAGACCGCGTCGGGCCAGCTCGAAGGCTTCGACGTGGACGTCGGCAACGCGGTCTGCGCGAAGATGAAGGTGAAGTGCGTGTGGGTCGAGAACGCGTTCGACGGTCTGATTCCCGCGCTGCAGGCGCGCAAGTTCGACGTGATCAACTCGGCGATGAACATCACGGTCAAGCGCAAGGAAAGCATCGCATTCACGCCGCCCATCTATGTGGTGCCCATCGTGATGATCGCGAAGCGCGGCTCCAATCTGCTGCCGGACGTGAAGACGCTGCAAGGCAAGCGTGTCGGCGTGTTGCAGGGGTCCTCGCAGGAAGACTTCCTGAAGAAGCACTGGGCGAATGCGGGCGTGCAGATCGTCTCGTATCAGGACCAGGATCAGGTCTACGCCGACCTCGCCGCGGGACGTCTGGACGCCGCCGTGCAGGAAGCGCAGACAGCGCACGACGGTTTCCTGAGCAAGCCGGCGGGCGCGGGCTTCGACATGGTCGGCGAGCCGCTGAAAGACCCGGCGACGCTCGGCGAGGGCACGGGCTTCGGTCTGCGCAAGGGCGACAAGGCGCTGCAGGCGAAAGTCGATGCCGCGCTCGCCGAACTGAAGAAGGATGGCACGCTGACGGCGCTGTCGCAGAAGTACTTCAAGCGCGACATCATCGCGAAGTGATACGCTGCTGAGCCGGAGCCGGCAGCAGCGAAGACGGCCCGGTCGAAGCCGGCCCCGTCGGTTCGATACGCGAGCGCGTGGCGACACGCGCTCGTTGCGCTTTTAGAGCATCAACAAACACACTTTCGATCGTTATGGATTTCGACGTCATCGTGCTGGGCGCGGGCATCGTCGGCGTGTCGTCGGCGCTGCATCTGCAGGATCGCGGGCGGCGCGTCGCACTAGTCGACCGGCGAGCACCCGGCGAGGAGACGAGCTTCGGCAACGCGGGGCTGATCGAGCGCTCGTCGCTCGTGCCGTACGGCTTTCCGCGCAAGCTCGGCACGCTGCTGCGCTATGCGCGCAACCAGTCGACCGATCTCTACTGGGACTACAAGGCGCTGCCCGCGTACGCGGGGTGGCTCGCGCGCTTCTGGTGGGAATCATCGCCGCAGCGGCTCGCGGCCGCCGCGCGCGACCTGATGCCGTTGATCGCCGCATGTGTCGACGAGCACGACAAGCTGATCGCGCGCGCGGGCGTCGGCCAGCTCGTGCACGACGGCGGCTGGATCGAGGCGTTTCGCACGCGTGAGGCTTTCGAGCGCGAAGCGAAAGCATCGGAAGACGCGATCCGCGAGCATGGGTTGCATGTGAGCGTGCTCGATGCGGCAGCGCTGCGTGCGCAGGAAGCGTCGGTGGGCGAAGGCATCTGCGGCGCGATTCACTGGAAGGACCCGAAGAGCGTGCTCAATCCAGGCGCGCTGGTCAAAGGCTATGCGCGGCTGTTCGAAGCGAACGGGGGCACGTTCGTCACTGGCGATGCGACGACCTTGCGTTCATCGGGCGATGTGTGGACGGTAGAAACACAACAAGGCACGCTGAGCGCGAAAGAAGTCGTGCTCGCGCTCGGGCCCTGGTCCGATACCGTGTTCGGGCCGCTCGGCTATCGGATTCCGTTGCGCGCCAAGCGCGGTTATCACATGCACTATCGGCCGGGGCGGCAGATGTTGTCCGTGCCGATCGTCGATACAGAACGCGGGTATGTGATTGCGCCGATGGAAGGCAATCGCCTGCGGCTGACAACGGGCGTCGAGATCGCGGAGCGCGGCGCGCCGCCGACGGGCATTCAGCTAGAGCGCGTCGAGCCGCTCGCGCGTGTGACTTTTGGTCTCGGCGAGCGCGTCGATGAGAAGCCGTGGCTCGGCATGCGGCCCTGCACGCCGGACATGCGGCCCGTGATCGGGCCGGCGCCGCGGCATCGCGGGTTGTGGTTCGCGTTTGGGCATAACCATCATGGGCTCACGCTTGGGCCCGTTACCGGGCGGCTGCTTGCGGAGATGATGACGGGGGAGACGCCGTTTGCCGATTCGAAGCCGTTTCGGGTGGAGAGGTTTGGGTGAACGGTGTTGTTCGTTAGGGGTGTTTCGGCCTTTGCGCTGGCATCCGCGTTTTGCCTTCGTGCCTCAGGCGTTGCCGTTCGGTGTTTTGGCCTTTTCGCTGGCATCCGCGTGATTTTATTGGTCCGCTAGCGTTGCCCCTGTGCGGGGCGGCACCTACTTTTCTTTGCCGCCGCAAAGAAAAGTAGGCAAAAGAAAGCGGCTCACACCGCCAATCCTTGTGTTTGCCTGAGGGCCCTCACAGGGTCTTACGCTTCACACGGCAACGCCCTGGTTCGGGTCCGTTGCCAACGTTCTCTCTGTACGCCTCACCCACTTCACGCACCTGCACTACAGCCCGCTGTGCCAGACAGTCCACGGCGCCCAGGTGGCAAACTGTGTGTAGGCCCCTGGTGCGCCGCACGCCTCACTCCGGACCGATAGCGCACGCGTTCCACCCTGTAAGAGCGCCAGGCTATACGACGCGACAACCTGCACACAGTTTGCCACCTGGGCGGCACAAGCCGTTCGCTGCCGCTGGCCCGAGTACGGGTATTCGAAGCGGGTGAGGCATCTGTTCGAAGCGTTGGCAACGAGCGCCAGCAGAGACGTTGCCGTGTGAAGCATAAGACCCGTTGGGGGCCCTCAGGCAGACACAAGAGCTGGCGGTGTGAGCCGCTTTCTTTTGCCTACTTTTCTTTGCGGCGGCAAAGAAAAGTAGGTGCCGCCCCGCACAGGGGCAACGCTTGCGAACCAATAACATCACGCGGATGCCAGCGAAAAGCACCAGCAAACCACCTATACACCCAAACCTTCCACCCCCACCCTGAACGCCGCCGTCAACTCACTCAACCGTTTAGCCTCATCGGCCAGCGCGGCCGCCGTCGCCGCATTCTCCTCGACCAGCGCCGCGTTCTGCTGCGTCACCTCATCCATCTGCGTGACGGCGAGGCTCACTTCCTTGATGCCGTCGCTTTGCTGCCGCGACGCGGTCGCAATCTCACCCACAATCTTCGCGACACGCGAAATAGCACTCTCGATATCGCGAATCGTATCGCCCGCACCCGTCGCAATCTGCGCGCCCTGCGCGACCCGCGACGTCGAATCCGCGATCAGCACACCGATCTCCTTCGCCGCCGCAGCCGAACGTTGCGCAAGACTGCGCACCTCACCCGCGACGACGGCAAAGCCGCGCCCTTCCTCGCCCGCGCGCGCCGCCTCGACGGCCGCGTTCAGCGCCAGAATATTCGTCTGAAACGCAATCCCTTCGATTGCCGTGATGATGCCCGTCATCTTCGACGAGCCGGCGTCGATGGCATGCATCGTCTCGACCAGGCTGCCGACGGCTTCGCGCCCGTGCGCCGTCATCGACGATGCATCTTCGGCGAGCTTGCTCGCGTGCTGCGCGTTCTCGGCGTTCAACTGCACGGTCGACGTCAGTTCGTCCATCGCGGCAGCCGTCTGTTCGAGCGACGCGGCCTGCTCCTCCGTGCGCTGCGACAAATCGAGGTTGCCCGCCGCGATCTGCTGCGTCGCGGCTGCAATCGAATCGGAACCCTTGCGCACCGTCGTGATCGTCGCGCCGAGCTTGTCCTGCATCGTCGCGAGCCCGTGGAGCAGCGTGCCCATTTCGTCCTCGGAACGGATCTCGACGCGCGTGCGCAGTTCGCCCGATGCGATCGCGTCGAACTGCCCAAGCGCATCGCGCATCGGCGACATGATCGCGCGGCGCAGCGCCCGCCAGCTGAGAAACGCGACGCCCAGCCCGACGACGATGCTCGCGATGCACGCCGTCAGCAGTGTTTTGAACGTCGCGGACGAATGCTCGGCGGCGGCCTGCGCAGCATCGTCGAGATACTTTTCCAGCGCGCCCTGGCTCGCGTTCATCGCTGAATACAGTCCGATCAGATGATTCGCACGGCTCTCGTCCATCCAGCTGGTGTCGCCGCTGCCGATCGCCTGGATCAACTGGTCGATGCCGTCGCGCAGGACAGCCGTGCGTTTGACATCGAGATCGTCGGTGAGGCGTTGCAGTTCGGGCGTCTTCGGCAGCGCGCGGAAGTCGCCCCATGCCTTGTCGGCGTCGCCGAGCAGACGCTTCGCCCGGTTCAACTGCTCGCCGAGCTGCGGCGAATGCGGATTGCTCATCGCCCAGTCGAGGCCGAAGCGCGCCCGCGACATCGCCGTCCCCGAGCGCCCAAGCGCGACCACCGACGCAAAGTTGACCTCGTATGCCTCGCGCTGCGCCCGGTTGCTCTTCGCCATGCCGAAGATGCCGAGCGCGCCCGTCGCGATCAGCAGCACGCCAAGGAAAGCGATCGTCGTCGCGATCCGGGCGTTGATGGTCAAGCTCTTCATATTGTCTGGTCTCTCGCTGTCTGCCTGTTTTCGCCGATAAATCGGTCGTCTTTTTGTTCCATATATAAAACATATATCCTTATATGGAACTTCTGGCGAGTGTAAGGCGAAAAAAATGAGCAGACCACTGCTCATTCGACGCGCGTTGCGAGGCCGCGACAACGGATCAACCGCCCGCGATTACCCCGGCGCGTGCATATAGAACAGCAGCAGCGACAGCGAAACCAGCGACCCCAGCGTCGACAGCAGAATGGTCTGCGACGTGATGTGCGCCTCGCGTTCATAGAACTCGGCGAGCATGTAAGGGCCTGTGCCCGTCGGCAGCGCGGCGAGCAGCACGGCCATGTCGACCATCGGCGCGGGCAGCGCGAACACGCGCGCGGCGATCCACCATGCGAGCGCAGGCTGTGCGATCAGCTTGATCGCCGTCAGCACGAACGACGTGACCGGTTCGGCCGCTTCCTCGGCAGGCGTGCGCTTTTCCGCGAGAAAGAGCCCCAGACTCACCAGTGCGCACGGGCTAGCCGCGCCGCTCAGCAGCTTCAGGAACGTTTCGACGCTGTGCGGCAGCGTGACGTCGGCGCTCGCTGCCAGCACACCGAGGATCGGCGACGCGATCAACGGATTCCTCAGCAGCCGCCACACCACTTTCGCGCCGAGCTTGTGCGGCGTGCGTTCGGTCTGCAAGCCGATCTCGATGAGCACGATCGCCAGCGCGAACAGCACGCAGGCGACGATGATCGTCGCGATGGTGGTCGGCGTGAGACTCGCCTTGCCGAACGCGAGCAGCCCGAGCGGAAAGCCGATATAGCCCGTGTTCGGATACGACGCCGCAATCGCGTCGACGCTGGCATCGGCGAGATGCCGGCCGCTCGCGAGGCGAGCCAGCAGCACGACCAGAAACACCCCCGCGCAGGCAATCGAAAACGTCGCGATAAAGGCTGGCTGATCGAGCTGACGCCAGGTCGAATGGGCCATCGTGTCGAACAGCAGCGCGGGCAGCGCGAGCCACACGACGAAGCGGTTCAGTTCGGAAGCGGCCGTGGGGCCGAGCAGATTGCGCCGGCGGCAGAAAAAGCCCGCGAAGATCAGCGCAAAGACAGGCAGCAGGATTTCGAGCGTAGACAGCATGAAGTTGCGGCAATGAAGAGAAGGAGGACAGAAACGCGCAAGGGTAAGCGTTTACACCTATACAATCCAATGCCGAATCAAACCTGTGACGATACCTTTTTCGCATCATGCTCGACGTCAAGCCGCTTCGCTATTTCGTCGCGCTCGCCGAAACGCGCCATTTCGGACGCGCGGCCGCGCGGCTGAACCTGTCACAACCGCCGCTGAGCCGGCAACTGGCCGCGCTCGAAGCATCGCTCGGCGTCACGCTGATCGAGCGCAGTCCGCGCAGCGTCGCGCTCACGGCAGCGGGCGAACGTTTCTATGAGGATGCGAAGGCGATTCTCGCGTCGATCGAGCAGGCGGCGAAGAATGCCCGCGCGGCATCCGTCGGCGACAGCGGCCACTTGACCATCGGCTTCACGATGTGCGCCGCCTACAGCGTACTGCCCGCCTATGCGCGCGCGTACGGCGACGCCTGGCCCGACGTGACGCTGAACCTGCGCGAAGTCGTATCGAACGATCTGGCCTCGCAGGTGCTGAGCGGGCAGATCGACGCGGCGATCATGTTTCCGGGCGCGCAAAGCAAGGACCTCGACACCCGCGCGATCTTCACCGAGCCGCTATGCGTCGCGCTGTCGCGCGCGCATCCGCTCGCCGATGCGCGTCAACTGTCGATCGCCCAGCTCGCGCACGAGCCGTTCGTGATGGCGTCGGAAGCCGTGTCGCCGAGCCTGCGCGCGACCATCGTCGATCATTGCGCGCAAGGCGGCTTCGCGCCCGATGTACGGTTCGAAGTGCAGTTGCAGCAGACGGTGTTGAGTCTTGTGAACGAAGGCGTGGGAATCGCGCTGGTGCCGGAGTCGATGCGCAAGGCGCAACTGGCGGGCGTCGTGTTCAGGCCGCTCGCCGGCGCGCCGACGATTTCGCAGATGCTCGTCTGATCGCCGTCGAACCGCAATCCGTGCCTGGCGCGGTTTCTGGACATTGCCGGGAAGCGGCGAACCGCACGAGATGAAGAAGCGAGCCGCGCGCCTGCCCATTCGGGTGCAGGCGCGGGAAAGCAGCGTTACAGATAAGCCGAGTTGCGCGCCGCCGCAGCCGACGCGCGCGCGATGCGTTCGCTGCGCTCGACCAGTGCGCCGAACAGCAGGCCGATCGTGGCCCACATGATTGCCTGCATGCCGAGCGCCGTGAAGCGGAACTTCCACAGCACGACGGCCGGGAACGCTTCGGGCACTTCGTTGACCGTCGGCAGCGCGATCTGGATCGCGGCGATGATCGCGACGAACACGATCCCGCCCACGATCGACGCGTTCCACAGCCCGAGCCGCGGCACCAGATGCTTGCGGACTTTCAACGCGAACACCGACACGACGAGCGACGTGACGATCATCAGAAAGAACAGCCCGGTGCGCATGCCGATCGTATCCGGGTCGCCGACGGAAGGCGGATTCGCCGGATACTTGATAGTCGGCACCAGCACGACGGCGACGTAGGCGCCCACGGCGAGCCACGCCGACAACGCGCGCGCGCTGAGCCGGCCGACGCGTCCGTGCAGATACGCGAAGGTCAGCGCGAACAGCCCGCCGAACGCCATCCCATACGCGACGACGCCCGTCAGCAGACCGAGGCCCGCCTGCGTGCCGCGGCTCACGAGTTCTTCTTCGTGATCGTGACCGCCGCTCGCGTCGCCGTGATCGTGCGCGGCTTGCATCTTTTCTTCGAACGAGATCGCCGTATCGACGAGCGGCTCGCCTGCGACCCGCGCGAACGCGAACGTGAGCAGACCCGCGACGATGCCTGCGAGCATCCCTCGCATCAACAACTTGCCAACCATGGTGATGACTCCCTTACGCGATCAGTGGCAAGGAAAGCCGAGCAGGTGGCGGCCGTCGTGCACGAATTCATGCACGTACATGCCGGAAAACAGCGATGTCGCGCCCTGTTCGGCGCCGACGAAATACAGCGCGAGCAGCATCAGCAGGCCGCCGAAGACGACCCACGGCAGCAGTTCGCGCAGCGGAATGGGGGTGATGGCGGGTTGATCGGCCTGACGGGCGTGGTCGATAACGGCGTCGTTCATGACGGACATCTCCTGGGGGATACGCGCCCCGATAGTCGAATGATGAGGGAAGTCGAAGCTTGGGTCTGGCTTCCGGCTTGTGTACAGCATGTTTGTGTACGCATTGACTGCCGATTACAGTGGCGCGACCGCGCCGGGCTTGCACCGGCTTCCGCGCTTCGAGTGGCAACTATTCTACGGCTAAACTGCGGAACGCTCTCCTCTTTCTTCCCATTTCCCCAACCCAGGGCCATCGATGCGAACACGCCTGTTGTTGATCAGCCACCCGGCGACAGCCGCGCAACGCAAGGGCACGTTTCCCGCAGACGATCCCCTCGATGCGCGCGCGGTCGAAGAAGCCACGGCGTTTCGCGCATCGCACGCCGGATTGTTGAACGCCGATGTGGCGCTCAGCAGCCCCGCTGCGTGCGCGCGGGAAACGGCGCAGGCGCTCGGGCTCATGGCGAAGACCGTGCCGGATCTCGCCGATGCCGGTTTCGGCCGCTGGCGTGGCCGCCGTCTGCTCGACGTGGCCAATGAGGAAACAGACGCGCTCGATACGTGGACGCGCGATCCGTCATCCGCGCCGCATGGGGGCGAATCGTTCGATGCGCTGACCTTGCGCGTCGGCGGCTGGCTCGACGCGTTCCAGCATCACGGCACGGTCATCGCCGTCACGCATGCGAGCGTGATCCGCGCGGCGCTCATGCATGTGCTGCAAGCGCCGTCCGCGACATTCGCGCGCATCGAGGTTCCGCCCCTTTCCGTCGTCGAACTGCAACGCAACGAGCGCGGCTGGGCGTGGTGGCCTGCGCCCGAGCATCGCGCCTGAGACACCCGCCGACGCCCACGGGCGCTCACAGCGTCGGACACGACAGCACCTGCTGCGGATTGAGGGGCGTGCCCGGCATGCCGTCGGTGGCGGGCGTGCCTTGCGCCGGCGTCGCGATCAGGCGCACGGCATCCGCACCCGCATTCGCGAGCACGTAGCGCTCGGGGCGGCCTTGCGGCTGCCAGTACGCGCGATAGATGCCGCCATCCTTCAGCACATGGAGCGTGCCGCGCACCGTCTTGCCGCCCGCGATGAAATCGACGGGCTCGCCGTCGCGCAACGCGAAGCCGCTTGCCGCCGACACGCTCGATGCGCCCGACGCCTCCGCGCCGCCACCTGCGCCAGACAGTACGCCGCAGGATGCATCGCCCGATGCTGCGATCGCCAGCTGGGCGACGGTCCATAGCGCGAGCGGCGCGATCGTCCTGAGTGTCATGGAGAACCTCGTGTCGTCTGGAATCGTCTGGAATGGCGAGCCACGTCAAGCCTTCTGCGCGTCGCAAAGCGCATACCCAGCACGGCACACGGATAGGAAGCGACGTGAATTTTGACCGCATGGCACCGCGCTTTTTGATGTGCGATAAAAGGTAAGACTCAAGAGTCAGATCTTTCACTAGCGTTCACCGAAAAGAGGCAACCGATGGCTACGCTCGAAGCGTTTCGTACCGTGCTCGACGATGCACGCACGCCCGAGATCATCCGCAATCACATCATCGATTCGCTGCAGTACGCGCTGCGCAATCACGGCCAGGTTTTCACGTCGAAGGAAGTCGAATGGCTCGCGAAGTGGGACGACGCGCGCATACCGCTCGCGGCCAGCCGCGAACTGCAAAAACGCCTGACGCAGACCACGGACTGAGCAAGCGGAGCGGGCGCGCGCAGCCGCCGCGCGCCAGACGGGCATGCTCCACGAAAGCGGTCAAGGGAAAGTTTCTGCTACCCAAAGCCCTGTTTTTAGGGCATAATATATTTAACGCAGCGCTCTGCCCGCATCACCCGTCAACTTCTTCACCGTAACGCGTCAACGTCTTCTCGTCTTCGCCGCGTTGCACTGATTGCATTGCATCCCAGCCGTCCCGTTATCGCGCAACATCATGCAGCGGCAACCCGGCGGTATCCGTCACTCCGGCCACGCGCTGCACGCCTGAACCCGACGGGGTGACATTCGCTACGTTCGTTGCCCGCGCGGCATCAGCGTATTTTTCTCCATCCGTTCCGCGTTGATCGCGGTTGCGTTCGAGCCAGCGCATACGGCTCGCGCGAGACTTTTTCCATTGCGGCGCGCCCGATGGCGCTGCGCCGCCCGCTGCCTATTCGCCGCGCCTGCACGTTGCAGTGACGCGCGCCGGCAGCCGTATCACAGGACTTTGTATATGACGACTCAAAGCATCAAGACCTACAAGGGCTACGAGATTCATCCGCTGATCTATCCGCGCCGCACGGCGAACGGCGTGGCGCACCGCAATTCGATCGACAGCGGCTACGACGCGTCGGTTCGCATCTGCCGTGTCGGCGCGAACGCCGCTGCCGACGGCCGCGTGTTCCGCCTGTCGTATTTCCGGCCGTTCGAAGGCGCGGGCAAGGCACGCATGGCCTGCATGGAACATGCAGCACAAGTGATCGATGGCCGGATCGACGGACAGACCGTTTCCGATCTCTGATCACACGCGCGCCGCAAAAGGCGCGTATCACTGTCTCACCGCATCGCCGCGGCAGCCTTCGTGCTGCCGCGCAAGTTAAGCTGCGCGCCGCGCGCGGCACCCTTCCCTCATCGACCAGGAGTAATGCATGGCGAAAGAAGAACTGCTTGAACTGGACGGCATCGTCGACGAAGTGCTGCCCGATAGCCGCTACCGCGTCACGCTGGATAACGGCGTGGTCGTGGGCGCGTACGCGTCGGGACGCATGCGCAAGAATCACATCCGTATCCTCGCGGGCGACCGCGTCACGCTGGAACTGTCGGTCTATGACCTGACCAAAGGCCGCATCAACTTCCGTCACAAGGACGAACGCAGCAGCGGCCCGCGTAGCGCACCGATGCGCCGCCGCTAACGTAGCGGCAAACCACTGAAGCGTCCCGCGCTCGAAACCGGCGCGACGCAATCGTGAATCGACGTACCGGGCAGTCGTCGATCACAGCAAAAGATGCGGCATGTGCAATGCATGCCGATCGACTCATTCGCGAAAGACCGTACGCGGATCGTCACTCGCACTGGACTGCATACGCGTCACGACGCGTTCTTCCAGTTCCGCGAGATGCGCGCGCATCGCTTCGAGCGCCGCGTTCAAGTCTCCCCCATCCAGAGCCTCGATGAGTTGCGCGTGTTCGTCGGCGGAGCATGTCGTGCCCTTCGACGGATCGTAAAGCGCCTTGTACAGTTCCGTCTTCGCGACGAGTTGCGCGACGAAACCCTGCAACTCCGCGCTCCCCGCAATCTGCGTCAGCAGCACATGAAAGTGCCCCGCGAGCCGCACCTGCTCATCGACACGCCCTTCCTTCAGCGCCTTTTTTTCGCCGGCGATATGCGCCTTCAGCACCCGCCGGTCCTGTGACGACAGCGCGCCGCATAGCGCGGTGACGATCCCCGCCTCGACGATCTGCCGCGCGCGGTAGACCTGCCGCACATCCTCTTCCGACGGCGCCGGCACGAACGCGCCGCGATTCGCTTCCAGCACCAGCTTGCCTTCGAACCCGAGCCGCGCCAGCACCTTGCGCAGCGCGCCGCGCGTGCAGTTGAACGCGGCCGCGAGATCGCGCTCGACGAGTTGCGCGCCCGGCCGCAGTCGGCCTTCGAGCAGCGCCGTGGTGATCGATGCGTAGATGCGGTCCTCGACGTTGTCTTCATCCGCGGCAGGCGGCGGTGTGTTCGGGCGTGTGGCCATGTTGTGCGATTGGGAAGGTTGCGGCGGCGGCCGTATTTTAGCGGCGCGCGGCCTTGCACGCATGAAGCGTCGACACTATCCGCCAAATACCGGCGATAGCGGATCGGTACCGAATGGTTAACCATTTTACGATATTATGGTTAACCAAACGCATTCGACTCATCCGCAGGACATCCCGTGAACCAGACTCCAGGCATCGATACCCCGCGCATTTCGCGTCGCACGACAACCTCGGCCCTGTCATGGCAGGACGGGCTCTGGCTCTCAGTCATCGTCGCGATCGGCATCAATCTGCGGCCGCTGCTGACGTCCGTGAGCCCATTGATGGCGACGATCCGCGCGGCCACGGGCCTCAGTTTCTCGGGCGCTTCGCTGCTGACGAGCCTGCCCGTCGTCGCGATGGGAATCGGCGCGTTCGGCGCGGGCTTGCTGACACGCGCGGTCGGCGAAACGCGCGGCGTCGCGCTGGGGCTGCTGGCGATAGCCGTTGCGTGCAGCGCGCGTCTGGCCGCGTCGAGCGGCACGGCGTTGCTGACGACGGCGCTCGTGGCGGGCATCGGCGTGGCCGTCATTCAGGCTCTGCTGCCGGGCGTGATGAAGCAGCGCTTTCATGCACGCGTGCCGCTTGCGATGGGCCTGTTCTCCGCGTCGATCATGGGCGGCGGCGGGCTCGGCGCGAGCCTTAGCCCCTATGTCGCGAAAGCATCCGGTTCGTGGCACGCGGGCCTCGCGATGTGGGCCGTGCCTGCGGCGCTCGCGTGTGTGTGCTGGCTCGCGCTGCAACGCCGCGCATCGGCTTTCGATGGAAGAGCCGCAGCGCACGTTGCCGCGAGCCCGGCGCACCCGCATGTGGCGATCTGGAAGAAGCGGCGCGCGTGGGCGTTGGGTCTGCACTTCGGTCTCGTCAATGGCGGCTACACGACGCTGGTTGCGTGGCTGCCCGCGTATTACCAGCAGCGCGGCGCGAGCGTCGCGCACAGCGGCTCGCTGCTCGCGGCGATGACCGTCTTCCAGGCGGCTTCGGCGTTGCTGCTGCCGCTCGCGGCAGCGTCGTTCCGCGACCGCCGGCCATGGCTCGTCGCAGGGCTGTCCGCGCAACTCATCGGGATCGTCGGACTGCTCGCGTTGCCGGATGCGCTGCCGCTCGCGTGGGTCGGGATTGCAGGCGCGGGACTCGGCGGGACATTTTCGCTGACGCTCGTCACGGCACTCGATCATGCCGACGATCATCGCCTCGCTGGAAGGCTCGTTGCATTCGTGCAGGGCGTCGGTTTCATCGTGGCGGCGATTTCGCCCATCGTCGCGGGACGTTTGCGCGATCTGACGGGCAGCTTCACGGCCGCGTGGATCATGCTCGCGGCTTGCATCGCCGCGATGATCGCGTTGACCTTCGCTTTCTCGCCGCGCAGTTACGCGCGCTGGCCCGGCACGCGGTAAAACGCTTCGCGCAAGCCGACCGTTCACTGCCGGCGCTGCAGTCACTTCTTCGCGCCAAACAGGTGCAGCATATTCGGGCACGCACTGTCGCGGTGCACCGGCGGCATGCCGCCTTGAGGGCTCGAAGCTGTGCGCAGCAAACGTCAGGGCGATTCCCATTCGATGGCACACAAGTTGCAGTAATACTGCACGCCTCCGCGCGGGTCACGGCAGAACGCGACTGCTGCCGTCACCCGGCGCGAAGCGTCATGCAGAACCCGCAATCCAACGAATGAAGCTGCGTAACTCCCCCTACTCCATACCGGGCAATCCATGCTGCGTGTTTTGCTCGTAACCGATACCGACAAGCCCATCGGCGAGTTGCGCGATACGCTTGCGCGGCTCGGCTACTACATGCTCGCCGCCACGGCCTCGCCGCAAGCGCTGCACAAAGCTGTCGAAAGCGAACGGCCCGACGTGATCATCGTCGACACGGAATCGCCTTCGCGCGATACGCTCGAACAGCTCGCCGTGATGAACGCGACCGCGCCGCGCCCGGTGCTGATGTTCAGCAACGACGCGAACCAGCAACTGATACGCGATGCCGTCGGCGCGGGCGTGACGGCGTATCTCGTCGAAGGTCTGGCGACGGAACGCCTCGCGCCGATTCTCGAAGTGGCGCTGGCGCGCTTCGCGCAGGAATCGCAACTGCGCGAGCGGCTCGCGCAGGCCGAGAACGAACTGGCCGAGCGCAAGCTGATCGACCGCGCGAAGCGCATGCTGATGGATTCGCAAAAGATGACCGAACATGCCGCCTACGCGACGATGCGCAAGCGCGCGATGAACCAGGGCGTGAAGCTCGCCGAAGTCGCGCGCCAGATCGTCGCCGCAGCCGACTTGCCAGATTGATGCGCCGCTCATGAACTCACCTGCCTACACCTCATCCTCCGACCCATCCGGCAAGCTCGAGAAGACGCACTTGCGCCTCGGGTTCGTCGCACTCAGCGATGCCGCGCCGCTGGTGGCCGCGAAGCTGCTCGAATTCGGCCATGCGCACGGACTGACGATCGAACTGCTGAAGCAGCCATCGTGGGCTGCGATACGCGACAAGCTGTTGTCGGGCGATCTCGACGCCGCGCATTCGCTTTACGGCCTCGTGTATGGCGTGCAGCTCGGCATCGGCGGTCCGCAAACGGATATGGCCGTGCTGATGGTGCTGAACCGCAATGGCCAGGCGATCACCGTGTCGAACCGTCTCGCCGCTGCGCTCGACGAGCACAAGACGCTGCCCGCCGCGCTCGCGACGCTCGGCCGCAAGCCCGTGTTCGCGCAGACTTTCCCGACGGGCACGCATGCGATGTGGCTGTATTACTGGCTCGCTTCGCAGGGTGTGCATCCTTTGCGCGATATCGAGGGCGTGGTGATTCCCCCGCCGCAGATGGTCGATGCGCTCGCGCAGGACCGGCTCGATGGGCTGTGTGTTGGAGAGCCGTGGAATGCTGTTGCGCAGGAGCGCGGTGTTGGCAGAACGATTGCGTATTCGAGCGAGGTGTGGCCCGATCATCCCGAGAAGGTGCTGGCGAGTCGGCGCGATTTTGTGACGCGGTATCCGAATACTGCGCGGGCGCTCGTGCAGACGATGCTTGAGGCGTGTCGATGGCTCGATGATGATGTGCATCGGGTGGAGATTTCGCGTCGGCTCGCTGCGGATGAGTTTGTTGGCGTGCCCGCCGGGTTGATTGCGCCACGGTTGATTGCTGCGGGTTCTGATGAGAAGCGACGGGCTGTGAAGTTTTTTGCAGACGGTGTCGTGAATTATCCGCATCCCGCGGAGGGGGTTTGGTTTTTTGCGCAGTACGCGCGGTGGGGGATGGCTGAGTGGCGGGATGATTTTGCACGCATTGCGAGTGAGGTTAATCAGGTTGAGCTCTATTGCGAGGCTGCTGCTAATGTTGGTGTGAGCGTGTGTGCCGATTCGCCGTCGGCGGTGCTCGTTGATGGGCGGGTTTGGGATGGGAAGGCTGATCTGGCTTATATGCAGGGGTTTTCGATCAGGGCCTGACGGGCGGTTTTTTGTCTGCGACGGTGGTGGGCTTTTTGCTCAGGCGTTGCCGGTCGGCGTTTTTTTGTTTTCACTGGCATCCGCGTTATGCCTACGTGCTTCAAGCGTTGCCCCTGTGCGGGGCGGCACCTACTTTTCTTTGCCGCCGCAAAGAAAAGTAGGCAAAAGAAAGCGGCTCACACCGCCAGCACGTGTGCCTATCCACGGGCCCCCAACGTCCCCACACTTCACACGGCAGTGCCTTGGCTGGTGCCCGTTGCCAACGCTTCGAATGAACGCCTCACCCGCTTCGAATACCCGTACCTGCGCCAGCGGCAGCGAGTGGTTTGTGCCGCCCAGGTGGCAAACTGTGTGTAGGTTGTCGCGTCGTATAACCTGGCGCTCTTACAGGGTGGAACGCGTGCGCTATCGTCCGGAGTGAGGCGTGTCAGGCACTACGACCTACACACAGTTTGCCACCTGGGCGGCCGTGGACTGTCTGGCACGGCATGCTGTAGTGCGAGGGCGTGAAGCGGGTGAGGCGCACTTCAAGAGCGTTGGCAACGAACGTCGGTCACGTGGTTGCCGTGTGAAGCGTAAGAACCTGTGGGGGCCCTCAGGCAAACACAAGAACGGGCGGTGTTAGCCGCTTTCTTTTGCCTACTTTTCTTTGCGGCGGCAAAGAAAAGTAGGTGCCGCCCCGCACAGGGGCAACGCCTGAAGCACCAAGGCATAACGCGGATGCCAGCGCAAAGCCCCCCCAAAAAAACCCGAACAGCCTCCCAAACAAAAAAACCCGCCCTCAATGCGCCGCAATATAAGCCTTAACAGCCGGCAGACCATCTTTACCATCAATCGTCTGCACTCCCGCCAGCCATTTATCCAAAGCCTGAGGATTAGCCTTTAACCAGGCCAGCGCAGCCTTATTTGCATCTTCCTTGTTCATGATAGGCACCATCACATGATTCTCGATAGCCGTCGTGAACTGCAGATTAGAAACAAACTTCGCCGCATTCGGGCAACGCGCAGCGTAATCGGGCGGCGTCGCCGTAAACACCTTCGCCTCGCCATAGTTAGGCCCGAACACATCATCCCCACCAGACAGATAATCGATCTTCATCTGCACATTCATGGGATGCGGCTCCCAGCCCAGAAACACGATCCACTTCTTGTCACGAACCGCACGGTTCACCTCGACCAGCATGCCCGCCTCGCTCGACTCCACCAGCTTGAACTTGCCAAGCCCGAACTGATTGCCGTCGATCATCTTCTTGATCAACGCGTTGCCGTCATTACCGGGCTCGATGCCATAAACCTTCCCATCAAGCTTGTCCGCATACTTTGCAATATCGCTGAAGTTCTTCAGCCCGCCGTTGTACACATAATCCGGCACAGCAAGCGTATATTTCGCGCCCGTCAGGTTCGGCGTCGCCAGCACCTTGATCGTGCCGGCCTTCACGAACGGCTGGATGATCGGGTCCATCGTCGGTGCCCAATAGCCGAGAAACACGTCGATCTGCTTGCTCTTGATGCCTGCGAACGTAATCGGCACTGAAGCAATCGTCTTCGTCGGGTTGTAGCCGAGCCCCTGGAAGATCGTCGATGCGAGGCCCGTCGTCGCCGCAATATCGGTCCAGCCGACATCGGCGAAACGGACGTTGCGGCACACGGCGGGATCGGCGGCGTGCGCGGTCCCGGCAGCCGTCGCGCACAGCGCGGCCGCCATCATCAGCTTGCGTTTCATCAGATTCTCCTCGGAATAATTTTGCTTGCCGCTCGACGGCCTAGCTCGCGTGGCGGCGCTCGACGCTCGGCGCATGACCGAACTGCGCGCGATAAGCCTTGCTGAAATGACACGGTGAATGAAATCCGCACACGGTCGTCACGCGCGCAATCGATGCGTCCGTCGTGCGCAGCAGATCGCGCGCGCGCCGCAAACGCAGCGACAGGTAGTAATGCGTCGGCGACACACTCAGATAAACCTTGAACATGCGCTGTAAATGGCGTTGCGACAATTGCACGAGCCGCGCGAGTTCTTCGAGCGACAAAGGCTCTTCGATATTCGCTTCCATCAGCCGCACCACTTCGATCAGTTCGGCCCGCGAGAAACCGACGCGCGCATCGACGGGAATCGGCTGCGGATCGCTCGCGCTGCGGATGCGCTCGAGAATGAACTGCTCGGACACTTGCGCCGCAAGGGTCTGCCCGAAGCGGGAACTGACCAGATCGAGCATCAGATCGAGCGGCGCCGTGCCGCCCGTGCAGGTCAGGCGATCGCGATCGATCACGAACAGCTCGTCGGCGAATTGCACATGCGGATATTCCTTGTGCAGCGCCGACAGGTCTTCCCAATGCACCGAACAGCGATAACCGTCGAGCAGCCCCGCCGCCATCAACGCATAAGCGCCCGTGCAAATGCCGCCCAACGGCACGCCCTGCGATGCGGCATCCGCGAGCAGCGTCTTCACATTGGTATCGACGGCATTGCGTATCTGCGTGCCGCCGCACACGATCAGCACATCCGGCATGCCCGCCTCTTCGAGCGTGCGCGTCGGCTTGACCGTCAGGCCATTGCTCGCCCGCACGGGCACGCCGTCGGTCGTAATCACAGACCAGCGATAGTGCTGCGCGCGCGAAACGTAATTCGCCATGCGCAGCACTTCGACCGCGCTCGTGAACGCGATCATCGAAAAACTGGGCAAAGTCAGAAAGCCCACATGCGCAAGATTCGACAACGGCGTTTCAGCCCTGATAGACGTCACGTCGCGCTCCGTGATGCACAAAGAAGAATGTGTTTGGCCACCGCGAAAGCCCGAAGGCTCTCGCGGGACGACCACTATTGGTTCTATTGCAGACGCGCCAGAAAGTCAGCGCTTGATCGAATACGACAAAGACTTAGCTTTGCGCGACGGCCGGCTGTTCGCGGCGCACGCGCATCACGTTGCGCAGGCCTGCGAAGCGCGGCGCAGTGGCCGAGCCAGGCGAGCGGCCAAAGCTCTCGGTGATACGGTCCAGAATGATCGCCAGCAACACGACGGAAAGACCGCTTTCGAAACCCAGCCCGATGTCGAGCCGCTGAATACTCGCGAGCACATCGTTGCCGAGACCGCCCGCGCCCACCATCGACGCGATGATCACCATCGACAGCGCCATCATGATGGTCTGGTTCACGCCCTGCATGATCGACGGCAAGGCGTTCGGGAATTGCACCTTGTACAGCAACTGCCACGGCGTGCAACCGAATGCCTGCCCCGCTTCGACGATCTCGCGGTTCACATGCCTGATGCCGAGACTCGTCAGACGCACGGCAGGCGGCATCGCGAAGATCACGGTAGAGAGAATCCCCGGCACGCGGCCAAGACCGAACAGCATCGCCGCGGGAATCAGGTAGACGAATGCGGGCATCGTCTGCATCAGGTCGAGAATCGGGCGCACGATCATCTGCACATGCTTGTTCTTCGCAGTCCAGATGCCGAGCGGAATACCGAACACGAGACTGATCAACGTCGACGACAGCGTGAGTCCCAGCGTGATGACCGTCTGGTCCCAGAAGCCGGTTGCGTAAATCAGCAGTAGCGACGCGGTGGCGAAAATTGCAAAACGCCAGCCCACGCGCCACAAGCCGATGCCGATGAAGAACGCCATCAGCGCCCACATCGGAATGGCCTGCAGGCCGTGCTCGATCAGCGCGGCGAAGCTCTCGATTGCCTTGCCGATCGAATCGAAGGTGCTCGCGTCGTGATCGAGCAGATAGTGAACGGACTGGTCGACCCAACGGCCGAGTGGAATCATCTCAGACATGGGCACCACCTCTGTTGCGCGTAATCACCTTGAGGACCGCGGCCTGATCGACGGAACCGCAATAGCGGTCTTCGTCGTCGACCACGGGCAGAGCCGTCGTGCTCGCGCACACGCGCGACACGACATGTTCGAGCGGCGCGCCGCGCGAAATGCATTCGACCTTGTTCAGCGACGGCGACGCATTGCCGATCGCATCGCGTGTTACGAAGCCGCGGATACGGCGCTCGGCATCCAGCACGAACGCGTATTCCGCGCTGCCGTTGAGCGACTCGGCAACGCTGGACTGATCCAGATTGCGCACCAGCGGTACGCCGTTCGCCTGCATCAGATCGCCCGCCGTCAGATAGCGGCTCGTATCGACGCCTTCGAAGAACGCGCGCACGTAGTCGTCCGCCGGGTTCGCGATGATGTCCTGCGGCGTGCCGATCTGCACGACTCGCCCGCCTTCCATGATCGCGATGCGCGTGCCGATGCGCAGCGCCTCTTCCAGATCGTGGGACACGAACAGAATCGTGCGCTGCTGGTTCTTCTGCAATTCCAGCAGCACGTTCTGCATTTCCTTGCGCTTGAGCGGGTCAAGCGCGGAGAACGCTTCGTCCATGATCATCAGCGAGGGGTTCACCGCCAGCGCACGCGCGAGACCGACGCGCTGCTGCATGCCGCCCGACAATTCCGACGGCAGCTTGCCGGCGAAGGTCGCGAGGCCCACCTGTTCGAGCACTTCGAGCGCGCGCTTCTCACGTTGCTTGCGTCCCATGCCGCCGACTTCGAGGCCGAATGCCGCGTTCGACAGCACCGTGCGTTGCGGCATCAGCGCGAACGACTGGAACACCATGCTCATGTCGGTGCGACGCAGCGAGGTCAGCTCGGAGCGCTTGATGGCGGCAACATCGCGGCCATCGATGATCACCTTCCCGGCCGTCGGTTCGACCAGCCGGTTGATGAGACGGATCAGCGTGGACTTGCCGGAACCCGACAGGCCCATCAGCACGAAAATCTCGCCTTCCTGCACGTCGAAGGAGACGTTGTGGACGCCGACCACGTGCCCCGTCTTGGCGAATACTTCGTCCTTCGACGCGCCTCGCGAGAGCATGTCCTGCGCCAACTTCGGGTTAGGCCCGAATACCTTACATAATCCTTCGACCACGACCTTTGGGGATTTCATTGAGTCCATCTCCTCGTGGTGCAGGCGCCGGCCTGCACATGTGTGACTACATAGTTGCCAGAAAAAACCCCGACTAGCCGACTAATTGCGACAGACGCTTGCGGAAATGCGACACGATGAAAAACGAACGGACGTTAGCGGATGCGTGTAACCCTTGTGCAGCAAGGATTCGCGAGGATGTTGCAATGCGTGATGAGTGGTCGCGCGTGTCGCTTATTGGAAGGTCGGCGTCCGCGGAATGACGCATTTGCGGCGCGTAGCGACATGCGCCGTCAAGGGTTCTCCCTGCCCTGCGGCGCAAACGCTGCCTTTCATCGCTTCTGTTGCGCTGCAACCGCAATGCGTCGCGCCCTTCGCAGCCCTTGCAACGAACGCCATCTCATGCGACGAATGGGCTAAGCTGATCGACAACGGACGCACGAAGAACGAAGCCAAAACAGGAGACCCCATGCGCAAACTCCGCTCGCAAAGCTGGTTCGGCCGCAACGACAAGGACGGCTTCATCCATCGTTCGTGGATGAAAAACCAGGGCATTCCGCACGATGAATTCGACGGCCGTCCCGTGGTCGGCATCTGCAATACGTGGTCGGAGCTGACGCCCTGCAACGCTCACTTTCGCGAACTCGCCGAGTACGTGAAACGCGGCGTGCGTGAAGCGGGTGGCCTGCCGCTCGAATTCCCCGTGATGTCGCTCGGCGAATCGAACCTGCGGCCCACGGCGATGCTGTTTCGCAATCTGGCTTCGATGGATGTCGAGGAGTCGATACGCGGCAATCCGCTCGACGGCGTGATCCTGCTGGTCGGCTGCGACAAGACTACGCCAGCGCTCCTGATGGGCGCGGCGTCATGCAATCTGCCCGCGCTCGCCGTGTCGGGCGGTCCGATGCTCAATGGCCGCTTCCGCGGCCGCACGATCGGTTCGGGTACGGGCGTATGGCAGATGTCCGAGGAAGTGCGCGCGGGCACGATGAGCCAGCAGGAGTTCATCGATGCCGAATCGTGCATGAACCGCTCGCGCGGTCATTGCATGACGATGGGTACGGCATCGACGATGGCGTCGATGGTCGAATCGCTCGGCATCGGTCTGCCGCACAACGCGGCGATTCCCGCTGTCGATGCGCGCCGCCAGGTGCTTGCGCATCTCGCCGGCCGGCGCATCGTCGAGATGGTCCGCGACGATGTGACGATGGACAAGATCCTCACGCGCCAGGCCTTCGAAAACGCGATCCGCACGAACGCCGCGATCGGCGGATCGACGAATGCCGTCGTGCATCTGATCGCGCTCGCGCGGCGCATCGGCGTCGATCTCGCGCTCGACGACTGGGAACTCGGCTCGGATGTGCCGTGCCTCGTCAACCTGCAGCCATCGGGCGAGTACCTGATGGAAGATTTCTACTACGCAGGCGGCCTGCCTGCCGTGTTGAAGCAACTCGGCGAGCAGGGGCTGCTGCATGGCAATGCGCTGACCGTCAACGGCAAAACCATCTGGGACAACGTCTGCGATGCGCCCAACTACGATCAGAAGGTGATCACGACTTTCGCCGAGCCGTTCAAGCCGCACGCGGGCATCGCCGTGCTGCGCGGCAATCTCGCGCCGAATGGCGCCGTCATCAAGCCCTCGGCGGCGACGGCTTCGCTGTTGAAGCATCGCGGGCGTGCCGTCGTGTTCGAGAACGTCGAAGAACTGCACGCGAAGGTCGACGACGAATCGCTCGATATCGACGAGCATTGCGTGATGGTGCTCAAGGGCGCGGGGCCAAAGGGCTATCCCGGTTTCGCCGAGGTCGGCAACATGCCGCTGCCGAAAAAGGTCCTGCAAAAAGGCATTACCGACATGGTGCGCATCTCCGATGGCCGCATGAGCGGCACGGCCTATGGCGCCGTCGTGCTGCACGTCTCGCCCGAAGCGGCGGCAGGCGGCCCGCTCGCGCTCGTGCAGACGGGCGACATGATCGAACTCGACGTCGCCGCGCGGCGCCTGCATCTGGACGTATCCGACGAAGAACTGGAACGGCGCCGCGCCGCATGGCGTGCGCCAGAACTGCCGGCGCGCGGCTATTACCGGCTCTATGTCGAGCATGTGTTGCAGGCCGATCAGGGCGCCGATCTCGACTTCCTGGTGGGCGCGAGCGGCGCCCACGTGCCGCGCGATTCGCATTGATCATGACGCGCCCCGCCCCGTTCTCGCCACGCGGCATGTGGCCCGTGCTCTACGCCTACTTCGACGCGAACAATGTGCTCGACCGGCGAGCGATCGACACACAGATCGACGCGACGATCGATGCGGGCGCAAGCGGCATCGTGATTCTCGGTCTTGCGACGGAAGTGAACCGTTTGACGCTCGACGAGAAGCAGCGCTTTATCGAATGGACGGGCGCGCACATCGCCGGACGCGTGCCGTTCGCCGTCACGATCACGGGCGACACTGCCGATGCGCAACTCGCATTGGCGGATTACGCAGCGGAGCACGGCGCGTCGTCGCTGATCCTGCAACCGCCATCCGTTCGCGACAAGCCCGAATCGTTCTACTTCGATTTTTTCGCCGAAGTCATGCAGCGCGTACGCGTGCCGGTCGGCATCCAGAATGCGCCCGAATATCTGGGCGTCGGGTTGTCGGTTGAATCGCTTGTCACGCTCGCCGCGCAATGCGGGCAGTTTCAGTGGCTCAAGGGCGAAGGGCCGGCCACGATCATTCATTCGACGATCGAACGGCTGCGCGAACAAAGCAGTCCCTTACCTGTGTTCAATGGGCGCGGAGGCCAGGAACTGATCGACAATCTGCGCGCCGGTTGCGCGGGGCTGATCGTCGCGCCTGATTCGTTCGACTGGCAAGCCGCGATTCACAGCGCTTTCATAGCCGGCGATCAGACCAACGCGCAAGCGCTGTACGAACGCATTCTGCCGTCCATCGTCTTCGTGATGCAATCGCTCGATGCGTTGACCTGCTACGGCAAACGGATCGCGGCGTGGCGCATGGGTTTCGATGTCGCGCACGACCGGGGCATGCGTCCGACTGCATTTGGTCTGTCATGCGCACGCCGTTTTGCCGCGGCGCTGGGTCCGTTTGCCGATCAGCGCAACACGGCCCGTTGAAGCAAAAAAGAGGAAGGCGGTTCACAACCGCGCTTCCTCCTTCGACATCAGCGCGGAGCGCTAAGCCTTACTGTGCTGCCGATGCTGCTTCATCGCTGGCTGCCTTGGCGGGCGCTGCCTTCTTGTGCGCGTGCTTCTTCGCGTGATGCCTCTTGGCATGATGCTTGGCAGCGGGTGCCGATGCTGCTGCGGGCGCTTCTTCCGTTGCTGCGGGAGCCGATGCCTGCGCGAATGCGGCGATCGAGAACAGACCTGCCAGAGCGGCGGCGATGATGTGCTTGTTCATTGCTTGAATCCTCAAACCTTGGGTTGTTGACTGACGGCTCGGTGGCCGTCTGACCGGATAGTGGTCATCGCTCTAAACGCGCAGGCCGATGAAGCGTTGACGCGCTTTCTGCTGCCTTCTGCATTCTTGACAGTTCTTTACGAGAGCCGCTCATTGCGCTTCAAATCCGTGCATTTTTCAATGCAGTACCGCGTTGATTTGCACGACATCCGAGAGGCTCAGCATCGACGCGTCCGCCTTCAGCTGGATCAACGCGACGAGAGCGTCGTATCGCGCGGCCGACAGGTCGCGTTGCGTGGCGTAGAGCATGTCGATGGCGCGCAACACGTCGGTGCTCGTACGCGTGCCGACCTTGTAACCCACGCGCGTTGCCGCCAGCGTCTCGCGACACGACACGAGCAGATGCGTCAGCATTTCCACCCGCGCTCGCCCCTGTTGATAGCGCGCGTAGTTGTCGCGCGCCGACGCATAAGCGGCACGCGCTGCCGCCGCTAGCGCATCGCGGGCCTTGTCCTGCAGCGCCTGCGTTTCACGTACCTTCGACTGCATCGCGCCGCCCGCAAACAGCGGAATCGAGATGGAGAGCATGCCCGTCGCGGTCGTGGTCGGCCGCGCGTAGCCGGATGCGGCGCCCGCAGGCGTGTAACTGCCCGTCGCATAAACAGCGGGATAGTGCGCGCCCTCGGCCTTGCTGACGTCGAGCTTCGCAATCTCCCAATCGAGCTTTCGTTGCTGCACAGCGTAGCCAGTCTCCTTCGCCTGTGTCGCCCAGGCGTCGCTATCTTCCGGCACGAGGCGCGGCAACGCGAGCGCGTCGGGCAGTCCAGCAAGCGCGTCGAACGGCACGCCTGTCATCTGTTCGAGCGCGCGGCGCTTCGCCTGCAACGCGCTTTGCGCGTCGGTCTGTTGCAGCGCCACTTGCTCATGGGTCGTCATGGCCTCGCGCAGATCGACGATGGTCGCCTCGCCCGCCGCGCGATTGCGCTGCAGGATCTGCATATGCGCATCGACGGCGGCAGCGTAGCCGGCCGCCCGCCTGATCTCGTCCTCCCCCGCGAGTTCGTCGAAATACGCCCGCACCGCGCGCAATAGCACGCTTTGCTGAGCAAGGTCGACATCGACGGCGCCGCGCGCTTCAACGAGGTCCGCCTGACGGTAGGCCGACAATTTAGTCCAGTCGAACAACGGCTGTGTCAGCGAGACCGTCCAGCCGTTCTGCCAGTACGACGTCCTCGGGAAGCCTTGCGTCGCGATGCTGTTGTAGCTACGCCCCCAGCCGCCCGACACTTGCGGCAACAATCCCGCGCGCGCCTGTGGCACGGCCTCTTTCGCCGCTTCATACGCGGCGCGCGCCTGCGCAAGATCGGCGTCGTAGCCGAGCGATTGCTGAACGACGGTCACGAGATCGGCAGCATGCGCGCCGATGCTCGTCACGCCTAGCGCCGCCGAAACGAGACAAGCTCTGAATCTACGCATGTGACGGCTCGGCTGCAGCGGAGTGATCGGGACTGTACGACTCGCGCACCAGCGCGCCATCGACGAGCCGGTAACGATGCTCGAACGTCGACGCGAGCGACATGTCATGCGTGATGACGACGACCGTGCAATCGAGTCGTTGCAGCAGTTCGCCGATGCGCCTGACGGAAACGGGATCGAGATTCGACGTGGGCTCGTCGAGCAACAGCAGGCTACGGCCCTGATAAAGCGCACGGGCAAGCAATAAACGCTGCCGCTGGCCTGCCGAGATGTTGGCGATGGTGTCGCTGATGATCGTGCGGGTGCGCATCGGCAGATGCATCACATCGTTCCATAGACCCACGTCTTCGAGCACCGTCTGCAGGCGGGTTTCATCGACGCTTGCCGAAAACAGCGACACGTTGTCCGCGATCGAACCGTGCAGGATCAGATCGCCTTGCCGCATATGCGCGGCATGCCGACGGATCTCGTCGACGGTGAGGTTCGGCCATGCGATGCCGTTCAGCGACATGTGTCCATGCTGAAGCGGCTCGGCTGCCGAAATCAACTTGAAAAGCGTCGATTTGCCCGCTCCCGATGGCCCCGTGATCGCGACCTTGTCGCCTGCGCGAATGGCAATGCTGGCATTGTTCAGCACCGGCTGATCCGACACGCCGTAGCTGAACGTGACGTCGCGAATGTCGATACGCTCGAACGTACGGACTTCCGTCGCGCGCTGGGTGTCGGCAGCAGGCGTATAGCGTTCGCCCTCGCATCCGACGATGTCATCCACGCGAGCAACAGGCACGCTCAGCATGAAATATGAGAACACGCCGTTGACGGTATGTGCGAAACGGTCCGACATCAGCGACTTGTAGATCAGGAACGAATAAAACACGCCAACCGAAATCTTTCCGCCGAGCATCAGCTGCGCCGCCACCCACGTGACCGCGATAGTGTCCGCATATTGCACGGCCTTCAGGAAGGCATCGCGCGCGCTCGTCAGACGGTTGCCCATCAGCAACGCCGCCACGTACTCGCGATATTTCGTCAGGAAGATTGCCGTGCGCCGCGTTTCGCCCTGCGCGAGCTTGATCAGCGAAGCAGCGCGAATGGTTTCTATCAAGGCGTCGTCGCAACGCGCCGAGGTCTCCAGCACGAGCGCGTGGTTGTCGCGCATGCTCGCGAACATGCCTAGCGCAATCGACAGATAGATGACGAACATCCCGAGAGCCACGGCCGTGAGCATCCGGCTCTGGATCAACATGAGCGCGAGCGCCAGCAAACCGACCGTCGTATCGACACACATCTGCGTGAATGTGCGCGTCGCCTGCAGGCTGATTTCGTCATGCGCCTTGACGCGCGCAAACACATCGCCGACATGCCGCTTCTCGAACCATGAAATGGGATTGCGCAGCAAATGCCCCAGCAGCCCTTCCGTCGCGGTCACCCTCACGCGCTGGTGCAGCAGTTCGAGGAGCCGCAGCTCGACATACTGGCTCAGCGCGCCGACTGCGAAAATGCCCGTGAACGTCAACACGAGCACGTTCAGCAGATTGACGTTGTCCGCTGCGACGACGTAGTCGAGCGTCAGATTGCCGAGGTAAGGCGCAGCGAGAATCGCGAACTGACTGCCGACCATGACGAACATGACTTTGGCGAGATGACGCCGCAAGTCCGCGTTCAGCGCCCGCACGCGTGCGAGCGCTTTCGGCACCTGGAACTTTGCGCGAATGCGCGGCATCCCGGGTGTCGGCGAGCACTCCAGAAGAAAGCCCGATACCCCCGACGCGAAGGTGTCCATCGAAATGCGCCGCCGCCCGGTTGCGGGATCGAGAATCTGCACGTAGCCGCGCCCGCATTTTTCGAACACCACGAAATGCGCGCCGCCGAAATGCAGGATCGAGCCGTGCCGGATAGTCGGTACGTCTTCGATTCCGAAGCGATAGGCCTGCACCGCCAATCCAAACTCGGTGGCCATGTCGTACAGGTCCATCAGGGAAAGACCGTTCGCGGAGATGGGCCGATAGGTGGACAACTCCCGCACCCCGGTTGCGCGGCCCAGATGCGTGAGCACCATGGCAAGGCAGGCATAGCCGCATTCCGCGACCTCGTTCTGGTAGATGACGCGCATCGGGATCAGCCTCTTATCGTGCGAAATAGCGGTTCGAGCACCCACTCGGCAATCGTCCGGCGTTCGACCACGATGCTCGCCGTTGCGCGCATGCCAGGCAGGATGTCGAAGTGCTGATTACCGTAATCGAATGTCCGGCCGCGCAATGTGGCCCATGCCATGAAGTCGCCATCGCCTGTGTCCTTTGGCGAGGTCGGCGTAACAGGCGGCGGCGACATGGGCGATTGCACCGTCGTTTGCGAGATCGCATCGATACGCGCTTCATATGTGCCGAATTTCACGTACGGAAACGCGTCGAACTTAAGGCGTATGACCTGCCCCATCTGCACAAAGCCACGCCGTCGCGATGGAATACGCAGCGCGGCACGTAATGCGCTTTTGTCTTCGGTTGAGATCACGAGCGCGACATCGGCGGGCTCGAGCGAACGGCCCGGCACGAGGCTCGAAAACATGACGACGCCCGGCTTCGGCGCGGAAATCGTCGAATCCTGACGCGACTGCTCGAAGCGCATCCGGATGTCCTGAATGTCGCGAGCATGACGCGCGTCGTTTTCCTTCAATTGCGCCGTCAGATTGCCTTGCGTGCTGTGCAGCGTCGCAATCTCGCCATTGAGTTGCTGCCGCCGCGCGACGCCTTGCGCGACCGAAATTTTCATCTGATGCGTATCGGCGCTCGCCTGTTCTATCCGGTCGGCCGTCACGTAATCGGATACGGATTGCAGCCGGTTCAGTTTGTGCTCGGCCTCGCCGACGAGTTGCCGGCTTTGCGCGATCTGTTCGTCGAGCGCCACGACTTCAGCGCGGCGGTTGCCGATCGTCGCGTTCGATGCGCCGAGTTGCGCCTCGAGTTGCGCCTTGCGCTGCTGATACTGCGCGTCAGTGGCACGGATCTGCTCATCACGCATCTGCTCGTCGAACGCTGCGCGCTGACGGCCATCGCTTGCCAGCGACAGGTCACGCTGCACGCGAAAAAGCGGCATGCCCGGCGTGACGCGTTCGCCGGCATGCACATAGACGGACGACACGAGTCCGCTCAGTCCCTGCACCTTGACATCGGACGGCGAAACAATCTCGCACTGCACGTCCTGCTTCAACTCGACCTCATGCAGGAAGCCGAAGGCAACGGCCACCACGACGATGCCAGAGGCGCCGTACGCGATCCATCGCCACGGCACATCCTTGAACTGCGGAAGGCTGGTTGGTTCCATTTTGATCTGCCCTATAAATCATGCTCGCGCCGGAGATGGCGCGCTGCGTTCTTATTTGGCGGGCGCAAACGCATACAGCGAGGGATGACCTGCGACGAGCGAACGCTCGAAGTTGCCTATGAGCGCCTGCTCGATTTCGCGCGCAACGCGCAGCGACGCATCGGGCTCGCCGAGCCGTATGGGCTCGAGCAAAGTGCCAGCGAACCGGCCGTGCTCGAAGCGCAGATAGAACGGCAGGAGGATCGCACCCAGCGGCCCGCCCATGCGAAACACGCCGTTGTGAATCCGCGCAGCGCGGCCGAACATCGACACGCCGACCGTTTCCATTGGATAGCGATGCAGCGTGAACGGCGGCACGTCGGCGAAGATGACGACCACGCCGTTGCGCCTGAGCGAGCGCGCCACCTGCAAGCCGAGGCCGGAGCGGTTGTCCTGATCGTAGGTGTACAGCACGTCGAGGCTGGGAATCATCGCATCGTCACTGCCGTAGATGTCGCGCGGCACGCCAGAGACCACGCCGATCCTCGCGAGTCCAAGCTTCGCGCGTAAATCGTCGATCACATAGATGTTTGCGTACTGCGATACGAAGTGAAACGGCGACACGATGAACGGACTGCCCGGCGACTCGCGCCTGAGCTGCGCGATGGTTTGCGCAAGCTCGCCGGCAATACGCTGAAGATCGGGCCAGGCCTCATCGAGCCGGCGTTGGCGTCCGAAGTGCAAGCGCTGGTCGATCAATTTCTCCAGCGCGCCCGCGGCGAGCAGGCGGCTGCAGCGCGGTGGGGCGATGTTCATTACTTCGCGTGCGAAATCGGCCCGTTCGCGCGCAAGTGCGCGGCGGTTCACGTCGACCGACGCTCCCAGCAATGCGGATCCAACGGCAATCGGCTCCAGCGCGGCAAGGGGAACACGAGACGCCACGACACGCAGCGCGGCAAGCCGCGCGCGCCGCACTGCGCGGCCAAGCACACCTCGCGCACGCGACCATTCCTGCCGCCACGACACCAGATTCATAGCTTTATTGTTTTGAGTTTCGGCAGTTCGTTACTGCCTTTGGCGCAGGCGCACTCGAATGCACACGGACATGCAGATAGACGACCACTTGCTCGCGAAGCGCAAAACCCCACGCTGGCGCGTGGGGTTCGTCTGACATCACGCCGCTACTATCCGCCACCGCAACGCCAGCTCACCACAGCGTCCCGTCGGCGAACACTGGCCGCGATCAGCGCTTGACGACGACCGTAATCGTGTTGGTGCTCGAACTGGTGCTCGTGCTGGTGCTCGTAGCGCTCGACTTGCAGCAGCCGCCAGCCAACGTCGCCTTTTCCAGAACACTGCGCTCTACTTTCTGCATTTCATTTTCCTCGTAGGGTTATAAAGGAACTGCCTTACTGCACAACTGACGGGTCGATCCCGTCAACACTTCAAGCTTGCATCACGCCTCGGTATTTCACTCCGGCATCCAGCATCGCTAACGGCGACGCCAGTTCACGGCACCGGAGGGCGGCCGTTTCCGCCTCCACCAGATGAACGATTGCCCGAAACGATCACGACTGTGATCGTGTTCGAGCTGGAACTCGAACTGAAGCTGCTCGAACTGCTAGAAACGCTGTAACCGCCAGCCAGTTTCACCTGCGCCAATTCATTACGCTCGATTTTCTGCACCGCCACCTCCTTCCAAAGATGAGACAAAGTCAACGCATTCCTACAAAACCGCCCGGAACACTCTGTCAGTACTTCACGATTGCAACGTCTTCACTTTCACGCGGCGATGCATACCATCCGGTTATCGACACCGGCGGCGGTGCTGCCGCGCTCATTAACATCAGCCTGGCCGCGCCATCTGTCTGGTCCGCAATCGCGACGTTCGATGCAATGTTCTGTTCGACCGAATATGTTCTCGCTCTCACGACGACCGGTTCACCATCCGTCGCGGACCAACTGTCCGGGTTTATTGCTCGAAAGTACTCGAATGACGCGACGCCGCTCGCAGGTTCGACGATTTGCGTCACTGCACTGACCGCCGGCCGGATCCGGGTGGCCGAAGCGCGATGCGCGTGATGTTTTGTTCGCACGACATGCATCACCGAATGGCGCCACCGATATCTGCTGCAACTGCGCAGGCAATGCTGGCAATGAAATGCAGAGGATCTGCGTGCGGTCTTCACTCTGATATCCCGAACCTCTCTGGATGACGAACATGTGGCAGCAAGCCGATGTGCTCTCGCGCTCACGTTTGTACTCGTCATACCCACGGCCAGACCGAGCATCGCAAAGCACAAAGTTAATCTGGTCGGCACTGCCATTTTCGATTTCGACTTTCTTTCCAGGACACTGGTTGATACCCGATACGAGGACCAGATTATCCATACCGATCCTCAATTCGGTAATCAGATTTCTTCGATATTTCGTAGGACTATGCGAATACATTGAAGAATCGTTCCAATTTGCAACTTGCTCACATTTCATTCTCTTAGAAGATTTGATCCGTAGCCGAATCGCAGGATAGAATCGTCCGACTTGAGAGGCTACTCACTTCGACAATTGCGGCTCCTCGCCCCACGCCTCTTCATCGCAGCCGCTTTGTATCCGAGACCGCTTTGCTTCATAACATGAACAACAATCGCGAGTTCAGGGTTGCCATCGCCGACGACCATCCCGTCATTCGACAAGCAGTCGTCAACGCGATCGAAAACCTGCCGGGTTTCGCTGTGGGCGCGAATGCACACTCCGGCCAGGAACTGCTCGACCGACTCACCGAGGGAAGCTGGGATCTGATTGTCACGGACCTGTCGATGCAGAGCACGCGCAGCGAAACCGACGGACTCAATCTGGTCGCGAGTTTGTGTAAAAGGCATCCATCCGTGCCGGTCATCGTGTTCACGATGCTCAACAATGACGACGTGCTGCTGAGGCTATCCCGGTCGGGCGTCGCCGGCATTGTGGACAAGTGTGAAGGGATCGCGGAGTTTCAATCGGCGATTCTGCAAGTGGTAAATCATCAGCGACCATTCTTTTCGGAAAGAATCCGTTCTCGCCTGCGGCTACGTTGCAGCCATGCCGTCTCGCAAGGCGGCGCACACACGCTGACGAAGAAAGAACTGGACGTGATACGGTACTTCGCTGCGGGCGTAGCGTTGACGCAGATCGCACAACGGGTCAACCGGTCCATCTCGACCGTTGCGACCCAAAAGAGCGCTGCCATGAAAAAGCTCGGTCTCCAGACGAACGCCGACCTGGTCAAATATGCGCAGGAAAACGGGCTGATCTGAGGCCGACATCGCCGCGCGCAGGAGAATCGCGCGTAATGAAAAAAAGAAAGGGCCGCCCGCATGATGCGCGCGGCCCTGTTTTCTCAGCAGATGCAGGATGTGTCAGAAGTTGAAGTTATCGATATTGCTCGCGTCGAAAGTCGTCGGCGGTCCAAGAATGATTTCGCCTTGCGCGCCAATCGTGCGCTTGCCGAGTTTGCCCGCGTCGAACGATTCGCCTTCCTTGCCCGTGATCGCGCCCGATGCAAGACTTGCTGCCGCATACGCCGCGAGATAGCCCAACTGACCCGGATCCCACAACTGGAACGCTTTCACGGTGCCATTCTTCACGAACGCGCGCATCTGGTTAGGCGTGCCGAGACCCGTCACCGCGACCTTGCCCTTGCTCGACGAGGTCGAGATATAGCGCGCCGCCGCCGCGATGCCAACCGAAGTGGGTGCCACGATCGCCTTCAGGTTCGGATACGCCTGCAAAAGCCCTTGCGTCTCTACAAACGACTTCTGGTCATCGTCGTTGCCGTACGCGATCTTCACGAGCTTCAACTTCGAATACTCGGGCTTCTTCAGCTCTTCCTGCATCCACTTGATCCACGTGTTCTGGTTCGTCGCGTTCGGCGTGGCCGACAGGATCGCGAACTCGCCCTCGCCGCCCATCAGCTTCGACACGAGCTGGATCTGCCCGCGCCCGATACTCTCCGCGTTGGCCTGATTCACGAACAGCTGACGGCCATCGGGCGCCGTGTCGGAGTCGAACGTCACGACCTTGATGCCTTGCGACATCGCTTTCTTCAGATACGGCACGAGCGCATTCGCGTCGTTCGCCGCGATGACAATGGCATCCTGACGCTGCGTCGTCAGCGTGTTGATGTACGACACCTGCGACGATGCGCCCGCATCCGACGGACCCACCACCTTGCCCTGCCCCTTGAACTCCTTGATCGCGGCCATGCCGCCGTCGTCGGCGATGACCTCGTATGGGTTGTTGATCTGCTTGGGCACGAACGCGATCTTCAGGTCCGGCTTGATGCCGGCCGCCGACGCGGCAACGCTCACGCCCAGCATGGCCGCGCAGAGCATCATCGCTCCCGCGTGACGCAGTGGTTTGTTCATCTGTTGTCTCCTGGTGGTGGATCGGACTTTTGGTGTCCGGTTGAATTAAACGGCATCACGTACGGCAGGTGTCGACGACTTACGAAGCACTCGGCTTTGTCAACGTCTGAGCGGCGATCAGCTTGCGGTCGCGCATCGCACGCCAGCGCGCGACCAGATTCGGAATCAGCACCGATGCGAGCAGCAGCGCGCCCGTCACGATGGTCAGCGTCTCGCTCGAAACATCGTCGAGCGTGAGCGCATTCTTCAGCACGCCGATGATGAGCAGCGACAGCAGCACACCGACCATCGACCCGCGTCCGCCGAAAATGCTCACGCCGCCGAACAGCACGGCCGCGATCACCGACAGCTCGAAGCCTTCGCCGTTGTCGCCGCGCGCGCTCGTGAAGCGCAGCGTGTAGACGATGCCTGCCAGCGCGCTCATGAAGCCCGACAGCATGAAGAGACGCATCCGCACTTTCGCGACCTCGATGCCGGAGAACGCGGCTGCCGTCGAGTTCGCGCCGATCGCATAGAGGCTGCGGCCGAACGCCGTCGCCTGCAACAGCACGGTGAACAACACCGCGCAAACGATGACGATCACGAACGGCAGCGGAATGAACGTGCCGAACAGCGTGTCCATGCCGAACGCCGTGTAGCCCGCCGGAAAATCCGCGACGGCCTGATCGCCGAGCAGCACGTAGGACAGCCCGCGAAACAGCGCGAGCGTGCCGATCGTGACGGCGAGCGACGGCAGATTCAGCTTCACGATCACGAGCCCGTTGAACAGCCCCGCGATCATGCCGAACAGCAAGACGAGCACGATCACGACGGGCATCGGCAAACCCATGTGCCACAGCACGCCCATCAGCGCGCTCGACGCGCCGAGCACCGATGCTACGGAGAGATCGATTTCCGCCGCGACGATGATCAGCGTCATCGGCAGCGCCATCAACGCGATCTCGGTGAGGTCGGCGAGTACGTTGCTGAGATTCGCGCCCGTCAGGAACACGGGCGACAGCACGCGCCCCAACCCGAGCGAAAGTATCAGTACGACGACCAGCAAGGTTTCCCAGCGCAGCGGCGTTTCGCGCTTGCGCGTGAGCAGCGCGGAATCGGGTTTAGCCATGATCGCGTTTCCTCATCATGCGTTTGGCGACGGAGCGGGCCAGCAGCGTATCGGCGGCAATCGCCGCGACGATCAGCGCGCCTTCGATAGCCTGCTCCCAGAACGGCGACACGTGCAGCACGACGAGCGCGATGCTGATGACGCCGAGCACGAGCGCGCCGAGCGTCGCGCCGAGTATCGTGCCGACACCGCCCGTGATCGCGACACTGCCGACCACGGCCGCCGCCACCACCTGCAGTTCGATGCCTTTCGCGGTGCTCGCGTCGACGGTGCCGAAGCGCGCCAGCCACAACGCGCCCGCAAAGCCCGCTATCGCGCCTGACAGCAGGAAGCCCGACATCACGCGCCGTTCGACGTTGACGCCAGCAAGACGCGCCGCTTCCGGGTTCGAGCCGATCGCGTAATGCTCGCGGCCCGCGCGGAAATGCTTCAGATAGAACGACAGCGCGAGCAGCACGGCGGCGGCGATCAGCGCGAGCGTCGGAATGCCGAGCACGGTGCCCGTCGCGAGACGCGAGTACGCTTCGGGCAGGCTCGTTGCATTGATCTGGCCGCCATGTACCCATGCGTAATCGGCGCCGCGGAAAATGTAGAGCGTCGATAGCGTCGCCACCAGCGACGGCACGCGCCCTACCGCGATCAGCAGCGCATTGATGCCGCCCGCGACGAGCCCGATCGCGACGCCCGCCACCAGCGCGACCAGCACGGGCATATGCGGAAACGCCACATACAGACTGCCGACGGCATACGCGCTGATGCCGACCGTCGAGCCAATCGACAGATCGATGTGCCGCATCAGGATGACGACCGTCATGCCCGCCGTCAGCAAGCTGACGATCGACACGTTGAGCAACACGTCGCGCAGATTCTGCAGATTCAGAAACTGCGGCCGCGCGAGCGACGTACCGAGTACCAGCAGAATGAGCACCACGAAGAGCGTGGTCTCGCGGCTCTTCGCGATCGTCCCGACGATACCGCCGGGTCCCGAGCGCGTGCGTTGCAGCGGCGCGTGTTCGATCGACGCCGCGTGTGAATGAGTCGAATGCCGGATCATGCTGCGCGCCCCAGTAATGCCGCCGATTGCCCGAGTGCCGCGCTCATGATGCGCTCTTCGCTCGCATCGGCGCGTGAAATCTCTGCACTGATGCGGCCTTCGTGCATCACGAGCACGCGGTCCGCCATGCCGAGCACTTCGGGCAATTCGCTTGAAATCATCAGCACGGCCATGCCCTCCTGCACGAGTTCGGAGAGCGCGCCGTACACTTCGGCTTTCGCGCCGACGTCGATGCCGCGCGTCGGCTCGTCGATGATCAGGACTTTCGGGCCTGTCGCGAGCCATTTGCCGAGCACCACCTTCTGCTGGTTGCCGCCCGACAGTGTGCCGACGGGCGCTGAGGGATTGCTGGCCTTCAGGCGGAGGCGCGTACCCCAGCGCGTCGCGAGTTGCGTCTCGCTGCGCGTCGAGATCAGGCCGTGGCGCACGAGGCGTCCGAGCACCGTCATCGATGCATTGCGCGCGATGCTCAACTCCAGCGCCAGACCTTGCTGGCGACGATCTTCGGGCACGAGCGCGAGGCCTGCACGCACGGCTGCGGCGGGACTGCCCGTCTTCAGACGCTTGCCCGCGATCTGCACTTCGCCCGAATCGATCGGATCGATGCCGAAAATCGCGCGCGCCACTTCGCTGCGGCCCGCGCCGACCAGACCCGCGAGCGCGACGATTTCGCCAGCGCGCACGTCGAACGACACGTCCTTGAACACGCCGACCCGCGTCAGGTTGCGCACCGACAGACGCACGTCGCCAGGCTTCACATCGGCTTTCGGATAGAACGTTTCCAGATCGCGCCCGACCATCTTCGCGACCACGGATTCCGTCGTCATCTCCGAGGTCGGCGCATCGAACACCTTCGCGCCGTCGCGCATGATCGTGACGTGCTGCGTCAACGCAAACACTTCGTCGAGCCGGTGTGTGATGAACAGGATCGCAACGTCACGCTCGCGCAGCTTGCGCACGATCGTGAACAGCCGCTCGACTTCCGGCAGCGACAGCGCCGCCGTCGGCTCGTCCATGATGAGCACGTTCGCGTTCAGCGACAGCGCCTTGGCAATCTCGATCACCTGCTGATCGGCGATCGACAGACCCCGCACGAGACGATCCGCGCGCAGATCGACGCCGAGCGACGCCAGCAGCCCATCGACTTCGCGGCGCATCGCGTCATGCTGAATGCGGCCGAAGCGATCGACGGGCTGCCGTCCCATGAAGATGTTCTCGGCAATCGACAGATCGAAGAACAGCGTCGGTTCCTGATAGATGACGGCAAGACCCGCGTCGCGTGCTTCGGCGGGTGTCGCGAAACGGCGCTCGACGCCGTCGATGCGAAGTTCGCCCGTATCGGGCTGATGCACGCCTGCAAGTATCTTCACGAGCGTCGATTTGCCCGCGCCATTCTCGCCGAGCAGCGCATGCACTTCGCCGGGCCAGAGCATCAGTTCGCCGTCCAGTAGCGCGCGCACGCGCCCGAACGTTTTGCTGGCATGCCGCAGTTCCAGCCGCGGCACATCCTGAGTATGTTGTTGCACGCTCTCCTCCTTGATGCTGCGACTGCGTGTTATCTGATGCTTCAAATGCGATACAGCCGTTCGGCATTGCGCGCGAAAAGCGCGTCTTTCTCCGCATCGCTCGCGTCGCCGACGATCGACGCATAGGCGCGCCACAAATCGCCATACGAGCCGAACTGCCTGTCCACCGGAAAGTTCGAGGCGAACATCGCGCGCTCGACGCCGAATGTGTCGATCGTTTCGAGCACGTAAGGCCGCAGGCTTTCGGTTGTCCACTTGTGATCGAACATCGCCAGACCGCTGATCTTCACGGCGACGTTCGGACATTGCGCGAGCGTCTTCATTCCTTCGCGCCACGCGCGATATCCTGCGACGCTGTTGCGATCGACGAACATGCCCGTGTGATTGACGATGAACTGTGTATCGCGATGTGCGTTCGCGAGTTCGGCGGCGTCTTCCATCTGCGACGGATAGAGCTGCATGTCGAACGACATGCCGTGCCTGCGCAACAAGCGGAAGTTCTCGCGCCACGCCGCCTCGCGCATGAAGTGGCGGCCGACGTAGTCATACAGATTGTCGTGATGCACGTTGAGGATTTGCCGCACGCCGCGCGTGTTGGCGAATGCTGCATGCGCTTCGAGCACTTCGGCGGCGTTATCGGCAGCGAGATCGACTGCGGCGACGATTCCATTCGGCATCGAGCGGGAGCCCGCAGCATCCGCCACCGATTGCAGCCAGCGCGTCTCTTCGACGGGATCTTTCGGATCGTGATTCGCCTCGACGTGCACGCACTTGAGCAATTCGATGTCGCCCGCGTCTTTCAGCAGATCGGCGATCAGGTAGTCATGCTTGAGCACGCGCGCATCGCCCACGAACGACACGCCGGGATTGGCGAGCCACGGGTAATGATGCTTCTCCAGATCCCACAGGTGAATGTGCGGGTCGACAACTTTCATGGCACGTCCTTCGTCGCCGGCGCGCGTGCGCCGCGAGCGTCGCGAATCAGTGGAAGGGGTGCTGCAGTTCAAATACTGGAACCAGCACTTGCTGGAGCGGTGTATGGTCGGGCGCCGTCTGCATGATGTCGGCCATGTAATCCCACCATTTGCGCATCACGGCGAGTTCGGGCAGACGCTCCATCGAATGATCGGCGTCGCGCGTCAGTATCGCGAACAGATGGTGCGTGTCTTCGTCGAGAAAGATCCGGTAATCGCGCACGCCTGCGTTGTGCAGTGCGTCGACGAGTTCCGGCCAGATTGCCCGATGCCGGCGCTCGTACTCGTCGCGCATGCCGGGGTTCAGCACCATCCGGAAAGCGATTGTCTCCATGCCGGGCTTGTCTCCAGTGTCTTTGATCACTTGTTCTTGCCGCTCTCTAAGGTAGCGTCTTGATGCGACTATAATTCGGGCGTCGATAGCATCTCAATCCGTTGTTGGGATTGGGCGATACTCAAACCGAATCGCACCGCTGATCCTCCATGAGCCAGAACGCTGCCAGCATTCCCCTCGTCAACCGGCTCAAGTTCAAGCATCTTGCGCTGCTCGTCGCGCTCGACGACGCGCGCAACGTCCATCAGGCCGCCGATGCCATCAACGTCGCACAGCCGAGCGCGAGCCGCATGCTGGGCGATATCGAAGAGGCGCTCGGCTTTTTGCTGTTCGAGCGCAACGCACGGGGTATGCAGCCTACGCCGCTTGGCGTCGTCACGCTTGCCTATGCACGTCGTGCGCTGGCGGATCTCACGCGTTTTGCCGAGGACCTTGACGCGAAGCGCAAGGGCGGGCATGGGCAATTGACGGTTGGCGCGATCATGGGCGCCGCGCCCGATCTGCTGGCGATGGCCGTCGCCGCGCTGAAAACCGAACGGCCGTTGTTGCATGTGTGCATTCTCGGGGAAACCAGCGATCAGGTGGTGCAATTGCTGCATCGCCGCGAGGTCGATCTCGCGCTGGGGCGCTTGACGAATCCGTTGCAGCATAACGATTTCAGTTTCGAGCCGCTGGCGCGGGAGACGTTGGTGCTCGTCGTGCGGGCTGTGCATCCCGTTGCCGGGCGGGGTGCTGTTTCGCTGCGCGAGTTGATGGAGTGGCCGTGGGTGGCGCAGCCAGTTACGAGTCCGGCCCGTATTCTGTTCGAAGAAGAACTTGCCCGGGCGGGGCTTGGGACGCCTGCCAATCTCACCGAGTGCGCTTCCATATTCGCTACGCTGCAGTTGCTCGAGAACTATGATGCGGTGGCGATGTTGCCGGAGTCCGTGGTGCGTGATCATGTGCGCGGCAAGTTGCTCGTTGCGTTGCCTGTGGAGATTGGCAAGAGCCTTGCGGGGTTTGGGATTCTTACTCGTAAAGAGGAGGCTCTGGCTGAGCCGGCGCAGCGGTTTGTTGATTTGCTTCGGGTGCATTCGCAGCGCCTTGCGGGGGTGGATAACCTGGCGGTTGGGGTTTGACGGTTTTTCGTTGTTCGGGTTTTTCTGGGGGTTTTGCGCTGGCATCCGCGTGATGTTATTGGTCCGCTAGCGTCGCCCCTGTGCGGGGCGGCACCTACTTTTCTTTGCCGCCGCAAAGAAAAGTAGGCAAAAGAAAGCGGCTCACACCGCCAATCCTTGTTCCTGCCTGAGGGCCCTCACAGGGTCTTACGCTTCACACGGCAACGCTATGGTTCGCGTTCGTTGCCAACGTTCTCTCTGTACGCCTCACCCACTTCATGCACCCGCATCACAGCACGCCGCGCCAGATAGTCCGCCGCCGCCCAGGTGGCAAACTGTGTGTAGGCCGCAGTACCTCACACGCCTCACTCGGGACCGATAGCGCACGCGTCCCACCTGTGGGAGCGCCACGCTATACGACACGACAACCTACACACAGTTTGCCACCTGGGCGGCACGTACCATTCGCTGCCGGTGGCCCAAGTACGGGTATTCGAAGTGGGTGAGGCGTTCGTTCGAAGCGTTGGCAACGGGTACCAGCCAGGGCACTGTCGTGTGAAGGATGGGGACGTTGGGGGCCCGTGGATAGGCACACGTGCTGGCGGTGTGAGCCGCTTTCTTTTGCCTACTTTTCTTTGCGGCGGCAAAGAAAAGTAGGTGCCGCCCCGCACAGGGGCGACGCCCGAAGCACGCTAACAAATCGCGGATGCCAGCGAAAACACAAGCAAACCACCCAGCGTCGCAGACACCAAAAAACCCTACTGCAAATTCACGAACAACCCACCATCGACCAACAAAGCAGCGCCAGTAACATACCTGGCCCGATCAGACGCAAGAAACACCACACAATCCGCCACATCCTCCGGCTGCCCCAGCCGTCCAAGCGGAATCCGCTTCTCGAAGTAAGCCTTCTTCGCCTCATCGCCGAGATCCTCGGCATTCAGATCCGTGGCAATCGTGCCAGGCATAACAGAATTACACCTTATGCCATAAGGCCCAAGCGCAATCGCGCAAGACTGCATCAGCGAATGCACACCCGCTTTAGTCGGCGTGTAATGCGTCTGCATCCCACCCCCAACGAGCGCACTGATCGAACTCGTCGCGACAATCGCACCGCCCGTGCCCTGCGCCTTCATCTGCTGCGCAGCAGCCTGCGTGACAAAGAACGCGCCATTGAGATTGACGGCAACGGTCGTCTCCAGCACATCGGCAGGCATGTCGAGAAACGCATGAAACGGACAGATGCCCGCATTGCTGGCCAGCACATCGACCTTGCCAAATGCCTCGACCGTGCGCCGCACAAGCTCAGCCCCCGTCTCCTTCAACGCGACATTGCCCTCGACGGCAATCACCCGCCGCCCCAGCGACTCGATCTCGCCGACCACCTCTTCGACCGCGGAGCGCCGGTTATACGATGCATCGTTATCGCCCCAGTAGTTGATCGCAACATCGGCGCCCTCTTTCGCACACGCCACGGCAATCGCCCGCCCAATACCGCGCGAGCCACCCGTAACGATCACCGCCTTGTCTTTCAGCAGCACATGCTTCTCCGTTCAATGTTGGTAAGGCCGCTCGAGCGTGCACTCGGGATTCAGCCGCACGCCGAAGCCCGGCGTGTCCGGTACCTTCATGCGGCCGTTGACAGGGACCGGCTCGTCGAGCAGCAACGGCGTGAACATCGGCACCACCTGGTCGGCCTTCGGCGCCATCATCAGAAACTCGGCGAACGGCGAGTTGTGACGCGTGACGACGAAGTGATAGCTGTACACCGACGACCCATGCGGCACGACCATCACGTTGTGCGCGTCGGCGAGTGCGGAAATCTTGATCAGTTCGGTAATGCCGCCGCACCAGCCCACGTCCGGCTGGATCAGATCGCAGCAGTTCATTTCGAGCAGCATCCTGAAGCCCCAGCGCGTCGCCTCGTGCTCGCCCGTCGATACCATCATGCCGCGCGGCACGTTGCGGCGCAGTTCGGCGTAACCCCAGTAGTCGTCAGGCGACAGCGCTTCTTCGATCCACTTCAGGCCATATTCGTGCGCGGCTTTCGCGAGCTTCGTCGCATACGGGACGTCGAGGCTCATCCAGCAGTCGTACATCAGCCAGAAGTCGTCGCCGACGCGGCTGCGCATTTCCGCGAGCTTGTCGATGTTCTTTCTGAGCCCCTCCTCGCCTTCTGCCGGATTGTGCTGCAACGGCAGCTTGCCGCCGATAAAGCCCATTTCCTTCGCAAGGTCGGGCCGCGCACCCGTCGCGTAGAACTGCAACTCGTCGCGCACCGGGCCGCCCAATAGCTGGTACACCGGCTCCTTGCGCACTTTCGCGAGCAGATCCCACAGCGCGAGATCGACGCCCGAAATCGTGTTGAGCACGACGCCCTTGCGTCCGTAATAGAGCGTCGAGAAGTACATCTGATCCCACATCTTCTCGATGTCCGTCACCAGTTGTCCTTCGAGGAAGCGCGCCAGATGCTTCTCGACGATGAACGCGCCGATCTCGCCGCCCGTCGTCACCGCGAAGCCGACCGTGCCGTCGCTCGCCTCGATTTCGACGACCAGCGTCCCCAGCACGTTGATGCCGAACGACTGCCGGCTTTGCCGGTACTGCGGATAACGCGCCATCGGCGTCGAGATGTGATCGTCGATCCAGTGTCCGTCGGCCTGATCGTGATAGTCCGCGCCGCCGCCGCGGACGACGAAGGCACGCACGTGCCGGATAGTGGGCATCGCCATGTTCTAGAGCTCCGTTCGTGGGTTGCGAGCGCCGCGCGTGTTAGCGGGCGCGATGAATGGGTTGCGGGAAAGCGGGCGCGTCGCGCGCCGTGTCGCGGCGCACCAGCGTGCCGATCAGCAGCGCGGCCAGCAAACTCGCTGCGCCGAGCAGCAGCAAGCCCGCCGAGGTCGACTGGAACGCATGCTCGGCGCTCGTGCGCAGCGTCGGTGCGATGAACCCGCCAAGGCTGCCGAGCGAGTTGATCAACGCGATGCCACCTGCGGCCGCCGCGCCCGTCAGGTAGCGCGTCGGAAAGGTCCAGAAGAGCGGCTGTGCGGCGATGAAGCCGCTTGCCGCGCAGCACAGCGCGATCATTGCCACGAGCGGACTGTGCGTCGCGCCCGATATGCCGATCCCGCATCCGGCAAGCACCAGCAGCGCGACCGCCCAGCGCCGGTGCGTGCCCGTCGCGTCGGCGCGGCGCGGGACGAACCACGTCAGCGCAAGCGCGCAGATCCACGGCACGGCCGCCACCATGCCGACGCGCAAGCCGACCGACTCGCCCATCAACGCCGCGACCTGCTGCGGCAGATAGAAGATCACGCCGTACACGCTCATCTGGATCAGCAGATAGATCGCGGAGAACAGCAGCACGCGTTTATCGACGAGCGCCGCCAGCAGGTTGCGCGGGCCATGCGCGGACGCGGCGCGCGCATCGTCGTCGAGTGCCGCGCTCAAGGTCTTGCGCGCTTGCGGCGTGAGCCAGCGCGCGTCGTCGGGCCGATCGTCGAGATAGAAGAACGCCCACACGCCGACCACCGACGCCAGCCCGCCTTCGATCAGAAACAGCCACTGCCAGCCCGCGAGATTCATCGCGCCGTGCAGATCGAGCAGAAAGCCCGACAGCGGACTGCCGAACATGAAGGCAAGCGGCGCGCCGAAATAGAACACGCCGACCGCACGCGCACGCGCCGATTGCGGAAACCAGCGCGTCAGGTAATAGATGACGCCCGGAAAGAAGCCTGCTTCAGCGACGCCGAGCAGAAAGCGCAGCGCATAAAAGGTCGTGGCCGTGTGCGCAAGACTCATTGCCGCCGACACGATGCCCCACGTGACCATGATCCGGCACATCCAAAGCCGGGCGCCGACGCGATGCAGCAGCAGATTGCTCGGCACTTCGAACAGCGCATAGCCGACGAAGAACACGCCCGCGCCGAATGCGAACGCGGCGTTCGAAATGCCCGTGTCGTGCTGCAAAGCCTTTTGTGCAAAACCAATGTTCGCGCGGTCGAGGAACGCGAGCACGTACATCAGCAGCAGGAACGGCAACAGCCGCCGCATGACCTGGCTGACGATGCCGTCGAGGGTGTCGCGGGTTTCGGACGAGGTCCCGTTCATCATGTCTCCGTGTCGCCTTCATGCGAAGGCGCGAGCGGCATGCGTGTGCCGCTTTCGTGCGTCGCTTTCGCTTATGTTTGCTATCGCGTCGGGTGCGACGGGTCTAATACGTCGCGCGGCCGCCCGACAGATCGAACACGGCGCCCGTGCTGAACGCGCAGTCTTCCGACGCGAGCCACAGGATCAGCGATGCCGCTTCGTCCGGCAGCAGGAAGCGGTTCATCGGAATCTTCGACAGCATGTAGTCGATGTGCTCCTGCTTCATCGAATCGAAGATTTCGGTTTTCGCGGCAGCGGGCGTGACGGCATTGACGAGGATGTTCTTCGTCGCGAGTTCCTTGCCGAGCGATTTGGTCAGGCCGATCAGTCCGGCTTTCGAGGCGCTGTAGTGCGATGCGTTCGGATTGCCTTCCTTGCCCGCCACGGAAGCAATATTGACGATGCGCCCGTAGCCCTGCTTCAGCATCTGCGGCACGACTGCGCGGCATGCGAGATATGGGCCGATCAGATTCACATCGATGACGCGGCGCCACATGTCCGGTTCGAGTTCCCATGTCGTGCCGTTGCCGCCTGTGATGCCGGCGCAGTTGATCAGCACGTCGATCGCGCCGTGGGCGGCGAGTGTCTTGCTGACGGCGGCGTCGATCTCGGCTTCTTTGGTTTGATCGACGGTGACGGCTGCGACCTTGCCGAGTTCGCTGAGCTCTTTCGCACTGCGCTCGAGCCGCTCGCTGTCGACGTCCCAGAGCGCCACGGCCGCGCCCGAGCGCAGCGCGCGCTGCGCGACCGCGTAGCCGATTCCCCGCGCGCCGCCTGTAATGACGACGACACGGCCCTCCAGATCGATCTGATTCATTGCTGCGCTCCTTGTTTTGCTCCTGATGCGGGATGGTGCTCGCGCATTTGTCGTTGTTGGGGGCCGGGTTTGGGGTTGCGGTTGGGGTTGGGTTATGGGCCGCCCGTGTACGCAATATAAAGCGGCGGCCGATACGGGAACAATCCGACTGTTGGATGGGGTGATAACAAAAGTGAATCGAGGGGCGCCTGGGCGGCGCGGATGGGGTTGGGGTTTTCTTGCTCTTGGCTTTGCGCGGGCATCTGCGGTTTGCCTTTGCGTTGGCGGTTTGCCTTTGCGTTGGCGGTTTGCTTAGCGCTGGCATCCGCGTTTTGCCTACGTGCTTCAAGCGTCGCCCCTGTGCGGGGCGGCACCTACTTTTCTTTGCCGCCGCAAAGAAAAGTAGGCAAAAGAAAGCGGCTCACACCGCCAGCACGTGTGCCTATCCACGGGCCCCCAACGTCCCCACACTTCACATGGCAGCATTTCTGCTCACGCTCGTTGCCAACGCTTTGAATAGAAGCCTCACCCGCTTCAGGCACCCGCATCAAGGCAAGCGGTAGCGAATGGTATCTGCCGCCCAGGTGGCAAACAATGTGTAAGTTGTCGCGTCGTATAGCCTGGCGCTCTTACAGGGTGGGACGCGTGCGCTATCGGTCCGGAGTGAGGCGTGTGAGGTACTGCGGCCTACACACAGTTTGCCACCTGGGCGGCGGCGGACTATCTGGCGCGGCGTGCTGTGATGCGGGTGCGTGAAGTGGGTGAGGCATCCGTTCGAAGCGTTGGCAACGAACGCGAACCAGGGCGTTGCCGTATGAAGCATAAGACCCTTTGGGGGCCCTCAGGCAAATACTAGAACTGGCGGTGTGAGCCGCTTTCTTTTGCCTACTTTTCTTTGCGGCGGCAAAGAAAAGTAGGTGCCGCCCCGCACAGGGGCAACGCTAGCGAACCGAAAACATAACGCGGATGCCAGCGAAAAGCCCAAAACCCAAAACCCCGAACACCGAACCCCGAACAGCACCGCCAGTCAGTTGGCCTCCACACATTCAAACACATCCACCTGCCACGCAGGCCTAACCGACCATTGCCCGCTCTGCTTTAATAAAAGAGCGTTTGAATTCCAGGATCGGCTCGCCGTTCAACCCGATGAGGGAGGAATCGTTCGATGCGGCCCATTTTCATCAGTTACCGGCGCGAAGATACGGAAGGCCAGGCAGGTCGCCTGTTCGAATCGCTGCGCGAAGTGTTCGGCGAACACACGGTCTTCATGGACGTCGCCACGATCGAGCCCGGCGCCGACTTTCGCCGCGCGATCGAGACGAACATCGACAAATGCGCGGTGCTGCTCGCGCTGATCGGACGGACCTGGCTCACCGTCACGGATCGCGAAGGCAAACGGCGCATCGACAATCCGAGCGACTTCGTGCGGCTCGAAACGTCATCGGCCCTCAAGCGCGACGTGACCGTGATACCCGTGCTGGTGCAAGGCGCGACGATGCCGCAGGAAGCCGATCTGCCCACCGATATCAAGGACCTCGCGTACCGCAATGCATTCGAGTTGACGCACGCCCGCTGGGACAGCGACGTGCAACTGCTGATCAAGGCGCTGCGCACGCACGCAGGCGACGAATCGGGCGATAGCGCGCCCGCCGACACGCCGCACGACAGACTCACTTCGAACGCGAACGGCGGCAAAAAACACACGCGAATGTGGACGATTGGCGGCGCGGTCGCGGCCGTCGCGCTGATGGGCGCGGTCGTCATGAAGATGTCGGGGGCCGGACACGAGGCCAAAGCGGACACGACCATCGTCGCATCGGAACCCGTTCCGACTCTGGCGAGCGCGCCTGGAAATCAGCCAGGCAAAGGCGATCAGATGGTGTCGAAGAAAGCTTTGCAGCGGGCCGCGCACGATCGCGGCGCATGCGTCAGGCCATTCGTCTGGCGCCAGGCGCAACCTCGCGACAAAGTGTGCGTCACGCCCGAAACGCAACTGCGCATCATCGCCGAAAACCAGGCCGCCTCCGACAACCGCTCGCCGAACGGCGGTGCGTATGGACCGAACACCTGCAAGAACGGCTTCGTCTGGCGCGAAGCCTTCGAAGGCGACACCGTCTGCGTGACGCCCGAAGCCCGTCAGTTGACGGCCGACGACAATGCGCTCGGCGCACGGCGAATCGTGCCGCTGCCGCCGCAGTAACACCCAAGTCCCGTTTCCTCAAGCGCAAAAAAAGCCCCGGATTCTTGCGAATCCGGGGCCAATCCCATGTCAAGGAGTTCTCATGGAGGAGACGATTTCATCTTAGCGCCCGCCCGTCCCCGCTCCAACGAAGCCTTTTGCACAAGCAATCCACGCCGCCGCGCGCAGCCGATAACCCTTTCGCCGTTATATCGTTAGAACAAAAAGTCGTTTCCCGCTGGTACGATCGGTCACTAACATGGCGGTTCAGGTCCAGAGGCCCAATCGCATGGGACGCGCCGCAGGCGTCGAACATGCATCCGGCCGGCCGCCACTGCAGCAAGGAGCATGAAGTTGACCCGTTTCGACCAGAACCGCCGCCCGCTCGTGATCGGCATCGGCGGCACCACGCGCGCTGCATCGTCCACTGAACGCGCGCTCGGCTTTGCGCTGCGCGGCGCCGAACAGGCCGGCGCACGCACGCGTCTGTTTGGCGGCACGTTCCTGCACAGCCTGCCGCACTACGCGCCTGAAAGCACCCAACGCACCGACGAACAGATCGAATTGATCGAGGCCGTCCGTCACGCGGATGCCCTCATCATCGCCACACCCGGTTATCACGGCGGCGTGTCGGGCCTCGTGAAAAATGCGCTCGACACGCTCGAAGAACTGCGTGCCGACGAACGCCCCTATCTCGACGGCCGCGCGGTCGGCTGCATCGTCACTGCGTATGGATGGCAGGCGGCGGGCTCCGTGCTGACCTCGCTGCGCTCGATCGTGCACGCGTTGCGCGGCTGGCCGACGCCGTTCGGCGCAGGCATCAACACGCTCGAAACACGTTTCGAATCCGCGGATACCTGCTCCGATCCGAAGGTAGTCGAACAACTGTCGATAGTCGGCCAGCAGGCCTCGCAATTCGCGCTCGCGTTCCGCTCGCATCAGGCGGACGGCGCATCCGCGGCATCCGCAGTTCCGGCGAGTGACGCCGACGACACGCGACCCAGGCGCGTTCTCGCACTGGCGAACTGATTCGCCGCTCCGTCTTCCGCCGGCGCACTGCCACGCACCGCATCGAAGCGGCGCGTGGCAGTGCGCGTTTGCGCTAATACGCCTTCACCGTTCCCACAACGGCATCAACTGCCGCATCGCCTCGCTGCGTGCGCTGGCCAACATGCATGACGCCGCGATCGTGGTCCAAACAACAGACCCGGCAGCCTTCGCCGCCGCATCATCGCGACAACGCACGCGATAACGCCTCATCCAGATCCCCGCAGACCGTTCCCTGGCCGCCCGTGATTTGCTTGCGACGAATGATTGGTTCACGCGCTCCACGGCCCAGCCTACGCTAGTCCCTGCCCGCTTCGATTAACTGATCGCCGTGCTGCGCGCAATCCGTCGCGGGGAGGCGATCGAACATGAAACAGATGAACAGACATATCCGCTACAAAGGCTATGAGGTGGCCCCCGCTGCACAGCGCCTGCCCAACGGGCTCTTCGCCGCGAACCTCACCATCGAAAAAGCCACGGCCGCCAGCGGCGGACACGCCTATTCGTTCGACGCGCTCGACTATTTCTTCGACGAAGAACACGCCCTTGCGTATGCGTTCCGTTGGGGCCGCCTGTGGGTCGACAGCCATCAGTAAACAGTCCGGCTCTTTGCAATTTTTTGCGCCCCGCAGCGCAAAATGCGTGCGGCAGCACGGCGCATGCCCGCTCGACGCCACAAATTGACGGGTTATGACAGAATAGGCGGAATAACTAGCCAAGTTTCCGCCTGACATGTCTGACACCCTGGTAACAGAAGCAGAGGCCGCTCACGATCATGCGCTGCGCAACTGGACCTTCGATGGCCACGCACGCATGCGGGTCGGCTCCGACGAACACAAACAGATGTTCTGCCGGATGCTTCTCGAAACGCATAACCCTTACAAACCGGCCGTTATCGACTGGCCGCAGTTGCCGCCCGATGCGTTAAAGCGCATCACGTCCCTGCCTATCTGGGACATCGCCGTGCAGACGGAAGGCCGCGCGTCGATTCGCGTCGCCACCTACGCCGCGCAGGTGCCAGACCCGCTGGTGCGTGAAGCGATCGAAATGGACGCAGCAGAAGAAGCGCGCCACAAGCACGTTTTGTCGCGCCTGGTCGCCGCCTACGGCATCGAGCTTGCGCCCGAGCCCGAGTATCCCGCGCCCCGCGACGCCGAATGGGCGTGGATGTTCACCGGCTACAGCGAGTGCATCGACAGTTTCTTCTCGTTCGGGCTGTTCCGCTCCGCGCAGCTGTCGGGCTATTTCCCGGAAGAACTCGTCGAAACGTTCGAGCCTGTGATCCAGGAAGAAGCGCGCCACATTCTCTTTTTCGTCAACTGGGTCGCGTGGTATCGCCGCACGATGCCGTGGTGGCGCCGTCCGTGGCATTCGCTGCGCGTCGGCGCGATCTGGGTCAAGCTGATCTGGGACCGCGTCGCGATTGCGAAGGGCATCGACTCGAACGGTGTCGCGCACGACTCGAACTTCCTGCCCGCCAACAGCGCGACGATCGGCCAGGCACTCTCGACGCGTCAACTGATCGAACTCTGTCTCCAGGAAAACGACCAACGGATGGCCGGCTACGACAAACGGCTCGTCCGTCCGGCGCTCGTTCCTGCGCTCGCGCGGCTCGCACTGCGCCTGATGCGCAAGTAGTCCGCGCACACACGCACGCCCATTCACGTGCCGCGCGCCTGCGCTCGCAGGCGCTTTCGCGACACGTACCAATCGAGGGAGACAGATCACATGCAATGGACCGTCGATGAGCAACTCGCGCTGACCGCATCGCAGGCCGTCGCCGCCATCCAGTCCGGGCGGCTCGACGCGCGCGACTATGTCGCGACCCTGCTCGCGCGCGCCGCCGCGCTCGACAGCCTCAACGCATTCACCGCGATCGACATGGAAGGTGCGCTCGCCGCCGCGAAACGCATCGACGCGCTCCCACCCGACGAAAAAGCCCGGCTTCCGCTCGCGGGCCTGCCCGTCGTCATCAAGGACAACATCAATACGGCGGGTCTGCTGACCTCGGCGGGCACGCCCGCGCTCGACGGCTTCAAGCCGAAGACGGACGCGCCCTCCGTGCGCAAACTGATCGACGCGGGCGCGATCGTGCTCGGCAAGACCAACATGCACGAACTCGCGTTCGGCATCACGAGCGCGAATCTGTCCCCGCATGCGGGCGTCGTGCGCAATCCTTATGACCCGTCGCTGATCGCGGGCGGCTCGTCGGGCGGCACGGCCGTCGCCGTCGCCGCACGCGTGGCGCCCGCCGGCCTGGGGAGCGACACGGGCGGCTCGACGCGCATTCCCGCCGCGCTCACGGGGATTGCGGGCTTCCGCCCGTCGGTGGGCAACGGCGGCGCCGAGCGCCGCTATCACGACCCGCAGGCCGTCGTCCCGATCAGCCGCACGCGCGATACCGTCGGGCCGATGGCGCGAACGGTCGCGGACGTTGCGTTGCTCGACGGCGTGATTACCGGCGACGCCGCGCTGCCCGACGTGCCGCTGTCGACGCTGCGCATCGGCTTGCCCGAGCCGCTGTGGGCCGAGCTGGAACGCTCGACGGAAGATGTCGCTCGCGCCGCGCTGACGACGCTCGAAGCGGCGGGCGTCACGTTCGTGCCCGTGGCAATGCCCGAATTGCTGCAGCTGAACGAGCAGACGGGCGGCCCGATCGCGATCCACGAAGCGCTCGACGACGTGCGCGACTACCTCGTCGCGAACGATGCGCCCGTCCGGACGGTCGGCGAGCTCGCCGCGCGCATCGCCAGCCCGGACGTGCGCAATATCTACGACGTCGTGCTGGCAGGCGCGCTGGCCCAGCACTATTCGGACGCGATGAATATCTGGCGTCCGCAATTGCAGCAGCACTATGCCGACACGTTCGCGGCAGGGCGTCTCGACGCCCTGCTTTTTCCGACCACGCGCCTCGTCGCCGTGCCGATCGACGAAGTGAACGGCTCGTCCGTCGTGTCGATCGACGGCGCGCCCGCTATCGACGAAATGACCGCCTATCTGCGCAATACCGATCCCGCCAGCAACGCCGGCATTCCGGGCCTCTCGCTGCCCGCGGGCCTGACGCAGGATGGCTTGCCCGTGGGCATCGAACTGGATGGACCGCTTGGCAGCGACCGCCGGCTGCTCGCCATCGGCATTGCATTCGAAGCGCTGCTCGGCACGGTCCCCGCTCCGACTATCTGACACCTCATGATCCGACCACGCATCAGGCGCCTCGCGACGCTTGCCGTCGCGCTGTGCACGTCCGGCTGTGCGCTCATCGCCGCCGCCGATCCCAACGCGCTCTGGAATATCGTCGACCATCAGTGCGTGCCCGCCGCGCGCGCGTCGGGCGGCGCGGGCTTCTGCACGGCCGTCAATCTGCCCGGACACTACGCGATCCTCAAGGACATCAACGGCAACACGCAATATCTGCTGATTCCGACGGACCGTGTGGCGGGTATCGAAAGCCCGAGCGTGTTCGCCGCCGATACGCCCGACTACTGGGCCGACGCGTGGGCCGCGCGGCAGTACGTCGGCTCGCGCATCGGCCTGACGTTCCCGCCCAATCAGCTAGGTCTCGAGATCAACTCGCAGTTCCGCCGCACGCAGAATCAGCTGCATATCCATATGGACTGCATGCAGGAGGACATCATCAAGGACCTCGCGCGCTATCGCACCGTCGAGCCGGGCCAATGGCACTGGACGAAGCTCGACGGCAGCGCGTACCGCGTGATGCGCGTGCTGTCGCTGACGGGCGACAACGACCCGTTCCGGATCGTCGCGCGCGACCGCCAGGGTAGCGACTTGATGGCGCAGCAGACCATTCTCGTGACGGGCGCGGGGCCGAAAGACAGCGACGGCTGGCTCGTCGTCAACAGTGGGCTGGAACTCGACGACGGCAGCGGCACGGCGGAAGGCATGCTCGATCACGCGTGCAGAATCGGCATGCATCAGTAAAAGCGCCGAGCATTTGTTCAATTCGCACGTATAACCGGCGCCAAATCCGCTTTACTCAGAAGCTTTGCCGAACAAATTGGTTCGGCGGCGGCGGACGCGCCTTTAGGATCGATGAACTGCAATACGACCGATCCGCCGATGTCTTTCTATCTCGACGACGCACAACGCCACGCGCTCACGCAGCGCCGCAACAGCTTCACATGGCGTACCGAATGGCCGACGTGGCTGCTGATCGGCGCGATCTACGGCGGATGGTTTTTTATCGCGAGTCATGCGCGTGGGTTCGGGCTGGGCGTGGCGATTCCGCTGCTCGCTGTGTTCAGCGCCTGGTATATGTCGCTTCAGCACGAGCTGCTGCACGGGCATCCGACGCGCTCGGCGTTCGTCAACGGGCTCATCGGCTTTGCGCCGCTCGCGGTGTGGTTTCCGTATCGGGTCTATCGCGATCTGCATTTGCAGCATCACGATGATCCGCATCTCACGCATCCCGAAGTCGATCCTGAGAGTTATTTCGTCAGCCGTGAGGCGTGGCGGCAGGCTGGAATGCTGACGCGCGCGCTGCTGATCGCGCGGAATACTTTTGTTGGGCGGCTGCTGCTCGGGCCGGCGTTTTCGATTGCTGCGACTTCGACTCAGGCGTTGCGGAAGGTTGCGCGTGGCGATTGGGCTGATGTGCCTGCGTCGATCGCGCATTGTGTGGCGCTTGCCGGGTTGGTGTTCTGGCTTGATCGTCAGTGTGGGATCGCGCCTTGGCTGTTTATTGCAGGGGTCGGGTATCCGGCGCTGGCGTTGAGTTCGGTGCGGTCGTTTCAGGAGCATCGCGATGCGGAATTGCATGAGCAGCGGTCGGTGATCAATGAGGCTGCCTGGTATTGGCGGTTGCTATTTTTGAATAATAATTTTCATCTTGTGCATCATGATTTACCGCATGTGCCGTGGTTTGCTTTGCGCAAGGTTTATGTCGCGTCCCGCGGGCAATATGTCGAGCGGTCGGGCGGGTTTCTGGTTAAGGGGTATGGCGAGTGGGCCAGGCAGTACGCGTTTGGTGTGGCCGTGCGGCCCGTGCATGGGGAGTTGTTTCGCGGTACGCGGTTGGGTCGGCCTGGTGCTGCGGGTAAGACGTTTGCAGGCGGGCTGCAGGCGCGGGAGGTTCGTGTGTCCGTTGGGGCCGAGCGCGGGGCTTCGAGGGGCGGGAGGTTTTGATTCCCGGTGGCGCGGTCGGTTTTGGTTGTTCTGGCCTTTGTGCTGGCATCCGCGTGATGTTATTGGTTCGCTAGCGTTGCCCCTGTGCGGGGCGGCACCTACTTTTCTTTGCCGCCGCAAAGAAAAGTAGGCAAAAGAAAGCGGCTCACACCGCCAGTTCTTGTATTTGCCTGAGGGCCCCCACAGGTTCTTATGCTTCAAACGGCAACGTTCCAGTCCGCGTTCGTTGCCAACGTTCTCTCAGTACGCCTCACCCACTTCACGCACCCGCATCACAGCACGCCGTGCCAGATAGTCCGCAGCCGCCCAGGTGGCAAACGGTGTGCAGGTTGTCGCACCGTACAGATCAGCGCTCTTACCAGAAACACCAATCCTGCTACACAGTCCGGAGTAATGCGCCTATGGCGCGAATCCCTACACACAGTTTGCCACCTGGGCGGCATGAACCGCTCGCTGTCACTCACCCTTGTGCGGGTGTCTGAAGCGGGTGAGGCATCCGTTCGAAGCGTTGGCAACGGGCACACGGCAGCAAGGTGCCGCGTGAAGGACGGGGCCGCTGGGGGCCCGCAGGCTAACGTCAAGGATTGGCGGTGTTAGCCGCTTTCTTTTGCCTCGAGTTCTCAAGTTTGAAGTGCAACACCCCGCCTCATATAAGGTGTTGCTATGGAAAAACGATACCAACAACTCCAGCCTGAAGAGCGGCTGACGATTGCCAGCCAGCATCTGCAGGGTTCAAGCAT